>JAABUH010000021.1_pt1 | contig 208877 bp, 194 predicted proteins | sample 5559121 | NCBI WGS metagenome assembly JAABUH01 (sample SAMN10711871, study PRJNA513364) | rock metagenome | isolation source: Antarctica rocks | place: Antarctica: Victoria Land, Battleship Promontory nord | collected 2015-12-28
TTTTTCTCTAGCTCATCGTTTTTATCAAAAGCGACTTCTAGTTGTTTCGCTCTCTTTTTGTGATCGTCTTGTACAAGAAGTCAGTGTTCATTGAGTTGTAGAGTCAAGTCTCGCTGACTTCGAAGCTTGTTCAGCATATTGATGACTTCGTCGAATTGATTGCTGACTCAATGAAACAGTTGTTCTTCGATGTTTATGTTTCATGAGATGACAGCTTTCTCAGCTTCGACTGAAGCATTGATGAATAGAAGTGAAACTCTTCTATTGACAGTGCTTCTAAGCAGGCGAGTTGTTCGAGGCTCAACTGACTCGACGTCGCGTGTCATGATGAGAGAAGATAGAAGTTGTTGAGATAAGAATAGATGAGAAATTGATGTTTTGAATTGATGTTTTTTGATGAGTGAAAATTCAAAGAATTTCTTGTGAATTTCAGGTAATAATTGAGTGCTTTATCCGAAGAATCTCTTGCGAATAGAATGGTGAAAATGGGTGTAGAACCGAAGAATTCCTTGCGACCTAAAATGATGATGCAAATTTGAAGAATTTCTTGCAAATTTTCCTTACTGAATAGATTGTTTCGTATCGTCTATTCGTCGATAGCAGAATAGTAGATGATGAACATTTATCTAATGTTAGAGGTTTGTCTAGAGCGGATCAGATAGAAGTGTCATTTAACTAGAAGATAAATGCTAAGGAAGAAAGATAGCTACGGGAAAGAAGCTGGCTACATATGTGTGTTTCTCAGCCGACGCTAGGCCCAATAGGGACTAGTCAAGGTGACGGAGCGAGAATAGACCTGATAAGGCTAGAAGGCTGAGCCTGGCAAGGCTAGAATCGTGACAAAAGTTATTAAGTCGAATGAAGACTCATTTTGATCATATGATTGTGCTCTTTAACTTGTTGATCAATTTGATATATCATATGCTTCAATAGATTGCTGTCATCATATGCATTTTCTTTGTTCTTTCTCTTTATCTTTGAAGAATTAAGAATATTATTTATGAACTTCACTGATTAAATCATTTAAACATGATCTCAACATTATATAATTTGATATTTCAATAAAGAAAATTTCTCACTATGTATTTAATAACTTTTTCTAAAGTTGTATATGAAAATAGCTGAAGAAAAAATAAGTATTAGTGAAGTCAGAATAGAAATGAATAGACAAATTGCATCGAATCGAGTTGAAATTTTTTTGAAAAAGTGTCGAGTCGAGTTGAGAAGTTGAATTCAAGCACTCAAGTTGAGTTGAGAAGCTTGACTCAAAAACTTAACTCAAAAACTCGACTCGATTCGACAAGATATTAGATAGATGTAAATAGCTTGATTGAACAGTCTTCATGATCTTCTTCATGACTTTCTATCATGTTTTCTCGTCATGACTCTCTATCAAAGTCAAACGATCTTCATGTTTTTTCTTCATGTTCTTCTTCATGTTTCTCTTCATGTTTCTCGTCATGACTTTCTTCATGTTTCTCTTCATGTTCCCCTTCATGTTTCTCGCCATGACTTTCTTCATGTTTCTCTTCATGTTTCCCGTCATGACTTTCTACCAAACGATCTTCATGTTTCTCTTCATGGCTCTCTATCAAAAGATAATGCAAAAAGGTAATGCAAAAGCCAAAAACCGGAAAAATTTCTATATTTAGCTCTCTTGACGTCAAGCTCGGATTCTTGGCGGGTCGGGTCGGATTGATCCAATTCCCAGTCGGATCGGATCGCGTCGGGTTGAAAATGTGAGCAACCCGACCCAATCTCGGTTCGGGTCCAAAATGTCAACCCGAAACCCGACCCGACGATCAGTCTAGAAATGAACATAAGTATTGATGAGAATTAAAATGAAATGTTAGAATTATAGAAGAACTTGAATTGCATATAAGAGTGATGTGATATGAAAAGATCAATTTGTATCATAAACTGATGAATGAGTAAGTGATGATCAGGGAAAAAGAGTTGAATGTTCAACTCACTAAATGCTAGATTAAGCTTAGTCTTTGCTTTCAAGACAGTCTGCTTTTGCTCTTGCTCTTGCTGCTTGCCTCTTGCCTGACATCGGCCTCATCGCTTTATTACTGGATTATTCCTTCCCGACGAATCGCTACCCTGATCATCACCATTTCCTTCACTTTCTTCGGCTCGACCCTCATCGCCCATCGCTCTCCACATGATAAAATCTCCCACTCGGAATCCTCCAAAACGCCATATGCTATTTCTCAAAGCTCACGGCCATTCCCCCCACCTTCGCCAATGCCTCTGCAATCCTCCCCTGTTTCTCGTCTCTCTTCCTTCACTTCTCCATCTAAGGAAGCCCACTCACTTTATCATCTCAATCTACTCCCCTTCAGCCTCATGGTCAGTCCTAATACCATTAACCCATCCTCCAGATATGGACTTTACCTCGCGCTGCACCGTATGCAGTAGCTGCTCGATGCTAGCGAGCAGACGGAGTCTCCGGTCGCATTCATGCCGGTTTGCAGTGGAGAGAGATGAACGGGAAAAGAGAGCGCCAGTACCTCCGTATAGGTGCAGATGATTTCTGATGACGTAATGCGTAATGAACTGCCAAAGGATAGTGGGGCCGTAGTGAGCATAGACTTTAGGGTGGCCAACATTTCCGCTGGAGGTGGGACGCATCGTCTTTCCAATCCAAACAAACGTATTAGCTAACTGCCGCTCTCTAGGTAGAGAATGCGGGGAGGTAAAATACTAGATAGCATCAGTGCCGTGTGAGGGTCTTTAATTCTTGCGCCCTAATATGCATAGATGCATTCGCGTGTCTGCGAAAGCGATGAAAGAGCGGTTTTCCACTGCTTGCTGGCCTGGGTCCTGAGTCTTGGAAGTCAGTGGTTTTTGAGTGCAGAGTGAGAAGTTCATATATGCTTAAATACGGAGATGGTGTGATTGTTTTGCTTACAGCCCCGGAGTGCCCGCCCAATGACGAGGTCCAGCAAGGGTTCACATTCCTTCTTTGGCCTGGCCAGGCATACCAGATAGTAAAGCTACGGAGGTACTTACGCTCTTTATATACCTTATGTAAGTATTCATTTAGCTGCGAGACGTGATCTCTTCTTTGTTTCGGAAGAATCCCGTGACAAGTCGTGGTGAATGATTTAACATAAGTAAAAACGTCCTTGGGGGCGTGGTTAGGCTTTAAGTATCCGAGTTGATCGAGCAATATATACAGTAATGCTGGACACAGCCATACCGTAAAGCGAGCTATTCGACAAGAAGCGACTTGAGACGGAGTCTCATGAAGCAAACAGGCTGCCCATTTACGAATGGATTGGGTGTTCTATGCAGTAACAGAACTGCTTCATTCAGCTAAAATCGGACCTTGTAAAAACATCAGCCGTACGAGCGTTCGAGTGCGGATTCTTTTGTATGGTTAAGAAAAGACCTCGATATATGAAGTAAGGTATATTACAAAATCTAACATGGCGTTCTCTATTTTTGCTTTTGCCGATTCAGAAACCTCAACCCAAGGAACGCCAAAACACGATAGGTCGTACCCAGAACGAAAAGCATTGCTAAATCCAGACTAAACCGACCTAAGGTATACCCAAGGCCAGTTGCTGCATCATCCACCTGATAGAGGTACCGATATGGTGAGATATTTTCGGTAAAGTAGCCCTCTGATAGCCATGTTCCCGGAGACGCTCTCCAGAGCCAGCTCATGTGCCAACCTTTGACGGTCTTCAGACTTGGGCTCATGCCGTTAATCACGCCCACGATCAAGCTTGTCATCGTTGCAAGAAGCGGGCCGTCCTCTCGTCGTGTGATGACCGAAACGCACGACGCAAGGCCGTAGATGCAGTAGAAGTAAAGGAGGTTTGCGACAAACGCAGCCCCCCATGGAATCTTCGGCGTTGAGAGCAGGAGGAACATTGTCGAGAAATGAATGTTGGCGAGTATCATTCGCGGGAAAGTGGACAGTACTTTTCCAACATAGTATGCAAGCCTATTATGTCCCGAAGCAGCTTCTCGCCAGTATATGAGCTTTTCTTCCCCGAATATCTTCACTCCTGGCGAGCTAGCCGTGAGTCCAATTGCCAACCCAACGAGTAGAGACATCTGAGGGACTGAGGCGTAGTCTATAGACGATGAAAGAAGTTCGTAAGGAGTTATGAACATTCCACGGAAGTTGATTCCCTCCTGGTTGAGTTCCGCTAAACCGATGAGAAAGCCGGCAAGGGCACCAACACCTAGTTCCGCGTAAAAACTCGACTTTAGACGAAATTGCTGTACGAGTGAACGGACAAAGCAAAAATATACTTGACGGTACCAATAAGCTCCGCGCCTCTTTATCGAACGTCGTAGAGCCATGTTGTCCTGAATCGAGTCGGCTGGACTCTGACCGAGGTTTTGAAGACTGTGTTGTCGATTGTGCCAATACTCTATCAACGGCTGAACCCCAGTATCTCCAGATTTTTTGTAAAGATGTCCCTGGCCGGCAATGATGTCCATGATTGTGTCTGCTGGATTTCCGTGTTCGGGGAAGTGGAACCCAACGTTTTCAAAGTAGGTCTGTACAGTGCTCTCGGGTCCCTGATAAATCATCCTGCCGGCGGCGAAAAGCAGCAGAGTATCAAGAGACTCAAAGATTTCCTGTCGAGGTTGATGGATAATAGTGACAACCGTAATCCCGAGACGCGAGAGTGCTTTCAAGGTGGTCATTATTGAGGAAGCTGACGTAGCATCGAGGCCAGACGTGGGTTCATCAAGAAAGAGCGCCATAGGCGCTGCTGCTAATTCCATCCCAATACTCACACGCTTTCGCTGGCCTCCAGAGATGACTGGTGCAGCAGCGTTACCGACCAAAGAATTTTTCACATGCTCAAGCTGAAGGCATGATATCAGAATATCGACGTGTCCTTGGATATCATCGTCTGTCCAGTCACAAGGCAGTCGAATGCGGGCAGAATGTAAAATGTTTTCTCGCACAGTCAATTCCGCAAGTAGAATGTCATCTTGAGGAACGTATCCAATAATCTTTTTATACTTCGAGATATTCCCCGCAACCCCATTGACTTTTGTAATACCTCCTGTGTGCGCTTGCTTGCCCATGAGAACATTAACGAAAGTAGACTTTCCAGCTCCTGACGCCCCCATGACGCCAGATAGCGATCCTGACTGGATTTCACCAGAGACTTCGGATAAAATTGGTCTGGTACTCTTTCTGGGCTGACATTTGAGATCCACAAACTCAAATGACAACCCAAACTTGGAGGTACCGATGCATTTGGACAGCGATTGAACAAAAAGCTGTAGATTCGAAGTTGGATCACTGAAATCAATCGTACTTGGTTTGGACAAGAAGGCCGCATCCATGGCCGCACTGAACCCTGTATTGGCGCGGCGAACATGCGAAATTCTCGGCTCTAGGAGAATATCGCCGTCCTCAAGTGACTGGTACTGCTTGATCTGTTGCTTCTTGTCGACGATACTCATAGCCTTCGTCAGATAGGACCATATACTCTTGCCTCGCTGCTGGCGGTTTCCTTTATGACGAGCTAATACCCTGAACCCGATTGTCCACCCCACAAGTAGCAGATCAAGGAATGCGGGTAGGATAAGTGGCAGAAAGGACATGTTGCGATAGCTTCCCGGGGGACAATGTGTACCGAAGCTGCATGGGGTCGGCTCATAAGCGCCTATGGAGCAGTAATGCCCAGCTGGACATTGTATCCGTTGCTGCCCACCGGGAGGGCAGTAGTTTCCTTGTCTACAAACCACAGGCTCAAGGTAGCCCATGGATGGACAAGTACTACCAGCTAATCGACCGTGCTGGCAAGCAACAACTGGCGGACAATACTGTGGAAGGCGGTTTATTGAGTTTCGTTCACCTGGAGTGGAACGCCATCAGCCATACTTTATTTCTCCGACATGACGTTCATGAGACAGGGAAGACTTACAAAAGAAGCCTAGATTGCACCCGTTGTCATTCCACGAGCTCGCATTTTGTATGGTGATCGGGATAGCACCGGGTGCTAGGCACAGTCGAGCAGCAGTGGGAACTTTCCCTGCTTCAGTATCTGCCAAAACTTGGTAGAATGGCCCTGATAATTGGGTGTCATTCTGACCGGTACAAGCCTGGTCGAAAGCCGAGAGCTGAGAAGAATCGGTGGTGTTAAGCGGGGTGTAAAACGTAGCGGTGGTTGTCAGGCTATCCTCGAGGAGATACGGTTGGGTCGTGTCTGGAGGATTGTTCGCCCAATTGAATGTCTGGTTCAAGTCCGCTTTGGAGCCTTCATTGACAGGAAAGAACCATTTCCCAGAATGTCCCGAATAAACGTTTTCAGTGGCATTTCCAATGCAACGCCACACCTCATTTCGACCTACATTGCTGGACTTGGTGCCTTGTCTCGCTTGTAGCGCGCATTGACATGACGCTGTGTCGACGAAGATCGGCCCAGTCGGTAGCGACGTCGGTATCGGTAGGCCTGCCATTGTCGTCGTGGGCTGCTATCGACTTGCGTGAAGCACTGGTAAAGAAGCCGGCAAGTAAGTGGATTTCCGGACTTTTGGACATGGTGCTTAACGATAGAGCTGAAGCGCTAACGTGGCTTGGAGCCATTGTTGTTCTTTCCGTGTTTATGCGGATCATCGTGTTGTGAGGGATCAGCCTAATGTCTTGATGTTGGATAGCTCCTGGCCGTGATTGGGCTGGCATTTGAGAAGGGCGGCTCAGCTACTGCGGTTGATCAAACATGCTGTACGGAAGTAATCTCAAACTCTTGCGCCTTAAATTTGTCTCAGGATGTTGATCTATTTTTGGGACATCACTTACTACTACACAACTACATACTCAGTACGGCCATACTGTGCATTTTCAACGTCTTGTCCTGTGCAAGATTTATATGTGAGCACAATATCAACGTCCTTTGCTTAGGGTTAGGACGTGAGACTGGGATCTCACTTAGACGCAGGGCCAGACCTCATGGATGGTATTTATCACACCCAAAGGAAGTTTCAAGGTATTAAATACCGGACTCTAGGAATTACATTTCGCCGATGCGGCTACGAAGTATTACACCCACTGCTCATTTTTGGCTTGCTTTTATGCACGAACAACACCCCAGCAACTACCCATCCTCGAACAATAGGTCGAAGCTCCTCTTACGCATTCAGTAACTACTGTTGCCAATAATGCGTCAAGCTCATTCCTGAGCGTTGAAAGAACGGCCTGACTACCAACAGAGTATCTGCAGGTTTCCTGTGCTGGATTGCAGAACCGATTGATCTTAGAGCCTCTTACCACTGGCTGTTGATTCTAAGAATATCTTTCTGTGAATGTTGAACCGTTGGGCCTCTGCTCCATTGGCCTTCTGATATACAGGCCTAATTATTCTGCACACAAGATATCCCAACATATCGTACAAGCTCATGACACACGGTCTTAGACGGTATATGAGCACTGAGACATTTACCGCCTCCTAGCCTCCATATGTGTTCAATCTCCTGGTCGATCCGTTCGTAATAACCCAAATTCGCTAGGGTCTGGTTGAGTCTTTACAGGTCTCTTAGTTGGTGATTATTGGAGAAACCAAACAGCCTATTTAGCAGGCCTTGGCCCAAGCATGGAATGGCAGCCAGAGCTGGAGCCCCTAAGGGAGCTTGTCGGCTATCTCAGAAATGCTCTCAGCGCTCATGATCAAAAGGCCCAGAAATATGCTACAATGGTAAGTAACAAACCTCCACCACAACCAAGTAAGTCAAGTATACCGCATTCACTGACTCTCTGGAACCTCAGATGCTCACGAAAGCAAAAGAATCTCCAGAAATCACCAATTACCTGGCATACATATTTTCGAATGGCCCGTTGCTTCACCACCTGGACATAAGTCCTGAAACCACAATTCTGGTCCGAAGTTCGGCAGCTATCAATCTCAAAAACAACGTGAAGGCATGTTACAAGGACTTAGCAGGACTTGGCCAGGCTTATGTCCGCGCTCTAGTTTTGTCTTGCCTAGAAGATCCAAACCTGCAAATACGCAACTTTGCTGGCAGTGTTATTACAGAGATTGTGCAGCGGGGAGGTGTTCTGGGCTGGCCAGAATTATTGCCAGAGCTGCTTTCGCTAGCAGGCAACGAAAGAGGCAGCACATCTCTTGCCGCTCAAGAGGGTGCAATGGGGGCGTTGGCCAAGGTTTGCGAGGATAGCAAGAAAGCGTTGGATAAGGAGTTTCAAGGACAAAGACCGTTAGATGTGATAATACCCAAGCTTCTCGAAATAACAACAAGTCCCATTGCCAAAGTCCGAGCATTGGCATTGGCAAGCATCAACTCGTTCATCCCTCAAAAGCCGCATGCAGTTATGGCATCGCTGGGCTCTCTTCTCGCGCGGCTCTTCCAACTGGCTAACGACCCGAGTGACGATGTTCGCCGCAACGTCTGCCGTTCTTTTGTCCAGATTGTGGACATTAGACCAGACAAAGTGCGACCACATATGGAAGGGCTTGTCGACTACATGGCACTTCAACAAAGGAATACCGATGACCCAGACCTGGCCTTAGAGGCTGCTGAATTCTGGCTTTGCATTGGTGAGAATGATAAACTATGTGCGAGCCTAGGACCGTTTCTACACAAAATTATCCCTGTCCTATTGGAAAGCATGGTCTACGACGAGGAAGATGTCCTGCGCTTAGAAGGGGGTGCAGATGATGCCGACGAAGAGGATAGAGCAGAAGACTTGAAGCCGCAATTTGCAAAACCTAAACCTTCGAGGGTAGCCGCCAATGGGAACAATGTGTCGACTAATACTGATGGAGGGGAGATCGTCAATGAAAAAGGTGCTTCAATGGCCGATGATGATGACCGAAGCGAAGGAGAAATTGAGGATGACGACGAATATGGCGGAGATGATGTTGAGGATAGATGGAACCTTAGGAAATGCTCAGCCGCAGCTCTGGATGTTCTTGCGACGACATTCCATGAACCAGTTTTTGCTATTGCTCTTCCCTATCTCAAAGACAATCTCCGCCACCACGACTGGCCTAATCGGGAGGCTGCGGTTCTCGCTATTGGCGCCGTCGCCGATGGATGTGTGAATGCCGTGACCCCACATTTACCGGAACTAATACCCTATCTCATCTCCTTACTGAGTGACCCTGAGCCTGCTGTAAGAACAATAACATGTTGGGCGCTTGGGCGTTATTCTGGTTGGGCGTCCCACCTCAAAGACCTTCTCGACAAGAAACGGTACTTTGAACCCATGATGGAGGGGATCTTGCATAGGATGCTGGACAGGAACAAAAAAGTGCAAGAATCTGCTGCCTCAGCATTCGCGAATCTGGAAGAAAAGGCTACGAGCGAGCTGACACCTTATTGTGAGCCAATCATACGACAATTCGTCCGGTGCTTCAACAAGTACAAAGATCGCAATATGCGTATTCTTTACGATTGCGTCCAGACGCTGGCAGAGCATGTTGGTCCTGCATTGGCCCGGCCAGACCTTATCGAGATTCTAATGCCAGCTGTTATTCAGCGTTGGAGCAAGGTCCAAGATCAGTCGCGCGAGCTCTTCCCACTGCATGAATGCATTTCATATGTCGCTACTTCTCTAAGTGATTCTTTCGCGCCGTTTGCAGTGCCCATATTTGCTCGTTGCATCAGAATCATTCACCAGAACTTGGAAGAGTATCTCACGGCCGTCAACAATGAGCCCATGGAAAAGCCGGACAAGGACTTTCTGGTCACGAGTTTAGACCTTTTGAGTGCTATCATCCAGGCTCTTGATTCAGCCAAGGCTGGAGAGCTTGTCCTGTCGGCTCAGCCCAGATTCTTCGATTTATTACAGTTCTGCATGGAAGATCCATTCAACGACGTACGGCAGTCATCATATGCCTTGCTGGGGGATTGCGCAGTCAATATCTTTCCTCAGCTGCAACCTTTCCTCCCAAATCTTATGCCGGTCCTGATTCAGCAGCTTGATCTGGACAATCTCCAAGACGCCGACATAGATACCGGTTTAAGTGTTGTCAATAACGCTTGCTGGTCGTGTGGTGAAATAGCCATGATGCAGAAGGGGGGGATGGAGCCATATGTTGAGAAACTCTATTATCGTCTTATCCACATCATTGGCAATCCTGAAGTACCATCCTCTGTCAACGAAAACGCTGCGGTTGCACTGGGGCGTTTGGGGGTGGACTGCTCACATGTCCTCGCGCCTCATTTGGCGGAGTTTGCCAAACCATTCCTGCAAATCATAGAGCCTGTGGATGATACCGATGAGAAGGGGCACGCATTCCTCGGTTTCAACCGTACCATAGAAAAGAACCCCCAGGCCATGGGAGATTGCTTGCTTGAATACTTCAGGGCAAGCGCTGCCTTTACGAGCACGAAAATCATCTTCAAGTACCACCAGGAAAGCTTCGAGTCATTCCGACGGGTAAGTTTGGCATCATCTGTGTATAAAGGGACCCTACTGATCATGCATAGAATCTGCTTGGCTACAAGTCGTTGATTCCGGACCTTGGTGCATTCCTTAGCCAACTCTCGGATACAGACCAGCAAAGGTTACGGGCATCATTTGGTCTTTGAGCCTTTGCTCAAGATGAACCCACAATGTCGAAAAAATGATGACAGAGAATCCTACGACGACACGTACGATGATGACATGAACGGACAATGGGTCCAGGCATGAATTAATGGATGCCCGGCTCTAGATGTGTACAGACCAGATATGCTGTCGTCTTATTCCTGCAATGGTGGTTTGTTGGTGGTCTTGCTTGGCCAGAAAGCCGTAGGAGCATGGGACTAACCCTATTAATGTTGCATACATACCCGGTGGTTGTTTTCTGGGTCCTATCTTTGAGATTTTAGCGCTGGGAAGCTGAGGTCTTCGCTTGTGGAGTCATTGCCATGCATAGCGTTTGCAGTACAGAATAGAAGATACAATGGGGACGGTAACTTCCGTTTGAGAGGTCGTGCGCTGAGGTGGCCTTGTCAGACGCATAACCACGTAAAACTTGAAACACTGCTGTGATCCATTGAAGAGAGAGAAGGATAGATTATGGAAGTGGTACCCCCCGATGAAATGGCCCCCGAGCACCCGAGGATAACGTCTCTCGTCGAGGCAGACTCCCGGACCATCCTCGGGCTTTCTTAAGCCGATGACAGTGCTTCTTGTATTCCCCCCCCCCTGATAAATGATGAGATGCGCCCTGGCAACACCTCCCACCGCTCTAATAAGCATCAGCTTATGGATCGTTGATCGCTGACAGGGCGTGTGGTAAGACCTTGATATGATCAAGAATCCGTCTTATATGGTGAAGATTAAATCGTGTTACGCGGTGGCGCACGAATACCATAACAATACTACTCATCGGGTAATCAACCTATTGAAGCTGGTGGTGACAGGTGAATGGCGACTTTCAGCGAAAAGAGACAGTGGAGGCAAGGTTCGGTAAGCATTTTGGTTATTAATCGTCCAAGGGCACACATTTGCGAAGTGCCCGATGCACCGGCGTAAAGGGGTTATTAGAATTTTGATCAAATTCCCCATGACGGCAATGGCGAGGCGATACAGGATGTTTGTAAGGTAGTGTTCAAGACATGAAGACTTGGATGTTCGTATTGTGTCGAAAAAGGAGCTATGCTACAAATGACGTTTCTTTCGCAATGCCGCAGTGCACTGGGCAGAAGAAAGCGGTCAAGGCCAGAAACAATTCAGATCCTGTCCATGAAGGTGCAGCGTTGCATCGGATGAACTCGAAAAGGGTAATGTTATATTGCTTCATTCCCTGAAGCGTACATTCATCAGTCTTTGTGATTGGTAGCAACCGTGGCATCCTCTGTGACGTGTCCACCAATCGCATCTTCTGAATGCAGCAAAGCCAAGCGACTGTGGGCCAGAGAGTAAGGCAAGGTAAGGTAGTACCTCGCGGTATGTACTCCGTAAAGGTAAGTGGCGACAAGGTAACTAACGTGGTACGGTAGTGCCCGGAATCTATAATTGGAGTCTGCGCATGTGGCAGTAGTACAGTAGCTTACCGTCCTAGTAACACAGTACCTATGGCATGGCATGGCATGGCATGGCATGGAGCCGTCGACATCATCCCCTCGATCGACTGGTACCGCTTTCCTCGAACGTTGACCTACTTTACCAAGACAACCTGCAAATGATGAGCCATTATTATTGTTGTTCTTTCAGCCCCTCTACCGACTTCTGACCTGGGCGTGCACCACCTGACCGTCTTTGTGTCGCTGTGTCGCCCTGCGACCAGGCTGCACCTGCCGCACTAACAACTGCCAACCGAACGGAGAGGAAGCATCATTTGCTGCACTCAATAACAATGGCGAACCCCTCGCTTAGGGAGAACACGCCATCAATGACGGTTAACGGTAAAGGAAAAGGCTGCTCGACCGCTCACTCCTCCTCGGCAGGGACTGTGCACATACTATACAGCCTGACATTACTTACAATACTTGGAAGCAGGTACCCAACCACGACAATCACACCGGAGAGGTAGGTACGCATGCCCAGTAGACGGAAGGTGACTAGTCCTACAAGGCTGCACCTCAAGTACTACGGTACCTACGGTGATGAATGCCATCGCAGCCATCTACCCACTCCGCGGTGCGACGGCCAGCGGCAAGGTAAGGTCCTTGTAGCAGTCGTCCCTTCAGTATGTCGTAGAGTGGTTCTAAGGTACTCGAGTCCCGTATCTGAGCTGACTTGAAGGTGCAGGCGCGGCAAGGCGGGTCAAGACATACAGTACTTACGCTTCCGAGGTGCAACAATAATCCCTGGGGTGATCGATGGCTACTTACCTTACACTATTTGCGCATATGTCGCTTTCTAAATAAAGGATCATTCTAAACCACATCTCATGTGTCTACCTAATCATCGCACCTCAGCCCTCAAGCTTTGTCCTAGACGTTTCTAGGAAAGACACGTGAATTCCATCGAAAGTTTGGTAGCACATACCGAAAGCAGTAGTATCACTCTCGATATATGTAAGTATGCATACGGTTCCTCAGGAAAAGGCCTTTTGGGGCAATCATTCAATGCAGAATCAATAAAGTAAGCACAAGCAGGCCTTGGCACCCTGCGTTGCCTTGTGACCTGTAGCCGGTGTTGCAACTCGCAAGCAGGTACCCCAATGATGATGTGAACCGCATGGGCTTTCTTGCCCACCTACCTTACCTTGTTTTGCTTTCGTTCTAGAGCCTCTCAAGGGCGACATTGGCCGAGGACACCACACAGGACAACCACATGATTCTGCGCCTCTTCCACGCTGCTCATGCTCATGCCTCTGCTGCGCTTGCTCGGCTCGCTTCGTGTTGCCCTTTGGAGTTTGGCATTGAATACTGGGAGTAATAATCGAAGGAGTCTAAGCCTCTAGGAGAGTAAGGGAGGTACGAGTACTTGGTAGTTGGTAAGGTGGAAAGTGTGACTAAGGAATGATTAGAAGCTTTACCTTACCTTACCGTACCTGCCCACCTACCTTGCTTTAGAGAACAGCTGAAAAAACGGCCCCTCCTCTTCTCTCGTCGTCTCGTTGCCCAGTCGGTCGCGTGAAACATAATCTTGCACCTGTCAAGTGTCTTCTGGCTAATCATGCTAATCATGCTAATCATGCTAACCATGCTTCCCCAATGACAGTCATACTCAACGGAGAGACACGCCCGCCACCGACCGCCTCTGCGATAGCTTACTAGAGTGAGTACCTTACTACCTTACCTACCGTACTAGTAAGTATTCGAATGTATTCCATTCACCGACTCTGAAAACTTCTCCCCGGGACAAATCCCCCAACTGTAACTCTGCAAGACCACATCATCGAACCACCGAGATCGCGTCTAATAAGCTTCCTCCTCTTACCGTACAGACATAACCCGAAAGCCTCCATCGCGAATCCTACTTTACCTTACCTAGTGATAGTAGTACATAAGCTGCTTGCTCCTTTAGGGAGATTTCTATTTCCGACCTTTCGTGCTCGACTCCCCCTACCGTACCTAACGTGCCTACTCAACTTGAACGTACCTTATACTTTATTTCATTAGTCTCGTTGAAAGGAAAACTCACACAACCGCACCCGTGCATCACAAGTTAAAATATTACATATTGAAGGCCTTGTCCTCGGTGACGCTGAAACCCAGTCCTCGTATCCCTCCCTCTCACGTTTTACACACTCGTTTCGTGTCTTCCTGCTGTGCCCTCGTTTATGACGGCTGGAAACATCAAGCATTTTCATACCGGCTCTTCCTTCGTACCCTTGGCTTGTAATTCCACCGTAACTCTTCAAGTCGCCGTTACCGTCAACCACGCTCGCTTCGAAGGAGAGCTACTGTTTATCTCAAAAGTACCCACGAGGCCAAGGGGTCAGCTCGGACACAGGCAGGCAAGGCTACCGAGGAGCAATAATCCTCTCGAGCTTCTAAATCCCTCTAGGGGTCCGATCCAGTCCGATCCTATTGATCCATCAGAATCCGTCATCGCCTGAGACCATATCTGGAGAGGAAATAGCGCTGCAACGGCTGCTAGTAAAATAAACCCATCGGTTCCTCGTATGATGGCAGGTCCCGGCGGAGGTCCACCTCGTAAGAGCCACACCAAGTCAAGGAAGGGCTGCAAAACCTGCAAACGAAGACATATTCGATGTGACGAGAATTTCCCACAGTGGTATGTCGGATCACTGACCCATTGCCTTCGACTCCTGGCTAACCGCATGGAACAGCCGGAATTGCACAAAGCACAATTGCAGATGCGACTACATGGACAATCCTGCCCCCCCCGAAGATCCAACAAGATATCCCAAAGTACCCAACCTCCTCTGGACGCCGAAAATTGAACGTGAAATCGAAGCTTGGCAACATACCGGCATCTTTCCATTCCTGGAGCTCAACATCCAATCCTTCCAGCACTTCAGTAGGCTCTCCGCGGTTGATCTGCGGTTGATTTACCACCTGTCAAGCATCTATCGGGATATGCATCATTCCAATTTTGTGCAGTGCACACTGTGGGTGCAGCAGATACCGAGGTATGGGACTGTTCTTGTTGCTCTTATACGTCGACCTCAGCTCACGGCATACCACTAGTTTTCTTGATGCAGCTGTAGGATACGATTTCGTGATGAGCTCTATCTTAGCTTTCTCAGCTACTCATCTGGGATGGATAACCAACTCTACCGAGACTAAGAATCTTGCTTATTATCACCGCGGAGTGGCACTCAAGGGCCTACATGGTGCTATTGGTAAATTCTCGAGACAAAACTCTGATCCCGTATTGGCAGCCTCGATCTTGCTCTCATGGCAGGCAGCTGACTGGTAAGGTACACGCTCTACTTATTTTGGAAGCCACTAATCGAAGCCATTCAGGGGTGATTGGACCTCGCTGATGCGAGGAATTTCCACGGTAAGGAACATGCAATCAACGTCTGCAGTCATGATCTCACTCTACGCAGGTCGTTTCATCTATGAGTCCATGGAAGGACAGCTCAAGGTTCGTATCTTACATCGAGGACAACCCTGGTTTCTTCTCACAAAGAAGTCTGCAACCCTCCACACTTTCTTTGGACGACGAATCGTTGTTTCTAGCGACAGGTGCGCTTCAACGATTGTCCACTCGCCTGGCGAATCACCATCCGCTTTCTCGTCATCTCCACGAAATGCTCGAATTTACCCGCGAAATCCAAACCTACAGCGCTACGATGCAAAGCGACCAAATCTTCGAGAAATTGCAACCCCTACGATCATGGCTTTTCTGGATGCCTGTAACTTTGATTCAAGCCGACGAGATCGAAAGCTCAGCCATGATCCTCCTCGCCCAACTGTATACGATAGCTCTTGCCGTTGACTCTTCGCTCCCCGAGCTCGGTGGTGCGGCTCTTGGATCTCTGACCGTTGGTGCGATCCAGGAAATTGACAGCAAGCTCCGCTACACTCGGGGTACCAGGCGCCTTGGAGACTTGGACCCTGCAGATCTGGACGGCATGATGCAGTTCTCACGCTTGATGCTCGCCAGACATCGGCTTGAGAACACGGAGAGCGACGACACATCTCGGATACACCTACAAGGACAGCACAGCCCATATGGCTTCCAGCATTTAAGCCTTGGGTCTCAACCGGGTACTCCCAGCTTCCAGCCTGGAACCCCGGCTGGCTATCCAAACGGTTTTCCAGGTCCATTCCCAATGATTCCGAACCGCAGCATGGAAGATTTGAGTGCTCCCGCATCTCCGTTTCTTCGCTATGAGTCGCCGTCATCGCAGCGGAACTCGCAGCACTTCGAGCACTCACCAAGACTGAGCGACGGTTCTTTCGATAACCGTTCACTATCGGCATATAGTTTCCGGGGCGAGTCGCCCGCTTATTCTCCAGGGTATACTGGCGATGAGCAAGCTTTTACGTTTGGAGGACACTCGCCGAGCTATAGCAATGAGTTTGTGGCCCCGATATTGTGGGCGTGATAGCGGACCTAACCCGAGAACCAGGACACCCCAGTACGATGAAACTTTACAGAAAGGTAAGGAACGACGATTTCAATGAGGGATCTTATTCTGCTTGTTTGATACAAGCATGTGGACATGATAAGATTCTGCGCTGGCTTTGACTGATTGGTGTTGACGAGACGAAAATGATGATGCAGCAATGGATTTGAAGTACTGATAATGCAATACTAGCAAGCGGGAGTCAAATATTGAAAGAGCTTTGATGACATTGGGACATTTCTAAAGCGGCATTTTGATGGAGTATCTGGTTCTGGGATGGTTCCTCTTTTAGCAGATCACTAGGATATTGACTATCATAAGGTAGTGTCTAATAGTTATTCAATAGGTAATGCTTCTGCTCGTTATGGCCGCCTGAAGCCAAAGCACAATCCTGTAGATTAATCCGGTATGACCAAACACGGTGCATGTTATGAAGCCTTGGCTTTTCTATGACAGCGAATCCGTTTGGATTGTTGTTGATTTCGCTTGGTGGTAGAGGATCCAGTTCCGTCCTGGATTTTCTTCAAGATCCCTAAGACAGCTCCACGATACTACACTAGAATGTCTGCAGGATGGAACACAATCGAGTCTGATGCGGTGGATATAAGACGTCTTATCATCTTTATAATCCGGTTGACTGACTTGTTCAGGGTGTCTTTACCTATCTAATCGACAGCTTAGGCGTCAAAGACGTCCAATTCGAAGAGCTGGTAGCCCTCGACCCGGAATTCCTGCGGCAGCAAAGGTGCGCTGTATCCCAAGGCCCACCCAGAAAGCACTTCTAACACACCTTTTTTCCAACAGTCCTGTCTACGGCGTTATATTCCTCTTCAAGTACCCCACCGGCGAAAAGCCCACCGATGTGCCCAAAGATGGCCAGTTCGATTTCGAGGCGGTAGAGAACCTCTTCTTTGCTGCGCAGACGATTCAGAACGCATGCGGTACCCAAGCGCTGCTATCGGTTCTCTTGAACAAGCAAGACCAGGTGGAAATCGGTCCGCAGCTTAAAGAATTCAAAGAATTCACGGGCGCTTTCCCTTCCGATGTATGCACCGCTACTAGAAATTCTCTACGGCTTATTGCAAGCTGACCCCACCCTTGCAGCTACGAGGGGAAGCTCTCTCGAACTCGGAGCTGATCCGAGATGTCCACAACTCCTTTGCCCGTTCCTCGCCCTTCATCGACGAAGCCCAGCGGCAAGCAACAGAAGATGATGATGTCTACCACTTCATCGCCTACACCCCCATCAACGGTGTCCTCTACGAACTCGACGGCCTGCAACCCGCCCCCATTTCCCACGGCAGCTGCACGTTTGGTGAATTCCCAGACAAAGTGATACCGGTCCTACAACGGCGGATAGAGCGCTACCCAGCGCACGAGATACGCTTTAATCTCCTCGCTATGGTGCGCGACCTGCGTCTACGCGCGCGAGAGATCGGAGACCAGGACTGGCTGTATCGGGAGGAGCAGAAAAGGAACGCGTGGCAGTGGGAAAACTCTCTGAGGAGACATAACTTTATTGGGTTTATCGGGGAGATGCTGAAGGGTGTTGTTGGGGTCAAATTAGAGGATGGTGAAGAAGCTTATGGGAAATGGGTTGAGGAGGCTAAGGCGAAGACTTTGGCGCGGATACAGGAGAAGCAAAAAGGTGGAGGGAATGCCGAGGAGGCTGAGGCGTGAGTCGTGAGTGGGACAGGCCTTTACATGGACGTGGGTCGCCTTAGACATTGGTCAGAACCGAGCCTTATGACACAGTGCCTTCCGATATTTATTTTTAGTAATAACTAGAGCGTGCATCTTAAGCTTCCCAAGCTTCCTAGACTCGGAAGAAATCTTGCATTGTTAGTTTCGCGATCAAAGTGCAGAACGGGAAAGTTGTCTGAGACTGGTGTTTGCAACACTCGCCCACCCCCCCCTCCCCAGCCTCTGACTCTCCGGCGGTCTCTATTAGATATCTCAGATAAAGATGAATTAAAGGAAATAATTCGCTAAGTCGCTTAGCAGAATAATTACGAGCAATATAATATAATACATAATTCATGCCAAAGCGATTTAACTTTTATCATTCTTGCAATATTCAGGTCTTGTAAAGTTTTGATGTTCATGTGTTCATGTAATCTTACTAGTGGTATTTTGGTTTTGAGGCGCTTGGGATATCATCTGCAATGCAGCTGGCTGGCAGGCACACACTACTGCCGGCCCTTGATCCTTGGGTTCTGAAACTCACCAAACCCCACAGGCTGTGCTCCTCACCATCAGCCTAGAGTCACTTCTGGATGCACTCAGCAAATCGAGCACGACCCATCGATGTTTCTATAGAGAGTTCTAGGATGTCGAACACCGAGCCTTCGACAACTCTCGCGACGTCATTCATTCCTAACTACCCTTCACCCACAGACACCTCTCTCGAATGGCAAGACACCCCCCCTCATGAAAGCACCAACATTGTCATAAATATCAGCAGCAGCAATGGTTCGACTGGCAAGGGGATCCTTATCGGCATGCTCTCGGCCTTTGGTTCTGCTGCCTTCGTCGTACTCATCTTCGCCGTCTTTTACTTTTTCAGGTATACGAGTCGTGGACGGATATTCTTGGATCGGATAGGGAGGCCGGGAGAATATGATGATGAGCAGGCATGGGCAAATGAAGAGGCAGAGGCGCTGGAGGAGATGAGTGACATTGACCGGCTTGAGTATTTGAGGGCGAAGGGTAGGCAGTATACACTTGCTTGTTGACACAAAAGGTCATGCGTGTTCTTGGATGATCACTTGCTGAATATTGATATTCCACAGCATTCATACAAGCCAACCCACCAGAGTCGTTCCAGACCGATATCTCGCTGTCCCAATTCCTAGCTATACAAGAAAAGGGTGTCTCCGCATGGGAATTCGAACCGGAACTGGAAATTGCGAACTGCTTCGTTGAAGGGCGAACAGAGATTGAGTTTTTTGATTCGGAATGTAGTGTTCAAAGCAACCTACCTATACCGAAGCAAAACGAGGTTTATTATTGGGAAGCAAAGATCTACGACAAGCCGGAATCTTCTTTGATAAGTATCGGAATGTCTACCAAACCGTATCCACTTTTCAGATTACCAGGCCAGTAACTTCCTACCGCAGGGCTCTTTATTCCTATACTAACCATCACAGGCTGGCACAAATCCTCGATAGCTTACACGTCAAGCGGCCATCGCCGCTTCAACCAACCCTTCACCCCTACAGATTACGGTCCCGAATACGTCCAAGGCGACGTAATCGGCGTCGGCTACCGGCCCCGAACTGGCACCGTCTTCTTCACCCGCAATGGCAAAAAACTTGACGACGTCACCCATGGCCTCAAAACCCAGAATCTCTTCCCCACGGTCGGCGCGAACGGGCCTTGTACGGTCCACGTCAACTTTGGCCAAAGCGGATTTGTATTTATAGAAGCGAATGTTAAAAAGTGGGGTTTGGCGCCGATGACAGGGAGTCTAGCCCCCCCGCCACCATACGGGAGTGAGCAGGGAAGTATCCTCCTTGAAGCGGGCCGAGACGGTGGAGGCAATCAAGCCACCCAGTCTTCCTATCCCAGTGTCCGGCACTCACGCTCCCGAAGCGGGCAACCCCGCTCCGCTCCGCCCACGAGCCCTGGGCCTATACGTTCACCTACTGAAATTTCCCTCGCGCAACTGGCTCATATCCCCTCTAGTGAGGACGTTGGCGAGGGCACGAGTCATGATGCGCCTGGGGCTGGTATGGTAAACACCTTAGATTTCGCCGGGCAACCACCGCCAGAGTATACGAGCCCGGAGGGGTCGATTCTGACGAGAAGTCGGAGGAGTAGCGGGGACAACGAGAGGGAAGTAGAACGACCGTTATTGAGGAGTGCGATTCCGAGACCGGAGGTGCCGAGTTATGATGTGGCGGTGGGGAACGATGATCCGCAGCGAAGGAGAAGGGAGAGGGCTGATGAGTATGAAGATGCGATTTGACGATTGAGCGAGATGTTCTTTCATGATTCTGGGGCTTGCTCGGGGAGTTGAACGAATGCATTGGGCCGGGGTATGTTATGAAATTTTAGCGGCGGATGATTGGAGTTTTATGTTATTGTTTGGCGCCGGAGAGGCTGGTGGGGTTGGGCAGGTGCACGCCGCTGCAAGAAAGCGCACTGTATAGGTGAGGCTTAGGTGGGGTCGTTCATGTTGTACTATATAGTCAAAAGATATAGTTCCTACCTTGATGTACATCTCACATGCTTCCTCCAACGCCCTTCAACGGCCCATCCCCCAAGCATGTAGTGGCATGTCTTGCGGAAAATTAGAGACGGGGTCAGATCCGGTCAAGGAAGGAGCATGCTTTTGTCTTACTGTCGATATGAGTTTCTTACCTCCGATTTGAAGTAACAGGTCCTCCAACATTCTCCACAAATTCATTTCCCTCAGTTATCAGACGTAACAGCACCATCAAAAAACAGGGTGGGGGTGCAACACCAAATCCGCAGCCGTCCAAGCACCCACGGCCAAACCTACTGCGTTACACTCAAATCAAACTCCCCTCACTGCAGTGCATCTACTCTGCTTTCCAATCACGAACTCATAACAAATCTAACTCAGGAAGCCCCTTTGGGAGGCGAAGCACGGCAGGGACTGTGTTCTGGTTGTGACTGTGGATGGTGGCGGTATAGGAGTGGTGCGGTGAGGGCGATGGGGCTGTTGTTGGAGGATTCCAGGAGGAGGTGGGGAAGGCGTGTTATGTGGGTGGACAATTACCTGGAGATCCAGGGAAGTGGTGGCTTGACGGTTTATCTAATGGTGGAATTAATGGAATGTTATAGTATAGGAGAGGTAGGCTATGTGCCCAATCATCACCGACAAGTTTGTGAACTTGAGTCCTCGATGCTTCGAACTCTTGTTGGCGGGCCAGGGAGTTGAAGAAACGATGTGTCGACAGTGGTGGTCGGTGCATCTCATGGTACGTCGGCTGACGTGGAGGTTTGTGAAATGAGTGGCTTGAAGGTTTAGTTGCACGAAGAGTGATAATAGTAAAAATGCCAGAAAGCTCAGAGAATCTACACCGCAAATGACTCAGCGGTCTGGAGATTCGAAGCAGTCAATAGTACGTTCGATTGTGGTTTCAGTAGCTTGGAAATGTCTCCACGCATGCCGCACTTGCAGTTCAACAACATGAGGAACCAAGAAATATGGGGCAAGCTTGAAGGGCAAGCTCAGAGGGCAATGCATGTTGCAACGGGATTAAGGTTCAGACCAAGAAAAGACCTATGCTAGTCTGAAAAGGAAATGCTTATACATAGCTGAACGTTGAAATTTCAAAGAACAGGTGAGATACATAGGCCTTATATGGTAGATAGAAAGGAGATAAGCAATTTGGATCCTCTTTAGCAGTGACGACTGCATTATCTTTCATAGGCGTTGTTCTGATCACCAATAGTTGTGGTACCATCAGCCAGGTCGAGAACATCCAAGGCCGCATGCAATTCAGTCCATCGCTTCTTGATAATCTCCTGATAGAAGAGGCCGAGAGCTTGGTTAGCCAGACTCGCTTTGCCTTTCCCCTACGCTGTTCGGGGGAAATAGCTGATCGGTAACCCAGCATGACAGTAACGAACTCCTAGATTTTTAAGAGAAGGTATATATGAATTGATATCTTAAACCGCTCCTAGGGTATGACTGCTGGTTTTTGTGTCGGTACTCTGTGTGATATGCTGATTGTTGGAAAGACGCTTCTTAAAAAGCATACCCACTCCATATACAGCTATTGTTTTCTTTTCAATAGAGCTGTCTACGAGAGGGGTTGGGGCGTGGGTTCCTTCGATTTATCCTGTTCTCGAAGGTACGAGATAGTTAAGATGAAGATCCATGCTAATGGAAGTGGAATAGTTGTTTTCGACGATTAGAACGGATTTAGTTTAGCGTATGAGACTAGCGTAACGAAACCAGAACAACGAGTGCAATCCGATGTGTTCCCAGACAACGATGCACGATCTGGAAGTACATAGGCATTCCTTTATAATCAACCGCCCCCCAACAGGGTGTAGGACTCGCACTTACAAAATACAAACGCAATAGCCCGTCCTTAAGCGAATATCTATTCCGCCGGGTGCTTGCAGTGTACCCTTCCAATCTTGCAGGTAGATAGCATAAGCAAGCAAGCATCAGCGGAAACGCGGCCAATCGCATCCATACGCACTGTCCTTCGTTATCGAATTGGCGGTCGAGGCCAGAAATTGGGCTGTCATCGAGACCGCTGGGGTTAGGCGCTGTGTTCACGGGCAGCGCAAACTGCACTCTGCGTCACCGCAGTGCAGGGCATTTCAGTCGTCATCTCTGGAACCTGGAAGCTAAGATACTCGGAGAAAAGTTCGATGAGAGTTGATGGGGCTGAGGCGGTAGATGCTGGGGGTAATCACTCTAGCCCACCAGCATTTCAGATAATAGTATTGGTGAGTGCGTTAGGTAACAGTCCTTCGTGACGTCTGGCGCCGTCAGTCCATACAGTCGTTATTGGATCAAGCCCCGTTTCTCTATGCGAAATGGAACACTGCGCCAACGTTCAAGTTTGACAGTTGTCTTGGGAGGATCGTGCAGTCGTCCTGCAGCATCGTCTATCTACATTGCATATTGCGGCGCTTGAGTCAACCGCACTATGCAGTTTGTCTTGAAAATTCTTTGTTCCTGTTTGGCTAAGTCCCGCTAATGTGTCATGCGTTAGGGTGCAGGAGGTGGTCCCATCGAAAACAATGTGACGGGTCTTCTAGTCAGATCAACGGCGACCCAGTGGGCCAAAGGCTCTATTTTAGCTGTTGATGGAGGTACACATCTAGCCGCAATTATCAGGGTATTTGAAGAGCATCTGCCAAATGCAACTTCTAAAAGATTGTCTGAGACCTCAGTCCCCACGCACACCAAGGTCGCAGCAATATCTCTTAGCAATGGCACATCCTCACCAACCCTATCAACTCACAGTTCGAGCCGCGCAGGATACTCCAATTCGGCACCAGAGATCAATGGGAATGGAGCAGATTCTCCTGTATCTTACCGAGACATTCCAAAACCAAACATGTCCCTTTCCACAGGCCCATTCGCTGGCCTTGAGCTCCCCCACGAATCTGCTGAGGCAAACGCAGCCTACTTTATCCACAATCTGATCTCGACGTATTTAATAACTCACCCTCATCTAGACCACATATCAGGTTTCGCTATCAACACAGCCTCCTTTCAGCATACATCTCGCCCCAAGAAGCTCGCTGCGCTACCGTCCACTATTGATGCCATCAAAGACCATATATTCAATGACGTAATATGGCCGAATCTGTCGGACGAAGACGGCGGGGTGGGTTTTATAAGCTATTCGCGACTTTCGGAGGGTGGGAACGCTGCATTAGGTGAAGGTCTGGGTCAAGGCTACCTCGAAGTATGTGATGGACTGGCCGTGAAAAGCTGGGGTGTCAGTCACGGTAACTGCACGAAACGCCATATCCACCGCGGAAGCAATGGTGGCGGTATGCAGGAACCGTACTTCCCTCAAGGCTCCCCTGGGAGATCGTCGCGGAGCACGCCCTCACGGAGCCAGAGTCAAGGAACTGCTGTGGATATAAAATGCGTCATCGACAGCACTGCATACTTCTTGCGCGACTATCATACCGGAAATGAAGTATTAATATTTGGTGATGTCGAACCTGATTCTCTTTCAATCTCTCCTAGGAACGCTATGGTATGGCACGACGCTGCGCCAAAAATTAGCGCAGGAGTCCTTACTGGCATACTTATCGAATGCTCCTACGATGATTCTCAGGCTGACGAATTCCTTTTTGGACACCTGACACCACGCCATCTGATAGCGGAGCTTCAGGTTCTTTGTGAGAAAGTTGTTGCTATCAAGCGCAGCGTAGATGCACTGTCCTCACGCAAACGCAAGCGTCAGAGCAACGGTCTTGAAATGTACGGGGATCCGGGCGTTCAAAGCCAACAGGTACACAACGTACATCAGACACGGCAGAGAACGAGAACTTCGAGTATCAGTCCCTCTGCGCACACCGCAGACGGCTCGTCAACGCCGCGACCACGGCAGACGAAACGAGTGTCAGATGTCAGTCCTACTACTACGCGTTTCTCAGGAGACTCTGCTCTAGATCTGCCGCCAGAACTGGAAGATTCTGATGACAAGATGGATTTTGAGAGTAGGAGAATGCGCAGCCCGCCAGTGCCGATTTCCCGGCGATCGTCGAGCCATCGGCCGTTGGAAGGTCTGCAAATCATCATCATACATGTAAAAGATTCGTTGAAGGATGGCCCTCCCGTTGGTGAGAATATCCTTGCACAATTACAGGAATATGAGAAAGAGGCACAATTAGGGTGTACGTTTTCTATATCGAAGACAGGAACGTCTATTTGGCTTTGATTTAAGGGAAAAGATTATGATACCAGGAGGATGGCGTACGCTTGTGGGGCTTTGGAGGGAATGGGTTGATCTAAGGTCCAGCGAGTGATCTTGGTCCATTCGGACGGCTTATCTTGCAAGGCGTTTTGGGAAGCTGTACTCTAGATGCATTCCAATATTGCTCATCTTGCGTTGAAGACCTATCCGTAGCCCCCACCAAGCTCGTTCCAAGCTACATCTGCTTCGGGATATCCAGAGCAGTTGATTCTGTTACTACAATGTCAAACCTCAAATGGCTAGCAAGCAGACACGATAGCAAGCGGAATAGCGGAAGCAAGGGCAGTCGCCAGATAGTTACGTCATCCATGTCACTTTCACAAGAGAGTACCTACTTGCACTGGGTATTCGTCAGGCTGTTCTCTCCAAAAACAAAAATGACAGGTGTAGTACGCAAGTTGGTTATTCTCGCTGCTGTCGATGGCCTCATATTACAGCAGTCAACCCAGCGCAATCAGAGGGCTACACCGAGCCTGCAAATCAAATATAGAACCCACGAAATCACTCCCGCAAGTCTTACTTCACAAGCAAAGGATGAAAGATCAGCCTCATTCGACGCTCATGGCATTGTTGGTAGTCGCCCTTTGAAAAGGTCCTAAGACACCTGCACTGACAGTCATGCGTGCTTAGGACTCCTAACTATCGCCTCGGTTTCATATCTAATTTCTATTTCGCGCCGAGAGCAAGTCGCTCAGATCCGAGGGTCGCCGATATATACAATTACGGGGGTTACTCTCATCCCCCTATCTTCCCAACAGGACGCTACGAACGCTATAGTACAAGCCAAGGAAAGCTTGAAAAAGGAAGCAGGCGGGCAAGCTAGCCCAGCAACTGACGATAGCGACACTTCAGACAACGAAGAAGTTCCAACTGAGGATGACCATACCGAGGATGATGAACCTCAACCGGTGGTGACGGCGTCACCAACGGACCAGGATTCAACACCACTGCCAGCAGACAAAGGTGTAACCACTAGTGTCGCTGAAGATGTTATCGGTAGGAAAGGGCAGTACGGACGGTTTGCGGAGAGATGGTTTCGGAAAAAGGGATGGAGTACGGAGAAGAAAAGGGCTCAAGGAATGAGCACTGCTACGATTGGGGACTCCCCGGTTGACGGGCGCATTGTAGATACTGAAAAATCGGATCAAACCTCGTCCTATACATCGGCTATCACGCAGGGCGTAAGTGGCTGGCTCGGGAGTAGAAAAGAAACAGCAGAGCAACCTTTCGATAAAAACCAAATCGAAGCTTCCAATACGCATAATGTTGCAGCCACCCTTCTGCCAAAACTTCTTCGAACAACGAGGATACTCTTTGGATCTCGGAGCTTCTTTTTCTCGTATGAATACGACATTACCAGACGGCTAGGCAGTCAAGAAAATAGGAACCCTAAGATACCAATGCATAAGATCGTGGATTCCCTTGTAAGCTCTCCATTCCACCTTGAACACAGCCACTAGATGCCATCAATAAGGGCTAATCAGCTACACAAGTTTTTCTGGAATCACCATTTAGCGTCACCGTTTATTGAAGGTGGGCATTACGCGTTTGTGCTTCCACTGATGCAGGGTTTTGTTGGACAGCGGGTTGTTACCATTGATAATACTTCCGAACATCCATCTCAAAGCATACCTGGAGCTTTGGAGGACCCTAAAAACGTCATTGAACTCCAAAACAGTGAAAAGAAGGACGCAAGCTATCTATTAACATTAATATCACGGAGGTCCGTTCTAAGACCTGGACTACGTTACCTTCGGCGAGGAGTCGATGATGACGGTCATACGGCAAACAGCGTGGAGACGGAGCAAATCCTCTCGAGAGCATCGTGGGGACCTTCAGACAAAACTTACTCGTTTACCCAAATTCGAGGCTCTATACCTTTATTCTTTTCCCAGTCACCGTATTCGTTCAAGCCGGTGCCAGTCCTGCAGCTCTCACCGGAGACAAACCAAGTGGCGTTCAAGCGCCATTTCGTGAATATCCAGGCCAAGTACGGGCAGATACAGATTGTTCTACTGGTCGATAAGCATGGCGGCGAGGTGGAGATTGGACAGCAGTACGAGAAGCACACACAGCAGCTAAACGAAGAGACTGAGTCTGCCGACAAAAAGCTCGGCATCATCTGGTGGGACTACCACACAGAATGCAGAGGCATGAAATTTGAAAATGTCGTTAAATTAATGAACCTCTTAGACTCCAAAATCGAACACTTTGGCTGGACCGTCGACCTCAACAGCACAATAGTTCGCAAACAGGCTGGCGTCCTCCGCACAAATTGCATGGACTGCCTCGACCGTACCAACGTTGTCCAGTCCGCGTGCGCCCAACGTGTCCTTGAATCCCAACTCAAAGGAGAAGGCCTAGAAGTAAACCTGCAGAATGATCCCACAACCCAGTGGTTTAATACCCTCTGGGCCGACAACGGCGACGCGATATCAAAACAGTATTCCTCGACCGCTGCGCTTAAAGGCGACTATACGAGAACCCGAAAACGCAATTACAGGGGGGCGCTGAATGATTTTGGGCTCACGCTGAGCAGGTATTATAACAACATTGTAAACGACTACTTTTCGCAAGCGGCAATCGACTATTTACTGGGCAATGTGACGGTGCAGGTCTTTGAAGAATTTGAGGCGGATATGATGAGTGGGGATCCGGCGATGTCGATGCCGAAAGTGCGCGCCAATGCCATTAACACCAGCTCCAAAATTGTCATCGCCGACCAAAGCGAAGACCTAATTGGTGGCTGGACCCTGCTGAGCCCGCGAGAAACAGATACGGTTCGGACGTTCCCGTTCGAAGAGGTGGTTCTGCTGGTAACGGACGCGGCACTTTATACTGTCCGATTTGATTGGGATATGGAGAAGGTGTCGTCATTCGAGAGGGTCGATCTGAGGAGCATCGTGGGTATTGTTTGTGGGACTTACATCACGTCGACGTTGGCGGCGGCGCAGTCGGATGAGCAGAAGAATGTGGGATTCGTGGTTAAGTACCGGCCTGGGAAGGAGGATATTGCTAGGGTAAACACCAGGTCACTGAATACGGTCGTGGACGCGGAAGGAAAGACCAACGAGGAAGGAGCTCAGCAGCGGGATGAATCTTCTCGACCCAAGGATGAGAGTAAGAGCGGCAAAGACGACCCCTCAACCCTGAAAATCCTTGCCTTCAAAGCCCTCCCCGCTCACTCCAGCCTTGCCTCCTCCTCATCACTTCCAACCCACACCCTCAGCGAACGAGAACTGATAATGAATATCTGCGAGGAGATCCAAAAGGCCGCCGGTGGCTGTAGTGGTGAAGGGAAAGATGAAAAAGTAAAGGAGGAGAAAGTGCTTATAGAGGATACCGGGATCATTAGCTTGGCAGATGCAAGAAAGAGTACAGGGCTGTTGGAGCAGTGGAGCCATTCCTTGAAGAAGTTAGTATGGGCATAAGTGACAACGATGAGGAAAGCAAGAGTGTAAGGGGAGTGTTGGACAGGAAGTGGAATATGTAGGGAGCGCTTTAGTAAAGGAGACACATTGAACCAGCGAGAATAGAAACGCGCAGTGGAGAATCCGAAGAGCTGTAGTTGTTTGGGAAGAGCTTATTTTCGATCCACTGGAGAGAGCGTCGAGCGTACTGGCTATATATGTACGTCCGCAAATATCATGATAATGAAGGATTAATTTTTGTCAAGTGACTACACTCTGCATTCGGCGTCTTGACGTTGCATGATAGGCTAGTTCGATGTAAATGGTAAAAAGCTTGATATATCTTTAGGGAACCACTGGATGTACACCCCCTCTTCTTACACTCTCTACTTCTTACACCTACACCTCCCTCTACATAAGAAAAACTAGAACTTCTGAATTGCAAAAATCAAGTTTTGTTGAGAATTGAGAATTGACATAAATGTGATTGTTTGATTCTCGGCTAATATCTAGACTCGCGATGTTAAATAAATGAGCTAGAGAGCTGAATTTTGAAAAGATCACTGTTTCTACTTATGAGATTCGTAAGACAGGTCCGCTTTCATCTGTATCAGAGAAGGCTTAGCGTCATTGAGACAACGTTCACCTCGCCTTCTTCCTCTTCTTCTTTCCTCTTTATCTCAAACCTTCAACTCTGCATCTTCCTCGATTCCTTCTTCGATCTCTCCGAGTGATGATGAAGGAAAGGCAGTTTACTGTGTGTGTGGCGCTAAGGTTAGGAAGCCTCAGCTAATATATTGAGTGAGGGGGTGTAGGTGTAAGAAGAGGTGTACATCTTGGTTCCCTATATTAATCTATTTCTCCTCTATACGAAATCATCTTTACTTCCCCCTCTCCGCACATTCATTCCCCTCTTCTTACGCCAATACAAACAAACTGGATAATCATCATTCTCCATTCAGCGCCACTAGCCAGAAGTCTATTGTCGAACGACGTCTTTAAGTTCCATCAGAACCCCTTTCTACCGACCTATCTCTCGGCAATTGATTCATTTGTGCGCGAACTGCAAGGCACCAGAATAGCAAGAGATCTTGTGTCTGTAGAGTTGTGTGAGTATCTCCTGTGTGTTTGGCATTGATACGAATAGTGCTTAATACTCCAAATCTGATTTCTTGCCACTGAAGAACACAAGAGAGAAGCGGTCTGAAAGTGTCGGATTTTGGATGTATCGAAATATAAGTGTCAGTGAGATAAACGAATAGGTAGGGAGGTTAGCGATCTTTGGATCGCTCTGTCTCGGTACTAGAAAACGTCAAGACCCGGTTGTATCGAGTTCTCGCCGCCAGTGACACAACCACACCATTAGAGGGCCTGTTGTATCGAGGCGTTCCATCTGCTGGTGATACGGATAACGCATCCTTGCAGTCTCTCCCTGTATAAAGATACTCGGTAGTCTCGGTGAACACACCAACCTGAAAACCTTATCACGATGCCGAATTCTATTCATAGCAGGTAGAAACCCACACACAGTACCACGTTACATATACATACATCATGATATCTTTCCCGCGCCTCTACGGAAACAACCTTCGTGGGTATTCTGCATATGGGGAGATCGTACAACTCCATATGGCCCCAAACGCGGAGATGGAAAGGGAGAAAGGACGCCGACCCATGCTTATAGCTCAACGACGCAGAGAGAGGCGGCTGCGAAAGACTCCGCAGTACCTGCCACCAGCTCCACCACGCCAATCCTGGAAATTGCATCGCTCTCGCGCCAGCAATACCTGCCACACCCCTCTGTTATCGACTAACCTCCTTAAGGTCCATCTCAACGCTCCTGGGTTTCCCATTCATACTTCTCCTCTTTTGACCCTCCTCCTCACTATCCTCCGCCAAATCATGTAAACCGAACCCTCCATTCTCCTCGTCATAGCTCTGGATCAATCCATCCCTATCCCCCCTCCCTCCAAAACCACCTCCGAGACTCCCAGAACTCACCCGCCTGCCATCGACACTCCTCCTCGCTTGCATGCTGAGTCTCGTCTGCAGGCTCGCGATGCCGTCGGTGGGCACGGCGTCGTCGATGTGGTTGTGCAGGAGTTTGTGGCCGTTGGGATCGCCGCGGGAAAGGTTGAGGAGATAAACGCCTGTGAAGATGACAAGGAAGCCAGAGAGAAGGGAAAGGGTGTTTACGGCGTCAGTGGTGTTGAAACCTTGGAAGAGGATGAACGAGGCGCAAAGGGTGGCGGTTGTGAAGGTCACGTAGTAGAGGGGGTTGACTCTGCGGTTGGGATATCGTCAATTGATTTGTGGAATCGCCAGAAGCCGGGAAGGGCAGAGGAAGGGGCTGGCTTACATCGAGGTAGAAAATTGGCTAAGGGCTTTATTGAAATAATTCATTTGCGTTAGTATACAGACGATTGTAACGATGGCAAACGCATAGGTTGAAGGATGGCTGAATTGGTTGTTCCCATTGAGGGATAATTTCAAGGCAATTCCAAAGGCTTTGACCGACATAACTGATACGGAACCGACTGTCGAACAAATGGATAGGTAAATAAGAGGATTCTTCTTTCCATGCTTTGGGGCGACTCGGTAGATCATAACGCTTGAGAAGATGGCTACTGAGACGCAGTAGAACAGGAAAGCTGGTAAATAGAGTAAGCTAATATATTCCATCAAGGATATCAGAGTAGGTCATACGAAGTTGTATAGCATATTGCAGTATTTCGTCGACAGTCTGTATCTCCTTATCTGGTGGTGCATGCAACACTATTATCACGGACCCTATCAAGCACATGGCACATCCAAGCTTCCCCAAGGTCCCTAGCTCTTCCTTAAGGAAATATGACCCTAGCACAGCCCCTATAAGAACACTGAGTGCTCCTAGCGGTGTGACCAGAATTGCTGGCGCAAACGCATATGCCGCGAAATTGGCGATTTCACCGATAACCAAGGTTATGATCCCACCCCACCATGTTGGGCTTTTCAAGTACGCAAATCCATCTCCTTCGAATCCATGCCGTTCACTCGCTTCAAGTAGCCCCTTCTTTGTTATTACAAAGCTTGTTCCTATCGCCATGGTGGAGACCATGGCCAAAGCCAGGCCAACGTATTTGTCTTCTACCATTATTTTATATGTTTCCCAACGAATTTCCTGGAAGCTTTAGGGTAGGGAGCCGCTCCTTAGTTTCTTCCCCCGCTTGGAGAGGGCACGTGAAGCCAGCTCTGCGTGCCTTTGTTTTCCTCGATGCCAAACTAACTATCTCCCCTCAATCTCCCATAAGGCTCATATATCGGAGGCAGACGCTGAGTCTGTGCGTCGACTGTGAAGACAAATCCGAGGGTCAAGGAATGTATGCGACAATGGTAGATTGCGGTGCAGTGCGCTAAGAAATGCTGTCAGGCCGGTTCACGGCGCACAGCTTATAGAGGTGTCAGCACTGATGTAACGAATGTGAGGACCGTAAAACTCTTGAGGTGGACAGCGGTGGAAAAGTAGAGACCACGAAATGAGGAGGGCGTGTTCTTCAAGGTACCTACGCGGACGAGGAAGGGTTGATCACTTCTATTTCGGGACAGAGCGGGAAGTAACTTTATCGAGGATAGTGCGAAATCGGCATCACGAATGCGTCGAGGCGTCCCTGGCCCTCAACAAAGGGGGCACAAGAGCAATGCGCGAGCACAAGGCAGCTTCGAGTGAAGGGACAGATTAAATTGATTTATTAATGATCTCTAATGCGCACATCCTATGCAAGACCCGTAAGATCTGGTGCTCTACAGCTTCCCGGGCTGAGCCGCATTAACTGGTATTAAGGCACCCGAGGCCAACTAACGTTTGGGCCTCCTACCATCTGCACCACGACGAAGAACCAACGCAAAGAAGAAAAAGACGCTGTCCTCAAGCGCGCGGATGAAATTCCCGGATTCAAATCCGGAATGTTAGTGAGCCAACCTTGCAAAGAAGAAGTGAGTTTGTCGGGTACCGTAGGAACGCAAACGAATCAGGGGTATCATTTCAGGGGACGAACTGGGGAAACAGTGGGAATGGCATACCTACGCCTGCCAGAAACTTACATTCGAAACTTACCTTACCATGCAGTTTGTGCCCAGAATCATGGCGTAACCTGTAGTATCCTGGCGGGTGTCGTCCCGCATTGGCTCTCGGTCCTATTTCGAAGATGCGTCAACCAGTCTGAACTGATTATCCAGGCTATATTCACGAGATCATTCTATAGATGGAGTTCGGATGGACCGAAGAAGATGTCCGGTACGCCGGTTCATTGATAATGTGGGTTGAAGCGGTGCAACAAATTCAGATGAGGAAAGCATGGCGGTGGCATTGGAATCGTATTCATCCTGAGCGGATACGTTTGAGATCTATTGAAACAGCCGTTAATTAAAATTAAATGGGTGAGGAGATCCCGGAACAAGTCTTACCTTGGGGATCGTCTTCTCGATCGCTCCGCGTGCGCTTCAGGGAACCCGGGCTTGAGCGCAGAACGTGCTCAGCTGATATCTTCGATGACGGTTCCTCGTCCTCATAGTTAATCTCGTCTATATCTTCGGTAAGCTTCTGATCGGGTTCTTGGTCCTGATCCGGATTACGCTCGTAGCCATTGCTTAGGGTTCCATTGGTCTTCAGGGACTCTGTACTCTCGCCACTGTCTGTATGGTCTACAGTGAAGTAAATATCATCCTCGTAGCTTTTTTCGTGTTCATCAAGCCCGAATTGCGAGTCTCCTCCATGATAATCATGTGGAGGCTCGTTGGCTTGAATATCTTCTACCTGATAAGCTTCACCTCGGTATCCTTTGGTCGATTTGTGTATGAGGTTTGGTTCTGTGAGTTGTTTCTCGGCTGGCAGATCCTCACCATCCGTCCCTTCGTCTGGATTATCAGGCTCGTCTTCAAGACTAGGGCCAGATGTATCCAATTGCTCATGCTCATGCTCTTCCTGTTCATCAATTTCGAGCTCGAGGCCTTCAGCTTCTTGATCAACATCCAAGAAATCATCATCTCCAGCTCCAATACTTTCGTTGGGCCCTCTGCCGTTGATTTCGTTCGCTTCGACTACGCCACAAAAATCATCCGTGGTTTGGTCTTGCCCGGTGGATCCCCGATGATGATCGTCATTATGTAGCTGGTCATTGATAAAAACTGCTGGGTCATTATCTGGTACGTTCTCGGTAGTAGTAGTAGCAAACTCGTCTTTTGAAGCTTCGATACTGTCACCTTGTATAGTGGACGATCTTGTTGAAAATTCGCGATTCGTATCATCTTCAGCTTCTTCAGCTTCTTCAGCTTCTTCATCCTCTTCATCTTCCTCATAGTTGATAAAGTCTTCTTCCTCCGCAGCAGTCTCCTTAGCATCTCGAAGAGCATGCTCATCAACAGCGGCAGATGATGAGACAACAACTTCTTCTTCAACCTTTGGGACCAGGCTTTGCTCTTCCTTTGTACCGCCTTCGTCAAATCTAGCATATTCTCCTCTGCTACCGCTAAGCTGGGCTGCTTGGACATCATCTTCTAAAGGTGTACTGCCACCTTTATGATCAGCATTATATGCTCTCGTGCTACGCGTGGGCTCCTTCAAGTTGTTCTGAGCGTTCCGAGCAATCTTACGACTTTCATCTTCCTTGTCCTCTTCCCTGTCCTCTTCATTGTCCTCTTCCTTTTCTCCGTCATCGTCCCCAACATTAACGGGTCGAATTCTATCTTCCTCCGCATACTTTGGACCATCCCTATTATGTGAGTCATCTCCCCCAACGTCGTCTTGTTCCTCTACATCTTCGGATTGCGGGTCATCTTCATTAGGTGGTTCCAGCAACGAAAGTTGAGAAAAGCCTCTGCCCTCGGCGACTGCATTTATCAGATAACTCATGCGTTGCGAGAACCTAAACCTGGTGTTCAAGGCAATGTAGAGTGGTCCAGGGTTGTCAAGCCCGTCGTAACGATGTAGCTGTATGTATACATCCAGGATCTCAGCGAGAGTAGTAGTAGAAGATTCTGGAGCAAACTACAAAGTAAAAAACGTTAGCGAAACAACAATACGTTGAAGTGTACGAAGGTTTACCTCGCTAAGATGGAGACCCAGGTCTTCTATTTGAATCTCCAGTTCATCTTGTTCACTTATGCTCTCCCCTAGTACTGATCTGCATGCCCCCAGTAGATAATTAATACTTCCAGCAGCATGTGTTTCATCATGGAGAAGATAGGTTTGAGAGTGCTCTTGATCTTGATCAATGGGAGGAAACAAAGACATTTCATTATCTTGGTACACCACGACGACCGGATGGACATAGGGAGGATGTTGCAACAGGTTTATATTGGAAGTTAGCGATTCATCTTGATTAGTGGTAATATCTTGAGATTTTGGAAGTGATACAGAAAGTGCTTGTTCGTCCTCATGGCCGGATAGAAGTCCGGATACATCATCGGGCTTTTGGTCAAAAGCGTCTTCAGCTGCGTCGCTACCACTACTAGAAGCTATCGGGCCATCCTGGAGTTCTCCAGGCCAGTCGTTGCCTTGTGAACTCGTAACGTGCGGGTCAGCATTGGCCTGACTTTCGATACCTCCAGAACCTAGTTGTAATGTAGGTTCCTGAGTGTCTCTGAGATATTGTACACTGCTTTGCTGAAGCTCCTGCTGGGCATAAGATGCATCAGTTTTCCTTTGGAGCGGCACTTCGGCCTCTGACTGCACAGATTGTGTCACGGTGCTCTCCCCCACAGTTGCGATAATGATATCTGCGCTATCACCTATTGTTGATTCCTCAGCATCTTCTAGGTCCTCGTCATGTACGGAACGGCTCTCCTGGAATTCTCCGGATGGATATTCATCGTCAAACATTTCGTCGTCATTGCCAGCCTGTGGCGCCTCTACATCAGGTAGCTCTTGGTCTATCACTGATATGAGATCCTCCGCCATGAGGTCATCCTCACTCTCTTGTAAAAGGTCATTCGCCATAAGATCAATGTCGATATCTTCAGCGTTTGCAAGTGGCTTCATCTCAGAAGAAAGCTCCATCGGATCTTCTGCAGTTATCATATCGAGTTGAGAGATCCCTGGTTCTTGAAACGAAGCCATGTAATAGGAGACAAAGTGTCACAAGAGTATGTGTGCAGAAAATTTGGGCGTGCAATATGGTGGCTTTCGCGCGATGCTTGTTTTCCGTTAAGACAGCCGAAGCTTAAAGATACTAGATGTATTACTTGAGGCTGAGGGCTGAAGTTGTGTTTGCATTTATAATGAGATGGTGAAGTGAGGTAACCTAACGTTTCGGAGGATACTGACAAACGTTCAAAGGGTAGGAAGTCATGTCTTCCAAGAGAGTGCGAAGACTAGTTTGGGCGTGAAACAACACTGTGAGCTCAGCTTCCGAAGGTCGGTGTCAGAGTTGAAGGTGTCACTCAGTCCGTTACTCAAGGGTCGCGAAAGATGCTTTGACAAGGGGAGTCAGAGGTCGGTGGGCCGAATGCAGCAAGCCGTATTAATACAGAGTTACGCTAGCATTACACCCATGTAATTTTGGACCTCTCAAACCACATTTCAATTTGTCGAGGTGGTGCGAAAGGTCCTGGTCGGAATAAGTTCTACATGAATCCTTGATTTTGCCCTGTGGAGTGTACAAAGATCGAATACTGTGCAATGTCAACGGGACAAGCGGCTTCCTATCCTTAGAACTCCGCAGCTATGGTATCTCATACTGCCGCCAAAGCTACGTGCAACTGACCGAGTTCAGGTGGTACTTGCGGCTTCAATATGCACTAGGGGGGGTAAAGCGGTGCTTTCGCGTCAATTTCGAGAGGTTGCTCGCTCGAGGATCGAAGGACTTCTGGCCTCATTCCCAAAGCTAGCCGACTCATCGACGCAGCACACTACTGTAGAGCAAGACAATGTTCGCTACGTGTACCAACCGCTCGATGAGCTCTACATGGTCCTTATTACCAATCGACAGTCCAATATCTTACAGGATATCGACTCCTTGCATCTGTTCGCACAAGTTGTCACCAGCATTTGCAAGAGCCTGGATGAGAGAGAAATACTGCGAAATGCGTATGAATTGCTCAGCGCATTCGACGAGCTTGTAACGTTAGGCTACAGGGAGAACCTATCATTGGGCCAGATCAAGACGTTTCTGGAGATGGAAAGCCACGAAGAGAGGATACAAGAAATCATTTCGAGGGTACGCTTCCGCCATTTGTTCTTGCGGGAGTCGGGTTATTATATTAATCTATTGATACAGAACAAGGAATTAGAAGCTACAGAAGAACGTAAGAGGAAAGCAAAGCAGCTCGATTTACAACGAAAAGAGATGGCTCGCAGTGGCAGGGGGGTCGCCTCTCGTGCGCCATCGTACCCAACATACACTCCACCTTCTCGACCTGCTGGCACCGACACTTATGACAGCTATGAGGCGGAGAAAAACAAATCTTTCAAGTTTGTTAATCTTTCTTATAACCAGCTGGTCATGTGCTGACTCCAACAAAGAACAACAGCCCCGAAAGGGAAGGGCATGCAACTTGGGAAAAAGTCGAAGACGACCGACATGTTTGAGCGAGTGAGGGGAGATCTTGGCGCCCAAGCTGAGGAAACGGTACCCCTGATGTCGAACTCGCAGCCTATACTGCCAGCTGAAGCTGCTCCTTCATCACGCCTCTCCGCATCAATTGACCGCGACGCGATCCATGTTACGGTTGCAGAGAGCATATCAGCGAAGCTGTCAAGAGAAGGATCATTAAAGTCTTTTAATGTCAAAGGCGACCTACAACTACGCATCACCGATCCATCATTGACAAAAGTGAAGCTTGACCTGACCGCTAATGCAACCCACAATGCCCAATTCCGAACCCACCCTAATGTGGACAAAGGGCTCTTCAATGGCTCGAAGACTATCCAGCTTCGGGATAATTCCAAGGGATTCCCGGTAAATAACTCTGTTGGTGTCCTACGCTGGAGTGCAAGCGCTGTAGTAGACGCGAATGATGTTCTTCCTATCACTTTCACGGTCTGGGTTAATAAAGGCTCTGGCGAATCCTGGACCATCACTGTCGAATATGAGTTGTCAGGAGGAGACAGTCTTCATGATGTGGTTGTGACAATTCCTTATGCAACCAGTGAACCGGCAGTATCGAGCTTTGACGCTGTGTACGAAGTCTCAGGTGATAGCCTAGATTGGACAATTGGCTCAGTGAACGAATCCAATGCGACTGGCTCGTTTGAGTTCGAAGCACAAGCCGAAGATGACGCAGAATTTTTCCCCATGAGCGTGCGGTTTTCCAAGAGCAAACCATTTGTGGATGTAGACGTAAGGTCGTTCCCACAACTATTTGGCCTGAACTAATGCAGCACTTAACAGATCAACTCTGTCACACTGATCGACATGGATCAAGATATGTCTTTCACAAAGGACATCAAGTCCGCAGCGGACTCATACTTAATAGAGTAACGCCGAGGACTCCTGAATGACTCTATGCTCAAGGCTTAGGAACGGAGCTCTGTTCATCTTCGGTAACTTCGATGATGCCCCTTGGCAATATAGCATGGCATGCTTAGAGATTGTGATCTGTCGTGGACTATGGTCAAAAGCACTGTAGCATAGCTAGACCAGTCTCAAGTAGTTCTCTACTGAGTAATATTACCTGAATTTTCACTACTTTTACTCAGATAAACCCTTCCTCAAACTAATAGGGTTTCTATTTTAATCGAGCTGCCTCAAAGAATTGCGCTGCCGCGCGAGCCGTAGACACAATAATTTCACCAAGTCGATATCCAGAACAATGCACTTAGAATAGTTGAGCTATAATGCGCGTTTCAAACAGCGTGAAAAAGATTATCAGATCTAGAATAGCAGTAATCATGGACTCAACACCCGTTAGTAACAAATCTAACGCGTGCACTCCTGCGTCACAGTCGGCCTGATATGAAGGGATCCAGTGCGAGTTCCTGAAACAATGAATACCGCATTTGTATGACTTACATTTGCATACCGCGTGTCAAAATCGAACCAGAGTCAGTCATGCTGAACATGTTGGCCGAGAAAATCGTTCTATCTGCCATAAATGCAGAGCATTTGGCATACTGCCCATCCATGGATCTCATCGCCCTGGCTACAATTGATGAACAAGTCCACGTCCACAGATTGAATGGCCAGAGAGTCTTTGGAGTAGCAAACAAACAATCCGAAGCGAAGATCAAGGGAGTGCAATGGAAGCCAAACGGTAAGGCCTGATGCGGTACTGCTTCTTTCTAGACTTCTATATCACTCTCTACGCCGTTCCTTGTACTGAAAAACCATCCAGGTCAAATCCTTGCTGTTGCATATAGCAACCACACTCTTTGCTTGGCAAGTGCCCATACAGGGAAAGTGATGCATCAAATAGACTGCTCGGCACACTCCGCATCTCAAATCTGCTGCTTGGGCTGGGGCATCAACTTCACGGATACCCATGCCGTGAGAGCCCGGCTAGAAAAGTCAGGCATGGAAAAAGACTTAGATGATGTACTGAGCGAAGGAACCCAGTCGAGTATTTTGGACTCTTTAACGGATCTACCCCTAGATCTGGCCTTTCTTGACATCGAAGGGATTTTGCCTAAGCTGAGTACTTTGGCTATGGGAGGAAACGCGTATGTGAATATCTTAGGATAGAAACAGCTGCAGAGGCTGAATTCTAATAGTGATGACGTGTTTGCTTCCAGAGCGTCCTTGGATACTATTTTCCAGCCTTTGACAAAGAGCTCCACTGATTCAGCCGATATTCTCGTTGTAGGTTTTGAGGATGGCACAGTTTATCTAAGTATTTACGACTTCTTTGAGATTGGCAGCTTCAGTCTCCTGCAAGCATCCCGGGCGTTGAAGAACAGCAAGCCCATAATGCATTGCTCCCACCCTTATTCAACAACGCACCCGTTATTGGTATCAGCTTCTGTGAATGGGGCACAAGAGCTTTTAGTTGTGCCGCTTGATCTTCGTTTGATATCCAGTGCCGGAAGGTATCTGTCACTTCTAGCCTCAAAATCTACCCAATTACACAACATTCTACGCTACGTGCACCAAGTCCAGAGACAAATGTATAGCGAGTTCAAGATCTCTCAAGATTTGCCCACCAGGTTCATTCGGAATATAGAAGAAGCCCTGCGAGAGAAGTGCGACTGCACTTGGGTGCAGGCTGCTTATCATCTCGTCGTTACTGGCAATTGCTATCCTCCAGTTAAAGAATGGCTGGTCGATGAACTGGGGGAGCGGGTATGATAAAATCCCAACATTTGTGGTTCAATAATTAGCTTACGTTTAGAAGGGGTATAAGAGATGGGAAAAAGCGGCTGTTACAGGTTACGAAAACGTGAGGCGTCTTGCCCACGAAAATCTGATACCTGCTTTGGAACGATTTTGTGTACTGTTAAGTCGACTGCGAGGTTTGTCCAGATTTCAGGACTCAAATGCCACGCTCGGCCTCTCTACCCAAGAACTGGACAACATCCTCGACACCGTGAACTGTGTGCAATTGCTGGCACACCACATCTTGATCTGTGCTCGGTCCGAGCTTCGTCAATTTACGGCATTCTCGGCGTGGCTACGCCTCGAGATCGAATTGCAATCCGCGGATGCAAGCTCAACATCTGCAAATGAGGCAACCGATAAAGATTTCAATATTGACCACACGAGCACGCTAGAGTATATTCAAGGTGCTATGATGCAGAGCCAGCTTATTGGCTACTTTAATATGCAGTCACAAGGCGATCAGAAACAGCAACGGGACCTATCAGCAGAGGGACGATCATTTTTTGAAGTATACAAGCGTGAACTCAAAGACCTGAGTAATCACATCACTCCACAGAAGCAAATTCCGGGCCTTGAAGAATTAATTTCCCATCTAGATACACAGTGCAATCTGATGTTTGCTAGAATCGCTGAAACACAGAGAAGAAATGTCAGGTTGGGTACTCCAATATCACTTGGGGCAGATATTCCAGCGTGCATGGATTTGAGAATGATAATAGAGGTAGGAGAAATTTTCGGAATGCGCGTATAGGAGAATACTAAGTACTTGCTCACATAGCAAGACAAAGAGAGCAACGCCGAGGAATACGTATTACATGTCGTGCTAGGTCCTACGCACTCACAAGATGGCAGTAAGCCTTCAAATTCCTTTCCCACGCTGACCTCTGTAACTTGAAAACTAGTACGGATTTTCAGGGTCATACTTAATATATCAAACGGCATGAGCTCCACTCACAGTCTTGAGTGTGCTTGGGTTCGAATGCCAATGCCGATTGAAAGTGTTCGAGATGTGAAATTCGTTGACGATGAGGCATTAATGGTCGCCGTCTCGAACGAATGTGAGTGCTTTTGCTCCAATATCAGTACTATAGGCTAATCTAGAATCGATAGCTTCGTCTCGTTTATTCAGTATTGATTACCGTAAGAAAACAGATGCTTCAAATGGCTTGAAATACACCACGCAGGCTTTGCAAGGAAAAAACGTTGCAGAAAGTGCTAAAAGTCTTACTGCGAGCCTCAACCTTCAAAATTCTGAGCAGGCAGCACAACATACACGGCATACCTTCCCACCTGGTGTTTCTTGGGCCCCCGAAAAGATGGACATTAATGGTCGGAAAGGGAGGCGGGTGATTTGCATTGTCGCTCAGGACAAGAAGCGCTACCGGATGTACGATGTTGATAGCAACCCTGATGTGGAAGAACCAGAAGATGGAAGAGATAGTGAAGGTGATGAGAATATGCTTGAAGAGGAGCCGTGAGGGAACCATTGTCTCTTATGCCGGGTGGCCATGATTGTCTATTAATGACGGCCGTGCAGAACCACGTTTGGTTTAACAGAAAATGGCTGTTCGCGATTCATGCCAAAATCTGACGGGTCCGTCATGAGATGCCATCGAGCTATCAGAGTAATCCGTTGGACCGTGGTATCAGAGTCTTCTTATTCGTATATGCTCAGTGAGACGTGGACTTCGTAGCTTAAGTTTGTTCTCGGATTAGAAGGCCCGCGGGTATCAGCCCTATCTCCCGCAATACGGGTAAGGCTACGGTAGTAAGTAATAAGGATGTATAGGCACGTAGTTCCGAAAGCAGCATGTGAAAAGGAGAGAATCGCGGAGAAAAGGAGCTGAATCATCGTGATAATAGGGTAAGAATGTGATACGTGTGAGTATAGTTAAGTATAGTCAAAGTTCGACGCGTTGCTGGTGATACGAAAGTGTCGGACTACTGAGTATCAATTCTCGCTTCTTTTTAACTTCCTCTTTCTACACCAATAATCATCCTCCCCTAAGATAGCCTTCACGGCGTTCCGTGTTCCACAATTCCTCGATATCCGCCTGCGCATCACCTTTGGTCACCGCCCGCGATACTTTGACCTCAACGGTCTTACTATAGGATGAACGTGAATCAGGTATTAGAGAGCACGCTCTCACCAGGCAAGTCTACAACGATCTCACCCGAATTTTTCCAAGTACTAAGACACCTTCCACAGATGCTTCCACACGTCAGAATGCCGAGCACCAACTCTCACAAGCTGCTGAGGTTGACTTCGTAAGCACTTCCCGCCCTAGGGAGTTGGACTACAATCCGTTCCTCTCTCCTGACCCAAGTTTTTAGCTAATATTCTACAGCCTACATATCTTACAACGTTAGCAAATGAACTTGCCAACGAACAAGCCCAACCCCATATACGCACGGCGGCCGGAATTGCCCTCAAAAATGCCTTCTCCGCTCGTGAATACGCCCGCCTACGGGAAATGCAGCGGAGGTGGGTTCAACACGTTGATACTAGCGTTAAGAGATCTGTTAAGGAGTTGGCTTTGAAGACACTTGCCTCGAAAGATGCGAGGGCAGGGCAATCTGCGGCGCAATTTGTCTCTTCGATAGCAGCAATCGAAATACCAAGAAACGAATGGCCAGAACTGATGCCTGCCTTGGTAGCAAATGTTGGCGAAGGTGCAGATCACCTTAAGCAAGCCTCTCTCGCCACCATTGGTTACATCTGCGATACTGAAGACACAGAGCTACGGGATAGCCTCGTACAGCACTCGAATGCTATCCTCACAGCTGTAGTGCAAGGCGCACGAAAAGAAGAGTCTAACCTAGATGTGCGTCAGGCTGCTATAGTGGCCTTGGGAGACTCTTTGGAATTCGTGCGAACCAACTTCGAGAACGAAGGTGAACGAAACTACATCATGCAGGTTATCTGTGAAGCGACTCAGTCGGGGGATGCCCGTATTGAGGCTGGTTCATATGGGTGTCTTAATCGGATTATGGGACTTTACTATGACAAGATGCGGTTCTACATGGAGAAGGCACTTTTTGGACTTACTGTCATGGGTATGAAAAGCCAAGAGGAGGATGTTGCCAAGCTTGCTATTGAATTCTGGTGTACGGTCTGCGAAGAGGAAATCGCAATTGAGGATGATAATGCTATGGTATGCATTGACATCTATTCTTCTTAGTCGAACTTGTGCGCTAATGGTATTAAAGGCACATGCGGAAGGTTCCGAGGAAATGCGGCCATATTTCAACTTTGCTCGGGTTGCTGCTCGCGAAGTTGTCCCCGTACTTCTCGAGCTCTTAGCGCAGCAAGACGAAGACGCTAGCGATGAGGACTACAACATTTCTAGAGCTGCATATCAATGCTTGCAACTTTATGCTCAGACTGTTGGTGGGGACCTTATTCAGATAGTGCTCGGCTTTGTGGAACAGAACCTACGGCACGCGGATTGGCATTGGCGTGATGCGGCTGTTTCTGCCTTCGGTGCGATCATGGAGGGTCCAGACGAGAAAATGCTTGATCCCTTGATCAAGCAAGCTTTGCCTGTGCTAATTGGCATGATGGACGATAGTGCTGTTCAGGTCAAGGATTCCGCTGCCTACGCATTGGGCCGTATCTGTGAAAATGTTTCAGAAGCCATCGACTCTCAAGTGCACCTACCACCACTTATTGGAGCACTTTTCGCTGGCTTGTCCAATAGTCCAAAGATGGCAAGCTCCTGCTGCTGGGCACTGATGAATCTTGCCGATAGATTTGCTGGCGAGCCAGGATGCCAAGAGAATCCGCTATCAACCCACTTCCAGGACAGCGTGACGCATCTTCTAGGTGTGACAGAGAGGTATGATCATAGATCGTCCGTAGATAACTATACTACCGCGAAAGCTGACAAGGTCTGTAGCTCTGAAGCCGACAACCAGCTTCGCATGGCTGCTTATGAGGTTCTCAATGCATTCGTCACAAATTCTGCGAACGACAGCCTACACATTGTAGCCAAGCTATCAGATATCATTCTTCATCGCCTAGAGAATACCATTCCTATGCAGCAGCAGATCGTCAGCGTTGAGGATCGGATCACTCTTGAAGAGATACAGACGAGTTTGACGAGTGTACTTCTTGTAAGTCGCCCTACGCTTTTAATGGATGTTGGCTTCGACTCACGCATCTAGGCCATTGTACAGCGTCTGGAAGGAGAAATTAAACCCCAAGCGGATCGTATCATGCATGTGCTTTTACAGCTCTTGAGTACTGTGGGGACAAAATCAAGCGTTCCCGACACCGTATTTGCTGCCGTGGGTGCTCTTGCAAATGCCCTGGAAGCGGACTTCGCCAAATACATGGACCCATTCGTACCGTTCTTGTATAGAGCACTTGGAAACCAGGAGGAGCTTGGACTGTGCGCAATGGCCATCGGTTTGGTTAGCGACGTTGTGAGGGCACTGGGAGAGCTGTCCCAACCATATTGTGATACCTTCATGAACTATTTGCTCAATAACCTCAGAGTGAGTGTATGAATAAAGCTGCCACACGCTGGAAGAGTGCTAACGGGTGCAGAGTACAACTATGAGCAATCAATTCAAGCCAGCGATTCTCCAATGCTTTGGAGACATCGCCCAAGCAATAGGCCCACACTTTGAAAAATACTTGGCAACTGTAGCGGAAGTCCTACAACAAGCAGCCACCATCACGCTAGGCGAACACGGGGCATTCGAAATGCTAGACTACATTATCTCCCTCAGGGAAGGGATAATGGATGCTTGGTCGGGTACAATACTTGCGCTGAAGCATGGAAAAGGTATGTGATACACTGCCCTAATCGGACGCTACTGACAGGTCGAAGCTCAATTATTGACCCCCTACGTTGAATCGATCTTCAAGCTTTTGAACATCGTGGCTTCGGATCCTAATCGGAGCGAAGCTCTTTTGAGATCTGCTATGGGTGTTATCGGGTAAGCATATGGAGGACCATGTTTTCAATGGGATTCTTCTGACCGTGGCACAGTGATTTGGCAGACACGTTTCCGCATGGCGAGTATACAAATTACTTCCATCAAGAATGGATCACGCGCTTGATCAAGGACGTCCGCGCGAATCGTGAATTCCAGACGCGAACCATCGAGGTTGCACGATGGGCACGTGAACAAGTAAAGCGACAGCCTGCCAATTTCCAAGGGGCACAGATGTCCTGAACAAATTGCTTCCAAGCTATGCAGCTACATCAACATGGCCAATGGAAGCATCCGCCAGCACCACGAACGTTCAAGACCTGCTCAAATGCTACACGTCGTCCTTAACCAAGGTCGGGGACAGCCAGTGCAGCATGGCCATACCTACTGAGGTTCTGCAACAACAGTTGGCTTCCACACGAAATGGCTCAACGTATGGCGACTCCCCTTGCGAACCCAGCACATCGAATCCCCACCAGAGCACCAGAGCACCAGAATCCCAAACCCCACCACCACCACGCCCATATACCCCTTGTACGACCGTCATGCCATCTGTTCATACAGCACCACCAAGCACTTACCTCAGCACAACACCACCGAACCCAGATCATCCTTCCGACACATCATTAGCATTTATGCGGGCGTTTTCGATTGTTTTGCTCGCTAATGTTCCATGTTCCGAAGTCATGTATGCCTAAGTCAATGTATCCCACCCTTGGTCTGGCGGTTATTTCTACACCTTTACACTAGAGCTTCATTACGTGGTTCAGACCTCATTGGCGGGCCCTACCTGGGCCCAGTCTTGCGACCCAGGTTCGCGTTTAGCGGAATAGATAGAGGTTGCTGGTTGAAACTCACAGAAATCGAGTAGAATACTTGCTGCTCCCTGGTGGTTCACCTTTCAAGGTGATTGCTTTAACGCATGCTGAGAAGGCTGACAACAGAGTAGACTGAACCTATTTAAAAGTAGAATACGCACACCAACAAGTCTTTTAATAGCTACGCCCCATTTTCCCAAATGAAACCTTACATTTTTAATACTCATTATGGCATCGTCTGGATCACGAAATCATTCTCTGGTACCGGCTTGATTGAGAGGTTGAATCGTCGAAGCCAGCGATAAGATTGGTTGGTGCACATATTAATTGTGACAACCTACTCCTACGATCTTTGCAGAATCAACATGGATCATACCAGTGTTGGATATGTAGTAGCTCGTAGTTCTATGCTTCGCTTTGATATTTCTCGAGAATCAACGTCTTTGGAGAGGATGACGTGCGCTATGAAATGCTCGCCGATGCCGGCTAAAACCTTCAGATCACCATCTCTGGAGTGGGCACTAATAAAGTACCCAGGTATGTCCTGATAGACTTAATTGAGCAATCCAGCCGACTAACGATATAAATAGCGAAACAGCATGCTCAAGCAGCCGTACGCCACCTTAACGCATCCGAGGGTTTGATATATCTCCCAGGTACTCAACCTGACTACCGCCAATCTTGAAGACTCGTTTTGTCGAGTACCAGATTCAACGTCTTCTCTTTTCAGGCCAGAGTATCAATCATCGAGGACTCGGACCAAACAAATTTATTTCGCCAGCGGCGCTATTTCTACTATCCTGGTGGCGTCAACGAGGCCGATTGCTACCTAACGTACGATATCAAGCGCGATCAACTTACTTTGTATATTCCCTATATTAGCTCACGAGCGGCCCTTTGGTCTGGCCCAGGATTGACCATCGCAGAGGTCGAAGACAGGTTAGTCGATTCACCGTTGGCAAGCCTTGACTCATGATGGGGATTAGATTTGATGTCGATACTGTACGCCTGACATGGTCTTTGAATAAAGAGATCCAAAACTGGCTCATCTGAAATCGTCAAAGCAGGATTTATGCTCTGCATAAACATCAAGTGCCCCATATAACTTCTCAGAATTATGAAGGCCCAAATGTCGATATCGAATCCTTACAAAATGCGCTTGACGCCTGTCGCGTTGTTGAATCCCAGCATGAAATCTCACTCGTTCGTCATGCTGTCCAGCTTTCTTCGTTTGCCCACCGTAGTATCCTCTATAATATCGTCTCTCTTCAATCTGAACCTGAGGTAGATGCGCATTTCATTGATATTTGCATTTCTCATGGTGCTAGACGCCAGGCCTACAGCCCGAAATGCAGCGATCTTGCACTATACAAAGAATGACGAAACGCTGAAAGGGAAGGGGCTAGTTTGCATGGACGCAGGGTGCGAGTGGGGATGTTATTCGAGTGATGTCACAAGAACTCTTCCCATCAGCGAGCATCGATGGGCTAGCAAAGAGACAGCCGAAATATACGCTGTAGTGGCAGAAATGGAGGAGCGCTGCATTGAGAAGCTGAAGCCTGGCATTTTATACCTGGATCTATTTATCATCGGATCGCTATCGAAGGACTGCTGCGTTTAGGCATCTTCAAGGCAGAGACTGACGCTAACGTTGTAATGAAGAAGGGTTATAGCAGGGCATTCTTCCCACATGGTTTTGGCCACCACGTCGGTCTGGAGGTCCATGATTTAAGTCGACCACCAACTTCGGGCTTACGTCAAGAAGAACGCAAATAGCAAGTAAGGCATGCTCACAGAGAGAAACTCACGAACATTTCCCCAAGTGATTTCCCTGTGCGTTTTCACGAGTCCGTGGCGAAGGGTTCTGTGGACTAGAGTTGTTGAGGATAGAGCTCCTGGAGGAGAACATGGTCCTCACCGTCGAGCTTGGAATATGTAAGTCAACGGCTTAACCCGGAATCCCTTGTAGACTAAGCTAATGTTCCCAGACTTTTCCGCGCCCACATCAGACAACCTTTTCCTCCCCAACCCCACATTCGCATCAGTCATTGACAAGGATGTGCTGCACAGGTACATGCACATTGAAGGTGCAAGAATTGAGGATGACGTCCTGATCACGGCCGAGGGTTTCGAGAACCTGAGAACGGCACCGAAAGGAGCCGAGATGCTGAACATTATCCGCGAAGGTGTGAAGTGTCAGCATAGCATGGATTATTCGTTTCGAGCTTCCTAGCCCTCCCGCGCCATTCGTTAAGTTCAGGGACATCCGTAGCTTACATAGGAGCATTGGTTCGCGTATCAAACCAAGGCGGAGAAGATACATTGCAGGAGAGATGCAAGATCTTGGTAATTATCAGTACAATGGAAAAGCCATTAGGCACACTATAGTGGTAAGAAATAGGATTGTCGGACCGGTCTACCGAGATAACATTCAGCATCACTTACCTTGATTGCGAGTAATGGGAGTATTTATGACGATCTGGATCATTTGCTTCTGCAAAACGTGGAGCTTATTAAGGTAAGCTTGTCATGCTATCTGCCTCTCCCAGAAAAGAAATTCCTTCCATAGCTCCTGTCAATAGGTGGCACTACGGGTGCAGAAATTCGATAAACCATAATCAAAAGATGTCCAAATGGAATAATAGAAGCATCGCCTCTAATTCAGTTGCAAATCACGTATAATGAGAAGCGAAGCATTGAAAAAACGAACCTTTGGAATCTGTCAATTTTTGATTTCCCAACCTCAGAGTGCCACTTAGTCTAATGATTGGCCTGGTGTGCACAGTGCCAGGCTATCGGTGGTTGTTTGCTGACTTTTGATATTCTCCTGTTACTGAAGTTGAGAGCGGATGCGGTCTGCGAACGCAGATCCAACAACCGTTTTCCTGACCAACTTGCCCAGAGGATCTGTGCTTTCCCCAATTCTTGCTTAATCGAACTACGTTAGATTTTTCATCGGTTACAAATTGCAGACAAAAGCAGAACAAGACTCTGATCTCCGTGAAGTACATTCAAGATCAGATTTAATTCCAAAAAGATATACAAGGCACGGAGTTATGCAGGCATCTTTGACTGTTCACCCTTTGTTGATTGCTGGCGGCTTCACAATGGACTATCGATTTACCGCTAATTTCCCACACTGCTATATGATATATCATTCAAGGCACCGCCGCCACCGGTACCAAATACGACTTCTGCTTCGCTGTTGGCGACTACCTCTGGACTCAAGACACTACAAACTGCATCATCCACTTCTTTTTCACCCAAGACACGGAATGCATCTCCGCTGCAGGGACGAATCCGTGCACGGTGGGGGAGAGTACGGGGATGGGCGGAAATCATTAAATCAGTTTCGCGGCGAGCTTTGCATGGCAAGCTGCGAGTCAGAGTTTGCTGGCCGCGACGGTGCAGTCAGGGTGTGATTGGAATGATCTAGTAGGTGCTTTAGGAGATGGTTGTATGAGGTTGAAGGTTTGTGGGTTTTGAGAATCTCTACCAATTGGCTAAATTATCTAATATCCGCAACCCCTAATGAGAATGTTTTGCTCTTGGGTGCATACCATTTACTGTCCCAGTTTTTGGAAGGGTAAAGGGGTAAAGATGAATCCCAGAGGTCGGAATGGAAAGTTCAAATCCCTATGTCTATTTGCTTAGATCTTTGTATCGCACAAATTCTACCGTTGGACCCGAGTCCATGATTTGTGTTATCCAAAGGAGAACAATGAGTCAATTTATCGATTTGATATCTTTACGGAAACGAATTATTGTTCACTGGCTTTTCTGTATACCTGGGTGGATGGAAGACGATGGTCTTGCGAACCATGGAACACTTCTAAAAGCGGCCTGCGTTATTAGACATTTATTGCTATGCACAGAATCGTTTGATGTCAGAAGTCCCCAAACACCACGCTATGCCACAGCCCTTTGCAACTTCAAATCTCTACCAACGGCCGCTGATTTCCCTGAGCTCCACCAGAACTTCCCTCTCCCGCACGCGCACTGGCATTACTGCTCCCTTCGCTCGCCATAACACTACTCTCCGCAGCAGCTGTATCCCCACCACTACCACCCCCTTCCTCCTCATCCTCGTCATCAGTATACCCTGAATTCCCCTTCACCCCCGACCTTATCCTCTCCTCAATCCTCTCCTGACTCTCCCTCTCCTGCTCCTCAACCTCCTCCCTCAGCTCCCTCTCATGCCGTGCCAGAACCTCCGCAGCGCCACGGGCCGCCATATGGCGTTCCCCAACCCCAGGAACCAGGCTGGCAATGAAGAGCGCAATAGCGCGTTCAACGCGACGGAACATACCACGGAGGTGCGTCTCATCCCCTCGAACCCTCTGCTCAAGTTCCAACAATCTTCTCTGCGCATTTTCGACTGTAGGTTCTTGGTCCGGGGGAATTCTGTACCCCACCTGATCATTCCTCAACACTCTTTCCATTTGCTCGTTGGTTCCGATGGGCAGTAGACTAGCCGCGTGGTGACGTATAGGTTCCCAGACGTGCTCTAACAGGGGGCGGAAAATGCCCGTTTGGGCAACGAACACCAGGAAAGCGCAGAGGCCAAGGAGGATGGTGCGGCGGTACGAGCCGCCGGCCGTGAAGAAGTAGACGAAGCCGAAAAGACGAATGAAGAGCCAAAGGTGGCCGCCTAAGGGAAGAAGGATACGTAGGAGATCGCGGGCTTGATTCGCTTGTTCTTGGTTTTGTTGTTCTTGTTGTATTTGTTGTTCTTGTTGGGGGTTGGCGTTGTTGGCAGGCGGTTGCTGAGCGTTGGGGTCGGCGAGTTGGGCTGCAGGAGGTTGTGGATGCACCGTGGGTAGTGGCGGGGGAGGGATCACGGTTGGAAAAAGGCCGTGAATCGTTGCTGGATGGGGCCACGGAGTACTGTACAAGCCCGATGGTGAAACTAGGAGAGCCTGAGGTCCACTTGGGGACGAGAGAACGTAGACTGCAGACGAGGAAGCGGGTTGCGGTAGCTGCTGAGGTGGTGGCTGTGGCTGTTCAGCGACGACTCTCATCAGCAGACTTGTCAGACTGGCACGTAATTGATCGGCTTGTATGGATAAGTTATTGAGTCGAGTACGAAGGGTTGCTTCAGCACCCGCCGGCAGAGTTCCCGGTTGGTTTGCCATGGAGTCCAAACGTGCCTGAGTCTGCTGGAAAATGGATTCAGCGGGCGCAGTCCCGCTTGCCAAAGTTGACTCTAGCGCAGCGAGATGCTGTTGAAAAAGTGGCAGTGTGTCGGGTAATGGGGCCCCATTCGCTTGTGGCTGGTTCGTGTGAGAGACTCCGGATGGCCCCGCCGTATGAGAAGTTTGTGGTCTTCCATTGCCGGGCGCTGGAGATGCACGAACATTTGAATCCAGCAAGCCAGGGATTGGGCGCTCGACAGTACCTGCTTGGTTGTTGTTATTATTGGAAATTATAGAAGTACTTTCGACGACCACCCGCCATTCACCGTTTGGACCCTGGTCCTCACGGACCGTTCTAGTGGTAGTTCCTGGTGCAGGAGCTGGGATTGGGGTGTTGGCCACTGCTCCAGGTGCTCCAAGATGTATGTGCGGTGCTGGGCTTCCCAGCACTTGGTTCATAGCTGCACCACCTAGACCCTGAAGCCCGGCTGCAGCTCTTGCTTGTTGCTGCTGGGCTATGATTTGTGGGAAGCCAGATTGCTGCCATTGGCGTGCTTGTACTGGGATTTGAGGCACTCCACCTGGGAGAGTTTGACCAGCTATGGCACCCTGGGCGGCTTGTATTTGGTGCTGGAATAACGCTTGGACTTGGTGATTGATTACTTGTTGAAGGTGCGGTGGGAGTTGGCCAGGTGGAAGATGGATGCGACCCATTTGCGGCTGTATAGGATTTGCTTGCGGGGCGCTTCCCACACGAGCGGTGGGTTGGGTGGTCTCCGCACCTGCCTGTGCTCCCTGTGGCTGCGCTGGAGACCCTGTCCTTGAAGGCATACTATGCTGTGGATTGTTGAGATGGTTGTGGGCTGGATTTACTGACGTAACAGAAGAGTTGGTATGTGCCCCTGCAGTAGGGGGCAGAACGAGATGTAAGGAAAGAGATTCAGAATTGTCTATCTGTGTTTGTAGGTTAGCTTGGAGCGTGGAGGTTCGGAGAATCAATCGGACAGTATCCTGTGAAAACACTTCTCTTATTGTAAGGTTTTCCTGGACCAACGCTTTGCCTCTATATATCAATCGCTGGCGTTCAGGTCTGGGCCTGCTTGCAACTTTATCACAGATCTCATACTTGAGCTCGCCAATGGTCATAGCTATGGGAAGCACAGGGAAAGTGATCTTATTAGGAACCTCCACCGAAGGCGACAGAACATGGAGTACGATCGTCTGGCGATGAGAGCTGGGTTCCTTCGGCGGAGCTTGGTTTGTTGAGCTTGACCCCTCCATACTAACGTGAAGCAAGCTGTGAAAGGAATGTCCAGGCGTTTGTGAGACCAGCGAAAGATTGTTCGAAGATTTTGCAGCTGCGAAACCGATATCACATACTGCTCTACTTGTAAGTGATCTGGCAAGTAGAGTCGTGGGAACGGCAAGTACCGCACCTCCACCACTTGATTAACCGCCCCCCTACCTTAGTCCTACGTCACAGCTTGGGTGGTGTCTCCAATGTCTGAAAAGATTTATGCGGCAGCTTTTCTCTTTCATCTCTAAACTGCAACTATCATCTTGGTAATATGGGACCTTTGCGATTTGGAAACACTTCGCTGTCCCGTACGGTCATCACGCCTAAGCTGTGTTCGCGACCTCTGGACTATACATGCGTTTTCTGCCGGCAAACACGGTCCTCGCCCCGTCGCTTCGCAACATCTGCCAGGAGGTTCAATGGAGAAACAAAGCCGAGTGATAGGGGACCCTTCCGTACAAGGCTTCGTGCTGCCCTCCGCGATACTAAAGTTCAATGGCGCCCTATCCCTATTGGATTAGGCATCGCTTTTCTTGGGGCTGCGCAACTCTACAGGGTACGGCAGCGCGAAAAGAGACGGCAGGAAGAGGAAGAAGAACACAAGAGCAATGAAGGTGATAAAGAGACTACAGGGAGGCTGACAAGGCGAAAAAGTGTACGGCCTAGCGGACCTTGGTAAGACGAGCACTCGATCTAGTGGATTACCAGTGATCCAATATGTCTAATAAATGTATACAGGCAGGTCCAAGTCATGTCGACTCTCCCTCTAAAGGCAGTATCAAGAGTATGGGGTAAATTCAACGAGCTCGAGATTCCCTACTACCTACGTGTACCGGGGTTCAAGTTATATTCTTGGATATTTGGGGTAAAGTGAGACATGAAGAGAACATTGTGGTTCAAACACTGACTATACTTTGCCAGTCTGTCTGAAGTCTCTGAACCTGATCTTTATGTGTATCCTAACCTTGCTTCATTTTTCTATCGTACCCTCAAGCCCGGAGTCCGTCCACTTGACGACAATCCCTCCGCATTGCTATCACCAGCTGATGGCCGTGTTTTGCAATTCGGGATGATTGAGAACGGAGAAGTGGAACAAGTTAAAGGTATGACGTATTCTCTGGAAGCTTTGCTTGGCACCGAGCCGCCAGACTCAGCACATAAGCCTACAATGCAAGGTAAAGGTCCGAGACGCGAACCTTCCTCGGCTAAGATTGGGAACGAAGATATCATCAAATCTGATGAAGAATTTGCCAATGTGAATGGCATATCTTATACCCTACCAAATCTTTTGTCCAGACCGCAAAGTCAAGAAGAATCTCCGGCTATGGATGCTTCTACAACGCCGAAGTATTCTTCAGAGGCTGAGGTCCGTGCTGACCTTGCCTTGGGTGACGGCACCAAATCACCCTGGTTCTCGCCTGTACCTAAGAAGGTACCAATGGCTCTGTACTATCTAGTGGTGTACCTAGCGCCAGGCGATTATCACCGTTTCCACTCCCCAACATCGTGGGTTGTGGAAAAGCGTCGCCACTTCGCCGGGGAATTATTTAGCGTATCTCCCTACTTGCAGCGCACGCTTCCCGGACTCTTCACTTTAAACGAGCGAGTGGTACTACTGGGTCGCTGGCGGTGGGGCTTTTTTAGCTTCACCCCTGTCGGAGCTACAAATGTCGGCTCAATAAAAATCAACTTCGATCGTGAGCTACGCACGAATAGCTTGACGACAGATACGGCGGCAGATCGGGCAGCTGAAGAAGCCGCTAAGCGTGGGGAACCATATTCTGGCTTTGCTGAAGCTACGTACGCACAAGCAAGTAAGCTCTTGGGGGGCCATGCATTACGGAAAGGGGAAGAGATGGGAGGCTTTCAGCTGGGAAGTTCCATAGTCCTGGTCTTTGAGGCGCCGAAAGGCCGCCGTAGAAACTCTGATGAAAGTTGGGAGGAGGGATCCAGAGAGGGTGGTTGGCAATGGGCGGTTGAGCAAGGTCAAAGGGTCAAGTACGGTCAAGCCATCGGATGGGTGGAAGAACCTTCATCGCTCTCGAATTAAGGCTCTGCGAATCATCTGGATGTAGTGTTCGAGTTCTTGGGCTGCGAACATTCGTTTTCGCTTTTACTTTGACCATCTGTACAGCGGACTGTACATCTGAAGATTATCCAATCCCCGCATTCCTCTTGCCCGTACGCAGTGGTCTTTGTCTTGCTTTGGCTTTTCTGGCTTCGACGTTTGTCTACCTAGCGGCATCAAGCATAATGCGGAGCTCTGACTTTATCAAGGTACTTCCGAAGGATCTCCTGCCATTGGAGTAAGGCGTTATTGGCCCACCTCCAACCACTCGTCTTTCAGGTTATTTGCGATTTTTTTCCGTTTGAGCCTGAATGACCCATGTGAAGCTTAATTCTCTGATCTTTACGATCGACAGCGTGCCGGACAGCAGAAGCTCTGCTCCCTACCAACTATCAGGCCTGCAGGCTGCACACTACTTTCCTACATCGGTTGAATCCATCCCCACATTCTCGAGCTTCATTCGATTCATCCGTTATCCGTCATTGACAGTGAAGTTACCTTAGTATGTACCACGCTACCGCCATTCACCTGGATTGTCCTTCTCGTACCTTCCGCTTTGCAACATCATAGCCCGAGACACGGCCGAGTTCAGTAATGACAGCAGTCAATGTTGTAGTACGCATATCCCTTTCTTAAGAAAGGAGCTTAGCTCAATTTGTCTTCGTACGCCATGCTATCTAATGCTTTATCATGATGCTGACTATCTCTCAAGTGGTCGTTCCGGGCATCAGCACACTGTTCTATGGCGCTGAAGCCAAATGAATCAATGCAATAAATACTAATGCTACTAATGTCGATTTGTATGTTCCCGCAAAAGCAAGTGGGCGCAATGAGACCGCGCCTCTTCTTTACGAATGGATGACTGAAGACATCAATGTAAGAAGGCAAACAAAGCCAATAAGATGCCGGATGTGCTAGTTGACTAATTGGTATACCCAACATTTTATTGAAGGTAGACTGTATGCCGAGATGATTATGAACCGAGCCTTAAGGTAGAGAATTGGGCAAATCGATATGCCGTCCACTTACAGTGTTCTAGGTTCTACTTTTACTCTCGGTTGGGCCCGTTTTCACTGGTTATCGGTCTATTGGGCACGCGGTTTTGAGCCTCGATGTTCTTTAGCCTTCATCTTCCGCGTTGCCTGTGGTCATGCAGGTTGACATCCCACAAAATACTACGGGAGAGGTTGGCTTCTTGAACAAGGGTGATTCCGGGAACCCCAAGATAAGTCTACAAAGCTGATGTTCTCTAGGGTGGTGGAAATGAACATCAGCCCAAACATATTATGCTTCCTTCCACGTGCTTGCTAATAGCCTAAGCGATGCACAGAACCTTACAGGCATCAACGTCTCCCTCCGCTCAAATCTCACCGAAGCGTCTAGATTTCCACGAGGCTTCCCGTTCAGAAGCTTTCAGTTTTTGACTGTCTCTAAATGTTAGTGTGACGGCACCAAATTCGAATAACACATTTGCTATCACGTTCGATGCATCGGAAGTCGCGGGGAGCACTTTTACTCCAATCTCATCAGTCTGTTCCCCGAAGCTTATAAGAACAGGCCCAGTGGCCTACGCGAGGATCTGAGCCAGAATATCAATGAGCTCAACCCGAAGTTCCTTCGGTTTCCCCGGGGAAACAACATTGAGGATTGCTCTGTTCAAGGCCGATGAAAATGGAATGAGCCGATTGGGTATGGCTGACTCCAGCGTCTGCTTAAGAAGACTCTCCTTGACTAGACCACTGAAAGATCGGAAAGGGCGAGTTGGAAATTGGGCTGCTAGTTGCACGCTGTGCTTTCGAATTTCTTGAATGGACCGAAGATATGGAGCTCAAGCCGGTCCTAGCCATCTACGCTGGTCACCCACTGTATATCAAAGGGACTGATGTCGTTTCGTATCTGAAAGATCGAATGGGAGAAGTCGTTCAAGATGCTCTAAGCGAGCTGAAATACTGCATGGTGATATCGATACGTTATATGGAGCCCTACTCGCTCGCATGTGGCATCTTAAGCCTTTCATGATCAAGTAAGCCTTGCTAAAGGAGGAAACATGCCATGATGAGGCTGATGTTTACCAAAAGCTACCTCAATGAAGACTGGTTCTCATTGACGTATGATTACAGGGTGAGTCCGTCCGTACCTATCGGTGGATGGCACCTTATCTGTATAGTTTCCTATTTTGTACGACGCCCTTAAAAAGCCGCTACCCTCACGTTCGCATGATCTCGATCGCAAGAATTACGACATATCCATTCCAGCCGGGATTACTTGGGACACGCATTACTACGAGCAGCCATCGTTTCCCTTGAGCAATTTGACTTCTTTGATGATTGGTAATAACGAACCGACAACGAAAACGTTTCTGGTTCCATTAGAGAATACTCAGTATATGTACTCGGCTGATAAGCCAGAGGGTTTGCCATTTGCACCGAGCGCCAAGGACACGCACATTGACTACCCACGACTGCTGTCAGCTATAGCTGAATCAACATACCTTATTGGAGCGGAAAGAGACCCCGAATGTAATGCGGATGAGTTCTTATGCGCCGAGCTTCCAGAATTTCAACTGGGTGTTTCCCCAAAACAGTTTGAAAAAATTCGTCGCTGATTAAGTTCTGGCCTAGTATGATTGGACTCTAAGCTTACTCGCCTTTACCGCACTCCGCAGGCCCAAACAAAACCGTCTTGAGCGTGAGCTGTTATGCTCAGTCCTTTCTAGCACACTTCCGTGGAATACCTACGTTATCAGTAACCAACAGCGCTGAAACCTTCAATCCCTTATGGTGAATTGACGAGCCGTCCAACGCAATTTACTTGAAGGTATAATCCTGCCACTAGTCTTTTGCAGGCTTGGAACATAGCTGATAAGACGCTATGAAGGTAATCAATTCTTGGGATACCAAAGCCCTTTTAAAAGTCGACTTAAACGTTGCCTACGATAGTGTCAATGGGAACATTATCGTGAGCCTCCAATGACCCTGTACCCAGGCACGGGATAGCTAATATGTCGCAGATTTCTCCTGATGTAAACGGCTTCAACTACCGTAACGATCAAACAGCAATAGTACCACGGCCATCGAATTTGACAATGGCGTCATCACAGAGTAGCAGGCTGTTCCTTGGCGAGTTTCCGGTTACTCTATCGCGGTGCTTCAGTTCGATCTGTGAGTATGGATGGCAAAAGCCCCTGCGGGCCCGTGCGTAATCCTCTATTATATATGTATTTGTATTTATGAGTAGAGATTTTCTCGTCTTTCCCCCAAACCTTCTCTCTGTCCTTCTTCTGCGGATCTCACTCATCATGCGAGCTCCAGATGAGTTAATTCCTAGAATAATCTATAAAAAGGTGATCTTGGCTGTTTGGCTATGTGACGGTTTGACGGTTTGGCCACCTCGCGAAGACACCCTAGAACCCATGGATAAGAGGTTTGACAGTTTTGACAGCCGGACCAAAAGGCACAACATCGCGTCTGTAGACAGATAACATAAAACACCACAGCTTTCCAGATAAACACTATGTAGTAGCAATCGACTAGAACGATTAGAACATAGAAAAAAATGAAAGACTCGTAGAAAGAGGCACGTGGCCATGCAATGAAGTAAATGATATTGAACAATCGATGCGCAACACTCATCTTTCCCAGCTCTCCGTGCATTGCTTCTGACCTACAACTCTCCCAATACAGAATACACACATCATCCACCCTATCCCTCCAACCCTCCACACCCAAGATTTCAATCTAAATCTCGACCCTCTACCCTCCACACACAACAATATCCTACATCCTAACCCATAAGACTCTTCACTGAACCTTCTGTCGTACTTCTCACCCCCTACCACCGTCTTTTGAACATAGTTCCTTCTATTTCCCTCTCGCCAGCTTCACTACCCTTTACACGGCCTCTTCTCGGCCGGCAACGAGATTTACCTGTACGAGGTGCTGGCTACGAACCTTCTGCAAGCAATGGTTGTCAGAAGAGCTGAAAAATCTCATCGACAGAGCAGTAACAGCGCTTTACCCACGCGTTGAGCTCATACACAGTCGAAAAGTCCATGTGGCCAAACAGCGAACGAAAGCCCACGTCGAAGTGGCCAGCTTTCGCATACATAGACCAAAAGCTCATCTAGCCCTGCCAGCTAGGTGGCCATACAGCGAGTTCGAAAGCCCACGTCGAAGTGGCCAGCTTTCACAATTTCGATTTGTCTATGTGACCACTTGGTTATATAGACAGTTCACGCGCTCGTATGCGCATTTTATCGGTGTGACTGCACAACGGGAAGATATAAAGCATCGATTTTGGCCAAATTACATGTAATTTAGCATACACACAGCGCCTAGATACTGTAGTGCCATAGCCATAGGCTGCATGCACTTAATGAAGAAAGAAAAAAAGAAAAAAAAACCGCCTCTTCTCCTTCACCCTTGCTTTTCTTGCTTTACCATCATCTCACTAAATTATTTTACCTCACCTTCACCTTCGTCCTCTTCTCTCCCACGGTACACACAAAACGCGCCTGAAGATCAGATTGCTCTCATCTCCAGTGGCTTCCAGAGGTCACAGCAAACACACAAAGTGCCATCACAGCTTTAACTTCAGGTCACTTGAGTCGGGAGAAACCCTCATTTCGGCATCTACGCAAACGTTGTTGCAGCCAATCGAGAGGCAACTGACTGTTGCGGAAAGGAGTTGACTCCTCTGAAGTAAATATTGTTTACAGTCGGTCCTTACTTCTCTGAAGTCACACAAGCCCCACCACCAGCGCTTGCCCCGCCAACGACGTGTCTTAGTCCCTCCAAATCTTTTCACCTCAACAACATCTTACAACTCCCATTACTTGCTTCTGGCACATCTTGTTATCGTCTCTACTGCAGCTTAATCTCAAATCTGCTTATTATTCATTGCAGTCCTTGCGTTGCTCGAAGTCTATCTTTCTGCAAGCACGTGTCGCTAACTGTTGACTGAATCCGAAGTCCTACTTGAATCGAGGATACAGCACCTCGAAGCCTTTTTCTCCTAGCTTTCGCTAGTCATTGTACTGAGCACGGAAGCTTCTCTCAAGTATTCTCTCGGTCAACTTTCTAACTTATCGTACCCTTGGAATTGACCAAACCGCTTCAAGACTTTTGCCACCATGGCCGAACGTGGTGGAGGTCGAGGCCGCGGTGGTGGATTTGACCGGGGCGGACGTGGTGGAAGAGGTGGTGGATTTGACCGGGGCGGACGTGGTGGAAGAGGTGGTGGATTTGACCGTGGTGGACGTGGTGGACGTGGTGGACCTCCCTCTGGTGCCGTTCTGTACAAGTCAGTCGTATGCCGTCTGCTATATCCTCTCCTATCGGCTGACTCATTGCCGTTATAATGCCCTAGCCCTGGTGAAGCACCCCAACAGCCATCAACTCAGGTTCAGAAGCGGGAGAATGACGTTATAGCGGCCAAAAAGGGCTTGTCAATGAAATCTCTATCGATTTCTAACTCCAACTTGCCCGAGAGACCGGGCTACGGCACTCTCGGCCGTCAAATTATCCTTCGAACCAACTACTTCCATCTACTACCGAGGGCCGACAAGAAGATTTTCAAATACAGCGTCGAAATTCTGCCAGAAGTAACAGCTGCCCGCAAAAAGCGTCGCATTTTTGAGCTTTTACTTCAAAACTCACCCCCAATCGCCGCAATTGGCCATGGAGTAGCAACTGATTATAGCAGTACAATGATAACTTCTAAAGAGCTGGACCTGGGAGCCGATGGTCGTAGAGAGGTCCCTCTCGTCTACTATGATAAGGAAGATGTTCTACCGGGCCAAGTGTTCGAACCGGACCAACGTACTAAAAGATATAAAATCATGATACAGAACACCGGATATGTCGCTATCCCGGAACTCTTGGAATATTTGGACTCGAATCCAGCCCAATTGAGCTCGAACAGTGATGCAAAGCTCGAAACAATACAAGCTTTGAATATTATCATGGCACGCACTCCAAACACCACCGACAATGTTGTCACTAGTAGTGGTAACAAGTTCTATCCCTATCCTAGTTCGTTTCCTGATCGAAGAGACCGGGATGGGAGAATACTACTGGAGAACACCCTCGGTAGTGGACTTGTCGCCCTAAAGGGTTACTACAGCAGCGTCCGCACATCAACTTTACGGGTCCTGCTTAACGTCAACGTTTGTACTTCGGCTTTCTATCCTGCAATTAACCTGTGGGATCTCTTCAGATTGCGTATGAGCAGTCCGGACTATGGAAAGTTAGAACCCTTTATCAAGAAACTTCGAGTATCGACGAATCACATTAAGAGGAATGGGGCTAGTGTAACACAGGTCAAAACTATCCGCGGATTCTCACGCCCACCAAGAGCACGAGGGTTCTATGGTACTGCAAAGCAGATTACGTTTCGATGTGAGGATCTTCCAGGTGTTAATCCGGACCAAGACATCACCGTGGAGCAGTACTATCTCAAAAAGTACAATATAAAACTTCAACAGCCTGGAGTTGCTCTGATCGATGTCGGAACCGCCGAAAAGGCTACTTATCTTCCAGTCGAACTCTGTCGTGTACTTCCCGAGCAAATGTACAGGAGAAAGCTAACTGATGACGAAACTGCGGAAATGATAAAGTATGCGGCAAGACCGCCGCAAGAGAATGCGGTCTCGATCATGAATAGAGGGCTAGGTGTCGTCGGAATCTTTGGAAACAAAAATAATCTTGTCCACGATGCGTTCGGTCTAAAAGTCGAACCAAGGATGATTACAGTCAACGCAAGGATTTTAGCTTCACCCAAAATATTGTACAAGCCTGGACAGGATGCGACACCTCGAGATGGTAGCTGGAATATGATCAGAATTCAGTTCACAGTGCCGGTGGCTATCAAGGATTGGTCCTACATCAAGTTCAGCCTCGGAAGCAGGAGGCCGGATAACCAGTTCAAGTCAGATCTCGAAGTCTTTCAGAAGACTCTGAAGGACTGCGGCTTGGGAAACGAACCCCATCGTAGACTCCCAAGACATGAAGCTGATCTGACTATGGACGAAAAACGGAACGATGAAATCATCAAGGGTCTGCTCAAGGAAGTCGCCGAAAAGACACCGACTAAAATTCTTTTGATAATTCTGCCGAATACCAATGCTGTTACCTACGCTCGTGTAAAGTACTGGGCCGATGTGGTCTTTGGTAAGTCATTCCGAACGGTCACTTCTTGAGCTCCGATGATGGTCTAATTATGCTATCATAGGTATACACACAGTTTGTGTTGTTGGGAGCGACAAAAAGTTCTACAACAATCAGGGAACCAAGCAAATCCAATACTGCACAAACGTCGCACTCAAGTTCAACCTCAAGAGAGGTGGTGTGAACCAATCTCTACCTAACGATAAAATGGGTATGCTCCAAGACGGCAAGACTATGGTCGTTGGTATCGATGTGACGCACCCCTCCCCGGGAAGTATTGACGAGGCGCCCAGTATTGCCGGCGTTGTTGCTAGTATTGACAAGCGATATGCTCAATGGCCGGCCAGCATCCGACCTCAAAAGAGTAGGCAAGAAATGGTCGACGGTCTGGATCAAATGATCATTGAGCGTTTGGAACTGTGGAGAAAGCATAACGGAGGTAAACTGCCGGAGAAGATACTTGTGTATAGGGATGGCGTTTCCGAAGGACAGTATGAGGCCGTGCTAAGAGATGAATTACCCGGTTTCCAAAAAGCCTGCGAGAAACTGTACGGGAAAATGCCACAGCCCAAGATATCGATCATTATCGTTGGGAAGAGACATCATACACGGTTTTATGCCACCTCGACAGAGGACTGTGATAGCAAAGGTAATACGAAAAATGGTACTGTGGTAGATCGGGGCGTTACCATGGAACGCGGATGGGACTTCTTCCTCCAAGCCCATACTTGCATTCAAGGCACTGCCAGACCAGCCCACTATGTTGTTATCCGTGACGAGATTGGCTTAGGAGCAGATGGATTAGAGCAGATGGTCAGTTACTCATGCTATGTGCGTGCGTATTTTGAGCTCGCTGACATTCACAGACTCACAACCTGTGCTACTTATTTGGTCGCGCTACTAAAGCCGTTTCGATTTGCCCCCCCGCCTATTATGCCGATCTCTTATGCGAGCGAGGGCGCTGCTACCTTCAGAAGGATCTTGCTGCGGACACTGGCAGCATTAATTCCGGTCGAAAGTTCAACTGGGCTACTTCGGACTGGACGGTTCAGGGTGGAGTGCATCCTAGGCTGCAAGATACCATGTTCTACATCTAGACATGGTTTGGCGCATGATGTAGCGGATAATGTGACTCGAGCTACCGAATGACCCGGTCCAGTCGACGCTGAGATGGCATTTGGCGAACACAAGCAGTGACGACTTTGCTTTCTTCTTTTCGGTTTTTTCTACAATGGTTTCAAGCCGGCTTATGACCGTTTTGGTTGGCCATTGAGCGTCTCTTCCGCCTACTTGCCTGTCGCTTTCTGTGGCTACAGCGATGGCACGCCTAGCAGAGGAGAATGGCTTGTTGCTTTATTTAACGCTCTCTTTCGGTTTTGACTGACAAGAATACATGCAGAGGTTACGACACTCGAGGTGAAAAACGGAGGAAACAGATTGACACCGAGGCGGTCATGACTTTACGAATTTTCCTATTTCTCCTCGTTCTTTTGCAGCATGGTCGGATGAATAGCAGAGCTAGGGAGAAAGGCCAGTCTCTAATGAGTTTCTTTGTCATTCTTTACTCGATAGGCTTAGATGCAGGGCTGGAGATGGTAGGCCTGTTTATTAGGAGTTTATTATGATGACACACTGCATATGGTTCATACTTATTGGCTTTCTACTAATAGCAGAGGGGAGGAGTCAGAGCTGTGATTCTTCGTACTCTTAAGTAGATACGGGGCTGTCAGTCAGTGATGCTCTTACAAGAACGACAACGTGCTGAACGGGTATTGTTTATGAGGTGCTAGACCTTACCATCTCCTTATATGCCAGGTCTGCCAGGCACCTTCTCTACACGCTCCACATCATTCTCTGTGTACTGATCTAATTGACTTTGCCTCAACCTGCCCCCAAAAAATCTTCTTTGCTTGTAACCCATATCACCGCCACCATTGCCATCCCTTCCCTTACAAACGCTTACTTCCTAAGCCTTTCTCCCCCCTCCTCATCGTCAACCCACCTGCTTGTTCCCAGCTAGTCGCTCATGTGAGAAGAAATATCCTATTCATCATACGCTATTCGATCTTTCTCATCTCACACTTCCGTCTCTCACCGGTTTTTTTTTTATCTCCTAAGGGTTTTTTTCTAAGTTGGTGAACGGGACATGTGTGTTTAATAGTACTTGTCAGCCTTGCTCTCCCCGTCGCGTTCTCCTTTCCCCGTTTTGTTTCCCTCAAGGTTTCAGACTCTGGATCGCAAAACGTGATCTCTGCGGTGGACTGTCCAAGGTGGCGAAGCTGGGCTTTGGGAATGCGGTAGGGAGGGGTGGTGTGAGAGGGGGGTGGGGGATTAGGATGAGGGTGTTTTTGAAGCGGAGGGTGCGAAATGTGAGGGGAGTTTTTTTTTGGCTATATCTTTTGTGCGATATATATAGGTTTGGATGATGGTGATGGGTTTGTGGGGGTGGGAGGAGGGGGAGGGAGGGGGTGTGGGTGGTGGATGCGGATGCGAATGGAGATGTGAATGGGGGTATGAGAAAGCAGGATGCGGATGGGGACGGGTTCGTTAGTCCTATTTTTTGGGAAAGGAAGAGGTGGGTGAATGAGGAATATATAGCATATATATCGATAGGTATTGAATACGAAGACTCTTCTCTTCAAGGTCGCAAACCTATCTTAGCTCATTCCGCAATGTGCCTATATCTACATCCAAGAACCTCAAAACGACCGACATCCCCCCCTCTCTCACTCCCCACCACTGTCAGTATCCGTATCCGTCTCGCTACCTTCCTCCGCCTCCCCTTCCGTATCACTCTCATCATCGCTCTCTTCCACCTGCTCTATCCTCTTCTTCTCCGTTCGCTTCACCGGGACGTTTCCGGATACCCCGCCGGTTTTCAGCGCGGACATTTGGCCGGCTAGAGAGTCTAGTGCGGTGAGCGTCAGAAGGGTGTTCCATTGGTATCAAAAGGGAGGTAGGTTTGGGGTGGGGGTGGAGGTGGAGGCGGTATACGTACCTTCATCAGGCTCAGAGATCTCGTCCTCATCGGCCATTTCGGCGGCTTTGGCACTATCCTCGATTTCGAGCACGACGTCTAGTTTACTGTCAAAGCCGATGTAGCTATCGCAAACGAGATGCATGACGAAGGGATACCGCCCGGCTTGCGGGGGAGCTTGGAATTGCATTTTGAACGTTTGCATATTGAAGGTTGGGTTTCCTGCGTCGTCGTGAAAAGGTTTGCTGAAGGTGATGAGGGTGAAGGGTGGCACGGCGATCTTGCCGGATCGGCTGTCAGCGAGAAAGACGTGCCATCTTGGCGAGCGATCGCGCGCGAAGTAGGGGGCGTATGCGAGAGGTGGCTGGAGTGGTTTCTCCTCTGACGGCGTTTCGGCGCCTTCGCCTTTTAAAACTTTGGCGGCTTTGTTGTTGGACTTTGACTTACGGCCGAGCAGGGCGTCCAGGTCTCCTTCGTCCGGATCTACGTCTTCCAGGTCTAGCTCATTAACAGGGGGAATGTTGGCACTACCCGGGGGTATGACGCGGGCTTTGATGACGAGTTGGACGAGGGAGCCGGTGGTGATGAAGCGCTCGCCCATGACTTTAAAAAAGGCCTTCTCGACACTTAGCAGAGGCAGCTGCCTTGCTACCGCTACGGCGTCGTTGTATTGTGAATGGGTAAGCACACCCGGTTGATCAGTAGCGAGCTTCCGGCGCTTGTATTCGGGCATGGACATGAACTGTTGGATGGTGAAGTGTTTTGTGTCGTTTGGACCTTCGATTCTTCGGGCGATCAAGGGGGTAACGTGGGGGAGTTGGAGAAGCGGGGATGAGTTGGGGGGGATAGCTTGGATGAGGGATTGGGAGGTGTGGTATGCGGTGAGGAGGGGGGCCACATTGGCAAAGGCAAGGGAGACGGCGGTAAAGGCTTCGTTCATGGAGAGGGCAAGGGGTGCGATTTCGTATTTCTCTGTCAGATTGCAGTGTCAGTCTGTGTATACCAAGGAGCACTTGGACGTACTAACCATCATCCAACGTAGATCCGTCGAGTCTGATGCGTGTCAGGTAAGCCCATAGCAAGGCCAATGCTTTTCTTCGAGCGCCTTCATATCCCTCTAGTTTTTGGCGGTCTTTGCTGGTTAGACTGTCACCAATGGCCTTCTCCACCTTTCCTAATCCGGTATCTGCCTTGTTTCCACTCAGAACATCTTTGAATTCTTCACCGCAGCTCAATGCACTGATGATATCGCCGTCCGCCATGTCTTCCTTGTACTCTTTAAAAAGGTTACCAGCACTTGCAAGCAACACTTTCTCTCTCGTCAACCGCTGCGTGCCGTACCACCACTTCCCAACATAATATGGTAGCAAGACCCCAAGTAAGAGGCCGTAAACCGCAAGCACGTATTTTCCGTTTCCTTCAGTCACAATAAATTGAGGTAGAGCAATGCCAATGCTGAAACCTTGCTTCCCATCCGGATGTCCATACTGAATAAAATTATTCCGCACCTCCTCGTCGGTCAAAGCTTTGTATGCCTTGGAAAGCTCGACCCAGTTGTCGTTGATCATTTCTATCGTCTCATTCTTCGCAGGGTCTGGTCGGGCTTTGTCTGGATGGAATATTCGTGAAAGGTCCTTGTATCTCTTCTTGATCGCCTGCTCCGTAGATGACTGCGGAACGGTTAATGACACCGAAGCCATTCCGCGATATCTTGGGACTTACCCTTGAGATTTGTAGAATGCTGTAAGGATCCCATATTTTCGGCGCAGTTATCGAGGTTACTGTTATGAGATAGATCATCCATGCCATGGTGAAAAACCCCACGGCCACTGTAATGATCCTCTTCAATCTCCTTTCCCTCCGCCATTGTTTCCTCCTCTGCCCTTGGATGAGATCCTCATCTTGTGGTTTGAAGTCCGACTTTATTCGGGGTGCTGTAATTTCTAGGTCTGTTTCTGTATTAGCAGGGCATACTCCAACCTGATTCTGAAACAGCATAAGCTTCGAACCTTTGCTGGGCTTCAAGAGAGAATAGGTCAAGGGGAGAGTAACGAGGGCGGAAATGGTTAGGATAAAATACGGGAAGAATTGGCCCTGCTGGTATGTTAGTATAGCATAGAGACCGTAAAGTTAGGAAGAGACGCACCTGCTCATCGTAGTTGTAATCGGTGGACATGGTGAAGCACCGGGGAGGTTATGGCACAGAGTCTGCTTGCCCCCGAGTTTTGTCTGGAACTACACCAGATTTTACGGTATTGGATCCATGAGCGGAAGTCTGAAGTAGTGAGCAAGACACAGTGTCAAACACCAAAAACGTTCGACATTGTGTGTTGGAACAATACACTCGAATTTAGATATCAGTACACAATCTACAAATCTACAAAGAACACCTTTCTTTCGCGGACCTTGAACGCCGCCAATCTCAGGCTAACCTTATCAGGGCTAGCAAGTGGCCTGCGGCTGAAAGCTTGGCTCTGTTTCCTTTTTGGGCAGCAGAGACGACGACAGATACTAAGATAGTCCACAACAACTTCATACTACAACTGCTGCGCTATCACTAGATATGATGTCGGTTCTCATGGCAATGACTCGATGGAAACGGTGTTTTTGGTGTATTGAAGTGGTAAGGTATATAAATAGACCATTGGGGGTTAGTTGTTTTTATCAGCGAGTGCCTCGTTGTGTGTTGGTTTGGTACCTTTTGTATATAGATCGTGGGTATAACCACCTTGTTTCTGAGAAACAAAAAGAGAAAAGGTCTATGGAGGGAAAGAGGAAAAGGTAGCTATCGAAGGGACTCGAACCTCCAAGCTAACTAACTGTAATCCGTAATCTTCGAGAGAGAGCTCCTTCCTGATATGCGATCTTCACACATTTCATCTCAACATCACTAACACTTTATGTTGCAAAAACAAACACTATCAGTTGAGCTCGAAATCCGAAGCAAACGGTAATTTACTGTTTGATTCGCCTGTCAACGAGACGCTCGTATATGATATCGGAGTGAAACGAGAAACTTCACCTTGGCAACGAGCCGCCGATATACGATATCGAGAGCGAAGATAATTGATCCGTACGGGGTTCAGACCGTCCAAGTCCAGCAAGCACAACTGGGCAACAGCAACAATGCCACTGAGCTAACCATGAGCCTTCTACCCTGGCTGAGATAGAACATCCTAATGTCGTATAACAACTAGTTGGAATTCCACAAGGCTCCAGTAAGCACGTTTTAATTTCTGTGAGAAATAAGATTCTACTATAAGAGCACTCTCTTTGTATGAATCACATGTAAGCCTACTATCCTGTGGTATACCAAAATCAGTCTCTTCCATATATCAGAGTCTCGAATTGTTTACAGGCAGCTGCTCGGCGCTTCGGCAGGGAACTAACGAAGCTTGGGCCTCTTTGAGCGACCTCACTGTATTAGTTCACCCCATTGCAGGTCACTTCGTAAATGTCATCTCCCATCACAGTACCCGTTTGGGAAGACCCGCCGTCGACCATCCCCCTTCGATGCTCCTGTACATCAGGTTGCTCTAAGTCCCTAGCTAAGTTTCATCATGCAATGAGTAGGTAGATTGTATATTCTGTTCATTCCTTCAACCACTGTGTCGGAGAGAACTTTCACTCTCAGCGGTTACAAGCGATATCCATGGATATTCACCGATTCTCCATGTTAATTGTGTTTCATGGCCGTTTCTTAAGTTCATTTTACTGGATATTGCATTCAATCGGCTTGCTCAGGCTTTCAATCACCCTTTTCACGTTTTCAATACTTTACCCTAAACTGCTCAGCTCCCAATGTCCGTCCTAGAATACTATTCCATACTCCCATACGTTCGATGTCTTCATTCTATATTTGAGGTAACGCCATTACCGACAACCAGAGGCTTTACTCGAAAAACATTCGGTGTGAGTATCGACTGTTCAGAACTTGAATCAACGAAAGAAATCGTCCGTCAGTTCACACACTTGTCAATCCCGATCGTTGGTCGTCAGCATGCCTCCGAATATCGTCCAGGTGGCGTTTACCTTCGCGTGTGAGATTCCTGCGAAGCTCGAGTTACCTATTTTTATGCTGAGATATCCAGCTGAAAAGATTTGGGGACCAGTTGAGATGGCGATCGGCACTGTTCTGGTATTAAGAGACGACCGGAGAGACTTACATCCACATCACATTGAAGCTTTGTGCCATTATTGTCGAGATATTCTGCATCCCTTGTTCGTGGACTCGATGGGCTTTGAGAGATCCCTAAGTGGCATCAAGACCAAGGGTACGCTGCTGCAAACGGTGGCGAAGGAGGAGTTTGAGTCTTATTTCAAAGATTACTGTGCAGAGAAGTCCAAGACAGATGGGTCCTGGGCAGGAAAGGTATCACCTTATGATAGCATTCAAGGTTTTGAAGCCTTCTTCAAGCTGTACCAAGGGAACAACGACGCGCCGACAGGTTCTGTCCACGAGGCGTGTAGCGAATGAGTTTGAAGTCGGATATTTCGGGCAATTGGGATACTGATGGCATATTTGTTTGGTGAAGGTTGTGTCCACTGCTTTTGAAGCAAAACATTTTGGTATTGCGTCTTGACGTTGTTCACATTCTTCAAGCTGTACCATGAACAAAAATTGACCGGCGGCATTTGTCATCGGCAAACGATCCACCATCTTGGTTTCATGTAAAAAATTTCAGGCAGCTAGCATCCTGCATCTCTAACTTCACCCCGAAGAACTCTCAATCCCAAAAAAACAAAAAAAAACAAAAACAAAAAACATCCTCCTAGTCTCTCCTAAAAACAAAAAGGCCTAACAATCAACCTGACCCACCGCACGCATTTCACCACCTCTTAAGCAACCATCTCACAGCTGACAACGCAGTATGATATTGCGATCATGTTCGCCGTAGAAATACAGAGAACCTCGTGTCGTGAAGTCTCACAGAGAATTAAATTTCTCGCCCACATTTCGCAAAATTTCAAAACTGGTGAAGCGGACGGTTCGTGACTCCGTGGGAGTGGTAGTGTGAAGGTGCCTCAGGGTGGTATGGGGCGGTACAGTAGGATGGGTGGGGATAGGCTACAGGTTCCGGTGGGTGCGGAATATTCAGGAGGGGGTTTTTCTCCGCGGAGGGGCCATTGAGGGTATGTAGGGGCAGGCTTGAAGGGGATAAGGTATGTGGAAGATCCGTCAATCAGATGACTTTTTGAAAGAAAGAGGGGTTTGAAGTGCGAAGGTGGAGTAATATTTTCTTTAATACTACAAATACTTTATTCCTGAGATCAGAAGCCTAACCTTCCTTTCCAACCACACTACCCCCATGCACGCCCTCTTCCTCTCCATGCAGGCAGCGAGCTCCAGCACACACGAAAGTATGCGAGCACACGACCGCCTCCCCTCCTTCCATCCTGCCCCTTGTTTTCCTTTTTTTTTTCTTTTTCGGTCAGCCTTCTCCGTCGTTCCTCATTGTTCCTCCCAGGGCGTGCATATACCTCAAATTCCCCAGCGAAGACGTGTGGACCATCCCTACCCCGCTCAGGGAGGGATTGCTGCGAGTCGTGTCTTGGTGTTACTGGGGTTTTGGGTGGGTGTGGTGTGGTGTGGTGTGGTGCGGGGACTGGTGTAATGTATTTGAGTGGTGTTGTGTGTCTTAGATCATGGGATATGTCGGTACCGGTACGTGAAAAGAGCGGTGCGCAATCGTCGCGGTAAGAAGATCCCTCATCCCCAAAGCAAAGCCCAACCCTCCAAAACGCCCCTTCCCATTCTCCCCTCGCCCAAGGTCCTCAACCAATTACCCCCTCCACCAACCCCTATCCTTCGATAATGAAATCCAACCCCCCAAAATACTCCATCATCCGCTCCCCCAACCACCGATCCTCCTCTCCCTCTTCGGTAAAATCCCCACCAAATATCCGTTTCTTCTCCGCCTCCAGCTTCGCACGCTCTTCAGATTGGCGGCGCTCCCGGACTTGCCAGGCTAGGTATCGGTTGTGCCAGTGTTTCGCTGAGAGGTCGTTGCGACGAGGGCGAGGTGGAAGTGAGGTGATGGTGGATAAGGGTGGGGTAGGGGTGGAGAGGGGGGAGAGGGAGAAGGAGTCGGGGTGGAAGGGGGGTTGGGAGGGATAAGAGGAGGATTTGTGGCTGCCGCGTGTGCGGCGGCGGTTGTGTCGACTCATGCTTTGTAACGAGCTTGAGATTCAAACAGGGTGCCCGAGTAAGGAATGAGTTGTAAGAACATACTTCGAGATGATGTTGGATAGAAATAGATGAATAGAGACTTCTCGACTCTTTATATACGTTTCAAGATGTGTCATAATATGTGATGAGTCGTACTATCACGCGATTAGGTGCGATGACTCATTAAGAGGATGTGGCGAGACTCTGAAGCAAATAATGAAATAAGCGAGACAATGAAAGGGTTTCAGAGATTTGAGTCATGTGATCGGAACTCGTGACTCACAAGGAACATTTTCCTACAACGACTTCGGAGAAGGGAAATGCTCGTAATAGTTCTTGAATGATAGCAAGAACTAGTCAAAAGAAATTTGTGGATGCACCCAGCGTTATCGTGGTTCGCAGGTCGTCTGCCACCCATCTGCCATCAAAAATGATCGAAGTCACACGACTCACAAGATTTGCGAGATCCAGGATTTAACTTCGAAGAATTAACACCATCAATATTGACAAATTGAATGGCAAACACTTGTGGCTTCGTCTTCTATCGCTACCCAACCGGAGTAGAGCATCTTGAATAGCGGGAAATTGCCGCGCCCATGCCAGTCATGTTGCGATGTCATATCATACTTCGTAGCTCCTCATCCTCATCCTCTTGTGCCCCTGCTAAATTACCCAAGAGCACACTCTTTTCCGCCTCAGCTCCATGCATCATCTCGAAGCTCTCCTCGCTTGTCTGCGGACTCAAGTTCTTACCGGGTAGGTGGCCAGTCCAATCGACTCCCCCGGCTTCTGCAGTCTCAATCTTTATTTTCCTTTCCTCATTCGCCATGACAGGCTTTCCAACATCGTCGGGCAGCAGAAGTCTCCGGTGCCAATCACCCACAAACATGCCTTTGGGGTCAACTTCGTTCCGCACCCGTATCCAATCGTGAATTTCAGGATACATGTTGTGGATGTCCTCCCTTGTGACAGTAGAGAAGTTCTTAGCCCAATGAGGTCGTCCACCCATCTCTTTCATGAGGTATTCGAATGCTTCGTAGTAGCGCTCCCGGCAGGGTGGATCGCAATTATATGGTCGGTAAAGTGTAGCATTGAGATAGAGTGTTGCGCTATCTGGCATGGTATTATCTAGATATGGTCGAGGTGTGGTGGTAGAAGTATCAGAGACACGGACCTCGATCGGCGAATGAACATAGATACCCTTCGAACTCCCCGGGATACCCGAGGCTTCTTCCTCTCCATTAAGCCATTTTGATAGCCGGGTAATGGCTTCGGGACCTTTCTGAAGTGGTATCGCCCACTCGTTAACGAACTGTGAGTAAAGGCAGTTCATTAAAAGGCCTGTACGGCTTTCTTGAATAGCAGTGCTACCAGCGCCATCCTCAAACCCATACTGAACGTTTATTACGAATCTCTCGATTCTTGGTATGAGGCTGGGAAACCACTGTGCAATATAGAGGAGTATGTGGTAGGTGTGAAATCCAACGGAGCCACCCCACCAATTCGCAACTGGCGGTTTCTCTGGCCGATCTGTTTTATCAGCCCTCCACTTAATGACACGCTTCATGTACGGCATCCACCAAACACGCGTAAACTCCTTCTGAGTCCATAGGTCTCTGTTCCAGTCCGCAATAATTTCCTCCAAAGGATGCAAGCTCTGGCTCCATTGGATGTTGAAGACAGGTACTGCCTGGAACGTAATTTCCACGATTATACCCAAGGCCCCTAAGCTTACGAGAGCTGCACGGAATAGGTCCTTGTTTTGTTCTGCTGAACATGATACAACACGGCCGTTTGCAAGCATGATCTTCAAGCCCTTCACAGACTGGGAGAGAAGCCCATGCCTCGTTGAACTTCCATGTGTTGCTGTACCTATTGCGCCGGCTATTGACTGGTGGTCGATGCTTCCCAAATTTGGCATGGCAAGACCGTGCTTCTTCAACTTCAAACCCAGATCATGCAAACGTATGCCCGCTTGCATCACAACGGTTTTTCTGTCTTCGTCTATTTCCAAAATTCTGTCGTAGTGGTCTAGGTTCATCATCCAAGAAGAGGTGCAAGTCAGGTCCGAGGGTGAGTGACCGGAGCCGACAGTGACAATTCTTCGCCGACATCTTCGCGCGAGAGTGACAACTTTCTGGATTTCCTCTGTGGAATGCGGTTGTATGTAGAGCTCCGGGCGAGAGTGGAAGGTTCGAGCCCAGGTGTGGTGGCGGTGGGAAGCTGAAGCGCGAAATGGGATGCTGGGGTCGACTTTAGAAAGTTCCTTCACAATCTCAGGCTCCATCATCGGTCCCAGATCTCGAGAGCTTTGGCCTCCTGTTTCTCAGGACTGCCAAAGCTTCAATGGTAGAACCATTTGAGATTGAGATTGAGATTTTGAACTGCTGATGCTTGTCCATGCAGGCGGTTAAAACGCTATTCTAAGGTATCTACGTCGGCAAGGAGGGGTACCATTTCGAAAATTGGGAACTGCAGTCTGCAGTCTACACATATTCATTGACGTACATTGATATGACGATTAACGTCACTCTACCAACCTACTCACCTCCATACTCCCCTACCTACTTGCCTGCCCACTCAACTATCTACTCACCTATCTACTCATCTATCTATTTAGCTATGTCGCGCAACGAATTGAGTTGAATCATGACTTGGGAGATCTTTAACCCAATCTGTTACGCGATATAGGTGAGTAGGTAGGTGAGTAGGTAGGTGAGTGGGTAGGTGAGTATGTAGAGTGACGTTAATCTTCATATCAATGTACTTCATTGAATATGGGTAGACTACACGTGGTCGCGATCGCAATTTTCAATTTTCAATCTTTACTTTTCAATCTTCACTTTTCACTTTTAACCTTTCCACTTGGGTTATATTTCCCTTTGGTCGAAATGGCCTGCCGTACCATATCACCCTGGGCTCTCGACTAAGTGGGCTTCCTACACAGACACCGATCGAGGTCCTTCAGCCTGTCACCTCAGCTCTCGGGGGTTGTAAGCGAGACAGATATGGCTGGATCGATATACCTGCTCATGGAGATGGGCATGTTGAAGTTCTCGTGCACTTAGTGCATGGCCCCACCGGCAGACATGAAACTACAATCGTATACGTTTGGGAGAACAATTTCTCCTGTTCTATCCATCCATCGATGCAATAAAGCGCTTCATCCCGCCAAGATGTCTGAACCAATAAGCTCGCCCCATCAGGAGGTCCAGTCCTCTTCTACCTCCATTGTTCTGTGCCCCTGCTGACATTTTGCTCCACAGCTTCCCTCAGTTCTGTCTCTTAAAAAAATTGCCTTGTCTTCCCTCGTTTTAACGCCCACACGGCCTACAGACTTGGCGCTCACCTCTGGGATCGTCTTCATACTCTCACTCCCACTCCAGCCGTCATGAATATCACCTCCGCAAACTCAGCTCCCCTTCCACGCTTGCTCTCACCCAGGAACAACTCCTGGGAATGTCATCTGGGTAGCTAGGAAATGCGCAACGGTGCTAAGATGGGTTGTTTCAAGCTATTCCACGCACAAAAAGTTCGAAGCGGATGAGGAAAATTTATGGAGAAAATTCGCACTGGGTCCGAAGGCTGGAGAGTATGCGATCCATAGTGGAGGGGTGCTGGTAATGTGGGGGGTTTTTGATGGGTTGGTGGCTGTGGTGGTGGTGAGTGGGTTGAAGCAAGAGTAGGATCATATGAATGCGATTGAGGGATTTGCGGCGTGCATCCAGAAGATGCACAGAGTCATGGCTGAGGCAAGTGACTAGACAACATAGACCAAGAAATGTTTCCAATGTTTCGAAAGGATGGCCGTAGAATTCATTGAGATCGCCGCCCCTCCACGGACTGGAGCCCAAATTCATTCCGAAAAACTTCCCCATTCCCCTTTCCCTCCAATTACTCATATACCAAACAAAAGCCATCTAGCATGATCTCAGAAAAGTTTGAAGCCAGTATCTTTACAATATTTATTGAAGAGATGGCCTCGTGGGAATTGGGGGGATTGGATGTAACAGATGGTTTTGTGCGGGTATGATTGATGAGTGATTGGGTGTTGAAAGAGTTGGGGGCATGGGAGTGGAGTGGTTGAGGTGGAAAAGGGGAGCGTGAAGTAGCGTCAGGGGGGAGGATACAGAAGCTAATCGAGGGCTGCGGTTCCCGCGTTTTGTAAGGAGTTGGGGCGATTGCAGTTATCGGGAAGTATGGTCTATTCCGACAGCTTCTCCGCTTAAAGCTTGATAGGAGGAATACAAGGAATACGAGGGGTATTCGTTCACAGTAGAGAGAGAGAGAGAAAAGAAAGGGAAAGAGAGACAGTGAGAACCAGGGGACTTTTCCCTAGGCCATTATGGACGGGAGACTTCTAACAATATTGGGAGCACTCAGTGGAAGTACAGTACAGATATAAACAGGAGATGGAGGAGGAGGAATGTTTCTAAGCTCTCCACTTCAACTTGATCAGCTCTTGAAGAATGCCTAAAGCGCGAGAAACGTCCTACGAGTAGGTACCTAGTGTTCGGTTCGGACTTTGCGGCGCTTAGATCGTCAGCCTTACAAGGATGTATCTAGTCGATTAAAGACACCCTGTCCAAAACAATTCGTCTGGGCATCTTCGCGGCACAAGTTCACGACAGCTCTTCTAGGCCGCAATCTGTTCTTTTCTATGTTACCATTTTCCTCAAGGCATCAGCCCGCGATTTGACCTGGAGTCGCCGTATCTTTACCAAGAGAAGTTGAAGCTACCTACCCCCAGCCGATACGCAGTCCTTTACACACAATGCCCCCTCACGGTCGACGACGCGCTATACATCTCCTGTCATGGCTTGTTCTATTGTTCGTCCTTGCATCTACAGCTTCGGCAGCTTCTGCTGTCCTCGGAATTGACCTTGGCACCAAGTACATAAAGGCGGCCCTTGTAAAACCAGGCATCCCCCTCGAGATCGTACTCACAAAGGATTCGAAACGGAAGGAAGCTGCTGCTGTGGCCTTCAAGCCTGTCAAGCCAAAGAGCTCCGGTTCAGACACCAAAGTCTTCCCCGAGAGGATCTACAGCGGCGATGCACTGGCTCTCACGGCTAGGTTTTCCAGTGATGTGTATCCGAACTTGAAGCCACTCTTAAGTCAGCAATTTGAGGGTAACGATGTGGTCTCGGAATACGGCAGGAGGTATCCAGGCCTGAGAATGGTCGAGTCGAAGTACAGGGGTACTGTTGCGTTTAAGAGTGAAAGCTTCGACGCCGGAGAAGAGCCTTTCCTAGTGGAGGAGCTTCTAGCGATGGAATTGAAAAACATTAGAAAGAATGCGCTAGCATTGGCTGGCAAGGGCTCGAGCATACAGGATGCTGTTATTACGATCCCTCCTTTTTACACCGCGGAAGAGAAAAGGGCAGTGGCTTTGGCTGCAGATCTAGCAGGTCTACGTCTCTTGTCACTGGTTAGCGATGGCCTGTCTGTGGGCTTGAACTACGCGACGTCAAGGTCTTTCCCCACGGCCAAAGAAGGGAAACCCGAAATACATCTTGTCTACGATATGGGCGCAGGATCGACTTCGGCCATGGTACTGAAGTTCCAAGGGAAGACTGTCAAGGACATTGGCCGGTTCAACAAGACGGTTCAGGAGGTACAGATATTAGGCACTGGCTGGGACAGGACGTTGGGTGGAGATGCACTCAATCAGGTCGTAATGGAGGACATGATCCAGAAATTTCTCGACACCTCCCGGCTGAAGACTTTGGGCGTGGAGGCTAAGCACATAAAAGAACATGGAAGAACAATGGCAAAGTTATGGAAGGAAGCCGAGAGAATACGACAAGTTTTAAGTGCGAATACAGAAACCTTGGCAAGCTTCGAAGCCCTCTACTACGAAGATGTCAAATTCAAATACAAGCTCACCAGGAGCGAATTTGAGGAGTTAGCCTCAGCTTACGCGAACCGAGTTCAGAAACCAGTTACGGAGGCGCTTGGATCAGCGAAACTGAGCATTACTGATATTGAATCGATTATTCTTCATGGTGGAGCTGTTCGCACTCCGTTTATTCAAAAACAGTTGGAAGCTGCAATCGGAGATGCAGAGAAACTCAGGACAAATGTCAACTCTGACGAGGCTGCTGTTTTTGGAGCCGCGTTTAAAGCAGCAGCCATTAGCCCTAGTTTCAGGGTGAAAGAAATCAGAGCTGCTGATAACGCGGGTTATGCTGTTGGTACTTCATGGACATCCGAAGGAAAGGAAAGGCAACAGAAGCTTTTTGTTCCGACCTCGCCGTCCGGCGTTGAGAAGCAGGTGTCCTTCAAAGTAACCGAAGATTTTTCATTCAGCCTGTACGAACAGATCGCGCGAGCTTCAGGAGACGTCGTCGATAACCCCATGTCGAGCATCAAGACGGAAAACCTCACAGCGTCTGTTAAGCAGCTGACCGACAAATTCGGCTGTGCCTTGACTGATATCAGTACTAAGTTCACCATTCGATTAAGCCCAACAGATGGTATACCAGAGGTGCTTAAGGGTTCAGTCAGCTGCGAGGTTGCAGACAAGAAAGGTGGCATGGTCGACGGTGTAAAAGACTTTCTCGGCTTTGGATCGAAGAAGGGTGATCAGGAACCGCTGAAGGAAAACGATGATATGGAGCCTTCGACTTCCACCTCTCAAAGTGTATCTTCCACAATCTCATCGAGTAAAGAAAGCAAGACCTCAGATTCCTCGGTTAAGGACGGTCCAAAGGCCGATGAAAAAGCCAAGGATGCCAAGCGAACCGAAATCATCTATGTTAGTTTCTCTACAGAGGCTGCTGGGCTGCCTCAGATCAGCCCCGAGAATCTTCAGCGTATCAAAGACCGGCTCGACGCATTTGATGCCTCGGATAGATTACGAGTAAAACGCGAAGAAACGTTAAACACTCTGGAATCATTCACATATAGGGCTCGTGATCTTTTGGAGGATGAGGACTTCCTTGCGGCGTCGACAGCCTCTCAACGGACAGAAATCGAAGAAAAGTTCAAGAGCGCTAGTGAATGGCTATATGGCGACGGAGCAGGTGCAAGCATGGAAGCTTTAAAGGAGCGACTTGATGAGCTCCGTGGTCTGGTTGGCCCAATCCAGAAACGAAAAGAGGAATCACGTAGGCGACCGAAGGAAGTCCAGATGCTTCAAGAAGCACTCAATCAGACGAAAGCCATGGCAAGCATGGTATCGCAGCACAGGGAAGCTATGTCAGTTGCAGAAGCAGCTTCATCAGCCTCCGTATCGAATTCACAGACCACGGCAGCGCCTCCAACGTCCACCGACGAATTTGCAGAACTTGACGACGAGACTACATCCTCTAGTACTACATCCGCAGTTCCCAACCCACCAGAGCCACCACTATACACTGCAGAAGATCTGGATTCCCTGACCACGACCCAAGAATCTGTCCAAACCTGGTTGGACGTCAAAGTCGAAGAACAGGCTAAACTCTCGCCGAGTGACGACCCGGTTCTACTCTCATCGGACCTTGCCGCCAAATCAAAGGAATTGAATGATGTTGTAATGAAGCTCCTTCAGAGACAGATGCGAGTCCCGCCAAAGCCAAAAAGCACAGGGAAGCCTAAAACAGGCAAGGCCAAGACCACCAAGACCTCCAAATCAACCACAACCGGATCAGCCAAAAAGGCCAAAGAGTCAACAATTTCACTTGGAGACCTCGATGATATGCCTGGGACGCAATCGGTGACGGACGAAGAAGTCTCCGAGGTGATAGCAGAGCAAAAATCCAAAGCAAGTAAGACGAAGGAGAAAAGTAAAGCAACGAAGGAAAAGAGCAAGGCGACGAGTAAAGCTAAGGGGAAGGGGCATGGAGAACTGTAGATTAGCGTTTTATCTCTGCTGCATCAGGAGGCTATATAGCGTTGAATGTATTAGGCTTATAGAAAACTGTGCCACTTGAAGACTTTAACATTAAGCACACAATCCGGAATTATATTCGGTGACCGAAAAGCTTGAAACTGCCTAAAGTGATTTTAAGCACGTAATTCAAGGGTCTCATATCTCGCGATGTAAAATCTATACATTGATCTTCTGCCAATCATGCACGAAATCCTCACACTCCAGCTCGGCCATCGAGCAAACTACCTGGCTACCCACTTCTGGAATACCCAGGTATCCCAGCCTTCCCTTCCATAAAGACTCCCGCCTATCTCATTCGCCCCAAGAAGACCTGACCAGCGCCCTAGGAATCCTACTTCACCTACGACAACCAAGACCCCTCGCCCGTCGACCATGACATCCACTTTCGTCCTGGCATTGGCGCCAGGGGAGAGGACACATTTACGCCAAGGACGCTTATATATGATCTCAAAGGAGGTTTCGGAGGATTAAAGAAATGGGGCGGGGGCTACGAGGGTGTAGATGCTGGGGATGAGGATGCCAGAGAAGCCATGGTCTGGTGAGTGTGGAATTGCTCGAAGCGGGTGAACGGAGAGATTGAAGCTACCGCTAACGATCCATGGGATAGAGCAGGAACGGGAACGTTGTGGTCCAGAAAGAAACTTCAATTCCCCAATCAGAGTATCAACGGGGTCTCGATGAGGGGCTGCTCATTCCACCAAAACTGACCACCGATACAGTCAGGTTCTGGTCCGACTTCAGCCGCGTCTTTTACCACCCGCGCTCCATCGTCCAGATTAATGATTATGAGTTGGGATCTACACTCATGCCATTTGAGAGGTGGGAGAGCGGGGAGGAATTATTTGCGGGTATGGACAAAGAGCATGATCTGCTGGATCGGGATGTAAGAGTGTGGGCGGAGGAGTGTGATCAGATGCAGGGAATACAGGTCTTCGCGGGCGGAGATGATGCGTGGGGTGGGTTTGCGGCAAGCTATGTAGAGAGGCTTAGGGACGAGTTCGGGAAGATGGCGGTTTGGGTGTGGGGGGTGGAGGAGGAGCAGGGGAAGGGGCAGAGGGTAGGTTACGTTTAGAGCAGCTGGTGGAGTGAGCTCGGTGTCTTGGATGGCTTTGGCTAATAGGAACGTCTAGGCCGCGCAATTGCTACGAACCGTCAATGCTGCAAGATCAATGTATGAGATCTCGACGCACGCCTCGATGTATATTCCGATATCGATACCGCCCGTTCTACCACGCTATGTGGAAATCGATCGAAGCTCGCAATGGCAGACCTCAGCGCTACTCTCAACGGCTCTCGAAACAACGACGCTTCCCTCGAGACTGAGGGATAGTAGCAGAAACCATGCGACCTTTGATGTCATGGAAGCAGCACTTAATGTGAACGGCACCCAGCGAATTGCACAACTCCAATGCAGCATTGTCGATCCATCAGTCTTGGAAGCTGAAAAATCCAGATTTGTCAAAGGATGCCACGATCGTCGAATGCTTGGATCGAAGAGAATTGATCTTATGCTGGACGCAGACGATGCGCAGACCACTACTGCAAATCTTGACATGGATTTCTTTTGCGGAAGATACATCCACTCTGTCGCCTCGCTTAGCCAGCATCATAAAGCAACTCATACATTTGGGCAAGTGGAAACTCTTCGTGGGGAGTTCGACGGGAACGAGGACGAGGATGAAGAAGAAGCAGGCTCGACAAGGAAGAGAAGACGACTTGCTGATCTACCAGTCGTTGAAAAGTCAGTATGCAATATGTGGATGCGCATTTGCCATTGGTTACTCCAAGCACATCGCCTTGCAGGGTGCATGTACTTTCAATACTTGCGCACAGCTAATCATCGAATGCTTTAGGTACCGCTCCACGCTAGAATTCCCACTTCTGGACAGTTTCCCGGCCATCTTCTCGCAGCCACAGTCATCGACAACAGCGGTCAGAGCTTCGCTATCCACGACATCCGGCGTATCCCGACATGTTAAAACGTTGCAAAAAGTGGTAAGCAGAACGGTCAACCTAGAGGAGCGTGAGACTCTCTCGAACGGGCTTGGCGAGATCAGCGAAGCATACGAGAATGGATGGCAGAGTGGATCGGAGGACGAAAGCGACGAGTGATACGCGACCAATCAAGGCGAGTTCTATACATGTTTTGTGCGACCAATCAACTCTTGTCCCGATAGGAATACGAGCTTCGTGCAGATGTGCAAATGGTGGGGGAACGAACTCACGGGTGCTCTGGCCCACTTGCTGCATGAGTGGCGTGATGGCTGGTAATTGCATGCAGGGCCAATATCAACCCAAATCATTTTCCACCACTCAAAACTCGACGGTGCCCTCAACAAACTCCAGGAACATGTTCTGTCAACAAGCAGTGACCTCATGTGTAAAATGCTCCTCGGATTGGGTCTTCTGGAACGAATAACGTCAAGAACAGCCAAATTGTCGCTTCTCGGTAGGTTGGTGAGTTGTTGGTGAGTTGTTGGTGAGCCGTTGGTGAGTGGGGCTAGCGACCAGGTGCAACTCTAACGGGACTACCATCAACGGGCGCAACCAAAAGTATCTAAACCAAACGGCGCTGTGAAATACGATGCTTGACCTTTACCTTGGCGTGCTTGGGTTCCTCCGACCGCAGATGACGTGAAGCACTCTACGGACTTGTTCGTGCTCGCGTTGTCTTCAAGCTGCCCGACAGATGGACTCGTACTAATCAAAGAGGAGAATCCCCAGGTGCGCATCGAGCTCCATGGGGCGACCATCCATCTGCATCATCACAAGAACCAGCGATATCTCAACAGCACCTTATCACCCCCCCCCCACTCTCTTTCACGGATCACGAGTGCATCAGCTGATCCTATTAAATCATCATTATCATCATCTTGTACCTGATGTTTGATCACGACGGAACGAGGATTCCGTTCCTCTACCAACCTCTTGTGGGGTGTCCAAGAGACAAAGCTTCAAGCCTTCAAGACTCTCTCCAGCCCACCCCCACCCAGCCTTACCTACAGTACTCCGTAGTAATCCGGATACTTGCATACCGATTCTGCTTCTCACCGGGGACCTGTGTGTTCGAATTGTCGGTCCCCGCGTTCCTGCGCGAGACATGGTACGAGTAAGCATTGAGAATCCTCTGCATTTCCCACATTTCTGCTTTCACGCGTCCCCTTTTCTTTTCTTCGATCAATCCGCATTGTCTACGTAGTACGGAATAGTACTGACCAGAATGGAATTTCAGCGGTGACTCGGATACAACTGCTTCTGTGGTGTTGTCCCAGGCTACTACTACTGTTCCTTCGTGTCCCATCGTGCCCATGTCATACCTGCCTGTGCCTTAGCCTTAGGGCAAGGATAGACTGACGACCTTACCTTACTTACCGACCGCTATCCGTAATTCCGTAACTAGGTAGCTTGGTTTGCTTCTTATTCGTCAATGATTCGAATCCTCAACTGCCCAACCCCCGATTTCAAGCTGCTCTGTACGACGTTGTATCGTGCCGTCAAGCTAAAGCAAGCAGCCTTGATGCATGGGACTTGGGCATACGAACAAACTTGATAGGATCCCCCGCCCATGCTTGTCTGACGTGACACTGCTTGATTGATCCAATTGTGCATCATGGGCCGTCACACCGTCCCTGCCATGTTGCTTATCATCATCGGCCAGCCACCGCTTCTCTCAAAAGCCTTTTGGACCTGTAAAATTATATACAGCAAGAACTCGCTCGCTACGGTTCTTCTGTACCATACCTACTGTCGCTCAGCTTTCTCCATTGTTGTCGCTCAGCTTTCTCGCTCTTGAAGCTGCCTTTCGTCATATATCTCATAATGATGAGAATCACGTTCGCTTTTCTAGCTTTGGCTCTTGCTGTTGCGGCCAATGATCTACAGCCAAGATGGTTTACCAATACTACGAGGTAAGTCACTCAGAGATAAGGCATCGAGTCTTCTTTTTAACACATCCAAGTACATATCCTCCGACCGAGACAACGACAATGGTGACCTATACAACCACTACTACGTGCCCAGTCACATCTACGTACAGCCAGAACTCGACCACCTACTACTCGACCATGCTCTCGACTTCAACACTCACAGTCACTTCTTGCAAAGGGGGATGCCCAACCCCAAGCGTCTACACCACGCCGAAAAGCCCCCCGATGCCGACGACAATGACGACCTACACGACTTTGACGACGTGCCCTGTAACATCCACATATAGCTCTGATTCGACTACCTACTATTCAACCACACAGTCTACCTCGACTGTCACGATCACTACCTGCAAATACGGCTGTCCTACGACAGGCACAACTACACAGCCCTCGGGTACGACTGTACCTCCTCCTCTACCACCTACAACAACCCCTACTACGTCTATACCAACCCCATACCCTAACGTCAGTCTTGGAAAGTATCCTTTCGCCTAATGAACCATAACTGACCAAACCATCAGTCTACCACGACGACGGAGTCTACCACCAGTCCTCAGTCTTCCACAAGTACTGAGACTACAGTCATGACCAGCTACACCACTTCAGAAATCACTGTAACAACAACAACCTGCCCAGGTAAGAAAGCCCCGTCGACTTTCAAGCGAAAGATCTAATTCTGGACAGTCACGTATACTACCTTTTCTTCCAACCTTACAACAACTTCTTTCCCGGTAACGCTAACGTCGACAATCACGTACACCACGACGACTACTTGTCCCGTGACGACAACACCTGTGTCTACCACGCCGGCTCCTACCACGCCGGCTCCTACCACGCCGGTTCCCACCACGCCGGTTCCTACCACACCAGTCCCCACCACGCCCGTCACAACCACGCCAGTCGTTACAACGCCTGCACCCACCACACCAGTCCCCACCACGCCTGTGCCTACCACGCCAGTCCCCACCACGTCAGTGCCCACTACGCCTGTCCCAACCACGCAAGTGCCCACCACACCAGTTCCAACCACACCAGTGCCTACAACCCCAGTCACCAGCGCCTCTACAGCCCCCAAACCACCGCCCGTAACCGTCGTTCCTCTGCCCTCAATCTCCACCGCCACTCTATCTGGTTCCACATCCGTCATAACCGAAGCGACAGAAGGCCAACCAGAGGTGCCTGCATCCACGCCCGCGCCCGCACCTGTGGCTCCCATTCCATCCGGCCCGGTACCAGCGCCCGTATCCGCGCCCGCCGTCACCGAATCCACTGTTACCGAATCCACCGTCACCGAAGCAACAGAAGGTCAACCCGAAGTCCCCGCCTCTACGCCCGCACCGGCGCCTGTGGCTCCCATCCCATCCAGCCCAGCGCCCGTCGCTCCCATTCTCTCTACCCCCGCACCCGCACCAGCACCCGTATCTGCCCCTGCCGTCACCGAATCTCCCGTCACGGAAGCCCCAGAAGGCCAGCCAGAAGCCCCCGCGGCCCTGAGCCCGGTCTCGGTGTCCGTCCCAGCGCCCTCGGCCAGTATCCCTGTTTCCTCCCCGGTGACCCCGCCGATCGCGTCCGTGGTGCCGTTCAAGGGCGCCGCAGGGGCGGTCAGACCGATGGGTTGGGGTGTGAGTGTGGTGGTGGGGTTGGTTTGGGTGATGATGATTTAGGGATGGTGATGGTGTAGTGTGGATATGAGGGAGGCGGTGGGAAGGCGAAGGGAAGGCGAGGAGGAGGTTCTGAACGATATGGCGATGACTTTGACGAAAGAAGGGGAAGGGGTAAGGAAAAGGGAAGAGTTCCGTGTATACCCTGCACGAGTTTCAACCTCGTCGCTTTTAATCCTAATACCAAATAAATACCATTCTAGACCTGCATCGTCTCGCGCTTTCTGTACCGAGCCTGCGACGTTTCTGGGATTCTGGGATTTAGTAACTATCGATGCTAACCTACGAGTACATATAGCCTTTACACATGTGAGAAAACGCCAGAACAACAAATACCTTGAAAAGCCCCAGCAACGAGACTCACTTGCTTAGCTACGAACTTTCCATCTCCGCTCCAGAAGAACGAAAGCGTCTCGTTCACAAATTTTAAAAAAAAAGAAAAATGATAAAACGATTAAACGATTAAACCCAATATTCATCGTACCCAGTCTAAATATTCCGCTAAGCAATCATCCCTTGATATCCCCCCTACCCGAACACACACAAAACGAGATGATAATCCATCCTCTTCCCGGAAAAAAAAACCTCCAAGGCATATATATATATATCTACAGTATCATTCGCATCTTCTGTGCGACTCGCAAAGAGGGATTATCTACAGTACGTGCGGTTTAAGGGGGGGGCCGGGGGGGGGCGGTGTGTTTTTTAGGACTATGTATGTAGTTGGAAGAGGAAGTCGAGAGGTTTTTTTTTGATATTGGGGACGGTTTGGGGGGTCGGATTTGGTGGGGCGGTGGGGTTGAGGTGGAGGGGTGGGGGGGGGATTTTGGTGGGGTGGGGGGCGGGTGGTATTCTGGAGAGGTGGAGTGGTAGGAGTCGTTGCGGGCAGGCTTTATTGAGGGAGGGTTGCGAGCTTGTGGTGTGAGATTTGAGGAGTTCAGCAGGGAAAGCCAGTGGTGTTTGATTATTTGGTGGGAGAATAACTTTTATTCCACATCACGATGTAGCCGGGACAGTATCTAGCTAACCCCAAAATTTGATGCCCTCTAATAAAAGAACCCAATAATCTTGCCAGCCACATGCTTCCGTCTCGCTTCCTCATGGTCCATGATCCCAGACGAGGTTGTCAGAACGATATAGCCGAATTGACGCGAGGGCAGCAGCTTGACAACCCATTTCTCAAAGTCGCCGATGCGGACGTTGTAGCGGGGGGAGATGACGCCGGTTTTGTTAAGGCTGAGAATGGTTAGTAAAGGGTTTATTTGTCTAATATGCGTGATGGGGGATATGTACCGGCCATTGAGTTGGATAACGATTTTGCCGGAGCGATGGTCGTCGACTTCCTCGAATTCACCAATGTAGCCTATGGGAGAAGCAAGGTCAGCATGTTGCGATCGATTAAACGTTGTACGTCAGGACGAAATCAGAAAACGTGTAAGATCTTCGCATGGAGTTGAATATATCGGACACTTAAAGGGCAAAGGTCGTGTAGTGTTTTGAAGATTCGAAACCATTGCCTAGTTATCAGCCCGAATAAGTGTGGTGCTGAAGGTCGAGAATAAAGCACCTGCAAAAATTACAGATTATCCCTAGCACATACCGTGTTTCTGCATGACACTCAAAAACTTGACAATGACCTTGGAGCTGGGTCGGATGAGGACTTGGCGCTTCCCGGCTTTTTCGGCGTTGTTGATGGCGTTGAGCGCATCATTGAGGACACTGGTTTTGACCATTTTGAGATTCTCAGCTCGATGGTAGGAGTTGAGGTATCTAGAGTACGCGAGAGAGATCCGAGTTAGCTTTCAGGAGCTTTGAGCGTAAAGAGTGCCCTTGAGACTCAAGGGTTCTTCAGCCCATGTTGCACGATTTGCGCTGCCGCCAAGCCTGTTGTGGACATGGCGGAACACAAATGTGACTTGTGCGATTTGTAGGGGCTGCCTCGAGCTGCGGATATCGGTCACAACATACCTCGTGGATGTTGCTTATGGTGAGGAGTGAGCAGTGAGATTAGAAAATTCTACACGGCGTCTCGCTTCTTGGAGTGTGCGATGCTAATATGTACGCTAGCTGTGTTGAGCTAGTGACAGCCCTTATCAGCACCTGACCTGGCGATAGAGACTACAAGCGTCATCGTGCTGGTCTGATTCCTGAGATTCAATACCATTACTTACTTTACTACTTCTCAGGACGCCTATTTCCCTATTTCCTATAACACTGTCATCTCTCTCTATTTCTTCGTTTTATCATGCTAGAAGAGGCTTGCTGCACTTGCGCGGCATTTTTGTCTGCAATCCCGCCACAGTACGATGAGAAGAGTGAGAAACCTGTGGCACAAGATCGCCGCTTGGACTGCTGTGGTCGTATTATCTGCGCAAAGTGCGTAGCTGTAAGTCAAAGTATACTACTCTGATTCTAAAGCATTAGCTAAAAATTGCTCGACTATAGGAGAATCAACGCTTTGCGTCTTATTGTCAGCTTCTCTGGGTTTCTCGGTCTGCTCTGAGGGCATACTGATACCCTCTCAGGTCCATTCTGTCAAATATCCAGCGCTAAATCATCACTACCGCCAGGTTTACGAGACCCTCCCACATACTCGCCACCTGCGTCCCCTCGCCTCGCCCATGCCACGCTCGCTTCGCCACCAGATGACCAGCCACCAGCATATTCATCCCTAGATCCTCAGGTAGCCTCGTCCGAAAAACAAGCCTCATCCTCAAATCAGCCTGGAGAAGATGTGCTGCATTTCCTTGACCCCTCCCAAGATACTATCCCGTCTCTCTCATTACGATATGGCGTACCTCAGGACGCACTGCGGCGGACAAACGGGCTTTACACGAACCATTTACTTGCTGCTCGGCGCGCAATTCTCATACCTGGTGAACACTACAAAGGCGGCACGAGCTTGAGTCCTCAGCCGATAGACGGGGAAGAGGAAGAGATACGAAAGGGAAAGGTCAGGCGGTGGATGGTCGCATGTAAAGTCCCAGAGTAAGTATCCTCAGATATAATATCATTTCGAAACTCGACTCGCAGGGTAGTGCATTTCACTGACTACCTTGCGAATCTTTTTTGACGGCTTAGTTACGATGTAGCACTTCTCTATCTTAACCAAGCGAAATACGACCTTGACGCTGCTGTGGAGGCTTATATGGCAGATGAGAAGTGGGAGAAGGAGAACCCGATGGGAGCATCATCTAAAGGGAAGACAAATCAGACACTTCCAAGACGGCGAGTCGGTACACAGATAGGTTTGACAGGTCAAGTATAATGATTCGAGCGTAAGTAGACCTCAGAACCGATTCTACTGAGATTACTTCCTTCCACCGGTACGTATTAGACAAGACCAAATCCAGACCAAAAGCAAATTCTAGATTCCAAATCTGTAAGTCGCCGCTATCTTAATCCGAAGATCTGCTGAATATTTATGGAAGGATGATTCCTCGGCTTCGTTTAACGTTCAACGACTAGTACATGTGTTCCAAATCTAATTACTTCTGTTACCTTATAGACTAATTGATCAAGTCTCTCATCCTTAATGTAGAAAGTTCAATTTACAACACGCTTCATCACACCATAATGCCACACAACACAGCTGGAAGTACATGATTGTCTAGAAAGGTTGACTGTATCTGTAAACGTACTTCCTTCAATTGCCATTGTACGTCGTTGATCTGTACTCTTTACAAATTGAGCAATCAGCTCTGACACCAAAATCTTGGATTCCTGCCGAGCCGTCCGATATTCCTTCAACTCGTTTGAATAGTGCCATTGAGAGACTATGGTCAGGATTCGTAAACTACAACTTGGGGTGCCCACTCTCCTAGAGGTAGTTGATCGCATATGTCTTTTGTTTTTCCTAGGAATTGTGATAGCGGTGTTGTATCGGTTCTCTTGGACAGGTATACAATCCGCAGCCTTTTTTTCAGTGACCTTGTCATGGCCTAGCTGACCCTAGATTTTAGATGCTCACGATCGTTACAAGTGCTATGGACTACTCACTCAAGGCCGGTGGCTCGATATTCCAAAGGTTCCCAATATCGAACCTCCCTCCAACTGGCAACCTCCTGGGTGTATGTTACACAAGTACAACGCAAAGGATATCTCAACGTGTCTGAAGTCTCGCAAAATCGTGTATGCTGGTGACTCCACAATCCGGCAGATATTCTGGGCGACCGCACGAAAGCTAGATGCAAAGGGTGCAGACGAAGCAAGGTACTACGCTGAAAAGCACGAGGATGTAACCTTCAGCAGGGCAGATGTCACACTCGAGTTCATCTGGGACCCGTTTTTAAATACCTCAAACCTACATCAACAATTAGCTGTTTATCGAGACGCTCAGGATACGCGAGCACAGGGAGACCAGGAAGGCCGCAAAAGTCCTGCAATAGTACTCATTGGAGGTGGATTATGGCATGTACAACACTTTAGTAAAGATTCACTGAAGCCTTTCAAGGACTCCGTCGACACCATCACTTGGCTTGCGGACCATGGCGAATATGGTGTCTCGAGGCAACATAACTCACCCTCTTCCCGTAACGGACCCAATCCAGATGATCGTGTGGTTTTTGCTCCAGTCCAAGTTCCCTGGTACGATTCCTTGTCTCCGTCCCATGCTGCGAGTCTCACTGCAGCCAACATTAACCCTTTGAATGAACATCTCCAAGAGCTCTCCACACAACAAAAGGCGCTTGTTGCATGGAGCTACTTCTTCATGACTTTACAAAGAAAGCCAGCGTATGAAGAAGACGGGTTACATGTCGTTGATACTGTCGCACGTCGGAAAGCAGATGTGCTGTTAAATATGAGGTGCAATGCTGAGGTCACCCGTATGACAAAGTATCCGATGGACAAGACTTGCTGTAGTGATTATGTACGGATGAGTTGGGTTCAATTGGCTATCGTATCCGTCTCGCTATGGACACTACCGCTCTTGGTCTGGGTTACCTTTGGGGGTATGTACACCACTATCAGTTTGAGCAGAGAAAGCCCTAATCGATATTACAGGTTTAAAACGGCAGCCATGGTTACCATCAGCCAAAATATCTCGCGCTCTTCTGCTTTTAGGGCTGGCAATGTCGTATTGCTTCTTCGCCGACCGTACACAGATATTCAACAAATCTCAAAAGCAATATTCGTCTGACGAATTCACCGCTTTAAGCGTCATCACTATCGGTCTTGGAGTCCTATCTATTCGTCGATCCGTCGCACCACCGATTCGTAAAGGGAGTATGCAAGACTTTGTGCCAAAAAATACAGACCAACCTTTCCTTTCAAGATATCAAACAGATGAATGGAAAGGGTGGATGCAATTCGCGATCTTGATTTACCACTATACCGGTGCTTCGAAAGTTCTTTGGATTTACGAGATTATCCGGATATTGGTCGCCTCCTATCTGTTCATGACTGGTTTCGGTCATACTGTCTTCTTCTACCGAAAAGCGGACTATTCCCTTCGCCGTTGCGCATCGGTCCTTGTACGACTAAACTTATTGAGTTGCCTGCTGCCTTATATCATGCGAACCGATTATTTGTTCTACTACTTCGCACCTCTTATTTCCTTTTGGTACATGGTAATATACTTAACCATGAGAATCCGCCATTCATGGAACTATTCGCTCCGCTTCCTGTTAAGCAAGATCCTGATCTCTGCCATTATCGTCACAGCTTCAGTCAGAATTCCGGGTGTTTTTGAAGGGGTCTTTCGCCTGTTAAGAAAAACCTGTGCTATTGACTGGAATGTCACAGAGTGGCGTTTCAGGCTCCAGCTTGATAATTACATAGTGTACATTGGTATGGTAGCTGCCATCATGTTCATAAGGATCTCCGATGTCTTGGGCGGAGAGCGTCCTATGAATGGCCTTTTCAAGGTTATCCACGCTCGATTTTCTCTACTAAGAACGATTTCTATTGTCGGGGCCGTTGCCATCACACCTGGATTCTGGATCCTTACACGCCGTTCACCAAATAAATTCGACTACAACTGGCGGGTGCCATACATTTCCTGCTTCCCTATTCTTTCCTTCATCGTCCTCAGGAATTGTAGTCGACATGCACGCAACTTCTACTCCTCAATCTTCGTATGGCTCGGTAGATGTTCCCTCGAGACATTTACCTTGCAATTCCACATCTGGATGGCAGCGGATACCAAGGGTCTTCTAAGCTTGGTCTCCCTTAGGCAGACAGCTACACACATAGAAGGCAGATGGGTAGACTTTGTGCTGCTTACTATAACCTTCTTCTGGGTTAGCTGGCACGTCGCTGCTGCTACGACAAGAATTACCTCGTGGATTGTTGACCCAAGCGAAGGTCGGTCGGAGGTTGAATCGTCAGAACTCCAAGGGCTTCCTTTAATCGCTCTTGAGTTGCCACGAACGAAGAGTGATCATGCGTTGAATGGGTCCCTTCGAAGACATAGGGCCGTTGTGAGTAGGTCCACGTCTAAACTCAACAAGCTCATAAGGGACGACTTGAGAGTACGGCTTGTACTTATCCTTGGGGTTATGTGGCTCCTGAATCAGGTAAGCCACTCTGCGCGCATATTGCCCCTTCTTTCCCCCAATCTACTGACATAACCGTATAGATGTACTGATAAACCAACAGTTGTGCTAAGCGCTTTGTTAAGTACTGGGTGGCATCGCGTTTTAGGCTCCAGTGCATTTTCCAGCGCTTCGTAGCATTCCCAATTGTGTGGTAGACCACCGTTTTTCTTCTACATCCTGGAGAAACACTCTCGGGAGCTTTGGGTTGTAATAGATAAGGGGAATACAGATACGATGGATAGCAATCTAGAGCTTCGAGCTATCTCGGAAAGCGTTTTCGTTATGGACCGGTTGTTCTAGATTACGATTCGAACCACCATATTGGCCAGCATCGACACTAAAACTCTCGTCGCCTGAAAAATGCCTACGCCGCACCACCCAATGATCAGCAGTCAGCATCCTTAAATCCCATACATCTCCATCAGATGCACTTCTCAAAACTAAGGGAAATAGGGAAGATACTACTTACCACCCCCTCTCCGCGCCACCACTCAGATGCTCACAACTACCATTCATCACACAAATCCAACCCCCGCCCACACCCTTTCCCCTCCACCCCAACTCCGGCACCTCCGTCCCCTTCTCCCTCCTTTCCATCTCTCTTTCCACCCTCCGTCTCACAAACTTACTCACCCCGCAAGTAAACGGTTTGAAATCCTCCTCATTCGCATCCCGCGGCATTACTCCGGTCAACACCCTACCCATCGCAATCAAGCTAGCAGCATGCGTGCATATCACTATCGCTACATCCTCATCCCCAACTTCTCTATCAAGCGAGGAGATGATACAGCTGAGAGCGTATGCGCAGCGGTCGTGCACCTGCGGCAGCGTTTCACCATTACGAGAGGGGATGATCGAGGAAGTGTAGGTGAGCGAGTGAGCCGGGAAGAGAGACCGGAGGGTTTTGGGTGGGGCAGGGAAGGGGTGCATGAAAGGGGCGTGGCCGTACCACTCCCCAAGCCCGGTGTCTACTCGTATCTCGGAAAGTCTGAGTTTATCGACCGTTGGCTGGATGGTTTGTAGACATCGGTAGTAGGGACTACTATAGACTTTGCTTATCCTTGGGTTATTGATAGAGGCGAGGTAAGCGGCCAGCTCGTGGGATTGCTCGACGCCGTGGGCGGTAAGGGGGACGTCGGCAGGGAGGTTGGTGGAGGATGGGATGGGGGTGTGATAGATTCCTGTGGTAGGGTTGAGGGTGAAGTTTGTGCGGAACTGAAGGGGATGTTAGCGGAGTGGGGGGATGGGCAAGGGAATCAGGAGAGAGGCAAGTGGAGGAGAGGGCGTACGCCGTGGCGGGTTAGGTAGATTGTAGAGACAGGCATGCTTTGTAGAGACAGAGGGTTGAGCAACAAAGAGCGTCTAGTCACCGAACATACGATTTTGTAGAGAATGCGTGCGAAGCCATCAAAGTACTCATTCCTGTCAATATTGACAGACATCTCAATTTTCGCCTCGGCATTAAGTTAGGGTTAGATCTATCTTATCTATATTTTAGTTCCCGCATCCTGAATGCCCAATGACGCTCTCCCCCCGTGCTTGCGCTCCCATCCATATATTTACAGGCTCTGGCTTTCGTATCTTGCAGGTTGCAACAATCACTCTGGGAATAGGTGTAAGCACCTTTGAATTCGGACATACCTTAACAGAAACCCTATCATACATCATGCCAATTCTTGATGAGGCCATGGACAGTCTCCCAGTTAGAAACAGCTCAAAAGGTCGGTCCTTGTTCCGCTTTGGATAGTAGAAAATCTCTTAGGTCGCTGTCGTTATCTGTTGTCGCATCAAGGAAGAGCCTGAACAGCTATGTTTGGCACTCATGCCCACATTGAGTTCTTTTACGAGCCCTCCTCGATAATTATGCGTTATAGTGTTACATTGAGATTGTTATGACCTTTGCTGCACCCGTTTAATGTAATATCCCCGAGTGCTTGTTCACCATTCGTATGACTCTAAGCTTAAGATTTCTATGACACTTGCTGTAGGAGAATTTGAAGACGCGAGCTTACGTATGCCTTCCACGACGCAGCCGCTTTTGTTGCAGAGCCGCAAAGCCTCACCCCCAGAGTCAGTGCTACATCGCTTGATACAGAGGACCCACCAGGTACTGCCGTACCTCAGAGGCAGCATCGTGCAAGTGTCGGGAAACGTCTGTCCGGGCGTCCTGGGCCAGCAGCATCGACAGTGTCCCTGAACTCTACGGCCAGTCTCAGCAGTTTTACCGGTGATGACAGACCTAAACTTGGCGGCCAAGCCTCATCATACGGCCGCTCGAGCCATCATCGTCATTCAAAAGATGTTATAACACAAGTGACAGAGTGGCTTCAGCATGAGAAGGCAAAGAGAGCTGCGCGCAGGGGGCAAACACAAGATGGCCAGTCTAGGCTCACTAGTGCGGTCGATGCTACCAAGTCTTTACTCGGTAAAGGACACAGTGAAGGCCATACGCATCAGAAAGGCAGGCATCGACATGCAAGCTCTTCTTCTGGACTGTCTGATACGAGTCTTGCCCTGGAAGAACTGGAAAAGATCGTAGCAACGGGCATGAACTTCGATGGTGACAAAGTTATCACCCCAAAACAAGAAAGAAGAGGGTCCCACTTCTCCCGCCGAGGATCTACTAGAAGACGCACTCTTAGGAAATACTCAACCGTAGCCTCATCAGACACAGACTACCAGGAGGGCGATGCTCTTGTGCCTTCCGCTGAAGTTGTCCTCGACAATTCGAAGACTCTAGGCTACACTGGAGGAGCAGCGGAATCCCAGACAGATCTTCTAAATCCAAACAAACGGAGTATGAGGGAGAATGAGGCTTGGGTGCATTTTAAGAAGGTCGGTCTCTGCCCTTATATCAATCGACTTTCTGCTACTTTTCCGAATCGCTGACATCCTAAAGGAAATCGTTCGACTAGCTCATACCTTGAGACTCAAGGGCTGGCGACAGATATCGCTTGAAAATGGAGGTGATATTGATGTAGAACGGTTGAGTGGAGCATTGACAAACGCCGTCTATGTTGTATCGCCACCAGCAGTATTACCACAGATCCCACGAGATCCACAAGATAGCTTGACGTCAATCGTATTGAAGAAACCACCCCAGTAAGTATCGCAGAGTCTTTCTGAATACTTATGTTACGCTCTCCTTGATACTAAATTGGGGATTTGACCTTTGCCCGAATTCTCAATGCTACATTCTACCAATATACCCTTTTGCTGACTGGCTTAGAAAACTTCTCCTCCGTATATACGGTCCACAAGTGGAGCATCTCATCGACCGCGAGAACGAGCTGCAAATCTTACGCCGTTTAGCTCGAAAGAAAATAGGCCCAAGACTCCTCGGTACCTTTACTAACGGCAGATTCGAACAGTTCTTCCACGCTCGTACACTGACTGCTGCCGATCTGCGAGTACCGGAGACCTCAAAGCAAATTGCAAAACGGATGCGAGAATTGCACGATGGTATCGAGTTGCTTGAACAAGAACGTGACGAAGGACCCTTTATGTGGAGGAATTGGGATAAATGGGTAGACAAGTGTGAAGAAATTATCACCTGGATCGACCACCAAATTTTATCCGGCAAGCTTGGGCCTGCTAAAACTCGCTCCGAAGAATGGAAGAATCGGGGTTTGATATGTGGCGTCGAATGGTCGATATTCCGCCGAACAGTTGAGCGCTACCGCAAATGGCTTGACGATCAGTATGGTGGCCCAGCAGGCATACGTCAACAACTAGTCTTTGCCCACAACGATGTAAGTCTCAACAATGTCCCCCTAGACATGTACGGCAATGCTGACTTCGGATAGACCCAGTACGGCAACCTCCTCCGCCTCCAACCATCTGGCGAATCTCCCCTCCTCCTCCCTTCCAACGAACACAAACAGCTAATAGTCATCGACTTCGAATACGCCTCCGCCAACGTTCCCGGCCTGGAATTCGCAAACCACTTCACCGAATGGTGCTACAACTACCACTCCCCCACCTCCTCCCACTCCCTCGACCACACAAAATACCCCACCCGCGAAGAACAGCACCGATTCCTAAGAGCGTACGTAACGCACCAACCGCACCACCCCAGACCATCCCCCTACACCGGCCCCAGCTCCGGTCCCAGCAGTTCAATCAGCAGCTTCATGCTCGACAGCCGCGCGCCCCCGGCCCAAATTGCCGAGGAAGAGCGCGAGCGCGACGAAGCCACCGAGTCCGAAATCGCCCGCCTCATGCTCGAAGCCCGCATCTGGCGCGTCGCCAACTCCGCCCAATGGGTTGCATGGGGCATCGTTCAAGCCAAAATTCCTCAGATGCGTCCATTACCACCCGCCCAAACCACCCTCGATTCCGACCCCCTATCCCCCGAGATGGCGGCCTTGGCGCAAGACGCGCTTGACAAGCGGCCGGAGGAAGGAGGCGATGAGACGGAGGAAGAGGAGTTCGATTATTTGGGGTATGCGCAGGAGCGGGCGATGTTCTTTTGGGGGGATGTGGTGCAGTTGGGGCTGGTGGGGAGGGAGGAGTTGCCGGAGGGGTTGGAGGGGAGGATTAAGGTTGTGGAGTATTGAGGGTTGAGTGGCCTGGGGGGAGGGGGAAGGGGGGTTGTTGATGCCGTGTGTAGGGTTGGTGGGAGGGGAGGGCGAGGGTGAGTGAGTATTGGAATGGGGGGTTTTCTTAGCCTAGGGGAATCATTAAGGAGGGATAGAGGACGCGCCGCTGATCTTTGTACCACTTAGACTAGCAATAGCTTTTCGTCCACCAGCACAGTGCATGACGATCCATCGCTTCAGTGACAGTATCAGGCAAGCCAAATTTACAACATCATGCAACTCAATCTCTCTCGTCAACCCGTTACTGCCACACGTGCCAGAAGAAGTGGAGGAGCGACCTCGCGGAATTTGTTCTTGGTACTCGGATACTGTTGCATCTGGCGTGCGGCATCTTCGAGCGGCCCCAGAAGGAGGAAGACGGCCGATCATCGTGCAGACAATGTGCTGTCGAGGATGGAGGTGTCATGAAAGCATAAACTGGTTCCGATCCTTGAGTATGGCCAACAACCCGTGTCATTGCCATGCATAACAAGACAAACCGTTGGAAAGGACTTGACTTGAAGATGGCGACGGTGCTGGCTTTGAACAGTACGACATTGGAGCCCAGCGGACGTAGAAAAAATGCGTGAAGACGGCGTAGAGGTTGCGTCGAGACTGCGGTCTCACACAACACACACGCCAGGAGGATTTTCCCTCAAGACAGCACACCGCAACGGCGCAGTCCACAGGGCCATCCCGTCACAGCACCCATTTGCTGGACGTCCGTGGACAGGACGACAATCCATGCATTCTCCCACACGTTCTTCCCGTGCCTCCTGCAACTTATCGTCCATGCTGTGTTTCCCGCCTCTTGTGCAGTCTCACGTGAGCCTTTGGCAGTCCCCGGGTATCTATCTTTCTTGCCTCTTCTGGAACTCCGCCATCCTAAGCGCCGTCACCGCAAAGAACAACAACAACGTTCACAAACCCATATCTACGAAGACTCTTCACTCCATGTGTATATCGCTAGAGTCATATCTACAATATAGTGCTGGTGTCTTTGATCTTACTTTGGGTCTTTGCGTCAAGGACTTTTGGTACAATGCTTCGAATCTTTGGAAAAAGATCCGTATGATCGACCACGATGCCTGCCATCAACCCTTTCACCGCCACAAGGTCGGCCACCCCCTATGATCTACAATGCTATTGCCTCAGGACCTCAGACGTGTAGATGGAACTAAGCCCCTTTGGGTTAGCTGTCTTGCTTACTACGTGAGTTCCATCTACTAGGAATAAGCGCTAACCCGAAGGGGCTTAGCTCCAGCACGTCTGAGATACCTACTGAGGCAACAATGCTAGGAGGGGGACCCCACCAATGACTAAGCATACGAACATTTATTTAGATTCGGCGAGTCGGCGATAGCGGGGTTTACCTTATTAAGCACTCGTACCCCATCTGGTCAAGCTGCTACCAAATTTGGCCTAGCTGTTAATCAAATGGGGTGACCGACCTTGTGGCGGTCAAAGGGCTACCTACCTTACCTTACCTTAGGTACCTCCGTACGCATACTCGTATATTGCCACTTTGAAACTCGAAAGTCTAGTTTTGACAGGCATTTTGACAGGTGAACACACGTCAGATTGTCAGACCCACGAAAAGAAAACCGCAGCTAGACCTATCCTGTTGGCGTCTGGGAGTCTCTCACGTCGCCTGGTCTCTTTGGCTGTGTCAGATAAATCTATTGTTTTGCCGATGTAGGTATTTGTTGCTGCGCAATGCTTTCGGCGATATGTAAACGCCTCCGTTAAATCTGACCATGTCCGGACTTCGGAGGTTAGGCATGGCCGACCGAGCTTTATTCTAGCGTTGGTTGGCTGACCTGTACCCTCAACGTGAAACGCCTACTGTACGGGAGGTACGGAAGTAAACAGTGGGAACGGAACGACCAATAGAAGAATAGAACGAATAGAACACCGACTTGCAGGGGCCACTAAGTACCTTACATATGTACATGGTGGGTGGGGCGGCTGGCTAAGCTTCAATAGTCACGTACGGAGTATTCCGTACTGTAGATTATCCCTACCCCGCACTTTGGCTCCAATTAAGCGAATACCTTATGTACTTGGAGCGAAAGTGCGGGGTACGGATGCACAAACGCAACGCCCGTTCCGTATTTCCGCACTCCCGTCGGAACACGACGGACCGCGATTCCGAAATGCAACCGAGATGGCGGGCGAGAGATGCATCATTTCCCCGCCAACAACGGGTTTGTGAAGTGCGAACGGGATTTAAAATCGACACCAAACCTCCTGCATTATCTGTGAATACACGGCGCTCATCGTTGTCTGCAAACGTGACGCTCACCCTTCACCCGCCTCCCTAACCCTAACATGGTACGACTCTTCACGATCATCAGCACGATGATAAATCTTCACACCGCTCCAGCAACATCCAGAGATGGGTCTAGCGGATCCTTCCGAGTCCCTCGTCGTCGATACCGCGCGAGTGCGGCTGCTTCGGCCCCCAATATAGCCCTTCTGTTGCCGAGGACTACGTGTACCTCTGACAATCCTGTAACCTAATATACTGTGGGACTTGGGGTGTCAGCCGTTAGCACTGAAGCCACAGTCAGGGTTCATTTTGGGTGTGCTAGCCAATCAATCCCCCTTTGTTGGAAGATCGCAACAACTGATTTTCAAAATACCACAGTAGCCTCTCGGTTACCGAAAGGGTTAGGGTTACGTGACCGCTGAAGATGCTGCAGTCGATGTATTTAGGGAACGTTCATAGTACGTTCTACAATGCAACTCATTCCACCTGTACTTCCCCCCCTAGAAGGTGGCCATCGTGATACCCTCGACGTTTGACGGAATTTTACGTCCTTTGGGAGGTATTGTTCTGCTGCCCGTTTCAGCGAAAAATCTAGGCCCACTACCATGCAATGTTTTGATGGTGGACAAAGTACGCCGATGGGAAGAGATCCTGATTCGAAATGGGTTCACTGGCTAGCACTCAGCCGACGGAATAATCCTGGTTCAATGTCTGGTACATCGTCATCGAGTTCCTCTCCGTCATCGCCTTCCAAAGCGTCATCAAAAATCGGCGACGGTAAACCTCTGCGCTCCCGCAGCAGCGCTACAAGTTACTTTGCTTTGCTTTCCGCCAACGGAGATGGCTCCAACGATGGCAGATCATTCGCCAATCACAAGCAACACGGAAATGTCTCTGGCTTGACTACGCGTGACATGGATTCTTCGTGGGTCGCATCGTTTACTGAGCACTGGCACCAACGTCAGTGTGCGGATATGCCCGAGGAAATGGTGCAGGAAAAAGCTCATAGCTTAGAACAGCCTTTTCTCAATATCAACAAGACACTGTCACCTTCGGAGACTCAGCAACTGCAGGTGCAGACAAGCCTACCTCAAGATCCAGAAAATGGTGTTGTATCCAACACCGCCACTACTGCTTCTACTGCACCAGCCGTTTCCAGCTCAGTGGGAATAACAAGCCCGTTGCCATCTCCCTTGAACAATCTTTTGGATTCCGATATTGACAGCCTGGGCACATTCACTGAGTTTCTCTCTAGTTTTTATTGCGCATTGCCCTTCGATGCAACCGACACACAAGCAAACGGAGCTGCAGCACCGTGCGCTACAGCTGGGCTCGATTATGGAGATCTCACCTGGCTCGAAGAGCAGCATGCATATCCTCTCAATACAAGCGATGTGTTGGGGGGTTCAAGTCCTACTAGCAAGCGTAGTCGCGAAGGGTATCCTGGCGATTACACAAACGATGGTCAAACTCACCTAGAAAACGTTACAAACAAAAAGCAAAAGACTTTTCATCCGTGGACTAATCGTCTCGAAACATCATCACCATTTTCTTCTAGTCAATAGACAGCAACAACCCACCTTGGAAAAATGAGCGCTACAGCAGACAGGCAGAATAAGGAGGAAGGGTCACGTGATTGATAGACGATAGACGAGCAGCTGCCGAGCATCTAGCAGGGCACAGAGTAGTACATAAACGAACACGAAGCCCACGGCTTCAGGTGTGTTCAGCATCATTCGTTATCTGTAGCTTCAGCTACCTTAGATAGCCCTACAAAGCTACAGTTACCCCTCAAAGCTCAGAGCTCGTCTTCCTTGCCTCGACACTCCCCTGCCCCAGAGAACCAACCCTTGGTTCACCGAAGTTAGTTCACCGAGACAAACGCCGACACCAAAAGTCACCCACAAGGACTGTTCCATCCTCATCAACAAGCATGTTGGATGCTTTGATGTCACAATGAAGCCAGCCATTTATGTGGAAGGTAATTCAGTCCTTGGAGCGCTTGTTCAAGCGCTTGTGGCAACGATGCTTTCTTCTCGAAAGGACTGCCGGAGCTCATGAGACGAGTTGCAATGTGTGTAGTTTGCTGCCATTGATCCAGCAGCCACCACGCACACGCAAAAGAGTTGAATATTGGAAAAGCGACATGAGCTGCGTTTCACGGCGAAGGTCTGCAAAGTCGCATTGGAACGCTTCGAGGTCAATAACCTTGACGACTGCGCATGCACGTCCTTTGTAGCGGTTGCAAAGTTGCTTGATGTACAAATAGATGATGCTCCAAAACCAATGGGAGGATCGAGAATAATATAGGTAGTCGCTTGATTTGGTTCGAATAAGGTACATGGGCCAGTCATCGACGACGGCGCTAATGTGTTGCTTGCTGCTGGCCCGCCCTACTCTACTGGTCTCATTGCCAAGCAAAACCAGTCTCAACTCTCAAGTGATGGCGGAAGAATAATGACTGAAGTGGTATGTATAGCTTTGTTATTAGTTAGACATGCCTATGCTATTATTATACTGTACCCAAAAGTATCAGATCTCTGGAAAACGTGAGATGCACATTGTTCCGGCGTCTTGGAACGGAAAAGCGGCTCGACAAAAGTTACGAGCAGTCATTCGGAGCAGAGTACGCGCTTCGAATGGCTACAGTAGACGACTAGACGTCGTCCCCTGCTGCTGGACAGGTGCCCAAAGTGCGCGCTAAAATCTCACAACAATCCAGCTCCGTCGGAGTCCGTGTGCCCTATCCAGCGCTTCTTCTGACTCCGCCGCCTCCGGTTCAATGATGAAAGGATGAGTCAAGGTATACTCGGACGGAGCGATAATTCAAGCTCGGATCTCCTCCTCATGACCGTGCCGTGAGCATCTGGGAGGCGCGGAGCAACGGTCTATCTCGTTGCCCGCGGCCACAGATGGCTTCAGTGCAGATCATGGTAGGTTCAGCTAACGGACCTGTGCACGAGAACCCTCTTTCGTATCCGATGAGGATTGCCAGGCCCAAGGGAACCTCAAGAGATAAAACGAGCCAAGATGAAGACATGACCCCATTTAGTCACACCTTGAGCATTGATTCTTTCTTCCCAACATCTTTCCACCAAACTAGTCAACAAGATGCCTTCCGTTAGCCATCTTCCTTCTACAGATACCCAAGTCTCCAAGATCCTTTCCATCATCTCGGCCTACCGCCACCGTTCGGTCAACGTACCAGACCGCTTTGCAAAATTTGTTCCACAGCTTCAGAAGCGACTCACCGACACTGTCTCCAAGAAGGAACCTGTGCGTTTCATCTTGCCGGCTTTCCCTTTTAAGGCACCGGCCGAGGACATCAAGAGCAAGACCCTGGGCTCATTGCCAGACAAGGCTGAAGAAATTGCTCTGCAAACGCTCGATGGATTTGCTGATTCCATTGCTGAGATCTACGAGGGTGGCGCCAATGTCGTGATTGTGTCGGATGCTTCCGTCTATGGAGGTGCGAAAAGCATAGTATCCCTTGGAAAACTATCGTGTCGCTAACACTGCTGTGCTATAAGACATTCTACAAGTCTCGGACGCCGACGCTTTTGCTTACCAACACGAGTTGCGAAATTTTGCCTCCTCTCTCGGTCTCAAGCACCTTGAATTTGTACGCCCAGGTACGCTAGCCGGCATCGTTTCCAAAGATGCACAGACGCTCGAGAAGTACTCTGCCCAGGTACAACAAACACGCAATCTTCTCGACGGTCCTTTTGCACAACAAGTTGATACAAGCGAGGATGAAAATGTGCAAGCAACAAGCAAGCACTACGATACGGCTCTTCCAAAAGACCAAGATCCAGAAGCTTTCAAGGCTGCGATGCTAAAGCGAGGAAAGGTACGATTCTCGTATTGACTGTCAGTCGTTTGTCATTGAATGTTGCTGACACTATACATTCCCTATTTATTAGGCCTACGCCAAGCTGATTGCTTCAACATCGCAATCGTCCATTCGTCTGTCTATCCACGAGTCAAACAATGTCGGCAAAATCACTCTTGACCTCTTTCCTCCATCGACGAACCCAAGCTTTCTCACACCATGGCATGGCGCCGTCGCCGTCCTCGCGGATGCTAGCGTGCTCGTTGTCGATGCATCGACGGTAGACAAGGCCAAGTTTGACATTGTGACCGATGCCCAAGGACGACCTTGGTTGCTACGTGAAAAGTCTGACCTCTTCAACTGGCCCGGCATGACGCTCGACTTTGAGCCGCTCTACCCATGTGGTATGCTTGTCAAGCCTAGGGAAGGTCACGGCCCCTACAAGTTCGAAGATGTGGATATGAAGCGCGTGCGCCGTCTTGCCCTTTCCACAACACCTCTACTTCTTCGAGGATTCACCATGGAGGTTCAAAAAGAAGTCTTCCGCACCAAAGCTGGCGAGTTGGGCGAAATCCAAATGTGGCCATTTGGCGATATTCTCGAGGTTCGGGAGAATGTAAGCTTGAACATGAACAACGTTCTCACCAACGAAGCCATGCCTTTCCATTACGATGGTATCTTCAAGACGGTCAAGGATGAAAAGACGGGCGAGTGGATTTCGGTGCCGCCATTGTTCCAAATGTTCCGCAATCGTGCAGCAGATCAGCAAGTTGGAGGCTTGACACTCTTTTCGTCGTCACGTAACATGCTTCCACTCCTCGGCCCAGAAACCATCCAGCTTGACGAGCTGCGTAAACTCAAGTGGGAGACATTCACGGTAGCCAATCAAGCCTTTGGAGGAAAAGAGCTTATTTTACCCTTCATTGCACCCCACCCAGAGACGGGCGCTGATACATTCCGTTTCCATGAACCCTGGCCAGCAAGCAAGTGCATTGGCGCGACCAGTGAACCGACCATCGTCGAGGTGCCTGGCCTACCCGTTGCCGAGGGAGATGCGCTGTGCGACAAACTTACCACACTCATGTACGATCGCCGAGTTGTCCTGCGCCACCAATGGAGTGAAGGTGACTTTATCTTCAACGACAACGCCACGACACACCACACACGAACAGCCTTTGAGAGTGGCCACCGTGAACTCTGGCGTGTGCACGTCAATTAGATGCCAGGAATCCTATAGCTTTATACCTTCGTCTTGCATCTATGGTACTTCCTTTGATTTGTATGTTCGCTTTCGCTTGATTGAAGTAAAAAGAAAGAGCAATGAATTCATGCTTGTTCCTAACTATTTGGGTACTGCTTTCTCATCGTTGCCATACTGCCGTCAGGTTGGTAATTCAAGTCTGGGAGCAAATGACAGCACGTAAATCCCGTTTATTGATGCTTCAATGATTTTTCCATCTATTTGGTTGGAGTCGCAATCGAGAATCATTGAATGTTGTTCTCATTCATTGTTTGATCCTTGGTCCGACACATATACAAATTGTCTCATCGCCTCTTCTACAGAGAATTTGACAGATTTGTGAATGGTTGATATGCTCTGTGCGTTCTGGGGACAGACTCCGTGCATCCCGGAGCAAAACCCGGAGACGTAAAAGACCACGCACAAACGAGGCTAATGCTTCTTTTGAGGCTTGTTGACTAGAAATTCATCGTTTCAATCAATTACGTTTCATGGAAATGACAATTTCCCTTCGCCTCTTGCCATTGTTTGGATGTCTTGCTCCGGTTTCGAGAGCACATTATGTGCGTTTGCCAATAGTACCAATGTGAAACAAGCGCAACAATGAACCCATGTACAAAACAAAACCCAAGGATAGTAAGAGAGGTACACAGAGAGGAGGAAACCTAGCGTAGAGCAAGCTTACATAGACCCAGCGGAGAGATCTCCGCCACTAGAAAAGGGTGTGATGGCAAAATGAGAGCTAGAGTCATTGGTACCCCTATCAGTGTTATTGATCTGTCGTGGTCGTACCACTATAGCAAGGCAACCACCACAAGGTGACGAATGGCAGCTGATGACGAAACAAATCAACCTGCTACCATAGACCAAGCTTTCTTCAAACAGGCCAAACCAAAAAGGTACCTTGCCTATACAATACTTGGCAGTCTTCCACCACTTTCCGAAAGGCAAGAACGCCAGCGAGTCATGTCTGTATCGTCTTTGCATGATCACCTCTCGTGGGGCTTTGGATCGAACATCACTCGTGGATAGGATTCTACCACAACGTCTGTCTCCAAGAACATGGAAATCAAAACCTTGGTGGAGATATATTATCGTCAAGTGGCTCTGTACCTCTCTGCAAGGAGAGAAAAAAAAACCGAGTATCGAACGTTCCGAGGCCAAAGATGTATCAAGCTCACATTGTAGCCGGCCTCGACCCGAAAACTCTGATGTTGATACGATAGCGTGTGATTCATGGAGCAGGCAAAAGTCTCGCAAGCATGTCTTTAAAAACGCCAACGCAGCTTTTCATTGAGAACTTTGACATTTCAGGCTATTCTACTGATGGAAACGGCAATAGTGAAGTAGATACGCCACCGCAGCAAGCCAGCGATTTGGGGCCCTTCTAGTGAGGACGGTTCATTCGAAACAGGCTCTTCTCAAGAGGTGTCGCAACCGTCGGTACTCGTTGCCAGAAAGAGACCAAACGACCTTATCGAAAAATACAACGAACGTAGTGACCGGATGACAAGAGGCGTTTCGAGCAGACTCTTTGCGAAAGAAAGACACCGCTGTTTTTCTGTATGACGCATTGTACGGTGTCTTTCTTGTTGTCACCTTACTACTGGTTCATTAAGACGACTAAATATCTAAGCACATTCCCCTTAACATGAACAAAACATGAACAAAATAGAATTCCTCTTTAGGAGTTCAAGACTACAGTGTGAGATAAAACACCAGACAAACCTTACCATGATGCACTTGTTCGTGTGAAAAAAGTTCAGCACTAGGGCTATTGGATGATGAGTCGAAAGGTCCCCATGCACAGTCAGGGCTCCATTCGGACCTGAACCGGAGCACTTTTCCATGCACTGCCCGTGAGTCCTAGCGGCTTTGCTAGAGCCTTCGTCCGCGTCCGCGGAGTGCTGGGGAGGCGAATCTCGTAGTGCATCAACTCGGACTCCGGTAGTGCGAGCTAAGCAAAGTGCAGAAAGACGCGGTGTTGGATTAATGGCGCGGAAAGAATGCACTCTTTGTATCGAGTGTAGAAGCAAATCAGCATCGGTTTTCCTTGACCAACTTCTCTTTCTTTAGGCTATTTCCAATGGCGCCGCCTCGCAAGCTGATGTCGTCAAGCGACTACGCAGAAATGTTGAGCCGCTACGACATTTGGCTCTTTGACTGTGACGGTGTGCTTTGGTCTGGTGACGATGCCATTGCAGGGGCTCGCGAGATAATCGATTTGCTACGAGGCCTAGGGAATCGAGTGTTATTTGTAACAAATAATGCCAGTCGGAGTCGAAAGAGTTTCAAGAAAAAGTTCGACAAATTGGGAATCAAGGCCAGTGAGGTGAGGAGACACGTGGTTGTTGTTTTCTTATGCTGACAAGTTCATAATGGCATATAGCATGAGATTGTGTCGAGTTCATTCGCAGCAGCAGTCTATCTCAAGAATGCGCTCAAGTTCCCTGCAGACCGTAAAGTGTACGTCATGGGTATGCAAGGTATTGAAGAGGAACTTGATGCCGTCAACATCTTGCATTGTGGTGGAACAGCAGCCGAAGACAACCAGCTTCTCCCTGCCAATGACTTTTCTTCCCTTACGAGTGAAGAGGCAATTGATCCCAGTGTTGGCGCAGTTCTTTGTGGCTTTGACATGCACATGAGCTATACAAAATTGTGCAAGGCATTCAAACACATTACGCGCAAAGGAGCCGAAGGAGCCGTCCTTGCCGGGGAAAAGGGTGGAGGCTGCCACTTTATCTTGACGAATGACGATTCAATTTTTCCAGCTGCTGGTGAACCATGGCCAGGTATGATATACATACAATGGATGAAATGTGCTAACGACACATTTCTTTTGGTAGGTGCCGGTTCCCTCGCTGCTCCACTCATCTGTTCTTCAAAGCGTGAACCAATAGTGATCGGCAAGCCACACACCCCCATGCTCGACATGGTGAAGTCGTTCTACAAGATTGACGAAAAACGTGCAATCTTTGTGGGCGACAACATCAATACGGATATTTTGTTTGCCAAGCATGGCAACATTGATTCGCTCCTCGTCCTCACAGGCATCTCCACAGAGAGTGACTGCCAAGCCGAAGACATTTGGCCATCGTATATCATCCAGAGCATTGGCGATTTAGCACAGTGGAAGGGTGATCATGTCCAAACTACAGGCTTGAGCACTGTTGAAGGACGTGTAATTCATGCTTTCTAGACCGAATTCATGGGACAATGCAATAGAATCCCACGACCTTCTTTGCTCACTCTGTTAGACCATCGTAGATGAGCATTTCCTTCTGTATACCAAATTTCAACAAACATTTATTGCCCGAGATCAGCGGGCGATAGTGACTTTCATGCCTAAAGTTTTTAGGGTTTGTCCCCTAAATTTAGGTGACGGTCGCATAGAAATTAGGGGGCTACTGTATGATAGGGCTACATATGTACATAAGGTACCTAAGGTACTAAAAATCTTGCTGGTTCCGGCCCGTGCTAGCCGAACCTTGCCTGGCGCTGCACGAGCGGGCAACTGGGACACGCCGCACCCGCCCAACCGCCGGAGAGCAGTGGCCAGTGAACAGAATGCCTCATAGTCATGGCGCTAGTGGGGCAATACTACCTACCTTACACAGTGCCCACCAGATTTCAGAACGATGGGCGTGTATGCTGAGAACTGCAACCAAATAGCAGAGCATAGGCGCGCAACATTCTCCTTGACATGAACCATGCCCTTTTTCCATCTTGCCACCAACAATGGTTGATCATAGTACAAAGGACGGGGACGCCAGCACCAAGGCCTCCCCAGGCTCGGAATCTGGCGTGCGCAAGTTTACTCTGTCCTGTGCACGATGTAGAGCATCCAAGCTCAAATGTGACAGAAAGGAACCATGTGTATGTTGCCGTCTTTCAATGCGATATTGACGTGGTAACTAATCTTTTTCATGTAGATAGAATGTGTCAGGCGTAACGTCGGTCATCTTTGTACCAAAGATGCATGTCAGCCAAGGGCAAAAAGGGCAAAGACGGAACACAACAATAATAATACCAAGACGTGAGTTTTGCTCCATGATTCTTCGTACCAAACCTCTCACTGACTTACGTTTATGTTATCAGCAATGCGTCACAAAACCTGGAAACAGAAGCAGAAGAGGCTGCACAAGCACTCGAGCACTTCGTCGAGGGAACGTCTCGCACCAATGCCTACCCATCCGCTGTCTTTGAATCAACATTATCCTTTGTGGCACCAGACTTTCCCAACATGTACTGGTTAATCACCAGTAATCTACAAAGACAAGGTGAGAAACTTGCATTGATTCGAGAAATTGTCGATGCTATGCCCGGGCTAGACATGATTCATCTCCTCTACGAAGTCTTTGTCACTCGATGTCAAGGTCCTCTTGGCAATGTTGTACATACACCGATATTTATGAAGCAAGCAGAGGAGTTTTGTGGCTGCTTAGGTCTTGCTTCGCCAGAAGCACAAGTCATGGCCCTGTCCAGTACAATTTCCATGGATACACTTGCCTGTCACCTCTTGGCGGTGCGTATGCCACTATACCGCGCATCAAGCGTATGCTCACGTTTCCTTTTTAACAGCTCGTACTCGCTCTCGCCTTTCATCCCACACCATCTCAACTTGGCTGGTCTCCTACATCACTGACTCTTCGTGTGGAAGAGCTTCGAGCGTCAGATGTGCATTCCAAGACGTGGAGGTCACTTGCCTTGCGTTGCATTCAAGGAGGGGTGTCGCTCTTTTGTGGTTCGATTGCCAGTTTACAAGCTTCCATTATGCTTTTGCTCGATGGCCAAGAGGGATCGTTAGCGCTCGATGCAATCTTGGTCACCGCAATTTCGGGAGCCCAGAAACTAGGTTTGCATCGACTGGGTGACGCAAGGTTGGAAGCCTCTGCATCGCCCACCTCTTCCTCTGAAGATGGCTCATCAACATCGACGGAGCCACCCCGCATCCGAACAGAAATTGGTATTCGCATCTGGTGAGTCATTTGAACACAAACATCTCTCTTTGGAGCTTGGTCTCTGATTTGTTTGAAACATAGGTGGGCACTTGTGATGCGAGATTGGTCACGCGGACAAGCGCTGGGTTACTATAGTATTCGCCCCTTACAATTCAGTACTCGGATGCCGTTGCACATAAATGATGATGATCTCTGCCCGACGACGTTGAAGGTCAATGTCCATGGTCACATCACTGAGCGGCCTCGATCCGAGTTCACCATGCTCTCATATACAGTCCACGCTCTGGAAATTGCGGTTTGTGCGCGTGAGTCCATTGACTTGCGTGGTCCCCTACACCAAGCACAACGACAAGAAGAGACAAATGAAGGTGCAATGATGCGAAACCATCTCAACAAGAAGTATGAAATTTTTGTTGCTGGATTGCCGTCTTACTTTAGACTGGGAAGCAGCGTGGGACTCACTTCAACGGGTCCCATGGCAGCGATACCAGTGCAGCGATGGATGCTGCATCAGCAGCTTTGGAGCCTATTCTTGAGACTTCATCGAGCCAGTCTGTCGTCTCAGGATGGGCACGCATCCTGTCAGCTACTGGCACAGAACATTATCAGCACTCAAGCGCAAATACAAGCACGGTGCGCCGTTTGTGGTTCTCTATCCACCAGCGATACCCAATTGTTCAATGCTGCCATTGTACTGCTCATCGACTTGCTATTCTCATCCAAGCACAAGGATGCAGATAGTTCAAGTGCCCAAGTAAGTCGATTAATGACAAGAGACAAGATTCGGGAAGCTATCGAGCTATTGCGGACGCAAAGAGATGCACAAGGCTCACCGTTCCCACAAGACCCTCAATTGGAACGAGTCAAAGCCGCTGCTCAGCGAAGTGTTATTGCTCTCGAAGCCTTGATGAAGCTAGAGGAAGAGGAGTCTGGCAACAATGAAGAAAGCAACGGAGCGAATTCGACAGGAAACCGTCTGGAAGGACAAGGAGTAAAGTCCGACAGTAGGGCAAGGAAATCGCTCAAAAACCAGGTCATGAACGTCTTGGAGGCTCTTCAAGAAAACGCCAGAAACGCAGCTGCAGCAATGGAACAAGCAAATTTAAACTCGTTTTCCGCTCTAGACATGTCTATGCCTTTACCAACTGCTACTGCTGGATTCCAAGACCTGGACGTGCTACCAGTGCTCTCCAGTGACCCGAGCTGCAACTTTTGGGAATTCTGGGACTTTGCTCCTCCTCAATCTCCTACCGAGAATGGTTTTTTTCCGGCTACAGCAGACTTGCAAACCTTCGTCGGCTCGATGCCCTTTATGCCGTCTTCCGGCGAGGCGCACTCGTTGAGCAGCTTCGGCACACCAGAATTTGCCGATGTGTATAGCATTCCTGATGGCACCCGTGTCACACACACGTCACCTTCGTCTATGGGGAGTGGACCTACCACGTTGAGCGGAGGATGTGAGGCTGCAACGACACCTTCAAGCGCTGATGCATATGTAGCAGCCAAGTTTTTATTAACTCATGCCTTGGGCGATGGGTACCCTCTCCCCCCTGTAGGTTAGATCTTTTGGCAAGCAGCAATGTTCCGTGACCAATGTATTACGGGATAGTACGTAGTGTGAGGAGAATGACTCGTCACTTCTTGTTGGGGTAATGCCAGCAAATCTGTCATCAAAGTCCATCTTTTTTCTCTCTTGGGGTACATCATATTCTTTGTCAGCATGTTTTTTGGTGCACATCACACTGTGGCAACGTAGACGAGAGAAAATGTACAGTCATTTCATTTCAAGTGATCTTTGGTTCATTTATAGCACCGATTTGAGAAATTCCCAGAGGAAAATGTTATTCTACACGGTAGCACTGGTGCTGCTCCGAGGCAAATCGACAAAGGGATCGTCGGCAGGATCCGAGTGCCACCGGTACTCCAAGCCAAATGCAACAAATCGGGCGTGTCCCAGTGCCTTTTCTTTGTCGAAGCCCGGGACCGCCGTTGCGTCTCCCTTGGCGCTCGCCTTTTGTTGTGGAGTGGGAGCGGCTTTACGATCCTCGGGAGCAACATAGGTGTTGGCGAGGAACGCAAAACCCGCGTCGATACCGGCCGTGACCCCCGACGAGGTCAAGAACTTGCCGTCTTGCACCCAGCGGGCACGCTTTTGCCACTGGACGCCCGGGTCTAAAAAAAAAAAAAAAAAGGTTAATGTAAGCTAAAAGTGACGGGACTATGGTAAGCCCAACTGCACGTACACTTTGGCGTGAATTCATCATAAAGGCGCTTGTTTGTTGTTGCCTTGCGGCCATCGAGCTGACCCGTGGCAGCGAGGAGGATGGATCCCGTGCAGACGGTAAAGACATTGGCTGCACGGTCGGCAAGCTGAGCGATTTGCTGCAGCAGAATGGGATCCCACACCAGAGGCATCATGCCGAACCCTCCCGGGATGAAGAGCGTATCGAATTGCTCCTCTTGCTTGAGAGCTTCGGCCAAGGAAAGGTTGGGCAGAGTGCCAATCCCGTTTTTGATGGAGGATTCCAAGCCATGCGGAGCACCCAGGTTGTGGATGTTGACCAGCTTGAGAGTGTAGTAGTCGCTGCGGGGGACAATAGCGCCCAAGGGACCAAAGAGATCGAGCGCTTCAAACTCGTTGTAGACGAGCGAAAGGATGCGGTGCTGCGTGGGCATTTTTTTTTCTTTTTCAAAATGCCAAGTCCGAGTTTTTTGACCAACACAACCTTTTTGCAAGAGTTGAGGGATTTGACGAAGTTTTCACTTCTTATTTTGTGTGTATACTGTACCTAGTGCGGAGCAATCGGACTCTGGCTGGAGAATCCGTGGAGAGAGTTGTTTGTAGCGTCCGCGGACCGAGTTCGACAGTCCGTAGCGCGAATCTTTGCTTTGCCTCCGAGTAATGTATTCTACGTCCGCCTCAAGAGCGCTGTCACAATGCAGGTGCCGTTCGTCACTGACGGATCGAGCACTTGGTGAGAGGCCAGTGACGTTACGACAGGCGGAGCCGGCGCCGTTGACAGGGCCTGGGAAGAATTGTCGAGGGCAGATGATTCTTTCATTTCTTTGGTTCATCTCTCTCTTGCATTTCGATGCACGTGCTAGTGAGGTCACGAGGTGAGGTTCGTTTTGATGGGCTTGACCTATTGAGGCCTAGTGGTAATTCGGGTTCATCCAGCATCCTCCATAGGTAGTTAACCTGTACTTCGTACATCCTTCTCACACAGCTGGTTATTCAATTCTACTGGCTACTTCATACTACGTAGCTCTTTTGCCCCTCCTTATCTCTGTTCTGCCATAGATCTGGAAGCTGCAGTGATGACGCGCGCAAAGCACCGTAGGAACGCGTAAAATTCCCTATTCCCTCGCCAAGTATGCACAGCTCTTCGAAAAGAATGGGCTCTTACGGTTTGTAGCCGCGAAAACATACCTTGATCTTTCCATGAGACCTAAATATTCACAGAGCTGATTTACAATTCTCGTACCAAAACTGTCTGTATCTTCTAGCAAAGCTAGAACTCTAGACGGTTGCGCTACGAGCTCTCATAGAATAAGAACAATATATTGTTGCAGCCAATTGTGCTAATCCATTTCTAGAAGTGACAAAAGTACTCGAATGATAAGCTACCAGAAGTTCTCTCAAGCATTTCCGTTTGCTGCAGGAGCTTCTTCGACTGTGCCGTCATTGCTCTTGACCTCCTTCTCGGCATTCTCTGTCCCGTCGAAGCGGTGATCACGAACAAAGAAAACAACCACGAAGAAGGCAACAGCTGCAAAGCCAACGCCGAGCCAGTAGGCACCACGATACCCAAGAACAATGTCGCTACCGCCCTTGTTGACGTGCGCCTCTACGGTGGCAGCAACACCGAGGCCAATGGCAATCGAGTATTGCACCACCGTTGAGATAAATGACCCGGCCACACCTTGCTCCTCTGGCAAAACCGCATTGGAGATGATAATACCAGCCGATGCAAAGGAGAGGTCCGGCCCTCCAACGACGAGGAGGCAGGCTGGAAAGATAAAGGCCCAATAGACTTTTGAGTAGTTGGCAAAGCTCATCAAAAGGTTGCCGATGAGGAATGAGAACATCGAAACGCCAAAGATGTACTGGGCTGGAACCTTTGGAATAAAAATGCCGACCGATGCCGTAGCAAAGAGACCTCCAATGACTAGAGGAACCATTTCTGCCACGGCAGAGAGAGGAAGTTCCTTGTGAATTGTGAGAATGAAGATGGTCGTGTAGTAAAGGAAGATGCCAAAGGACATCCAGCCAAAAGACATTGCTGTCACGACAGGAGTAAAGCCTTTGCGTCTCCAGAGCGAGTTGGGCAAAACTGGTGCCGAGACGTGTGACTGAGAAAAGGCAAAGGCGACGATAAAGACGATGCCGACTATGAGAAGGGCGTATGTGTAAGGCTCTTGCCAACCAACCACAGATGCTTGATTCCATGCAAAGGCAAAGAGGATGAGACCAGCAACGCCGAGAAAGGTGCCAATGTAGTCGAATTGCTTGAAACTGAGTCCTGGAACAGGGGAGCCAACGCTGTGTGGAACAACGACAAAAGTCGCAATGCCGAGCATGAGGCAGCTAATGGCCCAGAACCAGAAGCCCCATCGCCAAGTGACTTTCTCAGCAAAGGCAGCACCAATGAGGCCACCAAAGATGTAACCCGAAGGAGCGCAAAAGCCGAGGAAAGCAAAGGCAAGGTTCTTCTTGACCGAAAATGGTGGGAAAGCTCGCCCCAAGAGTGCAAACGAGTTGGGTACCAGAGCGCCATTGCCGACGCCAGTCATTGCTCGAGCAAAGTCGAAGAAGATAACACTGTGTGCAAAGCCGCTGGCAAGAGACCAAATGGCCATCCAGATCCATCCAAAGATGAAGACATACTTGTGGCCAAAGTGGTCTCCCAGTCGTCCAGTCACCAAGACAAAAGCACCACCGCACAGCGAGTATGCTGCCAGGAACCAAGACATTTGTCCATTGCTTGTCACATTGAGAGCACGACCGATTTGTTGCACAGAATATGCCGTGTTTCCAAGACCTCCGACGGAAAAGAGCTGAGACAAGCCAATGACAAGGATAAAGATAGCCTCTTGAAATGGAGACGAGAAATGGGAGGGTGGAGCAGCTGCGTCCGGCTCGCCAGCGCCACCAGGTCCGACAGCGGCGCTATCAGATCGCTCAGATGCTTCTTTGCTGAGAGGTCCGTCGTGTGGAATTGTAGATCCGCCGGTAGAAGACATTATGGTCTTTGCAAAGTGGAGTGGAGCGGAGCAAAGTGAACGCTTGTGGCGGGAAAAGAGTTTGTTGTGCCAGATAAAATTGGTGTCCAGTGTGGGCAAGTAAGGATGGGCACTTCTTTAGGGCACCGGCTTTATACTGTTTTTGATCTCAGCCCTAAATTTGTGATTTGATTAGGCGTGTTGTCATGGACATTGCATTGTTGAGCTTGCCATACCCGCAGGCACGGAGGCTCGTAAAGCTCCGCGGAATCTGGCGTGCTGACCAAAGACTCCGAAGCCAGAAACGAATCCCGTATCCGGTAAGCGCTAAAATAGCGTCGCGAAGTCGCGTTGTTCAACGTCTATCTTCCTTCGTTGTTCCTTCACCACAACACCGATATTGATCCATATTGCTGCTTGTTCTCAGAGCATTTGTCAACCAAGTAGACCTCAAATTCACCACTGCTCATTACAATGCAGACAAACGCACCTAATGGAGTTGCAGAAGCAGCCTGTAACAATTCGCAAGGGCAGTCGGCTTCTTCGCAGCCTGAACCGCCACAGAAGACGGGTAAAGACAAAAAGATTTTGAGCTGCCACTCTTGCAGACGGCGAAAGCTCAAATGTGATCGTTCTGATCCCTGTGGTGCTTGCCAGGCACGAGGCGAAGGTCACTTGTGTACCTGGGAGGAAGGCCAAAGACCAGAGTGAGTCTTGTCAAAGCTTTGCATTTTGATTTTATGACCTTTGATAATTGATCCTGGCGTGCCGTTCGCTCCTGTTAGGAAAAACAACCGAGAAAGTCTAGAACAACTTCCAAACTTGATTTTGAAGCTTACAGAAGAGGTCAAGGAGCTCAAAACCTCTAATTCAGAGTTGATGGAGAATATCCGATACAAGGAAGGAGCAGCATCTTTGGAAGGTCTCTCGGCAAAGTTGAGCACGACGCCAGATATCATTCCATCGCTTGGTAGGTCTGATGCGAGCTCCCTTGGTTGTTTTACAACTGTGTCTGTTGGAACGAGCCCCATTCTGACTATGTGCTCTTCTTTCCCTCAAGGGTCAGATTCCCCATACCAAAGTCCTAATCGCAAACGATGGACGCAGTCTCGAACTGCTACTTTGCTTCCTGAAAGTCCTTTACTATGGGGTTTGATTTCGCAATTCGTGAGTATTACTTTATCGTCTAGTAAGGAGAACAGTAGTTTGGCTTATTACTTGTTCTGATGTTCCATGGCATCAGCTTCACGCTTCTGGATCGCTAACTGGATTCATCGATGTTCACCAATTGGTCTCTGAAGTCGAAGAAGTGGAGCAAGTTCGTAAAGGGATGGAGAATTGCGGCTCGCCCGTTTCTCTTGATCATTTTGACGTCAAAGTGTCACTTATCCTTGCGTGTGCAAGTCTTGCTGCTGTGAATCTTGACGCGGTCAAAGCGCAGGAGCTCGGTATTGCTCGTATCAACATTGATGCTTTTGCAAGAGATCTGTGGAGAAAGGCAAGGTCCTTGATTACGCATTTAGACTTGGACTCTTTCACTACTGGTTTTGAGGCGAGCATGTCCGCGTTGCCGAGAGCACAGCCTTCTCTAGCCGACTCTCATGCGAATTGTCAACAAACAGGGTCCGCTTCAACTTGTGCCTCGATTTTGCTATTGAGGGTTGTGGCCACCAAGATACTACTGCTTCTAGCCGCTCGATCGTTTGCAGCACCTTCCGAGTGCCTCAAGCTCCACCTTGACACTATTTCTTCTGCCGCTGAAGCTTCTTTGGATTCACCCTGGGATGACGATATGCCACTCGAAGAACGTGAATGGCGATGGCAGCTTTGGTCTTTTCTCTGTGTTCTTGACTGGACTTCTCCAGGCATTTACCACAATGGCAGCTATTTTATTCGTCCCGAAATGCACAGCGACCCTCCGTCAAAGGTTCCAGGGATTCCTGATGATGGAACACACTCGCCTACAATGGAAACGGAGCACTTGGAGAGACTGAGCCAAACTAGATACTTTTTAGAGTACGCGCTAGCCCTCGCCAATCTTTCTCGTAGAGCAGAGGATTGCATCATCCGCCCTGGTCCCATCTCGCCTGCTCAAGCTGCCGAACTTTGCTCTGAGCTGGATGCACTAGACAACAAGCTGAGTTTCTATCAGTTGCTCGGTGGTGGTGCAGGACGAGGAGGAGAAGGTATTGGTCCAAACAATAGAGTCAGCGGCAGTGCTAGTGGAGGAGGGAGAGTTAACCGAAGCGGTAGCAGCCACACTTCAAACGAGCATCGAGTCTCTCTTCAAAGAGCACTCCAAGTGCAAAACGTCCGTCTTAGTCTTGAGCTGGGCCTTATCCGCTTCAAACTGTTCCGTCACGAAGCTTTCCATCTAATGCACGACGTCATAACTTCTGGACCACTTCGGATGATGTGTATGGATGCTTGCATGGATGCTTGCATACTCGTCCTATCTCAATGTAGAAATATTGGCATGGGTGTCCCGCACATGGTGAATCTAGGAGCCGAAGGAATACGAAGTATGGTAACCGACCTCACAAGTGGTGCCAATGGAGAAAAACACCCTTTTCCAGGAACTTTCCGTCGAATCATCCAGCCAGCTTCGTCAGCAGCTCTTGTAGGGCAAGTTTTGCTCCATGCTTCGCAATCTGCCGATGGGCTCGGTCTGCTGATACCAGACAAGCACACAAATACGTCGAGACCGATGTCGAGAGCAGGAATCAACTCGTCTATCGGTGGTAACTCAACCAGTGACTTTTACTCCTATGCGGAACGATCAATGGAAAGCTTTACCCCACATCATTTTGCAAATGGCAATGGTGGCGCCTCTTGGATTGGTCGGTTTGGACGAGAAAAGGTCAGCATCCTTCAGTGGCATGTCAATACTGTCATGATTGAATTGGAAGCATTACAATCGACTTCACCATTGGCAAGATATAGATTGGCCCTACACCGGCAATGCATGTAGAATAAATTGATAGAGTAGGGAGTATTGATGCAATTTGTTAGATTCGGTGCTTTGTCTTCAAGATGGAGACTAATGCGTGTTTGGCCCAGCATATTGTCTATTTTCCAGGTGATCAACTTTCGCGTTGGAAGAGTAGCCTTCTCCCGATGAGTGTCCCACTCTTTTTTATTCCTCCTTTTCTTCTTGTTTGCAGACTTGCTGTTGTCATACGTACATGCGTGGCTAGACTAGATAGAAGCATTTCGCTATCCTTTTCACACACAATCCTTCCTGACCAAAAACGTTTCTTGCGCAATTCCACGTTTTCAAAGGACGCAAATCACAAAAGACCGTTTATTTATTCGATTCTCAAAAACCGCGACAAAATTAAAAAACAAAGAGCGGAATCTAAACAAAATTTTACGATATATAGCAAAAAAGAGAGGGGAAAAAGCAACGAATCTCTACACAGACACCTCCTTCGGAAGTGTGGCAAAGGCAGGGGCATCTGCGACATGCTCCTTTTCCCGGCGAGCAGCAGGCACGGCATCCGAGGCCCGGACAAGAGCCTTGACTTCATCGACGGCCAGAGGAGGATTCCACGCGATGGCCGCCTCTTCGTCCGTCCGCTCCTTGCCACACGAGTAGCACTTCTTCCAATCCGGACGGAGGACGAGCCAGGAAGCGCAGTGGGAGCATTGGCGGGCAAACTTATCCTTGAACGTCTTTTCTTCGCTGTAGTTGAGGTAGATGTCGTAGTAACGCAGCAGGCCGTCCCATCGGAAGTTGAAGCGGTTCGAGTCCACGGCAACCTTCTTGATGCGGTTGGAAAACTCAATCAGCTCGCGCACCGTGGCGTCGGGCACCGAGTCTTCCAGAGGAATGGGTCCGATGAGTTCAATGGCTTTGCGCGCAACGGCATCGTACTCGGGGACCATGGATCCCCATGCCCAGTTGATCGAGTGGGGAACGTACGTCTGGAACGTCAAGTTGTAGTCTTGCCGGATGAGCTGCCAGCCGGGAATACCGATACCCGCAAAGAATTGCCACAGGCATGAGATTTGAGGACCCAGTCTTGGCTCACGGAAGCAGACGTAGTTGAAACGATTCATCTGGTTGAGTGCTGGGTATAGGCGCTTGGCAAAGTCATCGTAAGGAGCCAATGTCTTGCGGATTGAGAGCTCGGCACCCTCTGCATTGGTGGCACTCTGTGCAGCCTCGAGGGCCTTGTGCGTGAGCTCGGCGGCGTACGTCGACGTAGACATGGCGGCCGTGATACCGGGAGAATGGAGTGGGTTGGTGAAACCACAGGCATCGCCAATGGCAAGCCAGCCGGGGCCAGAGACAACAGGAGACTGATATGTCAGAGCCTTGCGGACGAACCAAGTCGTGCCTGGGCCGTAGAGGTTCTCGATGAGCTCAAAGTGGGTCATGAACTCCTTGATGAGAGAGTACTTCTCGACCATGTAGTTGAACTTGCGCTCAGCTTCCCTCGTTCCATATGCAGACATGTCTTCGGGGTACTTGACGTCGTTGCGCACAGCAAAGCCAATGCTCGTCACCCACTGGAACTGGAGTCCAAACATCTTGGCGAGTTCCTCTGAGCTTGGGATTTGGTCACCTGGAACACTCGCCTCGGCGCAGTCGAGCAAATACGATATCATGTCCATCAAGTTGGCAGTGGGGCTACCTTCCCATGAGGGGAAACGAATGATCCAGGCCCAGCCTTCGGGGAAGCATAGGTGATTGGTGTGTAGACCTTCGTAGAAGCGGAGAGGAATCTTGCTCTCATCTTTCGGGCAAGTGAAATAACCCCAGAAGGCGTCGTAGTTCCATCCTTCGAAACGGTGAACAGGAGCATTCTTGGAAGCCAACTGACGGAACCGGCCGGTCGCATCGACAAGGAGCGAAGAGTCAATCGTTGCCGCAGGCTTGCCATCAAACTTGCCCTTGGCAATTTCAATTTTGCTCTTCTTGACACCACCTTGAATCTTGGTGGCACCAAAGTCGACTTGCCTTCCATGGTATACATTGACACCATTCCGTTGCGCAAGGAGTGTAAAGAGAAGCTCACTGATCGTCCGCTCGACTTGGAAACCGCTCAAAAAGACACCTGGTGTGCCGTTGCTGCAAAAGTCTGTGTACTTTCCTTGGTTCTCCCGGTCGAGAAAGTAGAAGCACAGTCCATCCTTGAGGCCAAAGAGCCGCAAGAGGTACTCGGCCGTGAGACCATGCATCTTGCACCACAGAGAAAAGAGGGGAAGGGTGCTCTCGCCAATCTTGTATCCAGGCTTGCTGCTCTTTTCAATGAGTGAGATCTTCAGGTTGCCTGGCTTGTACTTGGCTGAGTGAATGGCGTAAACGAGACCATGCATACCACCACCGGCAACGACAACGTCAGAATCGTTGGGGAGATCCGAACCAGCTGCATTGTTGGAGTTGAGAATCTGAGCATCATTCAGGTTGCCTGCTGCAGCGCGCTCAGTAAACGTGTGCTTTGGAGTAGGTGCCGTAACAGTCATGATGATGCGTAGTACAAGTGTGAACAAGAAAGCAGATGGAGAGACAGGAGACTGCAGGATGTCGTGTGCGCTTTCAAAAGTGGGAGCATTTGGGACAGTTGGCATGGACTTTTATGTCTTTCTCTTGGGAGCGGACGAGCTTCTCCCTTGTCTGGCCCAATTGACTGCTCCGCCGAACAACCATATGCAGAATGACACTTTCCACGGCTTTGTCGTTTCATGCTTTCCGCCAGCATGTCCAGTGTCGTGCGAGGCCAATGATAACGCCAAGTGGTCAGCAGGCTTCCGACCGCATATACGCGGACCTCGCACGTTGACGTCCCGCGGACACGCACTTGGAGCATTTGGCGTCTACCATAGCTCCTGCAGAGCGCGCTTGATGCCTTACCTCCTCACTGTGCTTTCCGAGGATGAAGATGTCAGGAATAGACAATTCTGGGTCATTGAACCTCTTCGTTACAACATGGACTACACTCCGAATCTCCTAGTGCATCTATACGCTCCGTACCTGCCGAAAGTTCCGAGTATTATTATCGAGTTCATTCTCGGAAGAGTGTCATTCAACAGACAATTCTTGCAACTGAAAGACCTGTGCGACGGACCATTTTTTTTATTGACCTCAGCACATTGCTTCAGTAGCAGTCCGACGTAGACACTGGCACCTCACACTTATATGAATTTTTCTGCCTCTCCACTTTGCAGGAACGCATTTAGATTCAAGCACATTTCTTCTACACTGCGAGTACAAAGCTGTACTTTTGCTTCTTCTTATCTAGCCATGACTGGATCTCCCTTTACGCTTTACACGCACGCTGGTGAGGCATCACTGCTTGACATATCAGTCAACGATTTCATCCATTCTAATTTGCCGCTTTCTGGCTGTGTAGGTCCGGGACCCAACCCTGTCAAGGCCGCCATCGCCTTGGAGCACCTTGGTCTCCAATACGACACTATTCCCCTTGGATTTGGTGAGGGCAAGGGCACGGTCAAGGATACCAACTACACTTCAAAGGTCAACCCCAACGGCCGTGTTCCAGGTCTCGTTGATCATGGCAACAAGGATTTTACCGTCTTTGAGAGTGGTGCTATCCTTCAGTACCTTGCTGAAAAGGTACGACGCAGCGTGCAGGAGTACCAAGAAAATGAGCTGATGTATGTTTCCTTTGGTCTAGTACGACAAGAGCGGCAAGCTTGGTGGAAGCACACCCGAGGAGCGGGCCAACGTGAACCAGTGGCTTGCATGGCAAATCTCTGGCTTGGGTCCTTCCCAAGGACAACTGGTGTGGTTCCTCGCTTTCCACGAGGGCGCACACGGCGAAAAGCCTGGCCCGAGCATCATTGCTCGTTACCAAAACGAGGTGGAGCGTCTGCGCTCTGTCCTCGAGACGCACCTTACTTCAGCTCCCGGGGGTTACGTTGCGCTTGGCCACCTCACCATTGCCGACCTTGCTATCCTTCCTTGGCTCAAGCTTTCGGCGCTAGCGGGCCCAGCTCTCAAGCCTTTGGACCAGTATCCTGCCATTGATGCCTACATCAAGAAGCTCGATGCTCTTCCCGAGGTGCAAGCCGCGTACAAGAAGGCTGTCCCTCCTCCGCAGTAGATGGCCCGAGCCCACACGATAGCGGGAGAAACAGGGGTACGAGAGTTCTACACGCATAGTTGCAGGCATATTTGGTCGGATCTGGCATGCTGCTGCATGCTTCTTGTGCTCTTGTCTAAAGCGTCCATAGTATTCCTCAAATCTAAATACATGGGCCTTGTGTCAATCTCTAGGTGCTCCTACTTGCACCGTTTATCAATCTATTTTCTCATTCAAATCGAGAACCACATGATAAATGTCTTTTTTGACAGCAATTTTGTGAAGTAATGCCCTCCCCGTTGCCCCTTTTCTAAGTATCTGGCTGTGGAAACAGGGAAAGAGCGACGAGAACAGATCTTGCAAACACAAGGTCATTGTTGCAATACGAGGCCATATGGGGCATTTTGATATATGGGGTTGAAGCTGTTAGGAGTTTATCTAGGAGGAGCGAGCAGGTGAAAACTCTACTAGCGGGCCCCAGCGCTATCAGCCCTATGAAGGCGGAGATTACCATCTCCCCTATTTCCAACAGTCACGGCTTTGCAATCTCTGGAGTAAGGTTTGGATCATATCTGCCTTCAACATCATAAGTTGTTTTTTGCTTTCTGTAGTCTCTGTTAGCTGTTTACATCCTTTGCTTTTCTGCTCTTCCGAGAACAATGCCTTCTCGGAAAGGTACTTTAGTCTCTTCTCGGTTTGCAAGCTGAATGGTTCTCTGCAAAGTCATCATTCAAACCACCAATTTCCGATAGAGCATCTTTGTGAGACCCAGGAACGTCGGCTCGGATACTTTCTGGGTGCAATGTTTATGCTGTGGCAGAATGTCCTTCTAGGTATGAACATGAATCTGTTCATTCTCAAAGAAAGGGGCAAACTCTGGTGACCGGAGATGCCGGGCAAAGAACGCTCAATTGCAGCGAAGCACCGTTCAAGTTGAGTTAGTTTGGATTCCCGCTTCATTGTAATGAGAAGAGGATGTTTTTTACAAGTATGTTGAAACGGAGAGAGGGCCCGGATTGAGATCGGAGGAGAAATTTTTCATCCTAGAGCTTTAAACAACGAAAGCCGCGGACTGCGAAGATGGTTGGCCGGCTGTACCAGTCTTTGCCAGCGGACATGTGGAATTTGTTAGTATGACATACTATACAAAATCTAAGAATAATGCTTAGAGACCCCAGGGTATCAAGCACCCGCGGAGCTCACGGTTACCGCGGAATAATGCGATACCTTTTGCCGTCTCAGTCGGACACAACCACAGGGTGGACTGCAAGGAACACGAGACGGCAAAAGAGATGGTTAGTATTTGTATAGTAGAGAGTATACTCAGTCAGACGCACCACTCCCACCTCCTATGAGCGCTGCTGTCCAACCATTATTTCTTCTCATTGCTGTCTCATTGCCACTGTAGTAGTCTTCTACGTCGTCACCACAGCGAGCCATCATGACGTCCAACACCATTGCAGTTAGGCCCAACATTGAGCCTTGGACTTTTAAGCCTCTTCAGGCATTTGGCCCATCCCGCCTCGATTTTACCAAGACGCTCTCGTTGGAGAATTCAAATTCGACAACGAGAACGGCGGCCCATGAGGCTCTGGTTGAGCGTATCGCTGAGATTATTGCCTCGTACCGTATCCGCGGCCCTGGCGATAGGTATAAAGACGTGATGGAACCCAAAATGTTGGACACACTGCGCAGCTTTATTGCCAAACAAGAACCCATTAATATGGTGGTGCCTGCGTATCCATTCAAGAGCCCCAACCATGAATCCAAGGTCCTAGGCCCCGATCCAGATGTGGGTGAACGCATGTCTCTCCAACATTTCAACTCTATTGGTGCACGCATCCAGCAAGTTTATTCGCCTGGTGGCCACGTCACTGTCGTAAGCGATGGTTCCTGTTACAATGACTTGTTGGGCGTTTCCGACGAGGAAGTTTTCGACTATGCAAAGGGTCTTCACCGCATCACCGAGAGTCTGGGACTGAAGCACTTGAAATTCACGGATCTCTTCGAGTTGGTTGGTAGCGAGAGCTCACCAACTACTGCTGAAGAGTATGCAAGTCGCATTGGAAAGCTCAAGGAACGTCTCTTTGTCTCTTTTCTTCCCCCTGGGTATGTCTTTGACGAGGACATCAAAAAGGACAACAATGCCCTTTTGACGTATCGTGCCTATATGAAGTTCCTTGAATTGGATTTGGCGACATCCTTCCGTGAAAAGGGTATGGGCAAGAGTGCTGCCAGGAAGCACAGTTCCAAGGTGGCGCGTGGCATGATTGAGCGTGGCAAGGCCTTTTCCGCGTTGGTGGCAAGCAAGTCCCCATTACACGTTCGCCTATCTATCCATGCGAGTGATAATACTAGTAAACTCTCGGTGGCATTGTTGCCTCACAAGCGGCATAGCACCTTTCCCGTCACACCTTGGCACAACACTCCCTATCTGGATGTCACGAACGTCTCTTTGAGCCTTGGCCGCAAGCCAACGGACAGTGATGTGACTTACAAGATTTGTAAGGATGAGCTTGGCCTCAACTTTTTGTGTGCCGACGTACCAATGTACAGCGTTATCGGTACCAATGAAGCGGTTGCATTTGACCAGCAGGTGAAGTTGGAGCCTCTGTATCCTTTTGGACTCAAGGTTCAAGTGCCAAAAGATACGCCCATTACACGTTTCAGTCTCAACAATGTCGCGGAACTAGCCAAGCTCCACTCGCCCATCATCTTTGAGGGACTCGATCCTATGCAGTACAACAGCGAGGTCGCCGACGACTTCCGCCGTATGGCCAGTGATGGCTTGTCGTTGAGCACTCTCCACGAGGGAATTGCCACCAGCACGAGTGTCAGCAAGGCTGCATCTTACTCTGTGCAGATCTCTACACTGCAAGATGCCTCTACAGCCAGCGAAGGACAGGCGACAAGTCACGAACAGGAACACGAGTGCCTTGCGGGACCTTTTGGGAAGTCGCTCCACGGAGTGAAGAACACTGGGTACAGTACAATTTATCAGATTCCGCACAGTCTTGGCAGGTTTTGGCACGGCGCGAAATCTCGAGTTTTCTAAACTTGATGGTTTTCGAGGCAAACAAATGCGCTTTCGAAGCATAAGATTTAGATGAATATTCGTTGCTGCGCATGGCGGAAAATGTATTGCTGCGTTCGAACATGTCAATCTAAAAATGAATTTTGGCGGGAGTCATACCTTTCTGTTTGCGGAATACTCATCGAAGTACTCACTTGCCTGCCTACATACTCGCCTACCTACTCACCTAATCACTCGTTACCCTACCAGGTGGTGGACCTTAGAATTAGAATACTTTACCTTTGAAAAGGATGATAGTCGATACTAGACGAGGTGCAACTAATCTAGGAAGCCGCTGCCATCGTCCAAGTCCTACGTCACAACCTTCCCCTTGTTTTCAAAGAATCCCTTATGGACTAGCGGCCACAGAGTCCCCAAAGCAGGTATCCCAAAAGCATGTTAACCCTTACTTTCTCTATGATATGGCGTGCTGGTGGTGTGCGGAGCGTGACGTGCTGCTGCTGTATGCAACCTTGCCTCGTATCTAGATCTCCAGAAGCGATTTCTTCTGCCATTGCCGCTGGGGAGAGTGGGGGTGGGCGTATACGAAACCGGTGTGCTGCGTAAATAGTGAGGTCTTCTTATAGCAGCAGGGCGGAGGTAGTGGTGTAGTTTGTTTTTGTTGTTATGAAAGGGCTTGGGATAGATAGCTTATTTAAAGAATAGGGATAGGGAAATGGAAATGGAAATGGAGGTCCCTTGGTCCCACTTGTAGCTATCCACATAATACACGTCTGGACAATTCGACCAATTAGCCAACTGATCCTTGCTCCACCCCGGCGTCCCCTTTCTCGCTCGCTTCTGTTCCAGTATTCTGCGTCTTTGGTGGTGGAGCAGCGACATTCTTCTTATTGATGGCATTGAGCGTCTCCTTGACATGTTGTAAGCGGACCGAAAGGCCCCAATCCAGGATGTTGTTAAGATCGCGGCGGATATCCTTGTAATCGCGCCCAATGTCTAGCCAGTATCTCCCGATGGTGTGCATGTGGTAGATATTTGGCTCTCCCGGTACGATCTGTGCCCAATGGACCTGCATACGCGCACTTGATGGGATCATAGTCAACGTGAAGGCGAACGAGCCCATGTCGGCGCCAGCATCCTTCTTTTCAAGCCCTGCAAATTTGTTCAGCCCCCTGATCGCATCAACCATGGCAGCGCCTACCCGGCAGGCCTGTAACTCTACTTCCTCCGGGACGCCGCCAGCGCCCTTGAACTCCGCTGCGAAGAACGGAAAGCAAAGCCCTGGGGAGGGTTCTGAGAAACGAAGGTGCGCGTTGGCAACATCCAACTCCGTCTGCGTCAACGCCCTATGCTTGATTCCGTAAGCTAAATCGGGTTTCGGATTCTTGACGCGTGGCAAAGCCTGGAGAAGCTTGATGATTGTTGCGTTCTTGGTATCAACGCGTGGTATTGACTCTGGCCGGAATTCTCGATCCCATCTTGCATTCAGATGAGCCTTATGCCATGTTTCGGTCGTCCAGTCTGCGTCCAGGATGTCCGAGCCAGGTTCGCCGGAAGTACGTTTGTCGCGGTAGTCTTTGTGCATGTGCCGCCACATCTCAGCAACGAAGGTAGCTTCGTTAGTAGGACCATAATCCACCTGGCTCTCGAGGGCTTCTTGCTGAGAGATCTCGTCCATGTCGGAGTGCCGCTTGTGTGTGATAAGCTGTGAAGCGAAGTCTACCACCTCTGGGTACCTTTGCCTCGCTACAGGGTCCTTGATCCAAAGCTTGTTGCTCCGGAGGGCTTTTATGACATCTTCGAGGATCTTCGTATCCAACGGTGCCGCGGTATTTGTGGTCTTAGTAGTGGATGTAGTAACATCTACACTAGATTTCTTTGGCGCCACGTCACTGATAATAGAGGATCCCTCTAAAATGCGTAGATTCTCCTCGGTGAGAGGTTGCGCAGCGCCTAAAGACGGCGGTAGATGTGGAGAAGCTGGTAGCGTAGGAGCTGTTGTATATACTGTAGGTTCTGTATCCCTTGTTGGAAGTTCCTGCTCCTATAACCCACAGTCAGTAAGCAATAAAGGCGGAAAAACACCCCCACCTATATGAAGGTAAACTCACTTGAAGTGCTTCTGGCGGATCTTCCTGTTGCGACTGTACCCACGTTAGTGACCACGAGCAACCCAAGACTACAGCTTCGCAGCACAGGAAATACGCACGTCGGATGAACCTTCTCGTTTTCTCTTTCTGTTCATACTCCTTGAAACAAGAAAGAAGATGGGGGGAAAGCGGGGGTGGGCGAGATTAGGAAACAAGAAGTTGTGAATGATTGTGGGTCAGATAATAGCGCAGATATGGGGATTGGGAGAGTGAATGGGGAATGAATCGTTGGGCGAGTCTAAGCCCAGGGGCAAGGGTTCAAACTGATCAAAAGTCGAGAAGGTGAACGTCTATCTGGAATATTGTTGATCTGGAATCTGTAGGGAAACTTTGCAGCCGTGTTTCCAAGTGAGCACCTCTGCTGCCTCGAACGACTGATTTTCTTGAGTAACTCAGGATGGATATCAAAAAGTAAACACAGTTTGGTAAACATTTAGCAGCCGTTGAATCTAAGTATGACGCGTATTCTATCGAGAACTTTTCTTATCGTGTTATCGATAACCTTAACGCGCTGTCGCTAGGATTACAGTGTGGCATTATCCACTATCGAATTTGAAACTAGCAACTATAAGCATCTGCCGTGGCACGAGTGGTAAAGTAAGAATCGAATATCCTACCACCCCCGAATCCTACTTCACTTCCTCTTTCCAGCGCCCATCTTCTTTCGTTCCCATACCCGAAACCCTAATCCACATCGGGCACCGGCAATCCCTCCACAATCCTAATCTTCCTCCCTAGTTCCTTCAAAGTCTTTCTACTCTTCTCATCCCTCAGATCACTCGCTTCCTTCTCCGTCACCAGCACGAAATCGTATGTCAATAGCAGGCTGCGGGAGGGCAGGGAGTATTCGGTGGCTAGAGTCTGAGGGAGGGGGTCAAGGTCGACGATGAGGGAGGATTTGACACCGAAGACGGCATCGGTGGTTTCGTAGGGATCGCCTCGCAAATACAAAGCTGTGATCAAATGGTCATATCCAGGCTTTTCGAACATAAAGTGCATGTGTGCAGGCCGATATGGGTGTCTGTGAAGTTTTTCTAGGAGTTTCCCGACTGGGCCGTCATGCGGAATCGGGTATGATACTGGCTTGATAGCTTTGAACCAAAAGTTGCCCTCCTCATCACTGCGCATGATGCACCGTCCGTCTGGTCCTTCACGATCGGGATATTGCACATCGTAGTGACCTTTGGAATCCGTTTCCCATATGTCGATCTTGACATCTGGGATAGGCTTGCCGTGGGAATCTTTGACAGTGCAGAGGACAAGAAGGGGAGTGCCAGCGGAATCGTGGGACATGGCATTGCCATTTGGCATCTCTTGGGCTTCATGGGTATGAAACGGGCCGAGAACGGAGCCTTCAGTTGCGTAGGGTGGTTTTGGGTGGTCGATTGAGTCGACGAGAAGGGAGAGGCCGAGGATGTCAGAGAGGAGTATGAATTCCTAGGAATGCGGTCAGCTTCAGGTTAGTGTTTTTATCTGATTCGCTTCGCTCTCGAGGGATCGGAGCTTACTTGTCTAACATCTGAGCAGATTTGCCCCACGGCAGTGAGAAACTCATAGCCAGCTACCCATTCCTCGGTGCTTAGCCGGGTTTCCCTGGCGAAGTCATGGAGATGACTGACGAGTCTCTCAAGGACATACTTCATACGAGGGTCTGGACACTGGGAGTTAATTCGGACCGTGTTCTCTGTGATGTTGTCCACGGTTAGGTCTTTCAATGGAGAGATGTCAAGTTTGGATGGATCCATGGCGGAGGAATCCTTGACTTGCTCTTGCAAATCTCTCTTGAACTCTAAGCTTTTCTTCTCCGAGCCTTGTTCTACCCGCTATCCGGTTCTTAGATCTGATCGTACTCTTCTATCATGCGCCGAAGGTAGTTCTTATCAAAGGCTTAGCAATGGCATCGACGTCAGAAATTGATCTAGTGTACTGAGCAATGACACCTCTTGTAGATGTAGAAAGTTCAATCTGAGAGGATCTGAGGCCAGCCTGACTACACCTTTCGTCACGACCATGGTGGTAACGCTGCAGCAATTCACCACGCATGCATGACAGTTGTAACCATGATGGTACGGAGTGGAGAACCTTCCGGAGTTTAGCCCGGCATTTGCGTCAGTTATGATACAATCGCTTAATTTAGCTCGGTAATCTTTGGACTGCGCCTCAAGAGCTCGTAGCCACACCGTCACACTCGTAAGATTGTTGTCCTCAACCAAAGCACTGCATGTGCTCTGGCTATTGTGTTAAACAGCATCCATACCCTCATTGCTCTCAGTTAGAGCGTTTAGAACACATAGTTAGCCATAATGGCATCAATTACCAGCCTCGACCAAACGATAACGATGCACCCTCATCCATTCCATATCCATCTTGAGCGTTCGGAAGTTTCGACCCCGATCCCCCAACTGGACGGCCACGATTCCTTCAAACGTGCCCTGAGCACCTCATACGAGGCGATAATACCCAATTCTAACGAGAACGACCCAATCGCTCGGCATCCCATTACACGCTCCTCCTCAACAGACGTAGAGGGCCAAACCCCTCCCAATTACACCCTAGAAAACGATCCATATCAGCTGTCGTCAAGGCTGAGATCGGAAAGCGAGATCAACCTGATTCGCGCAAATACGTCAAGGAAGCGTGATGGATGCGGGCCCATTACTTTCAATAAAGAAGCCCAGAAGGCAAGGAAGATCCAACATTTCTATGAAAGCCAAAACGAGAATATCGAGAGATGGCTGAAGCCTGTGGATGAACACGTCCGGCAGGCTAGGGAGTTTGAAGGAGACAATCACTTGAAATTCCAGATCGCAGTCAAGGGATCTTTTGCCGCCAATGTCGTTCTTGCAGGTCTCCAAATCTACGCCGCCTCATCCTCTGGCTCGCTTTCCCTCTTCACTACAATGGCAGATGCAATTTTCGACCCAATGTCAAATGTAACGCTCATATTGAGCAATCGTGCTGTAAGAAGGGTTGATTCTAGAAGGTTTCCCTCAGGGAAAGCCAGAATTGAGACGGCTGGAAACATTGTCTTCTGTTTCCTCATGACAGCAGTTTCATGGGTCATAATTGCCTTCTCCATATCCCAGCTTACCCAGGGCGCGCCCAAAGACAAGAATGGAAACAAAAAACTAACCAGTGACTTCTACATCACCTCTATGGCCGTTGTTGGAGCTGCCTTCTGTACGAAGCTCGCGTTGTTCTGCTATTGTTGGGCTTTGCGGAAAGTCTACTCTCAAATACACATTCTATGGGAAGATCACCGAAACGATTTGATCATCAACGGAATCGGTCTTCTCACATCTGCTGGCGGGGCAAAATTAAGATGGTGGATTGATCCCGCCGGCGCCATAGCTCTCTCCTTGTTGATCTCTACTCTCTGGCTCACCACCGCGTACAAGGAATTCCAGCTGCTTATTGGTGTTACCGCTAGTACCCAATTGCAGCAGTGGATCACTTATATTGGTGAGCCTTTTCCTTCTTGTTACTCCTCTTTCTATCCCTATCCAACCCTCGACGCAGCTAGTATATCACAAACACTAACCCCACCCTTCCACAGCAATGACCCACTCTCCCATGATCACCGGCATCGACACCGTCCGCGCCTACTATAGCGGCCCGCGCATCATCGTTGAAGTCGACATCGTCATGGACCCCAACGAGACCCTACGCGCCACGCACGACGTCGCCGAGGAACTGCAGACGAAGCTCGAGAGCCTGCCGGATGTGGAAAGGGCATATGTGCATATCGATTTCGAGACGTCGCATAAGCCGGAGCATTTTTTGAAAAAGGAACTTTAGTGGGTTGCTAACTGCGAGGGGGGGACTTGGGTTTGAAATAGAGAGGGGATGCATTGGGCGGGAGTTCTTTCTATGCATTAGACTTGGATCTAGATACCAGGAGTTGAGCATAGGCTGGGTTATTAAGTAGCTAGCTCTGGTGTTTGTACAAAGAAACTCTTCTCGTGGCTTGCGTCAAAGCCCTCATATCACCACCAATCCAGAAGCACGTCTCATAACCCCATAAATTACACAACATAACCACTTGCGCAACTCCCTCTCATCCCATCCACCCACTTCCTCATTCCCTCCACCCACAGCCTAAGTTTATATATGTTCTAACCGACCACCAGAATAAAAATTGTTCCGCTGGCGCAATGGTAGCGCGCCAGACTTCTACCCGTTTCCTTTTAAAAAATCTGGTCAAAATTTGGGAATCTGGAGGCTGTGGGTTCGAGTCCCACGCGGAATGCTTTTTTTTGATTTTGTTTGTGGAGATGGGGGGATATCAAATTTTTGGGGCCATGTTAAATAATGTCTATGATAGTTTCAGTGTGAAGGTTGGAGGTTTTCTTTAAGGGTATGTATTTGGGTTTTGGGATTGGTTGGTATTTTCCCGAAACCAGAACTTTTCAGGTCCTGGTTCGGTCGATTTGGATTTATGTTTACTAGAATCGAAGGGCTGAATCACGAAGAAGTATCATAGCAACGACTGGAACCGGTCATTGGAAAATATATATTTATATTATAAACCCTCCTCTCCCCCATCCGGAGAGAAGTTGAAGGCGCTCTTTCGGCAGCCCAGTATGTCACTCGAGAAGCTACCATATAGAACCCAAGACTGCCCGCAGGCCCGGAACGCCCCGCCCCCAAAGTGCCGTGTAGCGAAGGTATCTAGGAGAACCGAGTGATCCGAATGAAAAAGGGAAAGAAAAACCTAATCCGCTGATTGCGATTGTGAATCTGAGGGCAGATGGTAGAACCAGTACTGCGCCGCGTAATCCACTTTTATGACTGCGGGCTGCCCGTCACATGTCGGTGGCGGATTGCCTCCAATGGTCTTGACGCGGTAGATCTGCTGCACGTCGCCAACTCGATCTGCGTCTACGATGAAAAGCGGCGTAGGTGGCGTGAGGAGGACTTTGAGCTGCAACCATGCGACCCCGGAGGTGCTGGCGGGAAAGTATTCCTGGGATGGGGCGGAATTGACTTTGTTGCTAAAGGTAATGCCGAAGTCTGCGGCTGCGTTGTGAAGGTTGAAGGTTGCGGTTTTGGCGTCGTTGGTGAAGTAGTGGTGGCCGGAGGTGTCGGCGCTGGCGGGGCCGTGGACGATGGCGGGGCTGTCCACAGGCGTTTGGTAGGCGAGACCGGTAAGGTAGTCTAGGGTTGCTTGGTCGGAGGAGGCCACGCAGGTGGCGTTGAAGAGGGTTGCGACGGCGCCAATGGGGACGGGGGTTGCGGAGGGTGAGGCGCACGTATAGTTCTGGAAAGGCTTTAGTAAAGATGATTCAATGGAACGTGGTGGCATTATAAACTGGACGACTAACCTGTGTTCCGCGTCCGATAGCAACATGGTACAGTGCAAGAGAAGCGTTCGTTGGAAGTGCAGAAGACGGAAGGGTGGCATTGGACAGAAGACAACTCGATGCATCCTTGGGTAAAGGATGGTCTCTCGCCTTGGCTAATCTTCTCGATACAACTTCATAGTATTCCATAACAGGCTCGGACCATGGCTCTTCACCCCGCTTTTCTATCGCAGCCGACCATGTCAAACCCGCCAGACATGATAGAAGTATGAGTGATAGTTGCATGATGGAAGTGAGTGGACACGAGAGTCAGGGAGAGAGGATGTTGGTTAGATCCGGACCGACAAGCACAGTTACAATGTCCAGATTGAAGTGGCTTGAGTGTAGCACAGCGTAAATGTATTGTGGAGGAGGTCATGTTTGTTTCTTATGTATATTGTCCAGGTTTCTATTCTGGTCGATGCAATACCGACACAATGGGAAAATTAACGGGGTTGACGATATGGAAGCTGGGAGATCTAAAAACAAAATTGATGGCGCTTGCAGTGGCAGCTGTCCAGGCCTCTTTGGCCTGAGTTGCCTGGGATAGATTGAGGGGGGATGCGGGTTGTATGCACAATCCTTACCTGGGCGGCTCCGCGAAAGAGAGGGAAGGACGTGGCCTTGCCGATTGGCTGTTGAATTAGGGTTGCACCAATCAGGAAAGATTGCAGACAGCGTCGCAATTGCCCAATGTTGCTGGTCTTGCGGAGGCAGGCTGGGTGGTTGTATATTTCGATGAGATGGGCTGGAGCGCATTAGAGCATTGCTGTGTTCGACGACTTTCCCTTCAAGCAGAGACTCTGTTCGCACTTGGGTCCGAGAGGAAAACACAGAATCATACCACCTTCATTTGAGCTTTTACCTCAGAATCAAGGTTGATTGACTAAAGGGTAGCGCAGTCTAAAATCAGGTGGCCCGGGTTGGAACCTATCGTTAAGTACCTTATGCACCTCCAGTTGTTGGTGATAGCAGATCCACCCGGGCGCTTCGAGATCCTGCGGGTGAACCGTGGACCAATCACTTATGCAGCCAAGTCTGAAAACCGAACATCTGCTCTCACTCTACGAACACCATCGTGGATCCACAACGACCAGGCCACCTGTTATGGCGCTCAATCCTTATTTTATCGTCTGATCTGGTTGGGTGGGGAAGACGATGAGGCTCAACGGGAAGCGTTTCGATAGAAGTCCAATGACATGTTCCCTCTACCTCGTCAACCGTAAGCGTGGTGGTAGCAAGAATTTGACTCGAGCTTATCAAATTGATGTAGAACCCTGAGTCAAGGACCTTGGCCACACCGAGACAAGGCAACTTCATGCAGTTATTGGTCGACGTTATCCTTAAAACTTGCTGCTTAACATCAAGTAAGAATGTCTTCTACGAAGGATTGGCTTGAAATCCCTCTGGATGCCAATCGCCATGTTGTGCAGCCGCTCCTGGATTACCGCCCAGGGCACTCCCACCGGCTACGACGGCTCCCGCCGCCTCGCCGAGGTTGCTTGCGTGCTTCTCTATATCGACGGTCTGCATCCAATAGAGCATGATGAAGATCAATATATGTAACGCTAAGCAGTATCCAGCAAATACGTTCCGACTCGTTCGATTTGCCAACACCATACGGGTGATGGAATAAACCATCCGCTCTGGCAGACTCATACGTTTGTAGGCTCGTGTCGATTCCCGCCCTCTGAAGGCGGCAAAGGGGGAGATGTTGGCTTCGTAAGCTGATCGATACCGGTCTGTCGACAGTCCGGAAGATGTATCCGCGGAAATTTGTATGGCGGTAGACTGAGGTGTTTGAGAGAGCGCTGAAGCCGATGCAGACGGTTGGCCTCGGCTATATGTTGAGACGTAACGGGACTTCTCATAGAGGTTGAGGTTGTCCTTTTGCAGGGAAGCGATCTCCTGACGCAACGAAGATACAGTGCTGTATTGTATCGAAAGCTCTCCTTCAAGTTGGGCATTCTTTTGCTTGAAGCGGTCTCTCTGGGCTTGGATCATCGGCAGGATTCCAGATCCGCCTCCGACCGCCTCCCCCGCACGGATCGCATCCAAGGTGCCGCGTGAGTTATTCTGGGGATCGAAACCAGATATAATCGAAGATGTTGGCGAAGTCCTCCCTCGGCGGCTCCCAAGGGAATTGGCATTATAAGCTGTCGATGCCGGATATCGAGATGTATAAGTCCCAGTAGTGGACATAGCTGATGATGGAAAGGTAGTCGAGGCCTCCTGTTGAACTCGGGTCAAATCGGTTTCCAATATTGCATTTAGGCTCCGCGACCGCTCCAGTTCTGCATTTGTATTTGACAAAGTCTCTTGTAAAGAATCCAACTGTCGTTGTAGATCTTGATGGGATACCCTCAAAACGGCCATCTCGTTACTTAGCTTCTGATTTCTAGCAAGCAGCAATTGTTCGAGAGTTTCCTTTTTCCCATCTCTAGCTAGATCGTTGCCTTGAACGAGCTCACGATCCATATCGATATCGCCATCATCGTTCGCGGCTCTACCTGTCTCGTCATCATCGAGCGTGGAAAATTCGATAGACTGCAAAAGGCACGTTAGAGAACATCACTGCCTCTTTGCTATTTATTGGCATACCTTGAACATTTCCAGTTCTCGCTTGACTTCTGGATAGTCGCGCCATGAGTGGACTTTGCCACGCAAATCTTCCCTATCTTGCAGCAACGATTTTGTGTCTTTTTCCAGATTACGAATTCGACTCTCTTGCTTTCTCAACTCCGAATCTCTCTCCATTTTGCTTGCTTCAAGCTTTCTCAGCAGAGAGGAGTTTTCCGATCGCAAGCGGGCACTGGCTGAATCTTCGTCCTTCGTTGGTTTTCGATGGTCGTTAGAGGAAGCTTCAGCGAGCTCTATTCGCAGTTGTTCGTTCCTTGCTTCCACTTCCGCCAGGCGTTGACTCGTCCTGTCAAGGTCTGAGCTTACGATCTCCAGCTCCGCAGCGCTGACGGAGATTTGATGGCTCTCGTTCTCACTCTCGCCGGTCTGTCCCAAGCGTTGAGCTACTTCATAGCTGGCTTTTAGTTCGTTCAGAAGACGGTCTTGATTCTCTACTTTCTCCTCTAAGCTGCGCTCTCGGGACTCCCAGTTGTCCTTTTTCTCCTCAACTACGGCTTTCCATTGATTCTCGACCTCTTTCAATCTTGATTCTCGCGATTCCTCCAAATCTTTCCGTGCAGCACGTTCTTCCTCCAGTTGGCGCTCCGCATTGTCAAGCTGATTTGTAAGGTTGGCTATGCTCTTCTGAAGGTGCTCATTCTCCAATGTCAACTTAGGCAATGTATCTTCGGATAGTGATAGAGCATCGACGGACGCTTCGAGCAGAGGATAAGGGTCCGGGGCTTCGGAGATTGAGGAGTATGTCTGTAGAAAAGCAGCAGAAGTCGTCTTGCCGTGACTTGTTAGGAGGTCAATGAACGTCTGATATGCTGCCTTCAAATTAGAAGCTTAGATTGTAATTGCATAGTACGACAATTACCTTTCAATAAGCCCTTGAACTCCCCAAGCTTTGCCTCATCATCGAGCTTTCTGAAATCCTTCGTTTTCTGGGCCAAGTCCTTTCTTGATAGTAGAGCATCTCGTTGTTGAGAGACAATCTCTGACGCTGTGTTGTCCAATCCAGGTACCAGCCTGGTCAGGTCAATATCTGGGGATTAAGAGATTAGCTTTCTGCTCCACGGAACATAGGTGCACCACTTACTCCTCCAAGCTGAAATTGCACTCTGAAACTTGTTGGTCTCTGCGGAGGGACGAGACACGCCATTACTTAGAGCTGAAGATGTTGAGCGACCGTCTTTCGTGGTACTTGAGCTGTCGTTAAGACCATCTCGGTCACTGTCACCAGATGACCTGCTCTCTGCTACAGCAGACACGTCCATGATTCATCCGCAGTTCCAGATGTTATGAAAGGGGCACTGCATGGAATTTGCTAAGATTCGACGCTTACATGTCTATGTACCGTCAAATGTTTACTGTATGAATGGTTTCGAAGTAAGTCCGTATCGTCCGGGGAATTCTTTGACCGGCAGCCGGAATCTGTCCACAAGGCGCCCCACCCCCCTTCACTAACGGAAACGCCTCCAATTGCAGTACTGCTCTATCAAAAATGTAAACTCTCAATCCCGGCCTGGGTGACGGATCCAGGCACAAAAACTTAACGATGGCACCTGAAGGAAGCCCTGAACCATACCAGAGTGCTTCGCGCGGCCCCTACGTCTTAAAAAAACTTGTTGAAGATGTTCCGCTCTCTGCGGATGGAGAAGCACAGGAAGCCCAGATTACCTGTGTTGAATTATGTGGTTAGTCCTTATATAGACACCGGAACACCCTACCTTAATGGAATTCTGAGCTTCGAAGAATTAATGGCCTTTTCATATTTGCACTTTGCTAATTCGTACTTCTTCCAGAGACCAACCTATATGTTGGCACGTCCACTGGAGAAATCCTTCACTTTGTCTCAATCCCACCTGATCCGGCCGATGAGTCCAATTCCCCAACTTTCATCTTTGCATCTAGGCTTCAGCCAACTTATAATCAAGCCCAGGACGACTTTCTTTTCTCAAATGGGGTGCAGCAAATCCTGGTGCTTCCAAAAGTCGACAAAGCGTGCATTCTTTGCAATGGTACATTGTCATTCTATAGCTTGCCTGAACTAACACCTGCCTTTGGTAGTACTGTGGTCTCTAATTGCAGCTGGGTGGGAGGAGCAAACCTCAATGAAGCTGAAGTGGCAGAAGGAGATGGAGAGGTTATTATGATCTGTGTCAAAAACCGGATTAGGCTTGTTCGCATTGGTGATGAGGCTCGTCGTGTTAGAAACATAGAATATCCTGGATGTCTTGTGGCTACTCGCCGCGCCAATTTCGCCTGCGTGGCTGATGCCCATTCATACGCTCTACTTGATGTTGATAATCAGCAAAAGATATCTCTCTTTCCTATTTCGTCCTTGGATGACAACGCTGGCGGTGGGCAAGTGGAGGATATTGCTACAAGTCTTGATCCAGGCTTTCGTAGCTCCAGCCCGAGTCGTCCTACTTCTGGTGAAGGTCCTGGCGGAGGGAAAGGCCACGGCAGGGGCTCAAGTCTAGGTGCGTTTGCGAGTAGCCTTGGGCGACGACAACAAAGTCCACAGGCAAGAAGTCAAGACAGGTCAGGTCTCACCACTCCGGAGCCTGTTGGAAGAGCCACTTCGCCGTTGCAAAGTTCATCCCTCAACAGGTCCGATTCGAAGGCCGGAAGCCCGGGTAGGGTGCCTTCGCATTCTGACAAGCCTCTGCCACCACCGCCTGAAGAACTAAGCAAGCCTAAGCAAGTTTCACTATTAAAGCAAGATGTACACAGCTTGACGCCACATATATGCTCCCCTACACCTACGGAATTCCTACTGACCACCGGCACTGCCCCTATGGAGCCTGGTGTTGGTATCTTTGTCAATCTCGACGGTGACGTCGTTCGAGGAAGTGTGGAGTTTAGTCACTATCCCAGTGCCGTCGTCGTAGACGGGAGCGGTGTGGAAATTGAACGTGTCCAAGGTACCGAAGAGGAAGACCGTGAAGGCTTCGTCCTTGCTACCATGATGCGGCCAGGAGACAGCGTAGAAAAAGAGGTAATAGAGATCCAAAGGTGGGATGTGGATGATAGCGAAAGTAAAGAGTGGTTGACAGTCCCCACGTCTAAGTCTCATATGAAGAGCGGGGAGGGTGATGAGACACCCTTAAGTCCCAAAATTGGTCTCCGACTTCTTCAGACTGCAGCGGTTGTTCCCTTTCCAGAAGTTGGCCAGGTCCTGCGTGCAATACGTTTACGACTAACCAGCAGCAGTGCAGATGCTTCGTCAGCGGAACGTCAAAAATCAGATAGACCAGTAGAAGAATGGGAAAGGAACAGGACTCGGGAAGAAGATGGGTTTAGTCGGCGCTTAGGGGGACGAACGAGCCACATTGCGGTATGGTCAGGCTCTTCGATCTGGTGGGCTGTCCGAAACCCGCTCGTCATCAGGCTGGATGCGGTCATCGATCAGATCATTGGGGCATATCTGGGCAAAGAATCATATGTCACGATAGATCGAAGTCAGATTATCAAGATTGTGAACGGGATCCGAGGGCAAGAACCGAGCACGGAAACCGAGTTCTTAAGCCTAGAGTATATACGTCAAAAGACAAGTCTAATCTTATTTGCCGACCTACTCGCCCGGCCGTCCATGATGTCTACTCTAGAAGGCGCGGATAAGCGCATTACAGAAGGTTTGATGATGGAAGGTGGTGTGGAACCGCGTGTAATGCTTTCCTTGATCCCGCAACTTCGGGATGAAATCATAGAAGGTCCAAGAGGCATTTGGATACACGCAGGCTTGAGCTGGATCATGGAGCACTACCGGTCCTTAATGTCTGGGAGCCGGGGGGTTGGAGAATCACATGATCAAGGCAACTCAGAAATCACAAACCTTATCAAGCGATATCTTTCGGCTTGGCGACAACGCAAGGGCTTTGGCAGTATAGCAGATGAAGTCCAGGTTTTCCAGACCGTTGATGCGGCTTTACTGCGTATACTACTCGAACAGGACAGGCAAAATACAAAGAAGTCTTCAATGCCGTCATCAGCCAGAGCTGAGCTATATTCCCTTGTGGATTCTGGAGTCGAATGCTTTGAGCGAGCGGTCGTACTCTTGGAAGATTATCACCGTCTGTATGTACTTAGTAGGCTATACCAAAGTCGCAAAATGTTCGGGAAAGTTTTGGCAACTTGGAGAAGAATTGTCGACGGTGAAAAAGATGAGGGCGGTGAGCTACGAGACGGAGAAAATGAGGTTCGTAAATATCTTGGGAAGATGAAAGACACTAGCATAGTCCACGAATACGGGACTTGGCTTGCCAGGCGAAATCCAACACTTGGCGTCCAAGTTTTCACAGACAACAGCAGTAGGGTCAAGATGGAACCTCAACACGTGGTACAGCTACTGAAACAGCAAGCCCCTGATGCCGTAAAGGTCTACCTCGAGCATCTTGTTTTTGGCAAAAAGAACGTCCAGTATGCGAACGATCTGATTTCCTATTACCTCAACAATGTGCTTGCTGTATTAAGCGGTTCCGAGGATGCTCGAGCTACTCTTGCGCAGACGTACGAGTCCTACAGAGCGCTGCGACCACCTAAACCGACATATCGCCAGTTCATCATTGAGAACGATATTCCGGTTTCATGGTGGCATGATCGCCTCCGTCTTCTCGAGCTCCTTGGTGGAAGTCATGGTGCCGACTTTTCCTACGATGTCGGCAAGATTCTAAGTCGGATTGAGCCATTCGAAGAAGACCTTGTTCCAGAATCCATCATTATTGACGGGCGTCAAGGTCGACATCAGCAAGCTCTTCGGCTGCTCACTCAAGGGCTAGGAGATTATCATACTGCCATCAATTACTGCCTTTTAGGTGGAGCGAGTATCTTCCACCCGATCTCAGGACCCGTTACCCCGATCGCTGTTCCCTCACGAGAGGAACAAGCAAAACTCTTTGAATATCTACTTTCGGAGTTCCTCCGTATCCAAGACGTTAATGACAGATTGGAGCGAACGAGCGAGCTCCTGGAACGGTTTGGATCTTGGTACGACGTGCGGCAGGTTTTGGAACTCATTCCCGAAACGTGGTCTGTCGAGCTGGTGTCAGCATTTCTGGTCAGCGCACTCAGACAGTTGCTACATGAAAAGAGCGAGGCTATGATCACGAAAGCGCTGAGTAGTGCAGAGAACTTGCAAGTCGCTTCGACTTTCGTTGAGAAATGCATCGCTATTGGGTCACATGTTGAGAAGGTGCAGTAAGATTCAATCACACAGGAATATAGTTTGAGCTTAGAGGGATGCGAGACGATTATTCGTGTTCACCAAACACCCGAGCATCGACGTTCTGTTCCACGAATGGCGGGAATGGATTCTCAACATTGTTATTACGGCGGTCTATCAGTGCCATTATGGACTTGGCGACAAAACGAATTTTTGGAAAATCGGAAATCAAGAATCGAGAATTTCAAATCGCAAAAACAATACGTAAACATGTTAAATGGCTTCATACATGCTTCGTTTAAATGTTTCGAAGTGCTTCATATATGATTTACCGAGTCTTAATAATATGTGGTTTATTCAGTACTTTATGTTATAAACTCAGCGCTCTATCTACATACTCCATCATTTACTTCCCTACCCACTCCTCTACTCATGACTCCCACGATCTTTGGATTCTGTCGCAGCCAATGGTTTGTTGTTGGGGGCTGAAAAGTCCGGGAAAGGCCTATAAAGCTACCACAACAATAGCCTTTAAGATATTTAACAACATCTCTCCGTCCTTGCACCTCAAGACTTTCAGCATTTCGCAGTTGCCATAATTCGGACCGTGAACCGACCCAATACTCGACTGCTCATCTCTTCAGAATGTCCAAAATATGCCTTCAATTCGCCATAGCGCTGTGTGCACTCTTTTGTTCGGCACGAGCCCAAGTCAATTGTCACTTCCCTGGGGTCTGCTCATAGAAGCGGATACTCCGTGTCAACCTTATTTAGCCTATAGTACATGTTACAACCCCAACGATATTTGCCTGTCCAACAGTCTTTGCTATGGCACAACCAACAATCGTCTTACCCGAGGGGTCTGTCGACACCTCCGTACCTTACACAACGAGCCCAAAACTAACTGTGACAAAGTTGTACGGACTCGTCATGGAGCGACGGACCCTGCACAAATATATGCACTGACCCAGCGGACAGTAGGTACTAAGTTCTGATTTTGGGGACCTCTTTAGCTAATCCTTCATCTTACCAGAACCACACGGATGGTCGGAGGTGCTTCTCTGCGAGAGTACCACCTTGCCACAGTTCTTCTATTGCGACGGCTCAAACAATGCGCAATGTAGAGGCCCAAAAATATTCAACATAGCCAAGGGATTCTTTGCAGACGCTCGCAACGCTACTTTACGCTCCACCAACCCTCTCATTTAGTTTCGAACTCGACTTGCAACACTAATAATAACTCTGCTTCCACGAACAGCATGGTGCATCAGTGTTCTTCGCCCACCAGCGTAGAAGCAGCCATCGGTGCTGGTGTCGGACCCCCTCTCACTTTAGGTCTGGCCGCCGCTGTCGTGTCGTTGCTTCGAGAGAGGCGTATGCGGAGAAGAGATGCGAAGGACGCCCATAAATATGGTTGATCATCTCCCAGAACAATTCTGACCCAGCGACTGATGGCCGTGCAGCTTTGATCCAGCAACAACACGAGGGGAAGCCGCCACCGCCCCAAAAGAACTTCGCAGGAGACCTTCACGAGGCTGGTTCTATGGCCAGGCCCAATATTTTTGAGGTCCCTGATAATACTAGGTAGCCCACTTTATGGTTCTTTGTTCCTATGGTCTAAAACGAAAGAACGAGCTAAGATATGCACAATGGTTTGGTATGCTTCATATTGGGGCATGGGAACCGTGAGCATTGTTGGAGCGACTTTACAATAGAAAAACCGAGATTTAGTGACCAAGATCCGGTTTGAAGATTTCTGTTTATCTTCATTCTGACACTTCTCATCGCCATCGCCATCGCCATCCTCACCCCCCCCCCCCCCCATCCCATCCCACCAACCCCAACCGCAACCCCCCACAAAAAGCAACCATTCGCCTAAAAAACCCCCCCCCCAAACCGCGAAATCGGCACCCTTCCTCCAACCCAAAACCCTTCGCAGCCACTATTCCCTCATATTCCGCGAAAATCCGATCGCTCCCGGAACAGCGAGCTTCTTTTTTTCCGGAACCCGTGCAAATAAAATGGTGCTTTTTGCCAAATTCTCAAATTCGTGCGACGAGGTTGGTAGGTAGGTTGCTCGAGATCATATATGGTAAGCCCTGGGATGTGCCTACTGTAGTAGGTAAGTTTTGGATGTCTAAGTGAGTAAGTGAGTGAGTGAGTGGTGCGCCAATGGGGAGATTTACTCGAGTTCCATATGGGTGGTGTACATATGAGTACAAGTAGTAAGTGATAGGGGGGGTGTACGGGTATTTTTTCCCTTGTTTAAACCATCTACTGTATGTACTGTAGCCTTGCCGGAAGGAGTATGTAGTGAGGGCCGCTGGTTGTGTACTCGTACATATCACATACCTCGCCGCGACAGGAAGGCGTAAAAAGTTGCCTTCTCCCCTTTCACACACGAACCTCAAGCACACTTGTCATATACAACGAAATTACTTCAAGTAAACCAATCGTTCTTTCTGATTCACTAATCTATCATACACACCACCACACCCCGCTCCCACTTCCACTTCCACCTCATCCGGTATTTCTAGAGTATCTACAAAAAGGGCAACAGATCTATCGGGTCTAGATGGTACAATCGCCATCAACTGTCCCGCTCGCGCCCTTTCCCGCCCCGCCGAAGTGGCTGATGTACAAGAAATGCTTTGTCGTGAAAATGTGCCTCCGCCGAGCAAACGCCGTTGCATGCGGGAAATGGATTTCCTGTCCGTGGTTGGTTCCGCTTTCATCTCCGTGTCGTCCATCCTCTCTTGAAACCTCACCAAACCGTTGCCGCAGAGATCCCGGCCACCGTCGCCACCTCCCTCTACCGCCTCACAACTTCCAAACACTCCGTCAAGCCCACAACCCTACACTCCCTGCCTACCCCGTTCAACCCGCCATCCTCCCACTTCCTAAAAGCCCTCCTCATCCCCTCCGGTACCCCACTCGCATATCTGCCTCCGAAGATAACGCTGCCGATAGGCACAAACGGTCGGTCTTCGAGCGAGGCCGAAAGGATGCCGTATTCTTGTGCGAACAAGAGGGCGGCGCGGAAGGTGGGGAAACGGGCGGATTTGGAGCCGTGAGGGGAGGGGGCGATGCTGTGGAGGAGATTAACATAAGAAGGTTGGTAAGAGGGAATGAAGAGAAGGCGGCGTGGGGTTTGCCAAGGAAAGGGCTTGGGATGCGACGACTTACACATAGATCTCAAAAAAAGTATCCAACACAAAGACGCCATCATCCGCCAAATCCGAACATGTGAATGGATTTATCTCCCTCATCTGCGCTGTCGGAATAGCCCCTTCCTCCGATGACGGCGCACTGCCTCTCCTTGCCCATGAAAAACCAGAGCCGAATTTCGATCTTGGCGTCTCGAGGTCTACGCTGAACAGCCTAGTCATATATTTCTCACATGAAGGCTTGAGATGCCACTTCGGTGGTTTCGAATTGGCGCTCGAGCTCAGTCCGTCTTTCGGCTTACCACCCGGGAAAGCTTCCCAGAAAGCACTTGGTTCCTTTCCTTCGTCAATTTCCTCGATCTCTCCCGTCAGCCCCAAATCCATGCCTATCAATCTGGCGCAGCCTAGTTCATCGGCGCTGGACCCGCTGCCCTTCCAAAGATAAAGCTTTCCAAACCGTGCGGAGATAATGTAGGGGAATCCTGCGCAAAGACATTGTGGGTCAAAGTCAACTTCGTCAAAGGCAATTTGACTAACATGACGGCGGCCACAGAGCATGTACGTCGCTCCTGCGCTTGAAGGTGTGTCAGCTCGACTGCTGGATCCACGACGCGTGATGGCTATACCGCCCAATGCTTCGAAGAAATTGGCAGTTTCTTTTCCTTGCTGGAGAATAACAAGCTTGCCGTTGTTGTCTTTGGCGACTTTCTTGGCGAATAATTGAGCGTCTTCGGCCGCTGAGGTAGGAACACCATCACCGCACCAGAGATACACTTCTGTATTTCTTGTCCCCGCCGCGTTGCCGAAGACGTGAGTGCAAATGTACATGCATTCTTCAAAGAGGATGTGTTCTTGGTGCGAAGGTACTGCGACTGACTTGCCGTCACCAGTAACTTCCCAAATCTGCTTCCTGAGCGTCTTGATCTTATCCGAACCTGCGCTGGACGATCTTGAGGCAAGAATAGATTGTGTATCAATGTTGACTCTGCCACTAGAGCTAGGAACCTCATTGAAGTACTCGGCAAACAAGCATGCTGCTTCCGAGGTTTGTGGAGCAGGAGAATTAAGGCGCTCGGGTTTGGCTTTCGGTAATGGAGAGCCGGAAACCACTCTGTTCGCTATTAATGCAGGTTTGATAGCAGGCGGAGGAGGGCTTTTCGGTGATATAGGAAGGTGCGAGGGTAAATTGCGTTCTAATGTTGTTGGCCCTTCAGGTTCCTTACAAGCTGTCTGGATTCCAAGGCCAATCGGCGCCTTGGCTTCTTTACGGGCAAGCCCGGCATTTTCCAAGGCAATTTCCTCGTCCCTACGAGTAGGCAGCTTGATCGGTGACTTCGCACGGATTGGGCGTGGAGAATTTAAAGCCGGTGACTGATCCCAAGTCGCTGCCGCGTTACGAACAGAAGGAGGTGGCCTGTCAATTTCTCGGACTTCATCGCTCTGGGTTTCCTGACCTGATACAGACCTCGAGGGGCTTACTTGTGGTCCTTGGGCCTTCAGTGGGGTTGCGGGTGTTGGAGGGAGTGGTTGAGGTGTAGGGGCCGAGGGTTTGCGGATCTGATTATCGTTGACAATTGTTTGTGGTTTTGGATTTATCACAGGTGAACGTTTCGAGTTAACCGGCAACGATTCTTTAGGCGAAGATGGTGGAATGGTCTTAATCTTGTCAACTGATGCAATACTAGTGGATGGTTTTCGAGGAGTATTGGGCTGAGACGCTTTGCGATTACCATTACTTAATTTGCTGGAAAGAGCTCGTGTCTTAGACTTCTCAATAGCAAGGGAGGATAACTGAGGCTTTGCTATAAAAAGATTTGCTGGAGATGAATTTTCGGAAAATTGTTTCTTCAATTCAGAACTTGTTGCAGAGGTTGGCGATTCTGCTGTAGCATCTTCGGTAACATACTTGGGTAATCGTCGCTTTGGTCCTCTTGCCCTGGCTTTGGTCATGTGAGTTAATTGAGGTCCATCAGCAGGATCCTCATTGTTGTTGTTTGTTGTGGATGTTCCAGGTTCGGACAAGACACCTTGGTTCATTACCTGACTTGGCTTTAAGCTGCTGCCGACAGGTGAAGGTCCCCTCGAGATCAGACCGGCCAGGGAGCTATTGAAGTTATTCCCTAATTTCGTTTTTACAGCTAGCTCTTTCTGAATGTGAGCAGGTGCGTTTGGATTTGTCTCAGGTGGTATTGGCTGCGGCCTATCATGCAAGCACTCCACATTAGCAATAGATTCTGGCTTGCTGGACGTCTTCTTCGCTTCAGCACTGCCATTACTCAAAACACTATCAGACCTTGTCAAGCCCTTCTTCTTGAGGATAGCTTCCGGCGTTGGAGGATCTTCCTTCGTAATGCTATTACCGCTGATTTTCCTAGATACACCTGGAGGGAGCCCAGCTTTTATTGCCTCTTTTTGCTTCTGTATACTCTCTTTAAAATCGTCCTTGCGTTCGGTCTTCTTCGGCCCTCCAGTCATGGCGAGCCCCGCTTTTCCCCTCAAGATATTACTCTTGAGTTCATCCGGTGCCACGTAGTTCTGTGTCTGGGTACGCTTAAGTTTACCAAAGACGTTTTTGAATTCTGCGTCTTCGGTGGGTTCCTTTCCCGCAGAGACTTGCCGCGTTTTTAGATTAGCTCGGAAATCTTTTTTTGGAGGTGTCTCTGGCTTTGATCTCAGTGGCGAAGGGGATTCCTTACGTATGGTCATCGGAACGGCATTTGGATTTACATGTGACGGTTCTATGGAGCCCTTGGCTTCAGTGGTGCTTCCTCCACTCTCAGGCGGGTCCATCACAAGCATCGGCGTCTTTGATGACTGAAAAGGAGCAGGTGAATTCTGAATTAACTCGTTCGACTTCATGTCCTTATTAGCAGATCCATTTGAAGCCTGACTGTCCAGAGACTCAGTCTTAGGCTTCTTTGGTAAACCTGCACTAGTACCAATAGGAAGCCCTCTGATAGTGTGAGGCTTACCAGATCCGCTCAATGGTGGTGATCGGATAAGACCACCTGTAGCCACTTCCTTATGGGTTTCAACCTTGCCTAAATCGACATTTCCCCGTTGTTGCTTAGCTCGATTGATCTCAGCCATCCAGCTCGGCTGTTGTGGTGGAGGCGCCTTTGTCCTAGGCGAGTCGGGTTTGTTGATAGCGTTTTCAAGCCAACTTGCTTTCATGGGACTCCATCGCTTACTGGGACTTACTGGTGGGCTTTTCTCCAGCGACGTTGTTTCTTGATCATGCTCGCGCGCCGCCGTCACAGGAGTAATGCTTCTTTGGTGGGGGAGCGTAGGTTTGGTGAACCCATCGTGGGAAGGAATTTCAAATCTACTACTAGTCAAAGACGATGAAGTGCCAGGTGTCTCGCTTTCGCTCTGCTGCTGGGTCACATTGATATTGCTATGACTTGACACTGGCCTGGACTTTGACGACGGGGAATTATCGCTGCTTATGTTGCCAAGTCTTGGTTCTTTATGTGGACTCGTCATCCCCATTGTCGGTCTTGAGCCATCATATCCACTTCGATTACTTGCAATCGAATTCCCTCTACTCAGTCCGGCACCTGGCTGTGCACTCCATCTCTTGTTGACGCTGTCGGATCGTTTCAGCATGGCGCTCTGTACAAAACCACCAAGGCCTTTGGTGGGTGAAGTGGGTCTGTCAAAACGCTCTGGAGAAATTTTCCCTTGTGAAGGAGACATAGCCAGCATCCGGCCAGCTGTTGAGACGTCGCCATCGTGAGAAGAGGTAGAATCGGATGATGGAGGATCAAATCGCTGACTGCTCAAGGTTGGCAAGGGTGAGCGAATTCCACTCGTTGACGACACTGCGGCCGAGCTCGAAAATAGATGGCTCCATCCAGAAGTCCCTTGTGTTGACCCATCCCTGGAAGGCGAAGATGAGCGCACACTCTCAGGAGGCGGGCTCCGCTCTTTCTCAGGTTCTACAGAGGTTTCTCTTGACAATCCTGGTAAGCGCACACTCCTCGTTGTATAGGCAGTGTCCAGTATATCTTCCTCCTGATTTCTCCGATACCCAGCTGATCCTAGCCCTCGATCTTCTGTTTGCTTGAACCAAGTCGGGTCTTTAGAACCCAGAGACTGTGCTACTTGAGCTCTTGAGATTGCAGTTTCGCTAGTAGATGCTGGATCTGGACTGGTACGTGGAGATCTCGCAGCACTGTTGTGGGTAGCCACCATTGACAATGGACGACTCCGTACCCCAGTTGTAGACCCTCGCGAGGTAGGTCGTTGTTGCCAAGAAAGCGTGCCTGAGCGAGATAGAGGCATTGCAGCGCCTGGCGATGTGTTTGATAGCGCGGAAGCCTGGGGGTTTTGGTATGGAGGCTTTCGAGTGCCTCTGACATCAGATTTTAATGGGCCACCGTTTGGAGTGTGAGAATCATCGTCTATACCGTGGTCGCGTGTGTCGACGATCGGTATACTAGGAGGATCCGAAAGCCCTTCTTGCATTGAAGTATCCATTGTTGATCGCGTAGAGTTGGGTGTGCCAGTGTTGGAAGAAGAACCCTTGATCGGAGACAGTGATCTCGCACGCTCTAAGTATCCATTAGATCGAAGCCTCATCATCGCTTCACGATGGCGACTTAGCGTCATTTCAACTAACCCTCTCTCCGAGCTTGCCTTTCCTTCCGGCCTTGCAATATTTCTTCTTCAAGCTTCCTTGTGCGCTCTTCATCCTCTTTGTCACGCCTATCACCAAGCTCACGAATTCGGAGCAGAAAATCGTTGACATCTTCAGATCCCTCAGTTTCGGGAATGACAGACATCTTAGTGGAGATGTCGGCCAGTACCGAAGCAGTTTTCTGGAGTCAATTGGTGTTGCGGATCTATTGTTGATCTATTTATTATTCTACGAGTCGAGGGAATACTTAAGCTTTTGCGCCGGGTACGGAGTATTCTAGGGATGTTTCAATATGGAAGTCGCATAGGAACCATAGTATCTAGAGTATGAGATTATTTACAGCATATTCGGGTCAATATCTTAAGAGTGTTGTAACATTGGGACAGCGCTTCATAGGTAAGTATCTAGTGCGCCCTGAGTGGTGTGCCTGCTAAAAGATCTGTTGTTGCTCTGCGGGCAGGTTTGTGACCCGCATGCCCCCGGGCCTCACAAGGCGCGCTTTCCTGATGGCCGTTAGAAAGCCAAGAATAGAAACCCCTCCTGCTGCCCTGGAGCTGACCTTCAGTAGAGAAAGAGCCTGTCTCGAGCATCTTGCACAACCCATTCTAGGCCTTCCCGCAGATTCTTCCCTGTAGTTGCACTGCAAAGTATGATAGTCCATTTGTGCGTCTTGATTTCGTCCAGTCGAAGCCCCTGTGACGGTCAGCCGTGTTTGACTGAAAATTTCCGGGGCATGATCAACTTGTCGAATGTCACTATCGCTCATGCAGCCTTCAACATCAGTCTTATTGGAAAAAACTAATAGACTAGCTCCCATCAATCGCTTTGTCGAATTAGCAATGTCGAATGCCAGCTTTGGGGCAACTGACCTCCTCGAGCAGCAAGCCTGCGAGTTCTTGTCTGCAGTCTTCAATTCTAATGCGATCTGTTGCATCCACAACCCAAATGAGAGCGTCGGTCTTCTCGAAATAGTTTCTCCAGTATGACCGCAGGGTTTTTTGGCCGCCCACGTCCCCTTCATGACACTTTGGTGAGCACTGCCGACATGACTCTGAGAGGATTCCCACCATACAGATATTCAGCTTATAGCTATGCGCCTTAAGTTAATCTGACCGGTGAATGATGCTGATCACGAGGGGAAGTGCTTCACTCACCCCTCATAATCAATGGTTTTGATGATGAATCCAAGCGTTGGACTGACTGTGTTCACGTCTTCATTCATGATCCTCTTGACTATTGTTGTCTTGCCGGCATTATCCAGCCCACTGAGCTCTGTTAGCAACCGGTATCATCAAGCCTCTCATACCCACAGCATCAAGATCCTCATTTCTTTGTCCTTGAGGCGAGCTTTTCTTAGTATTGACAACATAATTGCACCTTGATGTAGATCGGTTGCCAAAAGTAAGTAAAGACTTTTGTTTGCCGAGAATAGCATAGGTATAGAAGTTAATCCTCGCTGCTGCTAGACCATTTTCTCACATCCCCGTCAAAACAACGACCCCTAGTCAGTCTTGTATCTGTAAATATCTGCAACGCAGGACGCTTCATCTGTCTCCTTTTCCGAATCCTTGGGCGAACCTCTGCTGTCTCGATCAATATTGAGCCGAGCTCAGTTCATCTCCGAAGCTTAAGGAGCTACTAGCCACGTGCGAAGACATTGAGTAACAAGAGTACCATTGAATGATCTCGGCGAGTGAAGATATGGACGGAACCGTACCCGAAGAGAACGTTCGTCCCTTATTAGGAACGAAGATGGCCGGATGCTCTACGAACAGCGAGGTCACTGAGAGCGCCACCGTTGCCGTTATCCCCAATACTGGCGCGAGACCATGCTATGTATCAGAGACTCTCGCCATGAACGTGGCCACTCCTATCTCGTCATCCGCCAAAAAACGTCCACGTCCACGGCTGAACGCACTAGTCAAGAACGACGCCATGACCGTCTTGTCCAACCCCCTTGCTGAAACGAACTCACTGTCACGTGTATATGTCACAGACGATGACACCGAGCAGCGCTTCAACTATCTAAGAACCCAAGACTTGGATGACATCGGGAATGAGGCGCGAAGACAGAAGGCAAACAATAAGGTTTTCCGAAAGGGAGTTAGAAACTCCTTAGGTGCTCTATCGATGCTGCAAACACAGTCGAAGCATTATTCTGAACCTGGACAGCTACAGCACACTATGAAGAACAATGCCTCCATCTTAGGAGGCCGCTCAAGAACCCATGAGCTTTGTGACTCTCCTGGGGATATCGGGCACACGGTTTGTGATATCCTGGAACACAAGGCAGAACATAGCGTATCGAACTTCACTGCTGATTCAATAAATCAAGCCGGTGAAACAAGAGGCACGAAAGAGGAGGTGGAATACGGCTTGACCTACTTCACCGCCGGACAAATGAATCATGCTGTTCAAAAACTAGGTAAAAGGCCAAAAGCTGAATACAGCATGCCCTATGCCATTGCAAAACAGTCGAATCAAACTGGCGAGGTTAAAGACGAGAAAACAAAGGCAGGACACACCGTGCTAATCGTCATTGGCGAACGGATGAGTCTGGTTGACAAGAAAGGAGGCAAGAAGGGAGGCAAGAAGGGAGGCAAGAAGGGAGGCAAGAATAGGGGCAGAAAGGAAAAGGCCAACAAAAAGAGAGCAAAGATTGCTGAGAAGGGTACTAACATAGACTATGTTGGTGGGGAGACACAAGGCAATGACTCCTATGCTAAAGAAGATAAAGGAGGCACAGGGGTAAGTGCCAGAGCTCACGCTTTTACAGAAGAATACCCTCTTGATTTGCAGAGAGCCTCGAAACATAGGAGAGAGGCAGTTGAGCCTGTCAAGGTCGATGACAAGTTGAGCGACAATAGTATCAAGACTACGTTGAGTATGTGACGCGATCACCCCATAGTGGCTGAAAATATCGTTGACCTGGGATAGAGCAAGTTGTTATCTGTCAAGGCGTGAACAGGAGGCGTCTGTCATTGCCTCCGTTTCATGGAGGTATCGAGCAGGTTCATAGAGATGTACAGGTGTGTGAATTTGATTTTTAAACCGGCTCAAGACTAGGACTAAAGTCGGGGCGGACTGCACAGGACCAAGAGGCTTTTCCGAGCACCAGCGACTTGTCGGTAACGGATCTAGGACGAGATTCCTCTGGAAATATTACTCCTATAGTGCGAAGTGCGAGGAGTTTGCCTTCAAGGTGTTCTGTGCAGCAAAAAGTGAGAGGCGATTGGTGTGATAAGATCAGCTAAGGATCTGATGAATGCAAACAGGGTTTGTTTCCAAATTCATCCCATGCAATCTCCAACAACCTCGATCCTCCATCCATCTTGTCCACAACGTCTACACTATCCACCTCGGATACTCATCAACAACATCATCAAAAACTTAGACCGCAGAGCTCAGACGACCTTGGAAGAGGTCGTCCATACAAGATGAGCCGCGCAGGCTTCTCGCATAGCCGTACAGGCAGAGGTAAGACAAAATTCATCCTGCATGAAGTCTCCAATTATGCTTGAGCTACATGCTCATATTGCATATATCTATCTAGCTTATGGCCGCGGATTCCTGTCTGACGATCGACCAGTAAATACATCAGAGATACCACCATTCGTTGTGGAGCGACCTGCGATCACCAGGCGTCCACACCCAGGCTATCAGCCACCACCAAAAAATTCCGAGCAAGACAATGGAGCATCCCCTCCTGGCTTGACTACCAACAAAGCTCGTGCCAACAGCACTGCTGATAAGGTACAGGCAAAAGATAGTCAGGCTCAGAATACTAGTGACGCAAGCCCAAAGGTGCCCAACATGCCAACCTGAAGTCCCAAGCTTCACGTCAGAAATTACTCACTTTTGCTAACAAGGATCATCAGGTCAAGACTACTGCCCCGGATACTGAAGCTTCCTTATCTCCTCCCAAAACTGATGCTCCTGCTTCAATTCTTGAGCCAGAAGAACTGGCCAAATATAAGACGATTGATTCCTTCTTCCTCCCCGTAGCTCGTGCACCACATCAGACGGCCACCGACAAAAACACCGCTACGAAATCCATTCAGAAGCTTAACGGTCACGATCAGAAGAGCAATGGTCCGGTTCAGGAGGTGGCTGTTCCAAAGCCCCTCACTTCCGTTCGGAAGGCACGTGACGTAACCGACGGCAAGGACGAGGTTCCAGCTTCTTCCCAACCTCATCGCAACCAACCTCAAGCAACTCGTAACACAGCCAAGAACATAGTAACCGGAAAGTATTTTGGGAATACTGCTAAACCACATCATTGGGTTGACAAGATGGCAACAATCGAGAAAACTCCTCAAGGTGAAAGCAGTCAAGGCCCTGGCAGTGCAAGCATCAGCACAGCAAACGCTTCCTTCTTAAACCCTGGACTTACCAAATCCAACCTAATTGGTGAGAGAAACATTCGAAGCAACGCCATGGCTCAAAAACCTAGCATAGATGCTTTCGGCCCAGATAACAATGATGACGCCACTAGCCCAGATGCAAACCATGCCGCCACCAGCACTGTCACTAATCTTGACACAACAGAACGTCCCGGTCTTGCTTCTTCTAGTCACAGACCCCTACGTCAAACCGTATTGGATACCAGACCCGCGCAGCCCATCTTCAGCTTCAACGTTCCTTCGACGGATGCTGTCGGTGAATGGGACAATAGGGAAAGTGGGTGGGCTACAAAGCCCTGGACCAAGAGTATCCTTGGCCCCAGAATTGATTACAACATGCTTCCAGCTTATAACTTTGGTAAGCCAATAAAGAAGGGGCATGACGACGTCCCTGTTCCTGCGGAAAAGGATAATGTCGACATCAATGTCGACATCAATGTCGAAAAGAATGTCGAACATGCCCTTCCTCACTCTGGTAACTCCACGAACGGCACAGTCGCTCCAGTCACTCGCAATAATGTCGAAGATAAGCCCTTACCTCCGCATCTCCGTTCGCCGACTAAAAACCAAGGATCTCTTGACCCCAAGGGAAATGAGAGAAATAAGCTGGCTACCAAGAAGGCTGACGAGCAACAGATATGGGTCCCACCACATCTCAGAACTCCTAACTCAGCCTCGCCGTCTCAGTCGAAGATGAGATCTGGCACGGATGGCGAGCTGGCAGAGACGTCAAATAACCCACCCAAAGCAAACATGCTGAAGGATGTGACCAATACACCACGTTATTCGAATACTGCCCGCAACGGACCCGGCAATAATACTAAAGCCAACCGTACTCCACACAAGGTTTCTCCCCTTTTAGTCGTTAGTAACGCGACGACCGAAGCTTCTGAAGCTTCTGGTACCACTCCCGTTCCTAACAAGGGTAAAGGCAAAGCCATCGCACTTGAGGCGCCGATTGCTGGCTGGAACGGACAGGTGCCGTTAAGCACTCCCAAGTGGAACAATGAAGCCGTCTACGACAACAACGACCAGCGCCAACGTAAGCACATGCAGGAATGGTTGGCGCAAAACGTCGATCAAGCCGTTGGAAACCCTATACAGGTCGACGTTGCCAAGGCTGGCTTCGTGACAGGTCATGCCCTTGCTGATGGTCAGGAAGAGATGAGTGGCGCAGTGGATCCCGAACTGCACAAGACTTATCCTACCAACGATCCTTTCACTGTCTCTCGGGCATATCAAACCTCGGCAGACGCAGCTCAGAAGTATCAAAAGAAACTTCACGATACCGTTGTCGAAACCAAGAAAGACCGGAGAATGTGGCGCCGAGCCGCCAAGGAAGCTGAGGCCAACTATGTTCCTGCTCCTAATCCACACAAACCCACGGCGAATATCTACATCCGTCCTGTTGAGGGTTGTGACATGGCCCAGATTACGGATATCTACAATTATTACGTTCAGAACACTGTAGTGGCCTCTGAGAGACGGGCTTTGAATAGTACGCAATGGCGCGCTCGTTGGCAAGCTGCGACCGATGACCACTACGCGTTTCTAGTTGCCGTGCAGATGAATGGCAAGGGAGCTGGCCAAAACCGCCGCCATGGCGCCGAGGTCGTTGTTGGCTTCGCGTATGCAGAAGATCTCGGGGACGGTGATAATCTTTATCGGTACACTTGTGAAATTCAGTTCTGGGTTCAACACGCATTTCCTCGTCAAGGTGTGGGGAAGACTTTAGTCGATCGCATGCTGTTCTCGCTGGATCCGGAATACTGTGTTCGCTCTGGAACACCTTTTGTCGGCGGCGAGAATGAAAACCAGTATAAGTGGGGCGGCAGGAGAATTATCAAGCAAATCCTCATTCAGATTCCTTATCCAGCTGACGACGACTATAATTTCAAGTGGCAGACCAAATGGTTGATCGGGTTTGACTTCTGGCATGTTAGTACTCTACCAGGCATTGGTTACAAATTCGGCAAGCTGTAAGCTTCCCCATCGCAGAATGGAAAGCTCAGGCTAATCATCTAATTCCAGCATCAATGTTGCTTGCTTGAAAAAGGAGACTGGGAGTAGGGTCGCAGCAGGAGCCTGAGTACCGATCACAAATAACCCCGTGGCTGAGTTTGCAGCAAGAGGTACCCTGAGCAATACAACTGTCTACATTGGCTATATTGATCATAGGTTCCGACGCGATAGTGATTTCGAGGGCTTGGAGATCTCTGGAGGTGATTTGACTGGACAGTGGCTTGGTGGTAGGATTACAGCAAACGAGCTTGGCAAACCTCTAATATCAGCATCAGTTATTCAGTATCGGTATCGACGAGCGTGAGGAAACGGTATACTGCGAGATGACAACTCCCTACCTTTCTCGATTTCCCAAAGGGCCTGTCTCCAGCATGCTATCCATTGGCTCCTTTCGCAATTCAACATCAGTTACGTAGTTACTTGGCACCTGTTTTCCACGAGCGTCCCGGAGGGATACATCCTATGACAAGAACAAATATCTGCACCATATCTTGATACACAGAATGGTCATTGTCAGATGTCTCCTCTATGGCTCGCTTACGAACCAACATAACATCAATTAAACAAATATCGGTACGGCCGAGCTATTAGAGAAGTCTCTCGACGGCGACAATCTTTCTTGCCCTTCTGTGCCTCAGAAGGGTCTGCTATCAGATTACTTCTCCCTGTAGCTAGTTATTCAAGGCAATAAGATAGTGTAGCAATTCCAGTCTGCTTTGACAACGACTCCCACGATGCTCCCGGTGCCTCATGCAAATACTGTACTCAGATCCATCAAGTATGCAAAGTAAGGTAAGTAAGGGAGGCTGCGCCTGTTCAACATATCTAAGGTAAAGTATTGGTGAATTCTCCCCGACTTCTTGCGTGACAGCGGAATATGTTCCGCAAAAGTTTTTCCACATCCAAAGATGTCTATTAATACGCCGTTGTAAATCAAAAGATGGCTCCCATAGCCAAAAGGTCAAGTCTGGAGGATGACTTTGTGCTCACCATATCTGATGATGACCAGGACATTTCCGTGCTGGATGAGGAGGAGGACGCTACTGTTGAGTCTTATATTAACAGAACCTCCAACGGCACGAAGCGTAAACGTGATGCTGTCGAGCACACGAGCGCAAATGGCACTACATCCAATGGCACAAATGAAGCGGCGAGAAAGCGCAAAAAGGGCAAGACTGTTCTTGAAGCAGATGTCACGTCAGAACCTGAAAATCAGACATGGGCCGCCCACGGCGAACCCGACGGAGCTATGGACTCCGATTTTGAGTTTCAGATTGGTGATGCAGGTACTGGTGTCCTAGAGAACTTCGGCGGATGGGGACTTGATGTGTCTAAGACGGACACAAAGGGAGCCGGGAATAGAACAGGAGTAGACATCGATGATTTAATTGCAAGGAGGAGGGGTGCGGTGGGGTCAAACGACATTGGCAAACCGGGCATTGAGGGCAACAAGGGATCTCCAGGAAGTGTGGAAGACAGCGACGGAGACGAAGAGCAGCCAGGTTTGAATGCAGATGGGTTTGTTGCAACGGACGAGGAAGACGAGACATTAGCAATTGATGGATTTGGCATGGGCGCTATGAGCACTGATGAAGAGAACGACGATAATGGAGGGTTCGGAGTAGACCAGGACTCAGATGCTTCTTCGGACAACAGTTCTATAGCTGAGCCTGTGCCCCACCCTGACGACCAAGACCAAAGTGCTTCGTCTACTGATGAACGGGAGGATCCTGAGGAGCATGCACGACGTGAGGCCTTCTTCGCTCCAGAAGAAAGGTTGGACAAGTCAAAAGCCAAAACTTTGTCCTCCGATTCCTTTCAAAAAATGCAGTTGTCCCGACCTATCCTCCGTGGCCTTGCCGCCGTGGGATTCTCAGAGCCAACCCCTATCCAGACCAAAACCATACCCGTCGCACTGCTTGGGAAAGACGTGGTTGGCGGAGCCGTGACCGGCTCCGGAAAAACAGCAGCATTTATCATACCTATCCTAGAACGGTTGCTCTACCGACCGAAAAAGGTGCCAACTAGTAGGGTAGCTATCCTGATGCCTACTCGAGAACTGGCAGTGCAATGCTTCAACGTAGCAAAGAAGCTCGCCAGCTTTACAGATGTCACATTTTGCCAGCTAGTGGGAGGCTTCAGCTTACGAGAACAAGAGAACGTGCTGCGAAGCCGACCAGACGTGATCATCGCTACACCCGGGCGTTTCATCGACCACATGCGCAATTCGGCCAGCTTCACCGTCGATACTCTAGAGATCTTAATCCTTGATGAGGCAGACCGAATGCTCGAAGACGGATTCGCCGATGAATTGGACGAGATCCTAACCACCATCCCCAAATCTCGACAAACAATGCTCTTTTCCGCCACCATGACTGACAAGGTTGACAAGCTCATCCGCGTCGGTCTCAATCGGCCAGTAAGACTGATGGTGGATGCGAGAAAGCAAACTGTAGGAACACTTGTTCAAGAATTTGTGCGACTACGTCCAGGAAGGGAAGATAAACGCTTGGGTTATCTCATGTACCTCTGCAACAATGTTTACACAGAAAGGGTTCTTATTTTCTTCCGTAAAAAAAGCGATGCCCATCGCGTGCGTATAGTTTTCGGTCTCTGCGACCTCAAAGCTGCAGAATTACATGGGAACATGTCGCAAGAACAGGTACTATCTGCATATTCCCCTTCTGACGGCCTCAACAATACCCCAACCGCATGCAAACTAATATCTTTCTCTTCTCTATAGCGTATTGCCTCCGTCGAAGCCTTTCGCTCCTCCTCCGTTTCCTTTCTCCTCGCCACAGATGTCGCCTCCCGCGGTCTCGACATCAAGAACATTTCCACAGTCATCAACTACGAAGCCCCCCAATCCCATGAAATATACCTGCACCGCGTCGGTCGAACCGCTCGCGCTGGCCGTACCGGCAGAGCCTGCACCATTGCTGCGGAGCCCGACCGAAAAGTCGTCAAAGCCGCCGTCAAAGCAGGCAAAGCTCAAGGCGCAAAAATCGTATCTCGAGTCGTTGACGTCGTAGAAGCAGACTCCTGGGCGCAAAAAGTCGAAGCCGTGACCGATGAAATCGAAGAAATTCTCAAAGACGAAAAAGAAGAAAAACAACTTTCCTCGGCCCATATGCAACTCCAAAAGGGCGAAAACATCATTGACCACCAAGAAGAAATCCTCTCCCGTCCCAAACGTACCTGGTTCGAGTCCGAGAAAGACAAGCGCGCTGCAAAGAAGACAGGCAGGGTTGAACTGAATGGAGCTGCGGGAGATGGGGGGAAGAAGAAAGGGAAAGCGGGGAAGTTGAGTGGGAAGGAAAAGAAGAGGATGGATGACGGAAGGGAGAGGGTGGAGGGGAGGGTGTGGAAGAAGGGGAAGGAGGAGAGGGGCGCGAAGGTCTCGAAGGGCGGTGGAGGGGAGAGGGGGAGGAAGAAGGAAAAGGGTGGGAAGAGTGGGAGGGGAGGAAGTAGGGGCGGCAGAGGTGGCAGAGGCGGCAGCGGAGGCGGTAAACGATAACGTGAAACGCAAGGCCTCTCACGTAAAGTACCCTACATAAGATATCCCGGATATCAACACCACAGCTCCGTCAACGTCCTTCATGTGAAAAATACAAACCCTGTACACACCCACTCATTCTCCTCCAACCACCCACTTACAGTACTCCCTCCTTCTACCCCTATATGTAGCCACCATCACAGCCAACCAAATCCTTCCTCCCACTCCCCCTTCCCCACCCCCGGAAACCACTGTAACTCGACAAAACAATAAGTTTTTTCTTGTGAAAATTGACCTACATACATAGATCGGTTTTTCCAACCATGACTCATAGTCTCATCTGCATAAACAAAACCCCTAGGCTCAACCCCCCTCGACAAAAACAACAACAACAGCTCTACACACTTCATCTAAACAGGCTTCTAGCGCGGTATGGCAGCTCCTCCCCCCCCTGCCCCCCGCCCCCTCCTTGACCGAGAAGATAAGAGTACATAGCTAAAAAAAAAATGTCTATTCCAGCTTTTTCAAATCAATTTCAAGAAAAGACGCAGGAGGAAAACAAGGGTCTGGTATTTTTGGAATTGTTGACGAGCTTTGTTGGTTCTCTTTCTGCTGGGTGAAGGCGGGTTACATAGGACGTATGTATTACTCTTCTTCTTTAGCGACTCTACCTACTCCTTTCCTGCTCGCTACCTCACACGCACGCATCCAAATTTCTACAATCTCCATATCCATCCCCGACTCCCTCTTCCCGCACTTTTCCGGGCCAATCTACACAAGTCACCCCCTAAGCCAAGCCACCCCGTTAAGAAAAGCAAAATCAATCAACCTCCCTCCACCCTTCCCCTTCGCCTCCGCATCCCATCCCTCACCTCTCCCTCTCCCTCCCCCTTCTGCTCTGCCCCCCACCGGCGCACTAACATCCCTCCTCTCCACCGCCGTCATCGGTCTCCTCGGCGTCCCCAATCCCGCGGCAATACTCCTCGCCCTCCCCCTCCTCTGCCGTATCTGCTCGAGCGCTTGTTCCCGCGTCAGCGTCGCGTTAGGCGTGTAGGGCGGAGCGATTGGCGTCATGGCTTCGCTGGGGGTGGATGGGGCGAGGGGAATTGTAGTTGTGAAAGTGGTTGTATGGATCGTTTTTGGAGGGGTGGAGGGGGTGGAGGGGATGAGGTGGGGTGTTTTGTGGGGTGTTGGGGAGGGGCTTCGGGAGAGCGGAGAGGGTTGACGGGTGGATGTTTTGAGGGGGGTTGGTGGGAGTGGACGAACTGGGAAGTGATGAGGGCGGATTGGGGACAGCTCTTCTGGGGAGGTCGGCTCGGTAGCGGGAGGAAGGGTGAAGAAGGTTCCGGTTGTTGGGGAGAAGTTGATGAGACCTTCTGTCGAGTCTTCTGGTTGTAGAGAAGGGCGTTGAGGTCGTGTAGTTATAGGTTCGGGGCAAGGGTCGGATGCTGTTGTTATTGTTGTAGTATTAGGCTCGGTGACGAACGGATCGGGGCTTGTTGTTGCTGAATAGGGTTTTGAGATATCGGGGTTTTGGCTCGCTTTTCTGATGAATTGCGCTGCTGGCCCATTGTCGTGGATATACTCTTCACCGTACTTTTCAGCGATCCGGCAGGAGCAGCATCGGAATTGGCATTCCATCTTCATGAAGTCGATTTGATCTTCTGCGATCCTCCTCAATCGCATCTCTACGTCCAATGCTCTCTGCACCGCCATGAGTTCTTCGTCTTCTTCGACGTCCGGATCCTTGTTCTCTTTGAGACTTTCCCTTCTCTCTGCCCGCTTCTTCTTCGGTGAGGCGAATTCTTCTCCGTCTACTAAGACCGGTAACGCTATCTTGCCTTCTGCAGCAATTCTGGCAACTTCTTCCCCCTTCAGACATATTTTCAAGGTTTCTTTCTCTTCCTCGGCAATCCTCATTTGCTGTCTTTGGGTGTCTAGCTCTTCCTGTAGGCCAACGAGCTGGTATTGGGCTGCGAAAGTCTCTTGCTCTTTGCCGTCCACCTTCCGCCGCTGTACCTCCACCTCTTCTCTCATGAGAGTATATTTGTTTCTGGCCAACTTTAGCTCCTCCTGTAGCTTCACCAGCGCACTAGATGACTTGAACGCTTCTTTCCTCGCTCGTCGTACTTCCTTCTCATAGAGCGCTTGCGAATGCGCATGTGTCTCTGTCGCTTGTTGTAGCTCTTCCTGATCACCAATTAGCGTAGCCCTTTGTTCTGGATTTCTTTCTATAATGTACCATAACCCCCTCGACCCTCTCGCCCACCCTTCTCTCCCGGGCCCTCCCCTCCTCGATTTCCCTTCTTAGAACCCTATTCTCATCCCTCAACCTCCTCGTCTCACTCTCCGCCTCCTCTCTCCCCAACACCGCCCTCCTCAACGAGGCTTCATTATCCTTTCGTCTTTGCGCCGCCTCTTTGCTCAACGTATTGAATTGCGCAACTTTGCTCTGAACATCTGAGGAACCGCGAGAGTGATTTGAGATGAAGGGATCGTTTTGAAGAGCGGCAAGGCCGGCAGGGAGGGACGGAGAATTTGGGAGATATGGTTGGCGGTTTGCACGTTCGGGGGAGATGGGGAAGAGGGGGGTACCGGGGGAGGCGGGAAAACGAAATATTGGATCCATTCAATGATGATACGATGTCCCACCAGACTTGTGCATTTAATGACAGCTGCAATATTCTCGGCTGTGCATGTATAATCAGTGGTATGGTCAGTGAGAAGGCCGTATTGACGCGTAGAGATACTGTACGCTAGCGGTTGCACCGAGCAACGCCAAGACTCACCAGAACCGGCAACTTCATCTCTCTTTGTATCAAATGGAACAACTTCCGCTTGTTGGTAATGGTGCTCTCAAGGAAGCAATATTTAGATTCAAAAATTCCGGATTCCTGCGATAAGCTGAGCCTTGTTAGATTTAGACTGAAGGGTCATGAAGGATGAACAGGAAAGTGCAATGACTTTGCTATTGATACTGCTTACTACGAGTATTACTTTCATCACGATTATTACTCCCAATTTCTTGCTTAAGCTTGCACAAACTCTGCTCATATCCAGAGCTTTCTACTCGTCTCATGAAGTCTCACCAATATTCTTTCTTCAGAATTCAACAGTCCCAAGAATGAAACTCTGTATTCGTTGGCACTATAACAATTTAAAACAATCATGTCGCTAGTATTGATTGTAGGATATGGATGATACAGAAACAAGCTGATCGTGAATCGTTAAATTCTACATATATATAGCAACATCGTTGCATCGAGGTGACCTTCTCCTTTTAGGACTCGACGACTCCGATTCCCTATCTATGCTCCTCTTCTTCGCTCTCGCTAGCGGTCCCGCCAGCGGGTTCACCGGCTCCTCTACTTCTTCCACCTCTGTCTGCCGTGTCTTCTGCCTCTTGTGTGGCCTCTCGTCCTCTGCTTCCGAGTCGTCACCCACCTCTTCCGCCTCGTCATCAGGTACATCATCTCCCCACCTGCTCTTTCTTGCGTTCGCCTTCTTAGTCTGCATCCCCTTCTTGGCTGCTGCTGACTTTGTACTTAGCTCGGTCTCACGCTCAAGATCTCCCTCATGCCATTCTAGCACCGTCTTTGTGCCTCGCTCGGCACGCCTCTTTTTTGCGGTCTTGGGCTCGAATTGTAGCTTCACGCATGATAGGGCGTGGGTGAGAGTGCCCACGTGCGGGCGCTTGGGTATCTTGTAATTGGGGTAGTTGGGGGGGATCCTGCCCTTTCTGCAGTTGCGGATGAAGACCTTGGCAAATTCAATCTCTTCCTTCAAACTCAAGGCCATGTTATTATGATGTTTTGGTTCCTCTGGGAGCTTGCGATTCTCAGGGCGAACGGTAATGTTTTGGCAGATTTTGGGGAAATCTAGGAATTTCTCGAGGCAGTAAAGATGGACGTAGCCGGCGTTGTAATGGGGGTCGTAGTTCTTGCACTTAAGACTTAGCTGGTCGAAAGCGACGCGGTATTGGCCGCTGCCAATGAGATTGCCCCTAGCGGCACAGTTGAAAAAGCGACATCGCTGAGAAGTGTGATTCGGATAGCGGCGACCAGAATCTGCAGGCTTACGTTGGATCCACAGGATGAGGCCCTTCCTTTTGTGTTGGGGGTTATTATATAGAAATCTATGTATTTCTTCCGGTTTGTAGTATGTACTAGGTTCAAGCTCCCCTTTGTCGGTGTATTTGAAGACGTCCCATGGCTTCGGTGGCTTCTTGAGAGGGGCATAGTGCTCCTCGGGTTCAAAAGCGAGGATTTTTTTGGTACGAGCGCTAGTGGTCTGGTCTTTCTTGGCTTTTTCATCTGCTGCATATATACGATAGTAATTCGAAGCTAGGCTCTTCGGCATCTGAGGTTTGGGGGTATCTTGTCTTTCGATTACAGGATGCTCCGAAGATGATTCAGTTGAGGCGTCAGATCCTGGAGAAATTCGCTTCTTGCTTCTGAGGGGAGATGATTCGATATTTTGAGCTGCTTGTGTAGGTTGCATGGAGCCATTGAAGTGCTGTAAGTGTTCAGGCGACACAAGATTCGTCCCCCTGGGTCTTGGTTGGAGGACCTTTCGCTCTGTCAATTGATGCTGGGCGACTCCACGATCTGAACAAGGCGCTTGGTGTGCAAATCGCTGATCGTCCTCCACCATTTTTGCGTACGGGACTTTTCGTGACTGAGGTTGAGGCCGTTCTTGGGGATACGAGTTTGACTGGGACTGTACGTTCGGGCATTGAAAAGGTGGATACGTGTATTGACCTGGTTGATTAGGCAACCTGTATATGTCCTCTGGACAATCAGGTATAGGTGGGTACACTTGACTAGGCGCTGGATAGGGATATTGTTGGCCAGGCGAGAGCGAGTTTGAGAGGGCAGCACTCACAACCGGGAATGATTCAAGTTCAGCGTCCGATGTATCACCGAAGTCTAGGTCATCCACAGCACTCTCCGCCAGCGGGTTTAATTCGTTAAGTGCGGCAAGTGTTGGCCTAAAGATCCGATCAAGTGTGTCTGGCGACAGATCAGTGAACAACGCTTCGCCCACAGCTTGGTTGACGCCTTGTGCAAGAAGTTCCTTCTGCTCTGCTGGTGCGTTCAACTCAGTTGGCTCGCTCGAGTCTTCTGGAAAAAGACTTGGGGCTGAAGCTAAGAGCTGATCGAATTCTAATTGCGACATGTCAGCAACGTCTGTGAATGCAGCCTTTGGAACAGAGGGTGCTTGGCCATCATTGTCTTGACTCGCCACTGCCGTCTGTCTTGGCAGTGGAATGAGCTTGACAGAATTTGAGTCGCTTGCTGTTTGATCGTTGATAGCCGGGTCTATAAATTGATCGTTTAGCAGTTCGGAAAGTGTTTGGGAATGAGGAGATGGGTTCATTTGTTCGTTCATTGCTTTTTCCATACGCTCCATGATCGTGTCGGTACTTGGATCACTTGGTGGTGATGCTGTCTGCTGTTCGCCCACTTGTAATGTCGATTTTTGCTCGGGCATTTGGGAAGTTTTATGTCCCTTTAGTGAGTATTGGGAAGGCTTCCCGTGCATGGTTGAAGGAATGGTGACGTTGGTCTTGTTAGTCCGCTGCTCTTTCAGTCCTGTCATATTCGACATATTAGAGGCGTGGTTGCCGTGTGTAGAAATTGGTTCAATACGAAGATTTTGGATTCTGAAGCTCTCATTCCGAAGGGCCAATGTTTCCGATATACAACACCACTGTTCCTTGTACTTCCCACTCTTTATCCTGCCTTTGTCCTCGGGCATTGTATTCGCATTGAAAAATGGATATAACAATAGGAATATTTTAACGTTAGACAAAGGAGCTTGGAAAAGGGGGCACTTTGTTGAACAGTGTGACGACGCCCACGCTTTGTTAAGCCTCCAGACAATGATTAATCGGGGACAAAGAGGCATGAGAGAATTCAATCTCAACCAGGCCTACCTTGGCAGGGCTACGCAGGGCTTGAATATACTGAATCGCAGGATAGGATATGAAGGAATATCATTGCTATGATCGGACAGAGGGTTAATTTGAAGGGAGGTTGTACAGGCAATGCTTATCAAAAGACCCGGGTGAAGACGTTCATTGGAAACACAGAAGAACAGAAGGATCAATACATTTCTGTATGCAAAACAATAAAGAGGGTCCCCTGCTTACCGCTGGCACTGCTCCTGATACAACTTCAAAACTAAAAGTGTAGACAATGGTACGCCGTATTAGTGGTGTTTTAGCACCATCAAATCGCATCAATACGGACGGGCTCAGCCAGGGATAGTGGATCACTACGTATCGAATATGGAGGCGGTCATAAGAGAGAGGCTTTTCAAAAGGGTTTTGAAGTACGGGCCTGTTGGCCAGTGTAGATACATAACTTTAAGATCGAAACGATAGACGTTGGAGTTCATGTACGCAGCATCGATTTTACTACTCATGCCATCGTTAGTAAAGTCCTTGCAGAGTAGAACGATGCTATAAGGTTAGAATCGCAATTGGTGTCAGAAGGTCTCCAAGATAAGAGATATCCACATGAACTTTCAGAACAGGTCTGTGATATATATTCGTGGTTTTCATCAGAAGGATTGGTGTACATGCGCTATGAGGAGTTGTAGTCTTTTATAAGGCCGAAGTAAGACTTACCATGATAACAACATTCGTTGGGCCGAATGCATAATCTCGAATCCACAACCTCCTATTCAAGTTGTAGCCCGTCGGCCCTGAAACGGTATGTCGTAGTTCGAAATTTTTGACTTGGGCAACCCAGCTTCATGCGACAGCAGCCACACACGTGTGAGATTTTGCCATGAATTTCAGTGAGCTCGACGCAAGTTGAACGCCTCGCACATGATGGCGGTTTTTTCCGGGTGAGTATTTAGCATCCCCAAAGTTGTGATTGGGGGCTACTAGTCCATGTTAGATGAGTATCTCCCTCTTGCCCGCAACCGTGGCCCGTAAACGTAGAACAAGAGTGGGATGGGAATCAGAAGAACCGAAAAAAATCCGAGAACGCTCGAAGCCCAGGGAATGCCAAGCTTGCGGTACATAGGATTGATGAAGAGGGGAAACGCAGCCGCTAGGACACTGCGAAGGAATATGTTGGCCGCTACAGCACTGGCAGAACATCTTCGGAACGTGTCGATAAGATAATTTAGAGCACTTTGGAAGATGGTGAAGAAGCCGAAACCTATAAGAGTGACTCCAACGCACGGTGCAATCCATGGCATGCTCTTGCTAGATGTCCAACCAAATAGGAAAAGACCTCCTGGAAAAACCACCCCTCCAATCATCATTGGTGGAAGTCGAGCTTCGGGAACGGCTTTGTTACCATTCGCAAGGAATTGGCGGTTGTAGAAGCGTTGACTCAGTAAGTTCGCTGCTCCACCGAGAACAATGCCGAGTAACAGTGCGAGAAAGGGAAGAGCTCCGACTAGTAGGTTCCATCCACGCTCTTCTTGAAATTCGATCGGAAACGTTGCTAAATTGCCATAGATGATGCCATAAACGAACGACGCATAAAGTGCGACACAGAAGCATATCGGCGTAGCCAACATCTGGAACGGGCGCACGCCGAACTTTATAGCCATTTCCTTGAACGAAACGTCCCATTCCTCGAATTCCGCATGCAGTGCCCAATTGGCCGTCGTAATTCGTAGTCGTCGAGCCTTATAGACCAAAAGTACTGGCGGGTAGCTTTCATCAAGGAAAAGTATATCAACCAGAAGTATGGACATCATCATAATTCCGGTAAGATACTCTGTCCAAGTCCATCCCAGGTAGCTCTGTACGATCGCACTACCAACAATAGGACCAAGCACAGGCCCACCAACGACTGCAAACGCGTAGCCTACAACGGCGGTTCCTCGCTGAGTGGGTGCCCATATATCACTAAGAACACCTCCGGTATTCGTAACCGGTGCGCTACCGAACAATCCGGCAAAAAATCGAGTAATAAGGACCGTTTGAATATCCTTGGCAGTAGCTGTCCCAAAAGAGAACACAGCAGCGACGAAATAAGGTATTAAGATTGCTGGCTTCCGCCCGTACACTTCTGAAAGCGGTGCCCACAGAAGCGGGCCAAGACCGAATCCAGCGAGCAGAATGCTCAAACCAACCAAGGTGCCTTCTGTACTAATATGGAATTCACTGGCTATTTGATTAACTGCAGGAGAGTAGCTTTAAAGAAAGCTAGATCAGCGACGGCTGAGATATCCGAAAATCTGCTGGTGACTTACACACTGCTTGCCCATGTAGATCCCATGGTTGTAAGGCCATACAGCAAAGTTGTGATGACCTTCTTCCGGAAGGGCCAATTAAGAGGCCGGTAAGGATCATCTTCCCCATCAAAACAGACCAAGTGTTCAGCTGTAGTCTTTTCGTGGGACAATGGATGATAGAAAGTATCCGCGCGTGTGCTCCTTCCAGTGACACTCTCAAGACCGGAGATTCGACCATTAGCTGTGGCATTTCTCATATCGCTAGAAGTCGTTTTTTTCGAGGTCCATATGTTTACCAGTAGTTGCTTTTACAATGTCATTCTCTTCACCGGCTGCTTCTTTGATGGGAGTTGAGCTGCCACTTGTGACCTGGTGATGTGACTGATAGGGACCATTCGGAGTCTCCCACGACGAAGGAGCTGCTGTGCTTTTCTCCATGCTCACTCGTACACTTGATGTTGACTAGACTAATAGTGTGTACATTAAAAGTGGGTTTAGATGACGATTGATCGTGGTCGTGAACACAGGATCGATACTGATATGAGTGTGCCATTTTGGCTGAGTCCATTTAGGGCTACAGTTCATGTACCTTCGCACTTGGACTATGTGCCTGATCGCCGAAATTGATTAGGGGAAGATCTCTTGTCAATTATCATCGACAATTATCATCGGGGAGTGGGCAGAGTTTTCAATAATTAAGGAACGGATTAAAGAGAAAAACATCTTACATATTCATAATCACGTGTGCGGAGCGGCTAAGGTATCTTGAACGCCATTGCTTGTATCACAGATACAGTAAGTAGGTAACGTCGCTAGGCCGCATAAGTAGGCCGAGGGAAAGGACTAAATATCAGAAATGATAGGCCTGCTTCCTGTTGAATTGAGGGACTACAGATTTCCTTAGGCTTGTTAGGGTCTTGAATCAGTGTGCGGCGGCAGCCACACCTTATATCCGAAAAGCGCGGTACGAGGTACGAGTAGTCCTGTCGTGTCCGTCTAGACATATTGCCAGTGACCTCAATGCTCGCTGTACAGTTGTTTGTTCAAGTGCCATTTTGCCTATTCTGAGCGAACACCACTCGCACTGAATGCAGCCTAATGAACCTCGAAGCCTGCTGAAAAGCTGCTGCTCTTTGCGCCGTTTGACATCGCCTGAACCTGGAGAATGGCGGAGGAGAACCCGGAACTGCAGGCGAAGCTGCAGCAATTAGACCATGAGCTAGAAGAAGGAGACATAACCGCAAAAGGGTATCAGAAACGGCGAACTCTGATTCTCTCAGAATACCTCTCGCCTCAGCAGGTCGAGCAAGTACAAGGAGGACTAAGGGTACACTCTCTAGAGGACACAACGCATCCTTCGCAAAATGGATCGCGCTCTGCTTCTTTCGCAGCCCTCACTCAACGCTCGAACAACGGGAGCTCGGCCTTAAGAGATGACCCACGACAAAGTATGGCAATAGGTGAACCGGAGACGCTTGACGGGCAACGTGATTATGACCCGTACGGATCGGGAAGAGCACAAAGCCAAGCGGGCCAGCACGGGGAGAGAAGACTGGGTGTCATGAACCCAGATCAAGACCGAGCCTCTTATAGCCATGAGACTCAGAATAATGCGCCTGGACCTTCAAGCTTCAGCCAAGAGTACAATAAAGAGCCTATGGACACTAATTACGCCTTCAATCCTGCAGATAATGCTGAGTACACGGGCCAGCAAGGTGGCGGGTATGGGGGCTCTAATGGTGGACAAACTCGGCAGTCGACAATGCTGGAATCTCAACAAAATTTCTTTTCGGATTTCGCTGGCCATCAGAATGAGGACCAACGTAATAGCTATGGGGGTGGACCGCATCGGTACTCTACCACGGAAGCTTTCTCACCCACAGCAGCAATGGCGCCTCCAATGCTGAAGAATAGTGACCTGCCTTCGTTTGGCGCTGTAGACCATCTGCTGCCTCTGGAACCTCGAGATGTTCCCTTTGCTGTTTACGATCCCCACAACGGAAATGTCCCCATGTCTAAATTTGACAACATCGCAACAGTCCTCCGCCATCGAGCTCGCACAATTCCTCGACAGCCTGCTTACTGGGTCCTGGACCAGAGAGGGAAAGAGACGTCGTCAATCACTTGGGAAAAGCTCGCCAGCAGGGCTGAAAAAGTAGCGCAGGTGGTAAGAGAGAAGAGTAATCTGTACAGGGGTGATAGAGTGGCCTTGATCTACCGGGATACCGAAGTTATTGATTTCGCTGTTGCCCTCATGGGCTGCTTCATTGCAGGCGTTGTTGCGGTCCCAATAAACGATCTGAATGATTATGCACGATTGAATGTAGTTCTTACCACAACACAGGCGCATTTGGCTCTAACTACAGATTCGAACCTCAAGAACTTCCAACGCGATATCACTACAAACAAACTGAATTGGCCGCGTGGTGTAGAATGGTGGAAGACAAACGAGTTTGGAAGCTTCCATCCCAAGAAAAAGGATGAGGTTCCCCCTCTCGTTGTTCCTGATCTTGCATACATAGAATTCTCAAAGGCTCCTACAGGCGACCTACGTGGTGTTGTAATGAGTCATAGGACCATAATGCACCAGATGGCGTGTCTAAGTGCCATTGTTGCAACCGTCCCTAACAATAGTAACGACACGTTCAATGCAGGACTGCGGGACAGAGCCGGGAGATTGATGGCGGGCGGTGTAACAGGCGAAGTGCTTCTGAGTTACTTGGACCCTCGCCAGGGCATTGGATTGATACTTGGGACGCTTCTCACCGTTTATGGGGGCCACACCACTGTTTGGATGGAAGCTCGTGCTGTTGATACTCCAGGTCTTTATGCGAATCTCCTTACTAAGTATAAAGCTACTCTCATGGCGGCGGATTACCCAGGTCTGAAGCGTGCCGCATACAATTATCAATCCGATCCGATGACGACCCGGAATTTCAAGAAAAACTTCGAACCTAACTTCTCAAGTGTAAAACTATGTTTGATCGATACCCTAACAATTGATTGCGAATTTCATGAGCTTTTGGCAGACAGGTGGCTTAGACCACTAAGAAATCCCCGAGCCAGAGAGGTAGTTGCTCCGATGCTTTGTCTCCCTGAGCATGGTGGTATGGTCATTTCTATGCGAGACTGGCTAGGCGGAGAGGAGAGGATGGGTTGTCCATTGAAAAATCTTGAAAGAGACGATGAAGATGACGAAAACGAGAAGAAGGATGTGAAGCCCGTCATACCTTCGAACGGCTATGGCAGCCTGATTGGTGGTGGAGCGGCACAGCCAACGCATGAGACGGGGCGCACGGAGCTCAGTGAAGTGCTCCTAGATAAAGAATCTTTGAAGACGAATGAGGTCGTTGTGGTAGCCATGGGCGAGGAAGCCAGTAAGAGGGCTGCAAGCGAGCCGGGAACAGTTCGCGTGGGAGCTTTCGGATATCCAATCCCGGATGCGACATTAGCAGTTGTAGACCCTGAAACCAGCTTGCTATGTACTCCTTATGTCATTGGAGAGATCTGGGTCGATTCTCCTTCACTATCGGGTGGCTTTTGGGCTTTACCCAAACATACAGAAACTATTTTTCACGCTCGACCGTACAAGTTTCAGGAAGGGAATCCTACTCCAATGGCTGTGGAACCGGAGTTTCTTCGGACGGGACTGCTGGGTACCGTCATCGAAGGCAAGATTTTTATTCTGGGGCTTTACGAAGATCGATTGCGGCAGAAGGTCGAATGGGTAGAGCACGGTATGGAGGTGGCAGAATACCGATACTTCTTTGTACAGCACCTTGTCCTCAGCATCATGAAGAACGTACCTAAGATACATGACTGCTCAGCATTTGATGTGTTCGTTAACGATGAGCATCTGCCGATCATCTTACTAGAGTCCACCGCTGCTTCTACGGCACCCACAACTTCTGGCGGCCCGCCACGACAGCTCGACACCGCCCTTTTAGATTCTTTGTCAGAACGTTGCATGGAGGTCCTCTACCAAGAGCATCATCTTCGGATCTATTGCGTAATGATCACGGCTCCTAATACACTACCAAGGGTCTTCAAAAATGGTCGAAAGGAGATAGGCAATATGCTCTGCCGGAGGGATTTCGATTTGGGCATCTTACCCTGTGTTCATGTTAAATTTGGGGTAGAACGGTCTGTGCTGAACCTGCCTGTTGGGGTGGACCCTGTCGGCGGAATATGGTCACAAACCTCAACTGCTGCAAGGCAAGATATTTTGTCCATGCAAGAGAAACAGTACTCCGGAGTTGATTATCGAGAAGTGGTTATTGACGATAGAACCTCAACGCCATTGAATAACTTCTCTAGCATTGTAGACCTCCTGCAGTGGCGCGTTGCACGGCAAGCCGAAGAGCTAGCTTACTGTACGATTGACGGGCGAGGAAAAGAGGGCAGAGGAGTGAACTGGAAGAAGTTCGATACAAAGGTCGCTGCGGTTGCCTTACATCTTCAGAACAAAGCCAAAATTCGAGCTGGCGACCATGTGATCCTTATGTATACACATTCAGAGGAGTTCGTGTACGCTGTTCATGCCTGTTTCTGTCTTGGAGCTGTAGCAGTTCCCATGGCACCATTGGACCAGAATCGATTGAATGAAGATGCACCCGCCTTCCTTCATATAGTGACGGATTTTCGAGTCAAGGCCGTTTTGGTCAACGCGGAAGTTGATCACCTCCTAAAGCTGAAAGTCGTCTCGCAACATATCAAGCAGTCCGCTCAAGTCCTCAAAGTCGTTATACCTCCGTCATATAATACCACAAAACCTACCAAGCAATCGAGCGGATGTAGAGAGTTAGGCTTTACGGTGAAACCCGCATGGGTCAAGTCCAACTATCCTGTATTAATCTGGACATATTGGACCGCAGATCAGCGGCGTGTCGCAGTCCAGCTTGGTCATGATACCATTATGGGCACATGCAAGGTACAAAAAGAGACGTGTCAGATGACTAGTTCCAGGCCTGTACTTGGTTGTGTCCGGAGTACCATGGGATTGGGTTTTGTGCATACTTGCTTGATGGGTGTCTTTGTCGGCGCTCCTACATACCTAGTGTCACCCGTCGACTTCGCCTCAAACCCTCAATCCCTATTCCTCACATTATCTCGGTACAAGATCAAAGACACCTATGCTACAGGCCAGATGCTGGATCACGCCATGGCCACGATGCCTGGAAAGGGGTTTACACTGCACGAACTCAAGAATATGATGATATCAACGGAAGGCAGGCCTAGAGTCGATGTTTGTAAGTGAAATGCAACCAAGCTCGTGCACTGAAGCTACAAGCTAATAAGAAACAGTCCAGAGGGTTCGCTTGCATTTCGCCGGCACTGGTCTAGACCGTACAGCCATAAATACTATATACTCGCACGTCCTAAATCCAATGGTTGCTTCTCGATCATACATGTGCATCGAGCCTATCGAATTATGGCTCGACACCCGCGCTCTAAGGCGAGGTCTCGTCTACCCCGTGGATCCCGACACAGATCGTTCCGCACTCCTTGTCCAAGACTCTGGCATGGTTCCGGTAAGCACTCAGATCGCTATCGTGAACCCGGAAACTCGTCTGCTGTGCCATATAGGTGAGTACGGGGAGATCTGGGTGCAGTCTGAAGCTTGCGTCAAGTCATTTTATGGATCCAAAGATGCTTTTGACGCTGAGAGGTTCAATGGCCGGACTGTCGATGGCGATCCTCATGTCACATATGTCAGGACGGGAGACCTAGGCTTCTTGCACAATGTCACACGGCCCATTGGTCCCGGAGGTCAACAGGTAGAAATGCAAGTCCTCTTCGTGCTCGGAGGCATAGGCGAAACTTTCGAGGTCAATGGACTGAGCCACTTCCCCATGGATATTGAGTATTCCATCGAGAAATGCCACCGCAACATCCTGCCAGGCGGATGGTAAGTCTTGACCTCAGTTCCCTTTGCAGAGTACCAACGTCGGTAACTAACCACTTTCATTCACAACAGCGCCGTCTTTCAGGCCGGCGGCCTAGTAGTCGTCCTCGTTGAAGTTATCCGAAAAGCGTACCTCGCCTCTATCGTTCCCGTCATCGTCGACGCCGTCCTAAACGAACACCAAGTTGTGGTCGACATTGTCGCATTCGTGTCAAGAGGCGATTTCCCACGCTCCCGTCTTGGGGAAAAACAGCGCGGTAAAATACTTGCATCATGGGTAACCCGCAAACTAAGGACAATAGCGCAGTTCAGTATCCGTGATCCAGACGGGGCGGATAGTCAAATCACTGAAGTCGCTGAACCCAGGAGCGCTGTAGGTAGTGTTCGAGGAATCGGTAGCTCGCTGAAGAACGTGGAGACCATCACCGAACATCCTCGCCAGCACCCCCGGCAGGATTTTGCCCCCTTACCGGCCGGAGTTTCAGAGATGCCCGCTCCCTACGAATCCTCAATCGTCGAGTCCCCACCCCTCCCTCCCGCAGAAGAAGACAGAGACGAGACGCCCACCGAAATCCGCTCTAATTTCGTCGACGACGCGGAACTTTACCTTCACACTCCTGAGGAACCACCACAAGACGACTATTACTCTCATACCTCCCATCACTCTGAACCACCCGAACACGCCTTTCAATTCTCCCCGCTCGCTTACGACAATCCACTCTCCTCGAACCCGCCAGTACGACCCCACTACGACACCGACCCCATTCTATCTCGCCCTCCCGAAAACACACGGCCGCAATTTCCACCGCGGTAGCAGTCGCAGGAGTATTCCACTGGCAGGGGCATTGGAAATGGTGGAGGTGGCGGAGGACTTCGAGTCGCGAACACGACAGGAGCCGGAGCCGGGGCCGGGGTGGGAGACGAAGAGGATGAGTGGCCGCAGGAAGCGATTATGCATATGAATTTAGGTAGCGATAGGCAGGGCCAGCCGGGCGGTTATGGGGGAGGTGGGGCGTATGGGCACGCGCTCTAGGGTTTCATGCATGCAGTAGGGTCCAAGGAAGATCGATTCTTTTACGAAGGGATGTATTATTCCTGGCATGATTACGATTCTAGTATATATATATATGAGTTGGATGAGTAGATTTTGCGAAAGGACAAAAGGGTGGTGTAGATAGTCATGGGGTGTAGATGATACGCCGGTTCAGGAGAATATCGTTTGGTACAGGGGTAACGATAGAAAAGGTATGACGAATTTTTACATGTTTGTTGATCGATCTGTGTGTATCCATCGGGATGTCGATTCCTATGCGTTGAGGAGCTACCAGACGATTGAGCAATCCTATCTGAATACTACTGCTATATAGTGCTGTGGGGTCCAAATTCCTCCCGTACGTACAACAGAGGACGGGCAATCTCAACCAGCAGTTCTTCATCGGGTAGGTACCTTAGGTAGGTATCGGCGCCATCCGGTGATGAATACGCACACTTGGGACGTTCCTTTCTCCCCCGAACCCAACAGATGAACTCAGGGCCACCAACAGCGTCTTCGGAATCGTAGGTAGGTAGCCACAGGTAACATAATATAGTAGTGCATGAATTCCACTGCCCGGTTGCTTCTCTTTCGGCAGCCGGAATATGTCAAGCTCCTTTGATCTTTCATCACAAAGGTACCCCTTGTAGCTTCAGAGGAACGGTAAGACTCAGTGTGAGCTGGCTACTGACAGTGAGGATGATGTGCGCATCCATGCCGTAGTCAGTTGCGCAACCGCTGGAACGAGGGGGATCTTCTGTGGTTGGTGAGTCTGTTGTTGCTGAGGTGTGAACAACGGGGGTTTTCCTGCTCTGGTCGTCGAAGTTCAAGGTGTCTGTTCTGGGAAATCCATCTACTGCCGAAGTGGGGAAGCTTCGTGTGGACGTGGAAGAACAGTTCTGTGAGATGTAGATGGAGGGTAATACGGGAAGTAGCATTGGCAAGGACGCAATCAGAGAAAGGGGTTAATAGGTGAGAGAAACATATAAGGCGAGGTATGGAGATGGAGAACGTTATATGCTATGAATTACAAGAAAGAAGAAATTTACAAAGGAAAAATTAACAACGACCAGTCCATTTTAACCTACAACCTCCCCCTCGACCACAAAGCCCCACCATCTATCGCAATATTCGCTCCGTTGAGATGGCTCGCCGCTCTACTGCACAGATACACAACCGTACCTGCAATATCCTCGGGCATACCCAGTCTCCCGTTGGGATTTTGCTTCGCCATCAGTTCTTCGCCGCCTTGTAGCTCCATTAAGCCGGACGCCATTTTGGAGGGGAAGAAGCCCGGGGCGATGCTGTTGCAGAGGATGTGGCGGGGGCCGAGCTCTACGGCGAGGTTGCGGGTTAGATGGATAGCGGCGGCTGCGGGTGGTCAGTGTGTGTGAATTGCTGGAAGGTTTGAGAAAACGGGGTGGATTACCTTTGGAGGCGGAGTACCCAAACGTTGCGTTCTCGCCGAGACTACCAACGCCGAGACCAGCGATAGACGCGGTGACTAATACTCGAGAGGGGTCTTCGACAGTAGCCTTTTTCTGGAGAAGGGGAGCGAACCTTCGGGGGTATTGATTAGTCGATTGCTTCCATTGCGCTCCCCGCACGAACACGAGGGCAAAGGATCCTGAACATACAGTCTAATGGTATTAAACACACTCTTAACATTCAAATCCATAACCTTCGCGAAAGCTGAATCCGGATGTGTATCGAACTTCTCCCCCCACGTCGCCCCCGCATTCGCGAACAGGATATCGACATGGTCAGTCATCTTCGAGACTTCCTTCACAAGCCCCTCGACATCTGATACCTTCGCACTGTCGGCAGGAACTGAGATGGCAACGGCACCAGGGCGTTTGTTTGGAAGGGCATTGAGGGCGGCGCAGGCCTGCTCGCAGGCGGCGGCTTTGCGGGAGGTGATGTAGACTTTGGAGCAGCCAGCTTGAAGGAGGCTGAGGCGGTCAGAATGAAACGTTTATTAGAGCAATTGAGAGAAGAGAGAGGGTACGAACCCAGATGCAGCGTGCAGACCCAGGCCTCGAGACCCGCCCGTTACAACGGCGACTTTCCCATCGAGGGAGAAGATGTTTTTGAAGTCCTTGAGCTGCGTCTGGGCTTTTGCTTCGTCGGCCATGATGAGGTTCTAGGGAGGAAAGTAGAAAGGAGATAATGGACTGTCAATGGGTAAGGGAATTGAAATTATTGACTCCATCAACGGTTTTGCGGAGATGCCGTCAATTGTGGAGATGCCGAGGTTCAAGAGTCAGAAGATTGGTCTAGCTACTTTGGGTTCCTTGGCCGCCCCGACATTTGTCTTCGACAGTAGGAAGCCCTCTGGTATGATATGTTGGATGTAGCTCTGGGAGCTCTCATCAAAATACAAAAGCCTAACACACCGTATCTGTCATTCATGTTCCTGCTAGAACTGAGCTCGAATGCATGTCCTGAGCCCTTTTCAGTAAGAAGAGTAAGGAACCTTATAGACTTTTGATCCGATCCTCATGCCCTATAGTACAACATAATGCATCAACAGATTCTCACCCCACAGCACTCTACTCTCGCTCCTTGCACGTCCGCTTCCCTCCCCCAATACAGTTCCACCAGCTCCTTTACAAATCGCCTATCACCTTCGCTCCAGATGTCCAACCCCATCCGAGCCATGTCCTCACTTGCTATGAAGACTACATCACCGCCCCCACTATTGATGGAATGGTCTGCTTGCTGCTCTTCTTCAGCATTATCCGAAGCGTCGACTATCTCTGCAATCGTCCCAAGAATTAGGGCGGTAAGTCGATGAAAGTATGCAATGACCGTCATCTCCACTCCCACGTCCGGATCCCCTAGTCCCCTCGACATCATTGGCGATCTTGCTGATCTTGGGCGGTCTGGTGAAGAATCCCGAAATCGGTCTAGGTCGCGGAGCAGGGCATTATCGTACTCCGCCTCCTCTTCGAGATCTGTGCGTCTTTCACCTGATGACGCCCACCAAATAAACGAAGAATAAGCTAGCGCTGACCACGATTGCGGTTCTACTAGCTTTCCATCACTAGTAGAAGAGGCATCGTCGAATGTTTCCTGGGTGTTCTCAATTGGCAGGTTCGAGATGGGATCCTCTTCATCGCTAGCATTTGCCTTGGAGGTGAATGGTGACCGTCCTTGACCCTTGTTTTGATTACGTCGTAGCTCCCTCCGTAAGGTGCGATATCTTCTCAGATCTCGCTGGGTAGCCTTCACCTCTGTCCCCCTCTTCATCTCAAGTCGAGGCCATACCTTCTCCTTAGCTTGTTTCATGTACAATGGTGGTATTGAGACAAGAGCGTCGTAAAGATTGTCCTTTGTAGCCAGGATGTCGTCTGTGGTACATCCAACCCAGCCGTATCCTGTGTCATCATTCCTCGCATCTTCTGTAGTCTTGTTCGGTTCGCGAGACCCTCGTGATAGAGTTTCAATATCATGAACACCTACCGAGAAAAGTGGGCGAAGGCGAATCGGAAGAGGTTCGAGTGGAAGAAGATCAGAAATTGAAGAGGGTATATTAGACAAGACTGAAATATCGTATACTGTCGGTTCTTTGTTAGCCATCAGCAATTCTACAGACATAGTCGAGCTCACCAAAATCGCAGTATATTTCTACAGGAGCCTGCCCGACGAGCAATATTCTTTTCCTCAATAATGCCGCTTTGTACAAGGGAAATATAAGTGGACCAAATGTATCTAGGAAAGTTGGCAGGGATAATGCGGGATGATGGGGTGATAAAGACTGTCCTGGTGGAGCGAGGGCTGACGCTGTTGAAACTGCGCGATTGCGCGTCCGTAGTTGGCCGTTTGAGGATGGCTGATTCTGTCTTCGATTGACCTTTTCGACGGAGGAAGAGCCGTTCTGAAGCCCTGACTTCGGTGAACCCTCGTCACCCTGATCTCGATGCGTCGTCCAGAAATCTTCTAATACCTTGGTATTGTGCGAATCTTGAGCGAGCGCCCTAAGTCACACATTCAGAACGCAGCCACACCGAATAGGCTTTATCGAAATATGCACCTTGCCAGTCCCTTCAATCCCTCAGCATGTTTCCAGCTCTTGCCCAGCCTTCCGTGACTCAGCGGCACCAGTGCGCCCACTGCTAGCATTAATGCATTGCGTTCCGACTCACCCGCGGGCTCATTGACAAAGGCGCTGATGCCTACGTAGTCATCCTCGTGGATGAAGTAGCTATTGCCACGGTCAGATCATGGCAGCACTTTTCTGAACACAGCTTACACTAAATCTTCCTGCACGTTATGGAGTCCGGAAGGCATCGACTTGTACTCGACGCTTCCGCTCAACTCCACTACATGATCCTCAGCAGTGGTTCAATTGGGTTTCAGAGACTTGTTAACGTACGGCCCGGTATGGACTGCTCCCATGCTATCGTATATCTATCCTCACCCTCTCAGTCTGAATCATCTGTTCAAATTGGGTCTGCACTAAGCCTACCCAGCTTTGGCGTCAAAAAGCACGAGGAACAAGGCCGCAAGAGGCGGCAATTCGGCTGGCATTCCATTGGGCAATTCGAGATGAAGTGATTCGCCCCGTCTTCGCTTTGCTGTAGACATTGCTTTGAGTACATTACCGAGCGCAAGAAACTTCGAGGTCACATGGAGTCGTGGTAGTTGATGAGCTCGCTCGCTGAACACCGACAGTCAGTTCGCTCGCTTCGTTTACTCAAAGCAGCGTAGCGCGAATTTCTAGGGTTTCAGGCTTTATATCACCAATCTGAGTCCTAAAAATCATCGTGGTATCTCCATACTCAGTCACAATGTAGACTTCTGAACTCAAGGCACAGCTTCCTATGGTCTGCCTAACCAATTCTATTTGTCCTGTTCACTATGTTCTTCTAGTGTGGGATATACACGGTTCCAATCCGTAGTAGGCCCGTAGTACGGAGTAAAGTGAGGACTAATCAATACAACCCTATTCACGCAAAATCCTTGGAAAGGGTAGTCTAGCACACAACACCACTCACGTACTTCTACTAGGTATTTGCTCTATCGCTCCACCTATGTTCTTCAGTGTCACCTCCCACCATCTCACCCAACGTCACTACTTATATCTCAGCTATAGTGCCCTACTTTAGCTTATAATTATTAATTAATATCTACTAGCGCCGTATTACTCTGTTTCCGTCACGACCGCTTCGATATATTGGTCTCATTCCTGTTCAACTGGCACCGTAAGAAGTTTTCATCTCTTGCTACCTAGGCTTTCTTCTTACACAATGTCCGCTATCAGTGCATCCGGGCAAGATGTTCCTTTGTTGCTTCAGCCGAATGATGCGGACGTTCACATATCTTCTCACACCGCGCCATCGATAGGCGTTTATCAACCTCTCACAAAATCCAACCTCCGCCGCTTAGAGAGATCCACTGCCCCTAGCGACGAAATGTCTAACGAACGGCGCCGCATAGAAGCAACGTCCCATACAGAAGAATCTTCGAACAGCGCATCCGAGCCGGACGAACCATCATTGCATGCAACGAGTAGAGCTATGCAGTGTAACAGATACTTTATCGACGACAGACAAGCGCTTCAGAACCATCCAAAGATAAAATAAGAAGCTATGAAGGTGGTCGAAGGAGAAAGAAAATCTGAAATGGGTGATGATGCTTAGAAGGAACTCATCGCTACCACTGACGGATTTATGCTGTCAGACATGGGAGCTTTTCCAGATGTGTTTGGGTGGAAATTTCTTCAAGACGCTCTTATGGTACCAAAGTGCGAAGTACGAGGAGAAGGTTTGCAGAACAAAGAATGGATGCCGAGAAGCTGGGACGAAGATTTTTTAAAGTATGATAGGAACAAGCCCTTCCGCACGCCTTGCTTGCCGGTATTGAAGACGGAAAGTAGGATTTTGAGAGATCTTATTGACAACATCCTACCGCCCATTCTGACGCCCAAACCAAATCTTGTTTATGGTATGAGCAGATTGGCAGTCACAGAAGAGGAGCAAGCTCTTGGCGATTTGTACCCCATGTTTACGAACCTGTCACGGGGCGCCTACCATCCTTTCTTAGTAGTCGAGTATAGAGATCATTCATCATATTCAGGCGGTTCCGATGATATGTGGAACAAGGCAAGCGTTGCCGCAGCTGTGCTAATTCATGGATTACGAAGCCTCGATGATCTTAGGTCTTGTAAATGTACTAAGAAAGGTGCAGACATTCGAACGTGGTTGTTCTCTCTGACTCTGCAGCCAAGTCATAGAGAACTTTTCGTCGATTGGGCTTATCTAAAAGACGATGGCGCCGCCGTTTACCATATGAACAAGCTAGCCGCCTATTGGTTGGATGTGGCTAGTGACTTAGCCCGGATGAAGAAACACGCGGAAAATGTGATGGACTGGGAGATCGGAGAATGGAAAGAGAAGATCCAAGAGTTGTTGGCGGAAATGCGCAAAGCCAAAGCATCAGATGGGGTTTCCGGTCATGGAGGACTTGGAATACGGAAGGAGCAGATCAAGAGAAAGTGGGCGGCCGTCGGCGAAGAGGGAGATGAACTATCTGGCGCATGAGCGAGCATTAAAGTCGGAACTACGACCATTCGACAGGAATGGCCAGTTGGAAACTTTGTCGAATAGAGCTCCATAGGCACAACAAATGAAAAATTTCACTCTCTGCAATCTGCGTTGTTCTACTCTATCTTGCTATCTATCTTCGAGTTATGAAGTTCGAAATATCCCTACAAGTAGACATATCCTTGTGGACATCCAGAACACAACGACACAAGCATCTATCACATGCACCTCCCTACCAAAATGCAGCTTGATTATTGCGGTCAAGCTGAATGAGCTTGAGAAGGATATAGACAACACATTGGACTGGGGCATTGGGGATTGTAAGGAGATGATTCAGGAGATTTTGCAAGCTATCCACAAGGACAAAGCCTGGAGGGCAAAGAAGCTGCACGAGGTCCCTGAGGAAGAAGCGCAGCAGGCGGCGGAGAAGTAAGCTCCTAATTTGGCACTATGACGGCTCGACGGAGATGGCCAGCTGGAAAGTTTGTACTATAGAGAATTAGAGATTGACAGCCATGAAAATGAAAACCCCCCTCCTCTGCTAATTTGTTTCATATAGCTCCATCTCGCTATTTAACTTCGATTTGCTACGTACCAGCATTCTACAAGAGAACAAATATTCTTCAACATTCAGGAGACGGCCACACGAGTACCTACCATACGCACGAGCTAGCTGAACCAGAGTGAGGACTTAGCCGAGATGAAAAAGCATGTTGGAAATGTGCTAGGCTAGGGAATTGGAAGAGCCGTTGAAGAACATTAGGAAGATGTTGAGCGCCATCGACAACGATGAAGAGGGAAATGAGTTGTTCAGCTGAGAAGGTGAGTCGAAAATGAGATAGCTTGAGTAAGATGGCTAGGTGAGAACTTTGTACAATAGAGCTCGATAAGCACAGCGTAAAAACTTCATTCCTCTCCTCATTTGAAAGGCCCAGGAAGTAGTATGTGAAGACAGGCTCTATTAGGCGGCCTTGAATCGTGTTTTCTATATAGAATCAATGCTGTAGAGGTAAGAAGAATAGAAGAGGTTTCAGGCTATTTAAAAGGGCTAATAGAAACAGATCGCAAAAAAGGTGAGTAGTCGGTCGAAGATACGATAGATTAACCAGAATAGCCAGGTGGAAGATTTGCAGGATAGAGATCAATAGACCTATAATTTGTAATACCTTCGCTTTGGAAAAATCGTGAGACCAGAGAATTTCTACCTGTGGACGAGAGTCTCCTAGATTATCTTTAAGCATGGTCTTCATATAGGAAGAACGCTACATAGGATCAAGAAGTTTTAGAAGGGAGAGATTGTGATACCGTGCCGAAATCATCAAATCAAGAATGCACAAGATCAATAACAAATCATTCGTGTGAGTTAGCAATCAGTTAAGACCTCGTCGACATGGACAAATCGGATCATTTAAATGATCAAGAATGTGTCTCAATAATACTATCACGAACTATTCACTTATCGAAATCATCAATTAAAAGCGTAAAAGCATCAGCTAGAACGCAAAACTTGACCAATACAAATTACCCTCCTTCGCAAACCCCCTCCCAAGCCTCTCGACCGGCGTCGTAGAAACTGATTTGGCGCAATCCCCACGCCAGTCTTTCTTCGATCCATTAAAGAGTCTTTTAACATTCTCGCTGATTGCAGGAACGGCTGTTGGGTAGGTGTTCCTTGCCTGGGCGAGCGGAAGGGTGGAAAGATAGCCTAGTTGGGACATGAAATTAGTTGCCATGTAGTGAATAGTAGAAGAAGAAGGTTGGTGAAGCTATCCTTAATGATGGCTGTTTGATGAGATGGAGGGGTTCGAAGTAGGAAGGCTGTGTGGAAGGAATGCGTTTGGAGGAGGAGGGATGGTAAGCATATAGAAAGTTGGTTTTGCGATAGTGGTTTCTGGGACGAGAAAGCACGGGGAAGTGGAAAAGAATGGAGAGGTGGAGCATCGACTTGAATCACTCGGATAAGGCGGGTAAGGGAAAATTGTCTCTTCAGCGTTTGGTGATGGGGCTGAAAGTTATGGAATTATGGACAAAGAAACCGAGTACGTATCAACACCTACCCGAGGCTACATCAGCACTAATGTGGAACCATATATACACTCCGCATCATAGCCGCACATCACCTTTCATCTATGCCAACGCATGCCGCCCAAATTGGCTCCTCTCCCCCAACTGAACCCCTCTCCTCTGCATAGACGTCGCGTACTCCATCGTCTCCCTCTCCCACCTATCTCTGTCGATCTCCCCTCGCATCAAATCTTCCAGCTTCAGCGCATCAAACGCCGCCTGGCTAGTGCTAGCCGCCGTGTGCGGGCGGAAACCCGCCACAGCGTCCCCAATCAAGAGCACTTTGCCGTCGAAGAATGAATTTCGAGGGGATATGACGTCTGTGATTGCTTGGACGAATGGTTTTTCTTCACGGCATACGATCTCCGCGAATTGGGGTGGCAGGGTTTCTTCTGCGAGTCTATGCTGCGCTTGCAAGATTTCAGGCTTCATCAATCCCACGGGCAGCGTGAAGTGATGCGTGTGCCCATTGCGATCTGTCATAAGATCTCGGTACTCGTCTGAGTCGGGAGCGTAGTTGCAGTACCATACCCAGTTTACCATACGCTCGCCAGCCTCGAGCGACCCATTCCTGCCGGGGACCAGGTACGCTAGTATTTGTATTCCATCGGAGTGAAAGAATGTGAATTTCTCTATAAAAGCTTCCTGGGCGGCGGGGGAGAGACCTTTCTCAGGGACTAGGCCTCGCCAGGCTACGTAGCCGACGTATTCCCTTTTGACATTTGGAAGTAGGATTTTACGCATAGTGGAGCTTGGGCCGTCTGCTCCGACTACTAGATCTGCTTTTCCTGTCTCCTTTTTACCTTCCCGATTCTCATACTCTACCTCCACTCTGTCTCCCAAATCTTTAATGCCTTTCACCATATTCCCAAAATCATATTCCGCTATACCCTCGCCCTGCTGTGGCTCCGGGGTCTTATAGAACTTACCTATCGACTGATCGAAGTTTGCGCATAAGACATGGTATATCAATTCCCAGCTCGTCATCTGCTGCACTGTATCTTCCCTATGGATTTCATGTCCCTCACGATTCAAGTAATGCCGAAGCCTGCTCGTAACGGCAACAGAGTGCTGTGAATGGTCATGCTTGCGGAGAAAAGCTTGCAAGTCGCCGCCTGCGACTATACCCGCGCCTCGGGAGTCGAGGACAGAGGTAGGGTTACGCTCGAGGATGCGGACGTTGTGACCGAGGCGTTTTAGAACTATGCCTGTGAAGAGGCCACCTAGTGAGCCACCGACCTGGGAGTATCTTAGTCAATTGGAAGGCCGCATGCAGTGGCTGGTACGGACCACAATGACTTGTAGGTGTTTTGATGTCATGATTAGGGCTTCGTCAGAGGCGGCAACGGCGCGATAAGAAGACGCGCGGGTGTAAATCTAAACGAACCAACCATTGACTTTATTGATTCAACACGGCAGGTGCTACAACTACAACAGTCTGTAGTAGGCTGCTGCTTATGGATATTATCTACACGGTCAGTTAGAGAACGATGTGACGCAGAAGGAAATATGTCAGAAAGAGGCTTGGAAAGTCAAACACTTACATCATAGTCTTCAATGAACATTAACCCCCACTTAGTTCCCTCTCGGAACTGAAGGCTTGACGAGCGCAAAGTAGGGCAGTCACAAGCGCTCCCTACTAGCACTGGTGCTATCAATATTACAGCGTGTCAAGTCAAAAATTAAAAATAGCAAGGAAGAGGAAATGGAGGACGAATTGCTAGACACTGGAGCTCCTGTAATAACCGACGGGCCTTCCGACTATAGTTTTGGCAAATGGCGATCATCTCGTCACAAGAAGGCGGTATCAGGAAATTTGGTGCAAGACAGTATTGGTCCAGTTCCCTCGAGCTCGAGCTTGAGCAATGCGGCAGTGGACCCAAAAGCGTCAAAAGCACAAGATGTTCCTACCATTCAGGAATCTGTGCGGATGTTCAAGCTGTTCGAAGTACTCCGAGGTGGGGACAGTTCCGCCATCGCCAAAGCTGTCAAAGATACTTCCGAAATGCCTCCTATCACTGAGCATGCGGGTGATAGCAGTACAACACCTACGGGCATCTCTGGCAAACTGGAAGGTACTACGATATTACACTTGGCCATACAGTGTGCAGATACTTCAGTGGTAGAGCAAATACTTTCTATTGCAAAGACAACACCAGGGGCTACGATCGACGTCAACGCTCGTGATCGCGAGGGCAATACTCCTCTACATCTTGCATCCATGCTTGGGCGGCCGACTACTGTCCGGCTATTGCTAGAGCAGCCAGAGACCATTGACTCTCTATTGAACTACCAAGGGCGCTCTCCTTTAGACTTAGCGCGAACCCCAGACATATTCCAGCAACTGCAGTTGTCTCGATCAATTTTCGTAGACACTAAAATCAGGGAAATGCAAGAGTTAGTTAGCAAGGGAAACTACGACGAAATTGAGAAATTACTCGAGGACCCGCACGTAGAAACTGTGCTCGATGTAAACAGTGAAGAGCTTGCCAGAGATGCAATTACTGTACAAAGCGGTGGCACTCTACTTCACGAAGCCGCGCGTAACAAAGACTTAAGACTCATCCAGATCTTGCTGCTGCATGGAGCAGATCCGTTTCGTCGTGACCGGAAGGGCAGGCTTCCACAGGATGTCACTAAAGATGAGAGAACCCGTGCCATTCTCAAGAAATCGCCTGCTGCGGCTGCTGCTCAAAGAGGCGTTCAAGAGAAAGCTATCTTAGGAAAACCATCACACGCGTTGGACAGCTCACTTGGGGGTAAGGAGGGTCGAGAAATGAAGGGCTACCTGAAGAAGTGGACAAATTATACCACCGGATATAAGTTACGGTGGTTCGTGTTGGAAGATGGGGTTCTAAGCTATTATAAGCATCAAGGTATGGCCGATACGTTAATCTTCTTTGATTAATAGTGACTGAAAGTTTGCAGAGGATGCTGGATCGGCGTGTCGTGGAGCCATCAATATGCGAATTGCCAAGCTCTACATGGATCCACAAGATAAAACAAAATTTGAGATCCAGGGAAAATCGTCGGTCAAATACCATCTCAAGGCAAATCATGTAGTCGAAGCTAAGAGGTGGTTCTGGGCTTTGACTAATGCCATCCAATGGACCAAGGACGAAGCAAAGGAGGAGGAGAAGCAGAAAAGGCGGAATGCAGAAAATTTGCGGCATGCTAAAGAAGGAAGCAAGAGACTCAGTATTGGTGGAGCTCAGGATGCTGGGTCCGTGGACAACTCTAAATTTGATGGCAAAAGTCTACATCCTGCAACCGCAGTCGGTATCCCTTTAACGAGTGCCTCATCTCGAGTATCGTTTCAAGGTTCCACTTATGGGCCTGGCAGTACCGTTGACGATGATGAAGACTCAGTGTATGCTCCATACGATCTGGGCTTCACTGCGAATGAATCTATAAACCCTACAACTGGCACAAAGACACCCGTGATTGCAGCTGACGTTGACGACGATGAAGAGTACGGTGATGATACTAGCAGTCATGAAATTAAACCAGCTGGCAAAGATGCTTTCAACATAACTGCTCACTCCGCGAACCTGCAGCTCAACTTGCTTGGTCAAGTTTCTGCGGCGCTGGAGGCAGAAAGCTCCAAGCATCCAGATATGCCTATATCAAATCCCACAGTAGCGCAGGCAATAGCATCATATAATTCTGCAGTCCGCAGTCTACAAGGGCTCGTAGGAGACCTTCTCAAAATCTCCCGAGATCGTGATGCATATTGGCAATACAGACTCGATCGCGAAGCTGACGTGAGACGCTTATGGGAAGATAGTATGGTTAAAGTTGCTAAGGAGCAAGAAGAGCTTGAAGGTCGAATCGGCGTGTCGGAAGATAAACGAAAACGCACAAAGAGAGCTCTTCGGGAGGTCCTCGAGGAGACATCCGCACCCCAAAGTCTCTCACAGAGCAGGGCTACATTTCAAAGTGAGGCCCCGGTGTCCGATATTGTTGACAGCCCAGAGCTACAACAACCCATCAATCGGCGCAAGTCCATAGGCGTCCGAGAGAGCGGGAGACGAAGATCTACTATTGCTGATCTAACGAACCTTGCGGACTCTGATTCCGATGAAGATGAGGAGTTCTTCGATGCTGTAGGTGCAGGAGAGGTTGAGATCGTCGCCGAGCTGCCGGTTTCTATATCAAGTACTACAGAACTGTCAATAGAAGAAGGCCACAATTCTTCGGAAGATATCCGTCAACTAAAGAAGTACGAGATTTCGCCTTCGTTCAAAGGTTATGAAGATCCAGTGCGTACCAGGCTCAAGATGGAGGCCGATGATAGGCCAAAGGTTTCACTTTGGGTATGTTTTCCATATCTCATGTTGGATCAGAATCTAACAATCTATATAGGGCATTCTCAAATCAATGATCGGCAAAGACATGACGAAGATGACTTTGCCAGTATCATTCAACGAGCCGACATCACTGCTACAACGTGTAACCGAAGACATGGAATACACCGATCTACTTGACACGGCAGCAGATCGATCTGACTCTACCGAACGTATGGTTTATGTGGCAGCATTCGCGGCCAGCGAGTATGCCTCAACCATCGGCCGCGTTGCCAAGCCGTTTAATCCCCTTTTAGGTGAAACCTACGAATACGTCCGACCAGATAAAGGCTATCGCTTCTTCATCGAGCAAGTCAGTCATCATCCGCCGATCGGCGCAGCCTGGGCCGATTCGGCCAAATGGGATTACTACGGTGAATCCGCTGTAAAGTCCAAATTTTACGGCAAATCCTTCGACATTAACCCCCTCGGGACCTGGTTCCTCAAGCTCCGGCCCTCTTCTGGCGGCGAGGAACTCTACACCTGGAAAAAAGTAACCTCCTCCGTTATCGGCATCATCACCGGCAACCCCACCGTCGACAACTACGGCCCCATGCTCATCACAAATCATACCACCTGCGAAACCTGCACGCTCGACTTCAAGCCCCGCGGCTGGAAAGCCTCATCCGCCTATATTGTCAGCGGCAAAATCGCCACCGCAGACGGCAAGACAAGATGGAGCATCGGCGGCCGCTGGAACGACAAGATCTACGCGCGCCTCACCCCCGGCTTCGAAGACGCCGCCCTCGCCTCCACATCCCTCACCTCAAAACCCACCACCGAACCCACCCAAGCCTTCCTCGTCTGGCAAGCCCACCCCCGTCCCTCAGGCATCCCCTTCAACCTAACCCCCTTCGTCGTAACCTTCCAATCCCTCCCCGCCGCTCTATACCCCTACCTCCCGCCCACCGACACGCGCTTTCGCCCTGACCAGGTCGCCATGGAGGAAGGCAAGTATGAGCTTGCTGCTACGGAGAAAAACCGCGTTGAGGAGCAGCAGCGGCTGAGGAGGAGGGAGAGGGAGGCGAGGGGGGAGGAGTTTGTGCCGAGGTGGTTTGAGAAGAGGGTTTGTGCGGTTACGGGGGAGGAATATTGGTGGAGTGGGGGGACGTATTGGGAGAGGAGAGATGCTGTTGGGAAGGGGGAGGGGACGTGGGAGGGGGTTGAGGAAATATTTTAGGGGGGGAAGGGTGTGTGGGATTGGTTGTTGTGTGCCCTTTCGGTGTTGGAGTCGTAGATGGAAGGGAGCTGTCACTACGCCAGAACCTCTAAGAACATGATAAGCTATCCTCATCAAGCTCGCACGAGCTCCTTCATATAACTGCAAATTCCGTCAAACGTACCCGTAGCGCCTATGCTCCAACTCGTTACATCATACCCCCATGCTCTCAAACTTACTAAGATCAGAAAACTATATCCACACTCCAGTTATATAACTTCCCAGCTCGTACTCTAGAGTGAAGGGGAAGGAAGCTCCGGAACGTGACGTTTTGATCTGCCACGCTTGCGGGTGGGTGGATATGGACCCCCTTTCCTTATCCCATGGCTGGAATCCCAGCGCTGGAACCCCATTCCCGCCTTTGCACCCACCCTTTCCCATTTACCTCCTACCCACCCCCATCTACTGTAAGACCTCTCTCTTTCCTATTATTCACTTGTACGTAGTTCGAATTCCGCCTTTGCATATCATGCAGTCTCAAATCATTCTGGGAATCCTGAAAAACTTTCATCAGACAACACCGAAGATAACATAAACCCCCATTTAACATCTGCAACTATCCTTCTCGAATACTCTCAAATCGAAATTGTGGCAGGATCTGGCACGCTGGTTCGGACGATCATTGGATACAGGAAGCAGAAACGACTGGATGGATTTGGAAGGGTTAGGTGGTGGTTTGGGGGAAATAGGTTAGGGTAAGGGGGTGAGGAGGTAGACTCAGGGGTAGGAGCCTCGGGAGGTTGGTTATTCGGATCGGATGGAATGGGCAGAATACTACGTGGATCAAAAGCAAAGGAGATATGAAGGATCAGGGCACTCGATAGTGCATGGAAGAAAAGGTGTTATATGGGGTGTATGGCCCGATAAGAAACTCTCGCCCTGGCACCACGATATCCTGCTTTTTGCGAACGGTTTCATTTGTGATGGTATGCTTAGTATGACACTCTGGGGCCTCCGGAATCAATACTACTGGATTCAGCTGCTCTAATAGATTGGAGACAGCTATTCGGTTGACCATTCGGTGTGTATTTTCCTTCGCCATAAGTAGCCTGCTCACCAAAAGGCCATTGTGAAAAGGTTCCTTTCCAATAAAAAGCCTCTTGATTCCTGGCTTAAGCACTTCAGGTGCAGCAAGTAGCCGCATCTCGAAATATGGCATTCATTCGGTGGGAGTTACGGGATGGAGAAGATACATGAAGAAGAGGTACGGGATTGGGGGAATGGTAAAATTGAAAAGTGGCATACTTGGGGATAGTCTCTGATTACACCCAACGACCCTTTTCACTGAACAACATCAATGCAGCCCTGGAAGCAGCACCACTAAGAAACACATGGAGAAAAGGATAGCCTGCTGTCAATCTTCGGTCCAGAACTGGGAATGGCAGGTCTGATGTCCTGCTAGGTGACTTGGTAGTGGAAGAAGGTGTCACAACATCATTGCTAATGCTGATTCCAAGTCAAAGGCTGTTGAAGTCAAAGGCTTTCACGATGGCAGCGAAAGACACCTTACAGATGTCATTAGCTCAGCCACCCTATCCGACATCTTTTGACTGACTCCACAGCCCGCATGGGAGGGTCTGTTGTAGGTAAATCTAGCTCCGTACCAGGGAATAGACCGTATGTTCGAAAGCAAATCTGTTACTGTTCCACGGTAGAGACAATCTTCAGCTTGGGGCCTAGATAACTCCGCGATGGTTTGCACTAAGCAACCTAGGTTTGTGGCATCGCATTGCTTTCGCCTGCGAGAAAGACGGCAGACCGGATCATCCGGAAAATTAATTAACACGTCGAGAAATTGCCGACAAAGACAGAGTAATTCGTTGTTAATCGTTGCTCGAGAGGTCTTTATTTCCTCTGTCATGGAATCAGTGCAAAGTTTCAGGTGTTGTGAATGTTTACATACCCAGAACCCCAGTAGGGATACCCTCATCGGCGTGAGCAGAGCCTGGAAATTCAAGATCTCCGTTTTCAGATATTTTTGTGGTTAGCACAAGGTGTGTGGAAACTCTGGAGAAGGCGGCGGTATTACGAAAGACCAAGGCGATAAATAACCACCGTTCGTAACCCGGCATCGAAGCCGAGCCGACATATGGCTCTGACCATTTCTGAGGCCAAAGACCAAGCCCTTCCGAAGGTCGTACTTGTCACACAATGTAGCGATGGTACCGAGTTCTTCGAATGACACTTCCATCGGAACCATATCATATTGCATGTGAATGGCACATGCAACGATTTTGACGGCCTTGTAATTATCATCTTTCAGATGAATAAGTTGGTGATCATCAGTAGACATGACTTGATCTTTCAACTCAAGGAAGTCGGACCCCTTTCCAAGCATAGCACGAAAAACAACTGAGCTGAGGCATAGAACATTGCGAGACACCAAAAGCTCCTGTTCTTCAACGACCAAGACCAAGTCACCTTCCGGATCGATCGTGGTCCTTATCGAGCTCGATTGTTGCTCGTCTTCCATGTGTTTGGCCTTTCGTTTCAGCGCCTTCCGGTCCGAAATGACATTTCCACTGAAGTAAGCACACAGAATAGGTGGCTGTGAGAACAAGGAATTGGGCATGTAGATAGAAGAACAAGGGGTTGGGCACGTAGAAAGTCGAAGAGAAGTTGTTGAGGAGGTTTCGGGTGGAATCTGAATAATTTACGATAGAGAAGTTCTGGGTCAACGCGATGTGTTGATTCAGCTTTCAAGTCGCGTACCTTAGAATGCTCGATAAAAGAAAAGGATCAAAATAAACGCCGGTGCATGAAGCAAACTTTCACTGTGATAGCGTGTTTTGACTCAGAAAGTGAGAATTAGCAAGTAAGAATTGGGAAATGAGAATTGGGAAATGAGAACAGGCAATTGGGGTAAACGTGAATTGAAAAGTGAGAGTTGGAAACTGAGAGCCGTGTAAAGCAAAATGACAGATAAACATGGCAAATGAGAACTGAGAGGTGGAGAGCAAGAAGGTGAGTGAGATATGAGGTGTAGTAGGCCTTTACATAGATCTACATACATACATACATACCCCTGAGTACGGCTAATCCGACACCCACTTCAGTAAGTCGACACCCCAAGCTTAGACCTCGTCTGGAGATATCGGTACTCCCCATGAACCTCCACAAAATGAAACGCATACAATCCTTCTCATCCTCCCCACTCTTCTGCAAATCCAAGCGAATCCCCCCATCGATCCAATGCCTCCACACCACACCCCTACAGTACGCTATTCCTCTTCCAATCACCGCCGCAGGACCGCCCCCCAGCGCACCCATCCCAGCTGCATCACAGTATGGCGAGCGTGCGGACCGACGACGGCGGCAAGCCGAGCTTCTGAAACGAGGGCAAGACCTCCGTACCAGCCACATGAAGCCTGGTAGTGCAATGAAAAAGCGGTTTTGGAAGGATGTGACTGTTAAGACTACGGATGGTACGCCCCCATCCCGCAAATGTCTATACAGCTCTCGTTCCAGCAATTCTCTACCAGAAACATCTAATCAATTCAATTAGAAGGCCACCATACAATCCACCTCGACACCCGCCCCGTCCGCAACCCTTCCACCAAAGCCCCCCTCCCCCTCCCCCCCTCAAAACCCCACCTCGCCTCCGCCATAGCCCTAGAATGGGACCTCCTCGTCTCTGCTCAGCAAGCCCTGCGTTCCCATCTCATCCCTCTCACCTCCATCGCTTCACGCGCCCACGATATACAGCTGCAAGACAGCGGTGACGCTGCGCCGAGCTCGACAATGATAAGGGACGAGATCGTAAATACGCTCATGCGGTATCTGGATACTGATACTCTGCTATGCTGGGCGCCTCCCCCTCCAATTTTTTCTGAGGACGCTGCACCCCCGTCATCCCTTCGAGACCTCCAAATCCGGGTCGCAAAACCGATTATCGCGGATTTGACGCAAAAGGTCTGGCCCGGAATAGAACTGAAACCGACGCTGGATCCGCAGAGCATCCGACCAGTAGAACAACCCGAGGCCACGCGCGCTGTCATCAGGGGATGGGTAGCAGGGCTGCCGGCATGGGATCTAGCGGGTCTGGAACGCGCGGTACTGGCTGGGAAAAGCCTCTGTGTAGGGGCGCGGTTAGTCGTAGAGTGGAGCGAGGAGTTTGAGCATCTGCGGGACGTTGACCGGATACAAAGAGACAATGATACCCAGCAAAGATTCGGCATCGAGCAAGCAGCCGAAGCATGCAGCCTCGAAGTGCGGTGGCAGACGGGGAAGTGGGGCGAGGTGGAGGATAGCCATGATGTGGAAAAGGAGGATTTAAGGAGGCAGTTTGGGCAGGTGATTTTGGTTGTTAGTGGGACTGGGGATGGGGGATAGGAGGGGAACTGGGGGGGGGGTGGGAATTGTAGAACATAGGGGGGTGTGTTGGCGTTGAATATGGGTTGGAGGTGACCATATGCTGGGGTAATTCCAATGCTGTACCGTACGCATGCTTCACGCTCGAATTGGGATCTTGGAGAGGGATATGTCTCCAGCATGGACTGGCGCAAGGCCCAACGGTCCAAGCCCGTGTATGATCATTGTGTGCCATCCCAAGGAGAGTCATCACTATCACCGCACTCATCTCACACAGCAGTAAACGCCCCTACCTCTCCTGACCGGGTTTCACAGAAAGGACAGTCCAAATACCGGTACCAAACACTCAAAAACGATGCCATCGTCCCAACTGTCCGCCATTGATTCAAACTACAACCTTATCCCTCTATCACCAATTTCATCTCTCGATACCCTAACCCCCCAGTTGTTATTCTATGACCACATAATCTATATCGCATTTTTTTATAACCCAAAGAACCACTTCTACCTTGAGGTTACAAAAAAGCGAGTGCATCGAAAACCGCCGGTATCATCTAAAGTGCCGATAAAAATCTAATAGCCCTGGCAGGTCCTCGCGAGCCCACTGGCAGGTGTGGGGGGAGACTAAACCCCCTCCTCACTGTCGTCGTCGCTCGCTGCTCTGGTAGGCTTCTTTGGTGGCTTCTTGGCTTTGGGTCGCTTGTCCTCCTCGTCTTCGGAGTCCACAGGGTTTTTGCTCTTGCTGGGCTTGGCGGTTGGTTTCTCATCAGATTCTTCGTCCTCGGGCCGCGCGCTTTTCTTGCCTTTGGTGGGTTTCCTGGGCGGCTCCTCCTCATCTGCTGCGTAACGAACAGCCTTCTTACCCTTCTTGCTCTTTTTTCGCAAGTCCTCTTCGGAGTTTTCCTCTACGTCCTTGCTCCTGACGGTTGCCGGTTTGTAATTTCTGTCGCCCTCTCTTCGCGGGTTTTTGTCTTCTTCCTCGTCTTCTTCCTCTCCTTCCTCATCTTCTTCTTCCTCCTCGCTCTCTACAAACCTATTTCGAAAAAGCTGTTGTTTAGTTTTCCCCTTCTTTGGCATATCGTCGAATGCATCGTTCCGTAAGCCCCGCCTTTTCGCCATTTCCGATTCGGACATGCCTTTGTGCATGGTTACGAGGTAACGCTGGAAGTGTGCAGAGAGATGGACAACCTTCTCAAAATGCTCCTTCCTGACTGTAACTAGCTCCTCGCCATCTTCTTCGGCGTCAACCTCCGCAAGCGAGATCGCCGTCTGAAAAGCTAGACACAAAAGTAATCAAAGACGGTTCAATTATCTGAATTACGGTTTAAGGCTGAAAGCTTACCGTTCCGAATCTCACGTCCATTCCACTTTAGGTCCAGGACCTCTTTACTCTCGCATGCATACTTCCGGGCCGTTTTCGCGACTTTGACTCTGTTAGATTCCAGTCGCTCAAAACTGTTGATCCAGATTTTCTTGCGCTCTACATCCCGGAGTTTCTTGTAGTGTAGAGCAACGTGAATCCTAGAGGTAAATGCCTCATCAAATGTATTGACCTTCAATAGAGATTAATTGAACGGCGATGCATTTGTGGGGGTAACAATATCGACAACTCACTCGATTCGTAGTAAGAAAAAGGAGGCCTTTATAGTATTCTAGCGCTCTTAGGAAGACTAGACGTAGATTGAGCGCTTTGTCTAGGTTTCGACTTCATTCCAACACCTACCTGAGACCAGGCTGTTACGGTGAACATCTGTCAGGTTCCGCTTTTCAAGGTAAATATCTGCTTCATCAAGGAGGACCACTGCACCCCATAGCTCTCCCCAATCGAGATATTGCCCAAGTTTCTCCTCAACTCCAGCGGAGTGGGTCCCAAGATCACCACAAGTTAGCGCCAAAAGCGGCCGCTGCGTAAAATCAGCTATCGCTTCTGCGGTAGCAGTTTTTCCAACGCCACTGATTATGGGTTAGTATCACGCTCCAGTCTGTATAAGAACGTCACTGACGGTGGCCCATGTAATAAGAAGACTTGGCCCTCCCCTTTTCCTTCGATAAAATCTGTAGCGATCGACTTTTGCCCCAATTGCTTCCGCCGAGCATATGATCTAGACAAGCCCTCCACAACTCCTTTGAGTTCTGGCTCCAATACTAAATGGTCAAAAGCATTCGATCGACTAACAACTTCTTGAACATGCTCAACGTTCAGTAATTCTGTGTAGGAGGTGAGCTTCGGATCTTAAGCAAGATTAAGGAAGAGGAAAGGCTAGAGAACTACACATACTCCATTTTCGTTCTTTAAGAACAAACGCAACGATCTTGTAGCTACACAAGAAGAAAAACTCCTCCTCATTAGGAGGGTCATCCTTGGGGGCTATCAAATGAGCATAGGCAGCGAAATCCCCATACCCAGACAACACGGTCTCAGGACGAGCCTTACCGCAGGCATCACATTGACATCCGGTGAATATCATTATGTCTCCATCTAAGGTCATCTTTGCCATTTCTCGTTCTTCGGGTGTTTCTGGATAGTAGTACCTGGCTCGAAGACGGGGTGGTTCAAGGCCAAGTAGATGAGGTTTAAGGATATCTATCTTTGGTCTATCCATATCGTTATCGCTCAAATAGTTAGGAGAACTGAAGAAAGTTTTCGGGTCAACCATGACCCGACTCTCGACCTTATGACAAAATTAGCATTCGAAGAAGACGTAAACTTCAATATCAACATAGTTTGTGGACTTCTGAGATTTCGAACAACGTCTTTGGATCCTATCAGAAGTACTTACTACTTCGAACGGGTAGACTAGACTGATCCCACTATATTCCACATAAGGTCGATCTCTAGTCATTTTCCAGAATTTCTGTCCTCTTGCAATGAGCCTCTGGCGTAAAGTTGAATTATTCATTACATTCTCAGGAGAATCCTTGTAAAATCTGCGAGGAAAACAATCTAAAAATCGAATCTCTTTTTCGCCGCCAAATGGCGCAATTACAGTTTTGATTACCTCTCGGCCGACCCGATAACCATGGAAGTTGAGCTGCCACGTATATATCCTATAGGGTGCGGGTCGCCCTGCAAGCGAGCCCCCTTCAATAGCTCTTACGATGGACGCAGATATTTCGCCTGTTTCAGATCTGCGATAGCAAGCTTCTCCCGGCTTGAAGAGTAGCCATAAGAGATTGAAGGTGCAAACTGGCGAACTTCTTTGGTACCTCTCTTTCTCTTCTGCAACCTCGGGTTTCTCAAGGCCAAGAACCCCGAGTAATAGATCGTACTTTCCTGTCGGTAGACCTCAGAGTGTTGGGAGGGATGAGAGTCCCGATAGGCCTCCAGCTCCGCGAAATGATGGTAAAGGACCATATACGGTTCGGTAATGCCGATGGATCGATCAATGAGGGATACACTAGGATAGTATTGTACCACAGCCCGTAAAGCATTGGCTAGTTTTTGCGAGTATATTGTTATAGTTTTCGGGCCCATCTGTGATGGCATACTCTCGTAGAGTGCGCCTGCTGTACTAGTCTTGAAATTGGATGCATCTTCTCCTACAGATAATTTATCATCTGAGATATCTTGCGCGCCAGAGATCGTGAGGACACTGAAGATCTCTAGCACAGTATGATCACCTGGCAGTGATGGGGCTTAGAGGGGGTGACTGGCCATCTTTGTTTCAAGTAGTCGGCCATTCTCATCTTTATATTCGACCTTGTAGACAACTTTGGTTTTGGAATTGTCACTAGGCGACAAGTATGCTCCATGATTTTGTCCATGACCGGAAATTTCGCTGAGCGAGATCTGGTCAGCTTGTTCAGGTACTGAAGCTGTCATACTAGGTGACTCGGCTGGAGACGTTGCTGGTCTCCCATCCATAATCCAGCTGAAGCCAACTGCTGGTTTCTTCGATTTAACCGATCAATTTGGCGAATGTGGCCAGCAGCTGGCAAAAATAGACTTCTACCACTTAATTAGATGCGATGGCGGTCGACGTTTTTAGAACTGTCAACAGGAATAGACAACGCCATCAGTTTTGTGCGGCTGAAAAAGATCGACTTAGGTAGGTTGTGGTTGTGAGCAAGGCTGCGAGCAAAAGCCGAAGCGAAGGCGGGCAGGGCAGCCTGACCAACTAGACTCAACCAGCAAACCTTTAGAATTCTGCAAAGTATATTAATGCTTTTGTTGTTTTACGTGTTGCTGAAAGGAAAGCCTGATTGAAGTAACCGTTGGACTTCCTCTGCACTCCTAATGGCATCTTTGAGCATCGCGACGAAGGAGGAGGAAGAAGAAATACAACAAGGAACCAGGCAATTGATTCGAAGATTCAGCCAGGACGTTGCAGAGAATGAGCCTAACAACTCACTTGCCCTTCATCTAGAACAGGCCACGGAGCGCGAGGAGAAGCGTTTCAATCGACCGTGGCGCCGATGGTATGAAGACGAAGACGATATAAGCGCGTAGGTAGATCTAGAACCTCCTGCGACGTGTCTTCCAGCGAAGAGCCCCCTGATTGTTCCGTAGGAATCCAGATAATGACGATTTAGACAATCAGGCCAAGATATTAGAGCAGCAATGGAAATCATTTTCACACTTCCTAGAGACCGAGAGTGAGGAAGAGACTGCGAAGCGCAACAGGAAGTTCTGGAGGAAGAAAACCGATGGAGCAACTTCTGTAAGATGGCAAGTTGAAGGGCAAAGCGAACAACCGCCAGGTATCGGAGACGTCATCGCCGCTGTTCGCAGTGTCGAACAGAAATGGAAGGAGAAGAACCGATTCATAGGCGGGAAGCCGCAGAAGCTGTTTCGCTCTTTCTGCAATTCGCTACAAGGTCACTCGAACATGTTACAGATGCTTCCAAGTCAAAACCAGTACTTATCGATATTTTGCGGCGCTTTGACTTCGTTACTCGAGGTGGGTATTCCATGTCGTCCTTTCACCACATTTCAAGAGCGGTTACTCTACATTGACAGCACTCATTGTTTCCTAGGCATCCGCCAACCATCAAAGAATATCGGAGGGTCTCGGTACAGCACTGGATGATATCAGCTCCGAAATCGATCTTTGTGTGGACAATGTCAAGCTCATGAACGTTGAAGACATGCGTCAAGCGATTGGTACCCTCTATTCACACATCTTTCACTTTCTCAAGTCAGCAATGGCATGGTATCAGTCTAATTCCCTGAAGAAAGTACTTAACTCGTTCAATGAGAGTTTCTACGATAAGTTTGAGGAACAAATCGTCAAGATCAAAAGCCTCTCGGAATGGTTACAAAAGAAAGGTAATCTGAAGTCTCGGGCAGAGCTCCGAGATTTGAGGCTAGTAGTCGACCAGATGGCCAAACAGAATGCGAGGATCTGTGCTTCGCTACGAGAAGAGAAGCAGAAGAATGATGACTGGCAAAACATAGGTCAAAGCATGCTTCAGATGCTACGCAGTAGCACTGAAGCTTGGCGGTTCAACCCAGAACTTTGTCTTCCAGACGTTCAACCGCAGGGTGACGTTAATCATATCTACCATGGATAACATCAACTAATTTGATGATAGAAAATCCGTTTTTGGCAAGAAACCTTGCTATTAAAAGGAAAGAAAATCCTCGCAGCCGAGAACGCACCAGGAGTCCTAGTACGTCTTCCCCATCTCAGTCATGAAATCGCATATTAAGCATCTCCAAATTGCAGGATCAGAGACAATCTACAAGAAGAACAGTCTTCAAACGTGGTCCCGGAACCTTGAGGACCATACATCCGTAATACTTGACACGCTAGAGACCCTGAGCGCAGATATCTCGTTCATCGACTCATCCATGCTTGAGAGCATCCAAGACTGGAGCCAAGCTGACACCTCCCAAAGTCTTTGGGTCCAAGGACCTTTCGAAGACACCTACCCATCTTCAACATCAGAAATTACAGGGAAGGTCATCTCCATCGCTCTAACCCTCAAATGTCCCGTTCTCTGCTTTTTCTGCGACATCTCAAACTACGATGAGGGTGAAGATGACGATGATACCAGCCCAGCGGCACTTGCGGTCATCGACCTTGTCTATTCGCTCATCCGCCAGACAATCGATCTTTTCCCAGCACAAGTAACAACCAGATATGATTTGGGCAAGTCCCGGTTCGCCAAACTCAACGGTTCTTTAGATTCATTTGACAAAGCCTTGGATATTCTCGGACAGCTCCTCCTACTAGCACCAAGCATGATGCTGATATTCATCGACGGCATCGAGCAATTAGACGACATGGAGGTAGAAAGCCAAGTTAACGCCATCCTCGGGCTATTGCAAGCGAGCATGATTCAGACACTCAGCAGAAAGAAAAGGGACAGACGAGTGTTCAAGATTCTCTATACCACCGCAGGAACGTGTGATGCCCTAGAAAATCTCGATGAAGAGTATCTGGAAATCGTAGAGGCAGAAGGAGGAACTTTGCGCGCGGAACTAGATCTTGACTTTGTTTAAGTTGATAAGATCGTGAGCCCCTTGCTGTACTATGGCTATATATACGTGTTTAAAACCTCGCTGACGACGACGACGCCGTTGCCGCTGGCCTTACTGGTGCTGAATTTACGCCTCCGAAGCCAAGCAACTCCAGTATGTATGCCATAGAAACCTAGAGCTAAACACAAACCCCCGCACTACCTCGTCCAGCCTCAAGAGACCTGTGGGAACAGGAGAAAGAGTGTTGACCGCTTGATAGCCAGTACTAAGAGATTGATAAGTCTCTTCTCAGAAAGTTCTTGAAGTTGTCTCATGACGAACGTGGGCTTTGGATTTTGAACAGAAAAGCCGGGAGCGCCCAACTCCAAGATACACTGGATTGAGACGGAGTGTCCATGCCGTTCAAGAAGCATGGTAGATCTCGCAATTCCTTGCTTCAACCCTTTCTTATTTCCTTGCTCACAACATTACTCTCCGACAACAACAGCTACGACTTGTTTCCTTCTACGACTCGTCTCCTCCTACAAGTTGATTATCAGACAGAGAGATCTAACCCCCCGCTATTGACGGGAAATTCAGCGAGGCTTTATTGAGCGATATCTAGAGGAAAAGCTAATAGAAAACTTTGACAAATTGTTTTTTGATAGAAAATCCCAAGTCATGAATTATTCAGAAAGCACAATCATAAAATAAATCATCTCTTTGAATTTTCAATGAGAGAAAAATTGAATGTCGAGTCTGGCCTTCTCGCGATCTCCACAATTTCCCCCATCCTCCCTACAAAAAATCCACCGGCATACAGAAAATCTTTCTTTCCCCCTTTCCTTCCAGCCTCATGAAAGAATCCAACCTACATCCTCGTTCTTTGAAAAATCTGGGGTTAATGATGAAAGCAAAGGTTTTAAAAGGAGTAGGAGATTGGGGTTGGGGTTGGGACTGGGAATGGGTGTGGGTGTGGGTGTGGGTGTGGAGATTGTGATTTGATTTGATTGGGAGGGGAGGGGAGGGGAGGGGATGAGGGTGGATGGTAGGATTGGGGTGGTGCGGAAGTGGGAGGGGGGGGGGTTTAGGTAGGTGGGTAGGTGGGTGGGTGGAGTGGGTATGGAGTGGAGTGGGTATGGAGTGGATGGAGTGGAGTGGAGTGGAGTGGAGAGGAGAGGAGTGGAGTGGAGTGGAGTGGAGTGGGGTGGAGTGGGGTGGAGTGGAGAGGGGTGGTGGAGGGAGTGGATATGGAGTGGGTAGTGGAGTGGATGGAGTGGGTAGATGTGTGGGTAGTGGTGGTGGAGAGAGTAGATGTGTTAAGGGAGTGTGGAGTAGGGAGTGTGTGGAGTGGGGAGTGGGTGGGCATCAGTAATGGCGGAAGTGGGAGGGGGGATTGGAAGTGATGATGATGGTGATGGTACTCACGAAGGTAATGAAAGACGGAGAGAAGAAATCATAACCCGACAGCTTGAACGAACGAGTTGTGGGAAAAGGGCAATGTAATTGGCATAGTGGTGATTATAGAACTCATTGATATATTTGCCATTAAGAGTGGTGTATTTGGCAGTGGTTGCATGAGTAACAACCCACGTTGTTCCGCACCCTACAACTCCTTCACCGGCGCATTCCCGCTCCCACTCCCATGCCGCCTCACCTCCTCCTTCCCGGCGCCCTTGTCCTTCTCAAACGCCTTTACCTCCGGCTATCCATGTGCTTCATCACCTGATCCGCCTGCCACTTCTTGAAGCTAAAGCCTAATCCTTCGTGGCTGTAGTCTTTGTCGTTGGCTTGGTCTTTGTGGTACTTGACGCGGATGAAGTCGGTGTCTTCGGTGGCCGGGTCGAGGGAGAGGGAGACGATGGCGTTGATGGTGGCGGTTTTGGGGATGATGCGGAAGGTCCAGGACTGGCGAGTCGAGTTAGTAGAGGCTGCTGCGGGGGGGGGGGAAGAATTGGGGCGGGGGTGATGAGGAAAGAAAACGCACCTGAGCGTTCTTGAACTGGATCAACCCCTTCTCGTTCACCACAACCTGGTACCCCTCGTTCTTGCTCGCGTTGAATAGCTTCGGCAGCGCAAACCACTGCCCCGCCATCTTGTACCGGTCGTTTGCATACACAAACTGGTCGTCGTACACGCAGTCGGGCGTATATCGCTACACACGCTTGACCGTCGGCTCGCAGCCATAAAGCGCGATGATGTCGTCGACGAGAGCTTGGCGGGCGGGGGAGAGGGGGAGGGATTTCTTGGGGTCGGGGGTGTAGTCTTCGGATTTGGCGGTTTGGCGGGCCTCGAAGTGCTCGCCGGGGAGGGAGGGGTCGGTGGGCATGGTGGACATTCTGAGAGAGGTCGTGGTTATTGGGCGGGTGGGTTGAGCAGCGAATAGGGGGGTTGAAATGACAGATTTGGTTGTGGGGATGAATATGGATTTTGAATGGGGAGATTTTGTGGTAGAAATGAGGAAACTTTTGGGAATGAGATTATATGAACGAGGAGAAAGCATGAAGGCTTTAGTAAAATACTTTATCGATCAAGTATACACACACACAACAGCAGAAATAGGCAATTCGTATGTTTACATTGGTCGTTAAAGGCAAGCGATCAACAAACTGATGACGACAGAATGCAAAGCGCTGACGTCGTAGATCTCGGGGTTTGACGCGTCGCGGACGATGGACGGAATACGGTAGGAATGAGATCACGACCAGTAGAATGAAATCATCATGGCCTCTCTCTGTGTGTTTTGGGTTTGAAATCAGGTACGGTACCGGCTTCGTGCCGCATGATGGGTAAGTTGAAATCCAGTGGATGTTGATGTTTTGCTTGGGTATGAGGTGGGGTAACTTGCTCGATACAATTTTTGAATGTGGTAGAAGATCATAGTCTCTACTAGATTCCATGCATTGAAATGCGTGGCCATGGTTCAATTTGTTGAGACGAACTCGTCGTTATGGTCGAGAGGCAGTAGAGGATTCCGTGATATGTAGTGGCTCGGCTGTTCGGGTGCCGGAGGCTTCTCCGGGGAAACCACATCAGACGAGGACGAACGAGGGAAAAAGAGTTAATATAACTAAATACGGAGACTTCAATTTCACTGGCCTCTATGGCGTAGGGGTAGCGCGTCGCACTTGTATCCTCTTCAATGCGAAGGTCCTTAGTTCAAATCTGAGTGGAGGCATATTTTATTTTCCAAACCTGCATATCGACTGCCTTTTTTTGGCGATATTGCCCCTTGGTCTCTGAGCAAGACGAAGTGTGGGTTAGTGGCTTGGAGGATGGGATAGTTGGCACCCGAACGAATGGCTGCTACTTAAAGTGTTTGGAGGGGAAAACTGGAGGTAGTATGTGGATGTTTCTTGTTAGATTCGTGGAAGAGTTTCGTCGCTATCTTATCTACCTCTTGAATGAATAATCGGACAGTTGTGGCTGACAGGTGGTCGTTGAACACCCCAAACCAAGGAACCCATTCATGAGATATAAAAATATATATCAGATACTGCCATTGTATACGCCTTCGACACGGGTATCTAACTCTCCATTTCAATGCCGCTCAACATCCTACTGCGAATCCAAAAACCTCTTAGAAGCACTTCCAAACTTCGCCACCAATACAAACCACCGTCTCAAAACCGATACTGGATCGGCTTCCTCACCTCCTCCGGCGTCGCCGGCCCAGCCTCAGATCCCCGATGCATAGTCAAATTATTCCTAGATGACGCTTGCCCTTGCGCGAAGCTTGGCATTGCCTGATGGCTCTGACGATGCGCATCGGTCCGTGCGGGATCTAGGTTCTCTTGTCTGAGACTTGGTGGCATGCCGTAGTCGTGTGGTTGAGGCGCGCGTACCGTTTCGGTGGTATGTTGATCGTCAAACGGATTTTGCTGCTCTTCTTCCGGCGCCTGGCCCCGAGGTGGAAGCCCCGGTGGTGGAGCTGAAGGGGTAGTATAACCAGAATGTGGGGAAGGCCCATCTGGGGTACTAGCGGGCATTTCGAGCGGTTGGCCGTTTGGGGGCTCGGTTGGAGAGGTGGTTGTCGGGCCGAAGTATCGTCTTGCTTGAAGGAGAGCGCGTTGATGTCTCGAGATTGCGCTTGCAAGCTGGTCATTAGTCTCAATTAGGGTTAGAAGGGTGTCTTCGTCGGGAGGAGGGTTGTCGGAGTGGATATAACTTTGTACCGATCGAGACGCTGACTGGCATCGGTCGACGAACTCTTTAAGGAGCTCGTTGCCAATGATTTCATTAGGCGGCGTCGATTGCACAACTTGGAGCAGCAATTTGGCAGAAGTTCTTGCTTCTTCGATTCGTTGAGCTAGCTCATGGGGTGGTGGTATGCCAGAGGGTCGATGGCTACGTGCAAAATAGTTCTGCTCTTGGACATAGCCTTGTTGTGGTTGATTTGGGTTGTATGGCGGTGCGTTCATAGCCCGTGGTAATGGCTGGCGTACAAATCAGCTTCCCGAAAGCTATGGACCTCTGAAATATCACTCACAGGAGCTCCTTGCTTCTTCAATTTCGATTTCTCCATACTCCACATTACTCGCAATGGGGTAAGAGTCTCGTCATCCGCTTTTTGTGTTTCGAAAGTGTCCAGTGTCTCTCTTAAAATCTGCTGCACGCTCGTATCTCTTCCATCCCGCAGGAGTTCTTTTACGGTTACGACAAACTTCGTATCCAGATTCTTCGTGAAGCTCTTCCCTGGATTATCTGCCAATATCCTAACCAACATGATCGCGTTATATTGTACATAGGCTCTTCGGAAATTCTCCTTTGAGAGGAACTTGCGAATTCGATTTGCCGCCTCTTTCGCTGCCGCAGGACTGGACTCGGCAGCTTCGACAATAAGCGGTAGGTGCAAAACCTCTTCGCCCTCCAGGAAACTGTTAGCCGAAGCGCAAAAGGTATGACAATGATCCAAATGGAGCATACCGAGTTATTCGGACCCCCAGATTCGCAAAAGAGCCTCTGGAAAGCCCAATAATCAGTTCATGACCGATCCCTCTAGCCCCATGATACGTACCACTCCTCTTGCAACGCTGGCTTCGGGCGAATCTCCATTCGGTATAACCTTATCGCTTTCTTGGCCTGCTTATGAGTAAACTTCCATGTTTGTATGACTTTTCTTGACTCCAAAAGCAATTGCAAAACGGCAAGACTTACTCCCTCGCCTGCTGATTGATCCTATAAATCGCTTCATACTGTGCCCTTTATTTAGTACGAGGATAATGTTTGGGAAACAGATGCCTAGAGGCTAGAAGAGCTTCAACGACAGCCTTGTTTTCATAGCTTGGCGCGTAGGTTAATTTGTCGCGGCGCGGTCTCTTATCGGCGGCAAAACAAGGCCAACCTGCACATGTAACTGTTTCGCATTACGGTGGTTATCGAGTATCAGATGGAGAATTTGTTCAGAGCTTGGTGCAGAGAAATGGAATGTATTTGAGTCTACCGTGTTTTGAGATATTGTGGTTCCTTGCACAGCCCCAATCCCTTCGGAGGACTCGTCATCGCCAAAAGTGCTCGCCCACTATCCTTCTACCAATGTGATGATTTTACATATGATACGTCGAGAAATCTTAACAAATCCAAAGCATGGCCGTCCCGCTAAAGCGCATATCAAATGTCCATCTTGTAGATTTCAACCTCGTGAATACCTCGCACGCCCCATCAACTTCCTTTTACACTCCCTCATCGTCGTTACTGATTGGTTCCACGATCAAATTGCCACTGCGTCCTAGTCTGCTACCGACAGAACCATGAGCGTCTAGATCATAGACGACGCGCGGCATTGGCGATACAAGTCGGAAATTGTAGATATGCTCATAACCCTGGGGCTCCGTCGATGCTGATACATGGTTTCCGGATTTAAGGACATTGTAACACTCGATAAACGCATACAATTCTTCAATCTCGGTGCTGCCTGCGAACTTACGGACTATTCGTTCACCAGATGTCATTCGGATGCTGATCCGAGTGACGTCTTTGACATCAGGTCCTGGCTCTGGTGCAATCGTCCGAGCTCTCCATGACCTCCACTGTTCAAGATTCCGTCGATCTCTGTCTTCCGCCTCCAGTCTCGCCTTCTCTTCCCGCTCTACCCGCGCTTTTGCAACTTCTGCATCTCGCCGCTGTCTCGCTCGCTCACGGTCTTGCGCCAACGATCGTTCATAAGCGCTATTTTGCTCTTCGCGTAAGTTACGTGTTGCTTGCTGCTCGGTTCTCGTAGCGCGCACTCGATCTAGTGCGGTTGAGTGCTGTGTAATTGCTGCTCGTAATTTGGGAACAAAAGCCGAAGATGGGAGAGGACCAGTAATTCGAGCTATCGTTGACATGGATGTTGAGGAGTCTTGAGGAGTATGGGCAACTAACGCGGTGAAAGGAAATTTGCTGCAATTGAGCGCAATGGAGACTTGATAGGCCTCGGAATCCTGCACATTCCCGGCCCACAGCAAGATATTATTTCGAGGTTCATTAACGTAATCAATAAATTCTTGAGACAGAAGGGTATCTCGAACAAAAGTTGATGTATCGTCATGCTCTGGTGAGATAAGCACAACGAGCAGGAATCTAAGCTCTTTCTTCGCTAGATCGTAGGCCTGGGCATAGCCGTTCTCGAAAAAATGTAAAGAGTTGCTGCCATACTCTTCCTCAAATTCGCGCGCAAACCTAGCTGCAGTATCTCTTGGATTCAAAGGTTTCCGGCCGGTGGTGTTCTGCCTCGATCTCGCTGGAGGGCTGCTGTTCGAAAATCTCGACACTAAGCGTGGAAGGAACGGAAAGAGGTATCCAAAGAATCCCAACGAACCTGAGAGTACCCGGTATAATACATTAAACGGAGTGAATATGATAGAGAGTAATAGAGGAGTTCTGTAGGCGGTTTGACTTTCAGGTTGTGGTACTATCCTCGGAGCAGGCTCCCTGCGAACAGCAGGGATAGATCCGGAGAACGACGAGGAGCCGTTCAGAAGAGTTTCGCGTTGGGCAGGCTGCGGTGGGGGGGAGGATGCTAAGGCCGCCCGGGCTTCTTCAACTGGATCTGGAGCTTCGCCGTCAAAGAATTTTGCAATAGCGATCTAAAACGTACATCAGCTTTCAATTTTCCAACTTTTATTTTCCGGATCAAACATCATACCTGGACGTTCCATTGCGATCTTTGTAGCAGTGGGATAGCCTCAGAGGGCTCTTGATTCGTTACAGCTGTATAAGTTCCTAGCGCGACTTGCTGGCTTTCGTTCAATACTGTTGGGCTAACATCAAGACTCGCCATGAGGACAGAGAATACGCCGCGGGCGTGGGAACACTTTAGGTCGAGTTCATGGGATAATCAGGATCGAGTACCTTAATGGCCAGTGTTAGCTGATGATGGAGCGGCATCTTTAGGCGTGACGGGCCGCACACCCCAACGGTTGCGCCAGCCTTACCTTATGCTAGCATTGAGCTCTAGCCTCCATCACAAGCCCGCATGCATTTCTCGCAGAATTTGTTCTTTTCTCGACTGCTATATCTTTCTTAGACTGTGCCCAAGGCTCTTTGCATATAATTCTCCCACAGCTTTTGGTATTATGGACATCTAGGTGGGTTGATGAATGGTTTCTCTGCGTCGCTTACAATCATTGAATGAGAGGGCAAGAGGCGCAGCGCCAGCATAACGGTGACTGCCTGGGATCAAGTGAATCGGGGAAGACAGGTGTCGACACGGTAGAACGCTAAATGCCGCCTCCAAACTCGTCCCGGAGTCCTCTACACTATCGACCCACAATGCCTGCAAGCTAGGGTGCAGATTCGAGAATGGCGGCATTGACACAAGACAATCCCGAGGAGACACGGCGCACAGTGCCGTCTCCTAGACCAAAGGGGCGTGGTAAGGAGCTCTGCTACGCTCGGTGTGCTATCCGGCTGAGCCGGACGGTTCAGCAGTTCTGGACAGTCCAGCTGATTGTACGACTTGGGAGTAGACAGCGCCAAAGACACGCTCTGCCGGAATGTTACAATATATGGTCACTGCCGCTACGAAGATAAAGGTGGTGGTACTATCCAGTTCGCAGGGCCAGGCGGCTAATGCAGTTGCAAAGGATGTGTGTTCAATCATGATCCGGTCAAACCAGCTGCACCATCAAACCAAGCAGATAGGTGTGCAGCCGCCGCAAGTTGTAGATGTGACTGGCACCGTACTTATCAAGATGCTTCAGTGTAAAGAAACGATTGAATGTTGATTCCCCGAGCTTTACCCCGTCCTCGCTCGCCGTAAATGGTTCTCATTTGCCCACGAAAACCAAGGGCCTTTCACCAAAGGCAGCCAGTGCCGAACCCTTCAGGCCAAAAGGTCTGACTCCAGGTAATTGACTTCTGTAACAACACGATCAACCAGTAATTGACACCCATCCAGCGGTCGTCGCTCCTTCCTCATCCGCCTCCATTAATCAATACAATCCCAAAGCTCTTGACTGGGTGGCGCCAGAAGCACAGGAGTTCCTTCCACAAACCTACAATAGCCTAGCTACAGTAAGTCACGTTTTCTCTGTTTATGATATCTTCTTTTGTACCTTTCTACCTTTGAGATCCACAGCCAATATACCAAGGCCATTTTATACCACCAGGTGCAACGCTGGAGGGTCCTTTTGTTTTATCCGAATCTCTTTGAAATGCCCTAGCTCAGGGTTTGGGTATTCCAGAAGCTACCCGGAACGCTCTGCAGTCTCGACCGTTGGGCATGTCTTACTCGAGCATTGGAGAATTGCCAAGTGTCTCAATACCAAAACAATGAATACGCCGCACAAGGGCCCCAACCCCGGCGCTGGGGTTTTTATCCCTAAGGCTACCTCATCGCCTGGGCTACCTTCTTCCTTCTCCATGAACCCCCAAACCCCTCTGCCAGCTGGTCAAGGTCTACAGTCTAAATCGTCCCCAGCTCAGGCTGATTGGTCATATGGAGATGCCAAGGGACATCGTCGTTCTCTTACTCGTCATGTCTATTCGCTATCTGAACCCAACAGAGACATGCTTTCTCATGAGCTAGACTCGTTCAACCCCTCCACTGGTTCTCGTACTTCGTACACGTCGCCACGACGTCCAGCTCAAAGATCAATGCCCGATGACCCAAGGTCCCGTGGATCGCCACTGAAACCTGCGCAGGACGAAGGAACCAGAGCATCTAAGAATCCCCATACCTATTCGGCTGCCAGACATGGTCATCGCGCAAAAGCTTCTACAGATATGGGAAGTGTGGGAGTTCGTACAATGGCCCATAGACAGAACTCTGAACCAAATCAACGCTTGAGAGTGAGGAGTGCAGGGTCTACAAATTATGGCGATGACCCCATCCCTCTCTATGTACCAGGCGTTGCCAACAGGGTTGGATCCGATGGAGGGTTTCCCGCCAAATTCCAACATCAGCTTTCTCATGCGGCCCTTGCACCACAATACCCACACATGTACAACCAGATACATCCACTTTATATGCACAGCCCCAGCTTTACATCCAGCATGTCGTTCCACAACAACAGTTCTTTTAGTCAATCTTCTGCTTGTGTTTTCCCCTCTCATTCTTTCTCCAGTAACCAACCGTTCCACAAAGCTCAAGAATCGTTTCAGATAGAGAACAACGACGACATTTCCCAATCAAACTTTTTCGAACCCTATGCTCCCGCTACACCTACACCGAATCACGCCACACCTCAACCACAGGTTAATCCGTATGCCCAAGACGCAAACGGTCTCTCCGGACAACCATATTACCAAGGCTCCAACAGCTATACACAACAGCAGGTAATCGCCTGAAAGGCCATAAAGCTTTTTTCGTTACTCATTCGACTTAGATCCAATACCACCTCTACGCTGCCCTCGGACCTCATCGAGAGCTGCAGCCCAATCAAAGGACAGCCAGAGACTTGTTTATACCCGAGAACTTACGTCAAAGGCTTCAGCAGCAGACAGAGGCAACTTTGATGGTTATGCAAAGTATGTAATCACAAGACTAGGACGGAGAGACTATTTTCTGGCAAAGTCGGGGCTCACCGATGTCTTAGACTCGACGCTGCCACCAACAATTGGGCCTTACCACACGCTAGTCCCATTGACAGATAACCCTAACAACAAAGACAAAACTCTCTTTGGTTATAAGAGTTGGTTGTATAAAGCAGTATCCAGTACTGACGGCAAGACTTATTGCCTGAGACGCATCCAAGGTTTGTTTCTACGAACTGGCCAAATCCTACAATCTACCTACTAAGTTCTGCCTGATAAAGACTACCGTTTAACCAGCAATAAGGAAGCCGAGGCAGCCATCCGAACTGTTCAGCACAACTGGAAAAGAGTGAGGAATGGGAATGTGGTGTCTATATTCTTATCTTTCACAAATCCAGGATTTGGTGATAGCTCTTTAATATTCGTTACGGATTACCATCCACGATCAGAAACACTTGCTCAGAAACATATCACGCCAATAACTCGCTTTTCACATCGCAGTACAAACGCACATGTCCCGGAGCAGCTATTGTGGAGTTATGTGGTGCAGGTAGCTAATGCGTTAAAGGTAGTCCACTCTGCCGGTCTGGCCGCTCGAGTAATCGATCCGAGCAAGGTGATTCTAACGGGTGAAAACCGTATTCGTCTCAATGCTTGCGCGATCCTGGATGTCATACAGCACGACACACTAGGCACTATAGCCGAGCTACAGCGCCTGGACCTGTACCAGTTTGGTCAGCTGATTCTCACGCTTGGCACAAATAGCCCAGCCAACACTACCAGTAAACCAAAGCAGTTACTGGAGCAGTTCTCCCGATTTTACTCTCCCCACCTTCAGGAATCTGTATCATGGCTTCTTGATCATGGTCATGCCGAAAGGATCGACGGTATCGACGTCTTCCTCAGCACTATCGCCTCGGATGTTGTAAATGGTTTTGACGCCTCTCTCCACCTCAACGACGAGCTCACTACGGACCTCAATCGCGAACTCGAAAATTCTCGCATCGTGCGTTTACTCACTAAGCTAAATTTCATTAACAATCGCCCTGAGTACGACCAAGATCAGCGATGGTCCGAGCAGGGTAATCGCTTGTACCTAGGTTTGTTCCGGGATTATGTCTTTCACCAAGTCGATGCCCATGGCAACCCGGTACTGGATCTGGGGCATGTCCTAGCTTGTCTGAATAAGTTGGATACGGGGAGTGAGGAGAAGATTACGCTAGTGACGAGGGATGAGATGACTGTTTTAGTGGTTAGTTATCGGGAGATGAAGGGGTGTGTAGAGGGAGCCTGGCAGGAATTGGTTAGGAGGGCTGCTGTTTAGATGCAGGCTCTGAGAACTAGGAGAGCTAGGTGGTCACAAAGCTGTTGGGGAAAATTGGACGATGAATTCCTGTTTGGGATATCGACAGGGGATGAGACCTGATGGCAGGGCTAAATTTTTAGAAAGTGTCGTGGAGGTAGGGATAAGGTGTAGTGTTGGACATGAGAGGGGATAGGTAGTTTGAATAGGAGAATAGAGTGGGATTTCTAATATGATGCTGATCCTATCGACGGTCTGAAGCCAGTCGTAGATATGAGGACTGGCCGTTCCAACCGTGAGGCTTGTTTTCCATTCACTACCATGTATCTTCTATACTCCCTTTCCATCTCTATATAACTCCCCCAGTACACATCAAAGCCCCCCTCTCCCCCTGATTATCTGATCCATCACCGCCTTTGTTCGTCCCTTCCAGCCACTGACCTCTCGCGCTACCTCTTCCCCCCTTGTTCGAAACAGGCAACCATTACTCTTCCCCCTTGTGGTTGGTTGGTTGGTTGGTTGGCTTGCCCAATACTCGCTTCTACGGAGTCAGAAACTTTAACCCCCCTTTCCTCCCTTCGTAGCTTCCCGCTATATGTATGTTTCCTACCATTATATATATACATAGACATGCTCGTTCTGCGCTTTTGTATGTATGTATGCCTCAGTTAGCCGTGTCTGTGGGGCTGAGCTGTCTTGGACGTTAAGGGGGGCGCTGGGGGGTTGGGGGTGGGTGGGAATCGGAGGCGGTGGTGGGGAGGGTGGTTACAGATGGGGTTGGGGGATGATGAAGAAAAAGGAAGGAGGGAAAACGTGATGAGAATGAGAGGCTGGGAGTTGTGCGAAAAGGGGTGGCGGCTGCGGGGTTCGTGTTCTTTGATGGCGTTTTTTTTTTCCGGTGCGAGGGGGTGGTGTGATGACGTGCGTGTGGATGGATGGGTAGCTTTGATTTTTTGATTTTTTTTGGAAGTGGTAGATGTGGTGGGGTTGGTTGGGTGGGTGGGTTGGAATGGGATTGTGGAATGCTGTGGGGTGTGAAGAATGTACTCCTTTGCCTTTTGTCTGCGGGGGGAAAGTAGGCGTTGTTAGTGGGAAAAGGGGGGAGGGGGGAGTGTTTTCGGGAAGGGGTGGAGAGGGGATGGTTTAAAGGGGTATTAATATAAATGGTTTGTGGTTGCGTTTTGGGCGGTTTTTCACCTTGGGGATGGGAGACCGTGGGATGGAGTGATATGGAGTTCTTCTCACTATTGGGCTGAGAAAGGGTTGGAGGATAATTACTTCTTGTCGATCTTTGCCAGGGTTCGAAATGAGTGAGATGGGGTTTGTCTAAGAATTTGTGGGATGGGACAGAAAGTCGACATGGAGGACTCGTTCAGTAGTGTCTTGTGGTACGTTGGTTGAGGATATTTGTGATCCCTATAGTCTGAACTAGGTAGTATGCGGCTAGTGTTGATGGAGATAGATGAATCATAATGACAGTTCTAATATTTGAGATCTTGATATATAGAACGAAATGTGATGTGAGAGAAAGTTTACTCGAAGTAAGATAGTTGAAGTTGATGAATCTGAATTATTATGATCATACTAGTCTTTGCCTTGTGTAAAATCGATATTGATGATGAGACAGAAATTTGATAGCTGATAAGCCGTAATTCCGTGTTGGGGTAAAAACCCGTACAGTACCACCCGAATGAGCTGTGGAATGAGTTTGTTACGTTGCCATTTCAGTTTGCTTGGTGATATTCCATCGACATGGAGCGAGGCCATACCAGCCAGTCTGCCGGGAGTTCCTTGACAAAAGAATTGGTATGGTCTGGGATCTCTTGTAGCGGTACATCGGTACGGACCGTCAATGACACTGTAGGCAACTCGGCCGTCACATACCGTGCGGCATCTACAAAGTCAAGTTCAGCTTATCTCTCTGCAGCGCCCATTTCAGCTCTGGCCGTTTCTATGGTGTCAAGCTCTGATTTGTGATATTGAAGATGGACAGGATACGTCTCTTGGAGATTTGTCCGACGGTTCCCATCAATGCCATTCTTTACATGTGCTCTTCGTTCTTGCCTCTTCTGAAGGTATTCCTTGAGCCTTCTCTTACTAGAGAAGAAGTGGTAGAGTGGCTGTAAGGTGGGAGAGCAAGCAGCTATGATTCCTGTTGTGGACTCCAGCCTACAAATAGTCATGCTTAGCTAGAAGATCTTGTCTAGTGCGATCGTTGAAGACTTAC
>JAABUH010000022.1_pt1 | contig 208490 bp, 251 predicted proteins | sample 5559121 | NCBI WGS metagenome assembly JAABUH01 (sample SAMN10711871, study PRJNA513364) | rock metagenome | isolation source: Antarctica rocks | place: Antarctica: Victoria Land, Battleship Promontory nord | collected 2015-12-28
CACTCTCCTGACCAATCTCCCGCGTAGAACCCAGCGGTCTAGGTTTACTGCCCACCACCGCAACTCCCCCCAATGGCCCCTTCCCCGCCCGCACCTTCTTGTAATCCCGCCCCAACAACTGCCTCCGTAACGTCTCATTCGACGACAACTCCTCGCGTTTGACGTCCCCGTCTTCGGGCACTGTTGCGCCCACGCCTAACCTACTCCGTTTCCACGGAAAAACGTCAGCTTTACTTACTACTTCAATTACCATATAGCTATGGGGGATTACGGGGGACGGACACTTCGGGTTCGGCGGTGAAGATTTCTTCTTTTGCTTGCTCCTCCTGGTCTTCTTCTTTTGTTGAGAGGGATGGGGTGGTGGTGGGGGGAAGCCAGGAATTGATGAGGCGTTGGGAGGTGGCGAGGGTGAGGGTGGCGCGGGTGAAGATGGTGGTGGTGGTGGGGGAGGGGGAGGGGTGGGTGGGGGGCATGGTTGGGTTGGTTGGTGAGGGGGGGAGGGGGGGGGGTGGTGAGGTGGTGAGGTGGTGAAGGGGGGAGGGTTGAATGGGGGGTGGTGATGGGGGGGGGGGGGGTTGCTAGTGGGGTTTCGTGACTAAGCTGAGTTGACGACGGGTTTTAGCAAGCTATCTCAGAAACACAGCAGCATATATATTTCTTACGAGGATGATGAATCGGATTTGGGTTTTCTGGCAAGCGGAAAAGTAGTGATGAAGGTTATAGGGTTTGGAAAAGTTGGGTTTGTTTGCGGTTTTGGGATGTGTTTCGAGGAATCTGTAAAAGGTTTTGATTCAAGCTGTAATGTCGGAGGGTGGAAGATTGAGGTGGAAGGGGTAATTCAGGTGGTGGAGGAGGAGGGTTAGTGGCTTGGTGTGGCGAGGAGGTAGTGTGTATTACATGCGTATTGGTAGGAAGGTCTTTACAGGATATTGAGGTTGAGAAGGTAGATCCTAGATGCGGCCGGTACTTCGGTCAGCAGCCTTGCAAATGATGTTTCTGGCACGCACTGGAAAGTTGAGATGAAAGTTCGGCTTGATTGGACAAATAGGACTTGCCTTCTTGGTCTGAATAGTTCCAACAAGCAGTGACCTAGGACGGCAATGTCTAGAAAAATACAACAAGAAATGCAGCAACGTGGGGCTTTTTCTGAAGCCATCGGGTAGAGAGCTAGGTTTTTCGCGCGGATCTTCTCCAGCCTCTCGGTAGTACTACCCATCCAAAGCCAAGGAGAACAGTCTACACGCCAGGGCCGCTTGCAGCATGCAGCTGCAAGTCTCAGAAACAATTGAGTATTGTAGGCGAAGGATTTGGGAATTTGTCCTCAGACTATGGCCCCTCCCTTGTTACCAACAGATAATTGCTTCTGTTGAGCCCTAGATTGGGCCTGAAGCATTAAAAGGCATGGTGAACGCTACAGCCGGATGAGGATAGCAGAAGCTGATCTGAAGGCAAGAACGGCACTTGAGGCATGCCTGAACCTTGGAAAAGTGCTGGTCAGTCTGCCAAAATGAGCTGAGATTTAGATGGAAGCGGTGATCAGGTAGTCCGTTTCGATTTTAGAAAGGACCCAAGTAGCTTCACCTGGCGGATTCTAGCTAATCCACAACAGCAAAGAAGAAAAGCCCAAGTTGATCGGACTCGAGAGTGTTCGATCTTCCCCATTGTTCTGGGATAGAGAAAGATGGTTTCAGCCGTCGATGAGAGCTTGTGATGTAATGTGGGAAGTGGAGAAATTGGCTATAGCTTGACTCAACTTGGGAACGATTGCTGTTTACTGAAGAAGTGGATTTTCGATACACAAACGCTAGATCCAGGTTCAAGACTGCCCAGGAGACACAGCTAGGTATATCAAAAAAGAGATGTCTTAAGCTCTACAGGGGACGAGTGTGATGAGGTCCAGCTCGCCCTGACATGACACCACAGGCGGCTCATTGTCTCATTGGCCAATCAACAATATTCCCCAGTTCAACTTAAATTGCCACTTGGGTCGCAAATCCAGAATCTGGCCGGAAGCGGCCTTCATCAAACGACTGGCGCATATCAAACCGCTGTCTGGCACCAGACGATCAGGAGCTGTTAAAATTTCCGCGATGTCTGGGAGCCGAACATGGCTGGCTGAAGCCTATCCGTGTAGTTTGGCTTGCTTGCAGGGTGGGAGGCTGGTTTCTTCCTAATGCTTCCTATTGCCTACGATTTTATATAGACGCGGCGAAGAGATATGACAAGCTGTGTTCTGCCCATTCTCCACCCTAGAAGAACCACTAGAGTGACACTGTGGTCTGCTGTTTGACAATTATTACTCCCAGTTTTTGGCCATCACACTGTTAACAAAGAACCTCGTATTAGCACACAAATTGTCAAGCGATGCTCAGGCGAAACTGGTGGTAGAGCAGACCGCTCGGGTCGCCATTATAATCCGCCAGCTGATAATGGCTAACATGCCTTGCGCGTTCTCCGAATCCATGACAGTTTCCCTGCCGGGCTTGGCATTGGATACGGCACTTAATGGAGAGTAAGTAGGCCGGCAAAGATATGTGGACCGATCTTGCTGACCTCCCTTAAAGATTTGGGCCGCCACCTATTGATCGACGCCTTGACATTAATATTACCAATCGAGTAGGTAGCATGATACCTTTAGCCAATATCTCAGTGAGTCAGCTCAACAAATAGTGGGCTCTGACTAGAGCATATAAAAGCTGGACGCTCTTCCCGTAGTGCAGCTCGAAGCTATGCCAACGCCTTGGACAAGCTTGTGCCGACACAGACTGCATTTACGATCGGGACCAGTATTTCCGGGGAATCAAGAAAGGGTTGTGAAAACTGCTAACAGTGCGTCTCTACTCCGGTACGAGACTGTCAGGATTGCTTTTCTGGTCTATAGAGCTCAGAGTGGATACTTACAACCACGCAATGGACTTTCTCAGACGTAAAGACGAGGAGGGCCAATTTCCGTACTCACCGATACCGCGAACTTCAATGGGGATGCAGCGATGCGCAAGGCAAGTGGGATGATACCAAAGGAAAGGCTATGAGTAATCCATCGCATTCAAAGCTTGATCGAGAAAGGTGTTGACACTTTTAATAAGCATTTCGATATCAACGTTAAGTTGGCAATTCTCAACCGCTCAACGAGAAGAACGATCTGAAGCAGTCAGAAGTGTGACGGATAAGTGAAACATCCACCTTCCTGCGCTGGCTACTAATGGCTGTGTGCCCAAACATACTTCAGGGATGAGTCGCAAGCTGCGTACATGGACTGGGTGGTCCGGAGGGGAAAAGTTGAGATTGATCACTTTTTGGTATCCGCTCCTAATCTCGGCGACCACCACACATTTAACACTGATAATATACCGTAGCCATCGTCGATACCCGGACTTCGCTAGCTCGCATCGAAGTCAGCAAGTTACAGACCTCTAAGCTCATTTGATTATTCAAATACTCATGTTTTGCTCTCGAGTTCTTTCGAGCAAAGTTGGAATAACAAACATGATAGGCCTGGCCCTACTGGAATACGCGATGAGATTCGGTATCTCCGACTTATGCTCCAGACATGCCAAGACCCCGAAGCTTCGGTATGATCTTAGCCCCTCCACCTGGTTATTCGTCGTAGTGCTGATCATTTATAAATACCACAGCATGAGCAGATCCCATGGAGCGCATGAGCAGAAAAAAGCTGCACCGGATATTGGGGCAGCCAGCATAGAAACAAACATCACAACCGCCAAATCGGAAAAGCTCACTAAGGCTAAATTAACGGCTCTAGAAAAGAGGTTGATCGACCTGACACCCAAGAATGCAGATGGCACGGCGCCCATATCTTTGACTTATACTCAAAGGAAATCCGCGTAGAGGAAATATGTAGACGCTGCTGCACCCAGTACAGAAACCGCTGAAGAATTACACGCTCTCGTAGAGAGATACAAAGGGTTACATAAGGCTGAGAGAAGTCGACAAGACGCTCTTCAAGGCCTGCAGGATCTTGAGAATAAGTCCGGTGCGATAGCAAAAAGAATAGCGGAGGCAAAGAGCAAGTTCAACGAGAGCGCATCTGAGCTTGATAGAGCGCGCGAGGCTTTCTTGACGAATTGAAAAAGCAAACGCAGGAGTATGAAGTCAGGGTGAGAGGCGATGGCAAAATGATAGAGTTCCAAGGTCAGCAATCTGCAGATGCATTCGCCAGAAGGAAAGTTGCAGATTTGCAATAAAAATTATCAAGGTCCTGGAGGACGATCTGAGCCGCTTGACCCCGGCCAAGAATGATAGTACCAGATGCTTGATCGCTGGAGTAGGAAGACAAGTAAACTTGGTCTCATTTATAGATTCTTGTCCTTTATCATAATTGAGTTTGCATTAGTACAACGAAAGAAACAACCTACGTTTCCGAACGAGAAAGAACCTGAGGACGAACCGTCAACTCCAGCTACCACAAAGGACCCATAAGTCACGATCGTAAGCACGATATCTCGGAGCGACTTAGAAAAAAGCGATTCCACTTCTCAACATCAGCCTCGGTGCTTGCTTCCTATACCGGCCTCATCCCCTATTCTACACGCAAAGTCGGCATCTCTGTTGGCCATGCACAAACACAGAGGGAGGTTCAGAAAGTGATGGCCGAATGCGAAGTCATCATATCCATGTCTCTACTGAAGGTGGAGATTTCCCCGCCCTGGCTGCACGCGGAGTTGTTCCACGACCATGAACTTGACAAACCAGAAGTAGTTTAGAAATTGAGTCCTGGCCCGGCAATGCTATGTTACCTTATGGATACAGGCCGTATTGCGGAATTCAGCACCTGTGGAGATTTCGCGTCCTACCCAACCGCTTCCATCGTCGCTGCCGACGTAGAGCTCAAATTTCATAGGTGCCACAAGCAAGCTAAACCAGTTCCTCTCAAGCAGTGAGACATCTGCAGAAGTATCTGTAGGCTATGGTCCGTAGTCTTTCAACGCCAACGCCAAGAATTCGTCATCGAAGCAGAAGCTGAACACTTCTGCTACGGGTTCCGGGCTTAAGATCTCTGTTCATGCGCCGCAGGTTATTGCTTGGGTTACTGGATTGATGCCGGAGCTGGCAAAGCCTGCGAAGCCGGTAATGCGATTTATGCTGTAACCTGCACAACTGTCGGGTATCGAGCCTTGTTAAAGAGAAGATGAGTAACTTAAATGGAAACTACAGTGACTAGAAACCAAGACCAAGTTCCACTTTTGGGGCCGCAAAGACGTAAAGGAAAAGCAGTAGGATTGCGTACGTATTCCGGTTGTATCCGGAGCAAAGAGCCCTCTTCAATACCATTTATTAGAATTGACGGGCGTTCGAACCTTTCTTGAACTTAACCCACATTGATACCGCTCAGAAGACGGTTCCTAAATGTCTGCTTTTACCTTGATAGTAGTATCCGTAATGCTAGTCATCTTGAATGGGGAGTCTTGCTCGACAGAGATACGCATAACAGTAATGTTGGCTTTGGAGAGGGGGTTTTCAGGTTGGTGGCGGAGAAGGTAAGGGAAATGGGGTGGGAGAAGGGATGCTTGGGGGGGGGTTGCTTGGGGGGGGTGGTGCAAGGGTGGAGGGTGGAGGTGCTAGTGGCCTCGGCAGAGGATTGGGGAATCCGAAGCGCGTGCAGCTTTCTTCTCGGCCAACATACTGGTAGCTAGACTCTACTCTTCCGGTGCTGTCGTCATGTACAAGATAGCTCGCAGCAGGCCATTGGCCTCTGCTCTGAGAGCAGTGAGGGTATATAGAGCCTAGAAAGTCTCCATCTTCCACTTCCACGACTAATCATACACAGCAGGGCACCCCAATCAGAAGCTCTGGCATACAGCAAAAGCGCTTTCTGGCGATTCACGAGTACTTATCTGCGAACCTTTTGAAGAGCGTGCGTTCTCACAATAGCTCAGCTAGGTCGATAGCTTACAGTTGGCAGTATGGCATTGGAGTCCCTGAAGGCGAGGTTGCCCGCTCCGCCGCGGAGGCAGAGACGATAGCGAAGAAGATTGGTACGCAGCGTATATGGATACTAGACCTGAGGCTTGGCTGAATATACTCCAGGCGGAGATGACATGGTCATTAAAGCACAAGTCCTAGCTGGTGGTCGAGGGAAGGGAACCTTTGACAATGGACTAAAGGGAGGAGTGCGGGTGATTTACTCGTACGATGCTCTTAAGTCTCACAATCTCGACGACCGGCTGCTAATGGCTACAGACCCACCGAAGCCAAGATGTTCGCCGATCAAATGATCGGCCACAAGCTCATCACCAAGCAAACCGGCGCCGCCGGTCGCCTTTGCAACGCCGTCTATATTGTCGAACGCAAATTTGCCCGCCGAGAATTCTACCTTGCGATCCTCATGGATCGCCAATCCCAAGCTCCCATGATTGTGGCGTCGTCGCAAGGAGGCATGGATATTGAAACTGTCGCCAAAGAGTCGCCCGAGGCTATCATTACCACGCATATTGACATCCACAAGGGAGTTACGGACGACATGGCAAGGAATATCGCAACCGAGTTGGGCTTCTCCGAACAGTGTATCGAGGATGCAAAGGATACGATTCAGAAGCTGTACAAGGTGTTTATGGAGAAGGATGCTACGCAAATTGAGATCAACCCGCTTTCTGAGACATCGGATCATCGGGTCATGGCAATGGATGCGAAGTTGAATTTTGACGATAATGCGGAGTTCAGGCAAAAAGAGATTTTCTCGTGGAGGGATACGACACAGGAAGATGCTGACGAAGTCAAAGCCGCCGAGTAAGCTTCTTCACCCTCCCAGCTCTCTCTCTAAATACTAATCAACATCACACAGACACGGCCTCAACTTCATCAAACTTGACGGCGACATCGGCTGTCTAGTCAACGGCGCCGGCCTCGCAATGGCCACCATGGACATCATCAAACTGAACGGCGGCCAGCCCGCCAACTTCCTCGACGTCGGCGGAGGCGCTACCCCGGAAGCCATCAAGCAAGCCTTTGACCTTATCACATCAGACCCAAAAGTCACCGCCATCTTTGTCAACATCTTCGGCGGCATCGTACGGTGTGATGCGATTGCGCAAGGCTTGATCAGCGTGGTTGAGAGCATGAATCTGCGGACGCCGATAGTTGCAAGATTGCAAGGGACAAATATGGAGATGGCGCACAAGTTGATTAATGATAGCGGATTGAAAATTTTTAGTGTTGAGGATTTGCAGAGTGCGGCGGAGAAGAGCGTACAGTTTTCGAAGGTGGTGAAGATGGGTATGTTTTTGAAAACCCTTTTCATTTTAAAGGGGAACAAAGGAACTAACTGACCTCCCGATTTAGCACGGACATTGGATGTAGGCGTTTCATTTGATTTGGGACTGTAGTTGGGGCCTTTCTCTTGCCTGTCGCGGCGTTCTTGAGAGGCTTTTAGTTCAGAGCCTACAGATATAGAAGTTGGGCGGTGCTGCTCGTCTTCCAGACATGTGTGAGGTTCCTTGTGCATGAGGTTAAATTATAGTCCTTTTGTTTCTATAAATACTTCCCCTTTTTCTCCTGCATTTAGCTCATGACATATCTTCATACATCTTGTCAGATATGGAACTTTTACTCTGTTCTTTCTTTGCTTCGTTGCTTTTCTCTTTTCTTTGAAATATTTTTGACTTTAGACTCTAAATCATTCTATGATTCATTTTTTTGGTGAAAGTTTACGTGAAAAAAAGGACATAATTTTATTTGGCCAGAAAGAACAGAAAGAGTATTTTTTATGTTAAATATTTGAAAAGCTCGACCATAACGACGGAGAGAAGAAATCAACAGCCGCAGCGGGTGAAAACCCTTCAAGAAGAAGCATTGAGATATAATTTAAAGAACAATAAGAAAACATCAAGAGAAAACGAAGATGTAACGGAATTGCGACGAAAAACGAAAGATGAAAGAAAACGAAAAGATGTGAGGAAATGAAATGGGCGCGACGTGAAAGCGACAAAGCAAAGAAGCAAGAGCCGTCGAGAGAGGCCGGCGTAGAAAGCCAGTCGGTTGCAAGCATTAGCCATTATACATCACCACCAAGCCACTTTCCCACACCACCACCACCACCACCACCACCACGAACTTTTCCCCATCGCCACCCCCGCACCAACCAGTAATCAGCAGCCAACCACATCAGAATATGGTTGCATTACTGAGCGAGTGGGCGAGAAACAGAGCGGGAAGCAGAGGGCGCGACGACAAGAAATGCCGAGGAGGATTGGGTGCTTGTGGTGAGGGCGAGAAGATGGGGCAGTGATTTCTCTTCCCCCCTTTCCTCTATTTTCTTTCCCCTCTCCTTGCCCCTTCACCTTTGCCCTTTCCCCCCTATCCATCTCTCTAACTTTCCCCCATCCCCCATCCCCCACCCCCCCCTCCTCCCCTCCTCCCCTGTTCAGCAGCCCCTTCAGTCAACCTTCGCTAGCATTTTCACACACACAGAAGAATATGTTAACGATGAAAGGATGATGTGGTAGTTTAAGAATAGAAGACTATAATAGGTGGGATGGGTGGTGAGTGCGTAGGTGAGTGGATGCGCGGGTAAGTGGGTGGATGAGGAGGGGGCGGGGGGTATACGTAGTACAGTACACTATCAGCCAACCGAGAAAGCCTTTAGAAACCCTCCAGCTCCGTCGTTGCCAGCGAATCTCCCCTTGCAAACATCAGAACATCACCTCCTCCCAAGCCATCAATACCGGATTTAGCAATGTTTCACAAGGGGGGAATTTGAGCTTCGTTTTAAGACTTTGTTGGTGTTTGGGAAGCGAGATTAGCGAACAATTCGCATATGCATGGTAGTTGAAGGGAACTGGAGATGGGCCACTCTGCTGGAGTTTACTTGCATGCGGTTTTTTCAGAGGAATTGCGCGTTGGGATGCGAACTTTACTTTGGTGAAATGGGTAGTGGATGCATGTACCTACGTATGATGTACGTTACAGGGATTATTTTACATTCAGCTGACGCCCATTAAAGAAGCTCTTATATGTACCTTCAGCATTTCTAGAAGGGCACTCGACACGATTTCGTACTTTCATCGTTACAGAATCTCGAGCGTTTTCGTCAAGACGACTACTTACTCCCACTGTATTTTGGATCTGCCTTGAAAGAAATATCTTTTCGTCTGACTTTTTTGGGATTGGTTCAGAGCAGCAGAGGCCTATGACAGCGTATGAGAAGGGAGAACTGTCAAGATACCATAAGCCGCTTCCATTGCTTCAGCGGGGGGGTTGTGAAGAAATAAAGAGTACAAATTCCTCGAGTGAGTATGACAAGGTGGGATTAATAGTATCCGAAGATGAAATAAAGGACATATCAGGGCAGACAGAAGCAAGTCTTCCATGGTAAGGCTTTATAATGATCTTCACTCCGTCGTGGGATAAAATCCCACGTATCCTCATAGCCTGGACAAGGTCTTTTGGCATCTAAAAAAAGATTTCACCACATAATCATCCAGATCAAACATTGGCGGCCTACATGATTCTTGACCGCAACGATCAAACCCACACGGTCACTTTATCCTGGTATTTCTGCATATTTGACTCAGCAAACGAGACTCACTCTGTACCTGATGATGCTGCCTACGAACCCGTCGTCCTCGCTACAATGATAGTAATTAGGTTAACGGCTAATATCTACTTTTTGATGTCTTGACCTCGGTTTTTGAAGGCAGGATCCCTTCAGTAACGCTGTCTCTTTCAAGCGTTAATTACCACTCCAATAAAGAACTCGAAGCGACGTTTTTCCATAGCCATCGCTTCATCCGTAGGTAAACTGTACGCGTTGAGAAGATTGGAGATTGACGTATCTTTCATATATTAGTGGATATCTGATGTCTGAAGTCGAAAGAACTTCTTACCATTCAATCTAGCTAACTCCGTCAAGTTCTCTGGGAACCCATGTACTGCCTCATTACGCTCATTGTGCAAGATCTGAAGCTTTGTCTCGAGACTGATGATATGCGAGTTAAAAACTCTGACGACTTGATTTGCCGCACTTGATCATGATATTAGCTTCAATAAAATTATGATAGTGTTTAGAAGTACGACTTTCATATGATCTAATCTTTCAAATTTATCGCTCAATCTTTCAAACTGATCATTCATTCCTCGTTCAAGTGCGGCAATTTCACCGTGTAATGTACGAGATTGATCAATAGTAGGAATGTTCTGAAGCTTTAGCATTTCTTGGTTGACGGTGATCATGTCATTCGATAGAAAGTCGGGTTGAGCAGTCATCGAAAAGATGCTCTGGGCAAGAATGAGGAAGACGACAAAACTGAATGACTAAACACTAAAAGTTAAGTTACAGTAAATATACAACCTCTTGTATAAAGTTAAATAATAATGCCTGAGCATTATTCTCGAATAATCACATTTTTCAATACAAAATGAGATATCTATCATTAAGAACACATTTACTAAAAAAAGGTCTTTAAGACGTATTGTTCGACTTGGTCGAAAATATTTCGATCCGTAAGAGAGATATACTTGACATTTTCAGGCGTATGCTAAATTAGTTTTAAAGACAAAGAAGAAGAAGAAGAAGAAGAAGAAGTCCGAGTCCTCTTCACTTACGGTCTACAGGTGTACAGTAGGTAGCCTTCCTTTGTCAGTCAATGAATAACCAAGACGTGCACATTTCTGCATGTTTCATGCATTCGCCATTGGACCCGACTGGAGCGACCATTACTTTTGAGCAGAAGCTAGGTGTACGCTGGGACAAGCGGGCGAGGTTGCGGTAAGCCTTTGGAGTCAGGAGGAGAAAGGACATTTGTGGTTGCTAGGGTAGGTTGGGTGCATTTTGGTCAGGCCGCGATAGAGAAAGATTCCGCACAGCAAAGGCTACAGACGATCAACGTTCGATGGCGAGGGTTCAGAGTCGGTCTGTTGATGGAAAGCTGTCTGTGACTCAGGGCTAGCCTGTGGCAAGGCCCTATTCATCGGAAACTTTCCAATAACGGAAACGCAACGAGCTTGGATTTCAGTCTTGCTTAGGTAGACAGACGTAGTAGGATCTCTCTAAGAGTCGAAGATTTACAACAGGTTTCTTTCCATTAAGCCTCTTGAGCTACTTCAGCATCTAGAACATGACGCCTTCTGGTCTAAAGCATCATTATCAGAACCTCAAGTCTAACCCCCAGCAAAGCAATCCCGAAGAGGCCTTCTCACAGCTCAGCATAAAGCAGTCCTCTCTCTCTCCCAAGCCTTCGCCACTGGGGCGTACTCGATACCCGTAATCCAAACCCTCTCCACATTCCTAGTGTTCGAGATATTCGAGATCGGATCACCGCGAATAAGCACCAAATCCGCGCGACGCCCAGGCTCAATTACGCCTCGATCTGTGAAGCCAAAGTACTTGGCAGGCCGTGAAGTTGCTGCTCGGAGAATTTCCACTGTTGGTAACCCTGCTTGATATAGTAATTCCAGCTCTTGATGAAGGGACAAGCCAAAGGTAACACCGATGTCAAGGTGGCTGGCGTCGGTTCCTGCCAAGATTGGGACTCCAGCGTCGTAAAGTAGTTTGGTGTTTTTGGTCGCGATGGAGAAGTTGTAGCATGGGGCGTGAAGGTAATTGATGATAGCCCTCTCGACGGACAAAGTTGGAGTTATCACTTGTTTGTGTCGGAGCATATCTTGAATCATGTCCCTGTCAATCAACTTATCCCTTGGCATATGTTGGATTATGTTTGTTCGAGACTTGATGGCCACCTTGAGCGAGTTGTAGTCGGGTATATGGGTCATTGCTTGTAGACCATGCTCATGGGCCTTGGCCACAAGGGCATTGTGCTCTTCCTGACTCATTCCATTGCCTTCGGCTATAAGCTTGATATAGTCCGACCCATTTCCAATACGATCCGCAACGAACGAAGAGGCGTCTGAAGCCTTGTGGATCAGCAGATCTTGAGGTATCGAAAACAACATCGCGTGTGTGCTGTTGGGAGAAGTGGCTGGAACTCCAGCGTTGTAGAAGTCGGTAAGCCCGACCTGCTTACGGAGTGGGTTGCATTCCGGTTCTGGTCAGCAACCCATGCCCAAGGCTGTAGTAACGCCGTAACTGCTCAGGGCCTTGAGATCGCTCATTCGGCTTGGGTGTAGATGTGCGTCGAAAAAGCCCGGAAGCAGTACGCCTCCATCTCCATCGACTATCTCATCAACCACGGTATTCTCAAAGCTAATAATTTCTCCTTCAATGAAGACCGTGCTTGGAGGGAGTATCCTAGTACCATCGAAGACTTTGACGTTCTTAACCGCGATCTTCTTTGACGATAGGTGAGTGTAGCTCCTTGATTCTAATGTTTCATGCTGCGGTGAAATGCTGGCGATACCATGGCGGCTATTGGGGCCATGATAACAAGCATGAACAGCAGCAATGATGTAAAGGCAAGCAGCTACGAGCGTGGTTTTCAACATAGTAATTGTTCGGAGGCAGGCCATAGGTCAAAGTGATGGCAGTAAGAAGCGGGATTTTATACACTGGATCTTACACAGTGAAGTAAATGCTAGTTCTCCGTCTACACATGAGACGCAGCAGCGCGGCCTATCCTACAATATCCTCCAACAAATCAATCAGCTCACGACGGAATTAGTGTTTAAGAAAGCTTAGCACGATACACTACGTAGCAATAAGGTTTTAAGCACTATGGACTTGAGGTCCCTGTCCCATAGTATTCCATCGGTGACGTGATATTCTGCTGCATCCTTTTCGACTGATTTTTGCGGGCAAGACCTTTGAAGGTAAATCGGGAAGGCCTGGCTGTACAGGATTGATAAGCGGTAACAAATAGGAAAAGGGGCCAGCCATCGCCTCGTGGCGTACAAAGTTGTTTGTCCCCTACCTCGCGTGATTTTTCTTCAAACCCCTTCAAGCGAACAGTGAGATCATTCGTTGTTTCAAGAGCTTTCTTTTTGCCACGTGCTCGTTCAACAGATTTGTCCTTTTGAGGTCATGCTGTAATATATTCTGTGAATGTTGCGATGTAGCTGCAGTCCAAATGAGTCAGTTCACTTCCACAGTAAACCCAGTTCAATTCTCTCCGACCATCAAACGCACTAACCTTCAACTTAGCAAAGACCCTTGGTAATTTATCTACTCTCCTCTTCGAAAAAGCCATGTAATCCTACCTGGACCACTGGCAAGACGCACATCCTTTCTATCAATTATCAGCCCTCCTTTTCGCTTTGAAATCGAGATATTTTTACAACATCTCACTTCAACACTAATCCGCCTCTCCGTCTCCGCTTCCCAATCTCCCATTTTCCACCGAGACAAGGACAAATAACGTCTATGCTCTTGTTTTGGAGCCCAAATCTCCAATTCCTCGCTGGCGACATCGCCTGGTTGACCAAACTACTTCGACACTAGTATTTCGACATGTCCAGTTTCCAAGTGGTGTAGGATCACTCCGACCGCAACGAATTCGTTGCCGTCATACCGGATGGAACAATGTTGACTAATGGAAACGTGGAAGAGGTGCTGGCCTTGGTCAAAAAATGGAGCGGAGGAGATTTTCTGGTTGCTTTTGTTACCTACTGGATGGACCGAATAATCTGTGAGACCAGATGGGAGCAGACATACACGGTATCGATAGAGCCTCCTCGCCCTATGGAAAAGCCAAGCAATACACCCGTGGTTGATGTTGGAGCCGGCTATTCTGTGAGCTTCGCGTGCGAATCAAGGAGGATGGCGGATCTAGGCAACGCAGTGGCTCGAAGCTTTGCCGACCCACACGTCAGAGCAGCTTTGAGGAGTCAAGATAATGCGGTTGTCAAAACGCAGCGCGGCACAGCATCCTGCGTGGAACATAGCGTTTCTAGCACAATGACCACAGGTATATCTCCCACCCAGCCAGTCCATGAGGGCATCGAAGCAGCTAACCGACCATCTGCCGAAGCACCCTACCACCAGGCATTCATCAGCCCGCAACTGGTGAGCGATGATTTCCGCAACCGTGAGTGGAGCGCAGCTGCCCGTGCGCGGCTCGAAAGATCCGAGCCTTTGGGATACTTAGCTAGAGAGACCTTGCACCGAGGAGACGATATATCGTGGTAGACCAAGGCTACTGGGCGAAGTTACTAGAATTGCAGGAGTGCGGAGACAAGCGGGAATAGCTTCCAATCGGGGTACGGCAAGGTAGCCATGGTGACATCTCAACAGGAGAAGAAGATGAGAGATGGATTAGAAGGAAGACTTAAGAGCCGTACTTAGATACCCACTAAGAACCCAAGCAAAGTAATGAGAGATAGAAGATATAGCCACATCAAATCCATACCAGCCACCTGCCGGATCCCCTAGATGAAAAAATGAAGCATGGAAACTCTGCCCACAAGAGCTGCATCTCATCTCCTCACTACCAAACCCAATCGGACATAGACTTCCACCGCTCCAATTAGAAAAAAGCCGCTATACGGCCTTAGTATAACAGCATGCGAGATTGCGAGCGGTCAGTCGGTGTAGAAGCTAGACTGCCATGGATGCTATATGATGGTTCACCTGAGCGGGGTTTAAAAGGTTGTCGGTGTGATCAAAAGTCGGAATAAGAACATTTGTGGTGCTTTTGAGGGTTTATTTCCGCATTAGGCGATTAAGCGCGCGTGTAATCATAAGCGCGCTGAATGCCTGGTTTGGACAAGTTCAATTACTGGTGTCTTTAAGAAAGACGGGTTTGATCTACGGAGTACGTTCGATACTGCGAGAAGAGCGTCTAAAGGCTTCGTCGATTTTCTTTACAGAGACTGTGAACCGTTCAAAGTTGGTTCCGGCAGATGCCAATCTGAATTTCGAGATGGAAGCTAAGAAATGACGGTACGGTACGGTACACATATTGGTCCGGCTCAAAGCGGCCAGCAGGTCTAGGTAAAAAGTAGAAAACGCCTCCCAAAGCAAGTGTCAATCTGGTAGCGACGGGTATCATGCGATCCACAAATATACAAAAGAAAACCACCTAGCCTGCAACAAATTGGTATCAGCGACTGTCATGCTCGCGCAGCGAGACTCTAAGCCCGGCAAGATCAAAAGTCTCCCAGGTACAAGGCCCTATGCGCTAGCGCTGTGACCCGTAAAAGAAAGGTTGTGTACAAAGGAAACAAATCGAGATAATTCAAGCCATTCTCCCCTTGTATGCCATTGCACCTTGCCTGCCAGCAGCGAAAACTGATGTTGGGTGCGCCTCGTCCGAACCGGGGTATCAACTGCTATAAGGGAAGTAAAGTTATCGAGACGAACTTGTATCCATGGGATGAGTAAAAGACCTTCGTCTACCCATTTGCCGTTTTGGCCGGAGAGTTGTAGTGCCACTTTTGATGTTGTCAAGTCCAATGGTAAAAGGCTGCTGCGGTGGTATTCCGAAACCGACGTCAGAATTGTATGATTCAGCCACCTGCTCTCCGATAAGTCCTTCTTGCGCCATCGGGAAAGGATTAGAGTAAGGCGCTTGATTGATATAAGTGGCCGAGTAGGGTAGATTATAAGCTGTGGCATACTGTGGTCCGCTCGCTCGTGGTAGCTGAAAGTTCTGATGCACCGCCAGCGGCGCACTTTGCATATTTTGCGATGTCTGAGTCTCCAAGGTGTTCGGCAGACCATCGACGGGACCGTACGGCTGAGGCATGTCTAGATGAGCAGGGAGTGGTGGCACAACAGGCCCGGTAAACTCCAGACCTGTGTTTTGGAAGTCTTGCCATTGGGAGTCCATGAGCGTATGGGCGTCTGCCCGTGGAAAGATTGCCCCCTGTAACGTTCCATGACCAGATCCACCCAGCGTAGGAGTTGTATCTGAAGCGTTACTTCCAAGTTGTTCATGCTGTGCCAAGTAAGGGGGCCCTGGGTCGCCTAATAACCCGGGTTCTCCTGGAACGGGGGAATTGCTAGTGGGATAGTTAAGGCCCGTGGGAGAAGCAAGCGAATTAGCTTGTTGATTTGCAACTTCTTCACGGATTTGAAGCTCTTGAATGTTTGGATAGGCATGGTAGAGAGCTGGAAAGCTACTACAACGAGCGAACGAACTCGTACTGGATTGACCGGGGATATGCGACGCGGGGGGGCCAAAAATGTGGGAGCTCTCACTCATCGATGAGACTGGTGATAGGTTCTCTGAAGCTGGGTAAGAGCTTGAAGACGTGTAATAGTTGACAGAAACTGAATGCATACTGTTTGGAGACGTAGTACGGTCGTCTCGGCGTCTGAAATTGTCGATCAACGACGTCCGGGTCATTCCAGTGTCAACAAAAGTAGTACTGTAGGTAGGGGAGGTCAATGGGGTTTCAACCGATCGTGGATAACCTCCGAATGCAGAACGCAACGCCTGCGCCGTGTCAAAGTCTTCGGGTGGCGCTCTTGACTTTATCACCCGCTCTTGATCATCACCAGTGAGTCTTTTCAGCTTAGCTCGCCTATTCCCTTGGGTCAGTACAATTTCGCCTGATGATGTTACGTGAGAAATCACCTATTCTGAAACCATACCTGAACCTGCCGTGGGCTCAACCCTGGTATCTCTCTTGACAGTCTCTCCCGTTGTGCCACATCAGGATGCGCTTGACGAGTGAATTCGCTCGTAAGGAAACGAGTCTGGTTGTGAGTAAGTCTGGGAGAGGCTTAGTAATGTGAGACTGGGGTTGGATATACTTTCAGCTAACTAACCGAAATCGTTTCAACTTGCGCCTCTCCGCCGGTCGCTCCACCCCCACTCTTGGAATTCCAACGTCGGTGGCATTCTCCTCTACTTCCGAAGCGGTCAGAGCAAGCTCTTCTTCTTCTTCAGATTGAATTTCTCCTTCCGCTGGCGCCCCACTCGACTTGGACTGGGAAGCGGGACTAGCGCCCGTGGACGGTGTGAGCCTTTTTCCCATGGGAATGTCTTCCATCATAAACTGCTGTTGAGGTGGAGAGTACAAGTCCGACCTCGGATGAATGAACCGATCAGGATCTGCCATCAAAGCGGAATGATCTCCATCACCATTCCGCAAGGGATAAGGGGACCCAGCGAAACGTGGACAGCTCTGGCTAGCTTGCGTGTTGAGCAGGCCTTCAGCCACCGCAGACTGGATCTTAGGATACTCTGAGCTCGAGGTGGTGCTACCGAAACCCTCCAGATGGGTGGATGGTGACCGTGACGACACGGGTTGCGAGTTAGACCCGAGAAACGTAGGATATGCTGACATCCAAGTGGTCAAAGCGTAATTTGGATCTCTTGTAAAAATCTCCCAAGGTTGCTGCCTTCTCGACCGCTGCGTTCGCAAAAGCAGTTTTGGTTGGATGTTTGAAGAGTGGGAAGACCCCTCGACCTTGCTCAGCAACGATCGGTTCTGTTGCGATCAGATGCCAAGTCCGCTGCATTGTTCCATCAGGCATATGACAGTATGCAAGAATTGTGGAAAGGGGCGATGAAGTGGCATATATACAAAAAAACATCCCCAGGGCTAATAATCAAGGCTGAGATTAGATATGCGTGGCTCCAATCCCAGACGATAGTTATTTGGTGACAAAGCTCGAATTCGGATCGAGGTGGGGAGCTTGACCTCTAATCAAGGCATCTCCTGCTACTTCGTGCGGGGACGACAAAGCCTGTACCTGGAATACTGTATTCAATTTTGCATTTAAAAATGGAAAGAAGCAGTACGGCTAGATCACACACAGGGTAAGCAAAAGTGGTATGGTTCCACTAGAGTTTCTGTGCAGAATATTCCTGCACACGTTTTCACAGCGTCAAGGCAAATCCTGCAATTTGGAATTGTCAACACCAAACGGCTATTCCAATTCACTCCAGCCTTCGCATTGGGGGAAGCAGGAAGCAGGAAACAGTAGCGCTTTCCCCTCATCGTTATTTGCTGATATCATTCTTAGGGGGAGGTCTGATTCGATCTATTGTGATCACTAGGATGTTCGATAACCTCCCATCATCAGGAGGAAGCTTCCCGGTTCTGGTACAGTGGAACCAAGCCTGACTCGGATGGCTCACATGTACATGTCAGAACAGACGCTTACTACTGGTAATATTCCTGTCTACAAGGGCACCGCTGTATCGCTTGGTCCACCCCTCACGCCCACACGGGCACGCTACCCCGGGAACTGCGGCAATTCCTATGAGGCTGTGTAGGAGCCAAGATTGTGATTGGATGGCCCGATATCTGGCCTGATTCGCCAGCGGCGAGCAGTGGTGAGGAACCGTTGTTGGCCTGAAGCAGATGAAGCTTCAGAAGAAACAAGGTTCCGTTCTGCCGTTTCCGCCTTTGACGGAGCACAGGGTGATGTGCCATGGCGGATCCGGACAAGGTTGAAGAAAGTTCTTTTCCCTCAGGCACCGACAAGCATGCCCCCCAAACCCACCTGTTCCGTACCACAGACGTCTCGATCTCCTAGATCAAGACTGAGATGCGCCACAAACCTAATTGGTCATTGTGAGGAGTCCCAAAATGCACGTGCTAGCGTTAGAGATTGCCGGTGTGCGTCTGCAAGCCAGGGTGAAGTGCCGAAGAGTCAGTTTTAACATCCAAGTTTTGCCTGGCTTTGGGACTGTGAAACGACAGGGTTAGGGCTACTTAAGGTTAGACGTGCCGCCTGGACAACGTACGGTTGAAGGCTAAAAATCCGGTTACGCCTCGACGTTGGTAGCTTCAGCCTAGCTCATAGCCTGTGCTTGGCTGCTTGCCCACCCCCCCTCTCCAGGATCGCAATGTGATTCAGGCAACAGATTCTGCTGGGTCCGTCCAGTGATTATGCAGGCGGCGAGCATATGAAACGTAACGCTTCAAAACCGGCCAGCGAGTGTGTGCCCAGAAGGAATCAAGAGAAGCCGACATCAAGACCGATGATAGAGAAGAATTACTCTGATTCAAGGTGTCGGTCCGGCTCGACAGAAAAGGTAAAGTAAGTGATACGGCAATGAAGGGAGATTGATGGGAATGATGGCAGACAGGTGGCGTATTGTCAAAGGGTACTACAGTTCGCATAATATTTTGGGGCCTCATGCCCTCATGGTCATCGCACCACCCACACTCTATCCCTGTTAGCGCATATGTAGAAGCGTTGCGTGACACTCAATTGTCCGTTTCATGTGCTACGTATGGAAGGCCTAGACGAAATGGAAAGCCTAGACGGCCAGCGAATCAGGGTAGTCATGAAAGTGAGTGCTCGCATGTCGATTGTCGACGAAGAAGGATCGGAATTAGTAAAAGTCAACAGGTCAATGATCGGGTCCGCCAGCGCCGTTATTCCTCTTCTCTCATGCGACCATGCCACGTAGAGTCCGACTTGACCCTTCTAGCGTAGGCTCGCTGGCCAGCTTCGGTAGGGAACGAGGCGTGGATTGAGATTTGATTTGATCCAACGCCTATGAGGCTATGATAGCGACAAGTGCCAGTCGCATTGGGCGAGTGACATTCTCCATTGCCGTGCAAATTCTAAAATTGAGGAAGCCTTCTCGTTGCTAGAATACCGAATCTTGTATGGTTCTTAGCTTCTGCAATGAAAGTTTGAAGAAACGGTATCGAGCCCCACGCTATTTGAGCAGCAAGGATCAGAAGCGTGTTTCATGTAAATTGCCGCCGGATATCTTAGAGCTGTGGTAGATCTCATTGGCTCAGATAGGGCTTTAGCAGGCTGCAAGTGTAACTTTGATGGATTAGACGTTTTAATGCTTTTCGTAAAACGGGGTTCGAGACGTATCCTGTGCTTCTTCATGCCAAAAGCAAATCTTCTATCTTCTGGAGGCATTTTCCGCACAGCACCACCCATTAGGAGATTGTGCACCACTCACAAGTGGAATCCTGAAGGGGGTCCCGCGATTACCAGATACGTGAGTTATCTTGACTAAGATAGGGGTTGAGGCGCCCGCCAAAAGGAAATGAGAGGTACGTGACTCGCGTGTGACTGGTGATCCGCACTGCAGGTACTCGAGGTGTGTCCGACAAGGTAACTCGGACCGATGGTCGCTGGCATTAGTCTGCAGCTGTCAGAAAAAAAAGAAGGATCGCGAGGGTCGGTACGACTTCAACTCAACGGCTCCTTGTTCTGCTTCCGGCTCGCGGGGGGGGGGACTCTTGTTAGGTTCCCTTCAATAGAGAACCACTTGCGCGAGCTTCGGAGAGTTGGAGCGACTTGATACAAGGTACCTGAACTGAATACGTGCAATCCGAAGATATCATTTGTTCGACATGGCAATGTTTGAACGCTGAAGCTTGGCCATGGGAAGTCGTCCGTGAGTCGTTAGAATAAGCCTCCTTCCTGAATACCACTAGTCTCAAAACGCTCGAACCCTCAGCGCCACATGTTTAACACAGCGCCCATCGTGCGGAAAGGGAGGCAAGCATCTACGGAAATATCGGCTTGATTTGTATTACATTAATCGCTACTTAATCACACTATCCGGCACATAGGGTGCTTCTAGTCCGGATCCAGGAACAGCAATCTGTTCCGCCTCGGTTAAGGCTGCGTCCTGTCCGCCCTCCTCTACCCCATCGCAGTTCGCCTTGCTATTACTATTATTCTCCGCGCCTTCCGGCTGAAAGAGGGCCTTGAGATTGTTGCCGTCATCAATCTTGTCGAACAGGTTAAGCTTGCTCTTCGAGGCAATCCGGAGAGTCCGCCACAACTTGCTTGCCCGTGCATTACTCACCACCAGCTTCTCTTCGTCGGTTTTAGTCATTTCAATGTCAAGCTCATCTTCCGCTATGGGTCCTCTGAACGATTCCGCAGCTAGGATAGTATATCTGCTGCACCTTAGTCTCAACTTCTTGATATTTCTGGAGATTACCAACTGCGCCGACCTTTCAGGATTCTTCAATTTCTCCAGTCCAGTAGTATCTTCTCCGTCCGAAAGGAATGTTAGATCTAATGAACCCAGGGGCGTTGGCCTTAATCTTTTGTTTTGACATGCCTTCTGTGCTCCCTTCTTCGCTTCGGCAAAACCCTCTGCTGATACTGGAACACGTTCAATGAGTGGACAGCCTTCGGCTTTCCAGTGGACCCAGTTCTTATCCCTTGACAAGACCGTGTCCACCATGCGGTAATAGAATTTTCCTTCAGGCCCTTGCTGTAGATAGGCTGCAATCTCTGATCTTGTATGAGTCGCCCATTTAGCCTAGATACAATGTTAGCTTCGATACCAAATTGTAGAAGCTAATAGAAGGATTTGTGTACATCGTCGTCGCTGACAGTAAAATTATAGAGAACCGACTTGTTCGTTGTATGGTCGATTTTTCTTTTAGCTTTAGGGGTCAGAGACAGAAGGAAGTCGATAATGATTAATGCTTGCACAAGGATATGGCGGCGGAATGCGAGGTCACTCATCTGCGTCTAATTATCACCAAAAGTTTAACGTCACACTGATTATCAAAACGTACCTCTAGATCGAATAAGTCCCTGCTCGTTAAATATTTTGGGTTGAAACTGCTTGATAACTCGTCTTCTGCATGGCTGCGTTTCCGTTTGAGGCCACGTTTACTCTCGTCTAGAAGCTTTGTGGAACCGCGATCTTGTAGTTCTTGTTGTACTGCTTTGAACTTGCGCATGGTAGCCTCCAGGCCGCCCTTGAACGACCGGAAGTGCGAACTGTCAAAGAGTTTTGTAGGTGTCGAAAAGCTGTCCTGCAAAGACCAGAACATAGGGTAGAGCGTATCCATGTCTGGCACCGCTTCCGGCTCTTGTGTACGACCTGGATCAAATTTGTCTGCTTTTGTAGGAGCATCGGACTGCTTGGTAATCTTGTTCTCGTCCTTGCCTGGTTCCTGTGGTGTCTGGGAAGCTTCGTCCGTTTGCGGATCCCTCCCTTCAGCATCTTCGCCAACTTTCATTCCCCCATCTTGATGTTCCTCCAGCTTCGTAGAGATCGTTTCATAAGTAGTGACATTTTCCACGTGATATTCTCCCCTTAGATTGACAGAACTTTTGTCGCCAAGCGGGAAGCTCTGGAATAGGAAGATAAAAACTCTCCCGCAGAAGACAGTATCTTCTGCCCGGGACAGTCTTCTCAGGAGCTCGTTACACGACCGGAGTATTATAAGTTCCTTCTTTTTGAAATGTTTCTGGGGTAAAAATGACATCAGCAAGCCCATCGTACGGGGAGGGGCTTCGATCTGCTTACAGCGGTCATGCGCTCTCGCCGCGAGTCGAGGTAATCGAAAACCGTCCTACAGCCATCTAGGGTTTGACTGTCAAGGAGCTCTTCGACCAGCCAAAAGACAAGGCTTGGTTCGCATTGCTCTGATTTTGTTTCAGCTGCGACATTACTCCAACAAGTGGTCCTTCTCAATTACCTATGTCGGACAAGATAAGAACGATATCGAGGATATTCCATATTTCGCTGAAGGACGGGTCATCTATCGATGTTGATGCCTTGACAACTTAGCAATCTTCTGAGATACTCGTGTTTTGATTGACCTACTAATAAGTCGTAAAATTTGTTACGACACGCAGTCTCGATCGCTGCGTAGTGAGTTTGATTGTTCGCGGTAATGCCACTCTCAGACAGCTTTCTCAGGTCTTCAATACCGCCGTCAAACTCCGCTATCGTCAGGGCCGGTTCAATCTCGCCGTTCGCTTTGACAGTTTTGGCTCGTGTGAGTAGCTTCCGCAGCTCTGTTGTATAGGCTTCCACCGCGGATATCCCGAGGCTTGACATTACGAAGACATTAGAACGACTGTGTATCTATCTATCATTGACGGAGGTTGCCCTAAGGTTGGAGGGAGTGGCCTTTATAGATGACAAAAAGATAATCACGATCAGTGTTGTGGTTCCTATTGTGGTTCCTTAACCCGAAGAATGGAACCTCAAAGGCGATGCGGCTCTGCGGGCCGAGCCACATCTGATTCAATTTACGTGCTTTATTAGCTATAATACATCTTCGATGTCAACAAACGAAATTCTAGCGTCAACATTGAAATTCGAGCAACGGTGAATGTGTGGGCTCACACAAAGAGTAGCATCGCGTCTTTGACCTAGCATACCGAAACATGCGAACCGATGCCCAAGGACAGCACTAGAAATCATGTCGCAAGGTCGAGGCTTGGGAGGAGACGACGCACCAAATGTTGAAGAGCTTGACGATGAGAACCACTGGATCTTACTAGCGAGGAAGCATTGGTCTGAGTCGGTTGAGTTAAAGAAAGTCAAACCGGGAGTCATCAAGAAGGATATCTGGGATAGACTCGATAATAAAAACTTCGAGTTCCGATCACTGGTCACGCTAGAGAATCTACAACTTTTGGAGAAGTAGGCCTTTGCGACTTTGAGCTATCATCATCATCACTGACGCTTTTAAGCTATCTATGGCCGGGTTACACCGAAGATTCAACAAATTACCACGTCCTCCTTATTGCGCTGATTGCGACTGTCAAGAGCAGGGAGAATCTACCGGTCTGGAGTAGGCAACCGACAATAGGCGTAGGAGGTCTAGATGTTGACAAATTGTAGATGTGTTCGCAAATGATCCAGGACGGTTTTCTTCATTTTTTCGTCGCATATTATCAATGAGCATCGACAGCACGTTGGCGATTATCCTCCGAACACACCTGCTGTCTTATCTCATCAACGCCTTCCAATCTTTGGACAACGGCCTTGTTCGTAAGGAGTGTGCACCACTGGTGTCGATCTCAATATGGCATAATTTAGCTTCAGATCTCGCTCGAGAGCAAAGGTTCGAGCAGCATGGGCAATTCAGAAAAGCATGGCGGGCCGCGACGAAGAGATATGAAGCTGCGGATGACATCTCGCAAGCCAGATTGCGATTTGAGCGGTCATGGTTGTATTCTATGATGCTGGACTTCATGAGTCACTTACAAGGCTCAACCGCAGGTGAGTTCAATAGATTCGCTGCTCAGCTCTATAGATCTTACTGATGTTCGTTCAGATGAATTGCAATACTGCGAGCATTTCATAGAATTCCTAACGGATCTCGAAAGTCAACTACCGACGCGGCGATATGTCAATACCCTTGTACAAGACTTGAACCTTCTACCTGTTATTAGGATATCACCACTTTTCGACAATGAAGAAAATGGACTCTTGCGTGATCTTTTTGTTCTTCTTCGTCACTATGCGAAGTTTGCCATTGATGACAATTCAGGCACTCAGTATTCTCGGGTTCAGGCCTATGAGAAGCACTGTGATGAGCTAGCCCGATTGCAAAGGACAGCCTTAAAGCATTATAAGGCCAAACTCACGATTCTCGCACTTTCGAATTATGGAGCTATAGATCACAGACAGGAATTGGAGACTCATTTGATGGAGTTGACAGATGCGGAGCTTGTAGAACTATGCACGTTGCTAGGATTCCGGACACGCTATCCTTCTACGGCAAAGATATTGACTAACCGTGAGCTTCTGCTGGAAGTTTTGGTGTCGGCTTATGAGAAAAGAAAGACGTTTCAAGAGTCTGTGGAAGACTTGAGTGTTGTACCTACCGAAGCTACATTGTACGACCCAACGCTGCTGCGCAACGATTCATACAATGGATCACGACCTCTCGCAATCCCTAAATTAAATCTTCAATACCTTAGCGTTGGTGATTTCCTTTGGCGATCCTTTATTCTGTACCGGTGCGAATCGTTCTTCGAAATCAGAAAAGATATGGAAGACACTGTCAAGCGGCTGCAACCTAGAGAAACGGGATCGGGCGCTGTATTCGACGGGTTTTCGAAGATGGCAATTCCTATAACTAAGCCTGCGTGAGTTCTGGTAACTCAACCGAAATATCGGAATTTTTTACTGATTTATATCAGCATACTTGAAGTAGCTTCAGCAAAGGTAGGACACACCACTCCTGCGTATGTTCGGGCTGAAATTGCGCTCGACATCAGCAGACTGGCTGATTCTGTCCGTAAAGAGTGGGAAGCTCTTCGACCAGATGATGTCGTTTACTTACTAGCTATACAACCTTCTGACGTTTCTCGGAAATTAACGAACGGCCATTCAGCCAAAGCCGGCACTCACGCGCAGAAACTCCGCTTTCTGCGCACAGCAGAGGTGGTGCAGCTGCAGGATGAGAATGGTCGCTCATTACGAGAGATGCCCAACGGTCAGATGAACGGTGGCGGCAGGCAGCCGCGCCTGAAACGGCTAATTGTCAACCTGGATGCTGTTGAATATAAATTGGACCTTGAACGAAAGACCAAAGACAAGCCTGATGTGTATGACACCATCAATGTTATTGTTCGAAGGAAGGGACGTGAGAACAATTTCAAGAAGATCTTGGAAACGATTCAAAATCTAGCTTTATCTGATGTTCCAGTTCCAGCTTGGCTGCAAGAAGTATTTCTGGGATACGGCGATCCAACTGGAGCCTCGTATACTCGACTTGAGAATTCCCTCAAGACTGTCGATTTTCGTGATACGTTTCTTGACTGGCAGCACCTAACCGAGTCTTTTCCTGGCAAGGCATGTCTTTTACGAATCCCACAAATCTGTTTGGAGCTGATAGTATTGCAGACCATCGAACCCCAGGGCAGCCAGAATGGAGTCCTTGGACCTCCTTATGTCCTAGAAATCTCGTCTGGTGCTAATTCAGCTGTCCTTAAACCTTCAAAGAAGCGGCGACGTGACGAGGCTGAGGCAGTTTCCCAAACTTCAGAGACGGTCAAAGTATCCACCTATCGCTCACCAAATAATGGACCTTATCCATATGATGCACCGAGGCTGAATCGAATCCGCTTCACTCCAGCTCAAGTCAACGCAATTGTCTCTGGGACCCAGCCCGGTCTCACTGTGATTGTTGGACCCCCGGGCACCGGTAAGACCGATGTAGCGACGCAGATCATCAGCAATATCTATCACGACTTTCCAAAGCAGAGGACATTGCTGATTGCCCATAGCAATCAAGCGCTGAACCAATTATTTCAGAAGATTGTCGACCTCGACATTGACGGCCGACATCTACTGCGTCTAGGTCATGGCGAAGAAGACCTCGAAACTGATGCAAACTATGGCAAATACGGTCGAGTCGAGTCATTTCTTGATAACCGAGCACACTACCTGGCTGAGGTAGATCGGCTGGCTGCAAACTTCGGGGCACCAGGCGCTCACGGCAACTCTTGCGAGACGGCTGGCTACTTCAATTCAGTATACATTAACCCTGCGTGGTCCAAATTCTGGGATACGGCCGATAGCACCGAATCTAGCACCGCAGATATAGTATCTTCGTTTCCCTTTCATCACTATTTTCAAAGCGCACCCCAGCCTCTCTTCCCGCCGGGTGCATCCAGAGAGACTGTACTAGACATAGCCAAAGGATGCCAACGCCACATTGACAAAATCTTCACCGAGCTCGAAGACATCCGCCCCTTTGAGATCCTCCGCACTGCCAAAGACAAAACCAATTACCTCATGGTCAAAGAAGCTCGCATAATCGCGATGACATCCACCCACGCCGCCATGCGCCGGCAAGAAATCTCCGACCTGGGCTTCCACTACGATAACGTAGTTATGGAAGAAGCCGCTCAAATTACCGAAATCGAGAACTTTATACCCTTAGCCCTTCAGAACCCCAAAAACGGTGAAATTCCGGTCCAGAGAGTCGTGCTTTGCGGCGATCACCTCCAAAACTCCCCAATTGTCCAGAACCTCGCCTTCCGCCAATCTGCCAACCTCGAACAAAGTCTCTTCCTCCGCTTAGTAAGACTGGGTGTCCCAACAGTCAATCTCGATGCCCAAGGCCGCGCACGACCGAGCCTCGCATACCTCTACAAATGGCGCTACCAAAAACTCGAGAATCTCCCCAATGTTCTTACCTCCACAGAATTTCTAACCGCCAACGCCGGTTTCAAATACGAGTACCAATTCATCAATGTCCCCGACTACAAAAACAACGGAGAATCGCAGCCCTCCCCCCACTTCTTCCAAAATCTTGGGGAAGCGGAATATGCCGTTGCGATTTATCAGTATATGCGCCTGCTGGGCTATCCGGCGTCCAAGATCTCGATTTTAACGACCTATGCGGGACAGAGGGCCTTGATTAGGGATGTGCTGGGTCATAGGTGTGCCAAGAATAGATTATTTGGACTGCCGAGGATTGTTACAACAGTAGATAAGTACCAAGGGGAGCAGAACGATTGTACTTTTTCCCACCTAGGGTGATATGCTTGGTAGCCGTGATGCTAACAATGCGATAGACGTCATCCTCTCCCTAACCCGCACCACCCGCCCCGGCTACCTCCGCGACGTACGCCGCCTTACCGTCGCGCTCTCCCGCGCGCGTCTGGGCCTGTACATCCTAGGCCGGCGCAGCGTTTTCGAGCATTGTCACGAACTCAAACAGGCTTTTAGCATCCTCCTACAGCGTCCTGACACGTTGCTGCTGACAACAGGGGAGGTGTTCCCTGCGACAAGGGGCGTGGATGATGAGGTGGAAGAGACGGAAATGGCGGGGGTGGAGCATTTGGGGCAGTATGTTTTTGAGATGACGAAGGCGAAGGTTGAGGCTTTGAAAAGAGGGGATGATGTGGTGGCGCAGGAGGTTGTGGAGGGGGTCGGGGATGTAGAGATGGAGGTTGATGGGGAGGAGGGGGGAGAGGGCGAGGAACAGCCGGAGGAGGAGGAAATGGAGTTGGATGGGATTGAATGAGTGGATTTTGTTTTTCTTTTTGTAAGATTGGAATGGTCAATATCACTATGGCCGCATGATGGGCTGTGATTGGAAAACTCGTAAGATCATGTCTTGGTCATTGACCTGATCAACCGTCACGTCAGTTCTTTCAACCCTTCCAATACTTCCACGTTAGTCGCAAAGCTTGAGACAAGAAGTATATGACAATTTATTTTCACTATTCAATAATCATAAAACCCCTTCCCACTCTTCTTCCCCAACCACCCAGCATCCACCATCTTCCTCAGCAACACCGCAGGCCTATATTTCCCATCCCCCGTCTCCCCATGCAGCACCTCCATAATCGCCAAGCAAGTATCTATGCCAATGAAATCCGCCAATTGCAGCGGGCCCATGGGTACATTCGTCCCATTTTTCATGATGTTATCAATGTCCTCTTTCGCGCCCACGCCAGTCTCTAGACAGATGATGGCTTCGTTGATGTAAGGCATTAATATACGGTTTGCTAAAAAGCCGGGGGAATCCGCAGATTGCGAGGGGATCTTGCCCATTTTCTTTACGAACTCTAGGGCGGTGTTGACGGTTGCTTGGGAGGTTTGGAGGCCGGAGATGATTTCTACGCCTTTTTGGATCGGAACGGGGTTCATGAAATGCGTACTTATGACTCGTGAAGGCGCGCTTAGGTCTTTGGGGTCGGTGGTTGTGGAGGCAGCGATTTTGGTGATGGAGATTGAGGAGGTGTTTGTAGCGAGGATGGCGTGGGAAGGACATATTTTGGCTAGTTGGGAGAAAATTTGGGTTTTGAGGGAGAGGATTTCGGGGACGGCTTCGATGACGAAGTCGACGTTGGAGAGATCGTCCATTTTCGTGGTTGTGGTGAGGCGGGAGCGGGCGGTGGTGGCATCGGATTGGGAAATGCGTTGTTTGAAGACGTCTTTTTCTAGGAGTTTATCTGTGCCCATTGTCAGAAGGCCCCGTCGTCTTGTCGAGCATGGGTCGAAGACCTGCAAACTTCAAGCCTTTGTCTATCGATGCTTGAGAGCTATCCAATAGAGTGACTGGCACCTGCGCTCTTTGGGCCGCTACGAGCGCAATGCCTAGACCCTGACCTCCTTGAATCAGCATATGTCTTGTCGAAGGCTCTACTGAGTTTCCTGCGGTTGGAGGCGCACCATTTGACCAGCTCCGACAACTCCTAGTCTTTTGATTTCTGCTGCTGCAAGCATTGAGCTTGCGCTAAAGGCCCGTCGAGGGGCAGCATGATAGAGTCGACTGCAATGCCTTACAGAACCTCCTAAAACCAACATGATAGATTTGATGTCTGACCACTGGCAGAGACATAAAGTAATGAGCAAACGTTCTTCATCCCACTAGGATGTCAATCGTAGGGCTGACCTGATCGTGCCTCGGCAATCACGCCTTGCGGAACCGTCGCGTCAGACGAAGACGCGTTGATTTGGGGCGAGTATTTGCGTACATCGAAACTCACCAACAGCAATGGATTGGGAAGATTCGTCGAACAGGACGGTGGACCCAGAGGTCCGCGCATATGTCTATAGTCTTGTATCTGCGGTAAGTTAGATATGTTTCTAAAGGGCAATTGTAGCTAAGAAAAGGCGATAGCTTGGTGGAACTGGCGCCGACGAGGACGGCCGATATGTATTGGGAGATGATGCACTAGCATGTCTCAAGGACCTCAAGAAATGGTTGAAACTGCACGATGAGAAAGCGAACAGGCTTGATGTCGCACGCTGCCTTGCGGAAGCAAATCTTGTCAATGGAGATCTACTGGAGATTTTAGCAACTTGGCCAGAGGAAGCAACGGAAGACAAGCTAAAGTCAAAGATCGCATTGGCATGCTGTTCGTATATTTCTACGATCTAAAATTCATAGCTGATATCCGGACTTTTAGTGGAGCTTCTTGTACCATTGACATGGCCAATCGAGAAAAATGATATGCAAATGACCGTCAATCATCACCGCCATGTCCCATATCTTCAGCTAGCTCAAACTTCGTATAAACGCGCAATCCTAGAGCATGACTCGAAATGTATTCTCCGGACCGCAGTGCGTATTGGTCTTCCCTCGATAGCACTACCAATGGGGGATCGAGGGTCTCGAGATGAAGGGATTATCAAGCTACTTCTTTACTTTTTCCGAAACGTTGCAATGATCTCACCAGCAGAGAATCTATCAATCAACGAAAAGGAGAGCGTGGTGTCAAGGTCCGCGACGATAGATGCTTTCCACCAACAAGATGTCCTCGCTCTACTGCTTACAATCTCATCAAATATGGGTGAAGACTTCAATACCCAGGACATGGTGATTATGGAGTTTCTCTTTCATCTCCTCAAAGGTGTCGACGTTGAAACGCTATTCATGGATAAACCTCAATTGGGTGTGAAGAATACGGACGAGTTGAAAGGTCTACTAGCAAAGGAGGCGGGCATGCATAGAGATTACGCAAGACATGCACCTACAAGGCACAACCGCTTCGGAACCATGATCTGGGTCAAACGCGACGATGCTCGAATGTCCACGGTCTCGGGTCAAGAAATTTTAACCAACAGCCAAAATACACTAAAGAAGATGGACTCGTCAAAAAAGTGGAATCGGCCTAAACAGCGAACCAAAGATGCCGATCAAAGTACAGATCGCTTTGATCTACCAGTGCCACTCACAGATTCAGCGCGTGAACATCTCCGCCTGTTCGTTGAAGAGTTTCTCGATTCGAGCTTCAATCCCCTGTTCAGCCACATACGCAAAGCCATCGAGCGTGAGGCAGATCGAGTTCTCGAGGTTCATACGCAGCAATTCTTCTACCTGATCTCTTGGTTCCTCGAAGCTGAGCGTGTCCGTCGGAGGAAACAGACGGAAGCACACAAAAAGAACAAGAAGATTGCGACTGATTTCGAAGCTGAGAGCTTCGCCTTGATTGCGAGTGTTCTAAATCAGGAAACATTCATACTTCTAAATCGCTTCATGCAAGATCGGTTGGATATGAAGTTGTGGCGAGATGTCCAAGCTGGGAACCGGTGTTTCACCCAGACACTCTTGATTGTTCAGGACATGGCGGATTCGCCACTGGAAGAAGACCAAGAAATCGCAGAGAACATACAAAACCGTATCTTCTACGAAGAAACCACACATGACAGGATTATAGCTATTCTTCGAGGCTACAAGGACCAAGGATTTGGATACCTCGACTCTTGCACCGAGCTCTCACACGTCTTCCTTCGCATGCTTGAGCGCTACTCAAAAGAAAACGTTGACTTGCAGGTCCGGTCACGACGGCGAACTAGGAGGAAGAAAAAAGCCGCGGTCACTGACAATGCTGACTCCAATCAATATGACGGTGATGCCTCGGAGGCGGAGGATGTAGCCGAGGCGGAAAGGGTGTCCAAGGAACGCAAGTTTGATTTTTCCCGCTTTGCATCTAAATTCACGACACAGGCCTGCATCGACACGTTCGTCACCTTCACAAAGTATTACAATGATCTCAATACAGAGCAGCTAAAGCGAGCTCACCGATATTTCTTTAGAGTTGCATTTAAGCAAGAGCTGAGCGTCATGCTTTTCCGAATCGACATTATCGCATTGTTCAACAGAATGATCAAAGGTCCAGAGGGACTCGATCCGAAAGGTCCGATGTTCAAAGATTGGGATGAGCTGATACGACAATTGATCAAGAGAATGATCAAGAAGCTCGGACAACGACCTGAGCTTGCAGTGGAAATGCTGTTCAGCAAGATCAATTCTTCAGTGTATTACCTAGAATATGGGTATGAGAAGCAGACAATCTCGACGAAGCCCAGAGCACCGGCCGTTCTAGAGGTCAAGGGTGCGATGACAAAAGAAGAACAAATAGGAGTGGCAATAGCCGTTTTGTATGAAGATAACCTTGCTGCCGTGGATTGGGTTGCAAAGGTTGTTTCGTCTGCAGCTACGGAGCGACAAAGCTGGGAAGCGGAGGCTGTGGCAAGACAGATTGAACAAGTTGTTGCCGAAGAGCCAGGCACGCCCTCGAAGGCGCCCTCAGTCGGTAAGCTGAGTGTAGCTGGTTAATTTGATAATATACTGACAGTTTTAGTGGTGACGCCGGACACCGAAGAACGGAGAATCGCGATGTTCAAAGATAACAAGCTGCGCCTCCTCATGACCTTGGCAGGCTTCGAACGGTTGGGAGCCGACGATGAGCCTGGCGTTTCTTGGATCATACCGTCCGCCATCGCGGCACGGGAACTACATGAGACTCACGATGCAATTCAGAAGCATCGCAACAATCCAGTCATGCATTATGGACAGGATGATCCCATTAGCGCTGAAGAAATGCTTCGGAGAAAGCCAAGCCGTCGTGCCGCCTACGACGATGACTCAGAAGGCGACGACATTGTCACGGACGGCGAAGAGGACTTCCTTTTCCCCGGGGGAGGGGGTCCAACAAATACCAACCGCAAATCGGCCGCACTCGACGAGCTAAAGCAAACTAGGCGCAAGCGGAGACATTCAAACAACGAAGACGGCTTAGATGACGAGATAAGGGAGGCTAGAAGGAAAGCTAAATTAGAAAGTGACCTGGAGAGGCGTAGAAAAATCAAGAGTGCAGAATTTGTGATTGATAGTGATGGAGAGGGTGAAGAGGGGGATCTAATGTTTTTCCGCAAAGAAGACGAGAGAAGGAAGGCGCATGCGGCGAAGGTACTTGAGGCTTTGAGTGTGGGGAGGGTGGAAGGAGGTAAGGATGGCAGTGACAGGGGAAACAAGAAGAGGAAGAGTGATGCTGGTCCTGAGAGTGGAGGGAAGAAAAGCAAGATTTCTGCGTTCTATTCGGATTCCGAAGACGATGAACAGATGGATGAGGCCTCATCTTTGCCATCGAGTCGAGCTGTTTCGGTCAGCAGCGAGGATGAGTCCCAGGATACGCCACTCTCATCGCCGCATATTGCTTCGTCCCAAGAGAAGGTCTTGAAAGACACGACGGCGAATACCGTTCCCTTACACGACGAAGCGGGAACGAAAGACGCTACAGATTTCGATGTCCTATGGGGCGGATCTGACGACGAGAACGCCTTACCATTTCCGACTGCAGGTCCTTTGAAGAGAGGTCTGACTCATAAGAACGCGCTAGCTTCCGGCAACCAAGACCCAACAGATGACGAGAATGACGAGAACTTTTCTATAACTGTACCGCGAAGCCGCCAGCTGAGAGCTGTCTTAGAGGACAGTGATGATGAATGAATTGTGCCGCTTTAGTTGGAAGGCGCTGGGGAGTTGAGAGGGGTTGGTCAGATATCCTTGAGCACTGTTCGCATATGGCGTGGTTGGGTAGCTGATGGTTTCGAAGAAAGAAGAGCGCGGTAGCTAACGGTCTTCTGATATCTTCTGATCCACTCCTTGAGATCGACGTTGCTACGGTGTAGGATGCTTTTCTCCGTTTGCGTTATGATTGATTCTTCGTAGTTGTTCTCCATCTACCCTCAAATCCCCGAATCGAATATACTATTACCCTTCGTCTCAGATGACTTGAGCTTTTGGCCAGGAGAAAACTGCCTCGGTCTTCGGACGTTCCTTCCACCATATTGCAAAATCATATATCTTGCCATGATCGCACCGTCCAAGACGACGACATCGATAGCAAAATCCCTATCATCCCTCTGACTCCGCTACCGCCAAAGCTACTATCGCTCACGCTTGTCAATCACCTCTATCGTCTCGCCTTCTTCGTGGTGCTTCCCTCTAATCTCATGTTCGAAGCCATGGAATACACTGCTTTGGCTGGCTTCTGCCGACTCCAAAGCCCCGAGTGGCGCAATAACATCACCTCCATCAGCCTCCAACACCCCGAGGGCTACTCGAATTTCCCCTTGGAAGACCCAAACGCGCTTCTAGATAATGCTTTTCCCAAACTTTGAATCGTACGCAGCTTTCGTAGATCCGAGACGTCTCAGACTTACAGACCGGGAATGGGGCCCGCAAACTAAGAAGAAAATATCGCGCATGGTGAAGGCCAAAGTTTCGCTAGAGTTGCGATGGCTACATGATCGTGAGAAGTTTGAGAGGGTGTATATTAGTGAAAAGGGTTGGGAGATTGAGAAAATTGAAGTTGCCAACGAGAAATCGTGGCGTGCGTCTGCGATGCAGAGGATGACCTGGGACGTGCTTTAGGGTCTATGAACTGCATTATCTAGCTGCAGGTGTGTGGTTCGATGGAGACGACCAATGGATTCCTGATCAGTACCCATTCCATAAGACCACATTCACAAGATAGCGCTATAGGGATGATGCTGATAGTCTCGAGGTAATGGCATTCATATATAGTTCATGACTTTCCAACAGCGGAGGAGACTGAATCTGCATTTCCCCAGAATACTACCCAACCAATTGAACGTAACCTCAAAAGTGGAAATCTCGAACAGAATTCAGTAAAAGCACAAAAGTGCTCAATTTTCCTTTTGCGAAAACGCTTTATTAAAACAGGGGGGGGACCAGTAATTGCCTAAGATCTCTCTTGTGGGTTCATTCTACCGTACTGTAGCTGATAGCCGACAGATCAATCTATTTTCCATAACAGACATGGCAAACAAAGGTGCTTGATCGCGCTTCTAGAAGAGCAGAGGGTTGATTGCGGATTCCAAGGGGGAAAGCCAAATACCATTATATAGCAAAGAATACATGCAAACGAACCATTCCCACAAGCCTCAAACATTTCAGTCCGTTTCTACCAGCACGAAAAACAAATTGCAAGCAAATTGAAATCTTCTATGCATCGTCTATCCCACCGTTCCCCATGCTCCCATCACTTGCTAAATCACCACCATGCACGAACAATGTCCAGAACCAAATATAATCCCTTCTTCCCATAACCCAACCTCCCTCAGACCCCTACCTCCCGCACCACTCAATCCCCCCAAAAACCACACCCACAAGCCTCACACCAATCACTTCCAATAACGAATACCCAACTTCCACCTTCCAAAGCCCCGCCTCTTGGTAATCATCTTTCCCCCTCCCCCAACAGTCAGTCTCCATAACCCAACCCCCACAACACGAAAAAACGTAAAAAGCCCTTACCCCGCATCTGCTGCTTATGTGCCTCAGCATAACGTCCCATCTCCCATTTATCCATCAGAACCCCCATCGCCTCGTGGCAATAGTGTCGTGCCCTGGCACCACAGATACGACCTAGCGCGGTCCTGCATCCGCCCCCCCTCATTCGCTGCTCGGAACCCTTCTTACATGGCGTATTCAAGGATATCGTGCAGCGTGAAAAAGCCCAGCGAGCGGGTGTGAAACACATCGTCTGCGTGCCCGAGGCAGTACTGTAGCAGGTTGTAGGTCTCGAAGAAGATGTCGGCCGTGTATGCCCCTTTCGGGTATAGGGTGGTTGTATTCTTTCTCCCTAGACCCCCGGAGGCTCTCAGAGTCGGCTCGGCGGCTGGGGCAGCCTTCGATGTTATTGAGTATGGAGAGGAGATCTTCGGGGCAGATGGCGGCGTAGTCGGGGTTGGGGTTGCTGCGAGTTTTCCGGATCTTTTGTAGGAGCCAGGATAGTTGGTTGGGACATTGGAGGTTGGGGTGATTGTCAGAGATGGATCTGGAGGTGTGGGAGAGGGATACTTGGTCGAAGAGAGCTAGGCGGTTCCAGATGAGCTGGAAGATATTGGTGGGGAGTTTTTCCAGGGGGGTCAAGGTTGGTGAGCTGGATGATGTAAGCGTGATGGCGCTGATGCCCGATATATGGTTGTGCTTACGGTGGCATGTCGGCTAATGATTGCTCCATATTGGCTCTAGATTTTTTTAGTTTTGATTGATCAAAAACAGTATCTATTTGCCTGCTATATCGGTTCACTGCCATGGCAGTAAATCCATACATCTGTGTTAGAACTGATTGATATAACGCTCCTTCGTCGAACATTAGCGGTGAGGGTGTTCGCTGGGGGTACCGAAAATTCGCCGTACCAAAAAGTTAGGTCCTGAATGAAGAACGTAGTCAAAGACCGAGGATCGTGAGATTATATCACTAAAATGGTATGCTCAATTTCAAAGCAATACACGGATTGATTGCCTTGGCAGGTAGAGGGCATTTGCATTTGTTAGGTTTGGAAGGGACTGTGATGTTTGATCTGATAAGTAGGTAAATCCGTGATACTTATCACCGAGACTCAAACTTTCTAGCCACCACCTGTTAGGATGGCGAGAATGGATCCTTTGAGGAGGCGAAGCTCACCTAGTCTAGTTTCAACAAAGATTCGGTATACCCCCGATCCAAGAAATCCTTCTACCTCCACCACTTCTTTGACAGCACGGCCGCTACAACATGGCACGGATATTGTACCTGCCCCCACGCTTCGAATTCCGTACAATCCTTGGCACCATTTTCCACAATGCCAAACGATTCCATCTGCCTTCCCTTATGTAAATATGCTTTCCATGCATATTCTCGAACGTGGTAGAGCATGAAAGTGCCGAGTGTCAGCAAACGATCCCCGGTTCCTTCGTGAAGTCCACTTCGCTGCTCCTCCGTGAAATATAGATGCCAGATATCTTTGGAACAATACCTCATTGAGACAGCTTGCGCTTTTAGATTGTCAATGCAACCAATTTCTGACTTGCCAAGCTCTATATTTATCCCGTTCAAGGTGTCGATAATCTGCTCCGGGTCAAGGGCCGTATAGTCGTAAATGCCTGTGTTGTAGGCTGTCCAACATATGTGCATGATCCATGATAGCGGATCGGGACATTTGAGCGGGCCCGTGAGAAAGTATATCTGCTTTGATACGATTTGAAGAAATTTTCTATCGAAGAAGCTCAATTTCTCCGAAATTTGATCGAGGATCTCAGTAGGAAGTTCTATCACTCTACGTCAGTAGTATAACTTATGATGGTGGAGAGGGAGAATGTACATACTCGGCTATTGCATCTGAGGCATCATCCATGGTTATTACTAGCAGGTGGAGATTTTGGAGTTGAGGCTGTTGGGAAAGAGACCGAAGAAAGTAGTTGGGAAAGGGCGTAGTATGAGAATGGAGAGTATATACTCCATCGAACACTATAACATATCACAACAAAAACGCTGTGTAAGGTAGCGAAATGTTGGAGCTCTAAGTGTTGAAAAGAGGGTAACATTGCTCCATACACATATCGAAATATGTTCTTCAGTTTGCAGCTGGGGGCGAGACATGAAGTGTTAGGTAAGTACTTGTTTGGGCTGAGCCCCTATATTCGATACTTCCCGAACCTTGAAGCTCTCTTACAGCGCATGTACAACTCATCCCTGACGTTTTTCAGCGAACCTGCAGGGAGCCATTGGGGGTTCTGTGGGCCCTCCTCGTTGAAGTTTTTATATAAGGTAATTTTAGTACTTCCGAGAGGCCTAACAGGCGTACAAGTCTGCTTCAAAGCTAGGGGCCAGTTCCTGTCATCGAAGTAATGATGGCTTACCACTTCCTGGAATATCTCTGCAGAAAGCAGATGTAAATATTATCTTGAGCTTTGACTGGACCTTTCAATCAATATAGGAACAGTACGAACGTGAATTGCAAAGACAACAAGCGGAGGATGTTGAACGCCCACTAGACAGCGCCGTGATCGAAATATCTGCCAAACTAACTAGGCAAAACAGGGAGGGAAGTGAGGAGTACGTCCACTGAATCAAGGAGCAGGTTGCTGAATCTTTCTTGGAGAACTTGCATGCCATTCGCACTGGAGGCATGGCTAGTAGGCTTGGGACTGGTATAGGCCCATCGGTGACAGGAAAGAACTCATGTAGAGGATGATGGTGCTATACAGCAGCCATCAATGGAATTACTAGGCGCCTCGCCTATTTCGCAGTATAGTTAATCCAGGTTGATTCATAAACACTCACACTGTCTTGTGAAGTGAGGTTTTCTTTCACCTCCATATCTCGCTAAAAACGCCAACGTCATCATGTCGGCGACCATAAACGAGGACGACGAGGACGATGTACGCCTTCCCCCTCCAGAGCATGCACGTCGTAAGTCTTCATTCTCCGAAACGTTGAACAAGTTTGCAAGCAATCACTTTGGTCGTCGTCGTACCGCGACCAACATTTCACATTCGGAAAGTTCGAGTAATATCTATCAAAACTCGCGTTTGCCGACAGCGTCTGGAATCCCTCGCAGCTCGTCTTTCTTTGGCAGTTTCGGTGCGTTCTCCAAGCATAACACGCCCGGCAATGGAAATGGGCTCAGCAATTATGGAGCCTCGCCGCCACCCGCGATCAAACCCAGCCGTAAGATTTCTGAGCGGTTAGCCTCAACCCCGTTCTTCAAGAATCAGCACCAACACCACAACACTACTGCCCCTGTCGACCCACCAAACCCAAAAGAACGTCGCGACTCTGGAGTGCAGATCAAGCATCACGGCCTCATGATGCCCATCAATCCACCACTGCCTCGCAGCAGCACCATGGGCAATCTGGGCCAGGCTGGCTCACCTCGCATCCCTAGCTTCATGCGTCCGACCACCAGCAGCGCCGCTCGTCGTGAAAGCGTAGTCATGCAGCAAGGTCAGAAACACACTCCACCTCCTGTTCCACGCGTCAAGCACCGCTTGAGCTCAGTCTCGGAGATCTCAACCCTGACCCCTTTAACACCTACTCAAAAACGCACATTTGCGGAGAAGGCTGCCAACACCGAGCGCGCCCTGCCCAGGCTTATCATGGAGGAAGACGGACAGCGAACCAGTACACCCATCACCCTGGCTGCCTCTCCGTCCCCACCAGATACTGCTAAAGACCTTGAAGACAAGGTACTAGCTTGGAGTCTCGGACACCCGTCATTAAAGACAAACGAAGAGACAACACCTCCGCTCTCTCAACCCGCGATGGCAATGCCTCAGGTGGATGATTGGAAATACAAGCCAGTAGGTCGTCGTCCTAGCCGTCCTAGCCTGCCTCGAAACTACTCCATGCCACTCGCACCCCCTGATGACAGCTCTGACAACACCTTCATGGGCGACGAGGACCGACGCAAATATGAACTTGCTAAGCAGGCTATGCAGATGGACGCAACCCCAACCAAGAAAAACCGCAACTTTCGCAACCTTACCTTGGCAGGATCAGAGTCCGATCAAGTAAAGAAGGATTCAGCAACTATAGAGCCTGTGCCGGGAGAGAGAAGCATTGGAGTGGGTAGCGTCGAGGAAGAGGATGAGATAGGCTTCGAATACGATTCGGACGACACTCTTGCGTTCAATCCGGCTGCAGTAAGTCCCTCACCTAGCTTCTGCTAACCATATCCTATTTCCTTGTCTTTCCCTCTTCGAGCCATGTCATCATGTCCTGTGTCTTTTCGTCTTACCCATGATTTTCGTGGTTCTCCCACCCTCCTCTTCAAGTTGCCCTTCGCTCTCATCTCCCACCTCCTATCTTACCTCCCACCCCTTCTCTTGTTCTCCACTCATCTACTCCCCCCAAACCACCCCAAAACTAACACCCACCCACCCAGATCTCCAAGCCCCTCCCCTCCAGCACCTGGCTCGGCCGCCTGACCTCCCTCTCGGACCGCTACCGCACCGAAGCCCTCCTCGAAGCCTCCCCCCGCACCAGCGCCTCCCACCCCATGCACAACGACAACCTACGCTACAGCCGCGCCTTCACCGACCTTTACGCGCTCTGCACGACCCTCGAAGCCAAAAAATCCCTCGCCGAATTCAAGCGAGCCTTTGACAGCCGTTGGCAGCGCGAGGAAACGGGGCAGATTATCAGTGGGGTGCTGAAAAAGAGGACTGTTGCGGATGAGGGATTGGCGAATGCGGTTAAGGATAAGAAGGGGGTGTTTGAGAAGCTGGGGTTGACTGGTGGGAAGAAGAAGGGCGGGTTTTGAGAAGGTCTAGGGAATTGCGGACGGGTAGCCTACCTCATGGGGTTTGTGGATACTTTAGTCGTATGGTGATCTCCGCAAGTACTTCATGTCGTTTCTACCGCCTTCTAGTAATCGACTCGAAGAATTTCTTCTACAGTGCTTCCGTGGATGGAGGAACGTGGTTCGATTCGTGCTGGTGACTTTAGCAGCTACGTGACTACAGGTTAAGGTAAGGGCAACAAAGATTAGAGGGAATAGCGATGGAAGTCCATAAGGCAAAATGCCACCATGCATCGATAGATCGAGCATAGAACCCAGTGAAGTCTCGTCTTTTCAAACGACAAATATCCCCAATAGAAAACTCGCGCCATACCTTGTATGCTAAACCTAGCCTCCCTTTTCCCAGCCAGATTCCCAGACTCCATGAAACTCCTTGCTCCAATCTCTTCTACCGCTTGTTCTTCTGGTTCCTCAACCAAACCGCCACCTGCTGATGACTCGTCACAAAAAACATTCTTCTCGCCTCGCTCTTCCACACCAACACCCCGATCTCCTCAGCATACCTGCATGGGCCTTCCCACTCTTGCAGCGAACCAAACTCCTTGAACAGAAAACCTGTTGTCGCTTTCATTCTTTCTCCTTCAATCTGCCACAGGCGGATTTGATCCACGACGGTGGGATGGAGGATTGTCGAGGGGGATTTCTTGATCATCTGCGGATGCGCGTGCGTGGTGAGAAAGGAGATGATCTGTTCGGAGGTGATGCCCATGCCGACAGCGCGGCGGATGGAGTCGCGGGTGATTTTGCCCGAGACCATATTCGGGTAGCGGGTGGAGAGGCGGACGAAGAGCTGTAGGATGGCGATTTGCAGTTGGCTCGAGGTGTATGCATAAACTCTATAATTTGTCTCAACGACAATAAACCCTTTGCTTCCATCGCTGGAGGCGGACGTGAGAGCGTTAGGAGAAACATTTGCAAGGGCGCTGCTGCGGAGGGCACCGGCGTCGGAGGTGAGGGTTGTGGCGAGGCGGGTGGGGTAGAAGGAGGGGGAATCTGGGGTGGGTTGAAGGATTATGCCAAAGTCTCCGAGGTCGAGCAGCATTTGGGATTGGGTGGGTGTAAGGGTAGCTTTGGAGTAGGATTGGCCAAGTTCGAGGGAGCCGAGCATGAAAAGGAACGAGAGGACATCGACCGAATCCATACCTAACTGGTAGAATGTTAGTGGGATATGGAATACAAGAAGGACAGAGGAGCTTGCGAGAGGTATTGAACGGAGCTGGACGTACTTGTTCGGCATTTTCGAGGTAAAGGACGAGGATCGTCCACACCTGCGCATTGACTTCTTGTAATATAAAGGCAAAGCCATCTTTTGTAATCGCCACGTGTCTGCCTTTGGCCTCTACTAACCCACCTATCTGCAACAAAGTTCTGACTCCTTGGCTAAGCTTGACACCCTCATCGCTCAGACTTATGCCTGTGCTTCCCACCATGTAGCCAAGGACGCCTTCCCACTGTTTCCGCGCGAACTCGTCAAGCTCTTGGATAGAGATGAATTCTTCGCCTTGAATGCTGCAAGGTACCCCAAAGGATTTATGATCTCCTCCCCCCGTCAACGCCAGGCGCAACGACGCAACGAAAGGTTTAGTAAGGCCGTAGGCTCGAGGTTTCCCAGGGTCTACTACCGCACTCAGGATGTGTAGGCGTGAAAGGACATCCAAAGCATAGTCCCGTTCCCTTCAAAAGCTTAGACCTATCCTTCATGTTCCCTTGTATGCATACCGTTTGCTGCCGGGTCGTACCCATGACTCTAGATCCTTCTCCGGTAATGGAGAGCTGATGTACAGCAGGGCCATAACAAAGCTCTTCGCTGCTTCGTTCAGCAAGCTCGTTAAGCAACTGTATGATCACAACTCAACGTACCCAGATGAGGCAGCATGCGCCTGAAGATAGCCAGGGCTGTTGAAGGCTGTTTGTATAGTCGGTTAAAGACAGTACCTGGAAGCTTTTCCAGATACTCAAAAGACCGAAGAGAAGAGACCGACATCTTCGTAAGAGACGATAGAGTCCCCTTTAATTAAACTATTGTTGTCTGTCAATCATGCTGTGAATGTGCGAAAAACGACACAGAATTGTTGTTCAAATCGGTTGTACTGTAGTCATGCGAGGGCTTAGCGATCGCCAAATTCACAAGTGTTACCCGGCGAAGTATTAGCGTGTGCAGAAAGCTTTCGAATCCTTGGCATCGCAATTGTCGCGCCCCCCACCTATTTTGTATAGGCCATTCGACATTTCAATTCATTCAAATCCACTCAACATCTATTATTGCATCAAAAGATAGGTGAAAATGAAGCTATTCAGACACTACTATTCAAAATCTATAGTACCAGCTTCAAGGTCTCTTTCCAAGGCTCTAATATCAGCTTCAAAGATATAATCTTCGGCGACGCTATGCTTGAAATGCTGTCTCGAAAACCTATCACATCTGCTTCTTTCGACAGCGTAATGGAGAAATTCACCAAAAGTGCCTTCAAAATGGGGCCATATCTCCTCGAAATGTCGTCTGACTCAGATCTTCAAAACACTAAAACTGAGCTCGATGAAATTGAAATCCGGCGAATAGGGAGGCAGATAACGCACCTCACATCCGTGTCAGGTGATGAGTTCTTCGATTCGACGATTGCAATGAATACTCGCGTTATTCATGATGATTACACTCTTCGAAGCCGGAAAGAGACTGCATAGAGGTAGCAATTCATCTGCTAGCCATCGAAAGAAAGCCTCGTCGTTGAATCAGCCTTCACGAATACCTGTACAGGGTAGATAGCCATCTATCGTGTAAGCCGGAAGAACACTCCAGCAATGCCCTCTCTTTCTAGAGGCTTGATAGCGAGCTGGCTCACCAACTGGTGCGTAGGCTTGATGACGTCACCTCGTAGTCTCATTGAACAAAGTCTCATCGACGAACACAAGCTGTTCAGCCGTCAGTCGCAATAGATCGGCAACTCAGTTTAATCGCAGCTCATCGTTCTGTCTGATGCTCACACGCTGTTCCTTTTTATTGCTTCAGTGTCTCTTCTTCAGAATCCTGAATATCGTGAACCTATGAACATGTATACTTCACTCCTTTCATAGAAACCACACCATCTCTTTCTGCATAGCCCATGGCTCTTGCTCTAGATATGTAATTAGGGAGTCTTCAGCGGCCGAAAAGACCTTTCGAGAAGCGCCTTTGAGTCGAAATTGAGGTCTGAACGGAGAGTCATACATGAATAGATTCGCCTGAAATCTATAGACGGTATCGAAGTGACAGTGAACCTCTTCGACGATAGCTTTGAGACATCAGTGAAGTAGCAGAAGCCGTAATATTTTGGAGCGAAGAGCAGGGGCTAGAGGGTCGGTCATAGCTGCTGAGCTGCTGAGCTGCTGGAAACACGTCAGTATAAGCGAAGAAGTCTGAACAAATTCGTTTTCACCTATTTGCTGTTGTTTTGATGCGATAATAGATGTTGAGGGGTTGAAATGTCGAAATGTCTATACAAATTTGATGGGGGGCGCGACAAAAAATAAATGCCAAGGATTCGAAAGCTTTCTGCACACGCTAATACTAACTTCGCTTTTTCCATTATCAAGGTGCTGCAGTGCATTTACATCAAAACTGGTGTTCGTAAGGCTCTACATGGCTGCCCTCAAATTCGTCAGATCGGTATAAGAATGACTCATAAGGCTTGTTGCTTCAAGCAGCGCTAAGTTCCGTAGGTTTGGGAGTCGTTCAGGGCAAATTCGGGGCTAGAACCTAGGTAGGTAGTAAATGCACATCATATCGTTTGGAGGATTGTCGCTGATTGTTATGGAATTCTAGATTGCTTGATAGTGTATGACTTTCTTTTCCTTCGAATGTATGTTCTTGACATAATTATCTGTCGAGATTTTCTTCCTTTTTTCTATCGCCTCTCATAGTACGTCATGAGTGTATCTTTGCTTCATCTTCGTTGTTCTATATTATCAATGTTCCCGAATAATTTATTCACACAGCAAGGACATACTAATACATCCCCAAGCTCCGCGTCACAGCTGCCCGGCCCGGTACCGTCAATTTTGAGCTAGATATCAAAAAGGAGCACACGGTACATGCTCTTGCCTCCTATATATCCTAACTTCCTTCCTATACCCGCGAGAAATCCGATACCTGACTCTTCAAGTACCTACCAGAACCGTCTTGGCATTTTCCATGGCGGGACTATTGCTAGCATGGGTACGTACCCTTGTTCCCCCTTACGCCACTCCACCCATGTCTTAGCCTTCTAACTCTTCATATCCAGTCGACCTGGGAGGTTCTTTGGCCGTGGCTTCCAAGGGTCTCTTTGCCACTGGTGTCTCGACCGATCTCAATGGTAAGTAACATGGAGAGAAACCATCGATCAAAGAAGATTGACGGCAGACAGTCACGTATATGAACTCTGGTGGTAAGATTGGGGATAAACTGCGTGCCGTAAGTAGAAACCTTCATTCGCCTAGGATGAAACAGTTGGGACTAAGGAGTTCATATGGACGTAGGAAGTGACTTGTGACAAGTGTAAGTTTGACAACCTTTTTGTTCTTCGGACCAAGAACCACGGAAGTCCCAATGTAACATCACAAATTACTGACACTCAATGCTGTTTCCTCGTAGTTGGCAAAACCCTAGCCTACACCTCCATCCACTTCACCGACAAGGACGATAATCTAGTTGCAAGAGGAAGTCATACGAAGTTTGTCACAATCCACAAATCCTTGCCGTTGCCCAAAGGAATATGCTAATCCTATGATGTACCCCCAGATATGTGGCGCAGGCTTGGAAAGACGAAAACAATATTGTTGATGAGCTGTCTCCTAGACCTTAATTAAAGAATAGATTTGGTTTCGAGCATTTGTTTGAGTTAAAGCTGCTTACACATTATCGGTGATCGCTAATTTGACCCATATTCATATAGATTGACAAAAAATCACTATTCAATTTCATAGACATATCTCAGTTTGTAAAACAAACTGTCTTTTTACCACAAACACTCATAACAATAGTAAAAGATCACCAGTGCGTGCTACCATTCACAGAACATCTTCACGAACACTCCAAAACCTCAATACCCCTTTCTCCTGAACACCATTTCCAGAATAAGCCAATACAAATTTCAACAAGAACACCCTTTTTCCCACTGAGAAAATAGGCATCCACATTTACCATTTCGAGATCGAGGCTTCGTGTCCTGCTTAGTCCATTGCAAGAACGTCGGAGGAATGGAGGATGATGAGATTTGCCAGGGCCGCCGCTCAGGAGGTGGCGGGGACAGTGACTAGCATCTCGCTGGTGATATTATCATCAGTGGAATGTGAACGATGTTCGCTCTTTTTTCCTTCTTTTTCGGGAGAAAGAAACTGTCCAAGGCAGGCTAATAGCACACTGCGGGGGTTTAAAAAGGAAGATCTGTTATTAGGAGGTCTCGTGTCCGCTTTGGGGGATTTTCTTGCTGATAAATGTCCAATCAGGCCTTTGGCAAGCGGCATACTTTGCGGGCATACATGGGTTAGCTTGGTGAAAGGGGCTTTAGAGAGAGGGAGAACTAGATGAAGGCATCGCATGGAGATGTTGGCTGCATCAGAGTGGTGAGTAAGCAAACGAATGAAGCGGCTGCCAGATCTTGCAGCCGGTAAGGTAGAGAGCTAAGAAGGGGCGTCTAGGGCTTGGAGACAGCTGGATATATCCGGTTAGAATTTGGAGCTGCGTCGCTATGCGATGGGGATTATACAACGGCTTTTTTTTTAGACCAATCACTCGTAATGTTGCATTTTTGGTATAGGCGGAAAGACATTTCTTTTCCCTCCTGAGTTCCTGGACTTGGCACTTTTCCAAGCCTTTATCTGGGCAGTGTTTTCAGACAACAGAAAAAGCATACGAGAAGGGGAGGATGCATTAGGGGTGCAGAAGGTTAGATACTAAACCATGACCGGGCCCCGTGCAGGTTTCCAGATGGACAATTAGCCTCATCGTTTCAACTTGTAATCATATGAATGTTTAAGTCTATTTCAACTGCACAGGTCACAGAACGAGAAGGGGTTGGACAAAGGAAGAGATGGATATGAACAATCTGGAAGTTCCACGCTCAAGGTATCACTAGTCTAGTCGTTGACTTGGCGTGTTTGGCTATGGGGTGTATTTTACTGATATTCTGCAACCGTTGGTCATGGAAAGGCAGGGAGAGGTGAAAATGGGCCCCGCTGCGAAGACATGGAAATTGCTGGGGAATAGGACAGCAGACGGGACACAGGTTGTATGTTGTTGAGGGTCCACATTCCTATCCATGGGGGGGAGGGGTTTTTGCGTTTAGAAATGTTGGATAATTCACTGCATATTGGCATGGTGCTGTGTGAAATGATGAAAAAGCCTTGTGGTGACAGCACGCCTGACGAATGTGAATAGTGTCGTTTAATCGCTGATTTTTGGAGCCGGTCTTTGGCTGTGCAGTCTATTCCTCATCACTGTCCTCGTCACTGTGGTTGCCATTCACTTTTTTGTCGCCTTTCATCTTGTCTTCGACATCCACTTTGGCCTCGTCATCCACTTTGTCGTCACCATTCACTTTGTCATCCTCGTCAGAAACCACTCCATCCAGACGAAGAATCCGATCCCTAATAAATCTTGCCCACCGCTGCTTCTGTTCAAGCGGCCATCGAGTGTCGTTCGGCCAGGCGGTTAAGCTGTTTTCCTTATCTCGAATAACCACTGTTGCGTTCTTCAGTGGTAAGTGGCGCAAACAGAGTAAATCGGACATCCAAGCGCCGTCCTGCGGATCTGAAACTCTGTCATCTGGAATCAAAGTATGGTAATCGGCAAGATCGATGCAAATGTCCACGTTCCGTAAGTTTCGGAGACGCGGCACTGTGACAAAGAAGACTGCTGAGTTCCATGCCTTCTCCACGCGTGCCGAGTCTAACATTACATCCAATTGGACACTGCGGATGGTCCGTCTGTGGATCGATGAGATCCTGGTGATGAAACGCCTGAGAATATAGGGGTCTTCGAAGGCGAAAGTGTTTTCTGAGATTGGTACCAGTCTCGCCTCATGATAGGTTTGACGACAGACTCGTAGCAAAGACAGGCTGAGCGACGGAAGACCTAGGAGCAGTCCTCCAGTCCTCATTTCCAGGCAGTGTTCATGCTGGTAGACGCTCTCTGAAGATTTCCATGGTCTAGTAGGGTCCTTGCTAATCCGTAGGTCTACTTTACTGAGAAGAGGGTTCCAACATCCTTTCGCAGTGCTGAAATCCTCGTAGACTTGTTGGTCGGACACTGGCGCTTGGCAGATGTAGTTGTAGAACTTGTTCTCGGGTGGTCTATAACTGATGTGTAGGAGCTGACCACCGCAAGCAAGTTCATAGATACGGTCTTTTAATTCCTGAGGTAGCCGTAGCAAGGCAGATGTAGAGTTCTCTTTGAAGCTGGAATTCATCAGCATACTAGACGACTCCTACGTTTGAGAAGCCTACATCAAGTCCCTATCCTTGCATGTATCTTGCAGGTTTTCATCCTTCTCTTGTTTGACCAGCGTGCCGTTCCAAGCCTCCATGGTGGGCTTTTGTGCCATAAAGTCGATTTTGTAATCATCGTTATAGATCACAGTCTCTGCGTACCTCCTTCGAAGGTCGTCACAACCGTCATACCAAGGCTGTGTAAAAGGCCAGAAAGCCATGTCAGTAGATTGTGTTAGTAACACTGTGCCAAATGTTTGAAAGTTGATCATTGGCCTCACTTTAGACCTACACTGATATGGTGAATGCTCATAGATCTCATAAATCGTTCACTGGCGAAACTTGTAGTTCACTGATGTGCCTATTCTGTAGACATTCACCGTCATATGACCCGCACTGGGAATGAAACATACGACTGCCGCCTCTCGAAATCCTAACGCATCACAGTGAAATTCACTCTCTTTCTGATACCAACCTGAGAGAGTTAACAGATTTGCCACTCATGGACTCCTCTCCTTGTTCCCCAGATTTTACTACAGCCCCACTGGTACATAGCATTGAACAAGACGACTAGTGGACAGCAGTGTTTCCATCCATCCTTCTAGCGTGCTAGTCCTCCAGACCGAGGAGTTTCCTCTCGATAAACTTAGCCCAATCCTTTCTCTGCTTAAGCGTCCAGTAATGTGGCGGCTCCTCAGGATAGAGCATATGAAACCGAAGTCGTTGGATCTGAGAAAGGAATCGAGAGAGTTCGTCGGTAACCATAACCTTGACAGTCTTCAGAGAAGGGATCCGGCATGACATCAGCTCCGCGAGTCCGTAGTCATGTTGAGCACCCGTATATGCAAGCCTCGGGGTTTCTTCAAGGCAATGACGGCGGCGTATAGCAATGCTAAGGTGCTGCAGTCCTTTCAATTTCGATACTACGGTTGCAGCAACAGTTTTGTTCCATTGACGCTCGGAGAACTCTCCTTTGAGTTCGATATCTAAGTGGATACTTCGTACGGCGCGCCTCATAGCGGGCGACAACTTCTTACTGAAGGGGTTGAGATCAGATGGCGCGGTAAAAAAGAAGGTGTTCGAAGAGATTGGTACTAGCATGGCCTCATGGTAGATCTGAGAGCAGGATAATAGCAAATTCCGGCCAAGGGCTTCTGGAATGCTCATTTCACGCTTAGCTAGAATGCAGATACCATGTGTGAAGTAGGGTTCTTCATGCTTGTTTTTGTGATCGTTGGCGCAAACAGCAGAGAAGCGCTCGTAAGAGGCGACTTGTGATCCTGGATGTTGGCAGATGGAGGAGAGAAGCTGCGTGCCAAATCCTCGGATGTATTCTGAGGATATGTGAACATCTTGACCACCGCAAACAAGCCCATATATTCTGTTCTTCAATTCCTGAGGTAGCTTCAATAACAGCGACTTGGTGTTTCGCTGAGTTCTATTTCGATCAGCATGAATATGAATCAGCATAGCAGAGATCACACCTGACCAACTTGGCATTGTACTCAGCGAGCCTTTTTGCTCGAGCATCTTCTACTTTGATTGGCTTCATAGTATCAGGCACTGGGAGTGGCATGACCTCTGAATGTGACTGTGTTGCGATGCTGAATGCAAGCAACGAGCTCCTATGAGACTGTTGGTGTACAGTATTCAGGAAATGGAGGAATATCTTCAGGGTTTAGAAGTAGAGGAGTAGAAGCTGGTGAACTGTTCCTGTGTTGAACACTAAGGAGCGCTACGACCATACATAGGGCTTACCGACAAGACGAGCATAACACCAACCTCTGACAAGATTCAGACCTTCCTCTTCACAAGTCCCTTGAAGAAATCAAAGCTGTTACTATCGCTTTGTAGCGTCCAAATCTTACCCGTCCCTCGATCTTCCCAACCAAGCTCCTCTGCAATCAAAAGACCCCAGTCCCTTGTGATGCCCTTGATACGTGCCCTGACCCCACCCTCAGCCTCTAGAGTTACTATTTGTTCCGTGTGTAGCCAAGATCTGTAATACATTTCTTCAAAGGCGTTATCGAATCCGGTGTGTTTGAAACGGGCATAGAGGTTGGAATAGCAAGTCAGAATACTAGCTAGAAGCTTTTCCAAGGTGAAGGGGTAGGGAGGTTTAAGAGCATTAAGGGAGGTCGTGGGCATAGCGTTCGTGGTATTTAGGCCAATACCGACCACTGATAAGTACTCGGAACTAGAGTAGTGGGAGTTTACCAGAATACCGCCGATCTTAACGTACGTTTTGGATGATGGATCAGAAGGATCGAGGGCGTCTGGTCGATTTGGTAAGTAGAAAATCTTGTGGCTGATAAGGGAACAGTGTCCGAGAGTACGTACAAATATCATTAGGCCACTTCAGTCTCACGGGAAGGTTTTCATATCCCATATCGTAAGTCTTGATGCCTTCAATTATCGCAAGAGCGGCTAGGTACTGAAGAAACACGACTGGCGCTTGTGGAGTCAGGCTTATGGGATGACGGATAACAGTCGAAAACATTAAGGATCCAGCTGGAGAAACCCAGACGTTGGAACCGCGTCCACGTCCTGAAACCTGAACGGTCGCCGTAGCAGTGAACCCGTTGGGAAGTCGTCGAAGTAATTGAGTATTCCTGAATGTCTTAGCAGGTAAAAGTACGTTCAGGGAAGGTTAGACTACTTTTCCAACAAGGTATTCGTGCTTGTGACCACTTCTCCATACATGACGTAGTCTCCAAATGGGTCATCATTCTTAGGCCATTTAGATTGATAGTGCCTGAGATTTGCAAAGAAAGCATGGTGGTTGAAGTATGGTGTGTCTTTACTCGAGGGCAAATCGTCTTCGTGGACAACGACGCGTTTTACTACTGCATTATAATCGACGATCATGTCCTCGCCGACGCTGCCACTGTCAGTGTGCTCGCCGTCCGAAGTCGGAAGAGCACCAGCCACTGAGGCAAGGGACCAAGCTGATGGCTTCTCAAAATGGAACGTATCATTCTCATCTTTTATATACTCTTCACCATCTTCGATTAAGAAAATGTCTTGTAAAGAGGCCATCAGCTCGGATGCCCCTGATGGTTGCGCTGAAGAGATATGAAGTCTAGAGAGGGATGGTACCGCATTATCAGTCTCGCTAACTTGTAGGCCAAGCTTCAGCAGACAGGCTTTCAAAAAGTCTATCCTCTGCTTGTCGTCTTCTGCCAAGTTTTCAACGATCTTGGAGAAGCCTGGGATATCGGCGTGCTTGTCAAGGTTGATTGGAGCGAACCTGTGAAGCTTGAGCGTTAAGGTTCTATGCGAAGCTTAGATCTAGACGTACTCCGGGTGTGGACTTGTTAGAATCGCAGCTCCTTCACCCACTTTACAGTAGACTACCGCTGCAGTACCCTCTCCTGCATCAACATCAAGTTTCTCAGTAAAGCTTGCTAAGATTTCAACACCCTTGTCTCTGTACTTTGGAGCGTCGACAAAGACACCTCCGCCATTGTAGTAAGACCGAAAGACATCCGGTACGGATCCTTTGGCCAGCGCACTCTTAGAAACTTGGAGCTCTGTAGCTCTGGCGCCTTGCTCGCTGTGGTAGACGAAGCCAGAGAACGCACACCCACGACTAGTGCCAGGGTAAAACGCGAGTTCACGGTCTCCTATTACTTCCAACTTCTTATTGCCCACTTCAAATTCGCATCTCTTAGTGCCATAATAGCCTCCAGCGCAAAAACCCAGGTACAAGCCCCCCCTTTCAACGAATTGAGTGATCCTTCGATTGCCCTCCCCGTTCAGAGTGCGGCAGTAGCCTAGGTCCGCACCACCTGGCATTACAAGCATAGCGCATGAGGCCGACCATGGTTCTTTGACAATTGCATCGCCTGTGACGGTGATCACTGCATAATTTGGGGAGAGCAGACGACGAAGGCTATACAAACAATGGCGAACGGATTCCACTGTACTTCCGTTGCCTGGAAATAGAGTTCAGAAAGATTCGCGTTGATGATGCATATCGTGGTGGTCATACCTGAGTACACCAGCACATTCACACGTTTGACTGCCATAGCTTGGAATCTCCAGCTGGAAGTCGGGCCGAGGGGGAAAACTTGATCTCCCCTCGCTCGAGCACCGCCGCACAACTCAGTAATCACAGAGGAGAAGGATTGGGCGATGTCGACTGCAAAGCATATAGAGAATAAAAACCAAACAGACGAAAACGATGAGCCAGATGACTGGTACTTTTCTCGAATCACTAAAAGGATTCCGATCTCAGCTGACCTGTTTAGGGATCAAAGAATCTTCAGCACGGGTTGCTCGGGTATGGATAACGCATCAGTCAAGATCCCTTTGCTCACTTCTTACTGACTTTGATAAAGTTGAACAAACCAAGATGAATGATTGTTACTTCGAGAAGAGGGATTGGAGGATTTGTAGGCAGGAAGTAAGTGGTTGAGAGGGATATTCCCAACTAGCGGTCGGATCCACCTTCTCTTCCCAATGACAGTCAAAGACTATATCTCATTAACGTTTTCAACGTGTATCCAGATGGAGAATTTCCGAGAATGTTGGAAAAGGCAGGGTAATGATCAAAGGACGGCAACGAAGGATGTCTAGAGGAAGATGGCTCAAGCAATGAGTGCTTCAACGCTTGTAGACTGTACATTAAATGTAAAAGATACTTTTTCAAGAGCAGACCTCACCATAAGAACATGGAGAGCCCTACGAATAGTGGAGGGTTTTTCGAATTAGTGTCACGTGACCGCGCTATCGGAGGCTTTCAGGGTTCAAGCTCTCTTGAGACGAAACTCGAAATAATGTTACAGTCCCAACCGCCATGGCCACATTCATATTCCAAAGGGCTACGTGGTCCCTACAGATATCAAGGACCTCGCGAACATTTGCCGTTTCGTTCACTACCGCACTGCCTCGAAGAAACAAACCTCAACACCTCACGCAGGACGCCAGTACTTCAGTACATCCAAGCAGGCAGGATGCCACCGAACGATATACAAGAGACACCAGCGCCCGTAGAGCATTCAGATCAACGAAGTTCTATCAAGCGCAAAAAGCACAATATACCACGAACTCCCCCGCACAGTCACGCCAACCTTACAACTCCACAACTACAGCGCCTCCTCCAGCAGCTGCTCCGCGACCTTCGAGCACCCCATCATCCGAGTCGTCGGATCTTACAAGTGGCCTGAGCGACGAGCCCATCACCCTGGATGAGGGATCTCGTCAGGTAGACTGGACACGTTCATACCACGGACTATCTAGCGAGGCCTTTTCAAAAGAAGCTGCCGCAATCCTGCTTGCGCCCATCGAACATGACGATATCGAGATCAAGCCTGACGGGATCATCTACCTCCCGGAGATCAAGTACAGACGCATATTGAATAGGGCATTTGGGCCTGGGGCTTGGGGATTAGCGCCTCGTGGCGAAACAATAGTTACGGCGAAGGCTGTGACACGAGAATATGCTCTAGTAGCGTTAGGACGGTAAGTCACCTGCTCAGGAGTTCATCTATCTAGTATGTTGAAAGCTGATCCGTTGCTTGATCTTAGACTTGTCTCGGTTGCACGTGGCGAAATGATCTACTTTACCCCTGAAGGCATCCCCACCGCGGTGGAGGGCTGCAAATCCAACGCTTTAATGCGCTGCTGCAAGGACCTCGGGGTCGCGAGCGAATTATGGGACCCTAGACACATCCGAAAATTCATCTCAACGCACGCGAAGGAGGCTTTTGTTGAGCACCAGGTAACGAAGAAGCGAACGAAGATATGGCTCAGGAAAGATGATAGCGTCAAGTACCCGTTCAAGGAGACCAAGTACGGTGCATAAAGAGGTCTAGCATTTGTAGAAACAACTTTATTAGAGGGTGGTCTTTTAAGACTAATTGAGCATTTTCGGCGATGCGTAGGCATGACGTGGTCTTACTCGTGGCACCATATCCAGGCTAATCATTGTTTACATACGTTGCAACTCTTCAGCGAGAGGCAAACCTATTCAATTTTGTTGGTACTACGATTACAGAGAACAGATTAGCCAAAGTTATATTGACTCTCCCGTATACACTTCGTGTTTTGATCTCTACTCCCAACCATGTTCTAAGGCTCTGGAGGTCGGATTTCTTCACGTTGTCTAAGGGACGCCTAGCTACGTTGAGAGTCACTGAGGGGCAGCGTACTTGTTTTCCAGTCTGTTCCCATCCAACACTCTTGTTTGCTCCGAAAAGATTTTTAAACATTATGCTGGTGTATGCGAGTGCATGCGAGTGAATGGCAATTTTATGCACCTAGGGTCCTATTAAGGGTTCTAGATGGACACAACGAAGGAGACGAATGTAAGAGAAGCGGTACAATTACTCCTATGACCCATTTCCTTTGCAATGAGCCGGAAAGTATAGTCTTCGAAATATTGGTTCTCATGGCTAACCTAGCTACAGTATTCATTCGCCTGTCCCACTTCCATTTTCTCCCACAACGGAATTAAGTCCACCACATACTCATATCTGACATGGGTAGCATCTGGCACAGGCGGAGCATCGTCTTCCTCCATTTCATTATAACTTCTCTTTCCACTGGAGACCGTTTTTTTTTCATTTTCGGTCAGCTTCTTTGATTATGTATTAGGCATATATTTTAGAGGATAGGCACTTGTGCCACCGGGGTACTTCTTTTTCGTGGGGTTTTGTTTTTGATCGATGCGCGGTAAGAGACGAGGCAGGCTATTATTATTGCTGTGCAAGCATGGCTGTCAATCATGTGATGTAGCATGGGAGAGGAGCGCGGACTCGGGTAGAAAATTGGGGGAATCGTGCGACAAACATATAGCAGCTTCGATTGCACTCCATGTGAACAGCCAAGAGTCATCCTCCCTCGGTCCCTGGAGCGATAACACAACCTTGAGTATTGCCGCGATCATGGTGAAAAGAGTAGGAGAGAATATCGCCAGAAGCTCCATGTTAGTCCGGAGGTTTATATGAGCACCCCAAAGTAGGGTGATCGGGATCAATGTTACTATTGAGTAGAGAATTTTTACACTCTGGCAAAGAGGAGGGTCCTATCTATCTGAGTTACTAAATCCATCCGAGACAACATCCACCCCTGCTTGGACGCGCAAGATGGCTCGAATGTATGCATCTTCCTTGGGCTGGCTACACTTGATTAGGGTACATCAATAATCGGTTTTCGAAGGTGGACGGACTGTCTACCGAAGAAATTTCTCCACGACGTTTCCAAAAACACACCCGTATGCTTGAACACCAATGGAGATAGCCAACGTGACAATGGTGAAGAGAAATACAGCCCACCAAAGAACCTTCTGGCCCTCAACATTCCTACCCAACTTTTTGAAAAACAACAAGAACGCGAATTTGATACATCACAGTGATACGAAATTCGAGATCGTGTTCGCAAGTCCCTGGTGAAGCTCCTTATCAATCATCTCGAATAGATCGGCGGGAGGTGGGTAAATGGATCCATCGGAGATATTCCAGACCTAATAGATTATACAGGCTCGTTCTTGCCATATGACGGAGGTAATAAATAAGATAACCCAATTTTGAAAAACAAAAGCGTCATCCATGAAAAACCGGTGGAATATCTTGAGGCGAAAGTATCCTCTAAGAACGACAAAGATGAAAGACACCCAGGTACTACCCCATACAAGACCCTACGAGGGAGGTTAGCCGCAAACACCAAAGCCATTCTTGTTGTATCTGACAAGAAAGGTTGTCTGGCTTATAGCCAAAGGCTTGAAACCTTCGGAGGACGTGGAGGACAATATGATGAACACGCTTGATGTACTGCTGCGGGATCAAGGCAATACGCGAAAGAGCTACAGGTAGACTCTTGAACGATGGAGCAAAAGAGACTCCATGCGATCGGTGCCAGGCGATTTTATTCGACGCTAGTGATAAAGAGCACCGCTACCACAGTACAAGGATGGACAAACCAAATGCAAATCTTCCACGTTATGCCGCATGTAACCCAGCTTTCGAACCTGCAAGGCAATGACTCATCCCTAATGCATCAGAAATCCTAGAGAATTGTATGGATGCATGTTCATCAAGCCGTGTCAGCTGGAAGGCGAGCCGACAATCATGTCAGCAATTTGAGGCGTCATGCATATGCCATTTCTTTAACCAAGGTAGTGTCTGCCGATGGATGCACCTCTCAGGCCATGGTCCGGTCGGTTATCATAATCTTAATCCGACTGCATAAACGGCTCAGCCTTACGGAGTTCTGTAGGTGAGCTCTACCTTGGTTACATTCGCTCTTCAAAACGAGAGCATCTGGTGAAGTAGATTTACTCCACGCTGATCACGTCGCTCACAAGGAATCGGAGGGCTTCGGAATATCTCATGGGCGTTGATAGCGCGGATATCTCCAAGAAACTGGTGGAAGGAGCAGGCTATTGGACGGCATCGTATTGCACCATGCAGTGCTATATGGGAGCTTGGGCTTTCTTGTGTGGTGCGTGCGGTAGTGACCCCAAATACCGGCGACCGGATTTTGGGTCGTTGGGCGAAGGGCACACTCTGGGGCGATTCTGGGGGTAGGCGTCTCCAGCTCTGTACGACCTAAATTGGCTCTGTTAAATACCCAGCTGACTCCCTAACAGAAAATTCTGGCATCAACACCTTCGCCGCACTTTAACCTCGGTCTCGAGCTTCTTCTCAGAGTTCGTTCTCGGCACGCCCAAGCACACCCCTTTCACTCGCTATATAAAACTCATGCTTGCCTTTCTACTCTCCGGCATCCTCCATCTGTTAACCGAAGTAGCCACCCAAGGTGGCGGAGGCCCTTCTTCAAATCTATCTTTTCATGAATCTCAATGCGTGAGGTTTTTCGTTACGCAGGCGATCGGCATAATGTTTGAGGACGGGGTACAAGAGATTTTGAAATGGTTCGGGATAGTGCGAGATGGCAATGCAGCGTGGTGGACGAAAGCTGTGGGATGGATCTGGGTGGTCGCGTTTTGAGGATGGACGACGCCTGCGCTTATGTATCCTGCCGCAAGACTGAACACCGGGGCAGGAAAGGACGTCCTGTTGCCCTTTAGTATTGTTCAAGCATTCAGGCATCAAGGAGCGAATTAAAAGAGTCATCGATGGTGTGAGGTGTTGCCGCCTAAGATTGGTTTCTTCCTTTTAGCTTGACTTTCTCGATTGGTTCAGCTCGCAGGTGGACGACCGTCCGGAGCACGCGGAATGGCATCGAAGAGCAGGAGATAGCAGCATCATTCAGGTTGTGGAAAACCACGTCCATCTATGCCACGAGACTGTCGTATCATCTGAGTCAAGATATGATGAAGTTGTACCGCGGAGCATCTTCTATACGTCCATCTCTCTCCGGTTGAGACCCCTCCTAGATATCACGAAGTGGTCACTTCCCATTTCGAACCATAGATTGAAGTCTTCCTCGGTAGTCAAGTCTGAGGAAGGAAAATAGATCAGGCGTTTCGGTGTATTCTGATTAAGGTATTTGGTTCATATTTTGCACTCGGCATCTTTGAAACCGAGTGAATTTGTTGAGAGTAGGGGGTTGGATGTGAAAATGTAAGGTATCAATGAATTGGTTGAAAGGTTTTTGTGTTAGGTCTGATTTTCGTGAGTGCAAGATGAGTGACAAAGAATTATCATTGTTGGGGTATATATAAGAATAACATGTTATCCCACATCGACCAGAGCATAGGTGGGAGTTGTGGTATGCGGTTACTTGAATGCGACCAGCCATGTTCTCACTAGTGTGTCGTATCAAAACGTAGAAAAACAAAAGTAAAATCTTCTGATGTTGTACACTCAAGTCAAGGTTTTCGTAGGATCGGCCACAAGGTCGATCCGAGCTTTTTGCATTTTTGAAACATTTTTGCACAAGGTGTGCAAGGTTATGGGCTATCGAGTCATTCTTGTGTTTCCGTTTTGCTTTCAAAACTCGATAGTAGAAGGTCAGAAGGTTGGCTGACAGAAGTAGGTGCGATGTAAAGTCGGCCTTAGTCTTAACATCTCACCCTATCTTCCCTATACCAAGCTCAAGAAGGTGCTACCATATTCTCCGCTCGCTTTGAATTTCGGGGTAAAAGCGTGCACTGGTATAATTTGAGCACTTACTTACTCGATACGAAAGCAAACTGAAAACCGTAAAGGGGTAGTAAGTCAATGTAGGAGGAATCAAACCGCCTACTGTTGATGTTTGACCTTATACATCTTTTACCCTTTTCAAAACCGAGCTGGAGAAGGTGCTGCTACCGTCTTCCTTCGCCCGCACTTAATAGTCAATTGAAAGCACTGATATGAAGTTCAGCATTCATTTACTCGAGACCAAAGCAAAATTGAAATCATAATCGAAGATGACCATTCGTTTAAACAATATCGAAAAATATCCTCTCTTGAGTGGAAGGTCGCGACCGCAGCACCACAGAGTGCTTTCAGAAGAGGGAACTTTTACCCACCAGGTCGATGTTAGAAGGGGAAAAATCGTTGGGATATACATCGAAAATATATTCCGCAAGGCTCAACATATGTACTTCTTTCCGGCCTCTCACCAGTTATGATACACCACATCTTGATACCCGGCTGCTGGTTTCCCTAACCTTCGATATCGAACTCGAACATTTTGTCGCGTTCCTCATCAGCAAGCTCTCGTCCCTCCTCATCGTATAGAGTCCTTTCTACAAACGTCATATGACCCTGATGATCCACCAGCACAACGGTTTGCTTCTGCGTTCCGTACTTGCCACTGAGGCCTCCTTGATGCTTTGAGATTTCGTCTTTACTATTTACGTGTACGTGCTGATTAACTTTGGCAGCAGCAATATTGTCGGCGCTTACTCCATCCATACCCTCTCCGCCGATCCCGGGGACAAAGATGCTGTTTCGCAACTCATTCACGTAGCTAGTCCAGCATTGGCCCTCATATCTTTTCGGCAGTGTATCCACGCTTAGTACGCGCAACAAGTCCTCGATCAACTCGGCTTTCGAGTCGTTGCGGGCAACGCTTTTGGCAATTGCGGAAGACATGAGCTCTTCGCCACTCAGGACTTTTGGCCATGATCTGTCTGCAAATATAGCATTACTTAAGCCAACCGTCTCGCCTCTTCTCTCAGCGACCCACGTTACGCCATCAACGTTGGGTGTACGATTCGACACAACCGCCAGAGGCCTTCCTGCTTTCCCACACAAAAGACTGAAGCCGCCAACGCCCTTGACGCCTTCGCCCTCAATAAGGTTTTTGACAAATTTATGCGTGTTTTCGGGTTTTTCAGGAGCTTGAGTCAAGAAAGCATTGACCATAGCCCCTCGGCTTCTAGCTTCCTGCACAACCTGGCCCTCTTCATGGAAGTTCGTCAGGACTGCAATACGGCCTTGCTTTGTTACACCAAGCCAAGTGCCACGCACATTGCGGAGGAGGTCATGAGCTGCTAGCACATGATTATTTGGGGAAGGCCACCACGCTGCATGAGCTGTAGGACGACTAAGGTACTCCTAGTAATTCTTAGTACGGCTGTGAGAGCGTCTTGCGGTCAGCATACATCACGATTGTCAATTAAAATCAAGGCATAATCGGGATGAGCTGTGGATATGAGTGCTATGCACATAGTCACAGAGGAGATGTGATCTAGACCACCTTGGCACTGTGAGTGTGTATTTTTCCCCTGCTGTAATGATACTTTATTGAGACTGTCTCTTCTGGCCTACCGATTCCGAGATAGAGACAAGCTCAACGACCATATAGAAGCCTTACTGGGGCTGGAAAATATTGCAGACCAAGCACCGGAGATCTGGAGACAATCAGACAGAAGGTAAAATAATCAAGCGGCCTTGAATTAATTCGCATCGTCTCCAAGATTTGCAAACGAAGTCATCCATCTCGCGGCAAGGGCGCCAGGCGCTACAATGCCAGCCTTATATTCGTACTATTCTAATCTGTAAGCTTTATCGATAAGCCCCTCGTGACCATTACATCCGGCCGCCCATCAGACATCTATCAATAGGATTGTCTCCTTCTCCATCTCGCTCCTACGTTCTCATTCAATCTTCATTCTAAAGGAGAAACCTCTCCGTAATAAGTAACTAGCCATGATCTTTGACCTCATCCCAAACCTCCTCTCGTGAGTTTCCACCGCCCGGCCATCGCAAGGGTTCCCTGCGTTACTGTGGCCGAATACCTCTCCCTTTTCCATTCTTTCCCAAGTCAACTCCATAGTATCATAGAAAGACAATTAATGAACTGTCTAGCTCCGTCATAACCATCCTCTTCCCTATCTTCGCTTCTTACAAAGCTCTCCAGACCTCCGACCCCGCCCAGCTAACCCCATGGCTTATGTACTGGGTGGTGCTCTCCCTCTTCACCCTAGCTGAATCCTGGACGTGGTTCATCCTCTCCTGGCTCCCCTTCTACTCTCTCTTCCGCCTCGCCCTTCTCGCGTACCTCGTCCTCCCACAAACCCAAGGCGCGCGGCTGCTATACACTTCTTATGTTCATCCATTTCTGGCTGTGCATGAGGCAGAGATTGATGATATGATCTCGAGAGGACATGATAGGGCAAAAGCCGCTGGGCTGCAGTATCTCAAAAAGGCGATCGAGTATATTAAGCAGAACCTACTGGGTATACAACCAAAAGCGCAAAGCTTCCCACCCAAGGAAGGTGGAAGCTACGCGCAAAGCCTCCTCAGCAGGTTCTATGTCCCCTCCGCCCGCGCCACCGCTGTGCCAATGATGAACACGGGGCAAGACTTCTATGGCCTTCTCGGCGCGGCTGTGGGACAAATGTCGAGGACTAGCGAAGTTGCGGATATTAGTTCTAGTGGTACACTGATACCAAGGGATATCGAGGGTAACGAGGAGAAAATGACGTTTCTGGCGACACAGAGAGAAAAGTTGAGAGTGCTGTTGAGTGCCCTGGACAAGGAGGCCTGGGAGCTCGGCAGTCAGGAGGGGATGGCGAATGAAGAGGCGATTCGAAAAGACGTAGAACGCAGATTAGGAGGCAACCTCGGTGGTGGAGAAGGCTTACGGCAACGGGGGAGCGAGTCTGAGTTCGACACTATTGATCGTGAAGAAGCTCCAGGAACCGTGAAGATAGGTAAAAGCAGCAGTGGGGGCAGTTGGATGCCGTGGAGTTGGGGGGAGGGGGCTGGGAAAGACGACAAGGGAGGGTCCAGCGCAGTCGATGGTGGGTTTTGAGGGATTGGTAGGTATGAACGTGATGCTTGACGGTTGACGCAACATTATAGAAGTTTCTGCATTGGTAGTTGTGCTCCGATACAACTCTCTTTATTTGTGGCGAAATTGAAATAAATTTGGTATAATCGCTTTATCCATATCGGCTGAATTCTCTATACACCTCTTGTCTGCTCACTTTTTCCTACCTTCGCACTAATTTTCCCCCGAGTTGACGATCCATCCATCCGCCTCAGCGAAACCTTATCCGACGTCCCTAACACAAGGTCCAACAGCGTTCGCGCTGATCGATAGTGACGCCTGATCATTAGATCCAGCAATCCTCGTAAGTCTAGGGGTGTCTTCGTAGACATGATGATGAAGGCACGGCTCTCCAACTAGTATATAGCAATGAGGACTAGAGGACTGTGGTTTTGGACGGTAAATTAAATATAGAGCAGTTGTATCCAAGGTACCACCAATTTTGGTACAGCGTGAGGTCTTTGGTGTACTTCTCGGTTTGCGTTGTTCAAATAGGGGTGGGCGTCGTGCACGAACAATTTAGGCATTCCAGGACCACAAGGAGTTTCGAGATGTCAATGTAAATGATACCATGCCAAATCGGTAGGAGTACAGTCGAGTGTTTCCGAACCGCAAGGCTAGCGGTAAACGCCTTCTGTCCTCCAGCCCTGCCGGAGTCGAATCTCGAGTGGATACACACATGACAACTACCATATAGATCGCTTGTGCGAGCCGACAGTTTGCAGACGCCCAAGACGCTCATCTACTTCCGGGTCTCGGCACCGCACTAGAATGGTTCTTGGACCAGATAACGCGATCATGCAGGACGATTGAAAAGCTGACGTCCAATCTCGGGTACTTACATCAAGGCGAAGTCAGGTCGCTAACGAATCGAATCTGGAAATCGACAATTGCCTGAAACAGTAATGGGAAAACTCGCGATGTTTGCGTACAGTCATCATTCGCCTCGGATCTTGGGTTGAAGGTGCGTTGGCCATCTCGTTGTCAGGATGACTTATACAGAGGTTTGTCTACGATCAAACAACTGTATAAGCCGGGGAGCCACTGGATTGAATGCATGTATAATTACCCAAACAGAGTACATGTCTGGTTGGAAGCTGTTTCTATGGCCTGTCGTTAACGAGCTTCTCAAAGGTATTGCCGTCAGCCAAATATCGAGATGCCCCAGACCAGGAAGCTAGATCTGAAGCCGTGGGAAGAGATTCGAGTAGGTCGAGATGGTAAAACGTATATTTACGATCTTGACCTGGGTACTCGGAGGCCTTTGACACACTATGTACCGGCATGGCCCAAGATGCATCCCGCAACGTGGAAGCAGGATAAAAAATTGCAGATGGTATGGCCAAGAGACAAGAAGCAGAAAGGCGCACACACGTGGGACAGATTAGCGGACATACTCACAGGAAAAGGCCCTGACATGTGGATCTCAAGACAATATTCTCGGCAGCCACATCGGCCAGTGTGGTCTGGTTGGACAACAAAAGGGTATTATCCTGAGAATACATGGGCTTGGGACAACCTAGGGTACCCGTACAGAAAAGATAACACAGTTCAACCGCCGACGTGGGCCCGTCGTGGTTCAGAGGATAGATACGACTTCAAGTCTCGCAGGTATAGGAGACCAAGGGCTGGCGTTTGGAGCGACGTTAAATGGAGCAATCAAGAGCCTCACGTGCCACTATATCACCGTGACCGCTATGGTTTTGAGGTGGTGGAACCAGAAATTGATAGCGGCCGAGCAAACGCTGGATGGACAAGAAATCCCTTCAGATTTAATCACCGTACCGTAGAGTGGGATTGGAACACGGGAGATAGAGAAGGTTGGTAGGCGGCCAATGTTACTTTACCAATCATCAGGTGCATCCGACATGATACGCTTGCCATTGAGTTGCAAAGTGACCGTCAGACTCTTTCGTCCTCTTCCTCGTCCTTACCACAGGAAATTGGGCATTTTGATCCAGCAGCCGCCGGCACTTAAGGCATGGTCGAGACTCAACATCGGCGTACGAAGCTAGCGTCTCCTGCGCGACTTCAGCAGACGAAATCAAACAGCGAGTCGAGAATCTTACGAAGAGATATCTTAAGTCATTGGCCCGAGGTCTGGCTGCAACTGTACGTATGATTGCAGCATGGAATTGAGAATTCCCTTTGCAGGTGACGTTGTAGATAGCTTCGGTTTCGGAGGCAAGTTTCGGCTCAATCTCAAAGTTGATGTGCGCTGGAGGAGGCAAATAAATCTATTCCAATTAGTTCAAGTACCAAAACTTCCGCGAACGAGTCTTCATACTTTGATCTTCGAACGTTCACCTAGTGATATCTCAATTCCAGGGTGATTCTCCCTATAAGTATCTACAACCGCGCGTATGTCTTCCAATTTAGTGTCTGGTGTATCGTTGTAGACTTCCTCTGCCTCCTCTTCCATCAGAGCGTTCTCCTTAGCCTCTTCAACCTTCCTGTCCAGCCAGTCTTCATGGTCGGTGACTATCCAGTCCTTGATAGGTTCTGGATCTATTGCCCGGCCTGCCTTTGACTTTTCCAGTATCTCATTGCTCTGGGTATCCCCTACAAGCATAGTAAAGCTCTTAATCTCGTTAGCAGTCTTTTTGGCGGAGTGCGAGAAGCTCGTGTAAAAATTCTCTGGGGAGGAGTGTTGGGCGAGGGTCGGCTCTACAGTTTGAGCGATGCTCTCGCGGAGGTTACGGAGCTATAATACAAGACGGGAACATTAGTGAATAAATTCCAAAGGCGATTTGTGTCATTGGAAGAGCTCACCTGAATGTGCATTTCTTGTAGGCGGGCAAGAGAGAAGATCAAATTGGTTTCGTCCCATTCCGCGTCTACACCAGGGGGTGCGACCATAGTTTCCGAGCCAGCCCGATTGATTTCTACAGGATCAACAGTACTATGGCGATCAGGGCGATACGACTGGAAGCTTTGCCCGATGGTTGGGCGTTGACTCGAGAAAATAAGGTTCTTTGATGTAATTTACGGAATCAATACATAAAATACAAATCTATTGACCTCGGTTCTACCTACTTATTGAATGCCATATGAATATCTAAGGTACACAACCGTTTTGAGCCTTAGTGAAAGGCAATAGAATGGTATTGTCTTGACGGCAGGTCTCGTTTGAATCTCTACGAAGCTCCAAAGCGCAAAAGACATACCATAAAGGCCCTCAGAGAGGATCACAGTCCCGTTTGAGCAATGTTTCCCAGTGCTCAACAAGTAGCCGAGGTCGAAGAGCGTCTATTTGTATATTGCCGCACTTCGGATGCTTCATGCATTTCCAAAGCCGATGACGCAGAGCCACTCGGCAACGTTGACTGCATTTGACGTGGTTTCGATCTAGGAGGTTCTTTCTGCAACAGTTGTAATAGACGGACAGGTTTCGATCTGGTCACCGGAATCCTCCGCCTCGAGGAGGGTAGAGATCATCACTATAAAGTCGACGATCATCTCTTCCTCGTCCGTTATACCTACGGTACCCACCGATCCTACCTCTTGGGGCTTCCTTCGGAGCGTCCTGCCAAGAGCCGCGGCCACTGTCCACGTCCACGTCCATTCGATCATCTTGCGCTTCAAATCCGTAGCTTCCATCCTGAACTTCAGGGTCTGCTTGTCGCCTGTTGCGATCTGACTGTTCCCTCTGAACATTATAAGATGGCTCGGCGTGAGCGGTGTCCTTGCGAGCTGCGCGAGGTCCACTAGGAGCATTCGGTACTGGAGTAGCAGCTGGGCTAGTAGGGCCTCCCTGCTTCATATAGACGTGAAGTATACGGCCATCGGCCTGTGTTGGAATTGTTAGCAGAGCATCTCGAAAGGTGCAGAAAATCCTCATACTCGTTTGTTATTGAAGGTCGCAATCACCCTTTCTGCGTTCGCCTTCTCCGCGAAGACCATTTCTGCAATGACCGTTGGATCCGAGGCAATAATTCTGCAGTTTTGCATCTCGCCGCCACTGGGAATCATAGCAGATTCAATGTCGGCCGCAGTAGTTCCTGACGCAAAATTGGTACCAATTACCACGTAAGGTCCAGCTAAACCTCGTATGGTAATCTCTTCACCAAGCTTCTTTGTGTTTACCTGGTTGTCTAACCCTTTAGGATGTGTTTGAGCGGTAATAGCTTCGTAGAGACGGGTGTTTCGGGTTATGCGGGCCATTGGGTTGTTTCGAGGAACACGAGAGAGTCGCGATGACTGCGCATTGTTTACCTGGTGGAGATCATGTCCCCAGCTGGCGTTGACATCGGCCTTTGGTTTCGGCGCAGTGGGTACGGAACCCTGAGATATCTGGGGAACCTGTTAATTTCTCGTTCGCCATAAATCGTGATCGTGTCCTGGACTATAGTAGAGTCACCAAATGGCTTACCTTACTGATGCCAACCCTGCTTGCCAAACTAGGTCCTGTGCCTGGTTTGCGATTTACGTTGCTACGTGCGCTGGCTCTTCGTCCCTTCCCCAATATTTCGTTCGCCAGTGCTTCATTCTTTCTTCTCTGGCGATCTAAAACGGTGTTAGCAAAATGTTATGACTGAGGTGGTCTTCAAAACGGGCTCACCAGCCAGAATGATTTCGTCAAACGAAACCGCGGTTTTACCAGCTGCCATGACTTTGTTAGCTAAACTCGATTAGACATGAACCATAAAATCAGCACTTGTCATAATCTACATATCACACTGGTTAGTAAGCGCGAAGTGAAGAGCTGTCCCGAGGTTGTGGGCAAAGATATCTATTGTTAAAGCCGGTGAAGTACTTCTGTACGGTTAGTAAAAAAAGATAGTCGCGCTTCACGTTCGCTCTCTAAAATTACCGTTAGCGCGTTTTCACTCTACCGTCAAGCGTTCCTTCCGTGCTCGCAGTATCCAACTAGATATAATGTAGGCAGGTAAGGTAAGTCTCGAAAGTTCTTTTGCTTTTCTATTCAACTTTCTGGCATCCATTTTGGACTTTTGGAGGCTGCATAGAAATCTCTCTGCCCATCCATTCCCTTCTGCTCCATATCTTCTGCAATTTCTCAGTATCCTTCTAGTTGCTCCGAAACTCCCGAGTAGCGAGTGACATGTCTTTTATCCGCAAAAAACTCAGCAGAGTCTGGGACCGGAGCAACGAGGAGAGCAGTCGTACTCCTCTCGAGAACCCGAGAACCTCTTTCTCGACCGGGAACACCGGGTACTCAAGTAACACTAATCCTAGTCTTCTAGAGTGTGTTCGTGAAGCGTCCCCAGGGAAACTACACAAGGCCGCATCAACTACTTTTCAGGCCTTCTCAGATACCATTCGCGCTAAGGCTCAGATTTTCTACACTCACCCGAGTAGACCAGAATCAACCGGACAGAACTCTCCCGAAACGAGAACTCCCCAGAAACATGGCCAGCGAACTCCAATCTGGTCCTCTGCTCGAAATCTTCAGGTTTTTACTGATTGTACCAATCAGGGCGGCGCAGCTGGCAGCCCGGGGACACCAACCGCTTCACAAGGTAGGCCGGCAGAGCCAGCCCCTGCTTTGGACGTCAAGATCCCAAGCTCTTCTCTCGCAGAGTTGCATGCCAACGATAGGTTTACAGTAGAGTCCTCTGCGGTGAGTGAAGAGAATCAAAGAACAAATATAGAAAACTATAACCCCTTGCAATTATGGCCCAGTCGACATACAGCATCCCCACAATCGCCAATAGCCAGTGGGCTGATCAACCCTGCTAAGCAGTCTTCACTCATGGATGATCCATATACCGAACATTCATATGAAGTTGCTTATGATTCTAACATGTTCGAACCTTGTCGTTCGGCATCTGATGCCGGCAAGCATCGTAGCAAGAACGACGAAGGCTACGTGTCAGACGTCGAAAGCAATGCTGACCCTGTGGAATCTGACGGCTTTTCTCCGGCTACCATAGCATTGCAGTCTTACTTCACACCGTCCACGGCTACAGTCGCTAAAAGCCCGGATAATGGTAATTCCTTGTTTGTGAAAGGCGATCAGGCTCGGGTCCACTTCCAACAAACACCATCACCGTTTCAAAAGGCTAAGCACCGCCAAGAATCCCCTCTACCTAGTGCTATTACTGGGGACTTGAGGCCAGGTTTCTCCGTAGAGTCTCCTCTAACTGTCGTCCGCTCAGAGCTGTCGATGCCACATTTTCCCAAGGACCCTATGGGGTTGGCCGAGCGGCCAACTTCGCCTGACAGTCCGTTAGCTCATCGATCGAACAGCTTTGTCAAAGGTTTCGGGTGCTCCCCTCCAGATGCGAGCACTATCGAAACTGCACCGACTCTCGGTTACCGCAGACTTCCCTCACATGTCTACGAAGCAGATGCGGAATCGGCAGCATCGAGTCCAGGTACCCCAAATATGGGTTCTCGACACGCTTGGAACGAGACGCTGGCAGATCGAAACGATCGATATCTTGCAATACATTCCATGAGCGAAACGACCTACTCGGATGAGGAGTCGGATGCTGAGCTGGAATTATCAAGGTCGTCCTTGAGAAACCCAATTCACTCTTTAGAGGAAGACGGCGGTGTATACTCAAGTGAGGGAAATCAACAATCTGGACTAGATATTCCTGAACGGAACGACGCCAAGATAAGGAAACAGGACTCGCGAATTTCTTCATTGCAGAAGAAACTTGAAGCCCTTGAACTTCTTGAAAGTTCTTGCGATGCTTCCACGGACTCGGAGTGCCAGGTTTCGAATTCCCCACCGGAATCAACTTTACGTATTTTAATGGAAGCCAACAATAGAGCCTCCGGCACCGTTCTAGATGAATTGGAGGAATCGGGTTCGGTCTTGCGGAGAGAATCCTCACTGTATAGTGGAGAGCAGATCGGGAATGTCGTTGACAGCGTTCTAGCAAAGTTAGATTCAGTTGTTGCAGGGTCTCCGAAACGAACTTTAGGCCATACTGTAGCCGCGGAAAATGCCTCCGTACCCTTCCAGAAAGCATCGGAGACGTCAGTCCTCGCTTCCTCGGAGAATGAGGGTCGCCAATCCTACCAGGACATTCAGGAAGTTACGAATACTGAATTGGATGACGCGGAGTTTGAAGTCGTTGTTCAAAGAACCAGTGAGCTCCACCAGTTGCATTTACAGCACAAGCGTAATTTGCAGAACCGCATCTATGATCGAGAACCCCGGAAGATCATATCGATGGTTGGTCAAGAGGATGTCTTTACGGACTCCTCCCAAACTGCTGAGCCACATTTCCCCGGCCCAAACGTGAGTAAGGTAGCTTCCAGGAATGCTTTCACTAGAGTTCCACACCTGTCTGGAGATGACCAACTATCTCTTCTCTTCCTCAAGCCCGATGTCGTTGCTGACACTGAGATCACCGGCATCCCAGTTATGGACCGGGAGAAGAGTGTCTCGTTCGACATCGCAGAAGACATAAATGGATCATCCTCTGTCCAAAAGGTGCAGCCAGCTGACCGAGAGGGATTCACGGATGCCCTGAGAAGTGCTGGAATATCGCGTCGGTTTTTAGAGAAGGAAAAGCTGTCCAGGGGCAATCAACCAACCAGGCCAGTCGAGTACTCCAGATCTTTCTCAACAGAAAGCGTCCGCACCACAGATAGCTGCGCGGTAACGACTTCTAGTCCTTTGTGTTACGTGCCTTCACCTTTTCCGACCCTCCATGTGAGGTCAAGCCCCGTACGTCGAACTTCGAGCATCATTGCTGGGCTTGAGTCTCGAGATGATCAGGATAGCAAAGACTCATCAACGGAGTTAGGGGATGACGGACACATTTCAACACCAGATATCCTCGAGACCATAATGCAGGAGCATCTCAAGTTTGAGAATGCTTCATCTTGTCCTGAGCACGGTTTCCCCTATGCTTCGTCAATTCCTGCAGCTTCAAGCTTATCGCTCGCAGCTGGGACCAAGCCTCAATCTACATCGGATGGGTACCTCGAGCCGTCAGAGCCTCTATGTTCCTTTGAGCTTGATCCATCTGTTGCTTCTCCACACCGCGCAGCTCATGAGCCATCAATTGCCGGTAGCGCGAAGACTAGAAAGTTAAAGCAACGGCCTTTTCCATTCAAGCTGGAGGAGGATAAAGATGAAGAACCGTCGACCATGGAAACTGCGGCACCCTCAACCGAAAAAGCCTGCCTAGACACCGAAAACCAGGTCTTGGGAGAAACTTCTGGAAACAAAGGCAAGACGAAGCGCAAGAAGAGAAAGAACAGGAAATCCAAAAGCGGAGACGCTAGCCTCTCACCCGCTAACTGCTTCACCGTTGTGCCTCTGGGAGAAGCTCTTGGCTCGATAGCCCTAGAGGTCAGCTCCCCTACCACCCTCCGTGCTACCAATGATGAGTATCAGACTAGTAGTCAAGAGAAGGGCGTTTGGTGGGTCAGGAATACCGAAGTTATTGGGGATGTGGAGTCCCCGCTGGCGGAGAAAATGCTTGAAAGGGGGAAGAAGAAGATGCAGACTGAGGAGTCATCTGTGGAGTCGGAGGGCGAGGGACATGAGAAGAGCGCAGAGAAGGAGGGAGACGAGAAGGCGGGGAGTGGAGTGAAGGAGGGAGTCATTCTTGGATGAGCTGACGTTCATCATTAGTTCACTTCGTCGGTGGGGCGTTCTATGAGTTCTGTATGGGAACTCTGGCATTCTTATTTGTGCATGATCCTAGGGTTTTTCCTAGAGTCGGTTGTTTCTATTGTTTGCTTGTAGCGCTTTATACCCCATTATTATATTTTTGGGGTTTTTAGTGTAGTGTTGTAGGATTTATATGAAAGTGGTTTACTCGGAGGAGTTTATTGTGTGAGTTGTGGATGTTGGGGTGGTGGATGTGGTGGTGAGGATAGGGTGGAGGATAGGGTGGAGGGAAGGGTTGGGCGAGAAATAAGAAGGCGAAGGTTCTGGAAGGGGAAAGGGGGAGAGATGGGATAGGGTAGGATAGGGCAAATAAGGATAGAAGAAATTAGCAGTCCTTTGAAAGACATGTCTTGTTCGTTCTTATCGACTAGTCATAGACAGTTTATGAAGAAGGCCTCGAACTTTCTCCTTTTTTGTCGTGAGACTATTTATTGCTATCATCGCATCTTGTACAGTATTCACACCTGCATGCTCTGAATACCGGTAGGTGTTTTTTTCTTGCGAGTGCGTGTGTGTGCAAACGAGTACGTCTTGCATGATTTTTTTCGGGGGGGGGGAAGGATCATTAGTGTCATGGTCTGCTGAAGGGAAACCCCGTTTTCGTTTTCGGTTTTTTTTTATCTATCTACGTCTATTATTTGACTGATTTTTCATACAGTCATTCAAAAAAATTCAAATTGTTTATAGAATGATTTTGTTTGAAAGAAAAGAGAAAACTAAAGAATATTTGAGAGAGAGAGAGGATGATTTGTTGAGAATGTATGTTGTTTTGTGAGAAAGGTATTTGATGAAAGTGAGAAGTGATATTAATGAACGGAAAATATCTCAAAGGCGTTGGTTCTGTTGAAAGAAATAATGTTTTTTAACCCGAATGTGTACCTGCCCTCGGACGGTAAGTTTATTATGGACCACAGTACGGAGTACCCATAGCAGGATCCTACAAGCTGAGCGAAGCGCTGACTTGTGGGAGACAGCAAGTATCAATCAAGCCGTCTTGGTAACATAAGAAGCTGAAGTGGAGGGATTCGGGTTGAACAATAATTCTGATGTTTATAAAAGAATAAAGCTGTAGTAGTCCAGTCAGCTTGTCTTATCGACGTTTTTTTAGAATATATAGTTATAACACTTTCGCTAAGCTCCTACTTTCTTACCACAAAGTGGCTGAATGGGAGTGAGAAGTCTTCTATCGCGTTGATCTGAGCTGCAACACATTGTTACTGATTGGACGAGCAGCTCCTACTACATCAGATTAGAATTGATTCCATACCCTTTCTGATCGTGTTCTATTCTTTCCAGCGCGCATCAATAGCACGTGACGGCTTTTTCTATCGGCAGCTGAAAGATGTCCTGACACTTTTTTCGTATCCCCCGTCTTTTGCGAGAGGCAAACTTAACCATGTTGAGATGATCTGATTGTGAGTCTCGCTCGAGGTGCTCGAGGTGTTTGAAATTATTAAGCGAGCAAGACGAATTTGTTGCAGGGCTTATTCTACCCTGATTTAATGATCATGACTTTGGTGATAAGTTGTTTCGAATAGAAAGACTAGATATCAAGTTAGTTGCCAGAAGCTAATGGGGTTATTTCACTCAGCACTTTCGCGACTGTTTCAATTACTAACTTTAGCGTCTTAAAAGAACACTATCTATAGAGTCACTCGTGGGATTTCAGACTCTTAAAATATAACATGTGGGAAGGGTTTGTGAGGGGTTGGTAGTATGTATTGGTTGATGGGCGACGTTGTTGGAAGGTTGGGTGAGGAATGGTACATGTTAGATGGTAGGAAGACTGGGTGGAAAGAAATAGTGCGTGTGTGTATCTGGGTCATTAGGGTTACGGAGGTGGAGAGGGATTGGATCAGCTAGTGGGGAAGCATTGGTGTCGAAGGGATATGATTAACGGTTTGATGACTCTTGAGACATGTTACTCTTCACCTCCTTCGCCTTCTCCTCCTCTTTAACCATCAAACCCCACCTCCCCTATACCCCCCTCTCCTCTTTTTCTTCCCCAATACCACTCTAGCACTCTACCAAATCGCATCACGCTCAAACTCAGCACGACATCGAACCTGCCAACCTGCAATTCTCGGTCTTCGAAAGCGTTGATTGGTTGGTCAGCTGAGCAAGTCTTGTCGGATCCCCTTCTCGATGATAGTTGGTCGCGGTGGGTTGGTGTCCATTTGGGATGGTCGTTGATAGTATTGGGGTGGGTTGTTGGTGTTGGCTTTGAGGGGAGCATGAGGGATGGATGGATGATTGGGTGCGGGTTGGCGAAGGAGGGTTATTTGATATGGGGATGGGATGGGAGAGGGAAAGGTAGGGATAGGACAGCGGGGAGGGTTTGGAAAGAAGGGGAATGGAAGAACGAGAGGATTATGAATGGAAGTAGATAGGCAGATAGAACATGCCATAGCGAATCTCTCAATGACTCAAAAGACCCAAATGAAACCGCCAGCTTAGAACAGCCATATTGCATTCAATTCGGGTATTTTTACACACAACACTACCAGGTACAAGTAGCTATTAAAACTTTGGCTCAAACCAGAACCACCACTTCTCCCTTCAACTCTCCATTCCACTCTGTCTTCGCAGGCCACAGTCTCCCCTCTCGACCAGCAGGACTCACTCGATCACTCGGAACGAACCAAGGAAATGGAAGAAAAGACCGCACTCGAACCAGCCGCCGTGTTGTCGCAGTCAAAGTAGAAAAGCGCAAGAGGCCCTTTGTCCCCCACCCGGGAGTGCGCAAGCCCAAAGCGCAATTGGGTTACCACTGGGGTTTACTAGTATGCATGCACGCAAAGCCTAAAAGCCAAAGCCAAAACCCCCTTTTATATTGTCGAACGCCGGTTGAGGTTGAAGACATAAGGAAGAAGTAGAACTTTTTAACGACACGGTCTAAGCGAAGGAAGTCTCTTTTGTAGATGCCGAATCGAAGGTGTTCTCGGGTTGTTTGTATTGATATACACAAGGAATAGATGTGGAGGATCCCATGAAGTGATCGAGGTAATGGGGCTACCATGCTATCAGGTCGCTTCTTCTTTGTCGTCGGTCTTGTCCTTGGGTGGCGATGAGGCGGCTGATGGCGGGGAAGCTGGATCGGCGGGTTCACTTGACTCTAATCCTGCGAGAGCACTATAGGATATTAGACCTTGCAAATACACATCCTAGAGGCTTTAGAAGCTACCTAAAAGCATTCTGCTTCGCAGCATCCTTTTCTTCCTTCTCCTTCTTGTCCTTCTGCGCCGGCGGCGTACCCGTTCTACTTGAAGCACCGGAGTCGTCACCGCCTTTCCCCATGCCACTTGGGCCCAAGGTCTTACGGGTGTTTGAACCTCTGGCGGCGAACATTGATGTAGGACCAAAAACGGTGTTGCCTTGCGAGCTGGCTTGTCGAGACCCAGCTCTGCTCCCAAGTCTTCGAAGATCATCCATGCCCACGGTATTCTTCTGGAAATCGGGTGGTGGCATCATGCCGTATTGGCCTCCACCGGAGAAGTTGCGAGCATCGCCACGGCCCATTGGCATGCGGCCACCTCCACCTCCACCGCCACCTCTTCGTGAAGAGTTATCAATGTTGCGCTGCATCTCTTTTTCACGCTCAGCAGCGACAGCCTATACAACATTAGTAGATTTCCTGGAGCAGGTGGCTTCAGTTTCTTACCTGTGCTCGGACTTGATCGAGCGTTGTAGGGCCTTTGACAGTTCCGGCCTTCATCTGCCAGTTCTTCTTCCTTAGATCGATAATGTCCTTCAAACTGTTAGTGATGACACAAAACTGCAGCTCAAAATTGGCGGCGCTTACCATAAGCATAAATGTCAATCGGCTTGGAAGCCCTGGAGTCTCGATCATCTGGACGATACGCCTGAAGTACACGTCCATCAGACCATGGCCACGCTCGGTACTATCTAGGTTTTCACCAATGGTCTTCAGCAAGCTTGTAAGCGATTCGACTTCTGCCTCATCCGGAATACCGTCGTAGTCGACAAGTTTCTTGACACACTCGTGCATGATACGCTCCGTGAGCATTTGTAGCTTGTACAGCTCACCAATGAATCTCACCAAGCCAAGACCGCGTCGTTTCGCTGCAGCAGCAATGTAATACTCGTCCGAGAGCATGACCGCTTCCTCGGTCGCTCCCTCTGGCTTCTCTGGAAGATCTGTTTTCCAACCTCGCTCAAACTCTTTTTGACACCGTGTGAGTAGATACTTCCGGAATAAGGCGCCTCCAACAACCACTTCACCTTTCTTGTCGATGATGCTCTCGTCTCTGATCTCAGGACTCATGAATTCCAGCATTCGCTTGCAGAACTGGGCGTACATTTCGGCCCAGTGCGCTTCGTCAGTAGCTTTTTCGAAAGTGAGTTGGATAATCTGTCTTAATGTTCTACCATCGGTCTCATATTTGGACTGGCCGGCGATGGAGAGTATTTGATCAGATATCTTCTCGAAATTTTGTGGCGTCATCTTGTTAAGGTTTGATTTGACCTTCCGCTGTACCACATCTGGAGCCATATGCCCATCACCCCCGGGTGCCGGACCGGCCATGCCGGTGGCATTTGCACCGACTGAGAGAGGCTTCCAACCACTAGAAGTGACCTCGATAGGCTTCAGAGAAGCGCCATAAGTAAGAGGCATGGCCTGTTTATCTTTCTCATTCTCCCGCGGTGCCCTACCTCCCCTGCTTCCACGACCAGGTGTACCACGTTGGCTAGGGTTACCACGTGGAGAGTGGGGGTGAGAAGCCGAGGATGTGGAGGATGGGGTTCTTTCCATTGACATGTTCTTATTCATAGGAAAGCCGATTGGTCGTGGCGTGACAAAGCCATCTAGAGGGTTCTGCATTGGGGGTCGCTGCGGCTGTTTAAGAAGGTTGGTGGACTCTTGGTATCGTGAAGCTGACGTTGAGCCAGGAGGAAGCGGTCTACCTCCAGGTGCAGCGTAGCTACCCATCGCTGGAGGAATATTAGGCCTACTCGAAGAGGACTGCCGCGGACCCATCATTGATGGTGGAGGGCCACGGGCAGACGTGGCGCGAGCGGAAGAAGGCTCCGTGGTGTCACCCACAGTCTCCTTGACTCTCTCTGCCCAGTTCTCGGACGGTTTCTCGACAAAAGCGCGTTGGAACTGCATCAAGAAGTCTTTGTCGTACCTAAATTTGCCCATTGGCGCGGAGGTATTTAGTGCAGGATTAGGCGAAGAAATGGAGGGAGGATACGAGACGTCGTTGATAGATGTAAGCCGTCGAGCGGAACGGAGAGACATGAGCTGAGCACTCGGCTGAGCCGGCTCGACTGTCTTGGTAGTCACAAGATTGAGAGCAGCCGGCTTCTGCTTACCAGTAGTCATTGGCCGCGAAGGAGGAGCCATTGAAGAACCGGATAGAGGTGTAGCAGCGCCGCTCTCGACAGGAGTCTCGACAACAGTAGGTGTGTCAATGGACGAGGTAGCCTGTCCATCAATTGGTGGGGTAGCCTGTCCATCCTTCTTTAAGGCTGCGAACAGGTTTACGCGCTCCTTTTGGGCTTCGTCACTTTCGCTTTCCTCGAGTTTCTTCAAGCGAGCTTCTTCGGCCTCTTCAGCCTCTCGCTCGGCCTTCTTCATATCTTCATCAGCCCTTGACGCAGCTTCAGCTTCCTGGCGAGCCTTCTCCTCTTTTTCAGCCTGCTTCTTCTTTTGGTACCGTTCTTCGGCTTCTTTCTCTTGTCGCTCCATCTCAGCTTCAATACGTGCAAATTCTTCATCCTCTTCCTGCTGTTTTTTAAGCTTCTCAGCCTCTTCATTAGCTTTAGAAGCAGCATTCTCGGCCTCTTCAGCATCGAGCTTGTCTTGCTTCGCAGCCTCCTCTGCCTCCATCTGAGCCTTGGCAGCTGCCAACTCCTTAGCCTCTGCTTCTTCCTTATCTTTCAAGGCTTTTGCTTCAGCACTCTTCTTGTCTTCCGCCAGCTTCGCCTCCTCTTCACCCTTGAGGCGCTTCTCCTCGGCCATGTCTGCCTCGATCTTCTTAGCAATCGCGTCTTTCATGTTGTTCTTCTTTTCTTCGGTCTTGACGCTCTTGCTCTCAGCTCGCTGATGCTGGGAACTTGACGCACGAGGCGGAGGAGTTGGCGTTGACGACACGATTGCCGGCGATTGACTCGGAGGCGCTGGAGACCCAGGAGGTTTGTCAAAAAGATTCACAACGGCGCCGGTCGTAGGATGCTTAATCACAATACCTCCTTTTCGTGCTGGAATCTGGAAATCGGGTTTCTTTGTCGGCGCAGGACTGTTTGTACTACGGCTTGCGGCGGGGGTATGGCTTGCGGCGGGAGCAGTGTATGCAGTTTGCGGTTTGCTTAAGCTCGAGCTTGGCCGATCAGATATGGCAGATGAAGTACGGGACATTGCCTGCGGTTGAGACGGATTGTTGTACTGGCCAGGAGTGTAGTGGCCCTGAGGCACCTGATAGTTCGGGCGTGGGGAGCTTGGAGCCATGTATGGTTGCATGGAAGGTGGGTGCATGCCAAACTGTTGCTGTTGCGGATAGTAGGCAGCGTAATTAGGGTCGTATCCTGGTTGCGCCAAGGCATAATTCTGGTTTCTCGATGTCAGATATTGCTCAAAAGCTCCACTGTGGGGAGAAAGATCTGGGGTTTGTTGACTGCTAAGAAAGTTTTGAAAAGAAATCGGAGCCATGTTCTGATTTGAAGGAGGATAGATATGATGCAAAGATGGTGAAGAAGATTGAGGCTTTACTTGTGGAATTGCCATATTGGAAGCATAACCAGGATACGGTTGCTGGTACATCTGAGAGTTTCCCATGGGAATTTGACCCGGTTGGGGGTGCGCAGGTTGCGAATTCGCTAACGCTGGGCTACGAGCGGCTTGGTGTGGCGAGCTTGGGAATAACGAGCGCTGTTGTTGCTGCTGGTAAGGAGGAACCATAGTCTGCCCACCGCGTGGTTGATTAGGCGTAGGTCGATAATTGTTAGGCGCTTGAGAGTAGCCCATCTGCTGGGATTGCTGAGAATATTGACCACCAAATCCTCTGCCTCGTCCGGATGGTGGGTAGCCACCTCGTCCTGGGTTAGGCACCATGCTGGGGTTTATTCCGGGATTGCTGAGATCACTATGTGCAGAATGTGATGACTCGCGACGGAGGTGGCTAGGCTGTGGGCCGGTGGGAGGACCCTGTGTCATACCTGGCGGTCTCATCTGCCGCTGTTTCAAGGTCAGTGTTTCACATTACATCGGAAATATTTCGGACTCACATTTGCCTCGTCGCCTCCGAAGCCGCCAAAATTCAAGCCATTGCTCTGGCCTTGCAAGCTCGATGGTGGTCGTCCGCCGCTTGCAGGTGGCTGCGGAATTGGGGAAGGTGATGTTGACGGTGAAGTAATGCGTGGATTCGTTGGAGTGTTCACGGCTAACGAGTTGGATGACTGGTTCGGTTGAGGTACGCTGTTCGCCATGGCAGGCGAGCCGCCGGCGGGGAGAGAGCCAAATTGTATAGAGTTCCCTCCTGAAGGCTTTCCACCCACCGGACCTCCATTTGGCATGTGTCCAGAGGTGCCCGCGGCGCTGATTGTGACCGAAGGTTTCCGGCTATGGTCACCTACCCCTGAGCTCGAGCTCGCGCCAGTGTTACCATTGATTATGGTGGGTGTTCCCACGGTTGGAACTGCAGGTAGGATTGGCCCCTTACCGTTCACCGAGGAAATGGAACCAGTCTTGCCATGCGGTACTGGCCCGAGACCTCCCACTGCCGCTGGTGTATTCGAAATGCCTGAGGTAGACGTAGGCGAAAATGACTTCTTGGTCGCGTTGGCGTAGCTTCGGGCAGTGGCAGGAGCCGTACCAACGGCTTGAGGTGTCGTTTTGCCGCTGATCAAATCCGACGGTTGATGCGCCTGCGCGATGGTCTGCGATGGGTTGCTAGGTGCTTGCGGTGGTAGGACTGGCTGAGAAATGCTTGTCATTTGAAGTTTGGTGGTGATCTTGATTGGGTGTCTATTGAGTCGTTTGGCTGAAATGTAGATGCAAAGTACAAGGTGTGCTCTCAGTATTAATGCCGAATATCAAACCCGGAAGGTGTTGAAGAAATTGAATGAGTTGGAGTGGAGATTTGTGTGTGTTGGATGAGTGAAGTTTCCGCAGTCAAAAAAAAGCCGCTCAGTATCTCGCTGAGGAAGCAAAGCCTTACAGGCCTGGCAACCCTTGACCTGGAAGGAGCGTGCACTCAGCAAAAGTGAGTGATTTGGAGGTAGTCGAAAGTAAACTGTGTTTATCTGCGATGATCCGGTCGGACTCGCAGGATATGTTCTTGGGTTTGGTGGTTGACTTGGTTGTCGATGCAGATGAAAAGTCGTCGAATTTGCAGAGCGAAAGGGAATTTTTGGATAGTCTAACATTGATCGAGCCTAGCGCAATGGAAACCGTTTTCGGTAAGGTAACCAAACCAGGGTCTAGATCACAGATGTGTATTCCGTACGGAATAAGGTATCCTATTCGATACGTTATGGTACATATAAAGCATTTCTCTCCACAGCGACAATTGCAATGTTATGTATGGTCTTTAACATTCCAATTGAATACATTGTAATGTCTACACGTTTCAATCATAGTATCCTGACCCTGTAGAAGAAAGAAGGCGCCGGAGATCTCTTAACCCACAGCCCCTGAAACCTCAACAACCCTCAGCCTCAGGTTATTATTATGATTTACACCCGTAAAATAACACAAAGATTTGGTTTGCCTTACTGCCTCGCTGTGTCACCTGGGTTATTTTTGCGACTCATCCTTCCAGAATCCTCTGAGCCTTAGATGCGCAGCAAACAGAGCCAACCGACGAATCACTGCAGTCCATCCTCCGAAGTGAGTCACTTTATGTCTTGCGCTTTAAGGCACTCATATTGCTTCGTTTGCTGCGTCTCATGATTTGATACCATGATGATAAGGCGATACTCTTCTTTGCAGCGTGCAGCAGAAGCCGCATGAGACCGCCGCTGATACCAGCGCAAAACCCATTCGCTTAAACGCCTTGCATGTCCATGCTCTGTGTGTATCTTAGGGCTTGAACCGAACTCCCGGGTCATCTACGACCTGAGGTTGTAGGCGGACACTGAAAGTATTGAACAGCAATTTTATACCTCTCGGACATGATGCCGTATGACCGTCATTGAAATTGCCGAGTGTCATATGTATACGTTTGATACCGCTACGTTGCCCAGCTATTTCCGTTCTTGACACAAGCCCCGAAACCATCACCGGTCCCCGTACTTCATGATGCCCTCCTCCAGAGCTTTGATCTGAAGCGCTATCATCCGGGAGAAGTATCTACATAAAGCCAGATTTCCTCCAAAGAACCAGAAACCTGGATGGCCGGTTTTCCTGAACATTTCCGAGAGTCAGCTTTCCAGATTCCTTCGTAGAGGTTAGTAGTGACGGGGTTAAGATCCTACCTCCACATGGTCCTCAATTCGCCTTCCTCATCAAAGCCCCAGACATCCTGCGAAATGATCAATGACTACCGCGTATGTGGGGATAAGGAAAGGGGGGGGATCAAGAAATGGAAGCTTACCTTGACCCTATCCGCCAATTCATCTCCAAAGATTTTCCTTGATGTTCCCCGCATGTTCTCATAACCAGTCGCGAACACAATCTCATCAGCAGGCAACTCCGTGCCATCGGCGAAGAGCAGTCCGTGCGGTTTGACCTCGGTGATTTCTTGGCCTTGTTTCACTTTAATCTTGCCGTCAACGATGAGCTGGGAGGCGCCGACATCTATGTAGTAACCGCCTCCACGTTGGAAATATTTCATGAAGAAGCCTAGTATGAGTATTAGCGAGCCGATTTTTGGGGTCTCAAAGGGACATTATGGTAGAGAAAAGAGGTACAAACCTGAGTGGTCGGGCCCATCGTCAAGCTTGAAGCCTGCCTTTTCTAATCCAGAAAGCAGATCTTTGTCTCGCCGTGCAATCTCCACCGTCGCATCCATATGTATTCGTTTGAGCATTGCATTGGGTATGCTCATGAACATAAGATCCGCATCCTCGGTGTCGGGGCCATTCTCCATATAAAGTCCGTTCAGGAGTACGTCAAGACCGGCTTTTGAGGACATGACGTAAGTGGATGAGCGTTGAACAATTGTCACGTCGTACCCATGCTCGTAGAAGTCTTGCGCGATGTCATGACCCGAGTTGCAGCAGCCTTGATTGCGTTAGTTCTTTGAAACTTCGAACCATACATCGAGTATGTGTGCATTACCAACAACAATCGCGCGCTTCTTCGCAGTAGGATTCAAGGACTGAGCGCCCTTGAATTGGCTGGAATGGCAGAGACGGTCGCCTGCAAAGGAATCCATGCCTTTAATAGAAGGGAAGGAAGCTTCACCGCTGTGCCCTGTAGCCTGAATAACGTGACGAGGGTGTAGCGTACGAACCTCGACAGCACCTGATTCTGAGATCTGGCGCGACAGAACTACAGTCCATCGACAAAGACGCTCATCCCAATTTGCAGACTTGAGAGTCGTACGGGTCCAGACATTGAGTTCGAGTAGGCGAGCGTAAGCCTCGAACCATTCAGCTAGCTTGTCCTTTGGTGTAAAGATAGGCCAGTGGGAAGGAAACGGAACGTAGGGCAAGTGATCATACCAGACAGGGTCGTGCAGAACGAGCTGGTGGTATCTAAATTAGTCTTAGCTAGGAAGCACAACCGTATGTAGGAGTATAGGGAACATCAGGAAATTGAGATAAGCTTTGGACGAGTTGTTACAAGTACGCACCTGTTTCGCCAGTTGTCACCAATGCGTGAATTGCGATCGATTATTAGGGTTGGGATCTTGAGCTGCTGGAGACGGGCTGCAGAAGTAAGGCCACCTTGTCCGGCTCCTTTACAAGATAGACAATGTCAGCTTGCAAGATGAGAGAGATACATTGAGGAATCTTCAACGATCATTTGAAACCTTTATCACGCACCAAGGATGAGGACAGTAGGCTCATTGCCATCCTCGAAGTTCTCCATTGCATGTCTTCTTTCCTGCCAGTTTTTCCGCCCGCGCTGCTCTCCGTGATCTACTCCGTGCGGTCTGTTGGCCTTTACGGTTTCTTCGTGCCCATTCAACTCATGCATTGCAGTGAAGAGTGTAAATGCTTTCCATTTCCCTCCATCTTCTGGGTCCGGCAGCAGTCTAACTAAACCTCTACCCCTACCAACATCCGTCTCGATGGTCAGAAATGATGCCACGCCATTAATCTTCCCGTTGAAATCGACTGCAGAGACCGTGGGTTGACGTGTCGAGTTACTGTCATCGATCCGGAGAGTCTTGATGCGACTGCCGTTTGAGCCAGACTCTTGGAGGAAGGAGATCATCTTCTCCGTGCCATGCAACGTATGATAGTCCCACGACAAGCCTAGCTGGTCACGCCAGCAAGAGTTCTTCAGGAACAGGTCTTTGAACGCTACGTAGTCTTGACTCGAGAGAGCTCTGTTCAACTTGTCGATCCATTCCGACGCAACAACGTTCACATTCAACTTGCCTATGGGATGTGCCTCTGGGTATGGCAGGGCTTGTATCTGGCTCGATCCTGGTTCGAGTCGATTGTGGGAGGGTACGTCAACTGCTGCAGTGGCCATGGCGAGTATCGCCAATGGGGGTTTGAATGTCGATGGCAATTGTCAAATCAAATCAGTTGGCAGTAGGACAACGGCTGCAGATTTGAGGGTGTATAATACAAGAAACAACCCAGAGCACCAGGAGTCCTGTGAATTACTCGTATCTTACCCCAGTACCCCGCAATTGCATGTAAACTCAGATCTGCCCCGCAGTCGAGAAACTCTCAATGGGAGATTGCCATTAGACCTTTGCATGAAACGCGGGGGAGTCGAAGTTCGTGAAAACGTCGAAAGAAACAATTAGACTAATTGGTTTCTTTGACCACTAAAGTATCATCACGAAGGTAGCTCGCCAAAGCATGTGTGAGAAGAAGAACTAGGACAAGGAACACATGCCGTGCGTCGACATGATGGATCTTGATTTTCCATACTCAAACTGCCATTTAGGTTGGATAGCTGGCCTGCCATGCCATGCCTGGCCATTGTCGGTTGTTGATTCACTTTCGACATCTCCAGGCTGAGCAGTAAAGCAGATTTTGAAACGAGATTGCGCTACTCATTCGAATTCGATAAGTCCTGGTGGTACACTACAGTATCTCTAAGTAGTGTTTATTCCTGAGAAGGAACGCATAACCATAAAAAGTAGGGCACAGAATTGATAACAGGATGGTCTGTTTTGCCCGTCCGGTCTTGGTAACTGCCTCCTCACTTGTCGTGGGCACCGCGATTATCCCTTTGGTCACCAGTCAAATCCTAGAACTGATTTCTCGTTCAAGAGCCCAGTGCCTGGGCAAGAAGTCTAGACTTCTGTGTAATATTTGCTTTGCCCAGCACTTCCGCTCGGCTAGTGCTTCCGATCTCTGTTGTCCAGCAAATTACATCTAGTGGAGCGGATTAACAAAGGAGTTCTTCATCTATGAGTAGCTGCGTTGATGTTGTCTGGTTCTCCCTTCGCTAGGAGTCTATGAGGACGTATCGCATGGAACTTTTTGAAAAGAGTGCTCTAGGACTCTCTGAGTGAAATTCTTTTCAGCGAAAGCGGTGGAAATCATCAAAAATTCTGCTCTCATAGAGGGAAAGAAACTTAGGAGATGATGAAACACGTTATGAACTCAAACTCTTGGAGTCTTTCCATTGTGTACCTTGGCTCATGGACAGCTAATTGGGTACCCAGGGACGCTTATATCGAAGACTTTTATGGCAGTCTGATGGAAATTTTGCATCAAGATAGATACTTCAAGAAATCTCCTGCCGTCCGCGCTCTCTTTTCGCCCATAAGTCAGTAGGGTGACCGACGCCACATTTCCAACGTCAACGCATATCATCGCTAATCTACATTAGTGGAGCGCATAACGCTACGGCTCAAGGTAAGCATACAGAATAGACCATAACATATATCCTGTTGTTAAGAACTCGTTGCCACTTTTGCCCACAAAGGCTCCGTTTGACCATACGGGCGAGCGGAGACTAGGCACAATACCTCTGCTGCGAGACCGCCGCCCAAGAATTAAACTCCGAGAGTAAAGTATGGAGACGTGGAGAACAGATCCTGTTTCATTGGCCTAAAATGACAGCCAAGTAAGCTGAAGCATTGTATATCTACGGATTAGTCGTTCCTGAATCCTGCAAGTAGTAAAGGTGGCCCGTGCGGATCTCTCGTGGGACTACGACTAGCGTCACTTTCTCATGCCCCTTCAACCTTACCCTATTCACCTGCCCGCACCAGGTACCCTCCAATCCGCATGCCCTCACGCCCGTCACTACCATGTTCGATCTTGTCTCCTTGACTAGCGCCTTCAAACACAAAGATGTAGGTAGTCATCAGCACAATATCAGGCGGCGATGTCTCTTTCCAGAAGCTTCTCATTAATACTGCCATTGCCGCTGGTGTACATCGCTTCATCCCCAATGAGTTTAGCCACAACACTCAAAACCCAAGGCTCTGCGAACGGTTCCCCCCATGTCAAGCAAGAGCAGAGGTTTTGCAATATCTGAAGAAAAAGAGCAGAGAGCATAAAAAAATCAGCTGGACAGGGCTGGCAATGGGTTGACTTATTGAGGAGGGGCTGAAGGGGGATTGTGACCTTCCAAAATAAGATTTTGGCGGCATTGGAGAGGAGCAGTGGGAAAGAATGGAGTATTGGGGGTGCAGAGGTGAAGGAGGCCGTGAGGGAGGGGAATATGAGAATGGACAAAGGCTTCTTAGATGGAGCTATGGTGTTGCTAGAGAGAAGTGTGTGGTTTGGCAGACTAGACGATGTGGGAATTTGGCAAAAGGCAAAAGCCGATGTTAATGGCCAAAAGCACGCAGGAAACGTGGTGGGAAAGGCGGTAGAACAGGTATTGATGGAGTTGGAGAAGAACGGTGAGATGGATTGTGGATGTGGGTAATCTAGGAGGTCGAGGAAGGCAACTAAATGCGACTTATTCCAAAACATCGATCTCTCCTTTCTCTTTGCCAGCTTTCGCTTTCCGTCTTCCACTTCAGATCATGTTCAACTGCAGCGCTTAATGATTTTATCCCACCGTTGTGCATCAGTCACCACAAGATACTACTTCATTAAACGGGCAATTGCAGGCACATGTAGCCCCTTTTCAGACAAGTCCCTCCCCCCCCCCTTTTCCTCCTCAGAAAATGCACTGTCGTTCGGATCAGCTCCCGCACATTTTATCACTGACCCTTAACCTCATCAGAGCTCCACCAAGGCCGCATAACCCTCTTCAACTCCGGCGTACAACTGCCGTTTATAGCGCAAAGCGGCCATCGTCACTGGCGCCCATTTCCAGTCTGGGTCGGGCCATCAATATTGCCTATATGCGCTAAGGTGCTCGAAACGTCTGGGCAGACCTCACGTCTGACGCACGCCCAGTGAAAAGGGAAGATAGGGCGATTTTCACTTTCAAGCTTGTGGAATCAGAAGGGGGTAGGGGATATCTGTGAAGGCGGATGGGGGAGATATGGGGGCCCTTGTTTGGTGACTCGGCAGATCGCTGTGGACTACGAGAAACATAAGGTTCATTGCAAATTTGCAAGTGTTCATCCCCTTCAAATTCACGGATCTGTTTGAATGCTTATTCGTTGCCTCTGAGGTACAAATCGCAATGCTATACTGTAGGATAGCACTAGCAGGACTTCCAACTAAGGTACACTGATATGCTTTAGTGCTTCGAGATTGGCGCTACACATGTCCGTTGCAGGTGAGGTAGCTACCTACGGTAGTCATGTATGACCATTAGGCGGTACCTGGAAGAGGTTTGAAGCAGGAGCTTGGCTTGCAACTTTCCGCCGGACATGATCGAGTAGGTCCTGATCTTTGGCCATCAATTTCCTACAACAGCGGACTGTGGCTGTGAAGATCACAATATATCCTGATCAAATGGATGTAAAGGCTGGGAAAACCTAATGGTAATTCGGTATTAGGATAATAATTAATTATAGTCACTAACGTTCAACCTATATCATGGACTGTGCAAGAGGAGCTCTGGTCGCCTTTCTTGATATGCATGGCCACGAATCCTCCCATCCTTTGACACCATCTCCCTCTCGAGCATTAATCGTTCTGTGGCAAATTCCTGTATAAAAGTAGGTAGAGAGTGCGAAGCTAAATACGGTCTAGCGCGTAGTTCGCCAAAAATTCTTAGCGGCTCACACAATCACCTCAACATCGTGAAAGAAAGTCTGTGCCGATTATCACGACACACCGACACCGACACCGACACCGACACCGCACCCCGACAACAACCGCCAAAATGCCTCCCAAGAAGCACCAAGCCACAGTCAAGACGTATGCCATCTCTCCAAGCCTTTCACTCTTAAAATTCTCGTGTCCCACTGTCGTGTAGCCTGTCCCACCTCGCTGGAACCGTTGATACACTGTGGAGTGCATCAGCGCCAGCTCGATACTTCCCGCAGAATACTTCTGACAAGCCCGATCAAATTATGATTGACTTGTCTGTAGTAGACAATGGGGTCTTGAGGTTGAAGGCTTCGGCTTTCTCCTTGAAATTCAGTGCCGCACTCGACCTTCGACAGTAGCTTGTTCCATACTCGCTGCTGCTCAAGGAAGGCTCGAACATGTGCGCGTATCATTCTTGAGCATTGCTTGAGGTCTTGTCGGATGAGACACATTGGTTCGATCGCGAAGAGCCTTGTCTTCGGTAGAAGGCAGCTTAGTAGCAAACGTACCAGTCTCACTGATTAAATTCATTTCGTCGAGTCTATGCTCCAGTCCGAGAATGCAGCGTCTCAGTTGCAATTCCCTACTCGACGTATTATCCAATCCTCTACCGGGCAGACTATACTGACCTTGCCTTTCTTGGCCAAACACAGGAGCGTGCCGACAGAGGAACAGATCCTCGTCCCCGAGACTCTGTTGAAGAAGCGCAAGAGCCAGGAAAAGCAGCGTGAGGAACGCCAGGCCGAGCTCCAAAAGAAGAAGAAGGTAAGACATACAGACCCTTTTGCGATGCACCAACATCATTTTAGAGGGCAGTCGTGGACGATGGTGATGACAAACACCATACTCGCGACTAGACCTCCCGGTCGATGCTGTCGCTTATATTAACCATCTTTCGGGTCTGAATCGTCCACAATTGGAAATCCGATGAGGCACTGCAGTTTAAAGGAGTAAGCTGACGTTGAATTACACAGGCTCAAAAAGAGAAGCGTGGCGTCATATTCAAGCGTGCCGAGTCTTACGTCAAGGAGTACCGCGATGCAGAGCGTGAAAAGATCCGTCTTGCTCGTTTGAGCAAGCAAGAAGGCACCTATTACGTCCCCGCCGAGCCCAAGCTCGTCTTCGTCATCCGTATCAAAGGGTGAGTCTTTCACTCTCTTCCCCTCCTCTCCCACTTAACCTGCCCTGCTAACATTACTTCCTTCAGTATCAACAAGATCGCTCCCAAACCCCGTAAAATCCTTCAGCTCCTCCGCCTTCTCCAGATTAACAATGGTGTCTTCGTCCGTCTCACAAAGGCTACCTTGGAAATGCTCAAGGTCGTCGAACCCTATATCGCCTACGGCTACCCATCCCTCAAAACCGTCCGCGACCTCATCTACAAGCGCGGTTACGGCAAAGTCGACAAGCAGCGTATCCCCCTGACAGACAACCAGATCATCGAGGAGAACTTGGGTAAATTAGGAATCGTGTGCATGGAGGATCTGATCCATGAGATCCTGACTGTCGGGCCAAACTTCAAGCAGGCGAGCAACTTCTTGTGGCCATTCAAGTTGAGCAATCCTACCGGTGGGTTTAGGACGAGGAAGTTTAAGCATTACGTTGAGGGAGGTGATCTGGGAAATAGGGAGGATAAGATCAATGCTTTGATCAAGCAAATGAATTAGGTGGAATGGCGGAGGGTTAGAATGCGGTGGCTGGAGCAAGGCGGTCGTGCTGATGTCGTGGCTGTAGACATGGGCTTGGAGGTAACCTAGTAGATCTACATAAGAGCCGTATGCACTACCTTCAGCTACACAATGATGGCCTCAGGAAATTGAGATCTCCATAATTTCTCACCACCGTTACGATACTTATCCAGGGATAGGCTAGTGTGAGCATCAACATAAAAAGCGGAATGCGAGCTACCCCCAGCTAAATAAATCATGAAGGTTTCAGGAAACCTAAACTTATCCAACATACTCTTACTGTCGTGATGCTCTCTCACCCTGGATGGAGACCGGGCGATCATGGCTACCGCAACGGCTGCCCTGGACCTGAATCGTAGTAAATTATCGTAGTATGCACATCACCCAAGTCCAAAAGCAACTCACACCCATCGCTGTTCAAGAACGAGCTTCCATAACCAACCAGCATTCCATAACACGACGGCAAGTAAATATGATCGAAAACAGCTATCCTAAACCACCCCCTTTCACTTCTCGACTACACCTCCATCGCAAACCCAAACAGTGCGTCCATCTGCACCCACACCCTCCCACACTTTTTCAAATACCCCTCCACAACCCCCCGCACCGTCCCAAACCTCTCCCGATTCCACTCCCTCGCCGCCCTTACCCTCTCGTCCTCCTCCGCCTCCTCTCCTTTTACCCCCCCTACAGCACCCTTCTTCACCCCTCCCTCCCCTTTCACCCCCCCACCCCCTGTCCCCTTATCCACATCCCACAACCCCCGAAAATACAACAACTGATTATACAGCGCCTTCTCCCCGTACTCGTAGCGCATCCGGCCCCTGCACCCCTCCGCGCGGCCTCGGGGACCCAAGCAGCGGTGGCCGTAGACGCTCATCTGGCGCGTGCGGTTGCCGCAGCTGCTGTCGTCGCAGATCAGGTAGCCGTCGTAGTACTTGCTGGTCTGGACGCGGATGGCGTGCTCGAGCTGCACGACGAGCGTGAGGGTGGCGAAGGGTTTTTGGCAGGTGGGGGAGGGGCAGATGATGCCGTTGGGGGTGATGGTGGAGAGGGAGGAGGGGGAGGCGAGGCCTTCGAAGATGAAGGCGTGTTTGCAAGAGCGGCAGCGCAGGGTTAGGCGCGCGGAGTCTTTGAAGCGGAGCTCGTCCGGGATCTGGCTTTCCAGCGGAGAGATTTCTGTGGTTTGGTTGCTGGTGGAGGAGGGAGCAATGGAGTATTTTTTGGTGTCAAGGCCTAGGCATTCTGCTAGCTGCGTGGCGTCGGTGCCGGGGATAGGAGCGCAGAGCCGCTCGATTGGTGGGAAGATTTGCTTGTATAGGTACCATTCGACATCTGCTTTTAGGGTTGAAGTCGCCGCCATGACGTCTTGGGGCGCAAAGGCGCGTTTTGCAGCGTTGTCCGAGGAGGGAATGCCCGAGGAGGCAGAGGTGGTCATGATGTAGGAGATTACATCGTTGACGCGGACAGACTTCCCCTGGGCGAGAGAGCGGAGGGCGACTTGGACTTGGGGCATGCTGTCGGCATTCGGGTAGTCTCTGGGGTTTTTGCCAAGTTTCTGGGGATGGTGGTGGTTAGGTTTGGGTCATATGATGGGTTGGGACTGGGAGAATGGGGGGTTGCTTACGGTGAAGATGATGTACTTCTGAGCTGCAATCTTTTCCTCCCTCATCTTTTGGGACAGCTCTCGGAGGTAATCGTGGACCTTTCCCACGACCACTTCCGGGTCTTCACCAGACAGGATTTCATTGAGTAGCCGCGACGATGCCTCTTTCGACAGAGCGCAGTATTCTCTTCGTTTCATATCCAGTCCCTTGACTTCGAGTTTGTCGACGTATTTCCCATCAACCTCAAGTAAGTTGATGGCAGCATACTTCTTCTTAGCATGAAGTAACAGCCTTCGGAATATGTTGTCGATATCGATCTCGAGAAGTCTGTATCGCTCGTTCACTGAACGCTTGAAATCATGTCCTATCTTCAGGGCTTCCTCGATGCTGTCTGCGTTCGTGTTGATCATGACTGAGTCAGTATCTCCGTATATGACACGCAATTGGATGCTCTCTGCAAGATCTTTGGTACTTCGTAAGATCTCCCGACCTTTGAAGGTCGTGAGCATTGCTAGAGGTCTTGCATAGAACCTCGACTGCGTATATCCGAGACAACCATACATTGAATTAGCAGTCAGTTTCAAGGCCAGCTGCTTGATATCCCAAGTCGCAAGCTGCTCAGGGGTAGCGGTCTTGTCTTTCATCAGGCTCTTGACCTGCCTTCTTCGGCCGACGAGAGTAGCGATAAGTTTTGGCAGGATACCCTGCTTTTGATCTTGAGGTACCTCTGGTACTTTATCATCGTCTTCGGACTAAGCTTTATCAGCTGCTGCATTATTTTTCTCAGCGACACAGCTTACCTGGTCTGACCTATCCACTGTTGTAAAGCAAATGTTATACTCCTGTATGATGCTGGGATAAAGACTATTGAAATCCATGACCAGAATAAACTTGTCATAGAGACCTTTTTCAGGTTCAAAAACTAGACCACCTTTAAACTTATCTTTCTTCTTGACATCAACACCTTCTTCAACGTCGGGGTTCTCCTCTTCAACCTTGGCCTTAGCTTTGCCGTAGATCTTGTCGGGACAGATGTACTTGTTCCTATTGAATTCATGCAGCAAAATATACTCATTGCGCTCGGCCCTGGTACCGCTTAGAGTCCTTGCCCAAGAGTTGCCTGCCAGATTGGTGAGGACCTTGGTCAGAGGAAGCATCTGCACCCGCAGAGCAATGGCGGCAATGAAGTAGGTATCAGCTTCGCAATGGTTGACGTAGTTCAGAAGGCCGTCCCTTGATGTAGCCCATGTTTTCAGAGCTGCTTCATTATCGATTTCCCGACGAGGGTTACCTTGGCCCAGGTACAGTTCGCACATTTCTGTAAGACTCCAAGATTGGCATTTGGTCATGAGGGACTATATAGGTATTAGCCAAAGCATGTTTAACGTTTGGGCACAGGCATACCTTTCCCATGTCGTTAGCCACATCACACAGCAACCGTCCAGAAACGAGCTGCCTCTCTGCGAAGAAGCTTCCACCACCCTTTCCCATGTTTCTCGGCCAATCGCTTCGCCTCATTCTTCCTATGCGATGCCAACCAGGTGTCTTCCTCTCCCGCATTCGATTGAGCAGAACAGGGTAGTCCACATCTTGCAACTGGTGACCCATGAGGACATCCGGATCTGTCTTCTCTAACAATGCGAGGAACTTTGCTAAAAGTAATTGCTCACTCTTGACAAGCATGATACTACCGCGTTGGCTTTTACTAAGTGCTTCGAAGCCTGGAGGAAAAGATGCTTCTGCTGGCCGCATGATTGTAAACGTTTTACACGGCAACTTCTCTGTGGGTGTCGTGTCACTCAAAGAAATATTCTCATAGACACGGGCACTAGCAACAAGAATCTCCTGCTTATTCTCCTTGGCATTCAAGGTAGTTCTCAAAGCTAAACTCATGAATGTCAGAGAAGGCGCCTCCAGGTTTTCCGATTCAGAGAGGGCCGTGATAGCCTTGGGCTCGACTACCTGGACCTCTAGCTTGCACCAGGATGCGTTATTCAACGGCGTCATCTCTGCATTATCAATCTTGAGCCAGCAAGGGCCCATGATGTTCTTCCACAGAACAAATTGCTCGAAAAGCGCTGTTGTGGTACCAAATACGTGAGAGAAAGTTTCTCCTTTTAGTTCCGTAGGCAGGGCCGGCTCTAGATACCGCTATGTCAGTACATGAGCGTCCTTTTCGCGCAAAATTTACTCACTATCATATGGATACATCAATTTGAGGTAGTCGGCTTCTTTTGGGATATCCGGGAGCTCAAAAGCATACTTCCTTGAAGTAGGCTTGATCTTGTGCATGCCCACTCGAAGCTTTGTCATGACTTCGTCCGCTTCGTTGTAGACATCGCCCATCTCCACTTCATCAGAGGTATCTCGGCCATGCCCTGTATGCTGTCAGTACTGGAGTATATCAAGGCGAGATTCCGAAGCTCACGTTGGCGGTGCGTTCTTGGGAGAAAATATAGCTTCCTGAGGATATTGTCCACTTTCACAAAAGCACTGACATATGAGCCAGAGTTTTTGTCTTTAACCTTGCCAAACAGACATAAACTCCCATTAATCTCGGTGTAATCGGTCCAGAACATGCGTAGGCTCCCGTCGTCTTCAACAGCGCTATCCAGCTTTAGCTTACCAAAGCTAGTGGTTTCAGAACCTTGGCTGCTCAATACATTGAGCTTCGAGGTCACATCATTCCACTCAGATGGATCAACCGAATCGGGCGGTGGTCTAGTTGGAGAGGAGCTCTCAGGTGAAGGATACGGAGGTTTCTTTAGTATCTTTGGTGCGGGACGTGATCCGGAAAGATTGACACTCGCGGTTTTGACATTGTGGCTTCCAACAACCTGTGCAACCTCCATCATGTCCTCGTCTTCGTCCTCTTCTTTAATCGATTGCTGCCCCTTGCGCTCTACCGCATTGGCGATTGGCGATGACGGCATAAGATCGCTCATGGGCGTATCATTGTCAAATATTGTTGTAGGGAAATCGTCCTCGTCGTTGTAGCTTGCTTCAAGAGGGGGCGTATTCAACAAATGACTAGGATTTCCACCGTCATTGACCTTCGGTAGTCCACTATTTCTGTTCTGAGACAAAGGGGGCGATAGTACACGTGTCTTACGACGAGCTGCAGTCTTGACAGTCTTTACTGGCAAACGAGAAGGAATGTTCGTATCCACTTCGCCTAGGAGATCTGCCATGAAAGCAGCATCTTCGACCGTGTGGATAGGCTGTTCAAAGGATTAGCCTACTACGTAAAGTCTCATCTGGAATTCATACCTTGGACTTCGGCGCCGTAGCAGCAGGCCCATTGCTGAAGTACTTGTTGATGCTGTTGTTTGTCTTCTCAACCTTCACTTGGTCTTCCTCGCGCTTTCTCTTAGCTGTATTTAGGGTTAACCTCCAGTGGATTTCTGAGGTGATCACAAAAATACTGACCGGCTTTTCCTTTCAAAGGCAGTTCTTCCTCACTGCCGCTAGCACTGTCGTATCTCCTATCCCCCACCCACTCTTCGCGCCCATCGTCAGCGTATCCCTCTCCATTGTCGTCAACAACGAAGTCATCCCGATCCAAGCGGGCTCTAACGACCTTCTTGTATCCTTCCTCATCAACTTCTTCATAGAGGTTTTCCTCATCCTCGACTTTGTAAGTCGACAATCGTGTCTTGCCGGAGGCACGCAAGGCCCTTAGTTCGGCAAGCCGGGCAGCCCTTGACATTGTGAGAGCACTATGACAGAGCCAACTAGCAAGAGAATAAGTACACTGCTGTGCTTGCCGTTTGCATAAGGGGAGATAAATGCGACTTATCCAACGTGAAGCGTAATATTGAATGGCTTTTGAAGGAACGGTTGAGTCGCGTCCCTCGGCAAACAAAGCGCGAAGCATCGCGAATCCCTGTCGCGCGAGCTTAACTCCGATAAAGACGTGTAATTTACACTAGTAAAATACCTAATCGATTGCATCGAGGTTCGCAGAGGTATTTCATGTAAAAATGGCCGCAGTTCACACCTGTATCTTCAAAGGTTGGTGTTCCGTCATGCAGGCTTCCTCTATGCAGACATTGTCCTAGTACCTCTATTACACCTTCTAAATGACGTCTTTCTCATGATTCTCTTGCTCTTCCACTCAGATCCCACCCACCATGTCTACCCGCCGTGGCGTCGGCCTCTCCGCCTTCCAAAATCGCACCTCTCTCCAGTCCTCCTATGCCACCCATGGCGCCTCTCTCCGCACGCAGCACCTTACATCTCTGCAGACCCAGCTCTCCGTCTTCCAATCCCTGCTCCACAACTTCGCTCTTCAGCATGGGGACACCATAAAACGTGATCCCGCCTTCCGCGCTGAATTCGCGCGCATGTGCAATGCTATTGGCGTCGACCCTTTAGCCGGATCAAATGTCAAAGGCAAGGGAAGCAAGGGAAGTTGGTGGGCGCAGGTGCTTGGGGGGGATGTGAATGATTTTTACTTTGAGCTAGCGGTGCGGGTGGTGGAAGTTTGCAAAGAGGGTAGAGGGGGCAATGGAGGATTAATGGCGGTGGGCGAGTGTCGGGAGAAGGTCGCTAGGGGGAGAGGAATTGGGGGAGGTATGGATATTAGCGACGATGATGTACTGAGGGCGGTGGAGTCACTGAAACCGCTGGGATCGGGGTTCTCGATTGTGACGATTGGGAGCAAGCAAATGATTCGGTCGATCCCGAAAGAGTTAAGTACGGATCAAAGCACGGTATTGGAGGCGATACAAATCTACGAACCGATAACATGTTCGATGATAGTGGATAATTTGGGGTGGGAGCAGGAGCGGGCTGAGACGGTGTTGCAAGATTTGTTGGCGGACTCTTTGTTGTGGGTTGATGAACAAATTTCGGAAAAGGACTACTGGTTGCCACCAGTTTTCATGGATGATGATGAGGGCGAATGAACGAGAATAGTGAGGAAATTAATGCTAAAGCAATGATGGTGTTTGGGATCATATTTCCAAGCTCAGTGCATAGGTGAGCGCACCTGCCAGATTTCAGTAGAATACACTCTTAGAACTGCATTGACTAAGTTTCATAGAAGAAGAATTGAAGAATCGAATCAAGCTTTGATCGCACCACCAAGCGCACCACCACCAAACTGCTGTCCACCCCTTGTCCGTCCACCACCACTGCCACCTCGCTGGCCGCCTCTACCACCTCGCCCACCCCGTCCGCCTCTGCCTCCTTGCCCGCCTTGTCGCTCGAAGGCGTTGGCTGTCCCTTGAGTTCTCTGCTCTAACGTCCTCTCATTCGCCTCAATTAGCCCGCTAGCTTTATCGCTCAGTGTGAGTGCCAGGCTCTGTAGCCTCGACAATTCAACGCCCTTTCGGAAAATTATGGCGCTATTGACTTGATCCATGGCAGCCGCTAGTTCCTCGTGCGAAATCATCTTGCTGACCACCGCTGCAACTTTTTGCTCAGACAGCTCGAACATTGATGCGAGGGTGCTGACAGAGAGTGTGTCGTAAAACGGAGCATAGGTGAAGAGATATGTCCTCAAGCCTTCTTCCTGGATTTGGGCGGAGAGCATGGCTTTGATCTTGTCTGGCTCGGCCATCAACTCCCAGATCTTAATTGTGTTGATGAACTCCGCTGCCTTCTTCCACTCCCCAGCAGCGAGCGCTCTCGAAGCCTGCATGACGTGATCCCGAGTATTTTCTGGCGGTCCAGTAAATATCTGGCGCTCGTGAAACTCCAAAAGACGACGGTACGTCTTGCTAATAATGCGCTTCTTGATGTCTGGTGATGAGCCTGTCTGCGCAAGTAGTGGGATTTCTAAAAGCATGGAGCATGTGAGATAAACACACTCAAGGAGCTCGAGGTTGATGTGCATGTGGAAGGGTAGCTGCCGTTGTCTCTCCAACCGCTCTTGTTCCGGTGTGACTTGCGAGTATCTCTGGATCATAACACCCTGAGCCAAAAGCTCTTTTTGTCTACCGCTACCACAAATTTCCTGTAACGTGTTTTGCGATTCGTACACGAGGTTGGCCCTGAAGGCACATAAGCCGACTTGGACGAGAGTACGATTGAAGAGGATTTGGGTATTGATGTTAAAATTGCCGATTGTCTCTTGCAAATGAGACATTAAGAGCATATCGCGAGCTCGATAATATTGGTCGTGGAGAGCGAAGTAATACACTTGGCATAGATAGGCCCTCGCTCGGATGATGTCGACACTGTTCTTAAAGAGGTAAGTGCTCAGCGTCTGAACGAGGGCAGCCGTATCCGAGGCATTGCCGCGCGGAGTAATCTCGGAGCCGAGATTAGATGGTATACCTTCCCAAGCCTTCTGCTCGAGGATGTTGACAACTTGTGCCGGCTAAGGAAAGGTATTAGCTCTGCTTGGTTGCAGTGTATGTGGTTGTATACCTTGAAATAGATGTGCTCTAGCCGTCTCATGACGACCCGATTTGCATTCTCTTGCAGCATCTCTAATTTAGGGTCTTTGGCGAGATCCTCAACATACAGCAGAGCACGTATAATATTAGTATGGAGGGCCTGCTCGTCGCTTAGCCGCTCAATGTACTCAGCAGTGTGAGGATCAATGTGCTGCAACGACCGTGTGAGCTCGTCATCGAGGCGCTCTACTATCGATACAATGCTACCCGGAATCCGAATCTTCTCTTCAGCTACAGGTTGTGGTGGTTTCTCATCGTCTTCCCATTCCTCAGCATTCTCAAGAACGACCATAAGTTTGCGGTTTCCCTCGAGCGTTTCAAGAAGTGTGCCGTATTCACCCTCAGCCCTAAGAAAATATGTCAGAACTGTACGCAGTTTCAAGTCAAAGCAATTGCTGAATTCCCCTACATTTTCCACTGCTCCTGAGACATGAAAGTTGCTGCGGATCCTGATGTAAGATCAAAGCGTGTCGAGATCAGTGTCAACAAAACTCGAATTGTCTGGTATGGTGTGGTAGCAACCTCCAGCAATTTCTCCATTACTCTGATCTGCTCTGTCCGGTCTGTATTCTTCTTTCCTCGAGATTCGACAATCGAGCGCAAATGCTTCAAGATACTCTCAGGAGTGTATTGCAATGTCTTTCCTCCCCGGCCTACAGTTGAGAAACCTTCATCGTCCCCAGCATCAATGCCGTCGACATATACAGCCTTTGTTTTCTTTGGTTTTTCAATAGGGGCAACTTCCTCCTCCTCGTCGGACATCATGTAGCCACCTTTGTCCTCCCGATACTTGTCGATCTCATTCGCATAATCCTTGTTGTTTCTCTTGATCTTCTGCTTCATTGCGTTGAGACCTTTTGCATTCGTAGCGTTCATCTTCTTAGTAGAAACCTTCTGCCTTGCAATGGCTTCATTCATGAAGTCTTCCATCTCGGCTATCGTCTGAATGTAGATCTTAGGTACTTTATCCTGAGCTGTCATCTTGGTAATTTGGCGGTTAAGCTTGTCAAATTCTAGCGAGCTACAATGTCAGCAGTCGCTTTGTGGTTTACCTGTAAAGAATTCCAGACTAACCGGTCGATATCGAGCTCCAGTCATTAATCTTCCTGGCGTTCTCGATTAACTTCACGACTGCCTCCAACTCCTCCAATCTCTTGTCCTTCGCACTTTTGACAACCGTATGCCTGTCCTCATCCTCGCTCTCGTCACTCGACGCAACGTCTCGTAAGAATTTGGAAACCCCACCCTTCCCACCCTCTTCATCAGAAGAAGCCTCATCCTCCTCTTCTGTCGCCTCTTCCTCGCTGCTGGACTCTTCTTCCGACTTTTGTTGAGCCTCGTCTCCACTGTAGAGCTCCTCTTCGTCGGAGGAGCTGCTCTCACTGGAGCTATCTCCCGCGGTGAAGAATCGAGACATGATGGATTTATGGGTAGATGGGTTTCAATGCAGAGGTTATGAGGCTTGAGGTTGTGATGGGCAAGATTGTGTGGCCAAACTTTAAGCGAAAGAATGTTAGGCGCGTATGTCCGTGACTCCGTGAGTCAAGAATGAGTCAACAATCTCCGCCACAATACATCTCAAGCACAGACCACCTCACACAGGCTCTCCATTTAGGTACTGGTATAAATATTTGACCACAAGCGTCTGCTAACTATTCATAGCGATATGGCTTCCTACAAGCTACACAGTGGCGAGTACGCGACTTGGTTTCGTATAACTACAACGACTATATGACCCTTGAGTTGTTTAGTTTGACAACCCACCAGATTTCTGTAAAGACCAAGCCACCAAGCCTATCCGGTGAAGCTGCTTATCTATCCACTATGCCTCAACGATACGCAGTAGCAGAGACGCCATGACCCAGACCGAATCTGGCATGCGTAAAGGAGTGTGTGAGTGAAGTACGGCAACCGGGTACGAGCCTGTTGGTATTATACTATAATTGGAACTGGCCGCAACGGAACATTTCGGCGGACAATTCGAAATTCCTGAACCCGTCTCGAAACACTGAGCATCGGTCCCTCCTTAAAGCGCAATGGCACTTGGGGTTTGGGCGTTCTGTTGGTAGTTCTAGTGCTGTTATTCTGTGGCTGGTCTCGTAACCGCCATCGAGTAGTGATAAGGTACTGTATCTTGACAGAGTGTCAACCTACAGAGCCCGATCTGCGAGGTGATACTATGCATGTGGCTTTTCTTCCGGACCTCAATGCCACTGAGACTGTTGAATAAAACCCTCTTCCATCGTTCTGTCCTCTAAATTCTGTATAAAGTTCCTGTTTCGGCCACTCGCAGCGCGGCTGCCCCTCCTTCTTGCGCTACTGGCAGTCCCATCTGGAATACCGTCAGGTGGTGGAGGGTAGTACGCCGGACTCGGTTGCAGCCTTATCGGTGCATTTGGATCCAAGTGACTGGCAACCCTTTGGATCGACTGGGGGATCCCTCCTTGTTGCTGCTCCATTGTCGAGGCGCGTTGCCGCCCTGCCCTCGTTGTAGCTTGAGCGTATAGATTCTGTTGCGGAGCATATTGGGCAGTAGATATCTGGCTTGGAACTTGGTGCATCATACCCATCTGGTGCCCATAGCCAGCGGACTGCGACGGGTAAGGCGGAGGAGCCCCCTGTTGGTGAGGCGTGTACATGTTGTACACTGGCGGGGCTTGAGCGAGCGGGGACTGTGGATATTGACTCATCTGCATATTAGCGTATGCAGTCTGAGCAGCAGATTGAGCCTGTTGCTGTGCCTGTTGCTGAGCCTGTTGCTGAGCCGCTTGAGCTCGCGATTTGCTGACAGCCTCAGCTTGTTGTTGTTGCTGTACGCCAGGTGCGGGTGACTTGGTCAACGAAGATGGCTTTAGATTCATAGGGGGAACAAACGGCTGAGTAAATTTCTGTTGCGTTATGAAAGGGTGGAGTTTAGCTTGCTGAGGTGACCAGCGTTCGAGCGGGTTGATGTTCAGCAGCCCTCGAACGAAGTCAATGAAAGCGATACGATTGTTCATTTCTGTAGCGCGTTAGCAAACATGTTATGGCCACCAGTGTCGATGTGCTTCTACCTCTATCAATCTCGGCCTGCTTCATATTCTTTCTTGGCATGGAGTAACTCCTTATAATTTCTGGAAGGGTCGTCGCCTGAAAATACTTTTTGCTCGGCTGCTCTTTCGAGCCGTGCTCACGCGAATATTGCTCCATAGTCTTCAGCCGATACGTTCGTCTTCCGAATTCATCGTGGGCTTTCTCAAAGAATTCTCCAGACTGCTTTCCCATTTCCAACATCCATGTAGGAGGTAGGCCAAGCATTTCCGTGATCCTCGATACCTGGTTATACTCGGAAGAACCCGGAAAAAGCGGTAGACCAAGGAATAATTCAACCACAATACAGCCTAATGACCACATATCGATGGCTGACGAGTAACTAGACAATGTCAGTAGCAAATCCAAGACACGATGACAACCCACTTACGGCAACCCTAAAAGTACTTCCGGTGATCTGTAGAACCTGGACTGAATATACGTATACACTGTCTGCCTTTCATCACATGCTGATCCAAAGTCGATGATCTTGATGATAGGGCTCTCAAGGCTGCCAGGGAGTTAGCGAACTTAAGCATTTAGACTTAAAGAGCGAGCATACTTTTTCAATAATATATTCTCCGGTTTCAGATCGCAATGTATGAGCCTAGCTTTGTTAAGTAGGCTTAACCCATTCAACAGCTGCTGAGCGAAGACTCGAACGAGTGTCGTACTGAGACCTCGGAATTGATTCTGCTTTATCAGCTCATACAGATTCACGCTTAGGAGCTCGAAGACAAGACATAGATGCTGCCGATGGATAAAGGTGTCCTTAAGTCGTAGGAGATGATGGTCGTCATTCTTATCAAGTTTACCATTCAGCTGAAGTCTCCGTCAGCAGACACTAGGTGAGTTGGCACAAGTAAGCGTACCAGGTCCAACACTGACACTTCCATCATACTTTGGTTGAAGTATGCTGTCCTGTTCTTTACAACTTTAACTGCAACCACCTCCTGCGTTTTCAAGTTTTGGCATTTAACCACCTGACCAAAGGTTCCTTGACCCAGGACGTCGAGGATAAGATACCTGTTCCTATTGTAGAGTATTAGTGGGGTATGGAGATTTCGGTGTGTACCATCCGGCCTACTTATGCCCGTTATCTTCATTCCCTAGTATATCGTTGACATACAAGATATAGTCACTGTCTTCATTGTCGTAGCCATCATTCTTGACACCCTTACTCGGCTTAGTGAGGACTCGTCTAGGATTCCGGGAAGATTCGTATTTGAAAGCCGGATTACATATACGATAGGTGGAAGGTAAGTGGGTTGTCAATGCTTGCAAAGGCTACAGTGCTGTAAGATACCATGCTTAACAGAAATGAGTTCTGGCAGACTTACACTTATGAAGCCTCCTTCTGGGTTCGCCCGTCGAAACGCAGGCTGTGGATTTATCTTCGGTTCCAAGTCCTGCACCTTCTCCAATTTCTTGAACCGCGGTACTGGACCTCGCGACATGTCTAAAGTACTTGCGGACCTTGGTGGCCGCAGGTGTCGTGGGGACTTGGCCTCCCGCCCAAAAACTGCATTGAGTTGCGCAGTAGCAGAATTTGGATAGTATTGATCGGGACTAGCTTCTCCAGGTTGGATCGGTGGCAGATGTAACGAATGCTGCCTCGATGCCGCTGGAGAAGGGAGTACTATAGTCAGCTTTCCGCAACCTAGCATACTTGTTTTATTGCTTGGATGACTCACTTGGGGTTGTGTAGTAACTCTGAGATGGCGTCGAATATAGGTTTGGCCGTGTCGGCGATTGCCTCGCCGATATGTTCTGGGAGGGATACGGTCCATAGGAGCCTTGGCTTGGTTGTTGAGGGCTTGTCGCATACTGCGAAGACGGCGAAAGGGCTTTCATAGGAGAGTATCTGCGGGCTGCGGATGAGTCCTCTTGCTTAACGTATTGACCAGAGGAACGATGCTGGTGACTAGGTCTTGATGGGTATTTCATTCTGTTGTATGGATCTGCATCCTCCATAGCTACATCTCCGTCTCCGGAGTAAGCTCGGGAATGAGGTGTGCCAATCGGCGAGGTAGCCATAGACTGTGGGTGAGAGGGTAAGGAAGGTGTCTGATACGCTTCGTAACTGAAGCCTGAAGGCGGGGGCTGGTGCTGTGCTAGGCCATTGCTCGTATCTCGTGTCTGCTGTTGGGGAGTTGAGTGTGCGTATCGCGCTTGACGACTCCCCGCGATATCACTGTAAGGCTGCCATTGCTGATCCATTGTGGTTCTCCGAATCCAATCTCGTGGAGGTCAAGAGATCCACCACCGTGGTGATCTGGTCAAAGCCACCGAGTGCTGCAAGCAGGACCTGGGGTCAATTTCCAGGGCAACTCAGCCCTCGTTTGGCCGCCAGCTCATTAAACGTTGAAAGAGATGTGCCTTGAGTCGGCAGCAAAAGCTTTGCTTGAGAAAGTCTTCAGTGCTGTTTGCGTTTACAGGTTTCAGTTGACTTGATCAAATCGTAATTCGCGTACGTTGTAAAAGGTCGTCTCGAAACACTAGCGGATTGGCGTTGCAGTAGGTTCAGACACCTGGCTGTGGCTGTTAGTCGAAGAGTGAAGAAGTAGGTCGGTAGTACTTGGTCTGTGTTGTCCGTGGGGCGGAGTTGGAAGCACGTCGGTAGGTCTGCCAGCACAGCAGTGAGACTCGTTAAGAGATCTGAGTGAGTATCTACTCGTAGAACACCGGGCGCCGGACAATGGCTCGGAAACCACAGCGCTTAGTTCTATTGAGGATCTATGAGAATGGATTTATTCCAGAGCGAGCACAATGACAAGCAGCGATGATACTACGTTAAATTTTGTAGGCGCAAGTGAGGCTTATACGCCATACGACTGCGCTGTATATCCCATACATTGAATGTAAAGTAAGGTAGGTAGGTACCCCATGTACGGAGTACTCCACCTAAACTGGAACTGTCTTTGGGTAAGGCATTCACCTAGGCCGTAGCTAGTTAGACTTCCCGTGCTGGCTCGTTGACGTATATAGTCGATAATCCTATGATCAATCGAGGCACAGAGGTAAGTTGAGGAGCTTTTGATTGATTGATTCTCGAAATAATGCGATACAACAGTCTATCCTGTAACAAACCACGTAACAACAGTCCTCACTCATCCAAGGTCTCCTACGTCGTTGCATGTGCTATCTTGCAAGTTACTCAAATGTGGTTCACGCAAAAGCTTCAGACGGTGAGCATAAGAAGGAGTATCAAGTAGATGAGCGAGTCTCGTTATAGGGGTAAGTGGTACCATCTTCACCTCCCTATAGTAAGTGACATGGTTGATAGCTACCATTGTAAACCCTTGTTGTGTTCCCCCGAGCCCGACCCCAAACCCAACATGGATCCACACAGAGAGGCTCTTGAGAAAGAGGATGACGTGCTTCAACTCAAAGAGGATTATCTAGCATTGCCTAAGGGCCAAATTTCAAGGGACGGGATCTTGGACGACAGGGCTATAGATCCATCTGCCGAAGAATTCTCAGAGGCCCCAGAGGAAAGTGCCGGTCGTATCCACGAACAGGGTCAGGACGAAGAGAGTCGTCTTAGATCTTTGGCTACACATGTGAGAGATCAGGATGACCTTGAGAGAGATGTTGGCCGCCAGGTAGGCCAAAAGATATCTTCGACAACTTCTGTTTAAAGGAATTCACACACCGTTTGTAGGCAGATCAATTACTCATCGAACAAGCCAACGAGCGGGATGAGAAACGGCTGGAGAAGACCCAGGTGGACAAAGGGTATGCAGCGGACTCTGAACGTCTCGTTCATGTAACCATAATTCCGCTAACATTTACTGCCACAGGAGGCTCAAGTCCCAGGTGCGAAAACTACAAGATAAGTTGAATCGCCCTACCGGCTCCGCCACCACCGCAAGCATAAAGGCCGAGATCTCACACCTGGAAGCTAGTATCAGAACACTGGACGAAGATCTTAGGCAGATACAAGAGCGCATTGATCAAAGGCTTGGAGAGGAGAACAACAATGGAAAGTCTCTCTTGGAGGAGTCAGCAAGTCGGAAAATGCCCAATGAAAGCCAGCGTGACTTTCTTATTCGTACTGGAAAGATTACTCCTTTTTCCAAGATGCCTGGACGTTCTTTAGGACGCTCTGAATCCAATCTTCAGGATGTTTTACTCGATGCAGAATATGGAGAACGCGAAGATGAATCAGGGCCGGATGAAGATCCAGTCCTTGAGCCTTTATCCCACCGCAATCTAGTCCAGCCCGGCTTTGTTGACAACGACACTAGCGATACCACACCCGATGCCCCGAATGGGCCGGAAAGGCCAATCAAGCGGCGGCGACTGCATCAAGGGCCTGCGCAGACTAGCAGTCTTAAGCTAAATGGAAATAGCCGGCCCAATATTGTACAGAGTGATGGTGACGAGACATCCTCCAGCGAAGAAGAAGAAGATATTGCCTTTGTTCCGGAACTGGATGAACGTGGCATCGGGGCTTTGGGTCAGTCCGAGGACGACAGTGACGGGGGGCTACAAGATGATTGGTCAGACCTCGACACAGGTCCCACCCCTAGTCAAAAGCGAAAATCCACGTCGCATGCTAAAGCAACACAAAATGAAGATTTGACAGGCCTTGATGATGGAAACGAAAAGCTATACCAGAATCGGCTGCGTAGCTGGGTCAATAGGCGGAGCGCAGCTCGCGAAAGGTCAAACAATAGCGAGAATTCTCGCGTGAATGAAGAGAGCAATTCCCTACCGGACTCTGGAATTTTAAATGGTCACTCTCAACATGGTACTATTGCCCAGAACGATGGTGTTGTCGATGAGGAATGGTATATGCCACATCCTACCAGGACAGACACGGAATTCGACGGCGGCTACAGGGTACCGGGTGATATTTACCCTTCATTATTCGACTACCAAAAGACAGGTGTGCAGTGGCTCTGGGAGCTCTATTCCCAGCAAGTCGGTGGTATTGTTGGCGACGAGATGGGGCTTGGTAAGACAATCCAGGTCATTGCCTTTCTCGCTGGCCTTCACCACAGTAAGATGATCAAGAGACCAATCATCGTTGTTACTCCGGCGACAGTCATGAAGCAGTGGGTTAACGAATTTCATACTTGGTGGCCACCATTTCGGGTTTCCATATTACACACGTCCGGCAGCGGCATGATCGACGTTGGTCGAGAAGCTCAGCACGAAGATGAACTAATATCACAGCTTGCGCATGCAAGAAGCAAGCCAATGACAAAGGGACAAAAAGCAGGTAAGAAGGTCGTTGATCGCGTTGTACAAGATGGTCATGTCTTAGTTACTACATATTCTGGTCTGCAGACCTACGCTGAGTTGCTGATACCGATTAATTGGGAGTACGCCGTGCTTGATGAAGGGCATAAGATCCGGAACCCGAATACTGCAATTACAATCTACTGCAAGGAGCTTCGTACAGCAAACCGTATCATCCTATCCGGGACGCCTATGCAAAATAGTCTTGTAGAGTTGTGGTCGTTGTTCGACTTTGTCTTCCCCATGCGTTTAGGCACCCTGGTCAATTTCCGACAACAGTTCGAGTTCCCTATACGGCAAGGAGGTTATGCCAATGCCTCAAATCTTCAAGTCCAGACAGCAATGAAGTGTGCTGAGACCTTGAAAGACACAATCTCCCCCTACCTATTACAAAGGTTTAAAGCTGACGTTGCGTCTGATCTGCCAAAGAAAAGTGAACAAGTACTGTTCTGTAAACTCACCAAATTCCAGCGTGAGACATATGAGAGCTTTCTCGGCTCTGAAGATCTGAATGCGATCATAAATGGCAAACGTCAGGTCTTGTACGGCGTTGATATTCTGCGGAAAATTTGCAACCATCCGGATCTAGTAGAGCACAAAACCCTCTCAATCAAACCTGGATACAATTATGGCAGCGGTGCTAAGTCTGGCAAGATGCAAGTCGTGAAAGCGTTGCTGGAGCTGTGGAAGGAACAGGGCCAGAAGACATTACTTTTCGCCCAGCATCGCATTATGCTCGATATTCTTGAGAGATTCGTCAAGTCCTTACAAGGTTTTACCTTTCGTCGTATGGATGGTAATACGCCCATTCAAGCCCGGCAGGGTATGGTCGATGAATTCAATAAGAACCCAGATGTTCACGTTTTCCTCCTAACGACCAAAGTGGGCGGTCTCGGTATTAATCTCACGGGAGCGAATCGAGTGATTATCTACGATCCCGATTGGAATCCTTCGACCGATGTTCAAGCTCGAGAACGAGCTTGGCGTTTGGGGCAAAAGCGGGAAGTCAGAATCTATCGTCTGATGACGGCTGGAACAATAGAAGAGAAAATCTACCACCGGCAACTCTTCAAACAATTTCTAACTAACAAGATCTTGAGAGATCCCAAGCAGCGCCAAACATTTCAGATGAAGGATCTTCACGATCTATTCACCCTTGGGGAGGCTGATGAACACGTTACAGAGACTAGTGAGTTGTTCAAAGGTACGGAAGTTCGATTCAACAACGAGAATAATTCGGAACCGTCGGAACAGCATACTCGGATAATACCAAATAGAGGGGCTTCTTATACGAGCAACCATGAAACTTATCGTACCTCGCCTGTTCGTAACATGGCTGGCGTAGTCTCTATGGTGCCTTTCCGAGGTGGAGAAGAAATCGAGCGTCGAGCCGCCTCTGGCGACACCACGAACTCTGAAGCCCGCGTTATGGAAAGCATATTCGCTCGTTCCGGTGTTCACTCCGCACTCGAACATGACCAAATAGTCAATGGGAAAAGAGTCATTGCAGCTGATCCAAGGATCATTGAGAAGGAGGCAAAAAAGGTCGCCGCTGAGGCAGCAGCCGAACTGAAGAAGGCGGGCGAGGTCGCAAGGACGGTGCCTGTGGGTACTCCTACTTGGACTGGCCAATTTGGCACCGCTGGGAGACCAGAACAACAACCATCGCAGCGTCAAGGGTTTGGTCGGGCCCGAGGCGGACCTGCTTCACTCAGTATACTGGCAAACTTACGAAACCGACAAGCTACCAATGGACCACGAGCCAATACGCCAACAAGTACAGCTTCAAAGCAAAGCACCCCTTCGGGTCCAGCGGGCACAGACTTTATGAAGATGATCCGAGACTATCTCGTTGTTCATGGCGGCAAAGTGCATACGCAGATGCTAATCGATCATTTCAACCGGCACTGTAACACGCCGCAGAAGACGGTAGAATTCAAGGAGATGCTGAAGGAGATAGCAACGCTTGAGAAAGGTTCTAGAGGGCGAGGAAGCTGGATACTGAAAGACGAATACAAGCCTTAATTGAAGCTTCTCAACGTCTGTCGGCATTTGAACAAGGTGGCGGAGGGAGATAGTATGCACATCGTTATGTGATGATTTACGGTTGCATCTTTCGTCGAGCGGTTTAGCAAGCGTTGGCGCTGGAGGCTGTCAAACGCAGGCTGGTTCATTTGTACCCAGTGTACAACAGGAATTCTTCATATCACCGAATTGGTGTGTCAATGAATCTAAAAAATCAATGGACGAGTAAGGTAGTGTTTTGTTCATCACAAAATTCGTATTCGGTGATTTGGAGAACTTGATCCAAAAATAGAAGTGACATAGGGCGACCGAAGCTAAAACAAATAGAGAAAGTACTCGTATCATCAGTATGGCGGAGTCGGCCAAGACCACAATTCACAGCTTTACCTTGCAGTACTCTCTTCACTTCTCATACTTTATACAGCAATCTTTTATTTCGCCGTAGACCCTTCGTTAATCTACTCGTCATTCGTTGTACCTTTTACTCCTTGCTACGTATCACTAGCTCCTGCGTTACCTTGACGAAGACTGCAGGGTTCGCACATCAACATTAGACTCGCATCACGAACTTAGGGAGCGAGAAACGGGTCTGGGTTCCCAACAGCTGGAGAAGGGACATATTTTACAACCGGACGGCTTCACTCGCTCAGCCTGTTCCGACCATGTTGCAGCGACTTGTCCTACGACACATCCTCTTTACGTTATCCTTATTGGCCTCCTTTACAACAGCATGGCCATGGCCACCATCATTGGAGAACATAGGAGGACTGGTGGTCAGACAACAAACCAACTCGCAAAGCAGCACGCAGAGTAATACCCAGAGCAACTCACAGTCCAGCTCACAAACCAGTAAGTTTTTGGCAGATTCCACTGCTTCCAACGAGGCCACCCCAGTGCTAATCTGCCATGGCCAACACAGGCTCCGGTTCATCCTCACAGTCTGCATCACAGACTGGTTCCACCCAAACGACGGCTACATCATCCAATACTGCAAACTCCGGTTCTTCGAGCAGCAGCGGGTCTGGGTCAAAGTCTGGATCATCTAGCGCCACCAAAACCTCTGCATCTCAAGGATCATCAAAGCAAACCTCAAGCGCCGCTCAAACCACATCTGTGGACCCTCGTTTACCGGCCGGCGGAGTCAACCTATTAACACCATCTGCAATCGCGCAGGCCACTTATTATAAAATAGGAGACAGTGTATCGTTTGTATGGAACTACACTTCGCTTTCCGTTTCACCTTCGAACGTCGACATTCTTGTTACTTGCACGGCCAACAGCGCCACATACACGCTTTCCAGCAATGCAACATTTGCATCTACAGGAAGTATCGTGTGGGACACCAACCCAGACAAGACTGGAACAGCTCCGTTATTGACAGAGACATACACGTTGGTAATCCATGACGCCTCGAAAGATGTGACCCAAGTAGCGGATGCAGGGCACCTTGGTACATACAACCAATACACCTTTGGCATGTACATCCCCCAAAATTATACTCCACGTAGTGGTATGTTTCCCCCTTCGTTCAATGCGTTCTTTTTAGGCTTTACTAAGCCCCTACCGAACAGACTGGACCTGTGCTACCTGCAGCAGTGCTCTCTCGGACATAGAGCGCCAGACACTCAAGTTCATGTTCGGCATGTGTATGGTTACTATCTTATCCTTCACCTGGTTTGTTGGAGGTTTTGGTGGGCTCTTCTAAATTCGCTAAGGCATTGACTATTGAGCTGTCTCAATCTTTCTTTGGAGATATTCTGTACCGCCGGACTTGGCGTAACTTTGCATAATGCACGATTGGTTGGATTTGCTTTGTGGCCCTCATCTAACGGTCGCATTTGGCGTTTGTGGTCCAAAATTTGGTGTTGGCATAGGGGGGAGTAAATCAAAAGCGGAAACGGCTACTTTAGGTATCAATCACTCTTTTACGGCTTTGACCATTGTATCCAAACATATCTTATCTTTTGTCGCCGCACCTCCACAAAGAACTTGTTATTGTGGTTATTGTTTGTCACACCTCTCGTCTATGCCTTCACGTCCAGCGGTCTTTCGCATTGGGCATCAATGCCTGTTCCCTAAGCATCTCAAAGACCAGCACACACTGCGCAATGAGGCGAACAACGAGGAAGAAGCAAACCTCGCCCGTACAACGTCTATATAGCTTTCGTTGCACGTCCTGTCTTCATGATACATTCAATTCGCCAACCACCTTACCAGCAACAAACTCCACTAGACTAAACCAGGAGCCAAATCTCCATTCACCAGCTACACTTCCACTCTTCACTCGGTTTCCCTGGAACCTATCCACGGCATTTACGCAGCTACGCAAAACAATCCATACTATCTCACTACGCTGCACTACCTGGTAGCCGTTTCTACCTCAGCGAACCACCAAATCCAATTACACGAAGCCAATCGCAATTCCTCACCACCCATTCCTCCACTACCTAGCTTTCCCGGCAGCCCTCCCAATCCATACCCTTCGCCGCCTCCTGACCCCCCGGAGAACCCACCTCCATTAACAATCATGCCTTCCACATCTTCAAACAAACCCTCAGGCTGGACACCTGCAATGACGGCTTTCGTCAAGGACCTTTTACGCAAAGGGGAGGAGCCTAAAAGTGCAATTATACTTCTCGAGACGCAATATCCTGCTATGGTTGATAAGGTTGGGACGGGCTGGGTAGAAAGCCTGAGGAAGTAAGAACAGAGAGGAGTAAGAGGGAAACAATTGGGGGGGAGATGTGCTAGTGGTTGACGAGGGTTTGGGAATCAAAGTCGCATCAAGGCGTGCTGGAGAAAGCAATGGTGTCATGCGAGCATTACCAATTACTATAGGAAAAGCACGACTCATACACATGTAAGAGATGAGGAGACGGAGGATATTGTGGTTTTGGTCATCGTTGATTTTTTGGGAAGAAGCACCTAATTATCCGGAATTTTACTTAGAGTGCGAAGGATTACAGTATGAATTTTCAATGAACGACACGACTTGCGAAAACTTCAATTTCACGCTGCGTCGGTTTAGACTGGTTGTCTTGCACGGAAGAGCCCAAGATACGGCCAATTGCAGACTTCTCCCGTCCTTCTATTCGCCTCATCTCTCCCTGCGCCAAATATCTATCTAGGGCTGTATGTAACCACCCATTACCTCTGATCTCCACTTAAACCTATCCACATCCACATCCACCATCAACTAAATTCCCCCTGCATATGGAAAATCCAGGGCTTCTAATGAGGCACGAATTGGCGACTAGCACATACTTTACGGATGGCGGTACCTTGCAGAGCACTCGTACACCCGTTTTGACCCTGATGCAGTACAAGCAAGACCGAAATGCACACTTTGAACTTTACCCTGACGCCTAAAGGCGTGGCTCGTATCCACGATGCTGTACTATGTCTTGCAAAATTCAGTGAGGCGGTTTCGATGGAAGCCCGCCACAACAAAGTGGGAAATAGACCTTTCCCAAGGTGCCAGGGACTGGACTGTGACTAACTAACTTTCTTCTCTCAGCTTATCCTTACCGCGTTGAACTCTTCCAAGTCTGCCTATGCATCATTTTCACTTAATCAGAATTCATTCTTTGAGAAATACAAGTACAGCTCTGGTGAAGATGTTGGCCAACAAGCTAGTGAAGAAGTCGAAGCGCGATTCACCTGTCAACTATATAACAAAGTACGTTGAAGTCTGCCTCATCAAGTATTAGCAGTTTGACTGACTCGGTATCAGGCACTTCTTTCCGTTTTCAAAGCACGCTTAGGTGACGTGCGAGAAAAGGATACCGCCGTAGAAAGATGTGAGGTCTCGATACAAGACCGACCCGACAAGACCGAATGTCGTCTTATCGTCAAGATGGTTTGCAGGCACGGTATGTATCTGCTGTACTTTCTCACTTAGATAGCACTAACCGTAGGTCCTACCTTAAGGGGTCACTAAGACTTACAGACTCACGTATGAATCGATTGAAGTCATGCATGCACTTTTCGACAAGAATGCAGCAAAGAATAGATGGAGTATTGCTGCCAATATGCTTCGAACATTCATCGAATACTTTGGCGCCGGAACTGAACAGCTTGACATATATTCTGAGGCCGGAAAAGCGACTTTTACGAGCTACACCGAGAAGATCATGGAGGGGAGAGGTCTACCGACCCTTTTAGCCATACTAGATTCTCACTAACCAGATACAGAGATACTAAAGCAACCGTTACAAACATCTGTTGCCATTGATACATTAGACTTTGAAGATTTCACTGTTGAGGAAAAGCTGCACATTGGCATCAGCGTTAAAGACTTCAAGGCCATAGTCGTGCATGCCGAGACACTTAAAACTAGCATCCAGGCTCTGTACTCGTTCCCAACTCGGCCTTTGCAATTGACATACCAAGATCACGGCATGCTATGCGAATTTACCTTGATGACTATTGGCGAGTATCGCGGCGGTTCTGTCACTCCTGCTCCTGCAGTTGCTCGAAATACATCTGTCGCACCTACGGACAAACAACAGTCCCGCCAATCTTCCGTTCAGACCAACGGCCAGCAGACAACCAACCAAATGCCGCCTCCAGCACAACCAGCTTCGCGCAGCTTTACCAGAGAGCCTCCTAGCCAGCGACCGCAAAGACCTTCGCCACCGCCGCCCAAGGCCAGCTTGGATCCTGAAAGCTTGTTTCTTCCTGCTGCGAACGATGATGATCGTCGATGGGACGAGAGAAACTATGATGATGATCAAGACACGCTAGGCTGGGACGCAAGCGCTGGTAGTGTATGCAAACAGAACAATCGTTTGAAAGCATCATGGGCTAACAGTATTATGCAGGATCCCTTCGCTAGAAGCAACCGTAGTCTCCACAAAGACCAAGAGACTGCATCAAGGACAGAGCCTGACTATGCATGGCCCGAAGGCGACGACAGACGTATAGCACCTACGCAGAGGCTTTCAGAAGTATATCGGGGTTCCTATACTCGTAGGGGAGATATGCTGATTGCGGCCCAGATACACACATTGTTCGAGGACTAGGATGTATATTTGATCTCGACTGCCCAATCCTCAAACTATGGACGCTCGTTGGCCTGTTGTAGGAAGTACGAGTTAAGGCAAGTTCAGAGAATCTCCACGAACTTACCGTTCATGGGCCCGCTGATAGGGTAAAGCGGCCTACTGGCGGTATGTGTCCGGCCACCGGGATATCCTTTCTTGCAAAGCAAACAAGCTACACTTGGATTACAAGCATATCCTTCTTAGCGACCTCCTCGGGCGTATCAATACCAACGCCAATCGACGATACTGTAGGCTTATCAATCCTCCCTGAACTCCTCTTTGTAGATCGTCTTCACCCATATAAAACTCGTGGCGCAACCAGCACCTACCCCGACCACCTGAGCATCAACCTCATCTTCAAGATGAATTTCATTCCATCTATCAATCACGTCTCCAGCTTTATCAGTCTGCAGCCCACAGTTCCCGTGCTCTCCCCAACCCCAGGTAAGGACAGCCCCGGCAGTCGTCAAGGCGAGAACATGTTCACTGCCCACTGCAATGTGCTTAATGTTTGGAAGACCTGGTGGAGCAAGCTGACCATGGTCGTTTCGACCCCATGATATAATCTTTCCATCGGTCTTAAGAACGTATATACTTCCCCAGCTTGCGCCTAAATCAATCCAATTCTGGACAGCAGATGGTGCGTCAGAATTGACATTCCACTTACCAGAACCACAAATGACATGGCGACCCTCCGTAGCCTCTCCTACGAAATATGTGAATTCTCTACCACATACGGCACGCATGACACGGAAACCCAAATTCTGTATCTTACGAGGTGTCTCCACGATCTGCGGTGGCTCCCCCAATTGACCCTTCCGGCCGTTTCCCCACCCGTAAGCTTCTCCATTCGACAAGATGATGACCGTATGGGCCACGCCGCTTGCAACATCTACTACATGGGTTCCCGATGGTGGAAATGTCAAAAGCCTCTGCCATTGAGGTGAAATTACAGCTCCTGTCCCGAGTTCACCTTTAGGGCCTTTCCCCTTTGCATAGATGTTTTCTCCATCGGTAACAAGTACCGAAGCCTCCCACAGCGCTGCGCAGAACAAAAGCTTCGAGTTTAGAGTGTAATGTTTTCGGAAAATGTGTTCTGGATGGTCCGGGGATTCCAAATCACCTCGGCCGTCGTCATCATCAATCATACCAGAAGAATAGAGGTCTCCCGACTCGTTCAGGATCAACGTATGATTGCCCCCTGCTGCAATCTTTGAAAGCCTGCGAGGTGGTCCATCTATGTCCCTGAATAAACATCTTTGAGGGGAAGAAGTATCTTTTGTTGTTCCAATACCAAGCTGGCCGGAGCCATTCGAACCAAAAGCGTAGAGCCTAGACATATCTCACATCTAGAAAAGCATGTAATTCCAGGTTGACCAGGTGCCTGTCGAAGATGGTCAAGGTTTGCCGGCCGAAGCTGCATTCCTAAGCGAGCGTAGCCTAGCCCTTCCACACACGCTAGTGATCGCGAAATTCTGACAGTACGAACATCAATTGACACCACTCACTACACATCAATTACGCCAATCCGTTCGCGATCATGGCTTCCACGCAGATGGTGCAGTGCTTCGGCAAGAAGAAGACAGGTACATTTATCCAGGCTGCCGACAAAATCGCATGCTAACATTCTCACCAGCAACCGCTGTCGCACATTGCAAGGTAAAGCTGGGCTCAGCATATCTCAGATAATAGCTCTCTAACATGACCACCTAGGCCGGTAAAGGCATTGTCAAAGTTAACGGCAAACCCCTCGCCCTCATCCAACCGGAAATCCTTCGCTTTAAGGTAGCCCACTCCCTCGATCACCAACGGCAAAAACGACTTATCTAACCCCCATCCAGGTCTACGAACCCCTCCTCACAGTCGGCCTCGACAAGTTCGCGCATGTCGACATCCGCGTCCGTGTCAGCGGTGGTGGTCACACCTCTCAAATCTACGCCATACGTCAAGCCATCGCAAAGTCGATAGTAGCCTACTACCAAAAGTATGTGGACGAGTACGCGAAGAACCAGCTAAAGCAGGCGTTGGTACAATACGACCGGACGTTGCTTGTGGCGGATAACCGAAGAGCGGAGCCGAAGAAGTTTGGAGGGAAGGGAGCGAGGAGTAGGTTTCAGAAGAGTTATCGTTAGGTGCTGGTTGTGGTGCTCGGATGGGCTGTTGTGATTGAGATAGAGGATCTCTGGTACCAATGATACTACTGCCGAGATTTTTGAGCTCTAAATTCTATGCCAAAAGTATCTCTAAATTTCCTTGTAAGACTGGAGGATACGACCGACGTGCACCAAAGTAGATTTGGCCCTCGAAAGAAAATGCCTTGCGCTGGAACAGGGCCCAGACACTACAATTGCACAAACCGAGCACACTTCGATCATCTGTCCTCACAATCAAAGTGCCGTCATTTTTGTTTTTCAAGCCATTGATCACTTAGAACCCGTTCCCCCCATCATCTTCCGATCACATTGGCCTTACATTCTTCAACCCTCTTCTTCCTGCTTAATTGTTCAACTTTGTTCGCCGCACCCAATGCTTATAATTGAGTGACATGTCGCTCGCAAATCTTCAGCGCAAGCTCTCTTACCCTCCAATGCCTCGAGCAACTGGAGGCGGGAGTCACCTTGCCACCCTCGTCACCGATCTTGAAAGTTCTCGATTCCTAATGACTTCAACGCATTATCCTTCCCTACCCCGAACTTGCTTCTGACATCAAACGGCCGCCTATCTCTGCCACTCATCCACCCACCCTTGCCCACAAAAACATGGGTTCCCCCTCCCCGACCCTCCTCCTCCTCAGCCACCCTCCCGCAATCTTCTGCGGCATCGATCTCCTAACCTTCACCACGAACCCCAAATTCCAGGGTATCAAGAACATCCCCCCAGGCTGGCATCTCCTCTACGTCAGCGAAACAGCCGATGTCTCGTTGCGCGAGGGGTTCTGGTTCTACGTCCCGAACCCGTCGTCATACGAGGGCGACCCACCGCTGTTGGTTTATGTCTGGGATAGAGAAAGGGGCGGGCTTGTTCCTTGTCGGTCGGGTTCGGACGACTACAACCGCTATCATTCTGAGACAATAGCTCAGGAGCGACTGACGCCGTACCGGCAGAGTGCTGCACCAGATGGGGAGGAACAAAGAGAGGATTACTGGCCGGACCTGACCCGCCAAATCACCCCAGCACTCCTAACTCGCTTCACGGGCAACAGCGACTGGAAAATTACAACCGCCAGCAGCGCACCCCAAGACCGCGACGACATCCCCGGCCTTAGCGCGACAGAGGCAAGGTTCGGGGACGAAGAGAGCGAACTCGGTGTGCTAGGCATCGATCTCAAGCGTACGTGGCGGGAGGGAGCGATTGGCCGGGAAAGAACGGAGGGGCGGCTGGATACAAGCTGGACTTTGGAGAACGTCGTGTGCCAGTTTGCCGACGAGATGGGGGAAGGGGCGAGGTGGGGCACGGTGATGCTAGGGGAGATGGAGGTGGCGTTCTTGTTGGTGCTGACGGTAGCGAACTGGAGTTGTTTAGAGGAGTGGAAGCGGTGTGTGGGTATCGTGCTCGGGTGCAAGACCGCCATTATCACTCACGAACCTTTTTTCACAACCTTCTTATCCCTGCTCCAGCGGCAGTTGGAGCGCTGCGAGGATGTTGAGGGGGGATTATTCGATATGTCCGACGACGGCGCCGCGTGGCTGAAGGGCTTGTTGAAGACGTTCAAGAGGACGCTGGGGGAGGTTTTTGGGGAGGGGGAGGGGGAGGGAGGGGAGGTTAAGGAGCAGATGGGGGAGTTGGAGGAGTGGGCCAGGGGGGCGTATGGGTGGGAGGTTGGGGGGGAGTTTGTGAGGAAAGGGATGTTGGAGTTGGAGGATGGGGAGGTGGTGGAGATGGAGGTGGAGGAAATGGAGGGGGATGGGGAGGAGGAGAGGGGGGAGTATGCGCCTGTTGTTGTGGAGTTGTGAGGGAGGGTGCTGTGTTTGTCTCCTTGGAGGGCATTTTATGCATAGCGATGGCGCAAGAATGGATTTTGCGGGAGTATTTGGGGGAAGAATTGGCAGGAGCATATATCACCAATACCCCACGTCTCTTACGAGAAGCCATAAAGTTCCAAAGCTATTGCATCTCTATATAGACATACAGAGCATGAAGACCAGGCAGCAGAAGCCGTTCTCCTCGTATTTCCTCACCCCACATATCCCCTCTACAAACGCCTACCTCTCCTTCCTCCCTTCCTACGGGTAGAGTCCGACGGCGTGGGCGTCACATCTTCAATTCTCCCGATCTTCATGCCCGAACGAGCCAAGGCACGGAGAGCAGACTGCGCTCCTGGACCGGGAGTCTTGGTTCCATTTCCTACACAAAAACCTCACGTCAGCCCATTCTTTTCACTTTTTCATGAAAAGGGGACCGGGGGTCTTACCTCCCGTAGCCCTAATCTTAATATGCAGCGCATTAATCCCCAACTCCTTGCACCTCGCCGCCACATCCTGCGCCGCCAACATGGCCGCATAAGGCGAGGACTCGTCGCGGTCGGCTTTGACTTTCATGCCGCCGGTGACACGGGTGATGGTTTCGCGGCCACTGGAATCACCCAGGTTGTAAGCCTTCATCATTGCCAAAAGATATAGGGTTTGTATGGGCCCATTGGGTGTTGGACTATGATGCGTGGCGAACGAACCTGAGATCGGTGACATGGACGAAGGTGTCGTTGAAGGAGGCAAAGATGCGGGCGACGCCGAAAACGAGTTCACCTGTTCAGGATGTCAGCGGGAAACGTTCTTCTGTCTTCTCGAGAGAGAGACGTGATTCAAGTGGAACAGGACAAACCTTCTCTAACCTGGGGCCCGAGAGAGATGTTCTCGGTGGCAGCGCGCTCGACCTTCTTCTTGGGAGGCATGGTTGCTTGTACTATTGTTGTTCAAGCTCGTTCGAGGTGGGTCAAGTGTTTTCTTGAAGGGAAAGTCGTCTAGAGGTTTAGCGAGCAACGAAATGCTAGCGTGGTGTGCCCTGATTTAGCAGATGCGCTAAGGAAATTTACCATTCAAGCGAATCTTTTCAGCTTCGGAACTTTCGGAAGGTTGTTTATGGTTACAAATGGCTCTGCATACACGGTAATCTCAACAATTGGTACTTTGGGGGACCACGATGCGGCATGGCAGTGTTGACTTGTCACTTCTTCACACATAGGTTTGCATAAAGGGTTCCTTCTGCGGGTCCGCTGCAGAATTCACTGCAATTATGGACACCACCACAGTTGGCATCATAGGCATGGGCGACATGGGCAAGATGTACGCCAGGCGTATCAGCGAAGCTGGATGGAGGTAAATCTATCTCCCCCCCTTACAAACAAAGCTCCAAGAAAAAAACAACCCATCTCTCTCCGTCTCCACCTACAGGACAATACAAGAAGTAAGTCGGCAATATATCTCTTCTTACTTATACACCTTGCAATGATGACTTGAGTGCATTTGGCTCGAGTATGTCTCATCACCCCAGCTCAAGCTGCGATTTGCGGCCAGGCTGGGAGCTGGTAAGTCGTCAATGATGAAAAATCTCAGCTACCTTAATTTTTATTTGTCTGAAACCTCCAATCTGTGTCTATAGTTAGCTTCGAATATCGTGGTACAGCCTACAGAAGCGATAAGACTGACATCTGGCTTCCATATAGGAATATCAAGAACTGGGTGGCACTCTTGTGCAGCAGGACGAGCAAAATGTGCTAATGGGCGCTCCTTCTTCTCTAGGGTCAACGCATGTGATAGACCGGAGAGATATGAGACATTGAAGGAGGACTTCAGCGGTAGCGTACACATTGCTTCTGGGCAAAGGTGTACATACAATGTAGCTAAGATATCTGTGGTAGAAAAACATACACATCTACCCCAACGGCCATCTCGTCTCCAGAGCCAGCGATGTCATATTTTACAGCGTAGAAGCTGAGTCCATTGACCGCATCGTCGCCCTCTACGGCCCATGTAACCGCCACCGATTGACCTTAAAAACAAAGAATGCATGTATAACTGACTAAATCGAACAGCAACAAAACAAGGCGCCATCGTCGGTGGCCAAACCTCCTGCAAAGCCCCCGAAATCGCTGCCTTCGAAGCCCACCTCCCCCCCGACGTCGAGATCATCTCCTGCCACTCCCTCCACGGCCCCAACGTCGACCCCCGCGGCCAGCCCCTCGTGCTGATCCAGCACCGCGCCTCCCCCGCAAGCTTCGCCCTCGTCTCGCGCATCCTATCCTGCTTCGGCTCCAAGCACGTGCACCTCACCGCCGAAGCCCACGACCGCATCACCGCCGACACGCAGGCGGTCACGCACGCGGCGTTTCTGAGCATGGGCACGGCGTGGAGTGCGAATAACCAGTTTCCGTGGGAGACGAGCAGGTATGTGGGGGGGATTGAAAATGTCAAGGCGAATATCACACTTCGGATTTATTCGAACAAGTGGCATGTTTATGCTGGCTTGGCGATCTTGAACCCGGCGGCTAAGACGCAGATACGGCAGTATGCGGAATCTGTAACTGAGCTGTTCAAGCTGATGCTGGGCGGGCATCGGGCGGAGCTGGAGAAGCGGGTTAGGACGGCGGGGGCGGCGGTGTTTGCAGCGGGAAGGGATGGGGAGGATTTGTTGCTGAGGGATGAGGTGCTGGATCGGTTTTCGCTGGGGAAGGTGCCGAAGGAGCGGACGCCGAATAATCATTTGAGTTTGTTGGCGATGGTGGATTGTTGGTGGAAGTTGGGGATTGTGCCGTATGATCATATGATATGCTCGACGCCTGTGAGTTCCGCCATGTCTCTTTCTTACTCCGCGTACAGATTTGGTTTTGCAAGGCATGTTTCTATGGATGCAAAGGCTAAGACCCCTAATCCAGCTCTTCCGCCTCTGGCTCGGCGTCACCGAATACCTCTTCCGCAAACCCGACCTCCTCTCCGAAGTCATCAATACCGCCATCGAAGACAACACCTTCCGCTCCGATGACTTGGAGTTTACTTTTGCCGCTCGTGTAAGTCCCCCCTCTCCCTCCAAAGAACCCCAACCACCTCTTCCCCTGAATAACCTATTCATCTAACACCTACAGGGCTGGTCCGAAGCCGTCTCTTTCGGCGACTTCGCCTCCTACCGCGCCCGCTTCGAGTCCACGCAGCGGTATTTCGCGCCTCGGTTCCCGGAGGCCACACGTGTGGGGAACGAGATGATTCGGGTGATTTTGGAGAAGATGTAGGGGGTTAGGTGAAGGATGGGGGCCCCCAGGGGGGAGGAAGAAAGCTGGGGAAGGAATGGAGGGGGGGTTGATGGAGGTATGTTTGTATTCGATGTCTTGCGGAAGCTTTTCAGCAATACAAATCCGAACGTTCACGTTCAAACAAACAGATTAAGGGAATTTGTTCTGTGAGTGTGATACAAAAAGTACGCCATTGACCGACTTTCGTAACCTAATTCTTTCCATCTTGCATTCCCGCAAACTTTTCCTGCAAACGAGGTTGAAAACCTGGGGTGTGCGGACTGGTGGAGAGCATGTCATTCAGGACATCAAACATTCCCCCTTCTCATCCATCAAACCTTCTCCTCTGTCCATCATTTCTCACCCCCTACTACCTCCCCCACCAAGCAAGTTTCCTCGCAAAATTTCGCAACTGCAAAACTCCATCCAGGTTCTCCGTAACCCCTGAGCTTATATTTTTACTCGAGCTTATCTTGCTTTTCCTCTGCCGGGGAAACTGAAACTCCCCATGCTATTACAATTCCTATTGTGTTTTTCTTGCTTGTTTTCACCCTTGTAATCTTTTGCGGTTTAATCGAATATTGCTGTTCATCGCCACGAGAAGGTTTTAGACAGAAGTCTCCAGTGTTTGGAAATTTTATGAATGGGGGTCGGCTATACATACCTTAGTTTTGGATGTTACGAAAAGATGATGGGAAAGGCATTGCAGGTTTCGTTGATCAAAGACTTTGTAAACAATTCTCGCAACTTTGTTCGCACTCTGTCTAAAGGTACTCTTGTTCTATACGCTCAAAGATATCCTGCATGTAAGAAAGATATGAACCTCCCAAAAAACCCCCAACCCCATTACCAAACATTTCCAGAGTAATCACGCTCAAAGCCAAAAACAAAACAAAAAAGACCTCTTCAGCAAAAGCCAGCACATCAGACTATCGCCAGACCCACTTCCATGGGCTGCCAGGCTTGAAAGATGGACGAACGAAACCATTTGATGCTAGCAGATCTGACAGGATAGTGCAGTTTAGCGAAGGAATTGCTTGTGACTGATGGGGGGGGCTGCTAGATAGCGGTCAGTCTACGGTTCCATAGCAACGTCGGAAGAAACGAAAGCTGACACGTTCTCTGAAGAAATTTCCGAACTGCATCGAACAAGCACACTGCCCATCTTTAAAGAAACGTACGAGGCTTGTTCTCTTTTACCGATTCCACCTCTCATGAATTGTATCCTCCATTATGACAAGTCGTCAGCAAGCGAACATTTTGCACACCTCCTTAATCCTCGATGCTTTGCCCACCTCACTCATATATTCTATACCTTATCTTTCCAAAAACCGAGATGACTAAAAAAACGCGTCGTGACTGGTCGAAACGGAGATATCAGACATTACAGCATGACCCATATTGGCCCCAATCCGCCCCCCTTCTCCCTTCACGTGTCACTATAGAGGACTTTGACCTATCCATGAAAAATGGGGCATGCACGCAAAGCTTACTGCACCCGCAGCTGCAAGGTTTTTGAATGTTCAAGGTTTCCGCAAAACCCCTTGGACGTACTGTTATCTTATGGGCGTCTCCCCAATTTTTCTCTCCTGCAGGAGATTCCCATGTTTAGATGTGCTTTGGCTTTTGCCGTTATCCTTGTTGAATGAATCTCGATCGCTCTTGTCGCCGTTGACAGGTGATAGGACATCAGCCGGTCGGCCGGGGATGCTTGGGCTTTTTCTTTGGGTCTTCATATCTAGGTCGTTGGAGCGAGGTGCGATTGGTGGATGGGGGTGGAGGGGATGGGGTGTTAGGGAATTGTAGCTTTCGTTGGTTAATCCTTCCTTCCGTTTCACTTCAGATCGTTGTACTTTGTCTGTCTCATTAAAAGTTTGCATTTCGATCAAGTTTTCGGTACCTGCAGCTCCCTTATGATCCCATCCCGAATAACCATATCTACTCCTATCTATTGTTTCTATCCCTCTTCCAACATTTCGTTTCAATCATGGTAACGCTCATCGGATTGATCATTTATTCAGGGCTGAAATATCACATTAAATCCGTCCCTTCATATCGAATTGTTTGAAACAAATTGCGACCGATGCATGAATGTCAAGCATTACAGCTCCCATTGGCCAATCTTTCCTCCTCTTCACCCTTTCGCACTCTACCCATATAGCACGTCCGACACACAAAGCTGCATCTGCAGCTCCCAAATCCTTGGAATCCAGATACATACTCCGCATCACAGGTAAATCTCTCGGGCTTACCCCCCTCGCGACTTACTGGCTCCCATGCCACCTACCGTAGATATATGCTCATATAAATATATTCCCCCTACTAACTTTTCCTGTCCAAGTACTATCCGTTTTTCCAATATCCTACCTTCCGTAGCGAGTAAGTAACCTGAACACCTGCCCCCCCCCGGCCCTGGAATATCATTCCTGGATTTGCTGCAAAGTAATCGATTTTCTTGATTTCAACTTCAAAACAGATCTGTCGCCCCATGGTTCAGGCTTGATGGGCACTGGCTCGACCACTGTTCGCGCACGGACGGGCATGGCGTTTCGAGAGTTTGCTTACTATCGTGTGCAACAGATGCCAGTCGCAGAAACGCTTCGCATATGTAGACACAAAGCTTTCCGCACCCATCCTCAAGAACCAGGTTTCCCCAACCGACCCCCGGGAAATTCCTTGGGCTCATCTCAGAGGGGTCTCGTTCCCAAATACAGTAACTTATTTCCCCCTGTTCCATCTTCATTGCCTTCATCGGTCGCTATCAAGACCTGATTGGCCCCCCAAACTTTCAACCACCACCACCACCACCAAGCCCGCGTTATCCCATTCCTCCACGACTGCAAAACCGTCACTCCTCCGTCACGCTCACTAGCACCAACCAACCGATTCTCCCGCACGAACCGGGGCACTGCGTTCCTTCATGCTTATTATCGTGATGCATGAAGTGCATTCATTATTATCTGTCGCAAACAACCCTCCATCTTTTGTTAACAACAGAAGATACTCTAGTCGAAGAGGGCTGTCTATCACCACACACCCTCCCATTAACAACCTACAGTACAGTACTTCTTCCTTCTGCACGCCATAATGCCATAATCTCACACCACCACCACCACCACCACCCACCACAGTATATCATAAACCACCCCGACCCGCTCCGCCCCATCTTCTATGTATGTAGCCCCTGTTCTAGCCCCCGCGCCTAGCCCCTCGCACAAGCTCGGTTATGCACCTTTGGCAGCATGCATATCATCCAGGCGTTGAAACCATGTACTCCGTACCCATGTAGGTACCTATCTACGCAGGGAATGGCTTTTTATCTTTCAAGTCCGAGAATATGCGGCATTGTGGCTTTCTTGGGAAGGTAAAGGAGGCGATTGTCGAATCTCTGAGGGCTTGCGTGCGAGGACGAGAGGCCCTCGCTCCTCCGGCTTGGATGGGAAGGTACCTACAGACAGACGCATCTCGACCAGACGGAGCGGAACGCTTTTGCGCCGATTGTGGAATTGATGCGGATGGTTTATCAACGGATATGTACCCGGGTAGTTTGTATTCTGTACAAGAACGGACGCATACAATCGTGTTCGTAGAGCTAGCTCGGAGATGAAAATTCTCAGACGGAGCTCCCTACCTGCCTGAAGCAGAAGTCGATAAACAACAAACGCTCAACGGCAACGCTAAGATTTCAGCCGCAGACCAATTCATATCCTTGCGGCCTCTTCCAATCCAACAACCACCGCTCTAGTGATCTTAGATATCATCGTAAATCGCCTGATCGACATGGCCTAGGCTACCGTCCCTGGCGAGTGTCTCCTGAACCGTTCCTCGCTTCCTTCGGCACTTCCCCCAGACTTCTCGCCTGTATCACGGGCTCTCGTGTCCCGAGACGGGCCGAAAGTAGACCACAGAATCACACTCATCCATACCACCCACACAAGTCCCGCAAGGACACCGTAGGCGATTTCGTTTGAGCGGCCGGCGTCAGATAGCTTCATACCCAAACCACCGTTTATGATCCCCAGGGTAATGACCACACGACCGACCCACACGTGCGACGCAGTCCAAAAGGTTCTGCGGTCGTATTGCTTGAACGTGTAGTGATGAATGAGGCCGAGGATGGGTTGGAACGCAAGGAGGCTGATAACAATTAGGCCAGTTACTGGATGATATGTATTTATCTGTTGGCGAATTGTGTGGTTAGCATTGCGTTGGAATTTGGAAAAAAGGAAAGAACGTACAATATAGTCGGGTTTAGTAGCGATCCAGACACCCAACCCCATGCCCGCCAGTGCCAATGTGTACGCGAAAATCTGAGTTGCGGCATGAAACCAGATCAAACCTCGGAATGAAAGAACTCGCACCGCAATGGCACCGAGAGGGAAAAGGGCGACGAAGGCAACACCCATTAGGGCTCCGTGCGCCAGCAGTGCTTGATGCCGTCCTGGGGGATCTTGTCCGCCACCCCCGGATGATCCTCCCGAGCTATCCCCAGACGCACCACCGGAACTACCACCAGAACTGCTGTTGCTACTACCCGAGGGGCTTTGAGCAGCCGCAGCGGCTGTTGGTGATGAACCACCTGCAGCGGTAGCAGTGACAGCCGTGTTAACAAAAGGATCAGCGGAGTTTCCTCCTTGGGCTTTAGTGAGGTCGAGGGTGAAAGATCCTTGGTTGGTATGTTGGTGAAGGGTTGTTGACAGGTCATTGGAGGAGATGGCAGGGCCGTCTTTGAGGGCCCATATCCATGAGCTTTTGCTCGAGGAAAGGTCCATAGTGCCGCCAACCCACGATGAGCAATTGGAACCTGCAAGGACAACCATGAGCGGCTCGATCTCACTCAGGGATTGATACCGAAAACTTACATCGCACATTTGCGGTCATGGTGCCGTTGGCAATCCCCGACCCGGCGAGCAAAGTGATCTGAGTACCACTGGGATACTGAGGCTTGACATTGCCCACACCCTTCCGGGGGGAGACTGTGACGTTTTTACCATCGGCATCAGCATAGACCATGAAGATGTTGGCGCCAGCCATTTGATTCCCTTGGCCCAGGCCTATCCATTGTTCTGTTGAAGGACCTTGAATCTGGAAATAAAGATCGCCACTGCTGCCGCTGGGCACGTTGACGCCGTAGCAAACGCCGCTTGCTTCAGACGGGCAGTATTTGGCAGTTTGGGCGTATGCCGATGCCGCTGTAGTATGATTAGCTGGAGTCCTGAGAGTAGGTATTGCTGAGAGCTTACCTAGCCCGATAGCTGCGCCCAGTCTGAATCCCTTCGTCATTGTATAAATGTAGAATTCCGGAAAGGATGATGAGTGCCAAGAAGCGGCAGAAGCCACATCTAATATAGACGACTCTTAAACCACAAGACGGAGAGATGCAATCGGCGATGGGGAACGGTCACCGGAATGTTTCTGATAGAGAGCGCGGACGGACGGCAGGCAAGGACACTGCGAAACTTGAGTATTAATTTGGCGAGCAAGCGACGGGGACGGGGGGGGTGCAACGGAGGAACAAGAAACATAAAGGTTTAGCATTGTGAGATTGTATGACGCCCTTAGTTCTGATTGAGTAGGTGGCAGGGCTGTTTCTCTCTTTGGCCGGCACCCTATCACCCTATCCTCCTGTCCTATCTCCATGCTTTCGGTGACGCCTTCCTTGGGGGTTCCCCACCCGAGTTCCGGGGGAGAGCTGCTGGATCACTGGTGGAAGGTTCATTACGGAGTAGGGGGTCCTTCCGTACCTTGCTTTAGGTGGATGACGAAACAATTACGGAATGGTGACCACAACAACAACACAGTCAGTCCTTACCACATGCAGTAGTCGTGTCGTCGTACGTCTATGTATGCATTCGTCCGACATCCTTGAAATGTATTAGTTGTCCTGACTCCAGCAGCAGGTTGCGACTAGGGCACGGGCTGCTTCGTCTAATAGGTACCTTATACTCCATTGGTCGCATTCGGTTAGATCTCAAGGATGATGAGTGACACGAGATCCCGGCGCGAGTCGACGCCTCAAGCGCAAGGTAATCTATTGAGCTACTGTATTGATGTCATCCTGGCCAGATTCGAAAGTAAAGCACCGGACTTTAATTTACTCGACTTTACCGTGGCCGTACAGTAACTTGCAGTCGATCCGTCGCTAAACACATTCCTGCAGTTGATGAGATCTGGCATTTCTTAACCGTAACTTGAGAAGGGAACAATACCATGAACACGGCAACGAAATTCGACTGTCCAAAACATCTGATTTGTTTCTTAAGGTCACGGGAGGGAGGCAGCCCACTAGCTGCTAGGGGAGCCCCGATCTCGACTAGTGCCAGATCCTTAGTCATGTCGACACTAGAGTACGAAGAGCTAGAACAACGCCCTGGTTCCGCCCCTTCCCCCCTTATCGAGCAGGTGCCATTTCAAATTCCCATGTGCATATGCAAGTCGCATACTGTTCCTGCTGCGTGCGCTCTCTTTGTACAACCATTTGTCCTTACCGAATACCTTGTCCTCTACTGTCAGCACGCTGCTCACTCGAGTTTGACAGCTTGAAGGAAGAAATGACATTCCCTTAGAGAATGATGAAAGCGCAACGTGCGCTCCTTGGCCGTGAGGGAGTAACCTCGGGTTCCGCCGCTACAAAGCTTCCAAGCTCAGTACCATCGTCGATTTGACTCGGGTCACTGCTGCCCTGGAAAAAGAACAACTCATGGATCCCCTACAGACTCGTCATGCGCGGTGTTCGGACGAGAGGGGAGCTTTGAGGAGCTTGGGGAAGGCCAAAGAAAATACAAGGACGTGTTGTGGACACCGCACAGCAAGGCATTATCGACGACGATCAAGGACCTTGTTACGGCGAAAGAGAGTCAGCCTTGCTTACTCTCACTGGTCGCATAGTATCGGAATCTTGGAATATTTACATTAGGTCTAAAAGATTATAGCCTGGCCAGGGTCGGCCGATGGATAGGTCGAGGCTGTAACGCTCCGTCGTCGGGCAAGACACCTTGATGATATGCGCTACTTTATGGATAGAACTTCTGTATGGGTTCGTTGGCCGCTCTGAAAAGCGCTGTCAACCGTGGGTATGACCATGTGAGGCGCTGCTATAAAGGTATGTCACCATCACACCGTTTGGCCGATTAGATTATGGAAGAGGGGACGTAAAGATCCAAGGATCCATTATTATCCGATTGCCACAGCGCACCAGACGAGATTGACGCCCCAGTTTTTGAAGACGGTAGGTTGTAACCGAACGTTACAACCATCCGAGCATCATGTGCGAGGTGCAAGACAAAAGACACTGCAGTTGAGATATTGAGGTATAGAAATAGTGTCGAAACTTCGTATCGTCATATCCCTTATACTAATCTACGACTCGTGGCGATTTAGTGTACTACAATCTATCGTCTTCATCCTCTTCGCCCTCTTCGCCAGCATCCTCGTTGATACAACTATCTACGTGATTCTGTTCATAGCTCCGCATTCGAATGCGAGTCCTTACATCGGCATCATCATTAACACCGTTGATGTGCTTTAAAGCCTTCCCCGGTATTCTCACCGTAGGTATCGTCATCCAACCCTCAAGCACTGACATCCTCCTCTTCGCCATTGTTCTCACCATGCTCTATCGTCAATATAACAGATATGCCTTGCCTCGCTCCCTTCGTCTTTATGCTTTGTTTCGGGTTCAGCTTTTGTCGATCTTCAAGGTTCTGTACACTGCAGTGAAGCGTTGTTGCTCACGAGATTAGATAAAATAACAAAGAACACGAAGAGAAGTAAACGATCTGTGCAATGACATGAAAACTCTTCTCTATAGGAAAAAAAAATGCATTGTAACCAACGTTTGCAATTCTATAACTTTTGTTCAACATTATTTGATTTGATTTGATTTGATTTCATACACCCTTGTGACATCGGTTTAAGTCCGACCCATGGGGGAAACTATGCTATGTGTATCGAACGGACAAAACCCTCTGGGGGAGAAAATCGCTCGCCGACTACACGACGACTTCACGCCGTCGAAACAATAAGATTGACTCTATATTATCAGTAATGAACCTATAGCTTCTATTCAGCGCGTGACGCTCGAGTAAACTCTTGATGAGAGTGTCTGTGCTGTTTGATTATGACGCATCGTCTTTGCTCTGCTCTTCATTGACGATATTCTATACAACGATGTTCCGGTTCGATTTTCGATCCGAAGACGAAAGACGTTCCTTTGCACTCGTGGTGCTCGTGGTTGTAACGCAGAAACTGTGTTCTCTTGCTCAATGATTGTCATTCATTGAGCAGAGAAATGTGTGATGGAAGAGAGACGCGTACGATGAGAAGGTAGAGTGTGATTGTACTGAATAACTCTTTTCTTCTCTTGATTTGACTTGTGTCACGTAGACGTTGAATAGATTGTTAGTATAGACGTGCGATCGCAATCGTTCGATGCATGGCTTTGATCGATAGTAGAGGATGCGTTCTGATCGTCCTCATGAGCTCTCGATTCTTCACGTAGATAGATGTATGATCTGACGTCAAGTAAAGAAGGTGGGCTCAAGCTCTCTCAGTATACCAGCGTGACCGACGGGTCACTACTTCTTCGGACACTGTAGTCACGACTCTCAGGCTCATCATCTGAGACGACTATTCTACCTGATATCTTTTCATCAATTACTCGACGGCACTGTCGATGTGGTGAAGACGTTTCGATACCGACGCAGTCGACGGGTCGCAAATCCTTCGATCACTTGTAGTCACAACTCGCAGACTCTTCACCTGGGTTGTCTTTTTCACTAGTAGTATCTTCCCATCTCTTACTGACATCGGCATGTCATTAATCTTCTTCGTAGATCGATTGTGACTGTTAGGGGGGGTGTTGTCGCGTGGGTGAAAACTCTGCACGACGGCTTTTCTGACCACGCAACGTCCTAACATCGTTCGAACTGCGTCGGATTGAGATCTCTTGGCTCTTCTGACTTCTATTCGAAGAATAGAATCAAAAGGTTCGTAGTCGACACCACGTACAGGTGAATCTCGTCGCCAGCCTGTTCAACATTATTATCACATTCTTATTCATACAATAGTTTATTATACTATCAAAGCAGTTCGTTCATCAATATAACATGCTTATAATGAACTTTTCTAGTTTAAAGATCGAAAATAAGTTTTGATAACAAAATCGTTTTGCCGTTACTGTGATATTTCTTTGAAGTTTAGGTTTTGTGATTAATCGTTTACGCAGATTTAAATAGTAAAAATGCATAGTCTCATGTTTTTAAACTTCATGTCGACAAGAAATAACACTTAGACAAGTTCTTGATCAAGCAATAGTCACACATGGCAATTCGGCTCAGGCGTTGGTTTGTATTCAATCTGAACAATGGCTCTGAGTCTGAAGCATACTTTGACATCGAACGAGCGCAGCCATAGAGTAAAATCCTCTCGCCACATTCAGCTCTCTCGCCACCTATTTGCCGCCTGTTCGTCGATACTGTTAACAGCTAGAACATTGAATCTGTTATTACAAAGACTACAAAATCCTTTAAAACTTTGCTTGTACTTCCACATCTCGCGAATGCTGACTGAGAGCTTAGATTTCTTCTCGATAAGACTGCAAATGAACTTTCCGGCTACGACACGGACACCAAGAGCAGTTTAAGAAGCTTTACTAAACTTGCTAACTGAGATTCGAAATGTAAGTTTACGAATCGGCCAAAATGTGAACACACTTTGGAACAATCCTATTCAGGTATGTATAACATATTTCAACACGAAATACATGGGATCAAGCCATACAGTATATCGAAGCCACCAATGATGGAGATCGAAGGATTGTTATGAATGTTCTACGGTGGATTGCCTTCTCCACAAGACTTCACAGCGTTGCAAAAGTCGGGGCATGCGTCTTCAGTAATTGCTAGTGCGACTGGTATCGATCCTGACGAGGTTCTCGGCGCCGGTGATATGGCCTCCACGTGTGCTGGACTTATCATCATCGATGCGAGCGAAATAATATGCCTCGTCAATTTCTCAGCGTAGAATCGCTTCAAAGAGAGTCGTGAGAACTGGTTCTCCTATGGTGACTTGATTCTTGCTCGAGATTGCCTGACCTACGTCTACTTCAAAGCGTTTGAAATTGGTTACTGCTCGGGGCCTACCGAAAGCATAAACTGTAAGCAAAGAAGTATGCAATACCCTTTACTGGAATACAGCTGCTCCTATCTGGGTCTTCACGTTTCCCTGGCTCAGCAGCAGAACGACCTGGCTGATCAAGCCCTTGGCTTGTTAAACAGCAGACCAGATCTTGATTCTGCTACTCAAGCCCTGTGGTACTCTATTAATCCAGATGTTGCAGGGTGTGATGTTGAGAGCGGCGTGCATCCCCTATGCCTGGCTGCATCTTTTTCAACATACCCGACCGCCTACAACCCACCCCCTAGCACTGGACCGCTCTCTACAACAACTACGTAGTCGCGGATCTCTGCTCGATGCCGGCGCCGATGTGAATATCAAAAATCCAATGGGACGATACAATTGGCGCTATCTGCGGCCGCACAGTGTTGCAGCAATGATGTTATAAAGGGGATTGTGGCGGGCGGGGCGGATCCCCAGAAGAGTGACCAAGATGGCGCAGCCCTTATTATCATGCAGAGTACACAGAGAATTAGGAGACGTGAGAGATAATTTTTCAGCTTAGTGAGGAGCGCGAGCGGGAGAGGCAGGAGGATGCGCAGGTTGATCGACAAGCTGCGTAGCAATATGGTCATGATGACAATCTTGCCTACGATTATAACACCAACTTTGGTGCAGGCCACGGGGTTTTTCCTTCAAAGGAGATGGACATGCTCAAATATAGCAATCAGACATACCATCTTAAGACCTAGGTGAGTATGCTTTGTTTGTACGGTATTGTTTGACCTTATGTAATTCTAGTGGCCTGCTGAATTCGAATTGAACATCATACTTCTCCTATAACATTCAAACACCTGTCGTTCCAACATGAAGGACATGGTCTTCTCTGTACCTTACTGACCGTTAGATCAGCCCTGTATGACTTTAAGGTTACCTTAGCCTCATCATACAGGCAGCTTGGACCCTGAAAACAAGAAATACGCGAAGCGAGCGCGCCCCAAGCGCCCGTTTACTTTTGTGATACACAGATAGTTTCTACACATGAAGGTCCTACGTTTACATACTGTCAATTGCTAGCAACTGCTTTCTCTGACTGGGGAGGTAACATGGCTTCTACAGTGACGATCGATAAGGTCTACTTTGAGACATTGCTTCGCCGGTGCGTTTGACTACCATTCTCTTCCATAATGAACCTCCTGAGCTTATGCTGACCACTTTCTCAGAGCTGAATTTGTTAGTCGCCTTTACCGGGCACACCCCTATACTTTCACGTTTGCAATGCTCACGTCGCTCGTAGGATGTATCTGGAACCGATCTGACTACTCCAATGGACCTGCCCACGGTCAGCATTCCCAAGGTGGATCATGATAATCTGGTGAGTTATCCCCTAGAGGGAAATCGCCCATCGTTGACGTCTCATCTCTAGTTACGTATAGCACAAGAATACAGTAGGTGCCATCTGCCATCCTGAGCATGCATCTACCCGGAAGAACTCGCATCCTTCGTATAACCAATACATTTTCTCCATCTGACTTCCACTCCAAGCGAGCCTTAGGGATGCTCTGTATCGCGGTGGTATAGCGCCTGAAGCGTTGGAGGTAATTCGAGGGTGGACCCCTAACGATTCAGTATACGGCTTATGTAGTCTCAGGTCCTGATTCGTGGGGATCCAGTCCCACAATCTCAGGGCCATACCTTCTCCGAAGAAGGGACCACAAACGCGGACGCAAGCTCCTTCAGTCATCAGAACAATCCGATGAGGGTATCTCGGTCACCGAATCCTGGGTACGAAAATCCTATAGACTCAGGGTGGCCATCGAAAAACCATCTTGAAGCTGGTCACTTGAAGGACAGAACAGGATTCTACAATCGGCAATATGGCTTTGGCCAGGACGATAGCTCATTTCTCTCAGAACCTGATAAGGAGGACCAATGTCTCCCGAGACTAAGAAGGGAAAAGCAGCAGTACGCCAGGGCTGAGCAGCGAACCATTCTTCTCAAGAACCTTTCCGACCGCACAACACACAAGGACATTGTCGATATCGTCCGTGGTGGTGCTGTTCTGGATATTTTTCTGCGCTCGAACGAGCGAAGTGCCAGCGTCTCGTTCATTGAAGGGCCAGCTGCGCAGGAATTCATGAATTATGTAAGGCGGAATGACATTTACATCCACGGCAAACGGGTATGTAATGTAAGCCGACAGCTTAAATGGCATCTTGCTGACACAAGGGCTTAGCTCGAGTTTGCATGGAATGATCGCCAGTTCATCCTGCCCGGCCATGTTGCAAACAAGATCGGTATTGGCGCTACCAGAAACTTGATAATACGTGGCGTCCATCCAAATATCACCGAAGAACGCCTTCGTGAGGATCTCGATCACATCCATAACCTGATTGTAATCAGCATCTTATTTAAGAACGGTGACGCTTTTCTATCCTTGAATTCCATCCACAACTCTTTGTTTGCGCGCACCTGCATGATGTCACGAGCTACCTACAAGGGTATGAGAATCGAGTGGTATCCAGACGAATGTGCTCAGCCTCTTCCAAAGATACAATTGGCGCCTAAGAAAGAAAACGCACAGCAACCGCCTAAAAACCCTCAGCCCATGGTCAATCGTTTCCAGATGCTTAACATAGACGGTACTGAGGATGGCTCAGAAGAGGACGGGGGAGACGATACTGCGGTTCTTGGAGGGTTCACAGCATTGACAATAAACGCTCGCTCCCCCTGGAATGCCAGTACGGTCGCAGCCTAATCGTCTTGCTACCTGCGGTATGTTCGCTTTTGTGATTACTACGCGCATGGATTTAGCATCAGCACATGCCCGGGCTCATACTACAGGGGTCGTACTATGATTATGAAAAGTGGAGTCGGACTTTTTTCCTGAGCATGAGCAAGAAAGTATCCAGGAGTTGTTGGGCGTCGAGCATGCTCTCGTACATTTCCTTCATAATCTTTGCGTTGATCATGCCTTTTCTCCAGCAGTGTTTGTATGCATATACCCCCTTCCCCGTACTTGGCTTGTATGTTAAACGGGTCTCACGAGGAAACGGTAGGAATTGTCAAATTACTCAGTTTACTACTAAGTCTGGGGAGTTTTCTACATACTTCAGTCTGTAATGACGAGTTATCGGATAAGAAATGGTGAGATATATTGATGCATAATTCCGTCTTTGCCATTAATATTGGATTTTCCGTTATTTCTCCAAGCCGTACAAATAAGGGCAACAATACCTGACCCGGAGCTTGATGTGTGAAACGCTTATGTGTTCCAATCACTGATACAATCTAGTGGTCAATCAACCAACCTTTGGCCAAGCAACAACGCCAGTAATGCATAAACCAGTCACATAGTTCACCGTTCTGCCACACACTCTACAATTTCGCCCCTCGGTCTGGTCTTCCATGCCGGTATTCATAATGCCAGTCTTCCCCCGCCATATCCTCCCTCACCTTGTACTGCCGCTCCGCCTCCTCCACTAGCTGCATGTCTAATTGTACAATACTCATCGCTTCCTCGTGAGTATCCTTTGTTTCGTCGCCCAGTGCACCTAAAAAGGGAACCGTGACCCGACTAAGACCTGCGTAAGGCGAGTCCTTCGAACCCTGTGATCCACCCGCATTTACGAATATAACAGCGCAGGTGTTCTCAAACGCACGGGCGGTGAGGGCTGTTTCCAAAAAGAGAGCTTCAGATCTGGGGTTTAGGGAGAGGCCGTACGGGGAGCAGTCAGCCAAAGTCCAGAATGTGGGGATTATGATGATCTTCGCGCCACCGGCAATGAGCTCGCGGAATGCTTCTGGGAAGGCGAGATCCCAGCAGATGAGCATGCCGATGGGACCGAGGGGGGTAGAGATGGTCATGTGGGGGGCGTGGGTGCTGGAAGTGAGATGCGGGCGTTCAGGGTGCCTTATTGATGAAAAATATCTTTCAGCGATAGAAACGGAGCGAGCATGGAGAACGTGGAAGAGGAAGGTACTGTATATACCAGAGGTTTTTCTTCTGATACCGCCCCAAAATCTCCCCATCATTCCCAATAAAATACGCTACATTGATCAACGTATCCTCTTCCGTCTTCGCATCCTGATGTCTCTCTACAATAGTCCCCGGCACAATACATATCTTAAGCTCCTTCGCCAACGCCCTGTACTTCTTGAGGTAAAACTCCCATTGATCGCAGATGTTACCGAATTCAGGGTCGTCGGGCACCCAATTTGTGAGGTGGTACTCGGGGAGTACAGCAAGATGGGCGCCACGAGTGGCAGCATCCGCGATAAACTGGGCGGCGCGAGCGTAATTGGAGGCCGGTTGCATGGGCTGGAGAGGAGTGAGCGGAGGGAAGGGTGGAGAGGAGAGGGGGAGTGGGGACCTTTGGGTGGAGCTGGATGATGGCTATCTTATATACAGGTGCCATGGCTGCGGGATGATGTCTACATGGACTTTACAACGCTTCTCTCCATTTGTCAAGCAAAGCCCAAAAGCATTGCGGGGCGGAGCGGGGCCCCGGGGGGCGTTGTAGCCCTATGTCGATCACGGTTAGGGCTGACTTAAGCGACGATCCAAAAGTTCAACATCAGAATTTCTTCCATTGTGGGCAAAGGCTGCCCATCGCAATTATGGCACTCTACCAACGAGCGCCGTACCAGACGGCTGACGCCCAGCGAATCAACCAGGAAGAATCGGACCAAGAGGAGGATGCATTAGTGAACGACTACAAAGAGCAGGTCCATTTCGATGATGGTTTGAATGAACTTGACCGGGTCCCTTCGCTGGGAGGAGGTGGAGGGCAGCTACAGGACATGCAAGCTCAGCTCGTAGCTGCTGCGACCCCTTTGGAATATCAAGCAACGTTAGAGACGAAATTTGCTAGCTACGATTTTTACTGCAATCTTTTTCACCATATCCTAAATTCTGATGGGCCAGTGGACTTGGAGGTGCCTTCGGTGAGCTTGTATCCCCATAGAGATCACTAGTCCTAGCCAACTAACGATTTTCAAGTACTACTGGGCGTGGGACGTCATTGACGAGTTCATCTACCAGTTCGAATCCTTCTGCCGCTACCGAAACCGCGTCGCCCGCACGTCCTCCAACGAAGAAGAAGCTCAGCTTCTCCGTGATAATCCCAATACCTGGGGCTGCTATTCCGTCCTCAACGTCCTATACTCTCTCATCCAACGTTCCCAAATTAACGAACAACTCGAAGCCATGAAACGGAACGAAGACCCCATGGCCGTCGCCGGCGAATACGGCACCAGACCCCTCTACCGCATGCTGGGCTACTTCTCGATCATTGGCCTTCTAAGAGTTCACTGCCTCCTCGGCGACTTTAGCCTTGCCTTCAAAACCCTCGACGACATCGAACTCAATAAGAAAGCCATGTTTGCCAGAGTCATGGCCGCTCACTTCACCACTTACTACTATGTCGGCTTCAGCTACATGATGATGCGCCGCTACGCCGATGCCATCCGCATGTTTTCCCATATCCTCGTATATGTCTCGCGAACGAAGAACTTCCAAAAGAGTGGAGGCCAGTACGACAGCATAACGAAGAAGAATGACCAGATGTACGCTCTCATCGCCATCTGCGTCGCCTTCAACCCGACGAAACTAGACGATACCATTCACACTGCGCTGCGAGAGAAGTACGGCGACCAGCTCACTCGCTTGCAACGAGGAGGGCCCGACTCCCTCCCCCTCTTCGAAGAACTCTTCCGCTCCGCCTGCCCCAAGTTTATCTCCCCCACGCCCCCCGATTTCGACAACCCAGCCCTAAACGTCGACCCCGTCGACCACCACTGCGCCATCTTCATGGACGAAGTCCGCAACACGATGAATTCCCCCACCGTCCGCTCCTATCTCAAACTCTACACGACCATGGACCTGAACAAGCTGGCCGGCTTCCTCGACATCGAGCCCGAGAAGCTGCGCGGTTGGTTGCTGGTAAATAAGCAGCGCAGCAGGCAGGTGCGGTGGAGCGAGAAAGGGTTACTGGATGGCGAGATTGTGAATGGGAGCGATTTAGACTATGCGCTGCAGGGGGATTTGATACATGTTAGCGAGGCGAAGGTGGGGCGGAGGTTGGTTGATTGGTATTTGAGGAATCTGGCGAGGACGTATTGAGGTGGGTTGAGTGAGGGATACCTAGGATGAGGGGCTGCTGAAGTGGAGGAAGAACTCCCGGCCAGTTGAGAAAAGTGCGTAATGAGGGGAACTTACTGCTGTTAGATTTGAGGCCGGAAGTTCATCACATCTCATGCATGGTCTATCCTATACGGATAAGCGTGTCCCCCATTATATTCCTGTTATCATACTTGCCTAACAAACTTCTCATGATCACTGTAGATGGCTTACTACTAAAGCGCTGCCTCTTACATTATTCATTTCCCTAGCACAAAAGCGAGAGATGGCATTGCGAGAAGTAGTTAAGTGGTCGATGCCAGTATAATTTTTGCAGGATGGCTAGAAAGAGCATATGGAATGTTTGATCTTATAATCTCTGAACCAAACATTTGGGGAGGCTTTGTCTCTCTTGTTCTGTGAACACATGTCTTAATTTCTTCTCCGTTAGAAAATGCGATCGGGCAAATCTCCCTAACCCAGAATATTAAACTCCCTCATCCCCGTTCAACCCGTAAAACCCTCTTCATCGAACATTGTACAACGCCCCATCTTACAGCCCTAGAGAAGAATAAACATGGCGGGGGCTAGGATCGCGCAGGAGCCAAGGATGTAGGAATTCGTATTGAAGAATGACATGAGCCAAAATACTCAGGCGTAGCTTGATTTATCGAAAGTAATAGAGTAACTCACTTGGACTACACGCGTAGCGCGTCAAATTCACAGTGCCGCGCTTGAAGTGGTATTATTTTTATATTCAGCTTTTAAGTCAACAATATTGACCCAGAGTAATATTACATCAACTATAGCTTCGTGACAAGGCCACCATGGCATCCCTCCCAGATGACATTCTGTACATGATTTGCTCTCAATTATGGGAGCGACGAGATTTCGATACACTCTATCAATGTGTCTGCGCTGGGAAGCAGCTAGCGGTCCCTGCATTGACCAATCTTTACCGGTATGGAAGCGCTCTTTCGTTATTGAAATCGGCTCAGAACCTTTGGCTAATCTTTTCAGCATGCATGATGTAGCCCCTGTTACTAGCGGTGGCAGTGATGAGGTAGAGACTTCCAAGAAAGAGCAATTGACCATGCAATGGGCTGGTCTATGGAGAACCATTATCCTCTCAAGTCTTGGAAAAACTTTGTTTCCGTATTCTCGCTATGTGCGAAGACTAAATTTGCAAGATCTCGAAGAGCTGCTTCAAGATAGGAGTTTCAGAGATACCATTAGCAAGTGGGTTTTCTTAACCCTTTGTGGTACCATTCATGAGGATATACTAACAGTATCCAGGGTGTTTTTCAAGAATGAGCTCGCGGTGTTTATAGTACGAGATGAAAAGCAGACACCTCAGAAATCCAAAGGCGTTCGCTATACTATACTTGCTACGCTTAATAGCATTGGAGAAGGTATAATCGGTAGCATCTTGTATATATATCGGTTCGTTGTTTGACACGCACTAGCTGTTACAGAGCAAACTCCCATGCTAGAGGAGCTGGCAGGATACAGTAAGGTTTTCTTTCTACCATGAAAACTACAAGTCACTAAATCAACCTTTAGTTGCACCCGAAAAGCTTTCCAGGTGGCTTCCAAGACTGTCACGACTTACTCATCTGAGTCTGTGGAAAGGTAACGCTTTGGCTGGCACGGGTGATTTGTTTCGCGTTCATTGTCCACAATTTAAGACACTGAAGTTCTGGGATTGGTATGAACTGAAACTCTCTACTATGAATACAGAAGACTGATCAATTCAGGGCTGGAATCGATACGGACCGTCAATTTGCAACATTCCTTGAGAAAATACGGCCTCAGTCGCTTGAGTCACTGGAGATATTTAGCTATTCCGATGTCGGAGCGGAGAGCTTTCTAGCTTTGAATGGCCATGCGAGGTCCCTAACTGAGCTTAAGCTCAACAGCATCAAACCAGAGGCGATGCCCATGCTCTCAAAACTAAATGACTGTACTAACATCACAACACTGTTGTTGACGGAAAGCCTCAATGCCGTCACAGACCTGGAGAACCTGCATAATGACATCTTCCTCGAGATGGTGTCGTGGTTGACAAATTGCAAAAATCTTCGAAATGTTACCTTTACCAGCTTCTTAAGCGCCCCTGCTCTATTAAAGCCTGTTCTGGTGGATAACAACATATACCTCACCCACTTGAAGCTCGAAGGATATGCCATGCGGGGAAATCAAGAGTTTCACAAAGCGCTAGCACATCAGACAAGCCTACAGAGCCTATCGCTGAAAGGTGAAGCGGAAGATTTTGGATTAGGAGGTGGGTTCATAATTTTGGTGGATTCAATAAGCCAGCTTGTGAATCTTGTAGATCTAGACTTGAAAGAGATTTCAGATTACTTCAGGAACGAACACATCTGCCAGTTGGCGAGACATTTACCAAAGCTAGGGGTTTGGTGGACCAGCGGATATGGCATCACGGACGTTGTTTGGGACGATATTGCGTCCCTCAAATCGCTTCGAAGGCTGGAACTCAGTGCCCAAACCAGCTTCACAGCGGAAGGCATACTCGATTTCGTCCAGAAACTTGGACCGGGCAATAAAGGATTCCTGCTTGCTGTAACGATGGCAGATATGGATAGTGATCTTAGCGAGGAAGAGCAATCTCTGATTCGAGAGACGATGACGGAAAAGGTTGAAGGAAGATTTGACTTCACACTGATGAGAGGTATGACCTGACAGCTTCGCCTTCCTGTCTTGCAGAAGCTGATATTTATGCAAGATCCAGAGGAGACGGATTTTTCGGGCGAGTCGGACTGATTGCACAACAACATGCGGTTCGACCGCTTCTCTTCAGATGCAGTAAATCTACTGGACCGATTTCTCTCATGCATTGTGCATTCCTGCACTGCACTGTATTGCACCAATATTTCAGATGACGTATTCCTCGCACTTTAGCGCGATAAAACGGTTCTTCCCGTCGCAGTCAAACTCCTGTTCTTGTTCGACGAAAAAAGCCCGTTAAATAATGTACTCCTAACGCGATGGATAAAAGGCGAATATTGGTCATTGCTGGTTCGGACAGCTCAGGTGGAGCGTTAGTCTTTGCATACCGTCGGATACTTTCTTCCTCACTGATGTTAATCGTAGTGGACTGGAGGCCGACCAGAAGGTGATTGCTGCACACCAATGTTATGCTATGACAGCCACCACAGCCTTGACGGCCCAAAACACTCAAGGCGTTACTGCCATCCACCATACTCCTCCAGATTTTGTCGTGAAACAGATTGATGCATGTATAGATGATATTGGAGTAGATGTCGTCAAGATTGGTATGCCCCTACCGCCGTGAATCTCCTTTCTTGACTATTTCAATTCCATGGACTAGTCTGATTAGTTAAAGGAATGTTGGCTTCAGCAGAGACTGTAGATGCGGTAGCAAAGGCTTTGAAGAGGCATGGAAGGCCAATATCCATAGTTGATCCTGTACTACATTTTTCACTTATTCAAGATTCATAATCTAAGTCTTCCAGGTCATGGTCGCCACAAGCGGCGCCCAGCTACTGCCAAACAAAGCCATCACCAACCTGCGCGAACACATCCTACCCCTAACCACAGTCTTAACCCCCAACATCCCCGAAGCTCGACTTCTCCTGCAGAATGCCGGCCTACCGGCCCCAGACATTGAGTCGCTTTCCGACATTGTGACAATGGCCAAGCTTGTGCAGAGCCTGGGTCCAAAATACGTCCTGGTAAAGGGCGGCCATTCACCACTGACCAAAGATGACAAGATCTCAGCGCAGAACGCAGACAGGACCACGGTCGTTGATGTCCTGCACGACGGAAACACCTGCACGATAATGAAAACCGACTACTCCCCGTCCAAAAACACCCATGGCACCGGCTGCTCGCTTGCTTGTATGTTTCCCCCCAACCCATTTTGCCTTCGTCTTCGTAAATCCTTCTGTTCTAACCCTCGGAATCTACTTCCAGCGGCCATCGCCTCGAATCTCGCCCTCGGCGAAGATATTCCAAAAGCCGTCTCGCGAGCAGTCCAGTATGTTGAAATCGCTATCAGAACGAGCCAGGATCTCGGTCATGGCAGCGGACCTATTAACCATTTCCATTCTGTCTCTGTGTTGTCGGCACCGCCGGGTTCTACGTCGCTTCGTCAGACGGTCTTGCATCAAGGAGTGAATAGATAGCATTGGAGGGGGTTGTGGGGTTGATGGTATATGGGTCGAACTAAGTCCGTAGGGTTCGCAGCGGATGGGTAATGCTGTTGCCGCAGCAGTGTCGAGAGCGTACACAATTTACCTAGCGTATCTCTACACCCCAGCATGAATCGTTCCACCAGCATCCTCGCGTCTTGTAGAAACATTTACGTCCCTCATCTTTCGCAGCGAGACCCCTCCTCAGCCTTCTATATCTCTCGCTACCGTATCCTCCCTCCCAGCAGTCTCCTTGAATCTCCGAACCCAACACCACACGCGAGCCTCGCAAACCGGCCTATTCGAACAATGCCTTACTTCTCCAATATCTCCTACCTTTCACTTCCCCCCCCCCCCGCCCCCACCTCCAATATCCCCAACACCCCCCCTTCACAACCTCTATCCTCACACATCGCCCTATCGAGCATCGTTGATGGCGCGTTTGTTTCGCTTTTCCAAGAGCATAGTAGAGATGGTATGGGTAGTGGGGTCGGAAGTGGAAGGTAGGAGGGTTTGCGTGATTGGATGTTTGCGTTGAAGTTTTGCTGGACTTGTCTCTTTTTGAGCAATATCATAGCTTACTATCCCGAAATACTCCCCCTGAATCACCAATCCCTTCCCAGTACCCTGACGCCGTCCCTGATCTCCGAACCATACCACGTACTTATCAGCATCCCTTCCCCCCTCCCCCCCCTCAACCTTCTCACAAACTCCCTCACCCCCCTCAATCTCACACAATAAAACACAACCACCTTCCATCCCCTATCCCCCTTCCCCCTTCTCCGTTTCCCCTGCATCATCCCACACCCAAAAACTCTCCACAAGCCCCTCAGCATCCATTTCTAGTCCGATAAGACCAGCATTCCTAACGGATCTAGAGGGCGGTTTCTTGTAAGTTGGAGGCGACGGGGCCGGAAGGGGGGGGGTAGGAGGGTAAAGGGGATTGTGGAAGGGGGGTGTGGGGACGAGATCGAGGAAGGAAAAGCAAAATGCTGTGAAAAGAAAAGAAAAGAAAAGACTCGGATAAGGATTAATCTAAACGGACAGTCGTTTCTCATCACGGACGAAAACAACGTAACATCATCGTAATGAATGATCATCTTTGCAAAACCTTTGATAATTTCGTACGAGCTTGTTATGCTTTTTTTGACATATGGGATCATGAAATTGGATATTTTACTTATTCTTAGGGAGATTGTGGGGGGGGGGCGGCCTGTCGGGGTGGTAGATGAGGGGGGATGAGGGAGGAGTGGAAGGAAGGAAGGGGGTAAAGCAGAAGATAAGATGGGGAAAGCTGAGATGGATGAGGAAAGAAGCGCCAAAGGTTGCAAGACTTAAACCAACGAGAAATTTCAACCTCGGACGACTTTCTCGGAAAATCGGTATATAACCATTTTGGGAACCGGGCTTTTTCTTCTCCGTCAAATACTCGCATCTTCCGATTCTTTTCAACCGTTCATTTTTAACAAAAAAGAGACAAAGCGATTGAAAACAATAATTCGAAAGTGTCAATCAATAGCTTTGGCAAAAATCAAAATTAGAGAAAATTGAAAAGACGGTTGTGTGATAGATATTGATGAATTTTTAGACAGGCAGGTTGCATGAAAGAGGGAAGGACGCTTGATAGACGGGGGGGTCAGTTGATACTGATGTTTAATAGACGCTCTTGGATGATGGACATGCGGTATTCCACCAAATCAGAGAGATTGGAGTGATATACATCTCCATCCCTCTAACCTCACCAACCATTCTATTTGATGTATCGCTTCGAACCCTTTGCCTATTCTAGTACACTTACAAACTTCCATCCTCAACCCCCTCGTCCTATTTCCATCCGCTCCCTCGTCCTCCTCCTCCGGTGCCCTGTCCCCACCCGACCATCCCCACGCCCACTTTCAAGATCACTACTCCAGCGCCGCCATCCCTCGCCCTGCAGCGGGGCCGGATCCCGCCTCGAAGACTCTGGATCAGAGTCCGATAAGAAGGAGTAGCGTTCGTCCGAGTCATCGCGTTCGAAGCGTTGGCCGTCGGGTTGGTCGCGGGCATATTTCTCCCAGGATTTGCGGCCGCGGGGGAGGTGGGTGTGTTTTGTGGTGCCGAGACCTGTTGGCTGGTTTTCTTGGTCTTGGGGTTCTTTAATCCCTTCGCTCTCGGCCTCTGTGTCTCGATCACCCGCCTTTTCTCTGTGTTTTGATTCCTTCCGCGTCATTCCCATCGCTCTCTCTGCGTGTCTAGTCACCCAAGCCGCCACCCTATTCCGCTGCTCCATGGCGATCCTCCGTTCCTCCTTGGTCATGTCCTCTTTCCCCAGGCCCATGGCAAGATCGTAACACCCGACCATCCGCCTCCCAAACGCCATAGTCTCCTGTTTATCCCTCCAGCTGACCTCGTCTTTGTCTCCGTAAGCCACTAGGCTCCGAAGGTTGGTGAAAATGCTTCCCATGCCGCGGAGAGACGTCAGCATAGCGCGCCAGTCGCTTGAGCGGTAGGTGACGGAGAGGTACATCTCTAATGCCTTTACGTCGGGTTTTTCGAGCGTGTCGCTCATTATGCGCACAAGTTCCTGAGCGTGCACCACCGAGTTTCTATTATTCTGGTCTCTTACACAGCAACTTATGGCAATTCTAAACGTCTTAGCCTGTACCATATCCCTCCTTCCCCCACCCACAACCCCTTCTTTCATCTCCTTCACCAACTCCACCGCAAGACGACTGGCTCGTTGCAAGCGTAGTAAGCGTAGGTACATGTGATAGTTCTCGGAATCGGGGGCAATGTTGTAAGGGCCGGAGGGGGACGTCAGCAGGCCCCAGTAGTCTTGGGCGGCGCGGGTGGTGTGCAGTCGAAGGCAGGCGTCGATGGCAAGGGAAAGGGTGTTACGGCCTGGGCGAGCGTAAGAGAGGTTTTTCGTAGTGGAGTTTGGGAGTGGGGCGAATTCGCCGCCGGGGGTGTAGTCTGGTTCTGCGTCTTCATCTTCGTTTAAGGGAGAAGGCGTGGGAGCTCCAATGTCATTTGGTCCCTGTGAACCTGGTGTTTCCTTAACATCCTGCGGGCTTTGGCGGGCAGGTCCGTTAAAATATGTGTTTGGACGTGGAATCGCCATTGTCTGCTCCAGCAGTGACAGCACATCTTCATAGTCTCGTTTATCAAAACCCAGGAGAAGCAGCCTTCCCATCGAGCACACCATTTCCTCGTCCATCACTATATCTCCACTCCGCCATCGCTCGACAATTTCGTCCCACATCCTTCTCCCCTGAAGAACAGCTTGTTGCCGCCTCGCGTTCTTTTGTTTGGACGATTCATCTACTTCCTTGTTGTACTGGGAAGAGTCATGCCAAGCAACTGTACGGATGGCGTTCAGTATGGTGGTAAAGGAGAGATTGTTCGGCGCAGCCTTGCCGCGAGTTGGCAGCTTCGCAGCAACGCCCCAAAGAGCGTCCATGTCTTTGGCAAGAGCGCAGACTTTGAGCACAGCGTTGGTATGGATGATACTGGGTTTGACCGGGCAATTGTCGGCGTACATGGAATTGTAGACCGTTATGGCACGCGATACGGATAGTTGGTAATGCGGATTCCAGGCAAGACCTCGAAGTACGATGGTATAGGTATGCGCGTCGGGCGGCTGGGCACGCTTCTTCATCTGTGGACAGTTCAGCTTCACCAGTCTCATCATAAAGTAATCCTCCTATACCTCATTATAAAGTTTCATCGCTCTATTGACCATCCCTTTGCTCATCTCATAGTCTACGAGATGATTCCAGCTGACCGTACAGGCCATTCTCTTGCTTCCCATCCTGACAATCTCCAACGCTTTGTCGTGGTCATCTTGCCGCAGCAGACTCACGGTGTGGTCCGCTAGCTTCACAGGATCTTTCAGGTAGCGAAGCTCCTGCTCGAGTTCCGTTCTCTTGAACTCTTGGTCCTTCCCAACAAATTCATTCCTCCTTGAATGAAACTGAGATTGGGATGAGGCATCCGTCCGCTGCGACATCTCCGGTACAGCAGTTGCTGCCGTTGCGTATCTTCGTCGCTGCCATGGTGGCGTTCGAAGGGAGGCTTTCGAGGTTGAGAAAGGACCAATTACCTTTGGAAGTCGAGAAGTGTTTAATGCATCAGAGAAGACCGCTTGTATGCATCTCCGAATACAAGCGTTACAACGGAGCATTGAATTGGGCGTTGACGGTATCAATGTTTGGGGTTGTAACTTTGTAACATCCAAGGTCAGGGATGAGGCTCTTCTCAATCTTTTTTTTCAGCCTCAAGCTAACGGAAAGTCGTCGACTCGCTGACTACGGTAGCGTTATTGGCGCCATGGCGTCTATGTACGGCATGCTGTGTGCATCGACTACAGTACAGTACCTGCAACGTGGGAGACTAACGCCTTAAAACGTGCGTTATCCGGTCGCGACTTAGGGTTTCTCTGCTAAAGTAGTAGCACGCAGTAGCTCTGTGTAACACTGTCTAGGACCCTTTGAGTGGTAGGCCATCTTCCCAGAAACAAACCATCCGGCCAGAAATGCATCAAAGCTGCTGCACATTAAATCCAGACGATCGGGTCCATCCAGCCGTCAGGCCGAAGCATTTACATGTCACACCAATGGTTGCCCAAAATCTCAAGGCATTGGAGCGAGAATGAAGTTAGCGGTTCAGTCTGATAGTGGCAGTTCTTTGACAAACTACGAAAAGCAGCATGTACTGGAACCATGCAACCGTACAATGAGACCGTTGCCTTCAGCCAACAATACAACCGGTGATCTTTTTGGAGATAACGACTGAGAGAATGTGAAAACATGATAATGCCATCAACCCCCTCCTGTATGCTTGCTGGGAACTAACGAAAAACATGAATGGCAAGGCCTCGGCCCCCGTTGGCACCTGACGGCCATGCATCCACCACGTATCTTAAAGGATTACCCATCTGCCTACGTTGACGAGAGGATACATCGGAAGAAGATTAGAAATCATCATTCGTGTTGGTCGACCAAATGACAACACCAACAACCACCACCAATCCCTATGCAACCAACTCCATGATCTGTGAGCAGACAGCCACCATCATTACCGTTTCCTCCACTCCCACCTTAATTTGCTTTTTGGGGATATCGTACGCTGAATATGAGGAAAAGGACACTTGACTATGATGAGCCGATCTATGATGTATAGAAGATGGGTATATCAGGATCTAAAGAAACGTCAGCATGAGCTCTTGATTCCCTTCTATGGGGGTACGGCGTGGTGGGTACATTTGTTGACCCTGCCCGTAGGGAGAGTGAGGATATCCTGTGTACACCTGACCATTACCCTGTTGGTACATTTGGTCGACCCCACCTGCGTACTGAGCAGGAACCTGACCGCTGGCAGGAGCGTAGCCGATGGGAGGCAGATGAGGACGAGCACCAGGTGCGTAGTTTTGCCCCGGTGGAGCTTGGGCAGGATCGTTTGATTGGCCGTCGATGGAACTGCCACCGTTGGCGCCGCGCTGTCGCTCATCCTCGGCCTTGCGCTGGTTGTCTTCCTCCTTCTTACGAGCTTTCCATTCCTTGCGAATCTCCTTGAACTCTGTGATGTCCCAAGACGTGTTAGTATAGATTCGCGCTAATGGGATACTAGCGTCGGCTTGAAGATTTAGTCTTAGGGCGTGGGGTACCACAGTCTGGTAGTGCCAAAGCCTATCACAAGGCTCATGTTGTGTAACCTCACTAACAACCCAAGAAGCGGGTGTTCATGATCTAACCAAAAACGCGACTTTGCGACAATCACAACAAAATGGACCAACTGACCTTCAGGAGTACGCTTCTGCCCGTGCGACTGCATCGTGACATGCGCGTTAAGATGGTTCAGTGTGCCGTAAGCCTTCTCGCAGCCTTGCCATCCGCATTTATACATGCGCTCGATTTCTTCGTAGCGGCGACGGGGACGCTTGTGTTGCTGAGCACCTGGGATCGGCACGAACGAATAGACCTGAGACAGTGGGTGAGGATTCTGTATGTAGACTAAGTAATGCGGATGGTAAGAAATAAACGCGAGTAACAAACCTGGCCAGGACGTGGTCCAGCAGTGGCTACCGCACCTGTAGCGGATACTGCGGTTCCAGGGGAGCTGTAGGGCCCGTTTGGCAATCCGTGCGGATGTCCAGCGTATTGCTGCGGCCAGTGCGGTGGATAGCCCGGAGGCGGGTGGCCTTGGTACTGCATGTCGTGGTTTTGCTGGGCGTACGGAGAGTAGGGTGGGTAGGTCGGACTCGACGCGGCTATGGATGGATCTATAGGTACATCGGGGTTAGGTTTTACATGTGGAGGGTTATGATGGTTATTTTGGTGTCCATCTTGCAAGGACATGGACGGACTTGTTGCTTGAGCCATACTCCCAGTATTGGCGTGGCCGTGCTGTTGAGCGTAATGCTGACGCGCCAAGTATTCCGGGTTCAAGTTGGCTGAACGCGCCGAAGATGGGTTGACGCCGAACTCAGAAGTCGGAGTCGCTGCTGTTGGGAAGTTGCTCGGCCGCACTTCTTGATGTGGTGTGTACTGCGCAGCAGATGCTGGATCTACGGCAGTTTCTTAGGATCGAGTCTCGAGGGCCAACGCCGGATGTGGACGTGTGTGCAAACCTGACTGCGAGTACTGGTCGGATGCCCCTCTGTCCATCAAATGCTGCAGTTGCCATTGTCAGCTCTTGTGCAGTCGTTCACCTCCAACATCGATTGCACTCACTGTTTCACGACACCAAAGAGGCTTTCTGGTTTGTCGCGGTAAGCTCTGTAGCTAGTGATAGTCGATGGAATAGTGAAGCGTCAACAAGGTGACAAGAACAACACTAAACCACGCGACGGGCAATGGAAGCTGAAGTAGCGACGATTTTTGGTTTTCAGGGTACCACGATAGCCCACAATAGCTTCCGTCCGACTCTTGAGAGCTTTTCGGGTCAAGACGACGGTGCGTCTTTGCTCAGAGGAACAGCGTGTGGGTAAGAGAGTGTGGAGTAAACAGACTAGGTCAAGCTAACAAGCAGGACTAGTAACCCCGACAAGCACTCTAAGCCTGAGCGGTACACACGTAGTAAGGTATTGTAGTACCTAGTGCGTTGTTGTTGTCAGAGCTTGGGGCAAGTGAGGTTAAAGGATTCAGGATTCGATTTTGGAGTTGGCCGGGTACAGTACAGTAGTACTGGCCTACTGGGCGGGTTTGTAGAGGTATGGTACTACGATAGCGGGCCCCAATCGAGGGGAATTAAGTTTTCTCGTAGATGGGGTAAGAGCTATCTGGGATCCTATGGCCGCCGCGTGAACACTAGGATGATTTTCGTGGGCTAGAATGGAGTAGTAGAAGTCTTCGAGTTAGAGTCGTTGGGGAGGGGGGGAATTTCTTGATTTAGATGACAGAATATGGCAGAATAGAGGGCACGGTTGAGGTTTGTGATCGACACAGGATCGACGGTTTGCAACGCACGAACACACACAATGCTCTTCTTGCTGCCCGAGAGACTCCAGCCAAAAAGGCTTGTGCTTTGCTGTGTGCTTTTCGCTTGGGGTGTTACAGTGGTAGGCGGACAGAGGCGAGGCGTACTGACTCGGGCCAAGGAGGAACCTGGCGGGGGGGACTTGGCGTGATAAATTACGGTGAAGATTCAAGCCCTAATTTGTCCGCTAGTGCTCCGCGCTTGGTCGTTACGGAGCTTGGGAAAGTGTGCGGAAGGTAAACTCGTTTCGAGGATAGTCGCAGTATTCCGTACCGTGTTAGATATCAAGCAGATAGAAGGTGATGGTGGACGATGGTGGACGACGGTGGATGATGATGGGATCTTCCAGCTGCGGGTGAAGAACTGTGTTGGGAGTGATTAGTGTTGGAGGCTGGGCATTGTTGTGCGCGGAGAAAGGGTTCGAAATCGCGGTCAACAGGATTTCTGATTGTCTCCGGATTCGCGTCAGGCACATTCGACAACAACAAATTAAACACAACCCCATTGAAATTCATCACCGCTTACCCTGTCACTTTAGGCCACCCCGAAATGCGAACGCTCCAGTTGTCCAACCCTAGACAGCCTAGCGTTTCGACGACCGTGATAGAACGGCGCAAACTATTCCGTTCTAGACGAAGACCGTTGGAGTTTCGCTGACGCGCTTACTGGGCTGGTTGCTAACGATCCGCTGTCCCACGTGTGAAATGATTGCAGATCTTGATGATCGTCGCCCCTTGGACTCGATGTCGATAGAACTAAAGGGTATCGTCAGGGCTTTTGGTGTCAGAATGGGCTTGTGGCGCAATGGGCGCCTGTTAAGGGTGAGTGGGTAGTGGATGAGAAGAGAGCCTGAGAGCTTTAGAGAGAGATTCAGACTTTTCCGAGAGAGCAGGAGGCGATGGGGCCTTTAGCGGGACTCTTAGCGTATCTCAATTTCGACGTTTGGCTGCAGTGAAGCTAAGGTAAGGTAACAAAACACTAGGGGCTTTTTACGTAAGCGACCCTTGGGGCGAATCTCGACTTCCCCTCGGCTCGCTTCCCGTATCATTCGCAGGAAAAGGGGGCCCAGGCCGGACAACTCAGTTGCGAACTGGCCACATGCGACAGGTAAGCTTGATTTGTTAGTGAGGCTGAATTCTGGTCTCGCACATTCTACCAACATGCAGCTACGGAGAACACGGGACGCATACGGAGTGCAGGCTCGACGATAGCCGACAACAAACACCGGTGCACAGGAGGGCAGAGGAAGGCCTACATGCTTTAGGAGGCTAGGACCGTGGTCTCACGGGAGACATTGCCTAAGGATTGCACTACTCTCCACCCTGACGGAGTACCGTGGTATTACTGAATACTGATCCTTGGCCGCCATGCGGAGGGGGCCAATAACCTGGCGACCTCATGTTATCATCATGCGGTAGATGGCGTAGGACTCGAGGCTTCGAGCAATAAGACTGCAGCGCCTCTTAATTACCTTCTTCTTCGGATCTGCTCCTACCGAGACGCATATTTCGCGCCCAACGATTCCCTGAACGAAGAGGCGGTGGGTTAATCTTGTTGGCTCTATTCCGTACGGAGTATTTGGCGGCAAATCATGATAAAAACAGTAACCATGTCCTGGGGGAGAGAACACTTTCACATGGTAATTGGCTTCCAAATTGGAGAAAGCGGGGCTGGGAATCTGCTCAACTCGGCCGCGCAATACGGGTGTTCGGAGGGAGCGCTTGGACGAAGGGACTGACTGGTGAGGTTGTGATTGCGAACCAGGTGAGTAAGAGGATTAGAGTGACCGCGTGATCAAAAGGTTATTGTTGCAGTCTGCTGGCTTGAAGAGTACAACCCTTTTCAACCAGCAGCAGCACGGCTATCACAAAGACATCATCATCGAAGTTACTCCGGATGTACGGAACCAGTCTTAGTGGCTGAGCGCTGTCTTGATGTTGGAGGAAACGTAATTGAAGAGAGTTATCTGGGAGAGTGGGCCAATGAAGTCGGCAGAATTTATGCGCCCACGGCACTTCTTTTTCTGTCTGGACAGCATCGTGCTCACAACATGCATGCTGCACTGCAACATGCTTTGCCAACCAGTGCTTTTGAAGGGTTCAGGTAATCTATCGGCGGCTGGGGGTACGTCTTGTCCCACATTGCGGACTGAGATCTTTCTGCCGAGTGTGACGGGAAAAAATGGAAGAACAATTCCAAAGGTCCAGGATCGAAGGACGGAAGCGATCGGAGATAAGCTGCGTTGTTCTGACTGAGATTTTCCTATCTGGACACGATAGGGCACCTCCGAATACGTAATTGATGTTGTCAGCGTCGCCGGCTCTGGTGTTTTGGGGGTGGAGGAGGAGGGGAGGGGGAAGGGGGGAAACCAATGCAGTTGTACAACAATGACTGAAGTTGAAAGGCGATGTTTGAAGTTATATCAACGAAGTCTTTTTCCATTTTGTACGACCACAACAAGTGTCGGCAGCTATTTGCTAGTGGATCCCTTCGCCATGGCCTTGGGACTGGCCTAAGTGAAGTTTAGTGAGTCTCGCGTACCTGGAAGCAAAACCACCGAGTTGCGAGAGAAAAGTTCGAAGTCATTCACAACACCCCGGAGGGACTCCGGAGTGACTCGGTAAGGTACCTGAATACCGACACTGCATTATACGGGAAGTACTACTCTACACCATAGGTACTTCACCACTTGACCGATGATGATGCACGCCCCCAATACAGTACTCGTATCATCGTATGCCACGACGTTATCGACATGACACTTTGCTTTTCCACAGGGAAGTGTATCTGTTATCTATCCTTCGATGGCTACGGATTAATACTCTCGAGTTGACAATAACAATAATAATCCTAACCAATCTCCAAGCAGTTGCCATGTCTCGGATCGTAGGCCCCCCGTATGAATGCCGCCCATACGTACAGTAATGGGTGGAACGTGGCAGATACCCATTCGTGGGGCCGTGCCTCTCGCACTCGCCACTACAATCCTCTGTAGAATACTGTACCGGGGTGGCGGGGGAATAACTAACAGTCATGGACTCATGGCAGTGTATCCCTTCTTAGTCTTTCGGTAGCAGGGTGAAGGCATCTATCTGCCCGTTGGCCTAGCCTGCACGGCTGCTTCAGAGTTCAGTTGAATCATTTCATGCGTAGAGGTGGCGCTGTTCAGACTCAGAGTAACTTGAGTTGTACGAGTAACTAACTTTATGGGTGCATTGCGCTTTTACGGTAGCTGCCGAGACAAATCCTTCGGCGTGTCCGATCCCAGTCCACTACAGTATCTCATTCACACCATACACCTTACTAACCAGGAATTCTGATTCCCTACCCCCGTTGCCAACCATTGACATGCCATCTTTCCCAGTCAACCACCGAACAGCCTGACAGCGACCCTCACTGGCCACCTTCTTCATGTACCGTTTGATGCTTCCTATCATCATCCTTGCCGAATCCTGGAAGATTCAATGTCGCGACCGCGATGGACCCATGCATGGTACGTTTCAACGACACAGCTACGGAGTACAGTAGTACGGAATAGAAGGTCCAGAAATAATATCAAAGCCAACCCCGTCGTACCAACGACCAAACGACCAAACGACAGACTACCTAAGTGATCCACGAGGCTCTACACAAGGCTCCAACGTCTTTTTACCTTTTCTCCCGCTTGATCTGGCTGCTACATTTTCTTCCCGAGATTTGGTGGAAGATCATGTTGGATTTTCGACTTGTTTGCTATTAATGTCAATACCTTACCTTACCGTCGTGTTTGATGCTACATCGAGCCGAAAAGTCGAAGCTTTTCCAGCCGTGCCGCCAATTCGACTCTTGGATTAGTAGTATATCCGCCGGCAGATTTATATTTCCGAATTCACTGCTCGAGTACATACTTCGTAGGACTGCTACTTGGGCAATCTCAATCCACGGGAAATTTCTCATGGCTTCTTGCTTCCTGCTAACACTTGCGTGCTGCATTAGCCAGACGATCGTAAAACCCGAGCCAAACAACTCTCTCTTGCAAGAAACTATCCCAGCCAGTGCTACATTAATAGAGTGACTGTAACCATTGATGAACTGACCATTGTCAAAGCGCACGAATGGAGTATGAGCGATGCCGGAAATGAGAAAGCCTATTAGACGTTACCATGCCCGGAGCGTATGGAACTCATCTCACGAGACCGCCCTCGATATCTGCCGATCTGGTTACTCGTGACTTGTTTGATGTTGTTGAAGGATGGACCGGAATGACAAGCCTTGACTTTCTACACCTTGTGTGTCGGGGGTCAGTGCGATCTGGAAAAAAGCCTCGCGGCGAGTCATCACTCATCAGGCAATGCGAATCGCCATTACCGACGAAAGTAAGCCCTAGGCCTCGAGACAGGAAGACGCCCAGTCGAGCAACGGCCGGACGCCCAGCCTTGTGATGGAACTCGATCCCACATGCTAGTAAGTGGTGCTCCATTGAGATCAAGCGGGCGATTTCGGAAAGAAGTGGCGACTCGAAGCTCTCCATCATAGATCTGCCATCCAACCAGAAGCCGAGTCGGGGGTGTACTCTTGAACCACTACTGATCATCCGACTTTTGCAAAATTGCTCAGGATGCCTCCTGGTATCGACCCCGGTTGCCAAGTCTTTGTTTCTTTTTGATGACTGTATCGTTTGTTGTCTACCTTTGCCACATCAAGGCCTAAGCTTTTGGGAATCACAAATGGAAACTTGGAGTTCAGGTTGCTCTTCGTCCACTTACGTTGGCCGACCGTTCATGAGATTCCACACCGAGCCGAATCTTATCCTCTGATATGCCGTTTACTCTCCATTTTGCCTTGTCTTCAGCAACATCGAGCTCCTCAATACGATCCGGAGGAACAGATTCAAGTGGCTAGAACACGAGATGTTCCATAAACCGTCAAATTCACCCTTCCCATCCAAGTACTTATGTCTTATCGAGCACAGTCGCAGAGACATTGTCTTTATCGGCTACCGACACGTCCAGCCTCTCTGCCGCTATCAGTTACACCCACTGTTGTCTTTCGGGCAGCTCCAAAAGTGTGAGCGCAGATAGTACTCAACCTCCTTGGTTACAAGCGTAAAGAAACCCATGGCCAAAGGCAGAGGTAAACCGCAGCGGCTACAACCTAAACACAAATGCCCAGGTAGCCATAACCTTTGAGGATGGTCATATAGCGGATGTTTACTCACTAAAAAGGGCCATGTTCGATGAGAAGCTATAGACTATACGTTACAGACACTTGATCCCAAACCTGTCTCGAATCGCTTCATCCAGCAGGGCCACCGTTATCTTCTCTAACTTACTGAGGCTCCATTACTCCTGCTAGGATTGCACAAATCTACCCAGCTATTTGAAACATAATTGTGAAGGTATTCGTGCATATTCTACATCCATCAGACTTCACAAGATTACAACTCATCCAGATTGCACTATCCGGACACCTTTTTCAAATGACCCGTCAAATCTCCCACCAGAACGATTACTCATACCCAACTCTAAGCAACTACCCCACCAGCACCATCACCTTCCCTCAAAGCGATCGATTTCTCAGTGCATCAATCGTTCTAGGTACCATGATTCCGAACGAATTCACAGACCCGAGACGCTCTAGCGCCTTGCAGTTGATTGTATACCGAGCAACTGGCTAGAAGAGTCTATAGATACAGAATCGATCCCTCGATGGACTCAGAAGCGAACGTTGGGATATTCAGAGACTGAGGATTAGTCTTGACGAACACGAGGCGTTTACCAAATATACTCTAGCCTTGTTCAGTTGTATGGTTCAGCTAACTGAGATGAAGGCCCTTCAATGACTGACAGCAAATCTCTTAGAGCCTCTGCCGACAAAAAACGCCCAGGTTTCTGAGATCTTGAACTTCGTTCATTCCTCTACTCCCTCTCCCTTCTCAAACCCACCCAACGCCTTCCCAACCTCCCCTCATCACCTCAATCCACCCGCCCAACAGAAAACACCAAGCTAAATTCCCTTCAGACCCTACAATCATCAATCCGCCCTTTCTCAACTCCCCAACCTACCTCCTCAATTCCAAATGCCCCCTCCCCTCCTCTTCCAACAATCCTCTGCCCAGCTAACACCACCTAACCCTCCTAAAACCTTCCAAAAACCCCCTCCTCCAACGAAGGCCTCCTTACCACGCATCTAACCTTCCATGCCCCAAACGTGGAGGAAGTAGTTGACTTGGATAAATAAATCTTAGATAGGAACGAAGGAACGGGTCACTGGGGAGAGCGTTGGCATGACATATAGCCATGCTTACTTGCTTGCTTGGGAGGGGCTAGAAAGGGTTGAGTGTGGTTGTATGGGATATTTCAATTGCTGAGGTATGGCCTCGAACGGAGGGGAGAGAGGGGGTGTGAGGATTCATCAGGGTTTTTTCTTTTGGCTTGTTCAGACACCTATTTTAGATGGTCCGTTGACAGATTTCAAGCATTGCAGCCTAGAATCATATCTGATATGTACCGTGTTTCATTTTATTCAATCATCATAACGTACACTGGCAGTAACATGATTTTTATTTTACAATTAAATGAATAAACATCAAAAATGTTAAATTCATACTACAATTCTAGTGCATATGTCTTTTCAGTTCTTTTCAATCGGCTTATATGAATATACTGAATGAAGTACTAAGTAAAGTACTAGATAAAGCACTAGATAAAGCATGTATGAAGCACTAGGTAGAGCACTGAATAGAGCACTGGGCGGAGCACTATATGAAGGGTTTACAGTGTGAAATAATACTGACATTGATTAGATAAAATCTAGGTATGTTCGATTACTACCTCATGCTAAGGTGGTCTTTCCCTCGTAATGTACTAGAGAGATTTCTTAATCACAGTAAATTTATATGATAATATGATACCTCAGTAATTATAATCGAGCATTTCAGCTCTTTACTAAAAGATTTAATTGTGCAAAGCAACATTCGTTGTTGTCTTTCTCTCGTTTGACTTGAATGTTTGGTTAATCGAGTTAATGTTCATCATGATTACTTCGTTTGAAAAGTTGAATTATACAAATGAGTAAACCTTTGATTAAAAATCATTAGAAGATCAAGAAAATTAGTAAGAAAGAAATAATCTCAAATGATGTAATTGTAATTGTAATTCATACGCTCTTGTGACATCGGTTTAAGTTCGACTCATGGGGGAAACTATGCTATGTGTATCGAACGAACAAAATTCTCTGAGAGATAAAATCGCTCGTCGACTACACAGCGACTTCACGTCGTCGAAACAATGAATATTGAGACAATGTATCAAATAATGAATCTATAGCTTCTATTCAGCGCGTGACGCTCGAGTAAACTCTTAATGAGTGTCTGTGCTTTTTGTTGTAACGCATCGTTCTTGCTCTGCTCTTCACTGATGATATTCTATACAACGATGTTTCGATTTTCGATTTTCGATCGCGAAGACGAAAGACGATTTCTTTGCACTCGTGATGCTCGTGATTGTAATGTCGAAAACTGTGTTCTCTTGCTCGATGATTGTCATTCATTGAACAGAGAAATATGTGATGAAAGAGAGACGCGCACGATGAGAAGATAAAGTGTGATTGTACTGAATAATTCTTTCCTTCTCTTGATTTGACTTGTGTCACGTAGACGTTGAATAGATTGTTAATATAGACGTGCGATTGCAATCGTTCGATGCTTAGCTGATCGATAGTAGAGATGCGTTCTGATCATTCTCATGCACTCTCGATTTTCCACGTAGATAGATGTATGACTTGACGTCAAGTAAAGAAGATGAGCTCAAGTCTTCTCAGTATATCAGCGTGATCGACGGATCACTACTCCTTCGAGCACATGTAGTCACAAACTCAAGACTCATCATCTGATTCAACTATTCTATCTGATATCTTTCCATCAATTACTCGACAGCACTGTCGATGTGATGAAGACGTTTCAATACCGACGCAGTCGACGAATCACGAATTCTTCGATCACTTGTAGTCACGACTCTCAGACTCATCATCTGAGTCGACTATTCTACTAGTAGTATCTTTTCATCTCTTACTGACATCGACATGTCATTAGTCTTCTTCGTAGATCGATTGTGACTGTTAGAAGAGATGTTGTCGCGTAGATGAAAACTCTGCACGATAGTTTTTCTGATCACGCAACGTTCTAACATCGTTCAAACTGCGTCGAATTGAGATCTCTTGACTCTTCTGACTTCTATTCAAACACAGAATAGAATCAAAAGGTTCGTAGCCGGCATCACGTACAGGTGAATCTCGTCGCCGGCCTCAAATGATGTAAATAGTACACAACGTTCATATAAAAGAAAACAAGAATTTTTCTCTCTCTTTTGAATGAAACGGTTTAAATTCAAAATTTCTTATACAATTCTTCAACATCAAGTCATTAACCCTCTTTCTTCTTCGCCTTTTCCCCTTTTCGCTTTCCGCTTTTCACTTTCCCCCTTCTAACACCATTCAATCATCAAACCAACCAACCAACCAACAATCAACAATCAACAACCAACCAACCAACAACCAACAACCCACAAAACCAATCCCAGACCATCTCGACACTACCTCATAAACAACCGAACCAAGATCCCCTAGGTCTAGACGTGGTTCCTTAAGGAAATGAGAGTGAACGAAGTTATTTTCACGGCTGCCAAGTTGTCATGACACCGTGGGGTGAGGATAGGGGGATATGTAGAAGGCGTTGAAGAGATGAAGCAATTTTTGTTTGGAAAAAACAAGGAATAAATGAAAATACATGAAGGAATGACGGGATTAGGAATGCACACAGAATCTAAACCCCGCGTCACTCTTCTCAGCTCCGTCTTCTCATCGCATATATTTTATTCTTAACCTCAAGCTCGACAAAAAAAAACTTACCCTCTTCAATAAGAAAGAAATCGAAGAGATTGCCTCTTCACTTCTAACCCTCCACTTTGCATACATCAACTAAAACCCCTAACCCGCACTGCAACCCACCCACCTCCATCCCCATCCTCAACTCCTCTAATCACCTCTCCCGCTCCCCCCGCTCCCCCCGCTCCCTCCACCCCATAAAGCCTCACCGTAGTCCTTACCTCCTAAACCCAGTTGTACAGAGTTGAGCGGACGCATAGGCGATCTGCCACAATTCGGGGCCCAAGAACCCTTCCCAGGAATCGACTGGAGCCGACTTCTCTTTTACTAGACGGTTCGTTTGATTCGGGTGCCCCTGATTCGGGTCGATGATACTTTTCAAAGAACCGTTTAGCGATGAATGGTTTCGGACTAAACGGGATGTTGGATTGAGGGAAATGGTGAAACTGTAGGGTACGAGAGATGTTGACGAGGGAAGTTGCGACTGGGGGAGGAGGTTGGAAGTGGGATTGCGGACGAGGAGATTTTCGGGTAGGGAGGGGTGGAGATGATATATTCTGGAATATAGGCGGTGGAAAATGCGGTTTTCTTGAGCGAGGAGATGGATTCCCGGGATGAGATGGTTTTAGAGGGATTGTCCTGTTCACCGGCGCTATCAGGCATCGGATACGAGATGAGAAGTACGGACGATAGACAGGAAATTCTGCAAAGATGGGTTCAGCATAAGTAGTTTCAAACGCGGCTTTTCCGGGACCGGAAATAATTCCCAAACGAGAACCATCAATGGATCACAGCGATGCGAAACTGCTCCTCGTCCTAGTCTTCAATTTATAAGCATCATCCATCTACTTAACCAGCCCCCACCCTTTCTCCTTCCCCTGCAACGCCGTAGCAGTCTCAGCACCATCAACCAATCCCGCCTCCGCCTTTCGACACGCCTCCTTGAAAATCCCCACAAACTCCCACACCTCCCTATAAGTATTATACAACGGCGCCGGCGCCACTCTCACCACGTCCGGCTTCCGCTCATCCACCACTACCCCGTTATCTTCCAGCTCCTTCATCACGCCCTCCAACAACCCCGGCTTTAGCTGCACGCTTAATTGGGCTCCTCGTTCGGCGGGATCGGAGGGAGTGATGATGCGGTATGGAGTGTGAGTCGGGGTGTAATCGAGACGGAGGAGGGATTGGAGGTAGGCGGTTATGGCGATGGATTTGGCGCGGATGGCGGGCATGGAGGTTTGGGCGAAGATTTCTAAGGAAGCGAGGAGGGCCGTTAGGGCCAGGGCGGAGGGGTTGCCGACTTGGTAGCCGGGGGCCCCCGGGATAGGGAGGAAGTCTGGAAGTGTGTTAACAACTGTAACGCTGGATAGAATGTACAGCCATCCCATCGAGACTTCAAGCCGCGGGTTTGTTGAGCCTTCTTGTACACCAATTCCATCTCGCCTGGCCGCCAAATCTTCAAAAAGGGGGTTGACTTACGATTACCCATTTCGAATCTGGTTGCCTTGTCACCACCCCACCAGCCGCTCAGTCGTGGCCGAAATCCAACACCATCTGCCCCTTTGTCCACCTTCCCATGTCTCTCGTGAACAAACAGCGCGGCGATTGCCCCAGGACCAGAGTTAATATACTTGTAATTACACCAAGCAGCGAAGTCGACATCCCAGTCATGAAGCTGCACATCGACATTTCCAACTGCATGAGCAAGATCCCAGCCGATTATAATACCACGAGAATGGGCATGGGCAGTAATAGTCTTGATGTCGAAGTACTGCCCTGTGTAGTACTGTATCCCTGGGAGTAATATTAGGGCCACAGAAGACGCGTGCTCGTCGATCATGGAAATAATGTGAGACGTAGTCACGGTAGGGAGCTCAGAGTCAGGGGATTCTATAAGGACCATCGCATCTTTTGGGTCAAGGTCGTGATGGTGGATTTGTGACTCGACTGCATACTAGGGAAGCGAATCGTCAGATATCGCATCCTACGGTAGTTTCCAGATCTTCGGTTGCGTACATGGTCACTTGGAAAAGCTTTGCCCTCAATAATGATTTTGTATTTCTCTTTACTTGGTCGATAGAAGCTTGCCATTAATAAATGGAGATTCGCCGTTAATGTTTCCATCACTGCAATTTCGCACTTCTTAGCACCGACAATCGGCGCCATATGTTCTGCAGCCGTATCATCGATGTCTAGGAACGGAGGTGAAGAAGAGTCGTCATGCTTTGTAAAATGGCCCAGGACACCTTTGCTGGCCCATGCCGCAAGATGAGAGTTTATGCGCTCTAAGGTCCGGCGAGGCTGTAAGCCCAATGAATTGCCACACAAGTATATGGAAAGCTCTGAAGCATGCTCAGTAGTAGAGGCTGCCGCACACGTCAGTCAGCACCTTTGCTGTAGGAGGCGGGAGAAGGTTACCTGACCCGATTAACGTTTTTCTCTTCAGATCCGCCTTTGTGGGTATTATGAATTCATCCCGGAGGTGTTTTAGAGGATCTTGCTGGTCAAGGCGCTCTGCATAGTCTCTTGTGTTTATACTGCTGTCTGAGTGAGAATCTGTCATGTTGCAAAGATGCAAAGATTCTAGCCAGAAATTGTGAATGTGAACGATCTGCCCACTCGAACTTCCCCGCCAACGTCACTCTGCGGCTTACCAAGCAGGGATAGATTACGAAAAGGTTTCTTCTCGCTTTTGTCAACATTAAATCCACATACTCAAATCACGCAATGGCAGCTGCGAAACCCATCATTCCACTCCTGCGGTTGGCAGTAGGGAGCGTTGGATGTACTCGAGTAACAAAAGCAACCTTCTCCAGTACAAGTCCAATATTCATGAACAGCAGCCGCCACAAAACTGAACCTTTGCCCGAATATCTGCTCCCATTCTTGAGAGAGAGAAGGGCATATCTACTATTCCATCGACAGTTCAGATCATCCCGACTGTCTTGCAATAATACCCAATCAAAGCGGGGTTTCTTTTCATCACCTACCCCCAAAGCTGTGGCTGCTACAATCAACCCTCGGAAAGACGAGGAAGGAAATGACATGCTGATCGATATTACTTCTCGTGCTGCAACAGTGAGACTTTCAACTGTTTGGTATGAGGAACTTTGATGCTAACAGGTCGCAAGCGTCTCCAAGAAATCATGTTCAAAGATTCTAATCCTAAGCTCGCACTGCGTGTTCGAGTCGAATCCGGCGGCTGCCATGGTTTTCAATACCTCATGTCACTCACCAATACCTCAGATATCTCTCCGGAGGATGATACTGTGTTTGAAGCTACCGATGGCTCTGGAGCAAAAGTTGTAATGGACGAACCGAGTTTGGAATTACTGAAAGGGAGTAAAATAGACTATACCATGGAGTTGATAGGGAGCCAGTTCAAAATTGTTGGTAATCCGGCGGCAACGAGCAGCTGTGGCTGTGGAACGAGTTTTGATATCAAAGGGTGATGGAGCTTCTGCACTTATACGAACGACCATGGACGCTAAATTTGAACATGCTGCTGTCTCAACGATTAGAGCCACATGCCATATCAGGTTCCTATGAGGGGTGATACTCCAATCCAGCCACTGAACTGGAAATTGCGGGACTAGAAAATTAAACCACCGATATCATGTTGTCGGAAGAAACGTGGAGCAACCAAAGATTACGGCAGCGCGTGAAGAGCCTGGACTTCATGAAAAGCTGGCGGACAATATCTCAGGCGTATTTCTCCAGTTCTTTGGCGAAGAAGACTGGATCATCAAGTCTGCAAAAAGCTATCCTCCCACCGGTTGGACATTGAGATTTGTTTGTCTCTCGGACAACTATAGGAAGTTACTGTAATACCTGGCAGTGAGTGGAGCAGGGCAATATATATATTAATAGACAAACCAAGTCAGTGCTGCCCAAAGGTGCCATGTTCGCGCGCTCAGCTTGGTGGTCGGTATTATCAATCACCTACGGCGCAAGAAGAAAGAGGCGAGGGAGAACTACTATGTTCTCCATTGTCGACCTCTAACGCAGTATATAGAATTCAAAGCTATTGCCTCGTCTTTAATACAAGTCTCCTTTGATGAATTTGATTCACTTGCTCCCCTCGTCCCAAGCCTCATCCAAGGGTTTCCAAATCTGGTGAGACCTTTGATTAGTCATGGATGACACTCAAGACCACGCTAACAGCCCGCCTTGCAACAAAAAATTTAATTTTCCAAACCTCAAAGCCAACATCACACCTTACAAGTTACAACACCTTTACCCTTTTTGACCTTTCTCATCTCAGTTTCGCCTTCCTCTTTAACTATCATTTCCCGACATTCGAAAAAGCAACAAAGATGTCTTACGGAGGCGGCTACGGCAGTTCTCGTGGTGGAGGATATGGAGGTGCCAGTGGAGGATATTCTAACGGGTACGACGACTACCGCTCAGGTGGTGGATATGCAGGAGCTCGCGACTATTCTACAACCTATTCCCACGGGTATGACTATCCAGGTTTAGACGTTGAAGTCTAAGTGTGCCCTGTGTATCATCTCTTAGCAATCTCTCACCTCAAATCCCTTCTTTGTTCTCGTGTCGCGCCATCTGTTGCGACTCGCTAGTACTGACGCATGCGGAGATTTAGTGGTAGCAACGGATACTCTGGCGGCGGCAGCAACGGCTACTCAGATGGTTACTCGAACGGAGGTGGTGGCGGCTACGGTGCTTCCACTAACGGCTACGGAGGTGGAGGATCATACGGAGGTGGCTATGGCGGAGGTGCTGGAGGCGACAAAATGTCTAACCTTGGAGCTGGCTTGAAGGCACAAAAATGGGGTAAGGTGTTCTCAACTCAAGTTCTACGTTTGGCCTCTAACATTCCCCACAAGATCTTGCAACGATGCCAAAATTCGAAAAATCGTTCTATAAAGAAGATCCAATTGTCAGTTCCCGCTCCGACCGTGATGTGGAAGCCTTTCGTAGACAAAAGGAAATTACAATTCAGGGTAAGAATGTGCCACGACCTGTGCAGACGTTTGACGAAGCCGGGTTCCCGAAGTATGTCATGGACGAGGTCAAGGCCCAAGGATTCGACGCACCTACAGCTATCCAATCTCAAGGCTGGCCCATGGCGCTTTCCGGACGTGATGTCGTTGGCATTGCAGAAACAGGATCCGGCAAGACCTTGACATATTGCTTACCGGCTATCGTTCATATTAATGCACAGCCTCTACTTGGACCCGGAGATGGACCGATCGTTCTGGTTTTAGCACCAACCCGTGAGCTGGCCGTTCAGATCCAACAGGAAATCACCAAATTTGGAAAGTCCTCTCGCATCCGTAACACCTGTGTTTATGGTGGAGTTCCTAAAGGCGGCCAGATTCGCGACCTAGCTCGCGGTGTTGAGGTTGTCATAGCTACACCAGGTCGTCTTATTGACTTGTTAGAGTCCGGCAAGACTAACCTTCGTCGTGTTACTTATCTTGTCCTTGACGAAGCAGATCGTATGCTGGATATGGGTTTCGAGCCTCAAATCCGAAAAATCATTGACCAGATCCGCCCAGACCGTCAGACATGCATGTGGTCGGCTACCTGGCCTAAGGACGTCCGTCAGCTTGCCTCGGATTACCTCCAGGATTTTATTCAAGTTAACATTGGATCCATGGATCTTTCAGCTAACCATCGTATCACTCAAATCGTGGAGATAGTTTCGGAGTTTGATAAGCGTGAAAAGATGACCAAGCATCTTGAGCGCATCATGGAAGACAAGGATAACAAGGTCCTTATCTTTACTGGTACTAAACGTGTAGCCGACGACATTACTAGGTTCCTACGGCAAGACGGTTGGCCAGCATTATGTGAGTATCACGAGCCGAACTCCAATTAGTGTCGAATACTAATAGTTTTACAGCAATCCACGGAGACAAGCAGCAGCATGAGCGTGATTGGGTGCTAAATGAGTTCAAGACGGGAAAGAGTCCCATAATGGTAGCCACTGATGTGGCTTCCCGTGGTATTGGTATGATTGATTGCGCTACACGCCCCCTCCCCTTCCCACAGTTGACGTCGTGTGGCTCTGTATGTGACGCTCTGCTCTCTGCAAAGGTTTGCTCTATCAGTGCCATCATCCGGTCCAGGCTCGTCGTGTCTTCTTTTGGTTCTCTAGCCAGGAGAACCTTGGATATTCAGTGCAGTGTGGTTCGCTACATCTCTCATTCCGTCTCATTATGTACCATCAGGGTACCGAGGCGGATTGGACTTTCCTTGACATGTTCAAGCTGCATTTCCAAGGTTTCTCCAGGACCACGATAAGTTGCCGTGCCTTGGACCAGGCAGTTGTGAGACCTGTCCTCAGTGCAGAGAGCCGAGTTGAGAGCATTCAGATAGCTACGGCTTCACACGACCATCATTGGGATCGTTTTGCTTTACCATATTTGCTTGAATGCTAACCCCCTTGAAGACGTTAAGAACATTACTCATGTCCTGAATTATGACTACCCCAATAATTCAGAGGACTACGTTCATCGTATTGGCCGTACTGGTCGGGCGGGATCGAAGGGTACCGCCATCACTCTGTTCACCACTGACAGTAAGTTGCCCCCATCTTGAAATTCTTGATAACTATAGCTAACCTGAAAACTCGCAGATTCGAAACAAGTATGTCGCCTACCACCTACGCTTTTAGCTTAATGGCTATATACTAATAATCTTTTTCTTATAGGCACGTGATCTAGTAGCAGTTCTCACCGAATCCAAACAGCAGATTGATCCTCGGCTTCATGAAATGGCTCGCTACGGAGGAGGTGGCGGTGGCGGTCGATATGGCGGTGGCCGTGGAGGTGGAGGTGGACGCGGAGGCCGTGGAGGATTCATCAGCTCAAACTCTGCGCCTATGGGTGGAAATCGTCGTTGGTAAACTGTTCATTCTTCTTTCGAGGACCGCTTCCCATCTCTTACACTCGTACTTGTGGTGATTTCGACAATTGTCGATTCGCATATCTCGGTGTTCTATGGCGAGCTTATGCCTTCACCAGACTGGCAACGGGTTTGGTCTGTGCATTAGATTTTCCTAGCGTCCTAGTTTCTTTGCCGTCCTAAGGCAGCTATGCTCATGGCTTGCTCAGATACGAGCATTTGTGGAAGGGCTCCTCATGAGAACATTGAGCATCATAGATTGTCTATTTAGAGATACTCAGCTTAGATGAAAATTTTCAAACCTTGCGGCCTTCCTTAGTTACTGGAGATTTAGAGCGAAGGCATCTTAGGCTTGGCTTTAATTGACTACTCCAGTATAGGCAGCTGTTGACTGCTTGCTATGGGATCTATCTCCGTGTTAAGTTGACGGTTCTTTTTAGTCTGAGGTTCCGGGGCTGGACTTCGGTCAGCAAAGATATAGCTTTCCAACCAAAGCTACAAACCTTTCTCGTTCTGCTGAACATAAAACCTCCGCAAGAGCATTATCGCTTCTTCGCGAAAAAGGCCTCCATGAGCAGGATACGGAGGGTCTACACTCGGACTGTGCAAATCTTATCAACGTCGCTTTCCCGACTCCAAGGAAACGCACTTACTCAGAGTGAATAGAGAGCACACTTCCAGTACCCCCAAAGCGATCATTAGAACAGCCATAATAGACTGTGCGGATGCCGTATTGACGTAAAGCGGAGGCACACATAATGCAAGGTTCAACCGTTACGTAGAGGTCAGTCTGGTGGAAGATGGAGATGGGGTGTGATTGGAGGATCGAGGCGATGGCAACAAATTCTGCATGGCGGGTACCCTGCACAAAAGTTATCAATATATTGATCTAGAGCAATGGTTTTGAGGTGTGTTAACATTCAACGATTTATTAGTGTCGTTCATCCCTCGACCAATGATTTCATTGTTATGCACGAAAACACATCCTACAGGAGTTTCATCGGATTGAAGAGCTTTTTCTGCCTACTTCAATGAGATGTGGAACTTCGAGATCTGGGCAGGATTATCTGTAATACCATGTTCAAAGCTTCTCGCATGAAATAGCGATGATCAATTCCTGTGGGTGGGGTTTTCTGCCCCAGGGTTGCGTTAGGAACACTTTCTTCCATGATGATGTGTTTTCACGTCTACAAGTGAAGTATGTTATACTCGCCATGAACTCGCCATGAACTTTGTTAAACATGCGCTCGGTAAATGACACATGTATTCATTACTAGCTTATGTTAAATATGCGACTAGGAAATACATTACACTTCTATCGTTAGCTGAAGCGCAGGCGCGTCCTACAGCACAGACAGTTGAGTTGAATTTCTGCTGATAGGCATGCACATTTGAGTTATCATGGCCCCAAGCAGAGGTAGTCTCAATAATGCTGCGGTTAGGCCAACACTACAGATCGAGGATCCGCCGCCGTCTACGCTCGCTGCTCAAATTGTCGACAGTCTAACCAAAAGGAAAGAGCATTCAAAGTATCAAGACCAAGAGAGCTTTCGACAGCTACTCCGGGAAATTCTTGATGTTGATGATGGGCGCCCGGATTCTATTGAGACAAATGTTGAGGTGAATCATAAGATCATCTACGTTGTCGTCAGAAGCGGGATCGAAGTGTTGTTCCAAGATGATCCCTTTAACGGGAAAGACGATTTGACGCAGCAGTGTCTTAGTAGCCTTGCTGTGATAAGGTTGACAATACAGCGGTCGCCCGAGGTCCTATTTTTTACACCTAAGATTCATGAACCGGACCCCAAGCTGGGTGGTCCGTTGTTCTTATGGCTCGCACCCAAGCTTTTATCTCTCCTAGCCTGGAGCGGAGACTTTAGAATCCAAGAAGCCGCTCTTAGAGCACTGCAGACGATCTTGGAAATTGAGAGAAAGACACATTGCAGGGGCATAATGCCACAAAGTGTTCTGAAATACATTCAAGGTTGCGTGAAAGGTGAGTCAAGTACCTGAATGCTGATCCATCTATAAGTAATGAACCTTACAAAGACCTTCTCTATTTCGTCGAGGCCTCAAGCTCAATATTTCCCAACAACAATGGCTTGAATCAAGCGGTCGTTCCTACACTGGCAACAATTTCCGAAGTCTGTCCCGCAACCCTAGGGAAAGATGATTTGAAGCACTCCTCACAGGTTTCTATTAAGAGTCCATCGCAAGCATTTACCATCCTAATTCGTCTCCTTTCAATGTTTTGTTCTCCTTCCGCAAATGGGCTCAAAGAGGACAAGAAAGAGCATGTCCTCGTTCCCAACTATGCGTGGATGCTAAGCTCCCTCACACGTATATGGAACATAATAGCAAGTGATGGGACGTATTCGGTCTTAAGTGACGTTTCCTCGGATAGTATTGTGATCTTTTTGGATACTGTACGTAACGCCTCATCGGGTCTTGCAGCAATCAAGTATGAGTCCGGCACTGCATCTAGGACATTCATCTTACTAGCCCAAGCTATTGCTAGTCTTCTACACGTGAAACGGGTTCGGTTGTCTGCTCTTCTCAATAAATCGATCTGTCTAGGTCTTTTTGAACTAGCTAGCCTAATTCGACGTGCACTACCCAGCTCACACACGTTCAGAGAGCACATCCTTCCTACCCTTCTGGAAATAAGAGATGCTGATAATCGCTTCGAAAGCTTTAATGAGGATGTTCAGGTGCGTCTAGGTATTGCTCATTGAATGGTGTAGCTCGCTAATCTCTTTCACAGCAAGCTATCTCGCTAGCGATCTATTTTTGCTGTGAAAATCGTAATCGCGGCTCTTCGCTGAAGAGCCTTGATCAAGAATTCTCCTTTAGCCAGGTTGATCTACAACAAGCTTGCATCAAACACTTCTACGGTGCTGGGCTTATATATGAGATCAATGACAACAACAGGCCGCAAAAGCGAGCTCGGCTCTCCCTTTCAGACAAAGCTCAGCCGGATGCTGATATCCTACTAGACCTGATGTCACAGCTGATGAATCTGCTCGGATGCGAACATTTTACGAATCTGACTGACCTAAGTGGAATTGTAATGTAGGGAATCATCTCTCTTTAAGCTCTAGATATGGTCCTGACAGCCGATAGGGAGCACTATTCAAGCTTGTCGGAGAATGATCAGTGTTTATTTTATTCTATCGCTGGTCAATTAGCTTGTGCCGGCGCTCGAACCCTATCACCATCTTCAAAATCCAGTGGGCAAATACTGCGGAAACAATGCTCTGTATGTGATACTCAATCAAGGATTGTTTGTAAAAGGCCGAGGTGGGAGGTTGCTGATTCGGAAGCGCTGCTCTCAATGATGGCCAACGTACTCCAGCTTCCACAAATGCAAAAGCGGAGACGGACCAGAGTCGCGGCGATGCTGGCCCTGAAACAAATACTTTCACATTGCGGGAATGTCAACCATTTGGATCTCGCCACGTCTGTGTTCGGTCAGTGGTGCTTACGGGCTTTGCGTAGCTCATTGAGGGACTTACGCATTGCTGCTGGGTAAGTCAAGTGGGACCATCGCTTTTAGATATCGTTGACCTCTTCAAGGCGAACCTTGCCCGTTTTTTTACAGGACTCCATTGATGAAATGATTCTACGTAACAATCGCGTTGTCGCTTTAGATTTCCTGCGTACATTATCTGAGAAGAGTGAGCTGGTGCTACAGGAAACCTGCATCCAAGCCTGGGGACAGATCGCTCGGTAGGCTCATCGTCACGTCGCAAAACATATGCGCTGACGGTGTCATCAAAGTGTATCGACTGGAGACGAAACAAACATTGTTCTACTTCGACTCGTGGAGTATTTGGGTCACACGCATTCGCTAGTTTGTGGATTAGCATACGACGAGGTCAGTACTGTGCATGTGTGCACCAGAAAGATGCTAATAGAAAGAAGATTCAACGAATATCAATTTACTCGCTTTCAACCCCGATGCGGCTCTTCACGCCCTACTGGCGTACTATTGCGGTAATGGTAGTGCAGGATTTGCAGCGTCGTCCTCAGGTTGCGCAGCAAATGTCCGATTTGCTAGCAATGACCGTTACGGACTTCTTACGACTCACGCAATATTATACAACCCCGGTCCTTGTGCTTACCAAGAAGCGTGATATCCTACAAAGAGTTGCGGGTGCTTGTGGTCGTTCAATCAAGGATCAATGTATGGATCATAATAATTTGGCCGCAATTCTCGCTTATATTTTACTACAACCTTTGAAAGAAACGGAAGAAATGATCATGGGATTACTTCAGGCCGTGTCCGCAGAGTTCGACCAAGTCGATTGTTCGGAGTTAGTCAAGGGAGAACCAATGCTAACAGCATCAGAACTCCTCAAAGCCGCCGGCGAGAACGACGACGTTAAAAGATCAAGAGTAAGCTATGACCCGCACAATTGTGTAAGACTACCTAACGTTGGACTGTGCAGGCCTACCAGGCGCTTAACTGCGTTGCTAACATTACGCACGGTAAAGCTGTACCTACCAGGAATACAGCTCGGAAGACTGAAGTCCTTGGCCCATTCTTCGAGACACATGTCCTTGGTATAATGGCACATCTCTCCGACACGATAAATGACGGGAAAGGCCCGCAATCTATTGCAGAGAAGAAGCGGTGTCTTGGAGCTATCAGAGAAATGATCAAATTGGCGAAGAGTCACATCAGCAATGGACTGCCTCAGGTATAACCCACAATGCCGCCATACACGAGTCAAACTGAATCAGGTAACAGATTTGTGCATGCTTACGTTCGGCAGTAGAGAACAAAGAGCTCTCCAATCAAGCCTTCAAAGCATGGATAATTATGATGGGCACTTTGGGAGAAGACGAGATTGGGACACTCGTGGATCCCACGTTTGCGATCGTTGCTCAACATTGGAATTATCTTGATTCGGGGACGCAAACGCAGGCCCAGGAGATGATCAGTCAATTACTCAAGTCTCACGCTGGCATGATCCGTGATATTGTGAACACCATACCATCCCTAGCAGGGATACCTCTGATGTCCAAGTTTGAGGAGGAGCTTGGCAGATTTAGAGCCCAGATGGACCTCAAGCATCAGTATCAAGCCTTCAGCCAGCGTTGTCAAAACGAGAATATTACTGTGGTGGCTCGAGCGTTAATTGAGCTAGAAGCCTTCCTTGAAAAGCACCAGGACTTTCTTCACGAAGCGGCAGTAAGTGAACAGCCGGACCCAGTAGTAGCCCAGCTCACTCGCTCTATACTTGATGCTTGTGTTCTCTTCAGTGAATCACATACAGACATCTCTAGCCTCTGTGCGAGATGTCTTGGACTCATTGGTTGCTTAGACCCCACACGAATCGAAGCCGTCAAGGAGAAGAGAGAGATGCTGGTGGTGTCAAATTTTGGAGACGAATACGAAACAATCGATTTCATTGTCTTCTTTCTCCAAGAGGTGCTAGTCAAGGCTTTTCTCTCTGCGAGCAGTCCTAAAGCCCAGGGATTCCTTGCATACGCCATGCAAGAATTGCTAGGCTTCTGCGGTTTTACTGCATCGGTGACGCTCCGCCCCCGTGAGGTACATATGAGTGGCAACTATGCCAGGTGGGTTGCGCTTCCTGAATCGGTGAGGAACACTCTGACACCTTTTCTTACGTCCAAATATGTGGTCACTCCAGGAGTGGCGCAGGCCATGTGCGTTTATCCACTTTATACATCCAAGATAAGTCACGGGCAGTGGCTTCGCGTTTTTGTATACGACCTTCTTAGGAATGGAGTAGGAGAAAACCCGCAAATGATATTTCCCGTCTTCGCTCTGCTTATTCGAACCCAAGATATCTCCATCTCGAACTTTCTTTTCCCCTTTGCAGCCTTGAATGTTATTGTTGACGGGACAGAGCGCCAGAAGCTACAAGTCGGGAAAGAATTACTAGCAGTCTTGCGTCACTCATTGCCCGAAGATAGCACAGCCACAAGAGAGAATACCATTCTGTGCAGCCAGGTAAGTCGTTGTTTCCTTGTATTACAAGCAACACTAACTCAGTCTGTGTAGAACGTCTTTCAAGTCCTTGATTATCTTGCACGTTGGATGCATGAGAAGAAGAAGTCGATTGGTGTCATGAGGATGACGGCGGCAAGGCTTGGGCGGTTACCTGCTGAGGTCGAGGAAACGACAAACAATGCACCGGTAGAGAGTGTGGAAAGAATCCTCAGTATGATCCCAGCCGAAGTGATCTCTCGTCGAGCTGTTGAGTGCAAATCATATGCCCGTGCTCTATTTCATTGGGAACAATACATACGGCAACAAAAACAACACGCTACGAGCAGAGGTTATGATAGCCTTGAGCCGCTATATGAGAGACTGCAAGACATCTATACACAGATTGATGAACCTGATGGTATAGAGGGTATCTCGGCTCATTTGCAAGTACTCAATATCGACCAGCAAATCCTCGAGCATCGTAAAGCGGGACGATGGACCGCAGCTCAAAGTTGGTACGAATTGCAACTTACCGAAAGGCCACACGATGCCGACGTACAGCTCAACCTCTTAACCAGTCTCAAAGAATCCGGCCAGTACGGTAAGTTACTTAGCTAATCGTCTAGAAGGCCATCTTGTACTAACGTGGCACAAGACGTATTATTAAATCAAATCGAGGGCTTTCAGCCATCGCAGGCCAGTACTCAATTATCTTTACCATTCGCCGTTGAGGCATCTTGGGTGACTGGAAAGTGGGCAAAACTCAAGAAGTATCTAACAGAGTCTAGATTGACCCTAGGTGGTGATTTCAATGTTGGAGTCGGCAGCGCGCTCTTAGCATTGTCCCAGGATGAGACCGACAACTTCTCTGATATCTTAGACAGACTGCGGCAAAATACCGCAAAAAGCCTTTCAGCAACAAATGCAGTGTCATTGCAATCGTGCCATGATGCTATGCTTCAGTTTCACGTACTTACCGAAATCGAGGTCATTAGCGGCATACGGAACAAGGAAGATATGGAGAGGTCAAGCCTTGTCAAGTCTTTGAATCAGCGATTAGATGTTCTCGGAGCTTTCCTATCGGATAAGCAATACATATTGGGGCTGCGGCGAGCGACAATGCAGGTATCAAAGTGAGTCTCCTGCTTCAATGTCTCGGACATCAGCTCACTTTCTAGACGCAATTTTGAGAAGATCGATGTCGCATCTGCTTGGCTGATAAGTGCCAGACTGGCGCGCAAAGGTGGCTTCACACACCAGGCTTTCAATGCTGTTCTCCATGCGTCTCAACTTGGCGATGACTCCGCGACTATTGAACATTCTCGCCTTTTGTGGAGCGAGGGTCATCATCGCAAAGCAATCCAAAGTCTGGAGGGTGCCATAGCTGCGAATGCGTTCAGATCTTACGACTATACCCAGGCAGATCAGTCCATGACAGCCCACAACCAAGGTAAACAGCAACAGCAGCAAAACCTGCTCAAGGCAAGGGCGCATCTTCTCCTCGCCAAGTGGATTGATAGGGCTGGGCAGACACAGTCAGATGTTATCATTGGCCAATACAAGCAAGCAGTTGACTCCCACAATAGGTGGGAAAAGGGCCATTATTACCTTGGCAAACATTATAACAAGCTCCTTGAGTCAGAGAAGGCGAAGACGCCAGGGAAGCAAGCCCAGACTTTCATCACAGGTGAAACCGCAAAATTGGTTATTGAGAACTACCTCAGATCGCTGGCTTTCGGGGCAAAGTATATCTATCAAACAGTACCCAGAATATTGACTCTATGGCTTGAACTTGGCACGGACGCCGAGTTGCCCTTGGATCCCAAATACGGAACCGACGAGAACTTTCGTAACCATACTGCTGCCCAACGACGAAAACTACTTGGAGCTGTGCATACGCAATTGAAGAAGTACGTCGACAGACTGCCGCCTTTTGTATTTTACACGGCACTTTCCCAGATAGTAGCTCGAATCTGCCATACAAACCGAGCGGTCAATGACTTGCTCATCGATATCGTCGCAAGAGTTGTTACCCACCATCCTAAGCATGCTCTTTGGACATTGTTAGCTGTTGTGAAATCAGCGTCGAGAGACCGAGCCAGCAAAGGCCTCACGTGCATGAGCAAGGTCTTGGAATATTCCAAGAAGCTGAGGAGTGAAACGGATATATCTGAATTGAGAGCACTTGTCCAGAGGGGTCAAAAGCTCTCTGATCAACTGCTGCGTGTTTGCGAGGCCGATATCCCTGGCAAGCCTTCGACGGTTAGCATTAGTCGGGACCTTGGTTTCAATCATGGCTTTCCTCCCTGTAAACTTGTTATACCTCTGGAATCGACCTTGACTGCGAGCCTTCCTACTGTGACTGATAACGTCAACATGAAAACACACAAGGCACTGTCCAAAGAACCTTTGACTATATCGTCCTTTCTCGATGAAGTATTAGTCCTGAATTCCCTTCAAAGGCCACGCAGAATTAGCGTTCGCGGCTCAGATGGCCACGTCTACGCCCTTCTCTGCAAACCCAAAGACGATCTCCGTAAGGACCAACGATTAATGGAGTTTAATGCTATGATCAATCGCTCCCTGAAGAAAGATGCAGATTCCAGTAAACGCCGTCTCTACATCAAAACCTACGCCGTAACCCCTTTGAACGAAGAATGTGGCCTCATCGAATGGGTCGATAACCTCAAAACCCTCCGAGACATTCTTCTCAGCATCTACAAACAGAAGAATATTCAACCCAACTACGGTGAGCTGCGCAACCTCCTCAACGAAGCAACTTCCTCCCCGAAGAAAATGCCGATCTTCCAATCCAAGGTCCTTGCGCAATTTCCCCCGGTCTTCCACGAATGGTTTGTCGAAATGTTTCCTGAACCGGCCGCCTGGTTCACCGCACGACTGCGCTACACCCGCTCCTGCGCCGTCATGTCCATTGTCGGCCACGTCCTCGGTCTCGGCGATCGCCACGGCGAGAACATCCTCTTCGAAGAAGGTAACGGCGGCACCTTCCACGTCGACTTCAATTGCCTCTTTGACAAAGGGCTCACCTTCGAGAAACCCGAGCTCGTCCCCTTCCGCCTCACCCATAACATGGTCGACGCCTTCGGAGCCTACGGCTACGACGGGCCTTTTCGCAAATCGGCCGAGCTAACCTTGCAAATCCTACGTCAGAACGAGGACACGCTGATGACGATTCTGGAGACGTTTGTATATGATCCGACGACGGACTTCATCGGCAAGAAGAAGCGCAAAGAGAATCCGATCGTGCCGGATACGCCCGAGGGGGTGCTGGAGCAGGTGCAGAATAAGGTTAGGGGGTTTTTGGGAGGGGAGAGCGTGCCGTTGAGTGTGGAGGGGTATGTGCAGGAGTTGGTGGCGATGGCGACGGATGAGTGGAGGTTGGCGAGTATGTATATTGGGTGGTGTGCTTTCTTTTAGTCTGAGTATTGGATCTCTAGTGACGGCAGAACACTGTCAGATATACTATTTGGTCATTGTTCAAATTCCCTATAGATCATTGCCTTTTTCAGTGTATTCGCCAAACGTTCTCCGACCCCTTTTTTATATCTCGTCAGAACCGTCTCATAAGCCGTCCGGTATCCTCAAGGCGTCTCTAACATCTTTTCCCCCCGTGGTATCCATGGCTTTGGATGATATGGATTGAACTTGTGACACTGACAGCGATGAAAGATCCTAGATCATAGAGTGAGAACTCAATTGACGTCTCGAAGTCCTACGTCGAGACCAAGCACCAAACCCCCCTCATTTGAACCTCTCACTCAATATCCCTTCCAACCTTCCATTTCTTCAGATCCGCAATGAACATCTCTCTTCTACTTTCCCGAGTTCCCTTTTTCCATCTTTCCGAATTCGCAACTCTGCAACCTTCCGCACCTTATCAAAACTTAGCTTGAACAATCTCCTGTTATATGCTCGTAGCGAGAGATAAGGATAGGACATCTGGACTTGAAAAGATTGAGACTAGAGAACAGTAAATCAGGTACTTAATTGCCATGAACTACTAAGAAAAGATAAATTGGAAATCCATTTGACGTCCTTCACGCCTGGTTCGACAGCCAGTGAGGGGCCCTGCTGCATGTCTCTAGTTCCCTACCTGATGCTCCGTACAAAACCTTGACTCAGAACTGTAGACTCGATCGCGCAGCTGATTCGCGTGAAGGAAGATGCTTTTAGTACTAAGACTTACAAACTAGAACCCCGTCGGACCATTATCACAAGGAATCCCACCCTAAAACGCAACCATCTCAGCAATCCCATCCATCTCCCTGTCAAAATTCTTATGCTGAGAGATATTAAACGTGTAAACATCAATAAAGTCCTTGGCCCCCTGGACCATATTGATAGCCTCCTTGAAGCTTTCAGGCTTTGCAGCCCCAGCAGTAACAACTCCATAGCTCTCAACCACATCGTAACTGCCCTTCTCACTAAAGTTCATTCCCTCAACCCCACAAGCCATCTTCACCAACTCCACGGCTTCCCCGGTGGCGCCAATGGCTTTCAAGTGTCCAAAAGCTTCGCGAACCCAGTGAACGACACGTCCTTGTTTTTTGAGCGTTTGGACGTGCGAGCCACCGGGGACGAAGACGGAGTCGAACATGGTTGATCGCATGCCTTCAAAATGATGGTCTGGCTGGATACCTTTACCACTCTTGCTCTCTCCATCGGCGAAGACAGTCTGCCGCTTGTGGCCGATGACGACGGGGAAGGCTTTTGCGGTAGTGAGGGCGGCCATGACGCCATTGAAGGCGATGGGGTCATAACCGTCCGCAACCAGGATGGCGACGCGGCGGGAAGCGATGGTGGGTTTTTCGGCGTTAAAGACCGTCATACTGAGATTGCCGGACTTGTTACCATGGTTTGGTTTGCCCTGCTCAGATGGAGTTGGGGCGCCGGCTTTTTCGGCTACAGCTTTGGCGAGCTCCAAGTCGATATCGCAGAGACGCTCGATCATGCGGTTGTAGACGATGGGTTCATCGCAGTGGTCCAATTCGAAGCTCAACGCGGCGATGATATGGGTTTTCTCTGGGGGAGTTTGAGAGTTCCAGAAGAGCTGGGCTTGGGAGATGTGGTCTTTGAACTTCTTGGACTTGAGGCGTTGCTTCATGCCTGCTACTTTCTCAGGCCAATCGATGTAGGCTCCCTCAGCTTTGGTAGCGGGTTTAATGGAGTGGAACCGGTTGGGCCAGTAATTGACTTTGCCGGCATGAATCTTGTGCTGGCCTTGCCCGTCACGGTTTTGATTCATGACGGGACAGACAGGACGGTTTATTGGCAATTGTTGCCAATTGATGCCGAGTCTCGAAAGCTGGGTGTCGAAATAAGAGAAGTTCCGGCCTTGAAGAAGGGGGTCGTCAGAGAATCCGATTCCGGGAACAATGTGACTGGTACAGAAGGCGACCTGCTCGGTCTGTGAGAAGAATTCGTCAATATTACGGTTGAGTTCCATCTCGCCAATGTATCGAACTGGGACTAATTCTTCCGGCCAGACTTTTGTAGCATCCAGGATGTCGAAGTCAAAGTCATCCTGTTGCGACTCCTTCAAGATCTGAATACCGAATTTCCAAGTAGGATATACCCCTTTTGCGATAGCTTCATACAAATCCACACGATGGAAATCTGGGTTCTGACCGGCCAGTTTGAGAGCCTCGTCCCAAACGAAAGAATGTACGCCAAGCGTGGGAGTGAAGTGGAATTTTACGAACGATCTCTCGCCATTAGCGTTGTCGAGGGTGAAGGTGTTGACTCCAAATCCCTGCATCATTCTGTAGGATCGAGGGATACCGCGATCTGACATTACCCACAGGAACATGTGCGTAGCCTCAGAATGGAGGTACTGGAAGTCCCAGAAGTTGTTGTGAGCAGTTTGGGCCTGAGGAACCTCGGTGTCAGGCTCCGGCTTTGCAGCGTGCACTATCGGACATGTCAGCGTGGACATGGCGCCCCGGAGGCAGAATATAACGAACCTAGATCGGGAAACTTCATAGCGTCCTGGACGAAGAAAACAGGAATGTCGTTGCCCACAATATCCCAATTTCCTTCTTCGGTGTAGAATTTTACGGCGAAACCTCGTACGTCACGTACAGTATCTGCACTCCCTCGACTTCCAACGACGGTAGAGAACCGCACAAATACTGGAGTTGTGCGGGAGGTATCTGTGAGAATGCCTGCGTGGGTGACGTCTTCTGCGCTTTCGTACAGTTTGAAGGTGCCAAAAGCGCCAGTTCCTCTTGCATGGACGACACGTTCCGGGATACGCTCATGGTCAAATCGATGAATCTAGGGAATTCTCAGTCGCCTTAAACATGAGAGGTTTGGTATGGAACATACCTTTTCACGCCCATGGGTGTCCTCGAGCAACGCAGGACCGTAACGATCCTCGGTGGACACGCTCAGCCAGTGGTCAGTATCGCCGACCTTCTGGCCAAAGTCAGTGGTGATCCTAGTATTAGTGTCTTCGGTGTTGTAAGTGTCTTTGGCGATATCCGCTAATTTCGGGTTATTAGTGGTAGAGTCGTTCAAGTTTATGGCCTTTTGGAGGCCGCTCGATACTGTTGAAGCCATGATTGCGTCCATCTAATTCATTGAATGGTGAGATAGAAGAAGAAGAAGAAGAAGAAGAGAATGCTCAACCAGCGGGGTACTCGGACTTGGAGGAAATGATGTAAAAGTATTCAGGTTGTATTTGCGGGCATGCGAAAGCGTGATGACGTAACATGTGAAGGAATGGGAATCTTCGATTGGGGCAGTTTGCTTTACTAAGAAGAATGCTGGTGAACAGGATGCTCGTTGCTCTGGAGTTCGCCTTTTGATATGTGCAGCGACATCAGACCAAGTACTCTATGGTATGTTGGCAGTTGTGGCGTCACCACTATCACAAGTCGACATATCAGCAATGGGGTACCGGTAGGAAGATTGATCCACAACTACGGATGCCATGATTAGATGTCCATCTCTCTAAGGTGCCCATGATATCCATTCTTGGTGGTGGTGGTGGTGGTGGTGTCGTCAGGATACCCATCCACGCCATCTAACAGTATGCTTCGCTGAGGTAGCTAGCTACCTTAGGTAGAGGAAGAGCTTGGTAGAACTGTAGAAGATGCCTGGCCCAGGTACCCAGCGATCTGCCGGCGTATGGAAGCATGCTTTGTTTTTGACGCATCGTTCTACATGAAAATTCCGGTCGACAGCTCTTCGATGTGAAAGAATTTGACCCATGGCTGAGGAAAGCGTCCATTATCAAAAGGTCAGATGTCGCGGTGCCAAATGATTTTACTTTTACTTTATTCTACTCCTCCGTACGGTATTAGCGTATGCAGAAAGGTTTAGAATCCTTGGCATTCATTTTCGCTCTGCCCCACGGTGATCCGTTTATATGAGGAATTCGAAATTCAACCCCATCGCCCCCCCAATTGCCCAAAATTGAAGCTATTCAGACCTCTTTGTTTGTTGACGTTCCTGACGTTCTTTCAGCTATGCCGGGACCACTTCCTGCAAGCCTTCGCTCCAAAATACTACGTCTTCTGCTACTTCATTGGACTCCTTCGGCAATCGCTGAAGAGGTTCATTGTTGTCCTGCCACTGTATATAATGTTCAAGAGAATCTCTTTATGTATAACTCATCTTTTAGATCTCAATTTCGATCCAAAGGCGCTTCTCGAAAGATCTTCAAGATCGCTGAAAATGGCCTCATAGCCTATCTCGAAGAACAGTCGTGAATCATGCAGAAAGAGATGATCTGATACATATGAAAGAAGTGAGACATTAACGTGCATCAATTCACGATATCAAGAATTCTGAAGAGAAGAGACTGAAGTATTAAAAAAGAACAGCGTGTAGAAGTCAGACAAAACGATGAGCTTCGTTTGAATTGAATAGCAGACATGCTTCGTTTGACGGTCGAACAGCTCGTGTTCGTGAATGAGTCTTTATTCAACGAGATCACAGACTGACGTCATCAAGTCTATGTTCTCGTTGATCAATCAGCTCGCTATCAAGTCTTCAGAATGAGAGAGCATTGCTGAAGTGTTCTTTCGATCTATATGAAAGACGAATATTTATTCTGCATCGATATTCGCGAGAATTGATTCAACGACGAGGCTTTCTTTTGATGACTAGCAGATGAACTGCTATCTCTATGCAGTTTCTTTTTGACTTCAAGAAGTGTGATCATCATGAATAACGCAAGTGTTCATTGCAATAGTCGAATTGAAGAGTTCATCATCTCACACGAATGTCAGATAAGCTATTTGCCTCGTTAAATTGATGATCTATCATTGATATGAATGTCAGATGTGATATTTGCCTTTCTACTCATCGAATTACAATCTCATAGAACTCATCTTTAGCGTATTAAAGATCTGAGTTCGTAGACATTTTGACGAGACATGATCTCATTTTGAAGGCATCTTTGATGACTTTCTTCATTACGCTGTTGAACGAAGCGAATGTGATAGATATTCGAGGCAGCACTTCAAGCATTCAGACTATATTTTTGAGACAGATATCAGAGCTTTAAAACGAGAATTGAAGATAGAAAATCAGAAATTTGACTCTATTTAACGACTCAGTTCTAATAGAGTCTTCCGAATGCTCTAGAGAGGGTGAGGGAATCATCTAGAGAGGGTGAGAGAATCATATAGAGGGAGAGTCATATAGAGGGGGTGAGAGAGTCATTTAGAGATAGATTTTGACTTCGACGTTGAGGCATTTGGAATAAAAACGGTTACAAGAACGTCAGGAACGTCAACAAACAAAGAGGTCTGAATAGCTTCAATTTTGGGCAATTGAGGGGGCGGTGGGGTTGAATTTCGAATTCCTCATATAAACGGATCACCGTGGGGCAGAGCGAAAATGAATGCCAAGGATTCTAAACCTTTCTGCATACGCTAATACTCTTGCTAAGCACAAGCGAGCGTCTGGTCACAAGTCACAACGCGCGACGAGTAAGATTTGCTAGGCTCGATAGGCTTGGACTCTTGTAGACACGATCCAATGAATCCTTGATGATTAATCCGTAATGGCTTCCTGTCGCCGATATGCTTCAGGCTGGGCGTTCTCAAGAAAACTCCTCAAACCGAATGCCCTCGTAATGTCCTCGCTCAGCAGGACCTACAGCAGCAAAAGTAGATCACATCTATCTATTTCCCCTGGTCATGACAAAGAAGAGATTAGCAACAGGTTAGACTCTCTACTCGATGATTCTGGTGGGCGTTGGACCTTGACCAGCGATGGCAAAGGCTTGGAAAGAGCTTTTCATTTTAAGACTTTCAATAGCACATGGGTGGGTTATTCCCCTTTTTCGAATAAAGCTCATGACAGGGTAACTCATATCTACAGAACTTTATGAACAGTGTAGCAGAGCATTGCAAGAAGGAACGGCATCATCCCGAGTGGTCGAATGTATGCTGTCTCTTCACCATCTCTCATGTTCTCATTCGAAAAGCACATTAGACAAACTAAATTGTGGCTATCAGATCTATAATAAAACGTTTGTTAGATGGACCACACATAAGCCCGAAGGGCTGTCTGTTAAAGATGTGAACATGGCATCCTTTTCGGATGAGCAGGGAAAGGTTCATGGAGAGGTGGAGACTGCACTAACCGAGTCAGGTGATTCTTTTGGTCTCAAGGGTAGTGCACTCGTAGAGAATGTGAAGCAAATGTGACGGCCCAAAGCGTTCCCAAGTCTGCACGATTGTAACAAGCCGTCGAAGTTGGATTTCTATACATAAAGGTTAATAACTCTAACGATACGAAAATTATCCTTGAAATCAATTATTGAACGCCCCAAAACCCGTTTCGAATATACCCAGTCCCAAATCTAGGTTGCTTTAGAAGTATGTACAGTCTACTCATCTATGTCGATCGTGAGGAGCGATCTCCTTGTGCTGCTCAATCAAGACAGCCATTCAATGGCGATGCATTGTACGGTCACCGTTGTCGATACCAAAATTTTAAACTCTCCCAACGAGGCCCCCATGGCTGATCCTAAATTACTGTGCCTTCCTTACTTCTTTATCCATGCGGCGCTGCCGTCTCTTCTTTGCAGCCTCGGGTCCTGACTCCGTGTCTAATACATAGTCCCACCATCTGAAGCTGCTCGAATAATTCCCAATGAAACGCTCGTGGTGAGTGTCGTGATGATCTGCACCTGCCCAGAATGGCACGAAATGATGCAAGCTCCATGGAAACTCATAGCCACTGTGCGCGTCGATGGCCTGAAATAGTCGGCAAACGATCCAGATGTACATGGTGAGGATGTGGAGATCGCCGGTGATGCTACACCACAGGATTGGAGAGCCTACAGTGCCAAGACCGAGGATCATGACTTCTATGGGAGAAGCATATTCTGCTGCGAGACCAAATGGTGCGGAGTACTGGTGGTGAATCTTGTGGATGTTCTTGTACAAAGGACCCCAGTGAAGAACTCGATGCGACCAGTAGTGCCATGTGTCTTCAAGCACGAAGAATATGGCGATCTGATAAGCGATTGTGAGGATGGAGGGAAATGGGACGCTTGTCGACAGGCCAAAATATTGAGCCATGGGATGGAACAGCCTGAACGTTGTTAGCGACTATACGATATCGCGGTTCTGTGTAAGGAGTCGGTACCAAATCTGGGGTAACTCAACGGTAAAATGGGACAGCAAAACAAGCTTGGCGCAGGTCCATTGCTCCTGGACTGTAGGTAATTTTTGCTATCACATTATCAGTGTTAATGTAACGTTGTTCGAGTTGTTAAAAGGACATACGTTCTGGATTTTGTATTTATTAAAGTATTGTATCCGATCGATGATCATCCAAGGGAGCGAGCGGCCAAAGTATACCAGCTCATGCATCACGAACGACATGACACCCGTGGCAAGAACATCGTTCTGCATAAAGGCATACCAGGCTGCCCACAAGCGCTCTAGGACATTGAGGTGGACGTTGTACTTGGAGATTTCATCAAACTGGCCCCAGTATGTCTCTGGGGGAGACGAAAACAGCGATGTAGTCGAGTTCCTATAAGATTCACATTCATTAGCAAACTGTTGTGGGCTGAGTATTTGTGGATCATACATGGCGCAAAAAGATTCCGAAGGTTAGGCCAAGGTGTACTAGAAAACAAATTGAATGCATTTTGTAAAGACAATGGTTATCATCACTCCTCACTAGCGCAAGGCAAAAAGGTCGCCCTGAATCGTATGAGACCGCTGACCCGGGAAGTGAACTCTCCGTGGGCTGATTTGCCTCAGGACTTCAGACGTGTGGGGCTAAGCCCCTACCAGGTTAGCCCTTTGCTTACTACGGAAGCTTGTGGCTGCACTGAGCTCGCGTAGCAAGCAGAGCTAGAAGGGTTCACCTAGCACTCGTCTAAACCTAGCAGTCGCCCAGCCCTATAAGGCTGATAATCCACATTTCATATCTTATTGCTACCAACGTATAATTCTTTAACATATCAGCAAAACGATGGCAGCCACCCCCCCTATGTCCTTCATACCTTCTGAAGATATCGAACTTTCAGAGGAAGAGCGCATAACGCTTGCTCAAGCCCGTTGGAATGAGGCTACAGCAGCCAACGAAAATCCTTCCAAAGCAAAACTCGCTCGTCAACATGACATACCAAAGAGTACTCTTACGGATCGAATCAATGGTCGAAAGGCTGCTTCTGTACGCAATCAGCATTTTCAAAGACTTAGCTCCGAAGAAGAAGCAGCTATATGTGACTGAATTCTACGTCTTCAGGCAGCAGGTCAATGATCTACTACGTCTAGGCTCTGAGCTCTTCACTTCGGCATCAATGACAGCAAGCTCTAGACAAAAGAAGAAGAAGCAGCTGATAGTTAAGCTACGGGTCAGGCAGCTGAAGCTGAACCGGAAGCAGGACCAGGACCAGGACCAGAATCAGGATCAGAAGCAGAGGAATAACGTGATATCTATAACTGGCCAATCAGAGCGAGGCATGCGTATCAGAAGGGCCCCAAAGAGGTCCTATTAGCTACGTAGTTCACCTAAAACGAATCGTTTGAAGCAATAAAATATGAAATGTGGATTATCAGCCCTATAGGGCTGGACGAGTGCTAGGTTTAGACGAGTGCTAGGTGAACCCTTCTAACCCGAAAGGGCTTAGCCACGCACGTCTGAGGTCCATGCAGCTTACATAATGTAGCGGTTCGGCCCTACAGGGCTGATGGTGATTCGGTCGAAATCCTGATTAGATACGTATACGGCTGTTCGTCGACGTCAGCTGCGTTCGGTACCTCGTAGGTACTTCATTCATTGCTAATGGCGAGTGTTAGCCCTCTATTGCTGGGGATAATGTGAGAATGAGGTGGATATTAAGAAAAAAACGCCCTTGAACAATTGCAACAATGTCATTTGTGGCAGAGTAAGATAATTTGAACAATAAGCAAAATGCCTCTTGGGTTGGGATGGACTGATTGAATCCAGTCATGTTCGCCGGGTGGATGGGCAGCTTGACCGCCTGCAGCTTCCTAAAACCCCATCTCAACCGACTTCACCAATAACAAGCTCTACATCCGAAGACTTACAGGAAGCCCATGAACCCAGCATTGAACAGCCAGACTTATCTCGCATACTGCAACTTCAAACAGCAATCCAAGCATTCTCCACGGCTTCGTCATCACGTGTCTCACTTCATTCAGCGAAAATACATGCTATTCTCGAGGAGGCGGAGTTCACCATATCTACGCAGAGTAGTGATGGAATTGGGAGAGGACCGCAGTCATCGCAAGAACAGGAGCTTGAATGGGTCTTGATCAGCAAAGCCACAGTACAAACCTATGGACTGATACTGAATGCTCTACTAGAGCAGACGATTCCGTTGAGCAGTGATATATGGTACTGGGACGAAGTTCTAGGCTCTTATACGAACACAGCGCTGTATTCCTTACAAATGTCTCCTCTACGCATGTGGTGGTGGGCAAGTGATGTATATCATGATGCTCGGCAGAGATTGCAGTCCCTTCAAACCGCGAGAGAAGGCGAAGCACTAAAAGCTCGGTCAATATCAGACCGCTGGCGCAAGTTCTACGGGTTGGTCAAGGATAGTGTGCGGGATCGTTCACTAGCCGATATGCGGTCAAAGATCATGTCGCCTTTGACATTGTGCCATATGGAAGCCCGGACCAAGCAGAGACGTCTGAAAAAGCTACGGGAGATGAGTGCTTCCGGGCTGGGTGTACTCATGGACGAGGGCCTGACCTTTGATGTCGATGATGAGGGAGTCATGATCTCTAAAGGGCGAAATGAGGTTGACAGGGAGGAATGGAAAAGCGTCGTCTCTAAAAGTATTGCGCTGATGGAAATCGTACTCCGCAACGTCACCGTGCTCGAGCTTGGGGCGGGCGATTTCGAAGATACCGTTTTCATGAGCGTCGAGGACGACCCAGGGCATCATTCAGCCGAAGGCCAGCAATCGTCGCCGTCGGTGTGGCTTGCTGAACGTCTTCAACAAATCTTGCAAGTGCACATGCCCAGTCACGTTACGACGTCTAGAAAATTGGCGGCAGAATACGGTAGGCCTTCTCGAACCATTAGATATTGGCCGCTAGTTACCGTTCTCTTCCTGTCCTCGAGTACCATCCTCCGTATTGTTGTCAAGCGTAAAGCGGCAATTGTAACATGGATCCGTGACCTAGGTACAACTACTGTAGACTTTTGGTATAATTGGGTTGTGGAACCGGTCAAAAAGATCGTTGGAACTATAAGGCACGATGAGGACAGTGAGATCGCGCTAATGAGCAAAGCAAGCCTTGAAGGCGATCGATCGAGTTTAGAGCGGATGGTGGTGGACTTTGCCAAGGACAATGCATCTTCCTCCAGTGGACGCCCTTTGAACGATAGCGAGATGGCGGATATCCGAGCCAAAGTCAGAGAAGGAGATCTAACTCCGGTCTTAAAGGCTTATGAGAAGGACCTTCAACGGCCCTTCGTTGGAACAGTCAGAGGCAACTTAGTTCGGGCCCTCCTCATCCAGATTCAGAAGACGAAAGTCGATGTGGAGGTTGCTATCGGTGGCATCGATTCGCTACTCAAAAGCCAGGAGCTTGTGTTTGGGTAAGTCTTGAGGTACTTCTGGAACACCTGTGGCTGTATTAATCAAGCAAGGCAGCTTTGTAGGTCTGACACCGGGTATTCTAGTTTGCCTTGGAGTGTCTCGTTGGCTCAGCGGTCTGTTGGGTGGCCAGAAAGGGAAGCGAATAGGCAAGAAGCAGGGTCAGACGATACGAGTGCTTCGGTAAGTGCTGGCCTCTTCTCCAAGCTCAGCAAATCTAGTAGTCTAATTAGTCATCAAGTAACATCGATCGAATACTCAGCGCTTCGACACCATCAAACAATGGTATGCTGTCGTATAAAGAACACGGATTGCTTCTGTGTGAAGTTCATGTACTACGACAAAGAGCTCAAGAAGTATTACCCGGGGAGATCAACGCGGAGTTCCTCGAGGAGATAAATGATTTGGTTGACCTGCGGACCGGCGTCGAACGCCAGGTCCGAGTTGTGGATAGAATCAGATGGGCCTACTCCAAGTGGCTGCAATGAGTTATGACTGTACCAATCCCTCCAGCATAGCGATTGCGGTAGCGTTGGCGACTTGACGGGCAAGACGCGGCGGTGGCAAATTCTCTTCTTCGTTGCAAGGAAGAGGCTAAAAAACCCTTGTATAATATGTTCTTTTTACATACTATGTTAAAATTTCCGAGGCGACTGCTTTGATAAGTAGAATCGCAGTTCAGTCGCCTTATAGAGTAATGTTCATGTTCGTGAACTGCCGATGTCGTTCTGTAAATTATAGCTCCTTCGGGTTCGTAATTTATGTATTATAACCAAGCGCCAAGTCAATGATCCTCAAGCCAACGTCCACTTACGAGTTCCTGCCTCATCTTCAAATATCGCCATTTAATGCGGCCAGCGGGAAACAGAAACATCCCCACGTCCTTCTGACTCGCTCCAATCCATACATACAGAGGCTAAACTTTGGAAGCCATCGCGGAACGAATAGACGTGAGCCAATCTAGAACCATTGGAGCTATCCACAGTGCGGTTGCTTCTACTGGTGAAATATGGCTGGAACTCGTAATTACGACTTTCTTGTGAGTTTTGCACCCCAGGGCACTCCACCAGCTCGTCCCAGAACATATTAGACTAATAGGCAACAGATCAAACTCCTCTTGATAGGCGACTCAGGAGTTGGCAAATCATGTTGTCTCCTTCGATTCAGTGAAGATTCCTTTACTCCTTCCTTCATCACAACGATAGGCATCGACTTTAAGATCCGAACGATTGAGCTAGACGGCAAGAGAGTAAAGCTGCAAATATGGGACACAGCGGGCCAGGAAAGATTCAGAACAATTACAACGGCGTATTACAGAGGTGCTATGGGCATACTACTAGTCTACGATGTTACGGACGAACGCTCCTTTAACAGTATGCTGTCTATCCTCAAAGGCAGCAAGTGAAGCTGATAAGAAATAGACATCCGAACTTGGTTCTCCAACGTCGAGCAACACGCAACCGAAGGTGTCAATAAGATTTTGATCGGCAACAAATGCGACTGGGAAGAGAAACGAGCCATTTCAGTGGAGCGAGGCCAACAATTAGCAGATGAGCTGGGTATCCCTTTCATGGAGGTCTCGGCAAAAAGCAACATAAATGTTGAACATGCGTTCTACAGCTTGGCAGCAGATATCAAGAAGCGGATCATCGACACGAGCAAATCTGATCAGGCGACGCCACAGGGGGTGAACGTGTCGGATCAGAGTAACAGTATGGCATCGGCCATGGGGGGGAAGTGCTGTTAAGTTGGGGCAGCTGTTGTTCGGCGCTGGTGGGTTTTAGAGAGCGTTATCAATCTGTGGTTCCGATTGACTCCGGTGTCACTGCAATACTTGGCGTAAGGTTGCGGAGTTTCAGGTCATCCGTCATATATGGTTTTAGCATACTGCGGTCGAGAGCACATGGTAGCAGCTTGACTTTCGGAGGCATACCCAATTATGTGAGCTCAGAGAGCTTAGATGCGGTGTCTACTCAGGCGACTATTGAGTACTTGGTCTCCGTGTCTTCACGTTATCTAAGTCCTTTGACATACCCAACCTCCTGAATGGAAATCCTTCCTCGTGCAGAATCTAAATGTACACCAATTTCTCACCTCACTTCATTGAAGCGAAAAGAAGCTTTTTCTGCCTCGACTCTCCTGGCCTCTATTCTACTTTTCACTTCGTAGCATGTAACAAAGATTCGAGAAAATTTGTGATAGCCGCGGGCAGCGAAGAACCTCGACTTCTTTTCGAAAGGGGTCGCCATAGCTAGTCCATCAATTTTCTTAGCACTTCGAGGCAGATTGTAGCCTCTGGGGATTATGTGTCCATGAGGGGCCGTTTGTCATACACCGGAATGTTGTCAGTCCTGACGCAGGTACACTCTCGTATGGCTATCACCCGATTTTTATGGTTTTCTCCTAGGTGGATCCTACACGAACTCGGGTTGATATAGCACTTAAATAATATGGTATGACGTACCCTAGATCACCAAAGAAACTCTGCATGAACCAAAGGCGGCGGCTCATCTTGCAAAGAAGGATCTCTAGACACAGAGAACAGTCTCCGATGCCACGCCCTTACAAACCGCCTCGCCTCATTCTCATCCTCAAAAGATATTACCCACCTCGGATAGGTACGTCTCCCATTTGCCGGCTCATTCCCATCCTCAACCTCCTCGGGGCTAGAGCCCTCCAAATCCTCAACATCCCCTGGGACACTAGGTACATCTACCTTTTCGATGGATTTTCGCCCATTTAGTAGAGCCCACTCCATGCCCCTGTCTCGGCCGTCCTGGGCTATTACGTTGCGAACTAGGTTCGTTTGCGGCTGATGTCCATTTACCCAAAATAACACCGCTCTCCCACCCTTCTCTTCCGGACTCACAAGCTGGGCATACCCACGCTGATCTATCATTCTCTCAAACGCAGGCGAGTATGGAGAGAACAGTACCTTGAGCGATATCTTCTGCGATGGCGGACAAAGGGCATAGTCCTGCAACAAAGCATAGACATCCTCGCCTTCGATCATCATTCCTTTAGGGGGGGCCATAGGGGATTCTAGAGAGGTGGGCGTATGGGTGGTTGCGAGACGATGGGTGTGAACGACGTAGTTTTGATAGGCGCGTGCGTATGCGGGGTTGGGGAAGAGGAGGAAGTAGTGGCCTAGGGGCTGGAGGATTGACGGATCGCGGCCGGGGATTACTTGACCGTTGCGTTAGTGGTTGAGTATGTTAGTGGCTAATATTCTATCAATCCACACCTTTCAAGGGATCGCCCGGGCCCTTCCAGTCCTCAATATGCTGCCCCTTCGGAGCGATGCGCCGAAAATCACTCTCAATTAGGGATTTGCTAGCTCGCTGTATTATAAGAACCGCTAGGTTCCACTGCCGGAAAGCTGCCCTCGAAGCTGACTCAGTATGGCCGATGGGTCTTCCTTGGCCGAGAGTGTAACCATCTTCATCGTCGACCTCATCGAGGTCGGGGAGGGCTAGGCGAGGAATCCGTTGCTCTGTATTACCGGCTTTATGTCCCAAATTTAGGTGCTTTTTCACTTCTTCCGGGAAAAGCTCTTCGAAAAGAGACAGTTCATGATGCTTGGGCTCTTGATATCTAGGCTCTTGATTCTTGGGTCCCTGATGCCGGGGCTTTTGATTCTTGGGCTCCTGCCGCCGGAACCCCCGAACTTTGGGCTCATGATTCTTGTGCTCTTGGTGCTTCTGTTCCTCTTGAGTGAAGTCTTGGTTCATGGGTGACGTCTCTCCCTCCCATCTAGCCCAGCCCCTCTTTGCATCATGTAGCCATCGTGGATGGCCTTGGAGACCCAGCACCCGTGCGGGTAAGATCAATTGAAGCGGCAGTAACCGCAATGCCAGCATCAAAGATCTGACGGTGTCCCACCTGGAAATCTAGTGTATCTTGACAATACACCAAAGTTCAATAATAGTGGAACGCCTCACCAACGTTGCCTCAGGACCTCAGACGTGATTCCGTGGCTAAGCCCGTTCGGGTTAGCGACCCTCTGGACGACTTCACAGCCTCCCAAAGGGGCTTAGCCACCTCCGCTTACCCGGAAGGGTCTAACGCAGCTACCCCGAAGGGGCTTAGTTGCATTTTACTCGTGTGAGGTCCTGAGGCAATTGCAGGGCAGGTTTAGGGTAAGCGTTTCTGCCGGGTTTTCCCACACCTCACACCTAATCTTTGTGGATCCCTCAAAATGCAGGACTCTGCTTCAGGCAGACGACCGAAAACCATCGAGACTATGTAGCGACATGGACTCTAAAACGTATGTAGTACGGCCGTTCTCTAAACCATTACGAGCGGACTCGAAAGATGTTTTCAGGATTCATCTTTCACCAGCTACAATGCTACTACATAAGCTTCACGCTGGTGATACTTGCCAGATCGGAATATCTCGTGAAACTGTTCGTCATGCTATTGCCTGGCCCGCCTCTGAAAAAATTACGGACTCGGTGGTACAAAGTTCGAAGGCCCTCCAAGCGCTATATGGATTAAAGCTAGGTGACAAAATTTCCATTGTATGTAATAAAGTTCCTATTGCAAATGCAGATTCTATCAGTTTATGCGAATTTTACACCGCATACATTAAGAATCCTTTTCCTCCACTGAAAGACCATGAGAGATTACATTGGTCATGGTTCTTGGAGTATACCCTAGGAAAGGCAGAACATATTTCCCCTGGTATGCTCTTTGAAGATGTTGAACTCAGAGGCGAGAAGAGGTCTTTCAAAGTATTAAATATCAATTCAAGCAACGGTTTAGCCCTTTTCCGAGTTCACTCCCATTCTAAGATCCATATTCAGGGCGCCATATCCAATGGGCACGGACCGTCACGCTCTGCACCAGAGCTTCTGGAGGTTTCTAGTGACGGTATTGGCGGGTTGAAAAGGGAATTAGAGCAATTAAATAAATATTTAGCAGCTTATAGTGGAGAACAGCTGAAGATGAAGGTTCCTGCATATTATCGCAGACGCCGCGGTGGAATCATTCTCTATGGCCCTTCTGGTACTGGAAAGAGCATGCTGCTACGGCAAATCTGCGCCGCACCATGGCAGAAGGTGTTACGAATTGATGGCACCATCGTCAGTCAGCGAAGCGGCGACAGCAACATGCTGGTGCGAAAACTCTTCGAAGACGCCTTAGGTTGTCAACCTAGTGTGATCTCTATAGAGGACCTCCAATCTATTGCCGGCAAAAGAGATCTAGTGGAGCAGAGTGGAGTTAATATAGCAGCTGGGTTATGTGAGGGTCTCGATCGGCTTGGTGATGCTCGCGTTCTTGTGGTAGCTGCAACAGCCTCATTGGTAGGCGTTGATGAAAACTTGAGGAGGCCGGGCCGTTTCGAATTCGATATCGAGATACCCGTTCCGGACGCACCAACACGAACAGAAATACTCAAGGTTGCCAGTGGTCTGCCCAAGGATGCTACCGCTAGAGAGTTGGAAGCTTTGGGCGATCGGACGCATGGCTTCGTTGGCGCTGACCTCGACAAGTTGGTCCAGCTTGCAGTAGACAAAGCAATTGAGCGTGTTTCAGAGCTTGAGAACAATGAGAGGGGAAGCAAAGTCGATGGGCCGTTTAAGGCAGAACCAGAAGTGGAGATTAAGGTGACCGAAACCGATCTTCACAATGCGCTGCTCGATGTGCGGCCTACGGCTATGCGAGAGGTATTCCTAGAGACTCCGAAGGTCAGATGGAGTGACATTGGAGGGCAACATGTCGTCAAGAAGATTCTCAAGCAGGCGGTTGAATGGCCCTTCAAGGCATGACCTTACCTCCACATGTCGTGAAGCAGCCGCACTAACTTTCTATCAGCATCCGACTGAGATGGTACGACTTGGTATTGAGCCCAGAAAGGGCCTTGTATTGTACGGTCCTTCCGGCTGCTCAAAGACGCTAATCGCCAAAGCCGTGGCAACCGAAGCTGGTCTCAATTTCATTGCTGTCAAAGGTGCTGAGCTAGTAAGTATGTATGTTGGAGAGTCAGAGCGAGCGGTACGAGAAGTTTTCCGCAAAGCTCGAGCGGCAAGCCCCAGCATCATCTTTTTTGATGAAATAGATGCCATGGGAGCGTCAAGAGCGGGACCGACTCAACACGGATCACTCAATATTGTCACGACTCTACTAAATGAGCTCGACGGTATAGAGCTCTTGAAACGAGTATTTGTACTTGCAGCTACAAATAGACCAGAAACTCTCGACCCAGCACTTTTGCGTCCCGGAAGACTTGATACAGTGCTTTATGTAGGACTGCCAGATTTTGAGGCCAGACTAGAGATTATAAAGATGCGACTGGGTAAGATGGCCATCGATGATGACATCGACGCCGTTCTTCTAGCAGGGGCTACAGAAGGTTACTCCGGAGCTGAGGTAGTCAGTATCTGCCACAAGGCTGGATATGCCGCTCTCGAAGACCAGGTCAGTTCAGGCATCAGGCAACGGGTAGGCCGCAAGCACTTTGAAATCGCCACGGCAGAAGTCCAGAGAGGAGTAACTGCGGAAATGTTACAGATGTATGAGAACTGGGGCGCGAAAAGGACCTGAAAGATGCACAACCCATATACGGCGTCTGTATGCTGGAAAACACACGGCCTTGAGAAGGGAGGGTTCCTCACAGCATTTTACGAAAGCGTTTTACGGGCAATACTACAAAGGTAGGTGGGTGAGCATGCAGAGACTTAGGCAGGAGGGTCGGTAGGTGGGTTTTGTGACTTTATCGGAAATGCTTTGGTTGAAGCGCCCTACGAGGAAGGCCGGAAGGCCGGAAGAACCGTATATTTCTCCAGGAGATCTGAAAGGGAAGAAAATCTAATCGCGATGTTCGGCGACACTAACAGTGCGATATGTTTGGCTAACCAAGAAGAATAAAACACGAACTTAGGGAACCTGCATGTATGTCAATAATTTCGACGTCACAACACATGGAGAAAGGTGATACCGACTGGTTCACCCTTGCAACATAAGAAAGAAGATTGGGTCGTTATCACCTCAGCCACCTGTTCAAGCACTTCCTCGCTCATCTCTTTAGAGATTCTTTATTTCAGCAATGGACCTGTCACGAAAGCCAGTCGAAGCTCATTGTTCACAGATCGGATCCTTTCTCTACAGTTCAATCATTGAAATTCAAGCGTTCTTAAGTGGTCTAAAGTTCAGACTCTGCATCTACAATCGAATCATTTACTACTCGCAGATTCAAGGCCCTCATCTGCAACTCGAAATTCTCCTCCTCCGCACGTTCCTCGTCTTCTATGTCCTCCTCTAGCGCACGACGCTGCCCAGCGCCACCCTCCGCTTCCAGCTCATTCGCCTTGCTGCCGCCTTTGCTTCTCGGGCTTGCCTTGATACGTCTCCTTCTTTTATTATAGCCTCGAGCGCCTCCTTTGCAGAGATCGTAGTTTCCGGAACTTTCAACTCGGTCGAAGGTGCAGTCTCTTTTCCCTTGGCCTGAGGGATAGGAAGGATCGAAGCGGAGGAGGCCACGGGAGCTGAGAGTGAGGTTGTGGTTGGGGGAGACCTGAACTCAGTAAGCATATGGTGAAGAGTCAACATGGTAATCTGGTACATACGTGAGCGCAGGCTTCCCACTCTGGACTAGAAAAGGAGGTGTGTTCCAAGCATCGCTCCTTCCATTGCTATACTTCAGGATTTTGTGCATAACCTTGAAGCCTGAATTTACTCGTAAGAACTAATAGTCCTTTTTGTCGACATAGTACAGCCCTTCCCTCTGACGTGAGGTCCTCACACAGGCTCGATGTTGAGTACCCATGAATTCAGCTTGACCTCTAGTGCTGACAAGACTGATAATTATGATTGGGTATTCATCGCCTGGGATGAATCGATGGTCAGAATCACTCGAATGTCCGACCAGCCATTCGCCTTCGCCCTAGCCGTGAGCAGCTTCTTCTGCCGAGTGTAGTCAGTGCATATCGCGATGGCATTGGCATCTATCCCTTTGCGTATCAGCGCCAAAACCATAGCCTCGATAATGTCGATCTCGGCGTCATTCCAGCTACTTCCGCCCTCGATGCTCTGCTGGACTTCATCGGCAGCATCAATGAAGTTCAAGTACCACGTCAGATAGAACGAGTCTCGACCCACCTCAAATCGAAGAGGCATCGCAGCAAGCAGCTTACTGCCTTGGTCGCTCGGTTGATCTATTGTCCTAGCGTGTTTAATCGACATGCGGCGGCCGTTGTATATGACCACACAAAGATGCTCGTACAATGGTTCCGTCATACGGTACTGTGTGTCCAGGAACGAGTACGGCCATTTGATTTTAATGATGACGGACAGTAACGACTCTGACCACTCTTGTTTAGCCATCCTTGAGAGCACAAAGGCAGGAAGTTGGTAGGGATCCCCAGCGAGGACAAACCGCTTGACCGTCTTGACGAACGTCATAGGTGGAATTAACATCAGTGGCCGAGCTGCCGTGCCGGCTTCATCCAGGAATACTGATGTTGCTGGGTACGCCCATAAGATGGTATTTGCCATTGGGTCGAATTGATACAGGGCTCCAGTCTGACACGTCACGGCTGTGCAAAAGACAACTCTAGTCTTGTCTTCAAGGGTCATTCGGCTGAGACGTTTGCCCAGGTTGCTATACGTTTTATAGGCCTCCTCATGACGGAAGCAGCCAAACTCCCTTAGCTCGTCCCTGCCTTGAAGCCACGCAGCGAACTGATCTCGATCCCGCAGTGCACGCTTGAATCGCAAATTTACTATATGGTTCTCGTCGTCGAGTATAGTGTCACCAGCTGCGTGTTGGGCTTGTATCTGAGACGCAGAGTATACTCGGACTAATGGGATATCGCCTTCAGACCAGAAGCCTTGAGGATATAACTCTGACCTAAATTTTTCTCGTCGAAGTCATAGTCCTTAGCTTCCTCTTTCTGGTTCTTTGATGGCTTTCCTGAAAAGATTTCGACAAGAACGCTTCTATTGCCCTTACCAGGAGACGTTCTGATACGGCAACCCTTGAGAAGCTCGAGCTACTTTTCATGTTCTCTAGATCCTTCCTCGACGACATTCATGTCGGTCTGTAGGATCTTGGCTCATGCAGATTCTGGGTTAGCTGACGAGTGGTCAGTACAAAGCTCATTGAGTTGGCCTCAATAACATTGATACTCATAGCCTTCGAACCTCCTAAACGCTTCCAGTCATCCATATCATCGGAAAGCACTACGCGAATGTTGGAAAAGGTACCCGAGAGCTTCGCTAATGGAAATTCTCGAGCCTTCAACATACCCTCTTGATCGTCCTTGTCGCTCTCGTAGATGCAATCAGGCGTGTTGATACATCGAAATTCACCGACAAGGTCTTTGAGCGGATGATTTTGTTCAAAAGACGAAGGGTATCGGGGAGTAATTCTTCTTGTCAAGCCTGAAGATGCATCGATTAACGCCGGCTTTTTGGGTTATCGATATAGCCTCATCGGAAACAATGGGCCCGACACTGTTTTTTCGGGTTGGCCCTACACAAGGCAGTAGGTTTCATTCCTCTTCATTCTGTGTTTGATAAAACAAGTTGACTTCGTTGGTTCTCATAGACTTGCGAGCTGTGGGTGTCGATGCCTTTGCCTTGGCCGTGGTCGAGGAAGAGGAAGAGGGTCCGGGCTTCACGTCTCCTGATGATTCTTTGGGCGGCATTGTCGAGGTAGAAGAGCCGATGAATCAGGGGTGACAGCCGTTGATATGGACTGACTAGGTTACTCAGAGGGAGAATATGGAAGGAGATGTTTGTAGTGAGAGATGGTGAGATTAAAGTAGGTCGCGTCTAAAGGGTGAACTTTCGAGTTTGATAGCAAGACGCGCTCAAAGGGTGAACTCTTTGAGTTTGAAAGCAATTTGCGCCTAGACGGTGAACCCTATGAGTTTGAAAGCGAGTGACGCCTAATGGCTGTATACTCTCTGGCAGAAAATGTGAGCTTGATACTGGTCAAAAGTCTGTCATCACGTTTTCAAAGCTGATGTGACATAGAGCTGTTGGAGTTGAAGACAAACGTTGGTGAGTGTTAGAGAAAACCGGTCAACACAACTTTATATCAAATTCACTAGTGTCCATTGAACGCGTTCATCAGCTACGTGAAGATGATGCTGCCGCAAACACTGATATGTATCAGTCACAAAGTCTAGTCGTCGGACCAGACTCCCTTATGCACACATAGAGTTGCGCCTCTGGGCACGACTTGTTTTACATTCATACATCTTCCCTGAGTTCACCTTTTCGCGACACTTACTCTTTCTTTTATCCTGTCATGTCTATATATATAGTCCAACGCTTGCGTGGGACTTGCGTTCTCTTCCAGCCTAGCATAGAACTTAGCCACAGAGGGAACTTCTCTTTCCACTCGCAACCCTGCTGAATGGCCGGAAAATCGGAGAGTGGAGGGAACAGGGATCAGTGGTTCGGCTTGACGAAGCAACGCGTCCGTTATGGCAATCCATCAATTATCAGAAATGGTGTGTACGAGAGGCCTGAAGACTCTTGGATACGTCCTAGCTGGCAAGAGAGGAAAGCCAAAATGACCGAACCTTAGAACGATGAAGACTTGGTGATTTCTAGCACGAGAACTCAAGTCTATCAGTATGGTAACAACTATGACTGCGATGATCAAACGAGAGGGGGCCGAGACACAACAATCAACGAGTACTCTTTACGAGTACTTTGCGAGCGTGAGCATTGGAAAGACTCTCACATCAAGGAGATTGCAGATCACGGAGCTATTAGATTCATCGAGTTAGCATTCAAGTATGATGGGTTACCAGAGGGGACCAACACGACCAAATACGTACTTAGTAAAGACGCCGAAGTATCTGAGCAATGTGCTGATTTCGAAATGGGCGAAACCGAAGATACAAAGTCTCATGAAGTTGGGAACAAATGGGAGGAGCAGAACAAAGAAGAGGAGGGTGAGATACTAGAGAGCAAGGGAGGAGAAGGCGAAGTAGAAGAGCGGAAGGAAGGGGAGCGTGAATCGGAAGAGGGCGGAGGAAGAGAGGACACCACTGGTGTCGATACATTGGATGAGGAGGAAGCCCCACTCGCCCCTAAACCCGAAGACTTCCCTCTCGCAAAGCTCTTTCATGATACTACTGATAAGAGCGCTCTCGAAATTCGCCTTGCCTTTCCGAGGATCACTTCCAAAACAAAAAAGGGATACATATGGTCCTGGCCAGCTACCTGTGCATTCCTGTGCGGTCAACCTAAGTGGATTTATCTCACCAAGAAAGCAGAATCCCTTCGACAAGGTGGGCTACCGTTTGATCAATGAATAACAAGAAGCTGAGATAAACCCGCAAGGTTCAAATTGTTTCAGGACGGCAGAAGTGTCAAATGGCGGATTCAACCGAACTCGTATGTCTCTCTGTAGTAATATATTTACAGAAAGTAACAGTACGTTCAAGCCAAACCCAGTTGGTTGGGACACGACCACAATCTTCAGCCTCTACCCGTTTCCCCGAGCTAAGCAGAATTCCTTCGCAGGTATCGACCTACGCCCCGCCCGTCCCACAATTCCGCTCTGTATGGGCACCTCTTCCACCACCACTACCACCACCACCTACGTCATCTACATCGACGTCCACTCAGCCTACCATCTCTCGAAAACGAACCATCGCAGAAATTGAGGCCGAGGATGATGCTCTCGAAAAGGAGATAGATCGCTAGATAGATCACTTGATGGCTCAACGCAAGAAGCTCAAGACGAAGCGGAGGTCGTTGCAGTGGATTTTCGTTGTATCATAGAACAGGGAGTTTCGTACCACTTGCGGTAGCGCCAATAGTGATGGCTTTCTCACCTGCCACAACACTGAATGATATCCTGGACATGACAAAGCGAAGTGAGCTACAGAGAGAATTAAGTAGGAACTCGCACTATATTATTAACCGAATAACCTTTTCAGATGGTATTCGTAAAACACAGGAGGAATAGAATGGAAGAGAAGTACACGGCACACACGTAATTTCAACGAGCTCTAAACTAAACTTTGTTGCCAAGATATTAAACACCTTATCTTACGTCTATTTAATTTTTATCTAGACGAACTTTGTGCCTAGAGAGACGCTGAAAATTGCAGACTGCACGTGGCCGCTGTAGCTTGTGATATAGGAAAAAAGGTTTCTTAGGCCCGGCGACTTCCGTTCGTCCAGAATAAGCCAGCCAGTCAGCAAACAAAGTCATAATCAAGACAACGCATCTTAACAATGAACTTATTGGCCCAGTTTGGTTGGATCAAAAGGTAAAAATAACGTCCCTTCAGCAAGATTTGAACTTGCGACCCCAGGATAACTCATAGAGTATAGAAAAGTTACAGTCCTGTGCTCTGCCAACTGAGCTATAAAGGGTGTAATGTGATAAATGGGGCAGAAAAGTATATATAAATTATATGTTATAACTGGCCCTAAATATGATAGACAAGTTCTCATACAAAATGCATCTACCTGACTTGATCGACTATCGTACAGTGTTTGTTTCAATGATTGAAATGAGAGCTCTCCGTTAAGACCCTACGGTAGAAGAGCGAATGCGACCATATATCTTTTCACTACTACCTTAGTCGTAAGTCTATCTAGGGACTATGGCTTGCAATGCAAGACTTCTAAGCACATCTCAGCTTTCAGTGGATATTTCGAAGCGAATCACCAGAGCTTCGAGCGAAGCAACAAATAGATATCTACGCAATCCGGATTATTGATTGAGGAGATCAAATCATCGCCATCTGATTTATGAAGAAAAATGATTGCGGTATCTGTTTTGTGTACAGCACTCCATGCTTCAGCCCCTGAAGACGTGCCGCCGAAGCGACTTCCGTAAACAGTTAGTTAAGAACTACCGTAGAACCCGAATATCAACTTCTTTGTTCCAAAGCCCACAACAAACCTCGCTCTAAGCAATCTATTGAACCAATCTTTTGCTGTCTCCACAATGACATCAACAACCCCCATGCCATCAGTGTCCCCAGAGCGAGGCCGCTCGCGCTCCCCGCGGCAAATTTCAGCAGCGGCCAAATCACGAACACCTTCAAGGCCGCGATCGTTTCCACGTCGCTCAATTTCACCCCGCTCTAGCCCTCGTTCAAGGACGCCCAGTCGCACGCCATCGATCCGCAGTACCCGAGTCGGCGGGCGCAATGGGGTGAAAGGCGGAAGAGATCAAAGTAGAAGCCCGACGAGAAGCCGAAGGAGTCGAAGTGGTGGCCGAGGAGGACGACAATACAGAGATCGCACTCACACGCGTAGCCCCAGCAGAGGAGCACCTGTACCAAAAAGCTCCAAGGTAGATTCTCCAGAGGTTGTACTGGCGAAAGGAGGCACAGCTTACAATGCTTTAGATCGTCGTGGAGAAGCTCACGAAGAATGTCAACCCGGATCACCTCCACGAAATATTCGGCGCCTATGGTGCGATTCAGGATCTAGATCTACCAATTAACTCGCAATGTATGTCCCATGCCTTTTGCATTGCTGAAACCTAAGCTGACCCTAGTAGTCATGACCAACCGAGGAACAGCCTACATTGTCTACAGAGATACTTTGGATGCAGAGGCTGCGATCGCGCACATGCACGAAGCGCAACTTGACGGCGCTGTGATTAGCGTTTCAATTGTCCTTCCACGCCGCAAATTCTCCCGCTCCCCACCTCCTGCCAGAAGAGGCGGACCAACATTCGATCGCTTCGAGGCACGAGGGCCGCCGAGAGGAGGTTACAGAGGACCACCACCAAGCTATGACCGCCCTAGGTATGGCGGTCATCGTTCTCCACCACCGCCCAGACGTGTGTCGCCTCCACGAGGATATGGGGGACGACCAGGCCCAAGAGACCGCGATTTAGATACCTACCGGCCACGCTCGTATTCACGATCAAGATCGCCGAGAAGGACTCGATCACGCTCATTTTCGTCAAGGTCTCCAAGCCGGACGCCACCAAGAAGGAACAGAGGTGCAGGACGTCGGGAGAGCCCGCCGCCGCCAAGGGGAGGACGGAGAAGGAGCCCGAGTTATTCGAGCTATTCCAGCTACAGTGACCGAAGTCGCAGCAGGAGCAGAGGCCGATATGGAAGGGGCAGGAGATGATAGAATTGTGGCTCTGCTGCGTGTGACATTTAAAAAGGACGGTGCGCGATAAAGATCAAGATCGAATCGGCGTTCCTTGGGGATGGTCAAAGCCTATCAAACTCCAATGCTGCAGCTTGCGATACCCTGATTAGGTATCTATCGGCTTAGTAGTTTAGGTGATAAAGCTACCTTACCATGTTACTTCATGTTCCTTTATGTTACTGTCTGGTGGATGGAAGCGACATTATCCAGGATGTTTCACGTTACTCGTGTAGGATTCACCAGCCAATTACACTCCGTTACGGGCCTGCGGAAGCTCGAAGGAAGGTACATAGTCGACAAGGCGAGGTACACACTTTCCACCGGATAATTCTTATGATCTCTAACAAGTTTTCACGGCGATTCTTCAAGTCTGGGGTGTGGGTAGTTTTTAGCTACCGTAGTACTGTAGGGCTCCAGTAGGGATTTGACACCGAGTCGTGTACTTAACGACTCGTCGCCCCCATAATAGTCAACAACATCTTTCGCAGTTGAATCACAGGTCACAGGGGGGGGTACAGGACAGGATCATGTATGATGTGAGGAAGCACTTGACGCACTCGTACAAGGAGACCGGTTGCGACGCGCTAATGATAACGATTGATACCTTAATCTTAGGTACCTACCTTAGCGGAGTTCTATGATTCTCTTTAACCGTACTAGAACCGTATTAGTTTAGAAGACTGTCAGTAGGCAGTTCCGTAGTGCTTACGATAGATAAACTCAGTTACCGCAATTCTTTAGTCACCTTTCTACATTAGACTGATTTATAATATTCTACGATTATAATTCGATTTTGTCACATCTACGTCTTCGAGTCTAGAAGAAGACTGATATGCAAACAGTCATGTTACGATAGATGATAATTGAAACCGTAAATTTACGGCTACAGACATGAAACAGTATCACAACCTTCATAGACTAGCATAAGGCTGAATCTCAGCCTTAGCGAGCTACTTACAGAGATTTTCTGAGCAGAGTTTTCTTCTTTATCTTTTATCTTTTTATCTTTTATCTTCTTTCTACACAGACATCTAGACACGACACACGCAGTCAGACATTGATCTTACATTTATTTATCTATCTATTTATCTATCTGTATCTAACTTATCTTCTAGATCTACAGGTTCTTTCTGCAGCGGGCTGAACATTGCTTAAGCGTTGTCGAGCTTGTTCAGATATAGCTGACTTACGCTCTCATACAAATAATTCTTGTTAAGAGGCTTTTTGCTAATGCAATGTTCAGCTCGCTGCAGGAAGAATCTGTACCTATCTACTAGAGCGATCGTTGCATGTGTTCATTGTCTGCTCACTCTGTTGCTTCTACGAAGCTTTCTATACCGCATCTGTACTCTATTCCACGACAACGTGCGACAGCGCTACTATTGATCAAAGCGATGCATAATATGGTGGGAGTTGAGAACATCGATGGTGAATCGTGAAGCAATTTGCGAATTGCAAGTCGAGATGAAGTTTGATTTATGATAGTCTTTGATAGATTACAGGTTATTTACAGGTTTTCGGCTGCTTTGCGATAGCAGAATGGTTACTCCGTAACATTGCTGTAACGTCATAAATTTAAATCCGTGTTAACTATCAAAACGTTAAATCGTATAAAAAGATCTAAACGGTTTGAACTATATGACGTACTATGGTAATTAACCGTTTGACGCTTACTACGTGTTCCAAATTTCTTCGCCTAAAGGTGAGAGGGTTGGGTAACACCGTTACAAAACCTTTACCGTAACCCAACCGTAGATTCACCGTAAAAAGAATCCTGCATGAGTCGCTAAGGTACGTAACTCCCCTGGAGTCTGGAGACCATTCATCTCGGTCAAGCCGGTGGAGCCGTCCGTCCAACTGTTGGTGGGCAGTCACCGCTGACTACGGGGGACCAACCTCGTCGACTCAGGCAACGTTGTGATCTATGTGATCTCAATGACGTTTCATTATTTGTTCCCTGGAATTACAACTACATATTCCGTACGGAGGTACTGTACTCGGTATCAGTGAGAGGAGACGGGTGAAGGACTTCAAGGTTGGTTCAGTGGTTGGTGAAAGGATTCAAGGTTATGGCGATGGCGATGGCGATGGCGGGGTGAAACAACCGCTAGAATACCTTAAATGCTGCAGGTCCCCGCAATCATTTGGAAACACATCAACGCATCAACGTTGGGCGCCTGGCCACGGTGGGATGTAGAACGTTCCAGAGTAACGCCGTAGTACGGAATACACGTCTCTTCCACGTCCTTTGCCAACATCTTCATTCGCTGGCATGGACGGAATACCTGATGATCGAGTCGGTGTTGGCCGTGTGTGTGTGAGGACGACACAGGGCGGACCCATTGATTGGTGCCGCTTGTCTCCGCTTGACGACACCAAAGACTCGCACGATTCGGTAATTGCAGGGCGGGTGCGTCACACTTGGAGAAAGATCCTCCCACGCCTCCTTCTTTGCACCTCCCTGATTACTCGTAATTTCGGATTTTCATTCTTGTGTTGAGTGTTGAGCCTTGACTCTTTGTACCTCCGTAGCGTTGTAGCCTTTGCTTGTAGCTCTCCCTTAGCCTCCCCCCTATTCTACTAATAATAATAATAATAATACGGCGCTTCCTTTGTGTGTTGACCTCCCCTTCCCTTTCTTCTTATCCTTTCGCTTCCTCCGTCCACAACCAACTCTCTTACACTTTCATTCTTTTCAAGTGTCAGAGCCGGTCTTCACTCCTTTCTCTGCTTGTCAGATAATTCGCTCGTTCCTCCATTCGTACACCCTACAGATTGCAAGCCACGGTCTTGCTACTACGTTCCTTTTCATAAACCAAACGAACCTGCCGGTGTGGAGATCCTGTTAAGCCCTCGACAACCAAAGCAAACACCAGAAATACCGGCAAGTCCAGTATATCGACAACAAAATGCGTTTCGCTATCCTCGGTTGTGCTCTGTTTGCTGTCACTGCTCTGAGCTCTCCTCTTCGTAAGCGGGATGTTGTCACGGACAATGTCGTCGTCACGGATGAAGTCGTCGTCACGGTTACTGTCAAGCCTGGCAGCAACCCGGCCCCGAGCCCGGCAGCATCTCCCGTTACGAAGGTAGCTGTGCCCAACGACAATAATAACAACAACTGGGACGGCTACACCTGGAGCTCAACTTCATCCGCGGCACCGCCACCACCTCCTCCAACCACCACACCTCCTCCGCCTCCCACCACCTCGAGTGCTCTTCCGACCACTACCTCTCCTCCGCCGCCTCCAACCACCACCACTGCTCCCCCGCCTCCACCGTCTTCCACTTCTTCTTCTGCGGCGCCTTCCTCATCACCGTCTGCCCCAGCTTCGGATAGTTCGCCTCAATCGGGTGGTGTCTCAATGCTAAGCACCGTCAACAAGTGGCGTAAGGCATACAGTCTGTCCGATCTCGCATGGGACTCCACCCTCCAGGGCAATGCACAAAAGACTGGCACTGACGACAAAGGCGTCAACGAGAACCACGAACTCAACCCCGGATCCATGGCTCAAGTAATCAACCCGGGTCTTCAGACAGCACTTGCAGGCAAGGACATGGGTGGCGATTCACCATTTGAGCTAGCCTACGTCTCTTGGCTATGTGAAGTCGCCAGCGACCCGCAGTTGGCCAACGGAAATCAATGTGGCATCGTCAAGAACATCGAAAGCATGGTGTACTCCGATACTGGCCATCACGACATTTTGAACTCTCCCAGCTACTCCAAGATTGGATGCGCCTTTGCGGCAAACTCACTCGCGGCCAGCGATTCGCCATACCAAGGGCTTTGGGTTTGTGATCTAGCCTAGGTTACACAGGTCGACATTTTTGGTGCCCCGAGGGTCCAAGCTTACATTCATTCACTGTACATCTTTACAAGACATTTGGGATCTGAGATTCTCGACATCTTCATGCAGTTTGCTGGACGTGCTCTAGATGAGTATCTGCACTATGCCAATGTCACGGTCATGACGGATGTCTTCTGGGGGTATTCATACTTTTAGCCAGACTACAAATAAAGACCTTGTGCGTTGAACATCTAATTGATGATGGAAGTGACGTAGACATTCAAGCAATGTCTGAATATCAGCGCGGTGACCCACAAGATCTCATTCCCTTGCTGCTAATCAGGTACTTCTCCTAGATGTTTAAAACTTTGAAGTTGTGTTGGACAAAGTCTTTTCTTCTCCCTTCAGTGTACGCAAACATCAAAAGTTTGCTGAATCTTGCCACACACTCGGTCTTCTGGTGCGCTGTCCATGAGCCTTTTGCTCTGGCTCTTGATTGGGATTCTGAGTTCGATCTTCAGCCTCGTTAGACTTCTTGCTTCATATATACCTTGACTATTGTTTCTTTGGTTCTACTTTCTTTTTAATTTGGGAGATTGTACTCATTTCGAAGGCACCTCCTTTGAGCCACGGATAAGTAAGTAAATATCTAGCACAAATACGCAGACAGGAGACGGCTTACTAGCGAAGCTGTGAATCAATGGAGGCGGGCTGGAGTAATGCTAGAGACCATGACCCGGGGAATTGAGACAAGTCCAACTGACAACGATCGTCGGTATCTTGGATATGCTGGTAAATACCTGTGACACAAATACCATCGAGTTAACGGCTTTAGGTAAGTCGCTTAGGGTTTCGCCCGTCTTGATCCATTCGAGCTTTCACATGTTTTCTTTCTTGGCTGTCAAGGAGAGATCTCTACAACATATGCCATTTCTTCCACCATCTGTCCAGCATGGCGCGTTCCATCACCACCAGTCAGACCAACCAATCTTCCAAGGTGCTTTCTCAGGCGCGGAGGTGGAGTTGCCAGATCATTACCGTCCAAAAGTAGCCTGTCAGCCGCTCAGCTGAACACAGATCGAGACACTGGCCTATCTCTGCGTGAACACTTGCTTCTCGACCTTCGAGGTTCTGTGCCACCTACGCGGCAGCCTTCAAGCACTAATAACAACGAGACACTGCGCCTTGGTGCGGAAATTAGGAAGGAGCTTATGGAACTGGGTGAAAGAGATGACTAGAATAGGTATGGGCATGGCGATAGACGTAACTTCGAGCGGGTATACATGGAAGACTCCCACACATCGAATGACGCTGGCACAACAACAGAGGATGTCTATGTGCTTATGAGGATCTGCATTTGAGAAAGCAAGGACAAAAATGACCACACGGTAGTTGGGACATACGGCGGCCTCGACGATGCGAATAACGCAGCGCAAGGATGCCTAGGGCAGAAATACGGGCCTTACAAGAGGATAAGTACAGGGAGAAGCTCCTCGAGGACGGCCGCCTGTGTGTTAGAGCTCGAGGCGACGGAGGCGGAAGCTGGCTTGGGTTTGAGAGTACAAAGATGAAGTGCAAGCGTCAGGTTCCTGCGACCCAGCTTGACATGCTACACGTGGTTCGGCACGACACAGAATAGTCTGCTAGGAAGGGTCCAGTAATGAGAAGCGTCTTGGAAGGCGTCCAGGAGACTCTATTCAGAAACCAAACAGCTGCAAATACATATACGAAGGAGCTTTTTGAGGAAGCTTTCAAGCCCATGGTGGAGAAGGGGAAGAAATGGGAGGCGTCGTATTGGGAGCGATCGTGCGCGGATAACAGGGGCATCTTTGAGGGACACACTCATTTCCCTGAATTTGAGACTAGGAATGAACAGCGGTTAAGGTGGCTTTGCGATTAGAGATATTGAATATCGGTCCAGATTTATTCAGTAGCAATTTGTATCTGCTTTCATTGGTCTGAAGTAACAGCTTCATCAATCGGAATTTGAGGCGCCGAACAAATTAATCAGGTCGGGCAAAATGGCAGTCTCAAGCTTCACTAGAGAGTCACTTAGCTAGACTGGGCCACGTTAAACTCATTTTCTAAAAGTATCATACGTCCAGGGGAGTGACCGGCTCAGATTCCGGCGGCGGCGGTCAAGTCCCTGATCCGCTTCTCACTTTTGCCGACGGGGATTTCATTATCGAACTAAGCAGTTCTATCCTCGGAGATTCAAGTTACTATACTACCCTATCGAAGGCATTGGAACCTGAGGTCTAGAGTAAGCAATCAGATCTATCGTTCCTTCGCCACTTACCAGCAGCCGTTCTAAATACCTCATCCAGTGTGTTCCTTGAACTTCACCGGTGCCATCAGCATTTAATCGTTCCGGATGCTCCAACTCGGCATGTGGATGGGAGGAGCACTGATGGCATTCACCTGCCTTGAGAACGCACTCAAAGACTAGAACATCGAAGTTATAGCAAGCACATACGTCTACCCTCGAATGAGGGTCCTTCTGCGAAGCTGTTGAAAAGTTGGAGGTCTGGTTTGAGGCCACCTCTGTACTAGCCATGTCCGTGCAGATGATAGATCGTGGAAGACAATATGCCCACAAGCTCTCTCTCATCATAGCCGAAGCTTATCGCCGGGTTACAGCTACCAGACTCAACTCTAGGTCTCGTGGGTGTTAGCGCATGAATTCACAATATGAGTGAAGTATTCATTGCCTGTTTCCTGATTCATTTCTTACAGAATGGTTACCACTTGCAAACAATCTTGCATAGACGTAAAATCTGACGATCTCCTATCCCAGTGGTTATAACGAAGAGGGGGGGAAAGAATTCGGCTGTAGTAATGTCCGTCGACATCCCCATGGAAGACTTAAAACACGGCATCGAAGAAGCTTCATTCGAGCCAGTTGTTCCTCCCCAGTCTAGCGGAAAGTACATCGTCGACGAAAGTGTCATTACTGGTAAGGTCATGATACGGCTTGTACCTCCTGACACAGTTCACCGTCCTTTCATGTTCAGCTTTTCCAGTTCCAGGGACTAGGCTGATCGATGCCCTCGACACTCTCGCGTCTCTCCCCCGCCCTCGACGCTGTGACGCTGGGCATCCCTGTTATCTCTCAAAGTGCTATCATGATTATTTAAAGCCCGAACATATAACATAAGATAAGGTAATAGTGCGGTCGAAAGCCTGACAAGAGACTAGTGAGCTAATTCTCTCTTTTATATAGGGGAGCCGGTCTGCAACTGCGAATTCCAAAATCGCCCACTAATCATTAGTTCCAAAACCCATTCTCCAGCTATTTCAACAGAAACACCTCTGCATCTCCTCATACTCATTCGTGCGAGCGATTTCGTAGAGCTCGCGCCCATTGGTCGCCGCCACCGTAACCCGTCTTCCAGTCGTGGCACAACCAACGATTTCAGGCACCCGAACGTCGACTATTCACCCGGCTCTTCACCAGACTCGTATCACGCCTTAGCTTCTGCTTCGTCTGGGTCGATCTCTTCATATAATTTCATCTCAAGAAGATCTACTCGGGCTTCGTCTCTGCCACTACATGTGTGACAGTAGTCTCGATAACAATTTTTACCACAGATACCTGAACATTGATGCCCGCAGGAAAGGGTTTTGAAGCAGCGTCGATTACATGAAAGTCGAACACAAGGTGCAGCACATGGCATGATACAAGTGCCTTTATGCTCGCAAGACCAGGTACAACTCTCAATACATGACGCACATAATTCACAACAAGGCAAGGTACAACGAGAGTGCGCACAGCGAACCTATAGATCATCAGCCCATCTTCAACTATAATATCAAGAGAATATCAAGCAGGTAAGAATATGAATGTTTGAAAAGATAGAAACCTCAAGTTCTTGAGAGAAGATCAAGTAGCTCAGCGGGAAAGCGAGATTTAGGTCAAAATTCACCCAAAAAGCTTCAGAAAATTGATAGACTGATCTTTTCGACGTTTATTCAGCTGAAAATGAAACACGATTATTTCAAAAGCTATTTACATTGATTATCACAAAATAATTCGAATAAATGCTATGAAATTTGCATCGAAATTCAAACGTCAAAGAATTTATTACTAAATTGCAAGCATTACAGAACGAACTTCGACAAAATCGTGAGACGAGAAAAGTCAATATTAGCTGATTTTTGTTGACATTAACTGAGTTAGCTGTTAATCTTATGTGTCAGCTAATGATCAATATTAGCTGACTCTCTCAGTTATTAGCTGATTCTTAGCTGATTCTTAGCTGAAATAACTATGCACTCAACTAATATTGATTTTGTCTCTTTTGTCAACTTCTTTAACATTTGCGCATTTTGTTTATTAACACTCAAATATTAAATTAATGACTAAATAATTATTACGCTTATATAATAAATTAGCATACAAAGAGTCTTCTCATTGCAGAGTCAACAACAGCTACGAATAACTCTATGATGAAACAATCTTTTCTACAAATTCTACAGTACAACATCAGAAAGTCATTAAAATTTCAAGAATCATTTCTAATTGACAGAGAAATTCGCGAATTCAACATAGTAACTATACAGAAGCAAGATTGCAACAACAACAACTTGCAGTCATTTAGCTCAGCACACAACTTCTTTCATCTAATGAAAAACTCATCATCTCAATCAAGAACATGCATACACATTAATAAATATTTAAGACTTGATCAATGAATAGTAGAAACAGTTGAATCAGACATTTGCTCAATCAGAATATTAACTCGCAACGCAGACAACGAAACGTAGATGCTAAGACTTTTAAACATCTACAATTCATGCTCACTGTTTACTACATTCACAAAGAAATCTTTAATCATTTCTTGTTTGAATAAACTACTCAAGAATAATTGCAAACAACTGATTGTAGAAAATTTCAATCTACATCATTCTCATTGAGAAAAGCAAAGATGCTTCACTCATCATATAATGATTGATACTTTACTAAACATCATTATAAATGCAAGATTGAAATTATTGCTGAAATTAAACATTATTACTCATGAAGTTCACAATCAATTTACGATGATTGATTTAGTCTTTAACAGCGAGAAAATACAGTTCATGATATACAAGTGCAAGATACAAATCAATTTGCATCAAAGATTAAATCATCTTTTAATCATTACAAAGTTATATTTATAAACAATTTCAGTGCAACTCTTGATTCAATGACTTTGAAAGAAAATGAATACAGAAGCATTGAGTATTTATTTGCAAATACATTTATCTTTAAATTGTTCTTTAAACAACAAGACTATGATGAATGACAGAGTGTGTAAGATTATCAGAGTGTTACAGAAAATTATTGAGAAATTTACTTTCTTGACAAAGTCATCAAATTAAGCAAGAAACTTTTGAAATCAAAACTGCTTCAAAGTAATAATGAAATCAAGATAACTGCAAATTATATGAAAAACATAAAATACATTAAAAGTGTGAAATGAATATCTGAAGCATAATAATCATATGACAAATGAAATGCATACACTTCAGATCACAAATGCATGAGCTGAGTGAAGCATTCAAATCAATATGATGCTTTGCAAAATGAGTTAAAATTGAAAGTCAACTATCTAAAAAGCTTTCTCAGTTTTCATCACTGAAGCAAAGCAACATTGATTATATGATAATGATGTTTAAGAAAAAAATCAAGATACTGCAAGAAAAGTTCTTTTCTTCATCTTCTTAAGTGAATGTTAACAACATTATAAAGTCATTCATATTTCTGACAGTCTCATTCAATTCACGCATTATAAAAGATGAAGTGAAGCAAATAATTAAATGAGTAAAAGCAGACAAAGCATCAAATGCTTCAGATATTTCAAATAAAGTGCTTCAAGTGAGTCTTGCAGAACTGATCTCAGTACTGATAAGTTTATTCAATGCATGCATGATACATAAGTATCATTTGAAGCAGTTCAAAAAGACTCAAACAATAGTATTATGCAAATCAAAGAAAAGTAATTATATTGATTCAAAAATGTATCAACTCATTGCTTTGCTTGATATCATGAGCAAAGCTCTGAAATCAATCATGATCAAAAGATTAAGTGATATAGTTGAGACTCATTGCATGCTATTTAATGCTCAAATGAAGACAAGATGCAAGCAATTCATGATTTCAACATTAAATTTACTGATAACTTAAGTTTACACAGTATGAAGTTGCAAAATTAAATACGTAGCATTCATGTTAAGTTTAAACATCATTAAAGCATTTAATCAAGTCTTACACATCAGACTTCTGCATATGCTGAAGATGAAAAGAATGTTGAGTTACATAATTAAATGAACACGCAGCTTTCTAAAAGATCAAAAGACTTCGCTAATATTCAATGAATAAATGAGTATTATGCGTAAGATAAATGCAGATATATCTCAGAGATTTTTCATTTCATCTATTTTCTTTCTATTCTTCAACGCAAGTTTAATAAAAAAATGCAAAGCATTAAGAATTAAAGTTGAAGTGCTTAACTTCATAAATGATATTAACATTTTAATCTACGATAGATTCATTGAAAAAATCTGCAGAACATTGAGTAAAGCATATGATGCATGCGTGAAATGAGCTTGCATTCATGACGCAATGTTTGCATCAGAAAAGTACAAGCTTATGCATTCACTAGAAAATTGAAAAGATTCAACATGATGATTAATATACAGATAAAAAGCTCAGTCATTAAGTTAAAATCAAATGTGCAAGTTTTAAAAATTCAACTGAATGCAAAACTACAATGAGACACGCATCTTTGATAAATAAAAGTGAGTCACATCACAAGAATGCTGATACTTAGTTGTTTTAAAGTCTTTACATGAAAAGCAATCTTCACAAAGATGAGACAAGTATACTCAGCAGTAGTAAGATCAGAAATAACATTTGAAGCATTAATTTAATATCAGCATGACAAAGAAGAAAAATTGTCGAGTAAAGAATGCAGACTAGAAACACTTTAAAATCAAACTCTGCATCACATAGCAAAAATGTTTAAAAGAGTAAGCATTGAAACTCTGAAGGCAGAAATGTACACAAGCTCGTTACATGTTTATCTGAACATGTTACAAGATAAAGTCACGCTATGCAATTGAGTTGATAATTGAATGCAGAAGATCAAACAAGCATGCAAATTAATACATGTTCATTTGACGAAAGTTAATCACGTCATTTCTCACTCACTTGTCATCAAGAAAATAATACTTCTGAATGTCTTCATTTGAAAAGATGCAAAGATACAGTCAAGATGCAAATGATACACTTTCTTCTTTACAATGATTTCAACAAGCAATAACATTGCAATAGCGCAGTATCATAAAGATTAATGAAATCAATGATGAGAAAAGTACAGAGAACATGTTGCAGATGTTAACATAATTTCAACACAAAGATCACATTTGAGCAATAAGATGATAAAGATGCGTGATGATTTTCAGAAAGCAGAAAGCATTCTTGTAATGTACATCAGAATCAAATGCATAAATCTGAATGTTTATCTGTACTTTAGAAATGTTTCAGACATGAATAGCTTGCAATGCAACTGCAAATAAAGTCATCAAATGATGAAACATGTACTTATGCATTGCTTGAACTGATTGCATCTGCGATCAAGAATGTTACAAAATGCTGACTTCTTGAACTATTAAATAATCATCATCATTATGAAGAGTTTCAAAGCAGTAGCAAAGATGATGATGAAAATGAAGCTCTTGAAGCAATTTAAAGTGACTAAAACATTTATTCTTTAACAAGCAATCAATGTGAACAAATTTGATACATAGTTTCAAAATTCACTGTTTCAACTGCATGAAGCAATCATATAAACTGCAAGTGATTTTCTATCTTAAAAAGTTTTGTTCACTCAATACAAATAGCATAGAATTCTTCATAAGTTGATTTAATTGATGTCACAAAAGTGTATGAATTTATTATTATTATTATTATTATTATATAATAAATAAATAATTAATTAATTTGACTAACTAAATAATAGCTATTTACACAGTTTAATATATGTGTTAGAAAAGTTAATAAGAAAGTCAATGAAAAAGTTAGTAATGAGAAAGTTAATGAGAAAGTTAATGAGTAAACTAATGAGGTAGAAATTTATGAAGAAAGTCATGAAAGAAACTATGAAGATTGTTTGATAAAGAATCATGAAGAATGTTTGATAGAAAGTCATATAAAATGTTTGATAGAAAGTGTTATGAGTGTATCAAGACTGATAAGACTGAACAAGACTGAAGCTTTAATCAATTTGCAGTGAACATTAATGAGTTTTCTGTGTAATGATTAAAGCTAATCAGCGAGCTAGTTGAGTTTGACTCAGATATGACTCAGATATGACTCAACTTCTTTTTTCTTTCTCAACATTCTTTTCTTTCATCAACATCTTGTTCATCTACATCACATTCTTTTCATGTCACAAACATATTTCTTTCAAGTCTAGCACAGTCTCTGAACATTACATAAATAGAAGCTTTTATATCAATCTTCTTTTGTATTCTTAATATTCAGTTATAGCTATTTCTAAAGATCAAGCACTATCAACTCTGATCTTTATTGATTGTATCATTTAGACATGATTCTGACATTATATTAAGAATTCATTAATCACATGATACTGATCTCATTACTCATTCAACATACTCATCTAAACAGAATAAGTTTAAAGAAATTCATTTATCTGATGATTGATGACAATTGAAAGATAGAACAACACTAGAAAATTGAATAGAATCAACGATGAGATTGTTTGAATTGCTAAACTACTTATTGCTCATTAAGTATGCAAAGTTCATTCAATTATGAGAATCACGATAAAGAATTTTCTTGAATTGCTCAAGAATCAAATTGATGAATAGATTCAATGATAGAGAATCTTCATTGTTTACTAGAGAATCAATCAAATCAATTAACAAACAAATCTCATCTTCTTTATTGAAGATTGAATCTCACTTCATAAGTTTTTCTTCTTCAATCGTTGAGCATCATCATTTATTCGATTCTCTTTCAAACAAATCTTATCATGTTTAGTCATTTATTTACTGAAGATAGACTGATCATTGAATCGAGTTTCGAGTTGACATTTTGAATTTGACTCGACTTGAAGTCAAGTTGCTCACATTTTCAACTCAACTCAACTTGACTCGACTAGAAATCGAGTCAACTCAACTCGATTCGTCAAGAACTCGAACTTGACGTCAAGAGCGCTAAGAATAGAAACATAGAACAACATGTTTGCTTGTTCTTTGCATTATCTTTTCGCATTACTCATTGCATCGTTTATATATTGCATTAGCTTTTCACATTACTCATTACATCGTCTATATACTATTTTCAAGCTATTAACAACTACTGTTGTTAATACAAACTATTCTATAAAATGTCTAGTTCGTTGACAACTTTCAATCTGTCTGACAAAAGTGTTTCACATAGTTTATCTTCAGATAGTCTTCATTCTGAAGACTTTGCAAGTCAAGTTCAATGATCTATGAATTCTTCACATCATTCTGAAAAGATGAAGACTAGACAAGAAGCAATCAACAAAATTCAGTAGAATTTTTCACAGCTCAAGCTAAGAGAGAATAGCGAGTATGTTCAATAAACTTTGAATACAGATAGCTCTTTTCTACAATGATGATCTCAAATCTCTGTTGTCGAGAGTATTTAAAACAAAACTCAAAAAAAGATAAATAATTCGCTCTGATTCAAAAAGATTACAGACGATAAGCAATCTGATATATGAAATCACTTTATACAGTTGACTTCGATTGTTGAAGAATTGTTTAAAATCTCATGCAAAATCTGCAGTAAGATTATGAATCATTCTACAGCTTTTGATAGCTTCAGCACGTCTGCTATGAAAAAGCATCTTGAATCAGACTTTTGCGCAGCGACAGAGCGAAAACATGAACACTCGCAATCACAAGTTGAACTGACTTTCAAACGAGTAAGTCATATTTGATAATGCAAATTGATAATACAAAATTGATAAATTATTAGAAGAAAAGTCATATTGAGTTAATCTCTGTCTTTAATCAAGAGAATTGAGAAAATCAACTATGCAAGATCTTTGTTGACTTGAACTTATTCTTTTGAATTGTTGACAACGAGCAATTTCGAAAGCTGCTACGAATGCTTCGTTCAGATTTGCAGATTGTGCATTGCACAAAGATGACAACTATGATTCTCTCATACTATAAGAAGATTTGTGATAAGATCAGATTGAATCTTAAAGAGTCACAACGTGTCTCTATTGCTTTGAACGCGTGATCTAGTTCTCAAAGAGTAGCGTATCTAGAAGTGTTGATATACTGAATCGATATTGAATTTCAGTTTCGTGAACATCTTATTGAATTTACGTCTCTCAATATTGAGCATATCAATCATCAATTAATGATAGAGCTAATGAAAATCTTGAAGAACTACACTATTAAGAACAAGCTTTTTGAGATTGTTATCAATAATGCGAGTAATAATAGTATCTTGAAAGAGAAACTTGAAAAGATCATGAGTCGTCGCGAGTTTCGATGAAACAGAATACAGAATTTTATTAATTGCTTGATTCACATCATCAATCTTATGACTCAAGATTTTATTCAAGCTCTTGAATCAAAAGCAATAGTGAATAATGTTATTATGCAATTAAAGAATGAGCAAATGCAAGATATTGAGACAAGCAGAGACTTATCTGTTGTGATCAAAAAAATATTGCTTCAGATGATAATGCAAAAAAGTAATGCATTT